>Ga0137308_100128_pt1 | contig 137259 bp, 111 predicted proteins | sample Inofrocosms_June_FD_97181 | JGI IMG/M metagenome (GOLD analysis project Ga0137308, IMG submission 97181) | Mouse cecal microbial communities from Vienna, Austria - N-Acetylneuraminic and N-Acetylglucosamine D2O microcosms_June | ecosystem: Host-associated > Mammals > Digestive system > Large... | reverse complement strand
CGATGTTGTCCGGCTTTACCGTAAAGATCGCCGTCCGGATAATCTCGTCATAAAGTGGTTCCAGGTCACCCGGCTGTTTGAACATGATGTCTGTTGCGCACTCGATCTGCTGGACAGTCCATGTGTAGCCGAGACCGAGTGTTTCAGGGGCTGGAGAGTAGCGTTTTGCGAAAGCGTCCAAAACCTTATGGAGGTCTTCCGGGTTGATCCTGTCAGAGAGCTTTTGGGCGGCTTCCACATCTGAGATTTCCAGGAAAGCATTATCGTGCATGCGGTAAGTGATTTCTTTCTTCTGCAGTTTACTGGCAAGGAGATTGTGTCCGTTCATATAGAACTGCAGACGGAAAGGCGCCCAGGTAGGGACACGGAGGTAACAGAGCCCAAGTTCTTTGTCAATGAAATAGAAGTAATAGTGGAGGCATTTGCTCTGGTCAAATTTAAGGAATGTCTTCCCCGTGGCCTTGTCATGCCATGGCTTATAAGTATTGCACTGTTCCATGGCAGAAAAGATGTGGACCAGCCCTTCGGTCTTTCCGGTTTTCTGGATGATTTCCTGAATCCGGTCATCCTTGCGGAAAGCACGCAGTTTACGGATGAACTCAATTTCAATGCCATTTTCATCTGCAATACGCTGGGCGTTTGTACGAACCTGTTCTGTAAGGGGCTGGGAGAAATTTGAAAAATCAAAAATACGGATGTTGTTGGCATTCAGGTAGCCGGTCATGCCTTCGGCATGGCTCCATCCGGGGATATATCCCTGGATGATCATACGGTCATAGCAAGTGATCGTACCATAAATCTTGTCAGCGTATTTATCCATAAGTAACATGAATACATCCTCCAATGTTTTCTTTATTGTACTTGAAACGTGGAGGAAATGCAAAAAACTTTTCCGGTTTATCCGGGTTAGGCCTTTTACCAATTGATCCGTGATGTCATAAGTCTGGTAATGGATCCTTACATCATACTGGGTAAGCCCCGGGTTAAGCAGGGTATCCGTCACTGCCTGCCCGTTGACCCTGCAGTCATAGATACCGCGGGCCGTCATATAAAGACGTGCCTTCCGCAATCGCATAGCATCTGTCACCGTACAGATTCGTATAACCGCCGTCAAATCCCAGACGTCCACGAAACCACCCGTCGCCAAGCCAGATCCGGATCTCGTTCTCTCCCTCCCGCAGATACTCCGTCACGTCATAAGTCTGCGCCTGCAGATGGAAATCATAGGAATGGTAGCCAGGCGCAAGATACTCGCTGCCTACCTTCTCACCGTTTAAATACACCTCATACATACCAAGGCCGCAGATATACAGGCGGGACGCCACAGCGCCTGCCGCTTTCCGCACCCCTTCAAGGCCTGCCACCGTGAACCGCCTTTGCAGCACCGCCGGCGTATCCGCTCCCATGTCGGCCGTAATCCAGTGACCGCTCCACGCTTCCTGCCCTTTTCCGGTCTCGAACCAGCTCTCCGCCCTGGCCGTCTCTCCATTATCAGCGGTCACCTGCACCTGCCATGTATAACGGGTTCGCGGCGCGAGATCCAGACTCACCTGATAGTCCAGGCTGTCTGCATTTTCATCCTGTCCGCTGACGAAGATCATCTCTTTCTCCTGTCCCGCATTCCTCCAGATACGGATACCGGCCCATTTCTGTCTCTTCGCCTCTCCTGCTTCCACCACTTTCCAGGAAAAACTAAGCGGGGTGATCTGAAAACCCATAGGTGTCTCAACCTGGTTGACCCGCAGTTCAGTCAGTTTCATGTCGATCCTCCTCCATTCCCGTGACAATCCGTCCTTCGTCTTTCTATTGTTTTTCCAGAAAAGCGATCAGCGCACTCGCAGAAGCCTTTGCACCGCCCAGCGCTTTCATATCCGCGCTAAACTCATCTACCTTTTCCTTATATGAAAGATCATTCAGTAAAATCTCTATTTTCTCTTTCAGCATCCCGCTGGTTATTTCCTTTTTATCCAGAAGTGCGAATCCCAGGCCGTTTTTCTCGATCTGTCTTGCTGTGATCGCCTGCTCATCCATCTGCGGAAGCGCTATCATAGGCACGCCGTAATAAATAGCTTCACCTGTGCCGCCCATACCTGCATGCGTAATGAATACGGAGGCCTGAGACAGAATATCCAGCTGCGGAACCATCTTCCCCAGTTCCACATTCGCCGGTACGTCCGTCAGGGAGTCGGGATCGATCGCTCCCAACGCGGCAAACACATTGATATCAAGATCTCTGACCGCGTCAAACAGGATCGGGTAATACTCCGGCCAGTTATTAAACGCCGTTCCCAGTGAGGAATACAGCAGGGGTTTTCCGTTATCAGGAGCCTGCCAGGTGCCGAATGTGCTGCGCTTGCCGATCTGCACCCCTGTAAATACAAAGCTGTCATCGAAAGTTTCATAATTGGGAACCAGTCGTTTCTGCATCATGACCAGGTTCAGATCCCCTTGTCCGTCAAAGATCTCCTTAACGGTCATCTTCCGGCATCCATACTTTGCAGCATAACCATCCGCGATCTGATCGGCTGCGATCCGGAGCGGATGATCCTCGGGAACCCCCTCAAAAGACGCTGCCACCGAATAGCTTCCATTGGAAGGATAACTGGTATACAACATTACATTGGGAATCCCCAGAATGTCCGCTGCCATCGTACCGGCAATTCCCGCAAAATCATGAAGGATTGCATCCGGGCGCTCCTCCCGAAGTACCCTCAGGATATCCTCGATATAAGCGCCGGCCTCATTCAGGAACAGAAACGGCACCACAGCCGCCACATTCTCTTCCTGCCCGTCATTTTTCTCTTCTTTCGTCTCATTATGTTTGTCGTGATCAGCCATCCAGGACTTCATCGGTACGAATTTTGCACCGGTTGGTTCTACTACTTCCCGAAAGGCTTCCGTCGTAAAGTAAGTCACGCGATGACCTGCATTTACCAACTCTGTTGTGAGCGACAATGTGGGATTAATGTGCCCGAAAGCACCCAGCGATACGATTGCAATATGCATGATTTCTTCCTCCTGTTTTCATATCATGGTATTTGGCCATACATCTGTTACAGTGCCAAGGCCGCATGACGTCATGTGTTGTAACAGCATTTTATAAAAAAGCCCCTGCCATTACAACGTGATTTCTTTTCCATTACCCGACATATTTTTATATCATTTCCTGGAGAGATGCTTTGGCGGAAAATGCTTCCGTCTTTTATGCTGATCTGATCCTATTTGACAAAAATAGGACCCACCACAGTGAGTCCTACTCTTATCCTCTATCATTTTGTTTAAGGAAAAATATTAATCAATCAAATTGTATTCCTTGTATAACTGCTTCCTGGCTTTCTCATCTGCAATTTGATCCAACTCAGTCAATCTTCCATCCCGCTTTAAGTAACCAACCAGTCTTGCCAGTAAATTTTCTCCCTCTTGTATTCCCTGCTGTATTCCCTGCTGTATTCCCTGCTGCATTCCCTGCTGTATTCCCTGCTGCATTCCCTGCTGCATTCCTTCTTGCATTCCCTGTTGCAATGCCTCATACATAATAGTCGCTCCTAAGCCACTCATCTCTTCAACCCCTTTCAGAACTTTCTCATTATTTTCGATATCCACATATTTCGCAATCTTATCCTTATCACATCTGAATACTCCCGATAGATAATCAAAAATCGGAACATTCGTCTCCGTTCCCCTGCGGATCATGATCACATTCAACAGGTCATAATCTTCCTCCGGCTCCTGCGCAGTTCCTATGATATCCGACTTACTGATAGAATACATCGTCACTGTATTCTGCAATTTAGCCGGAATCCTCTCATTACAGATCCAGATACTATATACTTTCTGAATATCTCCATAATTTGTCTGCTCCGTCAATGTACCCATTTGATAACTGATTTCCCTCGCGGCATAATATATCCCTCTTTTAATGACAGGGTATGGCGGATTGGTCGGCCTGTAATTATTCTGGACCTCTAAATCAATATGAAGGTGAATACACAAATTTTCACGGCTCAGCCTTGGGTTGATCGATCTAAAATGTGTATCATACCGGATCAATTTGTCACTGACTGATCCCAGTTCTGTCTGCAATTGACTTACACTCACCGGAATATCATCAACAGGAATATCCTGAATACTGTCTGCATCTATATAGCGGATAATTTCTTCTACCGTAGAATTTCTATACTCCGGTACTACCTCTTTTAAAACCGGCGCTATGATCTCCCTGTTCTGGAACAGCCTTTTACATGCATTATCATATTTGCTCCCGACTGCCTCTACGGCAGCAAGATCAATTTCAGTCTCTTTTTTCATTCTGTCCTCTTTTACTCTTTCACTTTCATATTATCTAAACATCCATATCCCGTATCATCATACCACCATAAATAGATGTGGATGTTTAGAAATATATCTGTCGTTGGTCATAGCATTCCAGGAACACAGTATATCATATACGATTTACTGTATATTATTATTATATGATAATAAAATATATTTTTCAAGGCACTATTCCATATTGGAATATTTTTTATATTTTTATATTTCTTATATCTTCTATTTCTTTTCCCCAAACCTGAGTTCCTTCCCGTTCCAGGAAATCCAAATCTGCTTGTCTCCTGCCGGCAGCACACACTCCAGACTGTCGAAATATTCCAGATGCGGACAAAGCTCATATTTCCCGTTCACCGGATCCATTATCCTAAGCCCCACATAATACCTGGCAAGCAGGTAGATGGGACTGGCCGACCACGCATGACACAGGCTCTTGCCGAACTTATCGCCGTACATATCATACTGCTCTTCCTGCGGTACGGACGGATCATACTCTTCCCAGAAGGTCACGGCCCCGCGCTCAAGCATACCTCCCCAATATTCCCTGATACGCTCCAGCACCTCCTCCAAATACCCCATCTTACACAGGGCATCCATTTCATAGAACTTAAAGTAGGGTGTAGTGATCTGCGGTACCGCATCATTGTGGAGCACATTCTGTACAATCTGTACTTTCTGTCTTCCATCCGCGATATCAAACAGGATGGCAAAAATATTGGCATGTCTCGTCACATGTTCTCTTCCTGAAGCAAAGGAATCGATATAAGCACCCTTTCCGGCATTCCAGTAAAACGCATTAATGTTCTCCTTCATGGTTTCATATTTCTGCAAATAGTTTCCACATATAAACGCATCTTTTCCAATCCGTCCGCCAAGCAGCGCCATCGTCCTGTAACACTCGGCAAATAACATCTGCTCCGCGCACAGCGCTCCTTCCTTGTCCAGATCCGCCCAGTCTATGAAGATCCAGTCACCGGAACGCCCTATGATAAAGCCATGCTCATCCAACTGTTCCTCACAAAACTCTATCAGCGTAACCATTTTCGGATAGACCTGTTCCACAAAGGCCAGATCCCCATAAGCCTCATGGTGCACCTTAATACTGAGGATCCAGTACAAAGAGTAATCCAGAATCGTATTGATGTGTGTCGTCATAGGGTCGTTGCCCCGCAATGCAAGTAACGTCCGGCGATCAATATCCGCATCCGCCATCAGATACTGGTTCACAAACAGACTCTGATAGGCATCACCGCCCCAGATCCATTTGTCCCTCTTGATACCGTCGATAAAAAAGATTCCGCTGCAAAGCCGGAACGTATGCTCCGCCACCGACCAGATCCTGTCAATCAGTACATCACTGCAGGAAAAACGCGCCCGCACCGGAATATCTGTATATTGATGAATAGCCCTTACCTTAATCTCTTCCTTTAAATGTCCCGCGCCCACGCATGATAGTTCCCCATCCCCGTAACAAAGTCCCGGTGTTGTCTTCTCCTCTTCGAAAGCCGGAAGTTCCTGCGCCACAAACGCATACCGCACCGCACACCTCGGACATCGTCCTGTCCGTGCATCCGGCGTCCAATTGTAGTAGCAGTGCTCTCTGTCCAGCGCTTCCTCCCTTGATTCTCCGCAGTAAACCCGCAGCCGCCTGTCCTTCCTGCTATCAAGAATCTCCAGAACCGCTGTCAGTTCCGTTTCAAACCCGAACAGCACGCCATCTTCACAGACTTCCACGCTGACCGGCAGATAAACCTCCTCTCTGTATTCCCAGACAGACGGTTTCTGGCTTTCTTCCGTATATCGTTCATTAAATCCTGCTGTTATAGGAGGATTTGTATAATCTTCCGCTATCCACGTATTGTCTGAGTAGATTATATCTCCTTTAACATAGATGCTTGGAAATGTCTCGATACAGCCTGCATGAACCGAAATCCTGACCTTGCCCGGCCCGCAATGAATCGTCTGCCCGAAAGGATACTTCCTGTCTTCCACCAGCACATGCCCAACTGCCGGGGAATATACACAAAAAGATGTTTCCTCCTCCAAGTCATATACCCGCCGAAATGCCACCCGGTTCCGGAATCCTTCACTCTTCCAAAATGCCGGCCAGCCATACCCCCTCTCTACACGGCTGAAATTCTGCTGCATGGCATGATACAATTCAAAATCTCCCGGATACCAGATCCAATAACTTGTGCTCCTGCTCATAGAATGCTTCCCCCATTATCACCACAAGTATAAATAATTCTCCGGCTTTTTTCAATCGTAACCCTCCACCAGCAACGGGGAGTCCTGCGATCAGGACTCCCCCACATAAAATCAACTACATCGTCAAAAACGCTGTTATCACCTTTCCCCGGTCCGGGCCGTGATCACTTCCACCAGCGCCCCGTACAGATCCTGATCAAGCTCCATCGCCAGCAGGGCTCCCACGAGACGCGCCGCATCCGTCTGGCTTTCTATCACATGGAAGGCATTTTCCTTCACCATCATCTCCATCTCTGCCCGATCCAGAATCCGGAAACACCTGTCTACCACCTCATTGTCCGCGGCAGTTCTTTTCTGCAGGGATAACATTATCGTCTCTTTTGCGGAAACATTCTCCAGCACGACTTCCAGCCTTCCTTTTTCATCCGTCCCTTCACGAACGATCCTGTCGCCCGTTTTTCCTTCGCAGGAATCGGAACTGCAGTTGACTTTGGCACTTCCGATACCGCAGAACGTAATGATATACTTCCGCGTCACAGGGGCCAGGTCCTGCTCTCCTTCCGTTCTGTGGATCTGCAGGCATCCCGCGTCTTCCTGCCAGCTGTAGCGCGTCTTCACCCAGTGTCCGTCCTGATAGCCGTTGGTGGTGTTATCATCCTCGTACAGCGTAAAGCTGCCGTCCGCTCCCGCATAGACATACAGGTGCAGAATCTGCGGATTCTCTTCCGCATTGATACCGTACTCCTCCTGGAAGGGAACGATCGCTCCGGCCTTTGCAAAGACAGGCATGGAATTGATATCCCGGTACAGGTTCATCTTCCGCCCGCCTTCATAGCACAGTCCGGTAAAGATATCATACCATTTACCCTCCGGGAACCAGACAGCAGTCTTCGCCATATTCAGGCCTTTCAGGCAGGGCGTCGTGACAGCAGCAGCCATCATTTCACTGCCGAACAGATACTGATTGGGCACCTGATATGCCTCTCTCTGTTTCGGATAAGCATAGTACATCGGCAGGATCAGAGGCGTCAGCTCCGCATACTGCCTGTAGTTCATCGTATACAGATAAGGCAGCATCCTGTGGCGCAGTCTTAAGAATTCCTCCATCATGGCACAGATCTCCGGCCGGTATCTCCAGGGTTCCTTGGAGTTGAATATGCTGTTCGTAGAGTGCAGGCGCATGATCGGCGAGAAGACACCGAACTGTACCCATCTGCCGCACAGTTCATCATCCCTTATCCCCAGCATATGTCCGCCGATATCATGGCTCCACATACCGTAACCGATGTTGGAAGCCGACGCCGTGAAATAGGGCTGGAATGCAAGGGATTTCCAGCTGACGATCGTATCCCCCGAAAACCCGACCGGATAGCGGTGGCTGCCCGGCCCTGCATATCTGGAAAAAGTCATCGGACGCTTTCCATCTCGCCCGTTATCCAGATAGTGATAGTGGTTCAGCATCCAGAGCGGATCCAGTCCTTCCACCCTGGAAGAGACGCCCTGCTGCCAGTCGATCCACCAGAAATCAACCCCTTCCTCTTCTCTCGTGTGATGCAGGTATGTAAAATATGCCTCCATGAATTTTTCATCCGACACATCAAACTCCACCGGCATCTCTTTTTCCACATCAACGCCCAAAGCCCTGGCCATCGGCTCATACATCTCCTCATAGGCCCGCACGCCGTCCGCCGGATGGACATTCAGCGTCACATGCATCCCCTGCTCATGAAGCCATCCCAGGAACCGCTTCGGATCCGGGAAGAACTCCTTATTCCAGGTATAGCCGGTCCAGCCGGTTCCGTATTTCTTATCAATATCCACCAAATGCCAGTCCATGTCGATCACCGCCACAGACAACGGCACGTCCTCCGCCCGGAAGCGCTCCATCAACTCCCGATAGGTCTCCTCCGTATATTTATGATAACGGCTCCACCAATTCCCCAGCGCATACCGCGGCACCATCGGCGTCGGCCCGCACAGCCTGTAGAAATCCTGAATGCAGGTCAGATAATCCGTCCCATATCCCCAGAAGTACAGATCGATCTCCGGATGCTGCCTGACTTCCACCCAGCCATCCTCTCTGATCACCAGTGACCTGCTGTCATCCATCACCGCATGTCCCAGCTGGGAGATCAGTCCCTTCTCCAGCGGAATCTCACCGTCCGCATTGTCCAGCGTCCTGGCCGTTCCTTTCAGATCCCCGATATTGATCACCCGCGTATCATCCCCGTAACGCCACAATCCACCAAACGGGAAAAGACCGCCCTTCACATCAATGGAAAGACCATTCGCCCGAAATTCCCCTTTATCGTAGCGCAGATGAAGCCTGTCGGTAATGATTTCCAGATTTCCCTCCTCGTCGATCACCTGAAAATCGCAGGCACCCAGATCCCTGTTCCACACCGTCTGCGTCGGCCGGTCCTCGAACACACCATGCTGCGCATACTCCAGCCTGATCAGCCCGTCCGTCAACACACTGATCCGGTACTTTTCCCCCGCAATAACATTCTCCTCCCTGCATACGCCAGTAGCCTTGATCTGATAACACGCTTTCATACTTACCTCTTTTCCGGGCAATCCTCCCATGCCCTGTTTACTCTGTTCTTTTTCGCTTCCTATATCTTATCACAACTCTCCCAACGATTGCACTTTCTTTGGCGGAATCCTTGTAATTCCGCCTGATCCAATACTCCCGATTCCCTCTTTACTCCTTCTGTGCCGGTATCCTGACCTCCACCACGGCCCCATATCCTTCATCCATATTGGAGAAGCTGATCTTCGCGCGCTCTCCGTAGAGCAGCCGCAGCCTTTTTACCGAATTGGAGATACCGATATGCTTACGCCCGTCGTAATAGACCGGCTTCTCACTGCGCGCCGCCTCCAGGATCTTCTCCGGAAAACCGCCCCCGGTATCCGAGATGCACAGGTACAGGTACTTGCCATCCTCATAACGCTCCAGCACCACATACAGGGTGATCTCCACATAGCTGTCCAGCGAGACCGTATGTACCACCGCATTCTCCACGAAATTGTGAATAAGCATTGCCGGGACTTTATATTCCTCCATGCCCTGATCCATGATCACTTCGAAGGAAAAGGCCTCCTTCCCGTAGCGGATCTGCTGTATCTGCACATAATTGCGGACAAAACCCACCTCGTCTTCCAGCGTCGTCATGGCATGTGCATCCCGCATTACATAACGCATGTAATCCGACAGCATTTTCGTAAGCCCGATGATTTCCTGCCGCTGTCCCATATCCGCCATGCCATGGATCAGATTCAGACAGTTTAAGTAAAAATGGGGCCGGATCTGCATCTGCATCGTCTCCAGCTCTGTCTTCTGTTTCTCCAGCTCCTTCTCGTAGATATCGATCTTCAAAGCCTTGATCTTGCGCAGCAGCCCTTTAAACTCCTTGCTCGCCATCTCCAGCTCCAGAATGTTGTTGTCTCCGTTCTCGTTGATCCACTGCTCTTCTTCCGTATTTTTCAGACTGCCCACAAACTGTTTCATGGGCAGCAGCAGTCTGTTGTAGTAGGCTCTCACCAGCAGCGCGCTTCCCAGTATGATTCCTGCTGTCAGGATCGCCAACGCCGCCTGCAGGCTCATGATCCGCTCCAGGATCCCGCCGTTTGGCGCCACAAGAATGTAGAAACGGCGAGAGCCGCCGATGAGCCCGGTGATGGGAAAAGAATACACCTTCCGCTTGGAAAAATGCTCCGTCCGCGGCAATACCATCTCTCCCGCCTCGTCAAACGTCACCTTGTCTTTGTCCTCTCCGGATATGATCAACCTGCCTTCCTCATCCAGAATATAAGGAATGCCCTCATATCCCAGACTGTTGACGTGAAGCATGGAGAACAACGTCTCCATGCGGATCACGCACCCCATCGTAATACCGTTCTTAGAATACCTGCTGTACACATAATCTTCCACCCCGTCATGAATAAAAGACCATTGCGAGTAAGGCGTATCCTCTCCCCGGCCCTCCCGCAGCGACTCCGTTAACGCCAGATTCCGCCCCTCCAGAATGCTTGTGGGAAACAGCGTGCCGCTGTCGAGAATGGTCACGTCTTCCTCATCCAGATACAGATAGAAACAGGACGCCTCCTTGTAACGGATCTTCAGATTCCTGAGCTGTTCCTGTACCGCCGAGACTTTCTCGAAATTCCTGCCGTGATCCGGCCTGATGTCCGTCATCTCCCGCCATTCCTTTTCATTCTGCTTTAGCAGGGAGATCACCTCATAATTGATCTGCACGATATCCGTATTGATCTTCTCCACGTACAGGCCGGCCGTATCTTCTATATATTTGTAAACAAGACTCCGTGCATCAAAAATACTCCGGAACATGACCAGAATGATGCCGGTCAGCAGGACCAACGCAGGGATCATGACCCGCAGCGTCAGCCTGCCCAGACTCAAATTCTTTTTCTTTCCCATAAACCGTCCTACTCTTATAAGCCGCACACGATCTTCTTCACCGTGCTTTTATCCGGAAAAGATGTGCTGCAGAAGGAGACCTGCTACAGCTTCAATGCAAGTTCACTTCCCTCTCTCCGAAACACCGGGATCACATCCGCGGGTGCTTCGGCTGTCACGGTCTGTCCGCCTTCCAGCACTTTACCGGTGTGGCAGTCTGTCCATCTGCAGCCTGCAGGCAGATATACCTGTCTCGTCTCCACGTCTTTCCAAAGTACCGGCGCCACCAGAAGCTCCGGGCCGAACATATAGGCATCGTCCACATCCCAGCTTGCCGCATCCTCCGGGAAGTCATAGAACAGAGGGCGCATAACAGGTGTTCCTTTTTCATGGGCCAGCTGCATCTGCTCTCTCACATAAGGGCGGAGCTGCTCTCTGATGTTCATATATTTCTTACAGATTTCAAATATTTCCTCTCCGTAGCTCCACACCTCATTGTCTGCACCGCTGCCAAAAAGACCGATGCCGGAGATCATATCGCCCTCAAAACCGCTCTGCGGATTCCGGTTGCCGTGCAGACGCATCACCGGGCAGAAGCAGGCATAGGCAAACCACCGCACGAACAGCTTGCGGAACTCCGGATCTGTCGTCTCCGCTCCATGGAAGCCGCCGATATCCGTGGTCCACCAGGGGATTCCGGCCATGGCCATGGACAGTCCGGCCCGCATCTGCCTGTTGAAGCACTCAAAGGTACAGTCAATGTCGCCCGACCATACAAGCGCGCCGTATTTTGCGCTGCCGGCCCAGGCGGACCGCACCAGATTGACGGGCGCCTCGTCCCCTTCCGCCGTCATACCGTCGTAGAAGCCCTGTGTATACATCCGGGGATAGATATTCCCCACTTCCAGCACACTGCCCAGCTGGTATCTGAAATTGGCGAAATCATAGGTCGTATACTCCGGTTCCGCCACATCCAGCCAGTAGAGCTTCGCCCCCTGATCCCAGTAGTTGCTCTTCACCTTCCCCCACACAAAGGCTCTTGCCTCCGGATTGGTGGCATCGAAGAAAAGCTCCTGCCCGAAGCAGGTCATGGAGATGCGGACACCGTGCTCCGTGCGTACCAGATACCCCTTTTCCATCATCTCCCGGAAGTTCTCGGAGCGGTAATCTACGGTAGGCCATATCGATACCATCAGTTTGACGCCCATCTCCTCCAGTTCCTGACACATGGCGGGCACATCCGGCCAGTATTTTGGGTCGAACTTATATTCTCCCTGCTGCGTCCAGTGGAAGAAATCGGCCACGATCACATCCAGAGGCAGGCCAAGCTCCTTATACTTCCTGGCCACGGTAAGCAGCTGCTCCTGGGTCTGATAGCGCAGCTTGCACTGCCAGAAGCCAAGGCCGTATTCCGGCATCATGGGCGCCCGGCCCGTAAGGGACATGTAAGTCTCCTCGATCTGCGCCGGCGTATCCCCTGCGATCACCAGATAGTCGATCTGCCTGGTACACTCCGCGTGCCATTCCGTACCGTTCATGCCAAAGGTCACCCGGCCCACCGCCGGATTGTTCCACAGAAAACCGTAACCGATGCTGGACACATAGAAGGGAACGCTGACCTGGGAATTGCGCTGTGCCAGCTCCAGCATACAGCCCTTCATGTTCAGATATTTCTGCTGGTACTGGCCCATACCAAAGATCTTCTCTTCATCCCTGCCGTGAAATCTTACCGTGGTGGCGAAGCAGTCTCCTGCCGCCACTTTGTACTCCCGTCCCGGAATATCAAGCGCCATGCTGGGCTCATCGCGCAGACGCCGCCAATTCTCCTGCAAAAGCAGCCTGTCATTCTGATTATAAAAAGATAACACGCCGTCCGCATTGACTTCCACCCTGATCCTGCCATTCTCCAGCACACCGTTGGAAAGGTTTTTGCCGCTGTACATATTGGCATATACCTGTCCGCCGGCCCCTGCATCCTCATGGAGCGTGATCCGGCCCTGCCCTCTGTCGGCAGCATCCAGCGCCCAGTCATGTGCCGTAAAGCCATGGTTTCCTGTGGCTCTTACACGCACCGCATCCTTTCCCCAGGCATCAATGCGCACCGTCTCATTGTCGAACGCATAGTACAGACTTCCTTCTTTTTCATAGATCATATCTCCAAACCTCCTTATAAAGTATTCCGCAAAAATATTTTCTAAAAACAGGCACACATCCTCAAAGATATGTGCCTGTATTCTGACAATCCGACTCCTTACTTCATGGATTCCAGATAAGCGTTATAGGCAGTATTCTGAATCTCGATCAGCTCCTGCAGGCCCATCGCATCCAGCTGCTGCAGGTATGCATCCCACTCTGCATCGATGCCGCCGTCCACTACCCAGTGTGCGAACTGTGCTTCCACATACTTATAAATATCCGTACCCAGAGATACCAGTCTGGAAAGCTCCTCGTCCGTATACTTCACCACCGGGAAAGGCACGGACTTGTCACTGTTGATATATTTGCCGTTGATTTCGTCCTCCGCCAGCTTGATGCCGTCGCCCTGGTCTGCGGGGAGAGATACCTTGTCGTAGAACTCCGGATTCATATACTTGGGTCCGAAGTCACGCATGGACCAGGACCATGCGGAAGTATCAAGAGAGCTTCCGTCCGCGGGAACCAGTACCTCGTAGGTGCCGTCACCGTTGTCGGCCACCTGATCGGGGATCGATCCGTAGAAGGTCTGCAGGGAAACCAGATCGTCATAGAAATCATCCGCCCACTGCAGCAGTTTCTCCGGATTCTCACAGCTTGTGGTGATCAGAAGCTCCTTGTCGCTGATATCCAGATAATTCTGTGAATTTTCCACATAGTGTCCGCCGTCATAGCCTTCCACTGCCTCCAGCGCTACGAACTGCCCCGCATTGGCACCGGCCTGCGCATCTGCCGTCCAGCCTGTGAAAAGACCGACCTGAGAACCGCCCTCTGCCTGTCTCTTGGCCGTCGCCATGGACTCTTCCTGTGTGAAGAACTCCGGATCCAGCACACCCTTCTGGTACATATCATGCATCCACTTGACAGCTTCGATGTAGTTGTCTTCTACGGGCACGAAAACAGGCTTGCCTTCCTTGTCCAGTCCCATATAGTTGTTGTCTCTGCTCACCATGGTGCCGAAAGGCGCAAGCAGTGTGCGCAGCGCACCGCTCATCAGATAATCGTTCTTGTTGGCCGTAACCGGGATCTCGTTAGACGGATCGCCGTCGCCGTCAGCATCCTGTGTGGCAAAGGCTTCCAGCACTGCGGTCAGCTCGTCGAGTGTCTTCGGAACCTCCAGGTTCAGGTTATCCAGCCACTCCTTATTGATGTACATCACGTCGCCGCACACTTCCGGTCTAAGCGGCAGCTTCTTCACCAGACTGTAGATCTCGCCGTTACGATCCCTGGCGCGGGCCAGCAGTTCCGGCTCTTTCTCGAAGACTGATTTCAGATTGGGCATATTCTGGTCGATCAGGTCCGTCAGCTCAACGAAATAAGACTTATTCTGGGCAATATCCGAATCCGTGATACCGCAGGAGCCGAAGAATGCATCCGGCAGATCTCCCGATGCCAGCAGCAGAGATTTCTGCTCTGACCAGTCACCGCTGTAATACACCTGCCACTCGATATTGATACCGTGCTTCTCTTCCAGCTCCTTCATAACACCGCTCTTTAAATAGTCCGTAGGCCAGGCATCCGTCCAACGTACCGTTGCGATGGTATAAGTAGGCACATCACCGGAAGCCGCCTCTGACCCTTCACTGTCTGTCTGTGCAGCGCCCGTATCCGCGCCGCCTGCATTTCCGTCACTTCCCGCAGAGCCTGAACCGCCTCCACAGCCTGTCAGTGCTCCGGCAGCCATGGATGCCGCCAGGAAAAGACTAAGTCCTTTTTTCAGATAACTCATAATATCCTCCTTTATTTTATCATATATTTATTGTTGCAAGCCAGAAATATCTTTCCGGCAAACTACCAGATTTTTGATTATCCTTTCAGGGAACCAAGCATAACGCCCTGATTAAAATGCTTCTGCACAAAAGGATACATACACATGATCGGCGCGCTCGACACCACGATGATCGCGTATTTGATCAGATCCGCCATCTGCTTTGCCTCCACGGCCGCGGCCCCTGTTGACATGGAACTGATCGTCTGGTTGCTGATCAGGATATTTCTCAGCACCAGCTGTAAGGGCTGCAGATCCGGATTCCTCAGATAGATCAACGCGTTGAAGTAAGAGTTCCACTGGCCTACCGCCGTCCACAGGGCGATAACTGCCAGCACTGCCTTGGAAAGCGGGATCACGATCTGGAAAAAGAATCCCAGATTCCCGCAGCCGTCGATCTGCGCCGCCTCCCACAAGTCACCCGGTATACTGTTGTTAAAGAATGTCCTGGCGACGATAATATAATACGTGATAACGGAAAACGGAAGCACCATCACCCAGAAATTATCCAGCAGGCCGAAATCCTTCACGATCAAATACGTCGGGATCAGACCGCCCGTAAAAAACATGGGAATCAGATAAAACACGGTAAACAGCTTCCTGCCGCACAGATCCTTCCGCGAAAGAGCGTAGGCCGTCGGCACATTCACTACCAGGGAAATGACCGTTCCCAGCGCGGCATACAGGATCGTATTCTTATAGCCTACCCACAGCTGGGAATATTCCAGCAGCTTCTGATATCCCTTAAAAGTAATGCCCTTGGGCAAAAGCACGATGTTGCCCGCAGACACATCCGCAGGGTTACTGAAGGATGCGATCACGATAAAATACATCGGGTACAGCATGACGATCACAATGATCGTGGAAATCGTATACAGGAAAAAGTCAAAAATCTTATCGGTTCTGGATTTCTGCACTTTGACGCCTGTCATCATCTCATCATTTTTCTTTGACATCTCTTTTCTCTCCTCCTCTTTACACTCTTCTCATTCCACACTTAGAGTAACGACGTGTCGCTCATTTTCTTCGAAATATAGTTCACGCTTATCAGAAGGATCAGGTTGATGATATTGTTGAAAAGCCCGATCGCCGAAGAAAGGCTGTACTGGCTGCTCACGAGACCCATCTTGTAGACATAGGTGGATATGATCTCACTGGCACTGCTGTTCAACGTATTCTGCAGCAGATAAACTTTCTCGAAACCGACACTCATCACACTGCCCGTGCGCAGGATGAACATCACTGTTGCCGTGGGCAGCAGCATCGGAATATCAATATTCACAAGCTTCTGCCATTTGTTGGCGCCGTCCATGGTGGCCGCTTCATACAGCGAAGGATCTACGGCGGAGAGTGCCGCGATATACAGGATGCTGTCCCATCCTACATGCTGCCAGGCTTCCGTCCATACATAGATGCTGGAAAAGGCGCTGGCCTGCCCCATCAGATTCGGCATCTGGATCCCGATAAATCCAAGCAGTTTGGCTATGATGCCCTGACTGGGAGAAAGAAACAGAATGATCATACCGCACATGACCACCGTGGAGATAAAATGCGGCAGATAGGTTGACACCTGGAAAAACTTCTTAAACCGCTTCGCCATCATCTGGTTGCACATCAGCGCCAGTATGATCGGCAGCGGGAACGTGACAACAATACTATACAGGCTGATGATCAGCGTGTTTTTGATCGTCGTCCAGAACTGATAGGAATTAAAGTACTGCTGGAAATATTTAAATCCCGCCCAGGGGCTCCCCATGATACCCTTGGCAGGCGTGAAATCTTTAAATGCGATCACAACCCCGTACATGGGAAGATACGTGAATAGAAGCATGATGATAAAAGATGGAGCAAGCAGCAGATACAGTGTTCCGCTTTTCCTGATCCGTTTTCCCAGACTGACCTGGTTCGGTTTGATAGCTGTTTTTGTTCTTCCTGACACTTTTTTACCACTCCCTTTAGTCTTTATTTGTTCATTTTTGCAGCACATGTTCCAAAATGACAAGTATTATTGTACAGTTTTTCTTAAATTTGCTCTATAAAATCTACGAACAGTTCATGACAATAATCTGGTATTTTTTATATGACTCCCTACAGGACAGCTGTTTTTTGTTAGTCGGGAACAGATTTTTGACATTTTGCACAATATAAAAAACCCCGGAGCCGGCAGATGCAATTTCCTGTCCCGCGCTCCGAGGTTTTTGTCATGATATTGTTTAATTCTTTCGTGCCGCTTTTATCCCCCACCGTTTTTCTGTATCCTGCTCCGGTATTCTCCCGGCGTACATCCCGTATAATCCCGGAACGTCTTGGAGAAATAAGAGAAATTGCTGTACCCTACTTCCATTGCGATCCTGCTTACCGCCATTCCGGAATGCCGCAGATACTCCTGCGCCTTCTGCATCCGGCAGGAAGCCACATAACTTGGGATCGATGTTCCTGTAGTACTCATAAAAAGTTTGGAGATATAATCCTCTGACAAAAACACCATACCCGCCAGCGTCTTCCGCGACAGATCCTCCTTCAGATGATCCTCTATGTACCGCTTCATCCGCTCCACCACATTTTCCTGCCTGTTGTCAAGACGGCACAGCCCCGCCGCCTTATCCCAGATATAACGGATAAACGCCTCCATATCGGGCAGCGTCATCACCGACTTCTCGTAGTAACCGTCAAACTCCCTGCCGTCAAAGACTCTGGCAATCAGCAGATCCTGTCTGTCAAAATACCGGTAGATCATCTGCATCATTTCCTTCCGGAAACGTTCCAGCACGGAAACCGTAACCTGATGATCCTCCCACAGGCGGCGGATAAATGCCAGAACCTTCTTTTCCACCTCCCGCACCGTATCCACGTCTACCATTTCCTGTTCCCATTCCTTCCACGGCGCCGTAAGTGCTTTCACATCCTTCTTCACCCACTCGCTCTCCCGCACCAGACCGTCATCCCCGGGAACCGCTTCCTGCTCTATCCATTCCAGATATTTCCTTCTCTCGTGCAGCTCCGTTTCCGGACAGTCTCTTCCTATATAGATACAGATCCGCATGGAAAGCGTCCGTTCCAGACACTGCCGATAGGCGGATACGGACTCGCCCATGCCGCCCGCCTCAAAGATCAGGAACCACTCGCTGTCACATCTTCTGACCACCGCCTCCAGCCTGCCGGCAGACTCCTCCCGCTCGAAAAACTCCTCCGTCACATTCCGCACGATAAAATGATTCAATGTGACGTCTCTGGTCTTCTGCTCCACACCCGGAAAGATCCGCAGAAGATGCAGACACACCCTGCGCTCCGGTTTATAGATTCCTTCCTGTCTGGCCCGCTCCAGCCACGCCCCGTTCCATGTCTCCTGCAAAAGATACGTCTTCCAGAACAGATGCCTTTTCTCTTTCCGGTCTTCCTTCTCCAGCACCTGCCGCCTGCCGCGTATGTCCTTTACGAGCGCCGCCAGCACCTCTTCCATCTCACTGTTGGACACCGGCTTCAAAAGATAGTTGCTGGATTTGAGGTTGATCGCTTTCTGTGCATACGCAAAGTAGGCGTAACTGCTTAAGAACACACATTCCACCGGCAGATCACGCCCCCGCACCCATTCCAGAAGCTCCAGACCGCTCCCCTGCGGCATCTCAATATCGGACAGCAGAATATCCACCGGCGCTTCCTCCAGAATCTTCATGGCCTGTCTGACATTGTTTGCCGTCAGCACGCTCTCGATCCCGATCCGTTCCCAGCCGATCCCCTTCGCCAGCTTCTCCACCACCAGCCTGTCATCATCCACGATCAATATGCATATACTCATCTTACATACTCCTGTATATCCTGTTGTGCCGCTGTACCTCAGCACCTCATAGTACCGTCTTTATTCATTTGTAATAAACCTCTCTATAACACAACTGTGCGGTTTATTCCGGTTATCCTTGTCATAATTCACCCCGACCAGCAAAATCTCCCCTGCATACCCTTCCAGCGCCCGCGGATATTGTCTGTCCCTGATCTGCTGTATGGCTGCATCTGCAGATCCGCCGTATTTTAGTTCTATGATGAGGGCCGGCTTTTGGACCATGGGCAGCGGCAGGAACACCACATCTGCAAATCCATAACCTGCGGGCATCTCCCGAACCATCCTGTAATCTTTCCTGGCACTGTAATAAGCGAGACTGATCGCGCAGCAAAGCGTATTCTCATCATTATAAGTCAGGATCGAAGCCACCTCCGTATGCGCTCTGTCAAGCCCTGCCGCAACACTTTCCGCATCCAGTCGCAGCGTGTCCTCCAGCAGCCTGTCCGATGCTTTCAGAATCCGCATGACCTCTCCCCATCCGCCTACGCTCATAGCATTTTCAAATTCCCCGGCTATTTCCCGATTCGGGATAAACGTCTCTTTCTTCTCGGCATCATAACCAAGATACCCAAGATGAATCAACAGCGTCAGCACGTCGTCTCTGGTTCTAAACGTACACATGTCATTCTGAAAACTGTGCGTATTGACACTGATTCGTTCCCCTCCCAGCATCCGTACAATATCCGACCGCAGACCGTCAAAATCCATTTCCATATAGACTTTCAACGCCTCATAGGTCTCCGTGGAAATCCAATAATCGGAAAAGTACCGGGACTTCATCGCCGCCACAACAGACCGCGGATTATACACATGTTTAAACCGCCGGAACTGATACCCGTCATACCAGCTGCCGGTCTCGGCAAAATCCATATCATACTGTCTGCACAGCTCCTTTACCTCTCCTTCCGTAAAACCCGTATATTCCTCAAAAATACTCTGATCCGTCATGGAATATTCCCAGAACATATTCAGAGCGGAATGCTGACCGTATTTTTTCACAGGGAGAATACCCGTCACATAAGCCAGCGCCACATAGGGCTGATCCTTCAATAAATTGCGCAGAAAATCAAGATACTGCTTCTGCAGACACTCTTCCTCCTGCCGCTCACGCATTACACAGTCCCATTCATCAATCAGAAAGATAAATTTCTTACCGGTATCGGCATAAATCTGTTCCAAAGCGGCTGCAAGGATCGTCTCCTGATCTGAAAAAAAATCCCCATATTCTTTACGGATGTCGCCAAGCACTGCCTGCTCCAGATATTCCGTAAAATCCTGTTTCTTTGCCCGTATCAGAAAATGCTGCATATTCAAAAATATCACATCAAACCGGTTTATATAGTCTGCAAAAGCAGGATCGCTTTCTATTTTCATACCGCTGAAAAGCTCTCTGGAATCACATCCCCTGCTGTAGTAGGCCGCAAGCATCCGCAGTGCCATGGACTTGCCAAAACGTCTCGGCCTGCTGACACAGATAAATTTTTGTTCTGTATTCAAATATTGATTCGTATAGGCGATCAGCCCGGTCTTATCTACATAAATCTCCGAATGGATCGCTTCCGCAAAACCGTCATTTCTCGGATTCAGATAAACTCCCATACAACACTGCCTCCCTAACCGATCTCTTCTGCTCTGATCCTGTTACAGTACAGATACATTATTCTATTATTTTATCATGGAAATACGCACACTTCCACTAAAACCACCTGAAAGTCTGTAATCCCGTAACAGCTCATAAGAAAAAGGCACCCAGACGTCCAAGCCTGAATGCCATAAAGTATTGCTTCCTTCTTATCTTTTTTCACACTTACACATCAAAACAACTACCACCCACAAACTCCCTGCACAGGGAATTCTTCGGCAGCTCCTCGCTGCTGACGCCCAGGAAATATTCCAGGAATTTCAGCAGCCGCTTGGCCTCGTGGTAACCCGGCTCACCCTTCCTGATATTGAAGAGCAGCGGCTCCGCATACTGCTTGATCACGGCCAGCTCGTAGGTCATGGCGGAATTGAACATGGCGTCCGCGTCCTCCTGGAAGGGGAATATGTACTTCTCCTCTCCCCGTCTCACAGAAGGCCACATGGCGATGGTCTTATCCGCCGTCGTCCCTCTTGTTCGGGCATCACGCACCATACGGCGCAGCAGACGCCCATCGGTGGTCGGTATCCGGTTATGCTCATCCACGTTCAGACAGGTGAGAGCGCTGATATAAATCTTGAATTTGCTCTCCGCGGGCAGAGTATAGGACATCTTCTCATTAAGCCCGTGGATTCCCTCAATGACCAGAATATCATCCGGTCCCAGCGTCGTGATCTTACCGCGGTACTCACGCTTGCCGGTCTTGAAATTAAAGCTCGGCAGCTCCACGCTCTCTCCCTGCAGGAGCCTGCTCATATCCGTATTAAACTGCTCCACGTCAAGCGCCTCCAGGCACTCGTAGTCCGGCTTGCCCTCATCGTCAAGCGGCGTCTTATCGTGGTTCAGATAGTAATTGTCAAGCCCGATGGGATGCGGTTTCAGCCCGTAGGTACGCAGCTGTATGGACAGCCTGTGGGAGAAGGATGTCTTTCCGGACGAAGAAGGCCCGGCGATCATAACGAATTTCACCCCTTCCCGTCTGGCGATATCCCGCGCGATCTCACCGATCCTGCGCTCCTGCAGCGCCTCCTGCACAAGGATCATATCGGAGATATTGCCCTGACAGATCTGGTCGTTCAAGTCGCCCACCGTATCGATCCCCATCTCCCGGTTCCAGTCACTCGTCATCATCAGCGTCTGGAACAGTTTCTTCTTCGGCACGAACGTCGGCAGCTTCTCCGGATCTTCTTTCTCCGGCAGAAGCAGGATCATCCCGTCCTCATAGGGGAACAGGTCAAAGCATCTGATATAGCCTGTACTGGGCAGCATATAGCCATAGTAATAATCGTAATAATCGCCCATACAGTACACGTTGATATTGGAGCTTCTGCGGTAGCGGAACAAAGAAACCTTATCTTTCATGCCAAGCTCCCTGAACAGTGCCACCGCCTCCTCGGCAGGATAGGACTTCTTGGTCACCAGCAGATCCATATCCGCCAGCTCTCCCATACGATCCTTCACCTTCTCAATGGTTGCCGCATCCATCTTCATGCCGCCCCGGAACGCACAGTAATAACCCGGGCCGATGGTAAATTCCACCTTCGTATTGACCGCCATCTCCATGCCTGCCACATCCTTGATGGCCTTCATCATCAGCATGATCGCCGACCGCACATAGGTCTTATGTCCGATATCATTTTCATAGGTAATAAATTTCAGTTCGCAGTCACGGCTGACCCGCTTCATCAGCTCCTGTATCTTGCCGTTGATCTCCACAAGCGCGATCTGACTGGTACACTCATTCTGATACTGCTCCGCGATCAGCTCATACTGCACACCATCCTCATAGAATCTGTCTTTGCCGTTAATCTTGATCGTAACCATAAGACCCCCTCTTTCTTTTCCTGTTTTGTCAGCTTCCGCAGCCGGCTCCCCGTAAGGCGATTGCTTTCGCCCTCCTGCATTCCGCCAGAAGCGTCTCCACTTCCGCATACCGCATCCTTCTCTTGTCACAGTCCAGCCCCTGCCCCTGCAGGCGGTCGAGAATCTCTGTATAGACCCTCTCTTCTTTCTGCAGAAAAGCCAGCAGCGTACTGTCTCCCCGCTGCAGCAGAAAACCGCCGTAACGATCGTATAGTTTACATAACTCCACCCGCTCCATGCCCTGTATCCCGCTGCGCTCCGCATCTGCAGCCGGCTTTTGCCATCCGGGCTCACCTGAACGCCTGCTTTCTTCGGCATCCTCCACCCCCAAACAGCCTGCTTCCGGCACCGCCCGCATCATCGGATAGAACTTTCCGTCTTCCTCCACCATCTTCTCATCCGTGATCCGCAGCCCCTGCTCTCTCAGCCATGTGCGAAACTGCCTGATCTCCGACTGGGGCTGCAGGATCAGCTCTGTGAAAGAATCCGTCTTCGTCTTCTCATCACCCAGAATATGCATCATCAGCCTGCCGCCCATACCGGCACAGATCAGGCTGTCGGCTTCCCCGATTTCATAATTATGTAAACCATCCGACAATCTTGTCTCGATCAAAGACTCCAGACCGCGCTGTGTCACATGCCTGCCGGCGGCCCCCAGCGGCCCGACTCTGACATCCATCGCCAGCACCCGCGGACTGACGTTCTGCTCGACCAGCCAGATCGACACAAAGCCGTGGTCGCACCCCACGTCGCAGACCCGGCTGCCCGGCGTGACCATGGAAGCCACAGCCCGTAATCTCTCCGATAACAGCACCGGTCCCATCAATCCAGATAATCCTTTAACTTGCGGCTTCTACTGGGATGCCGCAGCTTACGCAGCGCCTTGGCCTCGATCTGGCGGATACGCTCTCTGGTCACATTGAACTCCTTGCCCACTTCCTCCAGCGTCCTGGCGCGCCCGTCGTCTAAGCCAAACCGCAGACGCAGCACCTTCTGTTCTCTCTCCGTCAGCGTGCCTAACACTTCCATCAGCTGCTCCTTTAACAGGGTAAAAGCGGCAGCGTCCGCCGGCACCGGCACATTGTCGTCCTGTATAAAATCGCCCAGATGGCTGTCTTCCTCCTCACCGATGGGCGTCTCCAAAGATACCGGCTCCTGTGAAATCTTTAAGATCTCCCGCACACGCTCCACCGGCATACTCATCTGCTCCGCGATCTCCTCCGGGGTAGGTTCCCGCCCCAGTTCCTGCAGCAGCTGTCTGCTCACACGAATCAGCTTGTTGATGGTCTCCACCATATGCACCGGAATACGGATCGTCCTCGCCTGATCCGCAATCGCCCTGGTGATGGCCTGACGGATCCACCAGGTCGCATAGGTCGAAAATTTATAGCCCTTACGGTAATCGAACTTCTCCACGGCCTTGATCAGACCCAGATTGCCTTCCTGGATCAGATCCAGAAAGAGCATTCCACGGCCCACATACCGCTTTGCAATACTGACAACAAGACGCAGATTGGCCTCCGCCAGACGCTTCTTCGCATCCTGGTCGCCCATCTCCATCTTCTTGGCCAGCTCGATCTCTTCCTCCGCATTCAGAAGCGGCACCTTACCGATCTCTTTCAGATACATCCGCACCGGATCTTCGATGCTGATGCCGTCCGGCACGGACAGATCGATATTCTCTACGTCAACCTCGTCCTCCTCACTCAAGATGATCTCCTCGTCATCCACATCATCGTCGTCGGAGATCCGAAGCACATCCACATTATTCTGTTCCAGCGTCTCCAGGATCTTGTCAAACTGATCCTCCTCCAGCGTCATTCCCTGAAAAAAGTCGTTGATCTCCTGATATTCCAGAACATTCTTTTTCTTCTTGGCAGCCGCCAGGAGCTCCTTAAGGCGCTCTTCAAACTTTGCCTGTACATTTTCGTCCATATATGGCCCATCCTTCCTATGTTTCAAGTAAAAAATTTATATCTATGTGAAAACCAAATTAACTGTGTTTTGCGATTAGCTTGCCCGTATTACAGGGAAATATGCGTTTTGCTAAGTTCTTCCAGCGCTTTTTTGCCCGCGATCACCTGACTTAAAGCGTTCATATCGCTCCCCATCCTGCCGGAATAGTATTCAAAACTGTTCTTCTTCACAGCATAGATGATATCATGGAACGCCTTCTCCCGCTCCTTCGGGGTCGTGATCTCCGGCAGCTGCGTGTTGAAGATCTCCGCCACGGCCCGCTGCTCCTGCTCATCCTCGAAGGCGCTGATGATCGCCGCAGGCTGGTAGATCCCCTTCTCCAGATCCGTAAAAAGTCTGTCCGCCACTTCTTTGTACAGCGGTTCCGTAAAATCCGCCGCCGCGATATAAGGACTGATCTTCGGATACAGCGCAGGCTCCTCCGTGATCCACGTCAGCAGCAGGCGCTGGGATCGCTTCGTATTCTCCTCCGGCGTATTTTTGCGGGCAACGGTACTCTTTGGCCGTACCGCCGGCTGCACCAGCCCTGTCCTGGCCGCATAACCGCTCACCAGCCTGCGCAGATTGTCGAAACCGATATGGTATTTCTGCGCCACCGCTTCGATATAATTCTCCCGCTCCACCTCTTCCTCGAAACCGCACAGCTTCTTCGCAATCTCCCGGTGAAAATTCGTCCTGGACTCCGGATCCTCCATTTGATAGTCCCGTTCCAGTATGCTCAGTTCGAAGAAAAAGCTGTTCTGCGCCTGGCTGATCCGCTCTTCAAAAGCCTCCGCTCCCAGATTCTTCATGAATTCGTCGGGATCTTTGTAAGGCTTCATGTCGATCACCCGGCCCCGGAGACCGGATTCCTTCAAAATGCCGATGGCCCGCATGGCCGCGTTCACCCCCGCGCCGTCGCTGTCGTAGGCCAGCAGCACGTCTTCCGTATACCGCCGCAGCAGACTGGCCTGCCCGGTCGTAAAGGCCGTGCCCAGAGAGGCCACCGCCTGCGTGAATCCCGCCTGATGCATGGCGATCACATCCATGTAGCCCTCACAGAGGATGATATTGCCTTTCCGTGACGTGCGGGCAAAATTCAGCCCGTACAGATTGCGGCTCTTGTCAAAAATCATGGTCTCCGGCGAGTTCAGATACTTGGGCTTCGCATCTCCCATCACCCGGCCGCCGAAGCCGATCACACGATGATTACCGTCCTGGATCGGAAACATCACCCTGTTCCAGAACTTATCGTGGACGCCCCGCTTCTCGTCAAAAGCCAGCAGCCCGGATTCCTGCAGCAGCTCATCCGGATAGCCCCTGGCACGCAGATAGGCCGTCAGATCAGAGGAGGAGCCGTCCGCAAACCCCAGGCCGAATTTCCTCATCGTCTCGTCTGTCAGACTTCTGCCCGACAGATACTGATAGCCTGTCCGCCCTCTGGAATCCCGCAGCATATAATAATAGTAGCGCGCCGCCTCCTTATTGATCTCCAGCAGTCTGGCACGCCTGCTCTCCTTCTGCCTTGCTTCCTCATTATATTCCATCTCCGGCAGATTGATTCCTGCTCTGTCGGCCAGTATCTTCACCGCTTCCTGAAACGTAGCGTTCTCATATTCCATCAAAAATGTGATCACATTGCCGCCCGCCCCGCAGCCGAAACAGTAGAAGATCTGCTTGGACTGGGATACCGAGAAGGAGGGCGATTTTTCATTATGAAAAGGGCACAGCCCGAAATAATTGCTCCCCTTCTTCTGTATGCGGACATAACCTGAGATCACATCAACGATATCATTTTTCGTTCTGACCTCCTCGATCAGTTCTTCCGGATAATACATATTGTCCTTTCCTTATGTATAACATATGTTATTAAACATTCAGGAGCTTCTCCGCCCCTTAGCCATGCCAGGTCTTTGGAATGTAGATCTCCTGATACTGCGCTATGGCAAAGCGGTCCGTCATGGAACCGATATAGTCGCAGACGATTTTTTCAAGCGGCTCCCCCTCCTCCATCAGCCTGTACAGGAACTTCGGCAGCTTCTCCGTATGATTCATATAGTATTCATACAAAGTGACCACCAGATTCTCCGCCTTGTTCTCCTGGCTCTTGGCGATGGGATTCCGATAGACATTGCGGAACATAAATTCGCGCATCGTCCGCATGGCCTCTTCGGCTTCCTTCGACATACAGATATCATCCCGGCCACGGCTGGTCGTCACGATATTATGTATAAAATAGTCCAGCCGCTGCGTACAGCTGCGCCCGGCCACAGCGCTGACTTCTTCCGGAACATCCTCCTCTTTCAGGATGCCGCCCCGGATTGCGTCGTCCGTATCATGATGAATATAGGCGATCTTATCCGCAAACCGGACAATACGCCCCTCCAGCGTGGACGGCATGGAAGCCGTCTTGTGATTCCTGATCCCGTCCCGTACCTCCATGGTCAGATTGATGCCCTGTCCGTCCTTCTCCAGCATATCCACGGTCCGCACACTCTGTTCGTTGTGCCGGAAGCCATAAGGACATGCCCTGTCCAGCGCCCGCTCCCCGGCATGGCCAAAGGGCGTGTGCCCCAGATCGTGCCCCAGAGCGATGGCCTCCACCAGATCTTCATTGAGCTGCAGCGCCTTGGCGATCGTCCGGGCCGTCTGACTCACCTCCAGCGTGTGCGTCAGACGCGTCCGGTAATGGTCGCCCTCCGGCGTAAGAAACACCTGTGTCTTGTCTTTCAGCCGGCGAAAAGACTTGCTGTGAATGATCCTGTCCCTGTCCCGCTGAAAAACCGGCCGGATATCACACTGTTCTTCCGGCTTGACCCTCCCTCTGGAATTCATGCTGAGCATGGCATATGGACTTAAATATTGCTTCTCCCACTGTTCCAGACTTTCCCGTATGTTCATGTTTACCTCTGCGTGGATCCTGCCGGCTGTGCCTGCAAGATCCCTGAATACGTAAAACTGATACCCCTGCGATACTTTCCTACTCCTATTATTCTGGCTTTATCGTGCAAATCCTTTTTTTTCGTGAAATTTTTATCTACAGATATCGTAAATAAATTCGGCGTTCTTATCCATCGCCTCATAGGCAGTCTTGAAGGGCGACATCTGGAAGACATGCCACATGCCCGGGAATCTGTCCAGCCTGACGGATACATTCGCGTGCAGCAGTTTGCGGTAGAGCATCACGGAGTCGTCCAACAGCACTTCATTCTCCCCGACCTGAATGTAGACCGGCGGAAAGCCCTCATAGTCACCAAAAAGCGGCGAGATGAACGGATCGTTCAGCTTCTCCTCAGCCGCATAGTTGCCTGTCATCTCCGCCAGATACCCGGCATTGAGCACCGGGTCGATGGCTGCCTTCGTCTCATGGGACTGTCCCGAGGCGGTCAGGTCCGTCCAGGGCGACATCAGAATAAGGCCCCTTGGCAGAAGCCGCTTCTGCGCCTTGAGCTGCAGTGCCAGCGACAGGGCCAGATTCCCTCCCGCCGAATCTCCGGCCAGGATCACATCCCTGGCGCCGTACCCTAAAAGCATCAGATAATTCCACACCTTCATGGCATCCTCCGTGGCCGCCGGGTAGGGATGTTCCGGCGCCAGCCGGTAGTCGAAGCTCAGCACATCCATGGAAGTGGACATGGCAAGTTTGGTCGTCAGCGTCCTCGCATAGACCCTGCTGCCCGTGGAATAACCGCCGCCGTGACAGTAGAGGATCACGTATTTCTTCATATGCGCCCGGTTGACATAGACCCATTCTCCCTGCAGGATCTCTCCCGCCGAAGGATGGTCCCGGATGCTGACATCCTCGATCAGCACATCCTTACTGTTCCCCAGCAGCGCCCCGAAATGATTCTGTGACTGCCTGTGTTTCTCAATATCCGCATTTTCCACTACCCCGTGCATCCGTTTGATCAGATTCATCAGGTTAGCGTTTCGTTTCTCCGAGATAGCCATAGGGCTGTCCTCCTTATCTTATCTTCAGCGTTGCTGTTTACAAACCAACCGGCCGTAAACGGTAACGCATCCATTCTGCATGATATAAATATAGTAACATAAAATGCCGGATTTATGATATGATACTTTAAAAGAAATATTGCGGTACCATATGAAACTTTTTACGAAACATTTTATCATGAAAGAGAGCAGGAGGCCTTACCACCTATGGCAGAACGTCCAGGCACAAAAACCAAAACCAGAAAACAACCCGGTATACCCGCGCGCAGCAGGAAGGATGTCTGGTACAAGCTGGATCTTTCTGCCATCGTCTATCCCACGCTGCAGCGGCGGGACTTCTCTTCCGTCTACCGTCTGTCTGTTGTGTTAAAAGAGAAGATTGACCCCGTTCTTCTGCAGACGGCACTGGACAGGACGCTGCCCCGGTTCCCTACCTATAAGGTGGCGATCCGCAAAGGATTATTCTGGCGGTATCTGGAGCCCAATAACAGACCCGGCCCCTACGTTCTGGAGGATATCAAGAACCCCTGTATGCCGATGCCCTTTAAAGGCAGCAACCGTTATCTTATCAGGGTCTACTACTACGACCGGCGCATCTCGCTGGAAGCCCACCACAGCCTCGGCGACGGCACCGGCGGCATGTGCCTTCTGCAGACACTGACCGCCGTCTATCTGGGACTGCTGGGCCATCCCGTAAAGCCGGAAGGGTTCGTGCTCGACATTGATTCCGCCCCGGATCCGGAAGAGCTGGAGGACGCCTACATGCGGTATGCCAACGCCCAGTTCTGTCCGCCCCGCCCTGCGGAAAAGACCTACCGGGTGCGCGGCACGAAGGAGCCTTTCTATACCCTGAATATCATAGACGGCATACTGTCCGTGCAGGAAGTCATGGCCGTGGCGAAGCGGTATCATGCCAGCATCACGGAATATCTGAATGCGGTATTACTCTACGCCCTGCTGCAGAAGCAGAACGCAGATTTCCATATACGGCTGCGCCCGGTGAGGATCGCCATGCCGGTTAATCTGCGCCGCTTCTTCCCCTCGAAGACGCTGCGTAACTTCATCACCATGGTATATCCTTCCATCGACCCCCGGCTCGGTGAGTATCAATTTGAAGAAATCGTGGAGCACATCCACCATTACATGCGTTATTATATCAACGATAAATTCCTGCGGGGCGATATCACCACCAACGCCGCCACCCAGCGCAACCCGCTGATCCGCGTGGTTCCCCTTTTTATCAAGGATCTGGTGGTGCGTACCTTCTATACCCGGGTGCAGGACAAAAATTCCTCCGCCGGCCTTACCAACATGGGTGCCCTGCACGTGCCGCCGGATATGAAACCCTTTATCGAGCGGTTCGATATCTATATGGGACAGCCTTTTTCATCCCGCACCAACTGTGCCATCATCAGTTTCGAAGACGTGCTGACCATCAACTTCGCCAGCAGCATCGTGGAGGCCGACGTGGAACGTTACTTCTTCCGGAAGCTGGTGCAGGACGGCATCCACGTGAAGATCGAGAGCAACCGCAGTCTGGAAGACCGGACATAAAATTAGTACTTCGTACTTGAAATCATCCATATGAGAGGAGCTGAAACGATATGTCATATTGTGTAAACTGCGGTGTAGAGCTGGAGAAATCCTTACAGGAATGTCCTCTTTGCCATACACCTGTTATTAATCCCGTCGAACAGAACAAAGCACTTCCGCCCTCCCCCTATCCCACGAACAAAGGACAGGTGGAAGTGGTAAAAAGAAAAGATCTGGGCATCCTGCTGTCCGTAGTCCTTTCGGCTACCAGCATAACCTGCCTGCTGTTAAACCTGCTGGTATTTGACTCCTCGCTCTGGTCTCTGGCTGTGATCGGGTGCTGCATCTGTCTCTTCGTGTTCACTTTTCCGGCCATCTTTTACAGCAGGACGCCGATCTACATCTCCCTGCTGGCCGACGGAGTGTCGGTAGCGGTCTATCTCTACCTGATCAGCTTCCTGTCCTCCTCCCACGTGTGGTTCTGGCAGCTGGGCCTGCCCCTCGTCGCGATCCTGACAGTCTGCGCGGAATGCTTCCCGTTACTCTCACGTTTCTTTCCGCTCACGATCCTGTCCGGCTCTCTGTGCCTGTTCGTGGAGATACCGTTCTTCTGCGTCTCTCTGGAACTGTTGATCAAGCGCCTGTTAGAGCGCCCATACCGTATCACCTGGTCGGCTGTGGTTCTGACCGTATGCGTGATCATCGACTTCGCCCTCATCACCATACTGGCAAAAAAACGCCTGCGCAACGAAGTGCGCAGACGCCTGCATTTCTGATATGTTAGAGTAAACGAAATTTCTAACGTCGTTAACTATAAAAAGATATCTTTCTTACCTTAAACCTGTGCGTGTTTTAGTTCCGCTTCCTCAAGGGACTGATACCCGTAGAAAAGCGTTTCATTGGCGATGGTCTGTTTTAACAGGCTTTCGCCTTTCTCATAGGCCGCTTCCGTCTCCTGCCAGATCAGCGCGAGCGTTTCCATCGAAAAGGACAGCAATTCACCGCGCAGATAGCTTTCCATGGAGGAACCTGCCATGATGCCGTCCTCCGCCGTCGTCAGCACCCTGCCTCTGTTTCTGAGATTCGGGTACTCCTGCATCATCTCTTTGTCCCACTCCAGATTGATCCGGACGATCTTCTCCACGATCTCTTTCTTCTCCGACACATCGGGCAGATGCTCCTTGATCGCCTCATATTCCTCCGGAAAAGTACTCTCCATCATCCTGCCGTATTTCTCGAACAGAAGATTCCTGCCTTCCTCACATGCACGCTTGCAGTCTTCCAGATAGCTGTGAAGCACCGCGTCGGAATACACCATCCACTGGCTCATCCGCATCTTGAAAAAAGTATCCGGATCGTCCTGACAGGAAGCCCTGCCGCCGGTATTATAAACATGCTGAAACATCTCCCACTCTGTCTGTGTCACATCAAAAATAAGCTGTTCCCGCTCGCTGACCTTCGCCATGATATCCCTCTTTTCTGTCTGCTCTTCTTCTGTCTTCCTGTTTACTGCCCTGCCCTGGCTTCCGTGTCAGGCTCCGGCTTATCCGCCTCCGGTCCATCCCCTGACTCAGTTGCCCGCTTCGCAGGCTGTTCCGCCCTGGCTTCCGGCGTTTCCTGGGCTTTCTGTTTTCCCTGCGCTTCCGGTTCTTCCTGCGCTTTCTGTTTTCCCTGCGCTTCCGACTCTCCCTGCGTTTCCGGTTCTTCCTGGACCTCCGGTTTTCCACCGGCTTCCTGTGCTTCCGGCTCTTTCTCCTGCTCTTCCTGTTCTATCTGCGCTTCTTCCTGTCCGGACTTCTCCTCCGTCCCCGAAAGGCCGCTCTTCTCCAGCAGTTCCTCCGGTGTGCAGCGCTTCAACGCATATGGATACTCCGCATTTTTGGTTGTCAGCGGTTTGCCGTTCACTGCGATGAAAACCCCGTCGGCTTCGTAGTTTTCCAGAAAAGTATTCACTACCGAGGCAAGGATGATACATTCCGCCTCCCTGGACATGGTCTTTAGGTACTCGCCAGCCGCTTTGGAGAGATCCAGATGCAGTATCTGCTCCCCGTCCTCCTCCTTCTCCTCAAAGGAAAGCACCTTCGTGTCCAAAGACATGATATTGTGCCGCGCCAGCGCATCCACCAGCTCCTCCGCTGTCTTCTCCCCGATCGGGACGATCTCTCTGTTCAGATCATAAGAACCGGCATTACCATAGAAGATCACCGCTTCATTCTCTGCCGGAACACGTTCCTGTTCATCCTTGTCCGCTTCCTCTTCCACCTGTTCTTCCGCCTGCTCCTCAGCGCCCTGATGCAGCTCCTGCTCCGCTTCCGTGAGATCCCGCGCCTCTTTCGGCACTTCTTCTTCCTCCAAAAGCAGCTCCAGAGAACTGACCAGCAGATCCTCCGAAGACATCTCCGGCACCACGATCTCACCGGAATCCACCCGTCCGCCCGCCAGAGTACCGCAGGCCGACAGAAGTACTGCCATGACGGCCGCCACAGCCGCCGCTCTTCCTACCTTTTTCAATCTTATCCCTCCCAAAGACTCTCTTAGTCAAAAGTTCGTCTAAACAGGGTTATATTCTATCATACTCATCGTGAAAAAGCAAAAGAACTTTAAAAAAAGATATCGCATGATGCGATATCTTTTTTAAATCGTGCAGGAAAAGAGACTTGAACTCTCATGGTATTGCTACCACACGGACCTGAACCGTGCGCGTCTGCCAATTCCGCCATTCCTGCGAACAAATATTATTCTAATGCCTTTAGCGAATAATGTCAACACTTTTCTTCAATTTTTTCGAAAAACTTTTCCGCTCCGCAAACACCTCTTCTAAGAAAAGTGAGTAAACCGTGTTTTCTCCTTGAAACTTCAAGCTGTTTGTGTATAATAGAATGGACTGCAACACATATAAAAAACACAGAAAAACAGAGGGTTTAACATGATTCAAGCAAACAACGTAACACTACGCGTAGGAAAAAAAGCGCTCTTCGAAGACGTTAATATCAAATTCACGGAAGGAAACTGCTACGGCCTGATCGGCGCCAACGGCGCCGGCAAGTCCACTTTCTTAAAGATTCTCTCCGGTGCACTGGAGACGACAGGCGGCGACGTGACCATCACGCCCGGCCAGCGTCTCTCCGTCCTGGAACAGGATCACTTCAAATATGACGCCTGGCCCGTGATGGATACCGTTATCATGGGCAATGAACGGCTCTATAAGATTATGAAGGAGAAGGACGCCATCTATGCCAAGGAAGATTTCTCCGATGAGGACGGCATCCGCGCCAGCGAGCTGGAAGCGGAATTCGCCGAGATGGACGGCTGGGATGCGGAATCCAACGCCGCCATGCTCTTAAACGGCCTGGGTGTCGGCACAGAGCTGCACTACAGCACGATGGCCGACTTAAACGGCAATGAGAAGGTCAAGGTACTGTTAGCCAAAGCACTTTTTGGCAATCCCGATATCCTGCTGTTGGACGAGCCTACCAACCATCTGGATCTGGACGCCATCGCCTGGCTGGAAGAATTCCTGATCAACTTTGACAATACGGTGATCGCGGTCTCCCACGACCGTTATTTCCTGAACAAAGTCTGCACCCATATCGCAGACATCGACTATGGCAAGATCCAGCTTTATGCGGGCAACTACGACTTCTGGTATGAGTCCAGCCAGCTGATCATCAAGCAGCGCAAGGAAGCCAACAAGAAGAAAGAAGAACAGATCAAGGAGCTGCAGGAGTTCATCTCCCGTTTCTCCGCCAACGCTTCCAAGTCCAAGCAGGCGACTTCCAGAAAGCGTGCATTGGAGAAGATCGAGCTGGACGACATCCGTCCTTCCAGCCGTAAGTATCCTTATATCGACTTCCGCCCGGAGCGTGAGATCGGTAATGAAGTCCTCACCGTGGAGGGCATCAGCAAAACAGTAAACGGCGAGAAGGTACTGGACAACATTTCCTTTATCGTGGGCCACGATGACAAGATCGCATTCGTGGGCGGCAACGAACTTGCCAAGACCACCCTTTTCAGGATCCTGACAGGGGAACTTGAGCCCGATGAGGGAACTTATAAATGGGGCGTTACCACCTCGCAGGCTTACTTTCCGAAGGATAACACCGAAGAGTTCGACAACAACTACACCATCACTGAATGGCTTATGGGCTATTCCCCCGTCAAGGACGTGACCTACGTGCGCGGCTTCCTGGGCCGGATGCTTTTTGCCGGAGACGACGGCGTGAAGAAGGTCAAGGTTCTCTCCGGTGGTGAGAAAGTGCGCTGCCTGCTGTCCAAAATGATGATCAGCGGTTCCAACTGCCTGATCTTCGACGAGCCCACCAACCATCTGGACATGGAGTCCATCACCGCCCTCAATGAAGGCATGAAGAAATTCAAGGGTGTGGAGCTGTTCTCCTGTCACGACCACCAGGTCGTACAGACCACGGCCAACCGCATTATGGAGATTCTGCCGGACGGCACCCTCGTAGACAAGATCACAACCTACGATGAGTACCTTGCAAGCGATGAGATGGCAAGAAAACGTACCGTATATACAAGCACCGCCAATGACGAGGACGACGACTGAGATCGACTGCGGAACCGACAGGCACAGGAAAGGCGACCAGGACCACGATGAGACCGATAGATTTGCACACCCACTCCAACAGATCCGACGGCAGTTATACCCCCACCGAACTGGTGGACTATGCCGTCGCCAAAGGGCTGGCCGCCGTTGCGCTGACCGACCATGACACCATAGACGGGCTAAGCGAGGCGCTTTTACATGCGAAGGCACTTACACAGGCCGGAGAGGACAGCGTCGAAGTCATTCCGGGTATTGAATTTTCCACGGAATACGAGAAAAAGGACGTCCACATCGTAGGCCTGTATATCGCCTATGACGCCCCGGCCTTTCGGGCGAAACTGCAGGAGTTCGTAGATTCCCGCACAGGCCGCAATGTCAGGATGTGCCAAAACCTGCAGTCTGCCGGTATCGACATCACCTTCGAGAAGCTGCAGGCCAGAAATCCCGGCGCGGTGATCACGCGGGCCCACTATGCCTCCTACCTGTTGGAGGACGGCTACGTCAAAAGCCGCCCGGACGCCTTCGCCCAATATCTGGGCGACCACACGAAATATTTCGTCCCGCGGGAAAAGGTGACGCCGCAGCAGGCCATATCCCTGATCCTGGGCGCAGGCGGTATTCCCGTTCTGGCCCATCCGCCCCTCTACCATATGGGCAGCGACCGGCTGGACAAACTCGTTTCTTCCTTAAAAGAAGCAGGACTCATGGGCATCGAGGCCATCTATTGCAGCTACACCAACCAGGACGAACGGGACATGCGCAGGCTGGCCGACCGCTACGACCTGCTGCTCAGCGGCGGCTCCGACTTTCACGGCGCCAACAAGCCCGGACTGGATCTGGGCACCGGCTACGGGAAACTTTTCGTACCGGAAGAATTTCTGGAAAAGATAAAAGATAAGCTAAAGAAACGGAGTAACCTATGAAACTTCTGTTTACGGATCTGGATGGAACCTTATTGAACAATAACAGCCTGGTATCTCCCGGCACCAGAGCTTTTCTGGACGAATTTCTGGCGGCCGGCAACAGGCTGATCCTCTCTTCCGGCCGCCCCACGGACAGCGTTCTGGAAGTAAAAGACAATGCCGGGCTGACCTGGCCCGGCATTCTGTTAAGCTGTTATAACGGCGCACAGGTCTATGACTGCGACAGCCGGCGTGCCATTATGGAAAAGAGGATGCCTCTCTCCTATGTGTCCTGTCTGCAGGAACGGGCAGCCAGACATCACTTACATATCCAGACCTATCAGGAACACGCTGTAGTCTCTCCTGCTGACGATGAGGAGATACGCTTTTACCGCACCAGGATCCATGTACCACTGGTAGTCTCCCCCGTGCTGACAGACGTCCTCACCGACGGACCTTACAAAATGCTTGCCGCCGATCTCCACGATCACAATAAGCTGGAAGCCTTCCGGCTGGCCGTCTCCGACTGGGCCGAAGGCAGGATCCAGACCATCTACTCCAATGACAAATATCTGGAGCTATTCCGGCTGGATGCAGGCAAGGGAAACGCACTGCGCTTCGTCTGTGAATATTTAGGCGTACCGCTGTCAGATGCCTACGCCGCCGGAGACGCGGAGAACGATATCTCCATGCTGCAGGCCGCAGGCTGCGGCATCGCCATGCGAAACGCCCCCGATCCGGTAAAAGAAGCTGCGGATGTGGTCACCCGCTCCGACAACGATCAGGACGGGCTGGCAGAGACGATGCGCCGGCTGCTGTAGGCTTACCGTTATCCTGTAACCCAGTCCCCTTCTGCTTTGTCGCCCTGTTCACGGCCTCAGCTGCTCATATCGCTCCAGATCACGGAATGTCAGACGGGCCCCGTTTTCCGCTTTGACAACAGAGATGCCGATCAGTACACTGCTTCCTGTATCAGGCCGGAACATCCAGACGTTCCAGCCCATGGCGCTGCCGTCCTGCGCTATCGCCCCGCCCTGCCCGTAAAGCGCGGTGCAGTCAGCGACCACCTGGTCATAGGATCTGCCGGACAGAATATATTTCATTTCGACCAGCTGATCTTCCACAAAATTAAGCGTTGCCAGCTCAACAGGACTGCCGTAGACTTCCCATTCTCCCTCATAAAACTGGTAGGGACAGCCGTCGCTGTTCTGTCCGCTCTTTGTCAGCGTCAATGGTAATTCCTGTCCTTCCTCGGCTTCTTTCGTCTCATCAGGACTCATTCCCCAGACAAACCCCCGCATGTCAAGATACGTTTCATGAGGAACTGCAATCCGGATGACATCCTCATTCACGCCTGACACCGGAAAATAGCCAAGCGCAACATCCCCTCCCATAACCCATTCATACGAGGAATCGTACTGTATGGACGGGCTGCCGTATTTGGCGCTCAGATTTTTTAGAAGCGCTTTGCCGTTTGCATCCTGCTCTGCATCCAGCGTGTAACGGACCTGATACAATCCCTCTGCACCAAAGTATGCCGTCAGATTCCTGATCTCTCTTCCGTAAAGGGACTGTGCTTCTATGATACTTCCGGCCTCCTTCCCATAAGCATCGCCCACGGGGACATACTCGGCCAGCAGCATTCCTTCTGCATCATAGGCTGTATTGTTTTCTTTCATGCCGCCCGCCGTTAAGACTGCCCGAATCTCTTCCAATGACATGCCGAATGCCATCCCGCCAAGATCCTTTGAATCCAGAACGATCTCCGGCTCCTCTTCCTCTGCCGCATCCCTGTCCCCCGGCGTATCTGTACCCTTTTTTTCAAACAGGCCGGAGGAGATCAGAAACAGAACGGTGCATGCTGCCGCCGCAAGAAGTAAAAACCGCCTGTGCCTCCACAGCGCTGCCGCAAAACGCGCCGCAACAGCCTGTACTGCCGCTGAGGGCAGTACCGCAGGCCGCGGTCTCTCAGCGCGCTGTTCCTGACATGCCTCCCCGCCGGGCAAGGGTGCAGAAATTCTTTCCTCCGACTCCCGCGGGGACTCTTCCACATACGGGGCGACGGCACTTTCCGGACGATCGGAAGATGCTGCCCTGCTGCTGTCGATCCCCTTTGCCCGGAACAGTTTTTCGTAAAACTCTTCCTCCTGTGCATAGGCATACTTATGAATGGCCTGAAGGCGGTTAGATCTCATGCTGATGCCGTCCGGCAGAGTCACATTGGACAGATACACCAGCAGTCGTTTTTTCTCTTTGTCCCGGGCAAAACTGAGTTCATCCAGACAGTTGGTCGATTTCAGATATTCCTTTGTGATAAATGCGATGAAATAATCGCAGGATGCAACCCGCTCCGCAATATTATCAGCCCACTCCGTTCCAGGATCAATGCCTCTGTCATACCATATCCGATATCCTTCCGCCTGCATCCTTTCGATGATCCTGTAGACCTCCGTCTCGTTCCGGTGGGCATAGCTGATAAAAATATATGGTTCTCTTCCACAGTATGGCCGCACGCTTGAACTTGTAGGCGCCATAATTCTCCCTCCCGTTATCAGTTCCGGTGCACAGGATCTGTACGCCGGAACCGATGTTTACTTTTTTAAAGATGAATACCGCATGCGGCCCGCCAGAAGGCAGGCCGGCATGATAAAGATTTACTTCGGCACATACAGGACAGTCGTCGGCTCAACCGGATCCGGCTGCAGTATTGTCTGCGCCCAGTCCACAGTAATCGTCACACTGCCCACTTTCCCTGAATCATCATAGTCATAAGTCTGACTGACAGAATCATAAATCTGCTGCATGGTCATATAATCATTTCCAAAGTAGCGTGCCGTATCGACCCGCGCAGCCACCCTGCCCATATCATCATAATAATACTCTGTCGCAGATTCCACTCCGTTGTCCTGATTGCTTATTTCGTGTCTTTTGATCAGCCGCCCTTCGCCGTCATAGCTGTATTCCGTATACCATCTTGCTCCGACTGCTTCCCGGCTCTGTCCCTTCGGATATTCGTAATAATCGTACCGGGTCATCCGGCCTGCACTGTCGTATGTATAGACATAGTCATATGACGCGTAATCATTGTACAGATGGACCAGTGCCAGATTCCCGTCAGAATCCTGTTCTGTTTCAATCTGGCAGATCACATCTTCATGGGATACTGACATATCAATCGACCAGCCCGGATCATTGGATATCTTTTTTTCTCCTGTAAGCTCGCCGCCGACAATTACATTGACTGCCAGATCATTTCCCTTCATCCTGCCTTCAAATTTCTGTGTCCCATGCCCTACATTAACGATATATCCCACATCACCTGCACCCTCTATATCACTTGTATCGCCTGAATACAACTTTGCTAAATACAGTTCACCAATATAGCAGAAAGCCTCCAGCAAACCATACTCTGCTTCCGATTCCGCAGCCTCCTCCAGCTTCACAGCCGTCAGTTCATACACTGTTTCCGAAGCTTCTGTCGGTTCGTCAAAAACAAGCCTGACCGGCATTTTATCCGTCAGTTCATCGTTACACGCTTTCGCCGTTTCCTCGTCAAATCCAAGCTCATGTATGAAAAAGGAGTACAGATCCGCACTGATCTCACAGCCTGTCACCAAACCGTCTTCCTTTTCATATTCCAGCGTAAACCACAGTTCAAAATCCGCTCCTGACCCGGCCGTAAAACTTCCCTGTACGCTCGTGAGCAGTCCATCCTCATCACAGACATAGGATACCTGTTCCTGACCGTCCTCCAGATCCATCTCCCCCGAAGACAGCTTTTCCAGATAGATATTACATAAATCATGAAAAGCTATGGGGAAAATGTAATCCCCGTATGTTAATCCGCCCGACCAGATGAGTTTGTCGTGAACAGCCTCTATCACCGCTTCAGGATCCGGTTCCATCGGACTGTCAAACACAAACTCCATCGGCATTTTTCCCATCAGGTACTCATTGGTCTGACTCGCCTCACTCTCTGTAATCTCATACTCACTCACGAGAAAAGCTGCTACATCGGCGCTGATCTTACAGGCCGTTACGAAACCGTCCTTCTTTTCATACTCCATTGTAAGCCATGATTCTGCAATTTCACCCCACTCATTCTGCAGGCTGATCTTCACCTCTGTCAGCAGTCCATCCTCATCGCAGGACACCTCCGGACCGCCCGCTTCCGTCGCCTCAAGATCAAGAGGGAGCACCCTGTATTCATCATAAAAACCGTTCCCGAAATCGTCATAAGAAATTTGCGGCACATTGACGATGACGAAATCCCCATCCACTGCCTGTCTGCCCTCCGAGCCGGCTTCTTCCGGCGCACCCATAAGAGCTTCGGTATCGTCACTTTCCAATGCTCCGCTAAGATCCACGGAATCACCGCCTCCCGACAGACCCGAAAAATCTACGGCATCCCCACCGGCCGCCTCTCCGGAAGCGCTTTCTGCTTTCCCGCAGCCTGTCATGCCGCAGACCAAAGCTGCCGCCAGCAGCGCCGCCATAACTTTCTTTCCCATTCTCTTTCCTGTGATCATCTATAATTAACCTCCTTAACCCGTCTAAAAGCATATTGTCCGCATTTCGCTGTTTTTGGCACCCAGATACACAGGCTGGTACATTCGTCAAACGCACCATATCCTATCGTCTCCACAGAATTCGGCAACGTCAGCTCTTCCAGACTGGTACAGGAAATGAACGTCCCCTGTTCTATAACGGTCACACCATCGGGAATCTCGATTTCCTTCAGGGAAACATCCGCTACAAACGCACCGACCCCTATCTCTGTCAGGGTGCTGGGCAGAGACACCGATACAAGATTTTGGCTAAAGGCCAACGCATTTTTCTCAATGCTCCGGACTCCTTCCGGAATGGCAAGGCTTACCAGACTGTCGCAGCCGTCAAAAGCGCATTCCCCCAATGCGACAAGGGGACAGTCATTGATCTCCTTTGGCAGCGTCAGTTCCGTCAGGTTGAATCCCTCTACCGTTCCCACCGCTTTTGCCTCGCCGTTGCCGATCTCATATAAGACACCGTCCACTTCGTACAATCCGGTGGCGGGATCACAGTCTGCAAAGACGGATTTGCCCTCGATGATTTCCTTCGGCCCTGTATTTGCGACCGTGTCCGCCTCGACCGCCTCCACTTTGCCTACATAGCCTATGGATTCCGGACGTTCCGCTACAGGCTGCCCGGATACAATGGAACCGCGCCATCCCATGATCACCCAGAGCAGCATGTTCTCATAATCGTGGGTGGAACTCAGTCCCCATGTGAAGATGGGGTCTCCCTGCTGGATATTCCCCATGCTGCACCCGGATGCCGCCAGCCCTTTACTCTTCAATACATCCACCAGGGAATCCCAATTCTGGTCCGCCTTGACAAAAGAAGTGAAATTCGTGCGGGTGTCAAAAGGAATGTATCCGTTGCCCTGGGAGTCCACATCAGCATAGAAACTCAACTCAGTCCGGACAGTGTCACAATCGCCCTCTGCCATCCTCAGCAACATATTGGAGAGCGTGTAATGATAAAGCGTCCCGTCGTCGCTCAGATTCCCCCAGAACTCACGGTTGAACTGATATTTAGCCTGTTCAAAGATCAGGCCTCCCGCCAGTTCGACCAGATTCAGCTTCGATACCAGGCTGTTTCCATAGACAGGGGAAACTTCAATGATCCCGGCCATCGGCCTGGTGATCGCCAGGTGATCCAGCCTGCTGTTATTGTCCGCCTCATTCCGGATATAGGTCTTTACCTGGCCGAATACGCCGCTCATCCTCTCCGCCGCGGCCTGTTCGTTGTCTTCCTTCACCAGATTGTAGGTGTTCTCCAGTTCCTCATATAAGAGCTTCACCATGTCCGTATTGGAAATGTTGACATGTACCAGTGTGCCATATTCATCCTCTTCGGTTGTAATCTCGCACTGATAATTAAGAAAAGTCATGTACCACAGCAGCCCGTCGTATTCATTCCACATATCTACATCCAGATTGACGCCGCTGAGGGTCGAAACAGAATTATGACAGTAAAAATACTGTGCCATCTCCAGTTCCTTTTCAGGCCTTCCGTTCAGAACATAAATATCAGAGAGCACATAAGAATAGGCTTCCCGAAGCCTCTCATAAGGATATGCATCGTCAAAGTTATATGTTACCATGGAAAGCCAGTTGTAGCGTATGTCCGGATAAAGACCATGGCCGTCAATAGAAACGTAGGGCACATCCTCATAAAACGGGATCAGATTTACAAAATCATGATAGTATGCCGCCTGCACGTCATTTTTGATCTCAAGATCCCATTCCTGCATTCCGGTCATTTCCGCTTCATTCAGTCCCCGTTTATCGGATTTGCCGCAGGAAACAGCACTTGCCGCCATGATCACTGCGAGCAGTATGGATAATATTCTTTTTTTCAACTTCTGGATCTCCTCCTTTAAATTTCGTTGTTCTTTTTATGTCAAAGGCACGATGCCTCCGGCATATATGTCTTCTCAAAAATATCTTCCCTCACTATGTACACATCCCCCGGATTGTCAACTCTGCTTACCAGCCAGTCCCCGGGAACGCCGAGCAGATAGCTGTCGCTCCACGACACAAATACTTTGGTCCGACGGCTGATCTGACGCGCATGGACAATGGCTCCGTCCTTCGGTATGCAGGTTCTGGCAAAATCCTTCAAATTTTTCCCTGTCCCGGCTTCTCCGGTAAGCCCCGCCGCTTTCACGGCTTCATGCACGGTCGGCGCATACTCTCCCTGGAACTGGTAAGGCGTATCCACCGGGTCATTGTGCGCCAAAAAGTACGCCTCATCGTTCTTATAGACTTCCGATTCTATGCCGATCATAAAATAAGTATCCTTCTGAATGGTAAAGGGAATATCCCCTTCCAGCATGCGGACTTCCACTTTGGTTCCGACAGGATACAGGTCCGCAGCCCGCACATATCCGATCGGCAGCCGCTTTTTCTGATAAACCGGTTCTCCCGACAGATCAGGAACATCTTCCGAACCTGCGTGGATATATTCCTGTTCCCGGAAATAGCGTTCCATCCGTTTTGCAAGCAGATGGCATACACTGCTGCCCGGCTGTTCCTGATCCCATGAACCATACAGATCCACGCATACCTGATGCAGAAGATCCTCCCGCAGAAAACCGCCTGATTTCCAGATATGTCCGCCGGCTGACCCCACCCCCTGGGCAATATATGCGGCAAGCTCGTCCGCACGGGTTTCCCTGACACAGCTGCGGACGGAAAGTTTTGCGCCGCCGTCCAACATGCAGCAGACGACACAGACATCTACCGATTCCGCCTCGATCAGGATATCACTGATAACGCCCAGAATATTCGGGTCGCACCGCTTGGCCTGTGCAATGGCGAAACGGTCATCCGGATGGTACTCGTAGCCCGCCAGGGCCTCTCCGGCAATCCGCAGTTCGTCCAGAGACAGATTATTGTTCTGAAACAGGAAAAGGCTCGTCTTGTTGCACCGAAACTCCAGCGCATCCCTTAAGTCCTTATCCTTTGGGTGACAAAGTTCCTGCAGTTTCCCGGTATCCATGAACAATCCATAATACAATGCGGTGGCGAGCTTTTCATCTGCGCCCACATCAAAGCCTTCCTCGCAGAGCATATCCCAGACAATGGTGGCACAGGCGCCGTAATTGTCACGGACTTCCCCCATGGCCGGAAGCTCCTCCATGCGCGCCTTGTGGTGGTCGATGACCGCAACTGTCCCGCCCGGAAAGCGTTGGACGTTTTTCTCCCCGTATCTGCAGTCCACTGTCAAAAGCAGTTCCGGCTCCTCAAGCTCCCTCACATATTCAATGGGAATATCCAACATCTCTACCATCAGCGTCAGATTACTCTTCTTTACCGGCTCCCTGCCGCCGTAAATCAGCCTGGCCTGTCTGCCGTTGGCCCGCAGATAAGAATAGATGCCATAACCGCTGGCAATGGCATCCGCATCCGGGTTGTCGTGGCATTGGATGACAATATGGTTAAATTCCAGCAATTCATTCAATTTCATAATAATGACCATGCCCTTTCAACAGTCCGCAGACCTGCGCCCCTGTCAGCTTCCGCAGGACGCTTCAAGGGACAGGGCGCAAATCTGCTCAATATCTGACGCTTCCGCTGATATCGGATATCTCAACAAGGGAGGCGTCAAAGGGATTCATTTTGTGGAACGAGTCGCTAAAGTCAAAGGACATTCCGGCAAGGTTCCACAGGCTCTTACTGGCGTCATTGTCTTCAACGGCGATCATATAAGCCCCCACTCCCTGAGAAGAATCATATTCGATCGTTGCCGACTGGAGCTTAAATTCATGGAGATCGCTGTCCACAAGGCCAAGCCCATAGTATGTCTGATGAAGATTTATGTAGAAGCTGCATTCACTTGCCAGGTTCGGATAGCGCGGCGCAATATAGATATATACGGGCGTTGCATAGTCATTATAGGTATTGACATCATAATTCGGTGTAATGCTTCCGCCGAACATGTCCCAGTTTATGTTGTAACCGGTCTGTGTCGTGACCGTTCCCTCGCCGTAATTCGTACTTGTGCCCACGGCAAACTCCATGGCAAACAACTCCCAGAAATTTTCCGCTGTTACCGCCATATTCAGACTTCCCACTTCATCATAAGCCTGGCTGAGCTGGTCGAACAATGTTACGTACTTCTTCTCGCTGTCGTCCAGGCTGTTATATGCCGTCACTGCATCTTTCAGCGTACTCGCCTCGGCATATGGATTGGAATAGTCGATCACGCCAATCAGAGTATCTACCTGTGCCGCTGCCTGTCTGCGCTGGGCGATCAACGCTTCCACTTCCTGATATGCACGGATCAGCGTTTCGCGATTTGAGACCTTTCTCTGGGCAGCATTGGACAATGCATTGTATTCTTCATAAAGCCCTGCAATTTCATCCTCATCGGCATACGACGACGAAATATTGAAGATAGCGTTCTCAAGCTCTCCGATTCTGCGGTTTTCCTTTACCACCCTTCCCGCCACGACTGCCACGACAGCTGCGGCGACAATGATACCTGCCATCGTCAGCTTCTTTTTATCCTTCTTCAAATTGGCCAGCGGGTTTAAAATCCTGTTTTGTCCACCTGCTCTGAATCTGGCCGTAAACGTTTTTCCTGCTGCGGCAGCTGCCTTCGCCGGAGCCGGCTCCTCTGTCCGGGCTTCCTCCTCATCCTGCTGTACCTTTTCAGGCATATTGTTCTCTGCGGCACTGCTCTGTTCCTTCATCAGCACTGCCGTCGCTTTTCCGCAGTTGCTGCAAAATCCGGCGCTCTCCGGAAGCTCTGTTCCACAATAGCCACAAAACATCTTTTTCTCCTTTCCCGTATCCTTCTTTATCCACAGAACTGCCACTGTCAGATCAATTCACCATACAGTGTCTTCCTCTGTTACAGAGATTGCACATTAAGGTAATACCATTTCCTTTTATATTTAAAAGCATACCCGCTTGTTAAGATGTCGCCTGCACTGCCGTCAGACAGATCAACCAGCCTGTGATCTATGACGGCTGCGGCTGAAATCTTAATGTCAACGTTGTATTTATCGCACATCGCCTGCTCCACTTCTTTCTCTTCATCCTTCCCGAGCATGGTATGTCCCGTGGCTTCGAATTTAAAAGTGCCGGCATTCGGATATATAGCGATATCATCCTCATAATTCTTTTGCAGCGTCTCTTTTAATCCGGCTTCGCCGCCTTCATATTCTATGACAAAGTCAGGCTCAGCCTGGAGCGTCAGATCAAAATCATGCAGACAATATCCTGTCATCCAGGCATCAAATGCCTCCTCCGGAGAAGAAAATCCCGCCCCGGCCCCGCTTCCGCCGCCTTTCAACAGCATAATAAGCGCTAATACAACAGCCACAGCTCCGATGATGATTACTTTCTTTTTGCCGGGTTTTACCTTCAGCTTGTTTGCTATTTTGCCGATCACAGGTTTTGTCGATTCCAGTTTCTCTCCCATTTTGTCGACCACAGGTTTTGCTGATTCCAGCTTCTCTCCCATTTTGTCAATCATTGGCCTTGCTGATTCCAGTTTCTCTCCCATTTTGTCGATCATTGGCCTTGCTGATTCCAGTTTCTTTCCTATTTCATTCATCACAGGCTTTACAGCCACCGTCTTTTCCTGCACAACGGACTTTTTCGGTTCGGAGTTCTCTGACACAGGGTTCCCCGGCTCAGCATTCTCCGGCTCAATCTTCTCCGGTTCGGCATTCTCCGACTCAGGGGTCTTCGGCTCGGCATTCTCTGGCATTGGGGTCTTTGGCTCAGCATTCTCCTGCACAGTATTCTTCGGCCCGGCATTCTCCGGCATTGGGTTCTTCGGCTCAGCATTCTCCAACACGGGGTTCTCCAGCACAGTATTCTTCGGCTCGGCATTCTCCAGCTCAGGACTTTTCCCCAGGGGATTCCCACAGCGAATGCAAAACCTGGCTCCCTCCGAAAGCTCAGCTCCGCACTTTATGCAAAACATACATTCTCCCTCCTCCTATGTAAATCACACTATAAAAGTGTATACTAATGATAAACAGACAGGCTCTGCCCTTTGTATCTTTCGCAGAATAGACCCATCTGCGAAAATCCCGCGCTTTCTCTGTAACCTTGACGTATTTCAGATGGCCTGACCACAAATCTGACCATAAAAATCCGAAAGGCTGCCAATCTGTCTCCTTTTCGAATCCATGGTCGGATGTACATATCGGTTCAAAGTAATCTTTACATCGGAATGTCCCAGAAGTTCGCTCAGCGCTTTCACATCCATGCCGTTCTCCACACAGTTTGTGGCGAATGTGTGCCGCAGTGTATGGAAATTCCTGTTGTCAATTCCGGCTTTATGCAGGAGCTTTTTGAACTGATACTGCATCGTTCTGGACTCCAGCGGTTTCTTTTGTCCAAACACATAGGGTTGTTCTCCTTTGAGACGGGAAAGAAGTTCCAGAAGTTCCGGTGTCAACGGAATCGTTCTTCTGGAACTTTCACTTTTGGGGGCTGTTTCCATCAAAATGGTCTTTGTTATGTGTCCCGGCACGGCAATCCTCTGTACAGTTCGGTTTACTGTCAGGCTCATGTCCTCAAAATCGATATCCGTCCATCGAAGGGCGCACAGCTCCCCAAGCCTGAGTCCTGCATACAGACACAGGCGCACCGCAATCATGAATTTATTGTCCATCATTCCATGGGTACAGGCAAAGAATCTTGCCTGTTCCGCCATAGAAAATGTCCTTGGTGCTTTTGGCTTTGCCTTTGCCGGAGGTCTTTCCAACACAGGTATCCCGACAGAATAATTCCCATTGGCAAAAGAAATGATCTGATTGGTAACGCAGATAATACTTTTCTGCAGACTCTCAGATACTCTTCCCTCCGATAAGTGGTCAAAAATCTTTTTCCTTACTTCCTGCACCGTATCGGGCGAAAGCCTGCATGAACCAACAGTACCGGCAAGATGTGTTCGGTAAATAGTGTCATATTTTATGTAAGTCGAATATTTTCTCCGACTGGAAATTTCTGCAAGCCACTCCGCGGCAGCCTGTGAAAACAGGATTCTTCCACAGATTCCGTCCGCATTTTTCCGATTGATGCACCCAACTTCACTTTTCTCTGTGTCATGACAGACAAGACCAAGCCTGGCCCGGGAGAGTTTTTCCTTTGTTTCTACGTAATCTTTTCCATACACAGAGCGATAGATATACTTTCCCCTTTTTTCATCAAAAGTTTTATAGCGCCCTTCCCACCTGCCATCTTTCCGTTTTCTGATATTTTCTCCGTGCCTTGCCATTTCTGATTTCCTCCTGTTACCTGACTGCTGTTTTTACCACAAAATTGACCCTAAAATATTTTTTCTCCGCTGACATTTCCGGCTGACTTTCTCCATGGTATACTGCTTTGCGTATTAAATAGCAAAAAGTTCTTTTCTTTGTTGCAATTTCCCCCATGAACAGCGTATAATATTATCGTCAATGGGTAGGTTGTTCGCCCTGTTTTTCGCAGATGGGTCTATTCTGCGATTTATATTGTCGATATTCCGTGTTTTACCCTGCCAGGACAGCCGAGTGAATGGCCAGGCCGCGCCGCAACCAATAACAGCGGCACGCCGTTCCTGTATAAATACATTGCCCTGGAATGGCAAAAATGAAGATTTCCCATTTTAGCCATTCCAGGGCAATGTATTTATTATGCCTTTTATTACGCTTACTATATAGCAAAGCGGCATCTGGCCGGAAAGACCCTGCACAAAAAATAATCCCCAAAGTAAAATGCAGCTGTAAAGACCCCGGTCACAATCCACAGTCTTTACAGCTGCACCGCCTCATGTCACAGCACACGCTTCCACATCATTCTTCCACTTCCGCATGATACATCTCCAGGATAAACACACTCCTGTTCTCCGCAGGAAAGAATGCATTATCCCTCCACGATCAGGTATCTTCCGTCACCGATCTCGAATACTTCCTCCGATTCCAGAATGCTGTCCTCATCGACACCTTCAAGATCCACACCTTCCTCGTCGAAGAACTCCCACACCTCCCTGACGGAATCCACCACCACCGCCATACAGTCTTCCAGAAACGCTTCCGCCTCCTCCGGCGTCTCCGCTACCGGCTCCGGATAAAGCTGCGACTGGTTATCCAAAAAACACTGCAGTACCTTCTCATCAAACATAAGTTTCTCCTTTCCCGGTTCCCCCGGCCAATGATTGCTTCCTTACTGCCACAGGCCCCGTTTCTTTAACTCCTGACAGACCCTTCCCACGGGCAGTCCCACCACGTTGTTGTAATCGCCGCAAATGCCCTGCACATAGGCCGCGCACAGCCCCTGGATCGCATACGCCCCGGCCTTGTCCATCGGCTCTCCGCTGTCCACATACTTCTTGATGTCCTCCGCCGACATGGAGTACATCGTCACATCCGTACACTCGCTGAAAGTGGCATACATGGCCGACATATCCTTATACTTCCAGGCCAGTGTCACACCCGTATAGACCTGATGGCTGCCGCCCTGCAGCTTCTCAAGCATCCTGACTGCATCCGCCCGATCCGCCGGCTTGCCCAGGATCTCACCCCAGCAGGATACCACCGTATCCGCTCCGATCACCACGAAATCCTCCCTGCCCTCCGCAGCCAGTTTCCCGCACACATCCACCGCTTTCTGGTAAGACAGTTCCTCCACCACCTCATGCGGCTCCTTCTTCGTGCTCTTCTCTTCCACCGTGCTTGGCATGGTCTTAAAAGAAATGCCCACCTGCCGCAGCAGTTCCTTCCTGCGCGGCGATGCCGATGCCAGATATATTTTCATAGGTTTATTTCCTTTCTCTAAAAATCGATCACTGTTATCTTGTGCCGCAGTCTGTTTTCCTATGCGCAAATGCTATACGACCGCTTCGATCAATGTCTTTCCGTCCACCTTCATCTCATGAACGCCAACCTGCTTTTTCTGATTAAAATTGAAGCTGAGCATATATCCGGTATCCAGTCCATAATCTTCAAGATAATTCATAAGCTGGTGTTCTCCGCGCAGGTTGTACTCATTCCCCCTCCATATTTTGGTCTCTATCACAAACTGTTCTCCACGGTAATCCACAACAATATCTGTCCTTCCGAGACTGCGGGTTCGCGCTTCAACATAATAGTTGCCGGTACCGTTGATGATCGGGCGCAGATAGAGCAGGAAATACCGCCGTCCTTCTTCCTCCAGAAATGTCTCTCTGCACTCGCCATACAGCTCCTGAAAATGCTGCACAAACTTTGTCAATACCCATCGCATATCCAGATGTCCATCCTTCACAAACATATCCCGGTCCTGCAGAGATGCCCTGTACATATCAGAGGCATGCAGTTCATCCAGTGACAGGAAGTGATTATACAGGAGTGTATCAAAAATACGGTTTGCCGGTATCACTTTTCCATCTGCATTTTTGACAAAGCCAAACATCATCGCGAGACTGATCGCCGGATTCATCGGATTATAGGTGATTGTTTTCCCGAAGAACAGTAGTTCCCCAAGCATCTGTTCCAACTCCGGATAATCTGCCAGTTTCCCGATCAGAGACTCAAACAGAGGATTTGTTTCCAGAAGGAGCATGCGCACTGCTTCCAGAAATCCTTCTTTTGTCCATGCGGTTTCCGGGTCTGTCTTTTCGTCCATCAACTTGCACAGACGTGATACGAGAAAAGGATAGCCGGATGTATAACGATAAAGAAGCCCTGCCATCTCTTCCGGATCCATTCCCACAGCATGATCCGCTTCATATTCCCGCAGCATCCCCTCGATCCCCTTCTGGGACAGACTCATGTTAATATCAAAATCTGCCGCAATATTCCACGGACTGTTCGTCTTATGATCATCCTCCGGACGTATTTTTCTTTTCAGATTCTTGATATCATAGACGCCGGCAAGGATAACGGACTGAAAAGTGGTCGTTCCCTTTGCTTCCCTTTCAAGATAATAATTTCGCAGCTGGGCAAGGAAATCAAGAAACACTTGATCATTGGAAGCGCTGTCCACTTCGTCTATGATTAAAACAACTGGTTTTTCACTGCATCCACACAGATTCACCAGACACTCAAATAATTCTAGAAGGTTAAATTTTTCCTCATTCTCTTCCACTTTTTCCTGCATTTGCCGCATGATCCCGGAGACGCCGGCCATCTGTTCCGCACAATGCCGCTTCAATTCCCTGAGCAGAATGCGCAGGAATGACAGGGAAAATATATTTTCGCTCTGAAAGCATGCGCTGCCAAGCATCTGAAAATCAAGGCTGATCACCAGATAATCCTGCTGCAGATTCTTTGCCAGCGCCGTCAGAGTCGTTGTCTTTCCATATTGTCTGGCACAGTTGATCATAAAATAGGAGCCATCATCAACCATATCACGTATCCTGTTAATCCGCTCTGACAGATCTACCATATAATGTTTTTCAGGCACGCAGATACCCGTCACATTAAATCTTCTGGCCATTCTACAGCCCCTTTCCATTTCGCAGATTATTCCCCTGTTTCTATCCGCTTTTACCTGCCCTTATCTTATCATGACTCTCTTGCCGGACGCAACTATGAGAGATATATCAAACAGCAGGCTGCCGGGTATTCGCCCTTCGCGGCATGCGCCAAATGCCCGTGCAGGCACAGCATCTGGCGCATGATCTCAACGCGCTCTTCTGCATCATTCCTCCACTTCTTCGTGATGCATCTCCGGAATGAACACTCTCTGGTTTCCCACTTCCTTTTCGGCTTTGGCCGCCGCTTTCGCCTGATGACAGAAATGCAGCTGCGCATTGAATGCCTCCCGACCCCGCATATCCACCTTCTCATAGCTGCCGTCCGGCTGCAGCATCGACGCTTTCACGTTATCCCGCAGCTGGCAGTCCAGTATATCCTGCAGCTTCTCCTGCAGACAGGATTTCTCCACCGGAAAAAGAATCTCCACACGACGGTCCAGATTCCGCGGCATCCAGTCCGCGCTGGCACAGTAGTACTCCGGCTTGCCGTCATTTTCAAAATAGAAGATCCGGGCATGCTCCAGATAATTGCCCACGATGGAGCGCACCGTAATATTCTCACTGACACCGGGAATGCCCACTTTCAGACAGCAGATACCCCGGATGATCAGATCGATCTTCACACCCGCTGCACTGGCCGCATACAAAGACTCTATGATCACCTTATCACACAGAGAATTCATCTTTGCGATGATATGTGCCTCCCGCCCCTGCTGCGCATAGGCCTTCTCCCTGTCGATCAGCCGCAGGAACCGGTCTTTGAGCCAGAGAGGTGCCACCGACAGCTTATTCCAGCTGCGCGGCTCGGAATAGCCGGAGAGCATGTTGAACACAGCCGTGGCATCCTCCCCGATCGCCTCCGAACAGGTGAAAAGGCCTACATCCGTATATAATTTCGCGGTGGAATCATTATAGTTACCCGTTCCCAGATGCACATACCTGCGGATACCATTCTCTTCCCGCCGCACCACCAGCGTGATCTTACTGTGCGTCTTTAACCCCACCAGACCGTAGATCACATGGCAGCCTGCCTTCTCCAGCTTCTTCGCCCAGACGATATTGTTTTCCTCGTCAAACCTTGCCTTAAGCTCCACCAGCACGGACACCTGCTTCCCGTTCTCCGCCGCCTGCTCCAGCGCCGCGACGATGGGAGAATTGCCGCTGACACGGTAGAGTGTCTGTTTGATGGCCAGCACATCCGGATCCTTGGCCGCCTGTCTGACGAAGCGCACCACCGGCTCAAAGGTCTGGTAAGGATGGTGCATCAGGATATCGCCTTCCCGGATCTTCTCGAACACGTCCGCCTCCTCCGGCAGCTCCGGTACCGGCTGGGGCCTGGAATAACTGTCCTCTTTCAGGTGGTCGAAGCCTTTCATCCCATACATTTTCATCAAAAAAGTAAGATCGAGAGGCCCGTTTATCGAATAGATATCCTCCTTCTCAATGGAAAGCTCATTCTGGATCAGCTTTAACAGCTTCTTATCAATGCCGTCCTCCACTTCCAGACGGATGACCTGCCCCCACTTCCGCTTCTTTAACTGTTTCTCAATCTCCTGCAGCAGATCTTCGGCGCCCTCCTCCTCGATGCCCAGATCCGCATTTCTCATGATGCGGAAGGGGAAGGAGCAGATAATATCATAATTGAGAAACAGCTTCTGGATATTGCGCTCGATCACTTCTTCGAGAAGAATAACACGTGTCTGCTTACTGCCCGGAATCGTCACGATCCGCGACAGGACGCTGGGCACCTGCACCATGGCGAACTCCGTCTCCCCCTCGCCGTTTTTCTTCTTCACCAGCGCACCCAGATTCAGGGATTTATTGCGGATCAGCGGAAAAGGCCTGGAAGAGTCCACCGCCATGGGTGTCAGCACCGGATAAACATTGTCCGCGAAATACCGGTCCACATAGACGCCGTCCTCTTTATCCAGCTCCTCATGATGTCTGACAATGTGCAGTCCCTCCTCCAGCAGTCTGGGAAGCAGTGAACGGTTATAGACCGAATACTGCTGCTCTACCAGTCTGTGTGTCTCCTCATTCACGCAGGACAGCTGCACATCCACGGTCATACCCGCGATATCCTTCTTCTTATATCCCGCATGTACCATATCTTTCAGGGAGGCCACCCGCACCATAAAAAACTCATCCAGATTGGAGGCCGTAATGCTCAAAAATTTCAGTCGTTCAAAGAGCGGATTCTTCTTATCCTTCGCCTCACTCAATACCCTTTTGTTAAAAAGGAGCCAGCTCAGCTCCCTGTTTGTATAAAATTCGTCCTTCGAAAAGTCCATTTCCATTCCCCCGTTTTCTGTTGATACACAATTCCTTTCTATTCTGCTACCCTCTCTGTCTGATCACCGGCTGAACGCTGAACACTTCTTCGAAAAAGTGCGCCCGCCGCGCAAGCAGTCCTTTTTCCAGCGTAATATCCTGTGAGGCGTCCACCGTAATGATCAGCTTCTCATCCTTTAGCACCGTCTTGACATTCTTGAACTTCTGCTTGTGGCTCCTGTCCAGTCCGTTGGCCACGCGTAGAATGGCTGTCAGCTTGGCGATCGTGAGATAGTCCCTGCTGCTAAACGCGCTGTCCCGGCCCATCAGGTCATAATAGTCGAATTCCAGATGGTTGTACTTGACCACATTGGCCACAATCTCCCGCTCCATATGGGACAGACCGATGATCTCCGTGGACATGATGATATTATAGGAACATTCTCCCAGATTGACCAGACTGATATACTTGCCGCAGTCGTGCAGCAGCGTGGCGATCCGCAGAAGAAGCCGCTCCCGCCTGCCCAGTCCGTGTATCTTCTTCATGCTGTCGAAGATGGTGAGCGCGATCTGCTCCAATGTCTCGCCTCTGCGCTTACTGCCCATATAGCGCTTGCTGATGTTCTGCGCACAGGCCACGATATCCTGCTCAAAATCATGGCTCTCCTTGAGGATCTTGTTCTTTTCCCCGTATTCATAGGCGATGCCGTCACAGAGACTTACGCCCGGCGCCCAGATCAGCCTGGCATCCATCACCTTGGTGATCCGGTTGAGCAGCACACCGGATATGAACAGTAACGGCTCATTTTCCTCCGGTATGTCAAGAATACGGGCCGCCTCCTGCACCGTCGCGGTCCGCAGACGCTCCAGGAAGCTGTCCATGGCCGCCGCCTCGATGCTGCTTTCCTCCAGACCGGGTACATTCCTGCCCACCACCGCCGAAATATAGTCGTCCACCACGATGATATTCTCGATCACCCGGTCCTTCAGATACAGTTTCTTAAAGACAGACAGCTGAGAACTGATGATCTCATCCAGCATACTTTCATTCTGCTCCGGACGGATATTCAGCTTGCCGAGCTGCTCCTGCAGGCGCAGGACACCCAGCCGCAGATTCTGTGTCGTCACAAGCGTATCCTTGTCAAACAGGGAGATCTGGATGCTGCCGCCGCCGATATCCACGATGGCGGTGCCCTTCTCGATGATCCTGTTAAAAACATCCCCCTTGGAAGCTATGGACTTGTAATCCAGAAAGCGCTGCTCCGAATTGCTGATGCATTCAATGGTAATCCCCGTGCGCTGTGCGATCTGATCCAGAAGGATCATCCTGTTGTCCATCTCCCGGATCGCACTGGTGCCGTAAGCCTTATAGGCATCCACCCGGTATCCCTTCATGATCTCCCCGTAATCCCGCAGCACACGGCAAAGCTCATCAACTCTCTCGTTGCTGATCTTGCCGTTGGCATATGTATCCGTCCCCAGGTCGATACGATGCCTGATGTGGTCGATCTCCCGGATCCCGCTCTTCGCGGAGATCTCAAATATTTTCATGGCCAGTTCATAAGACCCTACATCTATCGCCGCAAATGTCTTCATATCAGTCACTTCCTTCTCTGCCTCTTAAATAATCTATAAACTGCTGTGCCGTCCTGCCTGACAGTCCGCCGTGGGAGAGCTCCCATTTCCCCGCCTCAGCCAGAAGCTTCTCCTCTTCCATCACAACACCGTACCGGGCCGCAAGACCCCTGACGATCTCCTCAAACTGTTTCTTGTCCGGCCCGCAGAAAAAGATCGTCACCCCAAACCGGTAGACCAAAGACAGCTTCTCCTGCACCGTATCGCTGGAGTGCATCTGATCCCGCCTGCCTTCCTTGTCGCTGAAATTCTCCCGGATCAGGTGTCTTCTGTTGGACGTCGCATAGATCAGCACATTGTCCGGCTTCTTCTCCAGACCGCCTTCGATCACGGCCTTCAAGTACTTGTATTCCGTCTCAAATTCCTCGAAACTCAGATCATCCATATAGATGATAAACTTATAATTCCGGTTCTTGATCTGCGCCACCACGTCATTCAAATCATGGAACTGGTGCTTGTAAAGCTCGATGATGCGCAGCCCTCTGTCATAATATTCATTGGCGATCGCTTTGATGCTGGTGGACTTACCCGTCCCCGCATCTCCGAACAGCAGACAGTTGTTCGCTTTTCTCCCCGCCACAAATGCCTCCGTGTTCTCGATCAGCTTCTTCTTCGGAATCTCATATCCGATCAGATCATCCAGCTGCACATGGGAGATATTGCGGATCGGCATGATCTGCACGCCCGCTTCCGGATGTTCCACGCGAAATGCTTTATGTAAACCAAGTCTGCCGACGCCGTAAGCACTGTAGAATTCCGTGAGAACAGATTTCATCTCTGCCGCCGACGCCGTTCCTGCCAGCTGCCCCGCCAGTTCACAGATCCGGTCCCTGATCCTTGTGCTGTACACCCTGCTGGCCTGCTGCGCCCTCTCATAGTGGAGTACGAAATAAAACTCCGGCGCTTTGAGCACTTCCATCATCTCCGTGTGATCATATTCAAAAAATTCCTTAAATACAGCCATGTCGTGCAGCACAAGCTGATTGATGCTGCCCGGCACCTCGCCCCTGATCTCGCAGGCCAGACTGTAGCTGTTCTCATTGTTTACGAGCAGGTCCGTCAGATAGCAGTGCCACAGATTCCCCTGAAATCCATGGGTAGCCGCCCGCTCCAAAAGTCCGTGCATACACTCAAAGAACAGCGGCCTCGCCCTGCCGTCCCCGGAGCGGTAATGCTCCATCAGCCACACCATATCCCTTAAGATCTGCCCGTCCTCCAGTTCTTTGTAGACGATCAATTCCTCTTCCCGCATTTTCCAGTCTTCTCCTTTATTCTAGTAATTACCCAGGATCTTCATGCTGCGCGCCTCTTCCCGCAGGCCCCGGAGGGCATTTTTCACCGCCCCGTCCGCCAGATTGCCCTCAAAGTCGATAAAGAACCGATACTCCCAGTTCCGCTCCTCGATGGGCCGGCTCTCGATCTTGCACATGTTGAGATTGTTGTAGATAAAATGGGAGAGGATCCTGTACAGGGAACCGCTCTCATGGGATACCTCCAGACAGAGACTTACTTTGGAGGCATTCTTTAAAAATATCTTCTGATTGGTGACGATGATAAACCGGGTGGAATTGTTGTCCGCCTGGTTCACACCCCGCTCCAGAATGTCAAGTCCGTAGATCTTCGCCGCCTGTTCGCTGGCGATCGCCGCCTGGCTCATGTCCCCGTCCTCGATCACCCTGCGCGCCGCGAACGCATTGTTCTGCATACTGATCTGGCGCCAGTTCTCATGCGCATTCAAATACCGTGCACTCTGCATCAGCGACTGCGGATGGGAATAGACCGTCCGTATCTGTTCCTGCTTCGCACCGGGCACTCCCAGCAGGCAATGTTCGATCCTGATGATCTGTTCCCCGACAATATAATTCTCAAACTCCACCAGCAGATCATAGATCTCACTGACGATTCCCGCCGTGGAATTCTCGATGGGCAGCACCGCGAAGTCCGCCCGCCCTTCCTCGATGGAGCACATGGCCTCCCGGAAGGTGTCCACATGAAAGGCGTTCACGCTCTCCCCGAAATACTGCATCATCGCCATCTGGGAATAGGCGCCCTCCGCGCCCTGAAAAACCACCCTGGCTTTATCCGTCTCCAGCGCGTCCACACCGATAAAAGGCAGCCTGCCGCCCGCGCCATGGGCCGTCAGCTTACTGTACTGCAGCTTACGGCTCATGGACATGATCTGCTCAAAAAGCTCCTGTACCCCGTGCGCATTGCATTCATTGTGCACAAGCGCCCGCACTTTGCGCAGCTTCTCTTCTTCTCTGGCCTTGTCCAGCACGTTCCTGCCCGTCTCTATCTTATAATCCGCCACCTGGGAGCAGTATTCCATGCGCTCCTCGTAGAGCTTCACGATCTGCCCGTCGATGCGGTCCAGTTCTTCCCGCAATTTCGATAAATCCATCCTGTCTGTCCTTTCCTTGCTCCTTTTTCACACCCGCTGCTGTTTCCGGTTCGCGAATGCTGTAATAATCTTAACTCAAAACCCTCTTGATAGCAAGACGGTTTACAGCTATAATATTAACAGAAATATTTCACTTCTGGAGGTAATTATGACGACGAAAGCAAAGAATATTCTATTCATTTCCATAGCAGCCGTTTTTCTGATCACACTCATGGTTGTCGCTTATGTGACGAGCCGTATTCCCCTCAATGACGATGCTACAGTGGGCAATACGCCGGGCAATCTGAACAACGGCGGACTCTACTGTGAGCTGGACGGGCGCGTCTACTTCGCCAATGCCTACGATAACTACGCCCTCTACTCCATGAATTCCGACGAATCGGATATCCGCAAACTGAATGACGGCGCTTTTTCCTGCATCAATGCCGCCGGCAACTATCTCTACTATTCCATGATCGGTGAGACGGAGGACTATGATCTGGGCTTTATCGGTACTCCTTACGGCGTCTACCGCAGCAAATTAAACGGTAAAAAAGCCGTTGGCCTGGACCGCTGCCACATCATTCACATGCAGCTGTGCGGCAACTATATCTACTATGAGAAATATGATAATAAGAGCGCTGTTTCTTTAGAGAAGATCAAGATCAACAAGAAGGAGAAACAGACCGTCATACCGGAGATGATCCTCAACCCCAGCTGCTATGCGGACGGTAAGATTTACTACAACGGCGACGATAAGAACAAGGATCATTATCTCTACGCTCTGGACACCGCCACCGACACCACAAGCCTGATCTGGGAGGGCGATGTCTGGAATCCCATAGTCCAGGACGGCTATGTGTATTTTATGGATATCAGCAGCGATTACCGGCTGTGCCGTTATTCTCTGTATGACGATGTGGTGGAGGTCCTCACCAACGAACGGCTTGACATGTTTAATATCTACAACAACTACATATATTATCAGGTCAGCTCTCCCACCGAGCCTGCACTCAAGCGGATGCTCCTGGACGGCAGTTCACAGGAGACCGTGGCGGAAGGCGTATTCCAGAATATCAACATCACCTCGCAGTATGTGTATTTTAACGCGTTTGGTGAACTGACTCCGGTCTATAAGACAAGTACGTTCGGGCCGGTCAATGTGACTACCTTCGACACAGCCATGCAGGCCGCAGCCAAAGAAAACAAATAACGCACTACATAGCCGTGATCTTAAAGTACCGCTTTAAAATCATCGCCGGATACATGCCTTCATAGAGTGAACGGATCTTCTCTGCCATATTCGAGGTCATATCCTCCTGTGCCGCCAGACCCGGCATGAACATGATCCGGTAATCCACATCCCACAGCCGGCTTCTTGTGGTCGTCATAAGACAGCCGGCTCCTTTGTAAAAGGCAATCCGCCTCTGTCTGGTCTTACGCGTCTCTTCCGTCAGTGAGGGCAGTTCGTCATCCTCCACTTCAATGATCACCCCATTCCAGCCGGCGCATTCCTTCTGCAGCAGGGCCAGCGCCAGAGAACCATATCCGGAACCCCGCAGCGGCCCGCATACGGCAAAATAATCCAATAATAACACACGGTTTGTATTGTCTGCCAGAAAGAACGCATATGCACACAGTACTTCTTCCTGTGTATCCATATTTTCATAGAAACCATATGCGTAATAGTTTCCCTTATTCCATGCCTGCCTGATGACCAGAAGCGGTTTCACCTCCGCAGGCGGAAAATCCTTCTTTAAATGTTCCTTGTAAATCCGGGCAGCCTGCGCAAATGTCAATTCACGCACCTGCAGGCTCTCCAGTCTTTTCATGCCATCCTCCTTCAGCCGTCACGCCGGATATGATGATCCATCCGGCCGGTTCTGTTCTTTACGACACCCCTATCGGCGCTGTGCTGTGCCCGCCACTGATCCGCAGTCCTGCGGCAGTTCCTCATACATCTGCCGCACGCTTTTGTGCAGCACAGGATGCTCCGCATAAGGCGCGATCTGTTGCAGCGGTTCCAGCACAAAACACCTGTTATGCATATCTATATGCGGGATCGTCAGTTCTTCGGTATGCATGACGCAGTCCTCATACAGCAGGATATCCAGATCCAGCGTCCGCGGTCCCCAATGTATTTTGCGTTCTCTTTTGTGTGCATATTCTATCTCATGCAGCTTTTCCAGCAGCATCTTCGGCGTGTACAGTGTCTCAAGCTCTATGGCACAGTTGAGAAAGTCATCCTGCGCCACACCACCATAGGGCGGCGTCTCGATCAGGTCTGACAGCTTAAGCAGCCTGCATTTTTCATCGGCCCGCAATGCTTCTGCCGCCTCCTCCAGATGCCGCTTTCTGTCGCCCATATTGGAACCGCCGGACAGATATACCCTGCGCCAGCCTCTGCTGACCTTCACAGACAAAGACTCGAAAGGCAGTGCGACCGGCGCCTCCGGCTTGCGTACCTCCAGTGTGACCCGCCTGACCAGCGGAAACTGCAGCAGCACCGCTTCCGCCGTCTTCTCCGCCACCGTCTCGATCAGCTTATACGTATGCTCCTTCACAAACCTGTCCAGAAACCGGCATACCTCCCCATAATTCGTGGACAGCGTCAGATCATCCAACAGCCCCGCACTCCTTGTATCCGTCTCCAACACCACATTGAGATAGAAGTTCTGTCCTTTCTCGTTCTCCTCCCGGTAAACACCATGATGCGCATATATCTGTAAATTCTCTATCACGATCTGATCCATTCCCGCCTCGTACTCCTTCTGCTCCGTACTTTTTACTTACTTTTACTTATTTTTCCTGACTTTATAACCGTCCCGGATCGCCTCCGCCATCCTGATGGCCCGCACATTCTCCTTCACATCATGCACCCGGACGAACATGGCCCCTTTCTGAACCGCGTACACGCTGGTGACAAGGGTCCCTTCTACCCGCTCCTCCTTCGGCAGATCCAGCGCATTGCCGATCACTGACTTCCTGCTGGTGCCGAGCAGAACCGGATACCCCAGACAGTGCAGCATCTCCAGACGATCAATGATCTCCAGATTGTTCTCGTAAGTCTTGCCGAAACCGACACCCGGATCCAGAATGATCTTATCATCGTTGATTCCGGCTTTATGGGCGATCTCCAGGGTCTGCTCCAGATCCCGGATCACCTTCTCCATATACCCTGTGCAGCCGCACAGCGCTCTGTCCTGCAGGCCGCCGCCAGCCGTCACACCGTCCGCATCCTCCCTGCTGTTGTGCATTAAACAACAGGCGATATTTTTCTCTGCTATCAATTTCGCCATCTGCGGGTCATGCTGCAGCCCCCAGATGTCATTGATAAGATCGGTCCCGGCGGCAATCCCGGCCTTTGCCACCTCCGGTTTATAGGAATCCAGCGAAATTGGAATATTGAATCTGGATTTAACCGCCTCCAGCACAGGAATCACCCGCTCAATCTCCTCCCCGGCGGATATCGTCGTGTACCCCGGCCTGGTAGATTCTCCGCCGATATCCAGCAGATCCATGCCGTCTTGCATCATTTCCTCCACATGATACAACGCCTGATCGATCCTCTGATATTTCCCTCCATCAGAAAATGAATCCGGCGTCACATTCAAAATTCCCATCACATAAGTATGCCCCTGTCGGGCGAAATCCCTGTTTCCTATTCTCAAATTTTCTCTCCTCTGTTTCTTCTCTGTCTTCTCCCTGTTTCTGTTCTATTTCTTCTCTATCTTCTGCGTTGTCTCTTCTCTTTTCTTTCTGCCTTTTCACCCTGCCACCGGCGCCTGCTCCATGCGCTTACGGATCCGGTTCCCCTATCTTTTGATCATTTCAAAAAAATACTGCTGTAATTTCATCTCCTCGGCAAAACATCCCCGCGCCGCCGTGGTGATCGTCCGGCTGCCCGGCTTGGATACGCCGCGCATGGTCATACACATATGCTCCGCCTCCAGCATGACCATCACGCCCTGCGGCCTTAGATGCTCCATAACAGCCTCCGCGATCTGGATCGTCATCTGCTCCTGAATCTGCAGCCTTCTGGCATAGACTTCCACCGTGCGCGCCAGCTTGCTTAAGCCTGCCACGCGGCCGTCCGGCAGGTAAGCGATATGGGCCTTCCCGTAAAAAGGCATCAGATGATGTTCGCAGGTTGAGTAAAAAGTGATATCCTTCTCCAGCACGATCTCATTACTCTCCACCGCAAAGGTTCTGGAAAGATGCTCTGCCGGATCCTCCGCCATCCCTTTATAAATCTCCTCATACATACGTGCGATCCTGTCCGGGGTATCCGCCAGGCCCTCTCTCGTCACATCCTCGCCGATCCCTTCCAGCAATAATCTTACCGCTTCCTCTATTTTCTTATGATCTACCATGCGTGTCTCTCCTGATCGTATCTCTGTGTTCTACCACGTTGATCAGCTCTCCCAGATAAGAGAGCGAACCAAATGCAATGATGACAGTCTCTTTATCTTTGCCCGCCAGCAGAAAGGCGATCTCCACCGCTTCCTGCACGCTGTCCGCCACCGTCACGCTGTTGTGATACTCGCTGGCTGCCTGCGCCAGATCATAGGCCGGCATGGCCCGCCCGCTGACCGGCGGCGTGACCGTGATGATATGCTCCGCCAGATCGAAGGTATTAAGCAGCACCTTATCATATTCCTTATCCTTGAGCATTCCCATGATATAAATGATCCTTCTGCCGGCAAAATACAGCCGTATGCTCTCGGCAAGCCTTCTCGCAGCATCCTCATTGTGTGCGCCGTCCGCGATAAAAAGAGGTTTCTTCGCGATCACGTCGAATCTGCCCCGCCATCTGGCTTCCGAAAGGCCCTGCCGCAGCGCATCCTCTTTCACCGGAAATCCCATTCTGCCCAGCGCAGTGATGATCTCCACCGCCGCCACGGCATTTTCGATCTGGATCTGACCCGGTATGCCGATCTCCAGATTTTTATATTTATCGTAGGAAAAATGCTGTTTCGTCACGCCGTAACGGATATTTTTTGCCCGGCCTGCGTCTGCCGTAAAAAATTTCGCCTTGCAAAGCAGCGCCGCCTGCCGCAGCACCTTCATGACCTCCGGCTGCTGCTTCACGGAGATCACGCAGCATTTATTCTTAATGATCCCGGACTTCACGACCGCGATCTGCTCCAGACTGTCGCCCAGAATCCCCATGTGATCCCTGCTGATCGAGACAAAAGCCGCGACAAGCGTGGTCTCGATCACATTTGTCGCATCCTCCGCGCCGCCCAGCCCGGTTTCCAACACCACGATCTCGCATTTTTTGTCCAGAAAATACAGAAAGGCAACGGCTGTCTCCACCTCAAAAGCCGTAGGATGCGGCAACCCCTCCGCTGCCATCGCCTCCGCCGCATTTTTGACCTGCTCCATATACTTGCACAGCCCCGACTGCGTGATCATCCTGCCGTCCACCTGATAGATCTCCCGGTAATCGCACACCGCAGGCGAACTGTATCTGCCCGTTCTGTATCCGGCTTTCTGCAGCACCGTTGCGACGTAGGCAAGGACAGAACCTTTTCCATTGGTTCCCGCTATATGTACGAACCGCAGCTGATCCTGCGGATTGCCAAGACGCGCACACAGCTCCCGCATGGACGAAAGCCCCATGACCATGCCATACTGTCCCACTTCCTCCACATAGGCCATCGCCTCTTTATAGTTCATGTCTGCGCTCCTTTCTGCTTTCTCCGCCACTGTCGTGTATAAATATGCCTGAACCGGAAACCCTAATATCAATATCCTATCATGGTAAAAAGGAACAGGGCAAACTATGCGAAAATTCATTCACAATTATATTCACTGCGGACTCCTCGGCTGGTTTCTGGAGATTACCTTTACTGCCTTTCAGGCTTTCCGCCGCAGAGATTTCAAACTCCCCGGCGCCACCTCCGTCTGGATGTTTCCGATCTACGGACTGGCCTCCCTGCTGGCGCCCCTCTGCCGCCTGCTGCGCAGACGAAGTTTCATCTTCCGCGGCCTGGTCTACACCGGCCTGATCTTCACCGGCGAGTTCACCACCGGCATGCTGCTGCGCAAACGGGAACTCTGCCCCTGGAATTACGAGCGTTCCCGCTGGAATCTGGCCCGGGTGATCCGCCTCGACTATGCGCCCTGCTGGTTTATCGCGGGCCTGCTGTTCGAACGCCTGCTTCTGGAAAATGAAGACGCCGGCGCCGCATCATGACTCTTCCAGTTCTTCCAGATCCGCCGCATCAATATTCAACGTATTTAAAGTACGACGCTTTCTGCGCGCCTCCTCGGAAGCCCTCAGAATGTAATTCTTGATCTCCCTGGCATTCCTGATATGCATCAGGAACAGCTGTGGATGTGTATTGTCTCCCGTATAACATGCCACCGTGCCCAGCCCGAAAATACGCTCCGGCAGGCTCATCTGAAGCTCCACATCCTGCACCTTATATAAATAACAGTCGTTTTCTCTTGTGTTCAACAGACCCTCATTGACGGTGATCACATCATCCGTCACCGTATATTTCGTAAACGTAAAAGGAAGCCCGAAAAACACCCAGCGTTTCCGCTCCACAAACTGTTTCGTCCCGTCCACCGTACCGCCGTTATCTTCCGGACCCTCTGTCCTTATCTCCGCCATACTGTATCCTCCTTCCTCTCTGTTCCCCTGTAACAGTCCGGATGCCCCTGCCAAACGCGCTGACCTGTCCGAACTGTCGTGTTCAAATACCTTTTTCCACTATAACACACCCCCTCTGTTTTGACAAACCGATTCTTATACCGGACAGCCGTTTCGCATAACAAAACCCGCCGCAGAGCCATTATTCAAAAACTGTTGAAACCCTTCATCCTTTATGATATGATATACAAAATATAGAGGTTTCGAATTCACATCACACAATAAGGAGGACTACCGCATGACTGCTAAAGAATGTATTCTGGGACGCAGGAGCATCCGCAGGTTTAAGGCCGAGCCGGTCTCACATGAGCTGCTGGCACAGATTGTAGAGACGGCATCCTATGCACCCAGCTGGAAACATACACAGATCACCCGCTACATAGCTATAGAAGGCGATCTCAAAGAGAAGATTGCGAATGAAGGCACATCCCTCTATCCGGGCAATGGCAGGATCATCTCCAGCGCACCGGTTTTAGTTGCCGTTACCGTACTTAAGAACCGCAGTGGTTATGAACGCGACGGCTCTTTCAGCACTCCCCGCGGCGACGGCTGGCAGATGTATGACGCCGGCGTTGCATCCCAGACGTTTTGTCTCGCCGCTTACGAGCAGGGCCTTGGCACCGTTATTCTCGGTTTATTCGATCAGGCTCCCATAGAGGCTATGCTGCAGCTCCCCGAGGACAGAGAGCTGGTGGCTCTTATTCCCGTTGGCTACCCTGATGAGGCACCCGCTGCACCCAGGAGGAAACCGGTAGAAGACTTATTGTCTTATCAGTCATAACGATATACTACAAATAGAAGAGATCCTTTCTCTTCTATTTTTTTGGGGACAGCGCTTTCACCGGTATAACGGCAGGCGCCCTCAGGCAACAGAATCCAAACAGAAAGCAGAAAGGTATTGAACACTATGAGACATTTGATGAATCCACTGGATTTTTCCGTGGAAGAACTCGACAGACTTTTTGACCTGGCGGATGACATCGAAGCCAATCCCGCCAAATATGCCCACGCATGTGAAGGCAGGAAACTGGCTACCTGTTTCTATGAGCCAAGCACCCGCACGCGACTCAGCTTCGAGGCTGCCATGCTGAACCTGGGCGGACAGGTACTGGGCTTCTCCGACGCCGGCTCCTCTTCCGCTTCCAAAGGCGAAAGCGTGTCCGACACCATCCGGGTCATCTCCTGCTATGCGGACATCTGCGCCATGCGTCATCCGAAAGAGGGCGCGCCCATGGTGGCTGCCAGCCGGTCCGCCATTCCCGTTATCAACGCCGGCGACGGCGGGCATCAGCATCCGACCCAGACCCTGACCGACCTCCTGACCATCCGTGCCCTGAAAGGACGCCTTGGCAATTTTACCATCGGTCTGTGCGGCGACCTGAAATTCGGCCGGACAGTCCACTCGCTGATCAATGCGCTGATCCGCTATCCCGGCATACACTTTATCTTCATCTCCCCGCCGGAGCTTAAAGTGCCGGACTATATCACCGACATGCTCACCGAAAGAGGCATCACCTACGAGGAAGTCATCCGCCTCGAAGACAGCATTGCAAGGCTGGACCTGCTCTACATGACCAGAGTGCAACGGGAGCGCTTTTTTAATGAGGAGGACTATGTCCGCCTGAAAGACTTCTACATTCTCAACAAAGAAAAGATGAATCTCGCAAAAAAAGACATGTTCGTGCTGCATCCGCTTCCGCGTGTCAACGAGATCTCCGTAGAAGTGGACGACGATCCGCGGGCCGTCTATTTCAAGCAGGCTCAGTACGGCGTCTATGTCAGAATGGCGCTGATCCTCACGCTGCTGGAAGCCGCAGACAAAGACAGATAAAAGCATATAAAAATGCACAAAAGAATATAAAAGGACATAAAAGCATATAAAACACATAAAATCATATAAAATTGCACAAAATCACGACCACAATCAGGAAAGGAATATAGCTATGTTAAATGTAGGAAAAATCGAGGAAGGCTTCGTGCTGGACCATATTAAGGCCGGCAAAAGCCTCTCCATCTATCATCATCTGCAGCTGGACAAGCTGGACTGTACCGTGGCGATCATCAAGAACGCCCGCAGCAATAAGATGGGCAAGAAAGATATCCTGAAAGTAGAGTGTGACATCAACACCCTGAATCTGGATGTGCTGGCCTTCATCGACCATAATATCACGGTCAATGTGATCAAGGACGGCAAGATCGTGGACAAAAAGGAACTGATCCTGCCCCGCGAGATCAAGAACGTCATCAAGTGCAGGAATCCCCGCTGCATCACTTCCATAGAGCAGGAGCTTCCCCATATCTTCGTACTTGCCGACGAGGAAAAGGAGATCTACCGCTGCAAGTACTGTGAAGAGAAAGCCGGCAAATCCGCCTCTGCCTGGTAAGATCCTCTGCCAGGGCCATCTGGTGAAATATATTGAAAGAAAGTACCGCAAAAAGCGTCATGAAAGTTCTGTGCTTCCATGACGCTTTTGTATCAATCTCATTTCTGTATCTGTCTATGATGCTTACTTTGCTTACTTCTCTTCTTCCGGCTGGCTGTTCAAGACGATTGCCGCAAACTCTTCCTTCGCCGATGTAAGACATGCCATCAGCTTGGGTGAGAAGGTGCCGCACTCTCCGTTGGTGATCATCGTATAAGCCACATCCGGCGTAAAGGCCGCCTTGTATACCCGCTTATGTACCAGCGCGTCATACACGTCCGCCACGGATACGATCTGCGCAGCGATCGGAATATCCTCTCCCTGCAGATGATCCGGGTATCCTCTTCCGTCAAAGCGCTCATGATGATGCCTGCAGATCTCATAGCTGACTCTGCGGTATTCACCCTGCTGGATATCACCAAGCATATCAATGATATCACAGCCTCTGGTCGTATGGGACTTCATCACTTCGAATTCCTCATTGGTCAGTTTACCCGGCTTCAAAAGAATGCCGTCGGAGATCACGATCTTACCCACATCATGCAGCGCCGCCGCAGAAGTGATGATATTGATCATATTCTCGTCCAGCCCGTACTCCGGATAATCTCTCGCCACATACTTCGCCAGTATATTCGTAAAAGTCTTCACGCGCTTGACGTGATCGCCGGATTCCAGATTACGGAACTCCACCACGTTACTCATGACATCAATGATATGGTCATTCATGTGACGCAGCTCTTCCGCCTGCTTGCGCAGTACCTTGGTCTGGATCTCCACCATCTCTTCCAGATGCCGCTTGTTATAGTACAGCTCGATCACGTTTCTGGTACGCTGTTTAACGATATAAGAGTCAAAAGGTTTCTTAATGATATCGCTTGCTCCCAGACGGTATGCGTCCCGCTCGATCTGCGTTGTGGCCTCACCGGTGATCAGAAGGACCGGGATGTTATCAATCCAGCCGCGCCCCTTCATCTCCTCCAGCACTTCCACGCCGTTCATAACGGGCATCACTACGTCCAGCAGTACCACCGATATCTCATCAGGTTTGGCGGCAATGATGTCAAGAGCCTCTTTGCCGTTAGCCGCCTGGATTGTTTTGTAATCCTCAAAAATCTCACAAAGAATCTCTCTGTTAATATCTACGTCATCGACAATCAGTATGGTTGAATTATTCATCTTTACCTCACATCTTATTCAATCTGCTGTGCTCCAATTTGCAGCCAAAATCCTTAATGGCTCAGACCTGAGCAACGTCCTTCATGGAGAAACTCATTCTGCCCATCTTATCCTTACCAAGACATACCACTGTCACCTTATCGCCCAGGGTCAGAACGTCTTCTACATGGTTGATTCTCTCTCTGGCGATCTTCGAGATATGGACCATGCCTTCCTTGCCGGGAGCAAATTCAACGAATGCACCGAACTCCTTGATGCTGACTACAGTTCCCTTGAAGATCTGTCCTTCCTCAAAGTCCGTCACGATCGTCTTGATCATCTCCACAGCTTTATCCATCATCACTTTATCTGTACCGCATACGGACACCTGTCCGTCATCCGTGATATCGATCTTCACGCCTGTGCGGGCGATGATCTCATTGATCGTCTTACCGCGCTGGCCTACCACATCGCCGATCTTCTCCGGATCGATCTGCACGGAAATGATCTTCGGCGCATAAGGCCCTACCTCTTTGCGGGGTGCCGAAATCGCAGGCGACATACAGTTCGTCATAATGAACTCTCTCGCCTCACGGCATCTGGCAATGGCGCCCTCCACGATCGGTCTGGTCAGACCATGGATCTTGATATCCATCTGAATGGCTGTGATACCGTCACGCGTACCCGTCACCTTGAAATCCATATCACCGAAGAAATCTTCCAGTCCCTGAATATCTGTCAAAAGTACAAAATCATCGTCTGTATCACCTGTCACAAGACCACAGGAAATACCCGCTACCATCTTCTTGATCGGCACACCTGCTGCCATAAGGGACATACAGGATGCACAGGTCGAAGCCATGGAAGTAGATCCGTTGGACTCAAACGTCTCCGATACGGTACGGATCGCATAAGGGAATTCCTCCTCGGAAGGCAGTACCGGAATCAATGCCCTCTCTGCCAGTGCGCCGTGTCCGATCTCTCTGCGTCCCGGTCCGCGGCTGACCTTCGTCTCGCCTACGGAATAAGACGGGAAGTTGTAGTGATGCATATACCGCTTACAGGTAATGTTCTCATCCAGTCCGTCCACTCTCTGTACCTCAGACAGCGGCGCCAGCGTACATACATTGCAGATCTGTGTCTGTCCGCGGGTAAACATAGCCGAACCATGCACTCTCGGAATGATGTCCACTTCCGCTGCCAGCGGCCTGATCTGATCCAGCGCACGACCATCCGGACGCTTGTGGTCTTTCAGGATCATCTTGCGTACCGTCTTCTTCTGGTACTGATATACTGCCTCGCCCAGCACTGCAAGATACTCCTCGTTCTCCGCAAAAGCCTCTTCCAGTCTGGCCGTGATATTTCTGATATTCTCTTCGCGCACCTGCTTCTCGTCGGTGAAGACAGCCGTCTCCATCTCCTCAGGTGTCACTAACTTCTTGATGTCCTCAAACATCTGCTCCGGGATCGCACAGCTCTCGTATGTGTGCTTCGGCTTACCCACTTCTTCCACGATCTTATTGATAAAAGCGATGACCGTCTGGTTGATCTCATGAGCCTTGTAGATAGCTTCCAGTACCTTGTGCTCCGGCACCTCATTGGCGCCCGCCTCGATCATCATCACCTTCTGTGCCGTGGATGCAACCGTCATTTTCAGATCGCCCTTGTCCCACTGCTCCTGAGACGGATTCACGATCAGTTCCCCATCGACCATTCCCATCTGTGTCATAGCACAGGGACCGTCAAAAGGAATATCGGAAATGCACGTTGCGATCGCCGTACCCAGCATGGCCACCAGCTCCGGACGACATGCCGGGTCTACGCTCATGACCATATTATTCAAAGTCACGTCATTGCGGTAGTCCTTCGGGAACAGAGGACGCATCGGCCTGTCGATCACACGGCTCGTCAACACTGCATTCTCGGAAGCCTTACCTTCTCTCTTGTTAAAACCTCCCGGAATCTTACCCACGGAATACAGCTTCTCTTCATATTCTACGCTGCAGGGAAAGAAATCAATCCCTTCTCTCGGTTTCTCGGACGCCGTAGCCGTGGACAGCACTGTCGTCTCACCGTACTGCATGAAAGCGCATCCGTTCGCCTGTTTGCCTACTCTGCCGATATCCGCACGCAGGGTGCGTCCGGCAAGTTCCATTGTGTAACTCTTGTACATGCTCTTCTCTCCTTAACATAAACGAAAAGACAGATGCAGGACTGGATATAATCCAGCCTTACATCCGCCTTATTTCTCTTTTTATTTTCTCAGTCCGAGTCTTTCGATCAGGGAACGATATCTTTCGATATCCTTATCTTTCAGGTAAGCAAGCAGGCCGCGTCTCTGACCAACCATTTTCAGCAGACCACGTCTGGAATGATGATCCTTCGGGTTCGCCTTAAGATGCTCTGTCAGCTCCTGAATCCTCGCTGTGAGGACTGCTACCTGTACCTCCGGTGAACCTGTATCGCCGGGTGTTCTTGCGTACTCATTGATAACCGCTGTTTTCTTTTCTTTCGAAATCATGTTGTCTCCTTTCAATACCCTTAACCGCCGGACACTAAGATCGGGTTGGAGTTTCCCAGCTCTGAGTGTCAGCTGAATCTTCTGTGTGAAGCCTTCTTTCTGATCAGTAAATCCTTCCTTCTTATTAAAAAGGAATCTCACCTGCAGATATTCACACAATGTTTATTCTACCATACATGCCCTGCCTTGTAAAGCATTTTATAACAGTTTCCTGACTGTCTGCTGTCAGTCATGCAGGATCCTGACTGCCTTGACCGGACTCCTGTAAGATACGTTGGAAATCCGGATCCCGGTCTTGGGATTGCTGGCATGGATTACCTGCCCGCCGCCAATGTAAATCGCCACATGGTTGATGGACTTGCCGTTGCCATAGAAGATCAGATCTCCCGGCTGTGCCTCCGATACCTGAATGGTAGTTCCGCTGCCTGCCTGCGCCACGGAAGAATGCGGCAGATTTACACCGTATTTCTTGAAGATACTAAGTACATACCCGGAACAGTCCGCTCCTTTGGTCAGGCTTGTACCGCCCCACACATAAGGATTGCCGAGAAATTCCTTGGCATACTGACACAGATCCACGCGCACATCCGACACGCCCTGCCCGTAAAGAAGCTCTGTCATCGTGATGGCCGTCCCCAGCTCGGAACTGACCTCCACATACTCCGCGGATACGAACACTTCCTCGTCGTCCAGATAGACTCTGACCCAGTCGCCCTCCACATCCGCCACTTCCAGTTCTTCGCCGTTCGGAACCAGCGTGATCACCTCGGACTCCGTGTTCGCCTCCGCCCGCACCTTAAGGCTGTCGGTGGTGACACGCGCCATCGTCGTGGCCAGTTCTTCCGCCCGCCGCTTGGCCGGTATGCCTGTCAGCAGAAATTCCAGACTCACATATCCTTCCACCTTGCCGGACTTGATATGCGCCCACGTATCGTCACTGTCAAGCACCTCGCAGGCCGCATTCTTCGGCAGCTTGCCGACCAGTTTGCCGTCCTCTGCCGCTGCCGCGCGGATGTTCAGATTATTGTCCACATTGGCGATGCCCAGATTCGTATAGCCCCAGTTGGCATGCTTCGCCTTCTCATAGGCCTGCGCATATTCCGTCTCTGTCCTGGTGGATTCCAGGATCACACTGGAACCAATGGCATCTCCCAGAATCTCCTGCAGTGCACTGTTCCTTTCACCGGACTCCTCCTGTACAGACGATTCATCCTGCTCTCCGGCATCATCTGACGTATCCGCTTCTTCGGTCTTATCTCCGGCATCATCTGACGTATCCGCTTCTCCGGTCTTATCCCCGTTCTCTTCTGCTCCCTTAACCTGCTGTCCCTCCGCACTGCTCTGCGTCATCGCAAACAGATCGGCTCCTTCACTGTCTTCCTCTTCCTCTATAGGCTCTTCCTCCGCATCCGCTGTCTTCTCTGTGTTAATCGTACCGATCGACAGAAGATCCGGCAGGTTCGCCGCCCTTGTCTGCAACGGTGCCAACAGTAAAATACATCCGGCCGCCGCCAGCAGACACATGATCTCTCTTCTTTTCATCCTGCTTCATTCCTCTCGTGGCGATTTGTTACAATTATTACCTGTACATTCACATCTCGTAATATTTCTGTAACATTTCCGAGAGTCATTATAACAATAAAGCCGGTAAATGTCAAATACCACTTTTTTATATGGTTAACTCTTGTAAGGACAGACGCTTTTTTTGTATAATTGATATGTAGCAGGAACGGTCTATATCGCATCTTGTACTGCGAATTTTAAGAAATCGAGGTGTTATAGTGCAGGTCGATACAAAACAGATCTATGCAAGGACAGAAATGTTTTAAGGGAATATTTGCATGACAGGGAAAAGGAGGTTGTGACGATTATGATGAGTTTATTTGATGAAGAACAGATCATGAAATCGTTCATCAGAAGTGAAAGACATGATGAAGCCAGAGAAACAGCGGAAAGAATGATAAAAATTGGAAAGCTGTCACTTGATGAAATTGCGCAATGTGTTCCCTCATTAACATTAGACGAATTAAAGGAACTTGAAATTGAGGTTATGCAGTTAGCGTAATAATTATAAAATTAAATAAGCAACAGCATCAGAGCATATAGAACCCGAAATTCTATATGCTCTGTTTTTTACAATGAAGTTTATGCGGTTATCTCCGCGATCTCCTCACCGTAATTATTCGAAAACGCAATGTTCACGGCGTGGTCTGCCACCCGCTCCAGACCGGATACGATATCCGAATACAGGGCCCCGGCCTCCGGAGAACACTCGTTATTGGACAGTCTCTCGATATGCTTCTTCTGCAGCTCTCTCTCCTTCTCGTCGATCGCATCCTCCAGATGTACCACATCCTCCATATGTTCCTCGGTACTCTTGACAAACATCTCCACGGAAAACCGCAGCAGCGTATTGACCATATCCACCATCTCGCCCAGCTCCTTCTGCGCATCCTTCGAGAAGCCTACCCCGGTCTCTATCCGGCGCACGGCGGCCTCCGCGATGTTCTCTGCATGATCGCCGATCCGCTCGATATCATTCACCACATGGAACAATGCACCGATGTTCTTCAAATCCTCGATCGGCAGTGTCGTCTGGTTGATCTTCACCAGATAGTGCGTGATGGCATGACTCAAAAAGTCGATATTCTTCTCTACCTCCCGCACCTCCTGTATCTCATCCTCATCCAGTGTCATAAGCACATTCATGGCGCGGTTCAAATTCTCAATGGCAAGCGACGCCATACGATCCAGCTCCTTGATCGCCTCCACCACAGCTGTGGCTGGATTCAAGACCGACTTCTCACCGATATATTTCAGCTGATAGCTGTCTCTGTAACCAACCTTCCTGTCGTCACCGTGTACAAACAGATAGGTCAGCTTCACGATCCCCTGTATAAAAGGCATCAAAATGATCACCTGGAAAATCTTGATGGCAATGTGTGCATAGGCGACAACACGCCCCAGATTGTTTCCCGTCACGTAAACAAGGCCGTCCACAATCTGATGTACACAGAGCTTAAAGATAATATAGACAATGATCGTACCGATCACGTTAAAAATCAAATGAATGGCCGCCGCCCTCTTGGCATCCTTCTTACCGTTTAGGGAAGCCAGCACCGCGGAAGTACAGGCGCCGATATTACAGCCCAGAATGATATACATACCGATATCCATTCCCATCAGCCCCTGATTCGCGAGCAGAACCATGATACTGACGGTAACAGAAGAGCTCTGGATGATGGCGGTCAGCACGGCACCCAGAATAACCGCTAAAACAGGCGTCCTCAAAGAAGCAAACATATGTACCACTGCAGGAGAATCCTTCATGCCCGCCATGGCGCCCGACATCGTGCTCAGCCCCATGAACAGAACACCGAAGCCGATGATGACTTCTCCCCAGCGGGACAGCTTCTCCTTCTTACAAAACATAACGATCAGTACACCCGCCAGCAGAATGACCGGCGCCGCTTTCTCCAGCTTAAATGAGACCAGGAGGGCCGTCACGGTCGTACCGATATTCGCCCCGAAGATCACGCCAGCCGCCTGTGTCAGCGTCATCAGCCCGGAGTTAACGAAACTGACTACCATCACAGTACACGCCGAGGAAGACTGGATCACGGCCGTAAAAAAGATACCCACGAGGATGCCCGTAAACCTGTTTGTAGTCAGTTTCTCCAGTATGCCTCTCAGTTTCGCCCCGGCAACCTTCTCAATGCTGTCGCTCATAATACGCATGCCGTACAGGAAAAGCCCCAGGCCGCCTGCCAGGGAAAGTATGATCGTTGGATTCATTTGTATAAGATTTCCTTCCTATATGTAAGTTTATCAAGAAGAATGTTTCACAGGCAGTATACACCCGCTACTATCCATTCTATCGAAAATAAACTTTACTGGCAAGCCCTAAACGCCACACGGGACAAGAATTATTCAAACTCTGCCACAAAATCCTTAAAGTCCGCTGTCCCTCCGTCTTCTCTTTCTTCATTATAGGAAAAAATCCCGATCCGCGCGCCCACAAACACAGACAGAGAATAAACCAGTGCAAGCTCCCTGCCCAGGACACAGTACTGCTCTCCATCCAGACTGTAGGAAAACACAGCCGTCTCTTCTTCGCTTCCCCAGCTGTCATACCGGAAATCTATTCTCAAAAAGACCTGCCCGGCAGTAAACGGCAGCTCATATTCCCTTACCGCATACCACTCATCCAGTGCATTCAGGTCTCCTCTGCGCGTCAATTCATACGGCGCATTCTCACCGTCACGGCACAGCATCACGATACTCCGCCTGCCCTTTCTCTGGCGGACGCCAATCTGTCCGTATTTTTCCAGAAAAACACACAGGCCGGCATAATCTCCGTCCTTCATGCCGTCACATTCCAGCCTTACACTGAACCGGCTGTAAGGCGCCCGCGTTCTCTGTGTCAGCGTATTTCTTGCATAGAACAGATTCTTTGCCATGCTCCTGTTTTTCAGCCGCAGATAGCCCGGTCGCTCCGTAAAAGACCATGCGGCTGGATCCGGCGCGTGGTTCCACTGCCATACCTTTTTCAGCGTGTTCTCCGAATGGCTGAACTGATCGCTTTGTATGATCTTCCCCGTAACCGTTTCCGCACAGGGAACTTCCAGCTGCGCCGGAACCTTTCCATTCACTCCGATCACCGGCCATTCTTCTTCCCAGACAGCCGGCATCAGGAACGGCACTCTTCCGACCGCGCCGCTGTCCTGAAACATCATCGCATACCAGTTCCCGCAGGCGTCGTCAAAAAGCACCCCCTGTGCGATCCCTCTGCCGGGCAGACTCCCGTCATCGCTCAGGATCACTTTTCTCTCATAAGGTCCCATCAGGTTTCTGGAACGATAACAGACTTCTCTGCGTATACCTGTCTGCGTCTCCGTATCTGCTGGCCATTCGACAAACAGCAGATAAATCCATCCGTCTTTCACATAGGCCCGGCATCCTTCACAGCGCAGTCGCATCCCTTCCGCCGGCGCATGAAAAAGCACACGATCCGACTGCTCTACGATACCGGTAAGATCCTCATTTAATTCCACGATCCTTATCTCGCCGTTGCCGTAAACCAGATAGACCCTGTCTTCCCAGCGTAAAAATGACATGTCATGATATACGCAGTCCAGCTCTATCCTGTCCCAATCACTTTTCTCGATATCGTCTGTGGAAAACAGGTATGTCTTTTTCATATCATGACAGACGAAACAGGCATAAAAACGCCCCTCATGAAACATTAAACTGGTCGCCCACTGCCCTTTTCCGTATGCATGTCTGCCGTTCTCCAGACGGTAAACAGCATTGTCGGCAACTTCTGTACAGATATAAGAGACGATCTCCCAATGCTGCAGATCCCCTGACTTTAAAACCGGCGCAGCGGGCATATAAAACATGGTCGTGGAAACCATATAAAAGTCCGTACCGACCCGGATCACATCCGGATCCGGCATATCGGCATGAAACAATGGATTTTGTATTCTCATTCTAAACCTCCCTTACAACAACCTGCTTCAAAACCGCTTCCGGCCGCATCAGGCAATATCATCCACCCCAAGCCGCGCCGGCCACAATGTCCTTATCAAGCTGCGCCTTCAACCCCTCCACCCCGTCGAATTTCATCTCCGGGCGGCGGAAGGCCAGCAGCTGCACGCTGATATCCCTGCCGTAGAGATCTCCATCAAAATCATACAGATAAGTCTCCACACCCATCAGCTGTCTGTCGCTTACCGTGGGCTTGCAGCCTACGTTGGAGATGCCCTTATAGTCCACGCCGTCTACGGCGACTCTCGCATAGTAGACGCCGTTTGGCGGCAGCAGCTTGTCCGCTTCCGGCAGCAGATTGGCCGTGGGCATCCCCAGGGTACGTCCCAGCCGCATACCGTGCTCCACATTGCCCGTCACACTGTAGGGTACACCCAGCATACGGGCAGCCGCTTCCATTTCTCCTCTGCGGACGGCTTCCCGCACTCTGGTGGAGCTGACTTCCTCTCCGTCCACCATCACCTTGTCGATCAGTTCCACCTGATAGCCGTACTCGGCCGCATGGCGGGCAAGAAGGGCGTAGTCACCCGCTCCCTTTTTGCCAAAGGACAGATCCGGGCCGGCGCAAAGATAAGCCGCCTGCATCTGCCCTGCCAGATACCGGCGCACGAACTCCTCCGGCTCAGTGGCTGCCGTCTCCGGATTCAGGGGGAATTCGATCAGCACATCCACCCCCATCTGCCGGAAAATACGCCGTTTCTCTTCCCGGGTAGTCAGTTCCTTCTCCTCCCCGCCGAAAAAGGCCGCCGCCGACATATCGAAAGTAAACACAGTGGCCAGAAGCCCTCTGCGCTTCTGCTCCATGATCTTATGAATCAGCGCCCGGTGTCCCAGATGTACGCCGTCGAATTTGCCGAGCGCGACGGCGCTCCGCCCGGGCAGCCCAAACGCTGTCGTCTGTTCTATGATCTGCATAATCACCTCTCAAGAAACATCCTGACCGGTTTTATAACATCCGTTTCTTTATAATACCGGTATATTCCGTAAAACCTGCCTGTCCGGTCATAAACCCGCAGCTGCTGCGCATCGGCAAATTCCGTCTCCCCGCCCTGCCGCTCCAGCTGATCCATCGTGAGAACATTGCCGTTCTCCGCCATCCGCTGTCCGGCCGGTGTCACTGTCACTGCCCGGTCTTTCTCGAACACAGCGTCCGGCTTTATAATAACATTAGATATTTTATCTTCATCCCGCAGGGTTTCCAGCTGCTCCAGTGTCAGCGCCTCTTCGATCCCAAAGATGCCCACCCGGCTGCGCGTCAGTGATTCCATGGCGCCGCCGCACCCCAGCTGCTCCCCGATATCATGACAGAGGGTTCTGATGTATGTTCCTTTGGAGCAGACGACCCGCATCCGCACAAGCGGCAGCTCCAGCGCAAAGATCTCAATCTCCCTGATCTGTACCCGCCTCGCCCTGCGCTCGACTTCCCGTCCTTCCCTTGCCAGCTCATACAGCTTCCTGCCGTTCACTTTCAGGGCCGAGTACATGGGCGGAATCTGGTCATAGTCTCCCACGAAGCCAAGGACAGCGGCCTTTACCGCTTCCGGGTCCAGACGCTGTGCCTCTCCCGCCGGACACTGCCTTAAGATGCGGCCGCTCATATCCTGGGTATCGGTGGTCACACCCAGACGCAGGACAGCGATATATTCCTTGTCCCAGTCCGTCAGCATATCACAGAGTTTTGTGCCCGAACCCAAACATACAGGAAGCACGCCGACCGCATCCGGGTCGAGTGTTCCTGTATGCCCGATCTTTTTCATTTTACAGATTCCACGGAGTCTGGCCACTACATCATGGGATGTGTAGCCCGCCTCCTTATATACGTTCATGATTCCGTTATACATACCAGATTCCGTACCTTCAAATCTTCTTCTTTAATAACATCCGCTATTCTATATTCAGCTGCTCTGCGATACCGATGGCCAGATTGTTGATATTATCATGATATGTACCGTTCATCGTGCATCCGGCCGCCCGGACATGTCCGCCGCCGCCGAACCGCATCGCCACGCCTGCCACATCGACACGGCCTTTGGAACGCATGCTGATCTTATATTCCAGTGTCCGTATCTCGTACATGAAGATGGCGCATTCCACACCTTTCACTGCCAGCAGCTGGTTCACGATCCCGTCCAGATCCTGCGGCGTCACCTGATAGAAATCCATCATCCGTCTGGATACCATACTGACAATACACTTGTCATGCATGAACCGGACACTCTCCAGAATCGCCCTTCCCATGATCTGTGTCTGCACATAAGTCTTCTCATAGAAGGTGTCATCAATGATTTTTGAAAAATCGAATCCAAATTCAATTAATTCTGACACCACCTGCAGCGTATGCGGCGCTGTATTGGAATAGCGCAGCACGCCCGTATCGTGGATAATACCGATATAGAGCGCCCTGGCAATCTCTTCATCCACCACTGCCGGATCCATCAGATCGTACAGAAGTTCCGCCGTTGAGCTTCTCTCCGGCTCAACGATCCTTACATCCCCGCAGCCCGGATTGCTGATATGGTGGTCGATATTGATCTTCTTACGCGCCTTCTCATAGAGAGCACGTACCTCTCCCAACCGGTCGTCCGCACAGTCCAGCACAATAAAAACATCATATATTTTACCAGTGTCTACATTGTTAAATTCTGATTTAATATCTTCAATATGGCTGATGCAGTCAAATATCTCCGCCGGTTTCTCCAGATACACATCAATTTCTGCCTCCGGCAGTTCCTTTTTCAAGTAAAGATACAATCCCATAACCGAGCCGACACAATCTCCATCCGGCCTGATATGTCCGCTGACCGCTATCGATCCTGCATTTCTTACTTCCTCTGTTATTCTAATCATTTATATCTCTTCCTTTCGCCTGCCCCGGGATCCGACAGGATCACCGTAGTTCTACGTCTTCTGCGCGCTCTTCGGCGTCACTGCTCTCCCTGCCGATCACTTCGTCTATCTTCCTGGACATATCCACCCCGTAGGCAATGGACTGATCCATGATAAAAGTCACCTGCGGCGTGTTGCGCAGATTGATCGTTCTGGCCAAACGACTGCGGATATACCCTTCCGCACTTGTAAGCCCGGCCAACGTATCTGCCTGCGCGTTTTCATCTCCCAGCACACTGATCCATGCCTTACAGGTCTTCAAGTCCGGTGCTACCTCCACGGCCACCACCGAAGTCATCGGGGCGATCCTCGGATCCTTGATCTCACTCCTGATGACTTCCGCCAGCACGCGCTGCACTTCTCCGTTGATCCTGGTATTTTTCACACTGTTCTTACGCATATGCCAGACTCCTTTCTATACATCGTTGCCACTTCCGGTAAAATGTCCTCCCCACTGTACAGGCCTTCGCCGGCCTGTCAGCACCGTTCTTCCGGTCAGCGGGGCACTTCCACCATAATATATGCTTCTACGATATCCAGCTCCTGCATCTTGTCGAAACCGTCAAACACAAGGCCGCACTCGAATCCGGCTTTTACTTCCTTCACATCGTCCTTGAAACGCTTTAAGGAAGCCAGCGCACCTTCGTAAATCTGCTCGCCTTCTCTTGTGATACGGATCTTGGCGCCTCTCTGGAATTCGCCGTCCAGTACATAAGAACCGGCGATATTGCCGATTGCAGAGGCCTTGAAGATCTGACGTACTTCCGCATGACCGATCACCTTCTCCTCGAAAATCGGATCCAGCATACCCTTCATGGCTGCCTCGATATCCTCGATTGCCTGATAGATGACCTTATACAGTCTCACGTCCACGCCCTCCCGCTCTGCCACAGCCTTGGCCGTGGTATCCGGACGCACATTGAAACCGATGATAATAGCCGATGATGCGGAAGCCAGAGACACATCGGACTCATTGATGGCCCCCACGCCTCCGTGAATACATTTCACCACAACTTCCTCGTTGGACAGTTTCATCAGGCTCTGTTTTACTGCCTCCACACTACCCTGAACATCCGCCTTAACGATCAGGTTCAGCTCTTTCAGATTACCTTCCTGAATCTGGTTGAACAGATCGTCCAGGGACATTCTCGTCCTCGTATCTGCAAGCATCTCTTCCTTATGCTGTGCCATATAAGTCTCCGCATAAGATTTCGCGCTCTTGTCATTTTCATGCACGATAAATACTTCGCCCGCGCTCGGTACATCGGACAGACCGAGAATCTCCACAGGTGTGGAAGGCTTTGCCTCTTTTACTCTTCTGCCCTTATCGTCGATCATCGCCCTTACTTTGCCGTGGCTCGATCCGGCGGAAATGAAATCTCCCACATGCAGCGTACCCTTCTGTACGAGCACCGTCGCCACGGGACCCCGGCCTTTGTCAAGCTCTGCCTCGATCACCAGACCTCTCGCATTCCTGTCGGGATTCGCCTTCAGTTCCAGAATCTCCGCTGTCAGAAGGATCGTCTCAAGCAGGTTCTCAAGCCCCTCTCCGGACTTGGCCGATACCGGAACAAACTCCGTGGATCCGCCCCAGTCTACCGGGATCAGTTCATATTCCGTCATCTCCTGTTTCACCCGGTCAATGTTCGCATTGGGCTTATCAATCTTGTTGACGGCAACGATAATCTCGATCCCCGCCGCCTTGGCGTGATTAATAGCCTCCACCGTCTGGGGCATAACGCCGTCGTCCGCAGCCACAACAAGCACCGCGATATCGGTAGAGTTGGCGCCGCGCATGCGCATTGCCGTAAATGCCTCATGGCCCGGCGTATCCAGGAAGGTGATGCTCTGTCCGTTCACCGTCACGGTATAAGCACCGATGGCCTGCGTGATACCGCCTGCCTCCTTATCCGTCACATTGGTCTTACGGATCGCATCCAACAGGGATGTCTTACCATGGTCTACATGCCCCATAACACAGATAACGGGCGGTCTGCTGACCATCGCGCTCTCGTCTTCTTCGTCCTCCCTGAGCAGTTCCTCGATCACGTCTACCTTGACTTCCTTCTCGCAGATGATCTCATACTCGATCGCGATATTCTCCGCGTCCTCGTAGCTGACCTCGGAATTCAGGGTCACGATCTTTCCCTGCAGGAAAAGTTTCTTGATGATCACAGACGGCTGGATCTTCATCTTATCCGCCAGCTCTTTGATGGTCAGCGAATCGGGAACCGTGATCACTTTGATCTGTTCTTCTACCTTATCTTCTGCCTTCTTCTCCGGCTTGATGAAACGACCTGCCTTATTGCGGTTCTTTACCGCTGCGTCGTCCTCTTCATAAATCAGGTCTTTCTTCGAGCGTTTGTCTCTGTCCTGATTTACCCTGCGTTTCTCTTCCTCTCTGTGCTTCTCCGCATCCTTGGCAGAGGTTTCAGGCATAAAGCTCTTCTGACCGTTATTTTTCTTAAATCGATTGTCCTGTCCGCCATTGCCTCTTCCAGAGCGGTCAAAACCGCCGCCGCTCCTGTTAGGGCCTGCACCAGGGCCACCGCTTTTGCGATCCCCCTGATTGTTGTTATAAGGCGGCCTGCCCTGTCCGCCAGGTCTGCGATTATCCCGGTTATCCCGGCCTTCTCCGTCTCTGGACCGTCTTTGCTCCTGCGGCCCTCTGGCAGTCTGTGCAGCGCCTGCGTTCGCGTTTGCACTTGCCTTCTCGCGCTCCCGCTCTTTCTCGCGTTCACGCTCTCTTTCCCGTTCTCTTTCAAGTTCTCTCTCCCGTTCACGCTCTCTCTTCTCCTGCTGGCGCTGTTCCAGTCTGCGCTCCTGCTGCTGCCTCTGACGCACTTCATAAGGCTCCGCCGTAACAGGAATCGGCTTCTGGGTCGGTCTGATGATCTTATGCGGCGCATTCTGCACCTGAACCGGACGGCCGCCGTTGCCTGACACTCTCCTGTCCCGGTCTCTGTCATTGTTGTTCCTGCGGCCGCCGTTACCATTGCCGCCGCCCTGCGCCTGACGCTGACCCTGACCCTGTGACTGACGCTGCCCCTGTCCGCCCTGCATCTTGGAATGCTGAGGGTTGCTCACGAAGATGATCTTTTTCTTCTTGGGCGCTTCCCCTCTGCCGGCCTCCGGCTTTCTGTTCTCGGCATTCGGTCTCGGCTGTCCCTTCCCGTCGGCCTTTCCGCCTTCCGCCTTCGCATCGTTTCCGGCCGCTGCGGCCTTCTTTCCGTCCTCTGTGGATACTGCCGTGTCTGCTTTCACCGTCGTGCCCGCCTTCTCTGTTTCTTTGACTGCCGTCTGTTCAGGCTTCGGCCCCGCTTCCGCAGCTTTCACCCTGCTGTCTTCTGCCGCCCCGCCGCCTGCACCTGACGCCTCACCGCCGCCGAAATGCCTGCGTACCAGCGCGATTGCCTCCTCCTCGACAGAGCTCTGCGCCGCTTTCACTTCATATCCTTTATCCTGCAAAAAAGCCACCAGCTCCTTACTCTGCCTTTCCAGCTCTTTTGCCAGCTCATGTACTTTCATTTTCGCCATGCTCACTACCTCCAACTATTTCGAATCTACCAAATGCTTCCGTATCGAATCTGCAAATCCCGCATCAGTCACAGCAAGACAGGAACGCTCTTCCTTGCCGATCGCGTGCCCCAGTATCTCCTTCTCACTGTAATACCAGTATGGCACCTTATAGAATTCACACATATTACTATATTTTTTTCTGGTGTTATCCGAAGCATTCTCCGCTATGATAACCAGATATGCTTTTCCGTTCTTAACTGCTTCCTCTGTCGCAAATCCGCCACTGACAACATTTCTGGAGCGGGTGGCCAGCCCAAGCATAGATAACACCCGATCTTTATTCGGTCTGCCCTGCATGTTCTCCCTCCTCAAACTCCTTTTCCAGATTCTCATAAACTTCCTTCGGGATGCTCATCTTAAAGGAATGCTCCAGCCCTTTATTCTTCCGCGCCTTCGCCAGGCATTCCTTATCCATACACAGATAAGCGCCCCTGCCGTTCTTCCTGCCGGTCATATCCAGCACAATAGAGTCTTCCGCTGTTTTCAAGACACGCATCAAATCTTTCTTATTCTTCATCTCGCCGCAGCCCACACACTGCCGCATGGGAATCTTCTTCGCCATCACCGTATCCTCTCTATTGTCTTATGCCGTCACCGGCCTTTCTATCCTCCCGAATCTTTTCCGGAATCTCACCGGCCTTTTAAATCTCCTCCGGCTCCTCTCCGGACTCCTCATCCGCGTCTTCCTCTTCGCCGTCATCCTCGTAAGTTTCGTCCCCGTATGTTTCTTCTACGAAGCTCTCGTCTTCGCCGGCGTCCTCATCGTCTCCTTCATAAGCGTCCGTCTCGTACGTTCCTTCTTCGGCCTCATCATACAAGCCATCACCGCCGTAGTCTTCCTCAAAGCCCTCTTCGTCTTCATAGGACTCGTCTTCATACTCCTCATCGTCATAGACATAGTCTTCATACCGGAAGCCTACCGCATCCTTCGCCTGCGTCTCGCTCTTGATGTCGATCTTATAACCTGTCAGTCTGGCCGCCAGTCTTGCGTTCTGCCCCTCCTTACCGATCGCCAGAGACAGCTGATAGTCCGGCACCACGACTTTGGCCGTCTTCTCATCCGGATCCGCGAATACCGCCACGATCTTGGCCGGGGACAGCGCGTTCTGGATCAGATTACCGGGGTTCTCATCCCAGTTGACGATATCGATCTTCTCCCCCCGCAGCTCATCCACGATAGAGTTGACTCTGGCACCATTGATCCCCACACAGGCGCCTACCGCGTCCACATTCGGATTGATGGAGCGGACTGCCAGCTTCGTCCTGCTGCCCGCCTCCCTGGCGATGCTCATGATCTCCACCGTGCCGTCCTTGATCTCCGTCACCTCCGCCTCAAACAGCCTCTTGACCAGCTCCGGATGGGTACGGCTTACAAGAATCCTCGGTCCTTTAGGTGTATTCTTCACTTCCAGGATATATACCTTAATTCTCTCCGTGGGTCTGAAATTCTCCCCTTTGACCTGCTCGCTCTCATTGAGGATGGCATCCGCCTTGCCCAGATTAATGGAAATGTTCCTGCCGATGTGGCGCTGTACGATTCCCGTTACCACATCCTTTTCTTTCTCGTAATACTGATTGTAGATAACGCTTCGCTCTTCCTCACGTATCTTCTGCAGGATCACGTTCTTCGCATTCTGTGTCGCGATGCGCCCGAACTCTTTGGACTTGATCTCCACATGCAGCATGTCGCCCAGCTGTGCCTTGTGGGAGAGCTCCCGCGCATCCTCCAGTGAGATCTGGAGCACATCGTCCTCCACTTCCTCCACGACCTCCTTCTCGGCATAGCAGAGGAAATCGCAGGTCTCCTTGTCGATCTCCACCTTCACATTGTCCGCCTTGCCGAAGTGGTTCTTGCAGGCCGTGATCAGAGAATTCTCGATCGCATCGAAAAGTGTCTCTTTCGAGATATCCTTCTCTTTCTCCAGAATGTCCAGCGCCTCCATTAACTCCTTATTCATTTTCCATTATCCTCCTATGTCTGTTGATCTCTCTCAATTCCTTATGTTCTCAATCTGTCTCCCTGTCGGCCGCGGCAATACGGCTTCCTGCCTCTTCGTCACGCCCTTTGGCCGTCTCTTAAAAATGAAACGCCAGTCTGATCAGCGCCACCTCGGAACGCCGAAACACGTGCCCGCTTCCTTCCGTCTCTATCGTGATCGTCTCTTTGTCGAATGCTTTCAAAATCCCGGAAAACTCCTTCTGCTTATCGACCGGCTTATAAGTCTTCAGCTCGACTTCCGCCCCCAGGCTCTTCTCCAGATGGCGATCCTTCTTAAGCGTCCTGCCCAGCCCCGGACTGCTGACCTCCAGAATATAGGCATCCGCAATAAAATCTTCTTCATCCAGCACATCCGACAGCGCCCGGCTGACATTCTCACAGTCCGTGATGTTGACCCCTTCCGGCTTATCAATATAGGCCCGCAGATACCAGTCGCTGCCTTCCCTGACATACTCCACATCGTAGATCTCCACGCCGAAACGCCCGGCGATCGGCGTCAGAAGCTGCTCGGTTTTTGCCTCGTAGGTTTCTTTCTTTGACATGTATTCCTCCTGATCGTCTTCTTCCTTATTATTATCCTTCTTATTCTCCGAAACTGCCGTTTCACATAAAAGAGTGGACTCGCAAGTCCACTCTTTATCTTATCCTTTATTAATGACATCTACAGTAGTATAACACCTTTTTCCTGTATTTGCAAGCAAAATCTGCTACAGGATGAATACCTCCATCTCCTTCTGCAGGTCGTCCGCGATCTTCCTCAATTCTCCGGACTTCTGGGTGATAGCGGACATATGCTCCCCTACCTCCGTCACGGAAGCCGACGACTCCTCGGTGCCTGCCGCATTCTCCTGCGCAAGCGAAGTAAGGTTCTGTACGATATCCACCACATTGATACGTGTATTGTCAATCTTCTCCATCTTGTCGGCAATGTTGCGGATTCCCTCGATCGTCTTCGCTATCCCGCCGTGCATCTCTTCAAACTGCTCTTTGGTCATGCCGACATTCTCGTTCTGGTCTTCCATGACCTGTTTGACTTCGCTCATTGTCTGCACCGCTTTCTCGGAATCCGTCATGAGCAGCGCAATGATCTGGCCGATCTGTTTGGCCGATTCGTTGGATTCCTCGGCCAGCTTCTGAATCTGTTCCGCCACAACGGCAAAGCCCCGGCCCTGCTCGCCGGCTCTGGCCGCCTCAATCGCCGCATTTAAGGACAGCAGGTTGGTCTCCTCGGCAATCGACGTGATCAGCGTTGTAGCCGCCTTGATCTTCATCGCGGATTCGTTGGTCGTATTGGTCTGTTCGTAAATCAGCTCGATCGCCCGCTGAGCCTTCCGGTTTACCGCCTCCATCGTATCCAGCGTCTTGACCGCAACCTCACTGGAAGTGAACATGTTCTCCGCGGTCCTGCGCAGATCTTCCATCTCCATATTATTTTCTTCGATCATACTGCCCATGAGCACAATATCCTCTGTCGCCCGCTGGGTCTCCTCCGCCTGGGACATGGCGCCGTCCGCCATCTCCTGCACGGCCAGATCCACCTGCCTGACCGTATTGGAAATCGTATCTGTATCCGCATTGAGCCTGTGGGACGTCTCCATCACCGTGCCGCTGTGTTCCTCGATCCGGCCGATCACCTTCACAAGCTGTCCGCGCAGGATATCCACGGCCCTGCTGATGGCGCCGATCTCGTCTTTTCTCTCACTCAGCTTCTTCTGGTCCTCGTCCTCCCGGAAATCCAGCCCCGCAAACCGCATCGCCAGCTCCGCGATATGCCGCAGGGGCTTTACGATCACATTACAGCAGAAAAAGGCGCCTACCATACAGACGAACATCGTGATACAGCCCCAGAAGATACAGGTCCAGAAGATCTCGTTCGACGACTTCATCTCCCCGCCGGTTGATTTCATGGCCGCATCCTCATCCGCGGTGATGACAAATATGTAAGAACCGTCCTCCGTCACGCTGTATGAAGCATATTTCTTATCGCCGTTATAGACATATTTTACGGAAACCGTCCCCTGCGGAATATTGCCCGCCTGGATCTGTGCCACCGCACCGTTGACCGCCTCATTCTCTACCTGGCTTCCGATCTTGTCGGCTGTCGGATGATAGCACATCGTCCCGTTCCGATCCACGATATAGGCATAGGAACCGTCCAGATCCATAATGTTAACACCGCCTGCCAGCTCTTCCCAGAATGCCGTATCCGGTTCTATACCCTCTTTGCGCAGATCCGCCACCCGGATATTCATGGTCTTCCCGTAAGCCGAAGCCAGGTCTTCCATATAACAGCCCACCATATCCTTAAACTGTCCACTGGACATGGAAGTAAAGATCGCGATCAACGTCATTCCCACGATCACGATCGCTCCTATCGACATAAATATGATCCTGGCTCGGACTGATGACAATGTCGCTATTCCCATCGTGTCCTTACCGGCCATGCTTCCTGTTTTTTCACACTTTCCCGTTTTCCCGTTTTCACACATGAATCTTGTCTCCCGTCTTGCTTTATTAAGTGATAACACACAGAAACAGACAGTCAGACTTTCTGCATCCGCTGTCTTTACCCATTATATCTAAAATCTTTTCTTAGTTCAATCCTGTTTTTCATATCTTTTTGCAGTAAACTGTCCATTTTAAGTCGTTTTAAAACGAGAAAGGACACTCCCCCTTCTCACGGGAAAAGTGTCCTCGCAGATATCCTGTTTTATAGTGAACGACATTAGAAATTTCGTTCACTATATTTCACCCTTTTTTATTCCTGTGCCTCCTGCATGGTGCCGCCGATCCAGAACCCGTACACAATATCTTCTTCCGCGCTGATATGGTACGCCGGCTCTACATCTGTCCCCCAGCTGTCGATACCTCCCACGCCTCTTACCGCGCCGAGCACCGTCAATACCGTCCGCCTCGGGGGCGGCAGCTCTTCATGATGGGTGGCATTCTCCAATTCGGGCGCCGTGTAGGGCAGACAGGCAAAGGCAATATCCTTCCCGTCTTCCGCCCGGAAGCACAGTCCTGTCTGCTGTTTCTTTGTGCAGACATTGTTTAAAACGCTGCTGCGGTACACTTCCACCCACTTCGTCTGCATATGCATCCCGCAGTCCTGGGGCACCATATAAGGAGTCACCGGCAGACCCTCCACCTCATAGACGCCGGGAATCCCGCCGGCCATCCTGTCCGGATAGGTCTCCCCGGACAGCCCTTCATAGCGATACCGGTCCGCACAGGTGGGCATCACGAACCGCATACCGAACACCGGCAGCTGGGGCAGGCCCTTTTTCCCTGTATAGCGGACACGGACATGGATGTCGCCGCCCGCATACACCTCATAGGCTACCGTCACGGTCGTCGCCGGCACCGTGATCGTCTCATACGTATACGTAACTTCGGCCTGCTTTGCTTCCACCGCACCGTTACAGGCATTGTTCGCCGGAGCCATGGGCACCGCCACAGACACGCCGTCTATCGCCGCCGTAACCGACGTCTTCCTGATAAAGCAGTCCGCCGCCAGCCACATGCCGCTCTTTACGCCAAACCCGCTGCCTCTGTCGTTATCCGTCAGGGCACGCCAGAAGGTTGGTAACGGCGCCCGGTAAAGCCACTCTTTCCCGTCCCGCACCAGAGATTCCATGCCGACTCTGGTCACGGAGAAAAGATATGAAAAACCGTCTCCATGCATACCGATCATCGCATCTCCCACGACAACCTGCAATTTATTCATACAATCCATAATAGTACCTCACCTCCTGCATCGCGGGCTTCTCCGTCCTGTCCGCAAACACGATGCCGTTTCCGGAAAACTCATAATCGCTGGCCCGGTCATCGAAGTCTCCGCCGTAACGCAGCACCTTCTTCCCCGTCACCTCATCCTCCACATACAGCGCCTGATCGATATAGTCCCAGATATAACCGCCCTGGTACATCTCAAACCGCTCCAGCAGGTCGATGTAAGACTTCATGCCGCCCAGCGAATTGCCCATATCGTGCATATATTCACACAGGATAAATGGCTTCTTCGGTTCATTCTCCAAATACGCTGCGATATCCTGCGGTTTCGCATACATCCTGCTCTCCACATCGGACACCGCATCTTCATAAGTCCGGTCGTGCACCACGCCTTCATAATGTACCAGCCGGCCGTCGTCCTTTTCCTTAAAAAGCCGTTGCATGGCCGCGATATCCTCCCCAACGAAGGACTCGTTGCCAAGCGACCAGAACAGCACCGACGGATGATTCTTGAACGTCTCGAAATTGCTCCTTGCCCGGTCCACCACCGCTTCCTTCCACTGCGGCAGACTGCCCGGCACATTCCAGGAAGTCTCGATGGACATCTTCTGCCAGGAACCATGGCTTTCCAGATTGGTCTCCGACATCACATAGATCCCGTGCCTGTCGCACAGATCATACCAAGCGATCTGATCCGGGTAATGGCAGGTTCGCACCGAATTGATGTTATTGCGCCGAAAGCACTCGATATCCCATTCCATATCCTGCAGGGTGATGCATCTGCCGCCTTCTGCGCTCCACTCATGCCGGTTGACCCCGTTGATGATCAGCCGCTTTCCATTGAACAGGATCACTTTATCCCGCAGTTCGATACGACGAAAGCCCACCGCACAGGGCACCGCCTCCGTCACGGCTCCCTGACTGTCCTCCAGGATCACCTCCGCCCGGTACAGATACGGATTCCTGTTCTCCCAGAGCACCACGTCCTCTATCCCTTCAAAGGACACGCTGATTTCCTGTGCGGCCTCAGCGGCGCGCTCACCGATCACATTCCCTTCCCGGTCTTTCAGGATCACCTTCACCCTGCCGGACAGCGCGCCGTCTGCCGGATCTGCTCCCGTGCCCTGCCCATACGGCTCCCCGGCCGTGCTGCGGGTCGTGTCCGGATGCTCCGCGGACAGTTTCATCCGTACATTCACGCTGCCACGCTTCAGATCCTCCGCCGGGTCCGCCTTGATCCACAGATCTTCTACATGCAGTTTCGGCTTCGCATAGAGCGTCACATTCCGGAAAATCCCGAAAAACCGGAAGAAATCCTGATCCTCCAGATAGGCCGCCGTGCTGTTCTTATACACCTCCACCGCCAGCACATTCCCTTTTTCCCTGATAAAAGGGGTCAGGTCGAACTCCGAAGGCGTAAAGGTATCCTCCGCATACCCTACAAACTGTCCGTTCAGCCACACATACACAGCCTGTTCCACACCCTCAAAGCAGATGCATACCCGTCCGCCCAAAAGCCCTGCCTCCAGGTCAAATATCTTCCGATAGGATCCCACCGGATTATATGCCGCCTCACTGAAAGACCCCGCTTCCGTCCTGTCCTCTCCCAGCGCATAAGCCGGGCGGCGGTGCACCTTCCCCTCCCACGGGTACATGGTGTTGATATAATGAATCTTATCATATCCCGCCATCTCGATATGACAGGGCACCCGAATCTCCCCGAACTCTTTCGCGTCAAAGTCCTCCCGGAAAAAATCCGCCGGGCGGCTCTGCGGATCTGCCGCATAAGCAAACTGCCACATCCCGTTCAAAGACTGGTACAATGAGCTTTGCTGCCTCTCCATCTCCTCTACGCTCCCATAGATCTTATGGTCACTGTGCGCCGGAAGCTGACCCACCCGAAACACCTGCGGGTCATCCAGCCACCTGATATCTGCTTCCATACTCTGCTCCTTCCTGATTGAAATCCTCTCTGTTTCACCCGCGCAGCAGATCCGCATACCCGAACACAACGTCCTGTATCCGGTACAGCTCCGATTCCCTGCTCACACTGCGCCACACTTCCTTATAGAACAGGAACCACTCTTCCAGCTCCGCCGCCAGACGCTTCCCGTCCACCGCGATCACCGGCTCTGCGCCAAACTCTCTCCCGCCGATCCATACCCCGATCTTCTGCAAAAGTTCTGCGCCCCGGATCGCCACCAGACAGGCATGCAGCATCTCTTTGGTCTGCGCCGGCAGCTGCGGCATCATCCGGCAAAGCCTGTCAGCGATCTGCTCAAGGCCTGTCAGCGCCGTCCGTGCTCCTTTCAGCCGCTCCGCCACCTGTGCAGCCTCCGCAGGTGAAAGCAGCCTGCCGGCATAGCCTTCTATATACCATACCGCATGATCCCAGCCAAACACCTGACTGTCTGCGATCTGTGTCATGACCGACACAAGCTGCTCCGACTGGTCCCCGAATTCCACCCGGGATATCCTGCGGTTCATCTCCTCAAATGCCGGTATCTGTCCGTTCCATGAAAAAGCGGCCCCGTAGATCCTGCCCGGAATCCCGAAATCGGGATGGTTGATATGGCCGTAATCGCCCCAGTCCGTCGTCAATACTCCTTCCGTATGATACTGGCGCGCATAGGTGCACATCCTCTTAATATTCTCGTAAGCCGCATCCAGCCGGTTAACAAGCTGGTTCCAGCCGCTCACGCCCGGACAGCTGTACTGCACTGCGCCCGCCTCCGCCAGCTTCCTTGTGGACTCGTCGCTCTGGTTTCTGTCGTATCCCCAGTTTAAGCAGATCGTCTCCGGCGGCAGTTCCTTTATGACTTCCGGGAAGTCACAGACGATGTCACCCCAAAACATGGGAATCCGGCCCTTTTCCACCAGAAATTCGCACAGCTTCCTCACATGGTCGATGTAGAGCCGCTTCACACCGATCCGTTCCGCTTCCGCAAGGCTTCTGCCTTTTCCCAGATCAAAAGTCTCGTCCGCCCCGATGTTAAAGTGCTTCGACGTAAAAAGAGGCATAAACTCTTCGATCATCCTCTTGATCAGCGCAAGACTCTCTTCATTGGTCACGTCGATCGTATGATGCATCATCCTGTCCACAAATCCAAAAGACTGCTCACGCGGATCCGGCAGTTCACACAGATGCTCATATGTCTTCGTGCGCAGCAGCTTATACAGATGGCCGAAACAGGAGATATTCGGGATCAGCTCGATATTCAGCTTCCTGCAGTAAGCGTCGAACTCCAGAATATCCTGTGCGGTCAGCGGCGTGTCGTCCCGCCACATCTCGCTCAGGTCTTCGAACAGATAAGAGTGCTCGATATACAGCTGCATCTGGTTGAGCTTGTAAAAAGCCAGATTGTCCGCCAGCTTCTTTAAATAGGAAAGAGTCGGGATCCTGCCCCTGGTCACGTCATGATAAAAGCCCCTGTTTTTGATATCGGGAAAATCATGAATGCGCATACAGGGCACACAGGGACCGGTCTGCCTGACGATCTGGCGCAGCGTCTGCACGCCGTACAGCAGCCCTCTGCGTGCGCCGCCCGTTATGCCGATGCCGTCCGCTCCGACCTCAAGCCGGTATTCCTCCTCTCCCAGACCGGGATCCACCGACAGCACCACCGCCGCCTTTCCCGAGGCCCCTCTCGTCACCGCCGGTCCGTATCCCATACATCCTGCAAGCTCCTCCTGCAGCAGTCCGGCATACTCATACGCCTCTGCCGGACAGGATACGTCCAGCACGATCTTCCGGTCAAACCGGATCGTATACTCCCCCTCCTCCAGATGCATCTTCTGTGGTTCCGGTATTATATACATACGCTGTTCTCTCCTTTCTGCCGGCTGCCCGGCCTGCAGGCCATATAGTATATCTTATTATACAGAACCCTCTGCCGGAAATCCATACCTTGCATGAAACAAAACATGCACAAAATGATGCAGGCGCTGCGCCCCGAGGGACGCAGGAAGGTTCCTGCGGGACCGTCCGGATACCGGCAGGAACAGCCGCCGGCCGCCTCAAAACTGCACCGGCTCCGTCCGGACCGTGAGCGGTTCCATCCGATACTCCGGAAAAGCATCCAGCAGCGCCGGCAGGGCGTCCGCAGTGCACGTCACCCTGTCATGGGCCAGCAGCACCACCTGCTGCCTGCCCATCGCTGTCTCTACCGCATTGCTCACCAGCTTTTCGGGGCTGTTTTCTTTGCCCGTCGCATCTTCCAGACTGGCATTCCAGTCATAGTAGACAAACCCTTTCGCCTCCATCGCCTCAATGATCTCTTTGCTCACCTTCTTGTTGAAGGCATTGATGCTGCCACCCGGGAACCGGAACAGTCTGGCCTCCACTCCCGTCACCTCGTATACGGTGTCGTATGCTTTCTGAAAATCTTCCATATAACTGTCCACATCCGCATAGAGCGTTTTATAATCATGTACGTCGCAGTGAATGCCGATGGCGTGTCCTTCCTGCACGATCCGTCTGGCCGTCTCCGGATATCTGCGCACATACTCCCCGATCACAAAGAAAGTCGCCTTCACATTCCTTTCCTTCAAAATATCCAGTATCCTGTCCGTATTCTCCTCCGAAGGACCGTCGTCAAAAGTCAGATACATTGTCTTCGGGTTCAGGTATCTGTCAATTCCTCTGGCGATCCCTGCCGCCAGCTGGTCTCTGTACGCTCCTGTGATCAGCCTGCCGCGCTCCTCCTGATTGGAGAGAAATCCGGTCTCGATCAGGCAGGACGGCATCGTGCTTTTGCTGGTCACACACAGTTCGGAATCCGATACCAGTTCCCTGCTCACAGCGCCCGTCTCTTTCACGGTCTCCTGCTGGATCAGCTGCGCCAGCCGTCCGCTGTCCCGTCCCGCGTCGGTTCCGTCATACCAGGTCTCAATCCCTGCCACGCTTTCATCCTCACAGGAATTTTGATGGATGCTCACATAGAGAAGGGCATTCCTGGCGTTCGCATTTTCCACCCGGTCCATCTTATCTATGTACTCATCGCCCTCTCTGGCCAGTTCCGCCTGATATCCCATCTCCCGCAGCCGGACAACGACCCTGGCCGCGATCATCCTGTTGATATCCTTCTCCACGATATTCCCAAACACACAGCCGCCGTCCACTCCGCCGTGTCCGGGGTCGATGACGATCACCGATGTCTCTTCGTTCTGTGCTTCCTGCATGGCAGTCTCTGTCTCTTTATCATCCCTGTCCTCACTGCCGGTCTCCGAAACCGCCGGCTGCTCCTGCGCGAGGGTATCCCTGGCCCTGGTCTTCACCGTCACGGTACCGGACTGCATCTGCGCCGTGGCCGCCTCCACGGACTGTGTCGCCTTCCTTGTCTTAACGGCCACGACGGCGCAGACTATGATGATACAGACAATCGACAACCCCGTCACGATCCTGCGCAGATAACTTCTCAATTCTTCTCTTCTTCTCTGTAAGCTGCGGTATCCTCTTTTTCTGTACATAAAATGATGCTCCTCTCCTGTGATCTGTTCCTATCATACAGAAGCGGTGCATCATAATTTCATCATTTTTGTAACATAGTTACATCATTTTTGCATCAAAGTTGTATCATCGGATTATCGGGAGATCTTCAGAAACAGTTCATTGATTCCTTCGTAAAAACCAACCGTAACGATCGTCCTCTCTTCTCCGGTGCCGGCAAAGACATACTTCTTATAATAAGGCGTCGTCTCCAGCAGCGGATTATCCGTCTCGTATGCCTCCGGCTTCGTCAGCCCCATATAGCTGCTCCACGCATCGATCAGCGCGTCCGGATCAATATCTTCCCATCCAAGCTGCGCCCGCACATAGAATTCGTAGATCTTGCCGTCATCCGCATCAATATACGCGTCGATCAGCCGATTCTCCTTATTGGCATTCTGCAGGCTGCCCGTCAGGCTCAGCTTCCAGACCGCCACATTGTTTCTCGGTTCCGGCACGTCGATCGCGGAATAGAGCGTCGCCTCATAAGCCTGCGCCCGGATTTCCCGGATCTCCTCCGGCAGAATACCGGCCTCCTTCAGGATGGAAATTTCCCTGTTCGCGGTCTCATAGATCTGCTCGTCCGTGATCTCCTTCCCGGACGGGCCGTTATGGTTGACCACGAAGGCATAGGTCCCCGTCAGCTCCCGGTAAGCGCTGTCCGGCTCCGTCTCCCTGGTCCTCGCGCTCTGTTCCGTCTCCGGCAGCGTCTGGGCATTGAGACAGCGGGACAGAATATAGAGCTTCTCATTGCTGCTCAGCCGATAGCGGTAGCCTTCTCCACCGGTCTCTTCCTCCTGTGTTTTGATCTGATTCAATATCCTTCTGTCGGTATAGGTTGCAAGCGCTTCCGGTCCCCAGACGGACAGTATCACCGCCAGCACAGTCAGAACAAGCAGCGCCGGACTAAGAATGGATCTCTTCATGCTGCGCCTCCTTCCCCTCTTCCCATAAGAGGAATCCTGCCGTCGTTCCCTGTCCGGGCTCGCTCTCGAATTCCAGCCTGCTTTTGTGCAGCGCCAGAATCTCCGTGCACAGCGCCAGCCCCAGCCCGGCGCCGTTTCTGCTGCGCGATCTGGATTTGTCCACCATATAGAAGGCCTGCGTGATCCTGGAGATCTCTTCCGCCGGAATCCCGATGCCGTAGTCCCTGACACTGAACCGATACCCGGTCCGCCCGGGCTTTTCCTTTTCCGATGAAGGCTCTTCCACGACACGTCCTTCTATCTCGATCCTGCCGCCCGGCTCCGAAGCCTTGCAGGCATTGTCGATCAGGTTCACCAGCACCGTCTGGATCAGGCTGATGTCCGCCGTCACCACGGCCGGTTCGCAGCAGAACCGAAAATCCATGTCCGCATTGGGCCGAAACATGTTCCGCAGATATTCAAACAGGGTCTCCGTCAGGATCTTCTGCGGTCTTGCCCCTTCCTTCTTCGTCACCATGATATCCAGAAGCCGCAGCGACATGGTCTCCAGACGCTTGCCCTCCGTATAGATATAGTTGGCAGAGCGGAAACTTTTCTCCTCGTCCAGCTTTCTGGAACGCAGCATATCCGCATACCCGATGATGGAGGTAAGCGGCGTCTTAAGCTCATGGGCAAAAGCGCCCACGAACTCTTCCCGGGACACTACCTCTTCCTCCAGCTGGCCGATGGTCTTCTCCAGCGCCTCCGACATATGGTTAAAATCCTGCGTCAGCTGTCCCAGCTCGTCGCTGCTGACCTGTCTGGCGCGATACCCGTAATCCCCGGCCGCCATCTTTCTTGTGGCCTTCATCAGCAGCCGGATCGGCTTCGTCAGCCGGGAAGCGATAAAGTACATGATCACAATCCCCAGGACAAGCATCAGCACCATCAGCCGCCGGTAGACCGTAAACCCCGTCTGTCTCTCCGCAAACACCTGGGACACATCCCTGAGCGTCTCCAGATACAAAACCCTGCCCAGCGCATTGACACTGCTGCCCGTCTGGATATAATAACGGTTCCCCTGTCTTATCACCCGGTAGGCATACAGATTCTCTTCCGTCTGCTCCAGCAGGGCATCGTCCGCCTCAAAACCGTCGCTGGCATAGAGCACCTGTTTTCCTTCATCGGAAAGCCGCAGCAGGCGCCCATCGCCCTGCCCGCCTGTCTCCAGATTGGAGGCGATCTGTTCCACGGATCCGTCCTGCAGCAGATCGTACTTAAGCGGCACATTCAGCGCCGCCGTCTGAAAGGCGAACCGCAGTATGCTGTTCTCGTCCAGTGCCTGATCGACCTCACGCGCAAGAGAGGTCCGAAACACATAGTTCACAAAATAGAACCCGCTCAAGCCCAGCGTGATTGCTATGATGATCGTCGTCCAAAGCAATAATTTCTGCGAAAATTTCATAGTTTCCTCTGCGTGGATATTGCCGGCTGTGCCTGCTGTATCCCTGAATGCATAAAACTTACCCTTCGTCCTATAACTCCAGCCGGTAGCCTACCTTGTACACCGCCACCAGATTTTTCTCCCAGCCCAGCTTCTTTCGCAGTCTCTGCACATGGAGATCCAGTGTCCTGCTGTTGGCAAAATACTCGTCATCCCAGACCCGCTCATACAGATTTTCCCGAAAAAGCGCAATATTCCGGTTCTCCACAAAAAGCAGCATCAGATCGAACTCCTTGCTGGTCAGCGGCACCGGACCGCCGCCTTTTGTCACCCGTCTTGCTTCCACATCGATCACCACATCTCCAAGCGTGATCACCTTATCCGTCTTATTGTATCTGCGCAGAACCGCTTCCACTCTGGCCGACAGCTCCGCCACGTCAAAAGGCTTGATCAGATAATCGTCGGCTCCCAGTTTCAGTCCCTTGACCCGGTCCTTCACTTCATGCTTCGCCGAGATAAATATCACCGGCACCTTAAAGGGTCTGATATATTCCATCACATCATACCCGTCCGCACCCGGCAGCATAATATCCAAAAGCACCAGATCAAAGGTATTCTTCTCCACCGCATCAATGGCGGCCAGACCGTCCTGCACTGCCACGCAGGAATATCCTGCCGCCGACAGATTCATCTCGATCAGGTCGCAGATCGGCTTTTCATCATCCACTATCAGTATCTTGATCATATCTGCACCCCCGTTCCTGTCTCGATGAAAATGATCATTCAGGGCTCCATCCCCAATAGGCCCTCGCCTTGTCTACAAGCCCTGCCACCGTGTCCTCCTCACTGCAGCGGACCTTCTTCTTCACTTCCGTATCCGTCTCAAAACCACTGGTCCGCTGGTAATAGATCTGATAGTCGCTCTCGACGACCACCTCGTCCACACTGCCCTCATAACTGTAACGGGCAAATACAAGCAAATCCTTCATGCCGTCTCCGTCGATGTCCCTGCAGGTGATTCCCTTAAACGCATACAGATTGTCGTAATCGCCCATCGGCTGAAAACTCCAGACAATATTCCCCTGCTCGTCCACCAGATAGATCATAAAGATCGAAAATTCCGCCATCGTATAGCTGCCCGGCATGACCTCCAGATAGCCCAGCTTCTCGAACTGCCTGAAATAATCCTGCTCTTTCGTGATAACAAACCCGTTCTTAAGCAGCTCCTCCCTGGTCGATGCCGTATAAAGGAATTCGGCCGAGTACCCGTCCCTGACACAGGCAATGATGCTCTCGGCGCTCTTGTTCATCCCGAAGCGGTTGATCTTGTCCGAGATCCGGTAATCCCGGTAGAAGCCCGCCTCACCCTGAAACAGCACGTCTCCCACCTTATATTCCCTGCCGGCAAACTCCCCCGTCCGGTTGCGGCAGGAGACGATCAGCACGATATCCAGCCGCCCGTCCCGGTTCAGATCCTGAAAAGAGACGGCCCCGATCTCCTCCACCGGCTGTTTAAGCGTGCCCACGTTCCAGCTGTTGGCTGCCAGCTGATCCGTCCGGTACACCACAGTACCGTCTTCCTTCGTAAAAAAAAGCGCCAGCCTCTGATACCGCTCTTCCATGGCAGGCACCAGCAGGATCTCCCCGTAGCAGTCCGTCTCCAGCGGAAAGATCTGATCCTCGATCACCCGAAACCCGCTGTCCGCGATCTGGGCCCGCCGCGTGATCCCGTTCAGCCGCCCCTGGTACTCCTCATACGCCGCCCGCACCTGCCGGTCCGCATCCGCTGCCGCCTCCGCGGTTTCTTCTTTCGCCGCCGCAGACATACGCAAACCGGCACACAATGCCGCAACGGCAGTCAGCATCCCTATGTATTTGCGCCATGTATTCCTCTTTCGCAATGCCTGCACCTGCTTTTTCCTCTGTCAATCACCGGCTGTTGCCGTCTGTCGTCCTCTACACGTTGATCTGGGCCGTCACGCCCAGCTGTTCTTTATTCTCCTCCAAGATCGGCCGCACCACCTCTTCCAGAAACTTCTCGACCTGCAGTGGCGCCCGTCCTACATACTTTGACGGATCCATCGTCTGCTGCAGTTCTTCTTTTGTCAGATGGAAGGCCGGATCCGCCGCGATCAGCTCCAGCAAGTCATTCTCTCTGCCGTCACGCTTCACATGGGCGCCCGCCTCCATGGACAGCTCCCTGATCTTCTCATGCAGCTCCTGCCTGTTGCCGCCCAGCTTCACCGCATCCATCATGATATTCTCCGTCGCCATAAAAGGCAGCTCGCTCATAAGCCGCTTCGTGATCACCTTGTCATATACCACCAGGCCGTCCACCACATTCAGGCACAGATCCAGTATACCGTCCACCGCCAGAAAGGCTTCCGGGATCGACAGTCTCTTGTTGGCGGAATCATCCAGCGTCCGCTCAAACCACTGGGTCGCAGAGGTGATGGCCGGATTCAGCGCATCCACCATCACATAACGGGCAAGGGACGCGATCCGCTCGCTCCGCATCGGGTTTCGCTTGTACGCCATGGCCGAGGAACCGATCTGATTCTTCTCGAAAGGCTCCTCCACCTCTTTTAAGTGCTGCAGCAGCCGGATATCATTGGACATCTTGTGGGCCGATGCCGCGATCCCCGCCAGCACATTGCAGACTCTCGTGTCCACCTTCCGGGAGTAAGTCTGTCCCGACACCGGACAGCACTCCTTAAATCCCATCTTCTCTGCAATCATCGGGTCGATCCTGTCGATGGTCTCCTGATCCCCGTTAAACAGCTCGAGGAAAGAAGCCTGCGTGCCGGTGGTGCCCTTGGATCCGAGCAGCTTCATCGTTGAGAGCACATAGTCAAGATCCTCCAGATCAAGACAAAATTCCTGCGCCCAGAGCGTCGCCCGCTTGCCCACTGTCGTAGGCTGGGCCGGCTGGAAATGGGTGAAGGCAAGGGTCGGAAGCTCTTTGTACTTCTGTGCAAACCCGGCAAGGCCGGCGATCACATTCACCAGCTTCTTCTTCACCAGGCGGAGCGCCTCCGTCATCACGATGATATCCGTGTTGTCACCCACATAGCAGGATGTGGCGCCCAGATGAATGATCCCTGCCGCCTTCGGACACTGCAGGCCGTAAGCATAGACATGGCTCATCACATCATGCCGCACTTCCTTCTCCCGCTCCCTGGCCACCTCATAGTTGATATCCTCCGCATGGGCCTTCAGCTCGTCGATCTGTTCCTGTGTGATGACCGGCTGCCCGTTCTGGCTCAGTCCCAGCTCCATTTCCGTCTCCGCCAGCGCAATCCAAAGTCTGCGCCACGTACAAAACTTCATATCCGGTGAAAAGATATACTGCATTTCCTTACTCGCATACCGTTCCGACAACGGGCTCACATATCTGTCTGTGCTCATGTTATATTCTCCTCCATCTTCCCTTGCATCTTACTGCAGCCTGCATTCACTACCGTCTATACTCACTGCTGCCTGCGTTCACTGCCGTCCGTACTCACTGCTGCCTGTACTCATTACCGTCTGTATCCCGCCGGCGCCTGTGCCGTGCCAGTCTTACCTCTCCTCATTCTGGTACTTCTTTTCATACTCCTCCACATATTTCATGACCTCTTTCGCGTACTGCGGATATTTTTCCACCAGCGTTTTGATCTCCTGCTGGGAACCGCCTGCCACCACTTCCTTGTTGTAATCCATCCTGCGGCGCAGAGACTGTCTTCTGACGATCAGATTATGCCGGATTTCCACCATCTCTTTCCGGTCCAGGATCGCTTCCGTCTGATGCAGCCATATGGCCGGATCCTTGATCTGGTAGCATTTCAGCATCTGCAGCAGTTCCCGTTCGTTCTGATCCAGGTCTCTTTCCGCCTTCCGCATGTTCTCCCGTTCTTTGCGTTCCGCCTTGTAATTCTCCCACATGTCGATCAGCTCCCGGGCGCTGCTTACCCCGTACTTAAGCTGCAGATATTCCAGCAGGTTGGTATTGTTGACATAGCGGATCTTCACTTTATTCTGCAGAAGGATGATCTTGTTGATGCCGTTCTCCACCCGGCGAAGCTCCTGTCTGGCATCCAGATGCTTGATATAGATGACCGTGATCGCCGTCGCCGCCGCACCGGCCGTCAGCAGATACCCGGCCCTCGTATCCATATCCAGGAAAAACTGCAGAAGCAGAAGCAGCACCACGCAGAGCCCCAGCGCCGCCACACAGATGATCGCCATCCCTCTTGTATCGGCGATCAGGTTCATCACTTCGCTTTTGCGGTACAGATAGGCATGCTTCTCCCCGTCCAGACGGCCCAGATCCTGCTTGATCCGCCCCTGATACTCTTCCGCCTCGCTGAGCTTCTCATAGCCTTCCTCCACCTCGTCCGCGATCCGCTCCATATGATAATACTGCTCATCGGTGATCTTACGCGCCCGCTCCATGAAGTCCGCCTTGCTGTCCTGCAGCTCGGCCACCCGCATGGCGCATTCCTTCAACTGGCTGCTCTCTTCCTCCGGAAGCGCCTCGATCTCCTCCATATCCTTTAAGTAAGACGTGACCATGTCATACTCATAAGAAAGATTCTCCAGCTCCTTCGTGGCGTCCGCCATCCGCTCCAGACAGTCCTTGACATAATCGGTTCTCTGCGCTTTGTCGTCATAGTTTACTTCGCTGATGTCTTCCGCGTCACTCCATGTGTCGTCATATTCCTCTTCCCATTCTTTTTTCCGAAATCTGTCTCTTAACTTCTTGATCAATCCCATCGTCTTTTCCGCCTGTCTGTTTTCTAAAACCGGCCGTCATGCGTTACAGCAAACGCACGGCCACCTACGATACATACTCTCTGTATCTGCCTTTCAACTCTGCCGTCAGCCGTTCGATCTCCTGATAATAGGGCGTCTCGTTTCCGATCAGGCTGCTGCCTTCCTCCCGGAACACCTGCAGGGTAAACAGCATACGGTTCTCGTCCGTCGCCTCAAACTGCCCCTCTGCCTGCTCGATCCGCCGCTCCACCTGCAATGACGCATTGTGGTACTCCGGATGCTCCGCTATAAAGGCCACATACTCCTTGTCTTTAGAGTACATGCGCACGGAAGTCAGATACAGGGCCAGACTCTCCTTCGCCCCGTCCAGCTCAAAGGCCTCCCGGAATCGCTCGGATGCCTGCCGGAACATAAAGAGCTTCGCATAGGCCACACCCATATTGTGGTGTACCTGCGCCGTCAACACCCGGTCCGTCTCCCCGAGCTGGGTAAGAAGCGCATAATACTGCTTCAACGCCCCGTAATATCTCCCGTTCTGCAGCATATAATCCGCTTTGGCCTTTCTGCGCTCACAGGGGCCGAGTCCCTCGTTGCCCCGGATGATCTCCTCCGTCCGCAGCACCACGTCTGCCGGATAGAGACCCACATACTCTAATATGATACCCGCAAAAGCCGCCGTGGAACCATTCTGATTCAAAAGAGAATACAGGGCGTGGGCCAGCTGGTTTAACCCGCACTCTTCATCCAGCCACTGTACCAGCTCTCTCAGCATGATTTCCTGATCGAGCATCTCCGCCTTCTCCACCAGCAGATAGCATAATTCCTCCACAGAATACAGATTGATATAAAATTTTTCTACAAAATAAGGTTTCCCGGCATACCTGCCGGTCCCTAATATGATCTGACTCATTTCTCCCACCCTGTTTTATCTGTCGTTCCCTCACTGCCGGCACCCGGCCCGCCTTTTATCCAATCTGAAAAGACTCCTCCCAGACCCTGCCGCCGGGTGCAAAAAACTCACCGAATCCCAGATCTGTTACTTTGACCAGCACCTTATCAGGCGCCGCCAGCTTCATCTCCATATGATAGCGTGTAAAAGGCGCTCCGTCCGTGCCGCCGTCCGTCAGCGGGATCACCTTCGTCTCCGCGTTTTTGCCGTTGAGCGGCGTGACCACGAACTGCAGCTGTTTCTCTTTTGTCAGCAGAAGGTCGCATTCCTTATACTGCTCATACCAGTTGCCGCCCGCATCCAGAAGCGCATAGTAGGACTCTTTGCCCTGCCGCATCACATGCATACCGATGTTGGCCTTCAACATGTCTTTCCCGAGGAAAACATGGCTTTTGCCCTCCTCGCTCGGCTCCAGCTTCTCCAGCAGACCATAGCAGGCGCCCCTGCTGAACAGGTTGTTCCCCTGAAAAACTCTCCTGTTATGGCAGAGAAATTTCAAAGATCTCTCCTGCCAGCCGGCACGGAAGCCGTCCCCCAGCAGATAGACCGAAGACACCATCCTGCCCTCACACATGGACTGCAGGATTCCCAGAAATCTTTCGTCCGCCAGCTGATACGCGTCCTGACGCAGCGTCTCCTCCTCATCCTCTCCCGGAATGACAAGCGTCTCATACATCTGTTCCTCGATCAGCACCACCACCGGCGTGGTCCGCTTGTTGCATTCCATCCGGTAGATCTTCAACCGCAGCCCGTCATGTTCACAGGCGATCACCTGATGATACCAGAGCTCCGCCGGCTGATGCAGAACAAAGGCGTAGAAACTCTCCGTATGGCTCTGGAAATAGATATGGGAGGTTCTAAGTCCCATGTTCGCCGACACCTGGGACAGAATCTCCACCATCCTGTCATCCGGCTCCTCCACCGTAAACATGATCGCATCAACCTTCTCCACCGGTGCGATAAAATTCATCAGCGCCATGCTGCGCCGGACAAAGAGCGTCAGCAGCGCCACCGGATCGTAGGACTCCCCGTCCAGCTCGATATCCTCACCCTTCCCTGCCAGTGCCAGAAGATCCTCCACCGGCACCATGTCCTCCTCCCCGGCATTCTTTACGGCGTCTTTTCCGTAAAACCACTGGTTGACACCTTTTCGCTTACACAGCATGGTCGGGATATTATACTGCTTCGTTCCCACAACGGTAGCCACCGTATCCACATCTTCCTGTCCGTAGATACAGTAGCTGATCTGGGAATACTGCTCTCCCAGGTCATACCCCACCAGCACGCTTCCCTTATGCAGTTTTTTCCCTTCTTTTCGATCCAGGAACATCTCCTGCCATCTCCTCTTTTTATATATTTACATTGAATAACATTAGCGCAGCTTAAACAGGCTGTCCACCACAAATTCCTGTCTGTAATACTGCAGCAGCAGATCGTTCACCGTGTCATAATCATGCAGCGTCTTCCCGATCATAATATCGTTGAGCACGGTGAACCGGCTCTCGAAATCGTCCTGTTCCAGATCGCTGGCGCTGATGCTGTTGCTTCTCGTGGGCTGAGAACCTTTCTCCGACTCCTCCGTGATATAGTACTGCAGCCTTTCCCCGAAAAAGACCACAAACTCCTTGATACAGATCCCGGCGAACATGTCCCGCATCTCTTCCGTACTGTATTCCTTCTCCGGGCTTCCCTCATCCTGTATCATATAGTGGATGACAGCCCGACAGCCCGGTTTTGCACGGTACTCAATGATCGTCTTGTCCTGGTATTCATCCATCTGCGGGATATAACCCTGATAGTCCTTATACAGCGGCAGGACGATCCGCTCTGCCAGAAGATCCCGCAGGAAAGCACAACAGGTCTGCCTGATCCGGTCATCCTGCTCATGCCTGTTCTCCGCATAATACTGCAGGAAAGCCATCTTGCACACCCGGTGCATGAACGCCTCCTTCTGATACAACTGCATGATTCCCCAGAAGATAAAGGAATCCATGATCTGCTCTTTGACCACATAGTCATAACAGCACTGGGAGAGAAAAGCCATCCGCAGCTGTTCATTGCCCATTTCCCTGCTGTAGGCCCGGAAGATCTCGATCTTGTCTCCCACATGCGCTCCCGTGTAGAGCATCTGCACAAGCATCCTCTCGCACAACGCGTAGGTGTTCACGCCAAAGGCATCCGCCGTTTTCCATATATCGCGCATATCCTTGATGCTGCCGAAAAAGTGCCGCACCAGATAGGCAAGCACATTCTCGTCGTACTTCCCCTTCTGCACCACATGACAGAGGACACCCGTCATGACGGGATCCTCCTCCATCTGCTCCTCGTCCAGCAGACGGCTGCACAACTTCAAAAGCACCTTGGCATCCATGCCGTAGGGACCGCAGCGCTGTACCCACTGCCACGCCTCCTCGTACATGCCCCGGATGACCATACAGCGCACGACCTCCCTGCGCTCCCTGCGTTCCACGTCCTCCGGCCCAAGGTTCAGCAGATACTTATCCAGCTCCCGCATCCTGTCCCTGGCATAGTAAAAGTGCACCAGCATCATGCGCAGTTCCCGCTTCACCGACTCCGTGATCCGGTCCGAATCCGCCAGCAGCAAAAACAGATCCACGTTGTCGTCCTGCACCGTAAATGCCTTCTCATATTCAAAACATGTGTACACCGCATACCACAGATCGTTTCGCACAAATGGCGAGATCATGAGCGCCAGACGCTCCGGGCCGCACAGCGTCTCCTCACTGTGTGCCACACTCACCGTATATCTGTTGCCTTCCCTGTCGCCCAGAAGAATTTTACACTCGGAATCATAGACCGGCACCAGTGCCCTGCCCGCCGTCACCGGATAGATATTGTCCCCCACACCGTAAGGATATACCGCATAGGCCTCCACGATCCTGTCGCTGTCCACCTTCACTTCCTTCATAAAAAGGAGAGATACCAGCTGCGCCGCGCTCTCTTCATCAATCATCGGAAGACTGATCACATTGCGGTACAGATAGGCGAGATCCCTGTTGATCCGTCCATACGACAGCTGCTGTGTCACAAACCGTTCAATGGCGGCAGTGTAGTTTACATAAATCTCCGTCATCTCCGCTCTGTGCATATGCACATATGCGTACAGATACGCCGTGATCTCATAATGCAGATTGCTCTGGTAGGCGAAGTACATGAGTACGATCTTCGGCAGCGGCTCTCTGTGGTCAAGCGGAGCCGACATCATATAATATTCATACAGGCGTGTAATGCGCAGATTCTGCTCCACACCCGCCTGATACCACTCGAAATATGCCGCCCCGGTGCAGTTTCCCTTGATCAGGAGCGTGCAGATCGCGTGCAGGACATCATTCCGGGGGCGCATCGCATAGCAGCCTTTCAGAATGCGCAGAATACTTTCCGAATATGTCTTCTCTTTCTGTGCCAGGTAGACGGTCTGAAGAATGATCTCCTCCTTCATCAGGTCATTTCTCACGGCAAAGAAAAGCACCTGCTGTTCAAACAGATCCAGCTTCATGAGCATCGCCGGATTCATGCAAAGCAGCTGCCACGCTTCAATATAGATGACCGGCGAAGTGCAGCGGTAACGGGACAGCTCCTCCAAAAGCTCCCATTTCCGCACCGGATTCTTAAGATATTCCTCAGAAAGATACATCAAAAGCCAGGCGATCCGCCAGTTGCCCCGGTTGCGCACATAGATATCCGCCACCGTCTCAGCCACCTCATCCACATAGCTGTCTTCCCGGCTGTACAGGGTCGTCAGATACAGGTAATAGCACCACAGCTCCGGGCTTTCTTCCCTGCGGGCAAGCACCTGCTCCTCCTGCTTCTCGATCATCCATCTGGCCTCATTGCAGCGCTCTTCTGTGAGCAGCATCTGGGCCTGAAAAAGTTTCAGCGCAATATCCCTGTCGTCCATCTCCATCAGACCATCCAACAGCCTGCCGGTCTCCGTCATCCACGTTCTTGTGCTGATCCTCTTGAGGCGGAAGTTCTGATAGTGTTCCATCAGCTCCACCGTGAGCCGCTTCTTCTCCCGCTCACGCTCCAGTGCCCGTCTCCCGGCCCCGTGCCGGACTACCGTGACCGGTATCCTGATCCTGCCGTTGTCCGGCACAAGTATGACGGCGCCGTAGTTGTTTCCGCCGTGCAGCTTCTCGTGATCCACATAATAATAAAGCCTGTATATATTGCCGAGAAAAGAAGAATCCGTCACGTCATCTTCCTCCACCCGCAGAAAACCGCCCTCCGTCTCCACCCGAAAATGTGTGTATCCCCACCCGTTGCGGTTCACCACAAGCGTATAGCGCATCGTCTCGAAGGCATCTTCTATCCGGATCTCCGACTCCTCCGGCAGATATTCCACCGGTCGCTTCTTGTTGATCTCCAGCAGAAATTCCTCTACGTTATGCTCATTGTCCCGCACTGCGGAAAGTCCCAGATATGCGGCATAATGCTGCTTGTCGTTTCCTTTGAAAATGCGGGCAAACTCCTCGGAATAAAACAGCCTGACAGCCTCCTCCCAGCTGCTCCTGGCCAGATTGGTAAAATGAAACAGGTTCTTGATATCGCCCAGACTGGAAACGATCGTCTCCGCAGCGATCGACACCGAAAAAGGAATATAGTACTCTCCCTGATTAGAGATGATATTGAAAGCCCCCTTCACTTCCTCCCCGGCTTCCATCCCACGGGCATCGAACCGGTACAGGATCTCGTCCTGCGTACCGCCAAACCGGCGCGTGACGCATTCCATACGCAGATCGGAGGACACCGCGTACCCCTCTGTCACCTGCCCGTCCGGGCCATATACGGTAAAGCTGTCCTCCGTCACCGTATCAGTCTGCACCTCCAGCACAATCCGCTGACAGGAGAATTCCAATGTGCCGTTTTCATGATTAAATTTGCCGTTTAAGATCTCATCTACTGCCTGTCGCACGCTTCCGGTCTGCCTTTCTGATGTCCTTTACATATAGTAAACGACATAACAAATTTCTGTTTCCGGCTCTTGCAGGAGCCATATACGGAAGCACCTGCAAGGACAAAAACGAAATTTTTAATGTCGTTAACTATAGTTGTTAAAATTATACCATCGCTGTGGCTGTATGTGCAACATAAAATCTGGCAGGCACAGGTTAAACTTATAAACTAAAATTTTTATAAAATCACCGTTATCAATGGCATTTTCTGGATGCATTTTTATAAAATCCCAGATTTTTTATCCTAAAAATTGCATACAGAAAAGCAATTTTACACTTTTGTAACTTTATAAGTTTATCCTGTGGCAGGCACAGTGCAGGTGAAAATATTTCAAGCATAGTTTACCGGGGACCTGGATACACTTTTCCCGAACCGCTGCATAACATATTAAGAAGTGAACACTGGAGCTATTTTTTATGGAAAAGCCTGTTTTAAAAAGCGCGCAGAATGAGAATATCGAACAGGGGCGGCTGCAGATCAATGTCACCGCCAACGTGGGGCTGATCCCGATCCCGGATGCCAGCATCACCATTTCCTACACCGGCGAACCGGACAGTACACTGGAAACGCTGACCACCGATTCTTCCGGACAGACGGAAACCGTATCGCTTAACGCACCCCCGCTGGAGTACAGCCTGACACCAAATTCCCCGATGCCTTATTCAGAATATACCCTGAACGTAACCGCGCCCGGTTACGAGCCGGTCACCATATCCGGTGTGGAAGTCCTGCCCGATGTCACAGCCATGCAGAATATTGCAATGGTTCCCACCGAGATGACACAGGATGACCTGGAGACGATCGTCATTCCGGATCATACGCTCTACGGCGATTATCCGCCCAAGATCCCGGAGGACGAGATCAAGCCCATGGATGAATCCGGCGAGATCGTCCTGAGCCGTGTCGTGATCCCGGAATACATCATCGTCCACGACGGTGTCCCCTCCGATCCCACTGCGGCCAACTACTACGTGCGTTACCGGGATTATATCAAAAATGTGGTCTCCTCGGAAATCTACGCCACCTGGCCCGAGAGTGCCATCTACGCCAATACGCTGGCCATCATGTCCTTTACGCTAAACCGCGTATATACTGAATGGTATAGAAACAAAGGATACAACTTTACCATCACTTCCTCCACCGCCTATGACCAGAAATGGATCCGCAGCCGGAACATCTATACCAACGTTGACCGACTGGTAGACTCCATCTTCGCCAACTATCTGTCCCGCCCCGGCGTGCGCCAGCCCATCTTTACCTCCTACTGCGACGGCAGGAACGTGACCTGTAACGGCTTAAGCCAGTGGGGATCCAAATACCTCGGGGACGAAGGCTATTCGCCTATCGAGATCATCCGCTATTACTACGGCAGCGATATGTATATCAACACGGCTGTGGCCGTATCCGGTGTGCCTTCCTCCTGGCCCGGCTATAACCTCAGTGTCGGCGCCTCCGGCGAAAAGGTGCAGCAGATCCAGCAGCAGCTCAACCGGATCGCACAAAATTATCCGGCTATCCCCAAAATCACGGCAGACGGCATCTTCGGTTCCCGTACCGCCGATGCCGTGCGCGTGTTCCAGCGCGTATTCAACCTTCCGCAGTCCGGTATCGTGGATTATCCGACCTGGTATAAGATCTCCGAAGTCTACGTGGGCGTAAGCCGGATCGCAGAGCCGGGTTAAAACCGCACAGTAACAGAAACGATCCCGGCATAAGGCAGTCTCATATCTTATGCCGGGATATCCTTCCGGTGCAGCCTGTTCTTCCCTGCGCACCATTTATCTTCCCGTCGCTGCGGCAAATTCTTTCTTCGTACATCCGGTCAGCTCACGGATCAGGGCTTCCTCCATACCCTTTTTGTGCATTTTCCTGACGATTGAAAACCGCTCTTTCTTCTTTCCGGCTTTCTCACCCTCACGTTTTCCGTTCAGTCTCTCTTCTTTCATCAACTCATCAAACGCTTGACACATGGAAACGCCCTCCTTATTCATCCTGCAAAACAGTTTCTTTACATGCAGATGTGCGGCGATTGCCTGTTCTGCCGCCGGTTCCAGATTCCTGAAATCTTCTGACTCCAAAAGACCTTTAAGTCTCTTCCTGTCCCGTCTGCTTTGCATGGCCTGAAAAAACTGCCTTAAGTCTGTCAAATAGTCTTCCGGATTGACATAATCAGCTTCTATCAGCAGGAAATCATAGTCATGCAGTCTTGCCTTCAACTGTTCCGCGTCTGTCTTTGCTATACGAAACAGCTGCGAAAGGCTGCGCTTTCCTTCCCAATGCCCCTCGCCCAGATACAGTACCACAGTCACTACAGGATGCAGCAAATCCGTTTCTTTGATCCGGCTCTTCTTCTCACGATACTCTTTGAAATCGCCCTTTTTTCGATGGCTTCCATAGATTTCCCTGATCTGGCATTCATATTCACAGGCATCATACACCATAATCCTCTCCGGCATACTGTAATCAGATTCTGTTTCCAGCTCCATTCCGAAATACAAATTCCTGCTCTTATCCTCTATCAGAATATCTCTCTTCTTCTCTCCATAGACGCCTGACAAAGAAGGATAATCCCGGTCCCTCCGTATCAGATGTTCTCCTAAAACAGTCTTATTGCCGCAGAAAAGATGAACATTCATCAATTCTGCAAACCGTTCCTTATCGGAGAAAAAAACTTTTCCCGCTGTGTCTTTCCTTCCCATACGTCTCTTTCCGGCTGTACCGGGCGCCTGTTGTCTGCCGCCTGTCAGCCATTACTTTTATCTCTGTGAAATATGGCTGAAATCGCCGGAATCGGACAAATCCGATCTTTCATTCCGATTGGAAATGAGAATTTCACTTTCAAACAATGTGTTCTATGGCTTTTATTATAAATGACTGCATAACAGCTGTCAATATAATATCTTCATATTTTTAAACGTTTTTCCGTTTTTACACAAAGGCAGTCACCCTGCTGCGGCACTCCAATCTGGTCTCATCCACTCCCGATGCAGGAAAGTGAAAGCTTCATATCTCTGTATTACTCGCTTCCCTGTATGCTATAATACTATGTATTTTGTCAACACTCTATCTTAATGGTAGAGTATTGCAACGAAGTCGAGATCGGGTTATAATTTAAAATGGATATACGCTCTCCAATCATACCGAAAGCCTATAAGCGATCTACAGGTTGTCGTGCTCCCCAACTTTAAGATCACATTTGAGAAACTCTTCGATATTGAATGACAAAATCTCCCGGCGTAAGATAAATCGCGTATCTTACGCCGGGAGTTTCTTTATCTAAGTAATTCCGTCGTCAACGTCCCTGCTCTTCTTACCACTGCAACAGCTGCCGCAACCCAAACATGACATTTATTTCCGGCACCTTTATAATACTATTGCCTCCTTAAAGTATTCAATCGTTTTCTTCAATCCACTCTCAAGTGAAATTGTCGGTTTCCAACCCAACTCTCTTTTTGCTAATTCAATGATCGGCTTACGCTGTGTCGGGTCATCCTGCGGAAGCGGAAGATATATGATCCTAGAACAGGAATCCGTCATCTGTATAACAAGTTCAGCTAACTGCAGCATCGTGAACTCTCCCGGATTGCCGAGATTTACCGGTCCGGTAAATCCATCCCTGCTGTTCATCATCCGGATCATCCCTTCCACAAGGTCATCCACATAGCAAAAACTGCGTGTCTGTCTACCGTCTCCATAGATGGTTATGTCTTCTCCTTTCAACGCCTGCACGATAAAATTCGATACCACTCGTCCGTCATCCGATCGCATTCTCGGGCCATATGTATTAAAGATCCGGATTACTTTGATATCCACGCCGTGCTGCCTGTGATAATCAAAAAATAGCGTCTCCGCCATCCTCTTTCCTTCGTCATAACAGGAACGGATTCCGTTCGGATTCACGCAGCCCCGATAGCTTTCCGGCTGCGGATGGACTTCCGGATCGCCGTATACCTCGCTGGTACTCGCCTGCAGGATACGGGCATGGCATCGCTTTGCCAGTCCAAGGGCATGAAGTGCACCTACAACGCTGGTCTTGCCGGTCTTGATCGGGTCATATTGATAATGGATCGGGCTTGCAGGACAGGCAAGATTGTAGATTTGATCACATTCTATATAAATATGTTCCAGAACATCCTGTCGTGTAAATTCAAAGTACGGATTTTCCATCAGATGGCGTATATTATCTTTCTGTCCGGTAAACAGGTTGTCCAGACATATGACGTCATTGCCCTGTTCCAGTAACTTCTCGCACAGATGAGAACCGATAAAGCCGGCTCCGCCTGTTACTAAGATTCTTTTGCGGTTCATGGTGTTTTCTCCTGTCATTTATTCATCTTACTGTATCGCCATTCTCTGTCAGCTACCTCTGATTAAACAATGGCTGATCTCTTCATTATGCAGTGATCTTTCTACTATTTCACACACAATATGCCCTATCATGATATGGCTCTCCTGGATTCTTGCCGTGCAATTGCTCGGAACTACAATACTGTAGTCTGCACATTTCCAAATCTTTCCACCCGACTTTCCCAAAAAGGCAACCGTGCTCCCTCCAATCTCTCCTGCTTTCAAAAAAGCTCTATATACATTCTCTGAATCACCACTGGTACTAAATCCGACCAATACATCTTCCGCCCGCATCAAACCCTCCACACATCGGGCAAAAACCGCGTCGTAACCATAATCATTTGCCACCGCTGTCAGTATTGCTGTATTTTCATTTAAGGAAACAGCTGGTAATGGATGTCTTTCGCATTGAAAACGCCCTATAAATTCTGCAGCCATATGTTGCGAATCAGATGCAGAACCGCCATTGCCGCAAAATAAAATTTTACCCTTACTTTTTAGCGTCTCCAGGAGCAATTCCGAAATCTGCCCTATCATCTCTACAATTCCTGTGTCATGTAAAATCCTTTCTTTTACTGCAATACTCTCTCTGATCCTTTCCTCAATTAACATTCTTTTTCTCTCCCGGCATATTTTGGATTCTATCTCAACATCAGTTCATAACACTTTCTTATTGCATTCTGTCTCATAAATTTTTTTTGCGGCCTCATACAAATTATGGCATTTCCAAATTGGTTTTTTCTCTGAATACTTTGTGTTGCAACAGAAAGATACAGACTCCTCCTCATCCAACACGATCCCCTGTACACCGCTCTCCCAACATATCGCTATATCCCGCATTTTATCTCCTATGGCATAACTGTGTTCCATATCAACTTGAAGATCTTCCTGTGCCTGCCAGAATAATTTTGTCCCCGGTTTCCTGCATTCGCATGCAACAGCGTACTTCTTTACCCCGCCGTCAGGATGATGCGGACAATAATAAACTCCGGCAACAGGAATACCCTTCTGCTGCAGATCTGAAACCATCCACCTGGTCAAAGACAAGAATGTTTCCTCTGCATAATATCCTCGCGCTATCCCCGACTGATTGGTGATAATAACCAGCGTATATCCCATTTTTTGCAGAAGATGTAATGCTTCCACCACACCGTTAATATATTCGAAGTCTTTTATCCGGTAAAGATATCCCTTCTCTACATTAATCGTTCCATCCCTGTCCAAAAATACTGCTTTTCTCATCTGTCATCCTCAGTATGTTGCATATTCATTGCACAAGTACCCCCGCACATAATCCTCAACGCCTGTTGTCAAATCGTAAAATTCTTTCTCATATCCTGCCTTACGAAGTTTTTCTATATTCGCCTGTGTATAATACTGGTATTTCTGTTGCAGCTGCTCCGGCATTGGAATATATTCAATACATGTTTCCCGATGCAGCGCTTTAAAAACTGCTTCTGCCAATCCCCGGAAACTTTGTGCCCTTCCGGTTCCGACATTAAATAATCCATTCTTCACACATTGATCCAGAAAAAACATGATCACATCACATACATCCTTAACATACACAAAATCTCTCAGCTGTTCTCCATCTCTATAAGACCGATTTTCTGATTGGAATAATCTGATGACACCCTCCTTTATAATCTGCTGGTATCCATGAAATACCATACTCGCCATAGACCCCTTAAAATACTCATTTGGCCCGTATACATTAAAGAACTTAAATCCTGCATAGTGATATGGATGATCTCTTTGCTTTTCTGCCCACAGATCAAAAAACTGCTTGGAATAACCATAACCGTTAAGCGGTTCAAGTAAAGAAATCTCCTTTTCATCGTCAAATCCCTGCATACCACTTCCATACGTCGCCGCCGAACTGGCATATAGAAAGGTTATCTGGTTCTCTGTGCAATAATTCCATAATTGTTGAGAATATTGCACATTATTGCACCATAAATAATCAAAATTTTTTTCAGTGGTTGATGAACATGCACCCAAATGTATTATGGAAGATATCCCGTTATACCCCCCCCCGGATAATTTTTCGAGAAATCTATCCTTATGAATATATTCCCGGAATTTTTTGTTCTTCAGATTTTTCCATTTTTCGGTCGTAGCAATATTGTCTACAATGATAATGTCATCCATGCCACAATCATTTAAGGTCCTAACCATGCAGCTTCCGATAAATCCGGCACCACCCGTTACTACAATACTCATGTTTACTCCTTCTCCACGCGTTCAGATTGTACTGTTTGTCATTTTCCTGATCAATTCTGTCGTTGATCTTCCTTCTATAAAAGGTATTGTCGTTACGGTTCCCCCTCTCGCCTGCACAAGTGCCGCACCGACGATTTTATCAGCTTGATAGTCGCCTCCTTTAACCAAAACATCCGGCTCCACTCTTTCGATCAGTTTTAATGGCGTATCTTCCCCAAAGGGGATCACATGATCAACACATTCCAACGACTCCAAAACGATCCGTCTGTCCTCCAACTTGTTCAGAGGACGGTCTCCACCTTTCAATCGTCTGACCGAGTCATCATCATTGATCCCCACAACCAGGATATCGCCTAACGAGGCCGCTTTCTTTAAATACCCCACATGTCCGGCATGAAGAAGATCGAAGCATCCATTCGTAAAAACAATTTTTTTCCCGTCTGCCTGCGCCATCTTAAGCCGGGCCAGCACATCTTTTATCCTGCTGCCATCCACCGTACGCCAGTGATTTTTTGTCCGCTTTCCCATTGCCGCCAGAATTTCATTTGGATATACGATGCTTGTCCCAATTTTAGAAACCTGTATTCCCGCAGCAAAGTTCGCCATTCTAACGGCGTCCTGAATATCGTCTCCGCCTGCCAGCCCAATTCCTAAATACGCAATGAAAGTGTCTCCCGCACCAGTCACGTCAAAAACTTCCCTGGCCACACTTTGTACTTGCATAACCAACTCGTGATCATTTACAAGAACTAATCCGTCCATACTCAGAGTCGTCAAAACAAACTTGCTCTCCGTCTCCCGGCACAAATGACAAGAGGCTCTGATAACCTCTTCCATACTTTCAACTGGCATACCCGTCAGACTTTCCAATTCATTCCGATTAGGCTTTAACAGGAATGCGCCCTTATATTTTCCATATTGTCTGTCCTTAACATCCACCAATACCGGAATATTCCTCCGGTTCGCAATTTGAATCAGATATTGTGAAATTTCCGATGTCAGAAATCCCTTCTCATAATCTGATAAGAGGAACAGATCATACTGGCCAATCCTCTCTTCTAATAATTTCATCTTATCCCACATTATTTCCCAGCGCATCCTAAGATCATCTTCCGTATCGACTCTCAATAGCTGTTGATGATTCTGCGCTATGTATCTGAGTTTTGTAGTTGTAACACATTCGGGCAGCTTGCTGATATAATCCGTATGAATTCCTGCACTGTCTAATTCATTTAACAGTATGTTTCCATTCGTGTCGCTGCCAACTGCAGACATAATATCAACCTCTGCTCCTGCAGCGATCATATTGGCTGCAACATTAGCCGCACCACCCAAACTGTATTGCATTTTTTCTTTCTTTTTCACTAAAACCGGAACCGGTGCCTCCGGAGAAATGCGGCTTGCTCTTCCGAAAGAATAAATATCAAGCATAATATCCCCGGCAACCAGAACTCTCGTATTGTTAGTCTTCATGGGCTGTCCTTTCATTCCTGCAACCATTCATGAGCATTATCCGTCATTCGCCTTAATAATTCATAAATCCGTAATAATCCGCTACTATCCTGTCAAAATTTCCCTTCCTCAGCATTTCCATCAATCGATCTGTGTATCTAAAAAAGACAAGACGCAGTCTTTCTTCCAAAATCGGATCATCCAGTAAAGAAATCCTCGGTTCTATACTTTCTATATAGCCCGGACTAAACTGACGTTTATCAAAAATCGCTTTCACAAGATAGACAATGACTGTTGTCCTATCATCCAGACACCACCACCCTTTTTCCTTATCGAACCGGCGGTATATCCATGCGTCCTCTTGTATCTGCCTGTCCAGCGGAATCCATATATTCGGCATAACAGAATGACAGCAGAGCTCCTGACACACATCTATATACAATTGATAAGAAGTGTCCCTTTTTTTATAAAACAAAAAATCATGCATCTGATAGGCCAACTGCCACCCTGCCAATATCCCGAACGGAGGCACTCTCCTCTGAAAATTTTCCTGCTTCATCAGTTTCATAAAACAGGAAATATCCTCATGATTTACCAATATGTCAATATCCTTCCCATCCTGCAACCTGTCCGGCAGTTCTCCACCTGTATTCCTGATAAGCGCGTATTTTAATCCGCTCACATTCAAAACTTCAAAAAAGGATTTTATGATATCACAATCTATGTATTCCATCCTCCACCTCATTATCTGACGCTGTGAAGCATTCTAAAGCATATACGCTGTACCTTTCTTCTTTTCTTCCATGCCTGGGCCGGTAATACCAAAAGCGCTTTCTTTACTTTTTTTAAATTCCAGCACAGAAAGAAATGTATTGCCGGATGCCTGGGCAAACTATATCTCCTATCCCTAAATACCAGATCAAGCGTTTCTACGGGATCATTTTTCCCCAGAAAATAAAGTGCTGCGGCGCGATGCTGCCCATCCCGGATAAATTCCTGTCCGTTAAATATTACGATCATACCTTTATCCGGATCATAGCCTTCCGCCTCAATGATCCTTAAATTTTCAGCGGTTCTTTCCGCATTACTTTGAAATATATGATTTTCCTGTTGTGAAAACCCATCATCTTCCCTGTGATCACCTTGTAATGCCTTTAAAATTCTCGAATCCTTCACTTTCTGTATAACAGGAATCCCATATTTGTTTTTTGTCTGAATCCTGAATCTATGAAGTTCCATTTGCCGTTTTTGAACTTCTTCGAGATCTGGAAGCATATGGGCTATTTGTGATAAAAAAACAGGATTCAACTCTTTACAGGAAAACTCCTGGAGAGAGATAAAATTATCTAAAATTTCTGTACACTGTTCTGCCATCTGTCTGAAATCGTCTATAGTAAGGTCTGCTCTTATCTCACCCAAATGCAGATGTACTGCCTCTCCCAGATTATCTTCTATAAGAAATTCGCCCCATGCTGTTTTTGTTTTTGCAAGAAGAATTACTCCCGGATTACTCATGCCCTCCTCCATTCTTATACCTCCGAATCTTATCTTCCCCGTTGATAACTGCTGATGCCATCCGGCAGAAATCCCGCTCAGACAGATTTAATCGGAAACGATCATTTTGAATGTGGATATCATAAGCATTTCCCCTGTGAGTTGATTTATTTAATTCAACCGTAAACCGGGTACTTCCAATTTGAAGTTCACCAAGCTTCTTAAGTAGTTCACCCATAAAGCACCTCCCGGCGCCTGTCCGGCAGAAAAATCTTACTTAGGGGAATTCCCCCCCCCCGGATAATTTCATCCATATTGATATCTCCTTCCTTTGAATCCTTTTTCCATATTCCGGCCAAACCTAAAATACATTTCAAATCCGACACATAGGTATTCCATGTTTCTTTTTTCAATTGTGATAGTGCCATGGACTTTACGGCAGCGTTTCTTATACAGTCCTCTATATATTCCACCGTTTCCTCCAGTCTGTTCAGATCCGGAGTGACCATACCCGCTCCCAGTAGTTTTCCTGTCTCACACCTTATGCTGTGGTTGATGATAATGCCGGGAATCCCCATAGATGCACATATACCTATGCCATGTACTCTGCATCCTATCACAAAGTCAAATTGAGCATATATATCAAAATAGTCATGCGAATCAAAACTGTAATAATACTCCTCTCCGGGAAAATCCTGCACGGCATAATCCAATTCTTCAATATAATGACATACCAGCGCTGTATCATATTTTTTCATAAGAACTGCGTATAAACGCTTTATGTAATGCTCTGCTTCCACAGAAATATTATTATTATCAGAAACCCTGCTGCTGGAATAGATCAACGCGATCCGCCTGACTTTTTCTACCCTTTTCTGTGTCCGGCTGCTACAGATTGACGGGCATACAACACACTTCGGCCTGGCACACCACTTTTGTCCTTTCCTGTTCCTCTCCTCTGTTTCTGAAGCATGCAGGCAAAGCATATCCGTTGTCATCTTATCTCTTGTTGTAATATAAAGCGCCCTGTCAATCACCTTCCACTCATGCTCTTTTATTTTTTTCTCTATATTTTCTTCTCCTGTACCAATTCCCATATAAATGACAGGAATCTTATACCTCTTTGCAGCCCAATATACAATCCGGCTTCTGGCGCCATACCATTCCGGAGACCCGGCAAACACGATTAAATCCACTTTTTTCCAATCCGAATCTTTTCTGATGGAATTATCCCATCGAAATATCCTGAAAACAGAAGCAGCATAAGATGCGCCCCGGAATTTCCTTCTGTTAAATGATGTCCTCGTAAAAACAGAATCAAATCTTTGATTTATATCAGGATTTCTGTTGTATATGACCGCATTAAATGATTCATTTTCCATCACGTCGTGCAGAAGATTCATAATGCCGTATAAAATGAACTCATCCCCGGGGTTGAACTGCCTTGTTGCGGAAAAAACAATATTTAGCCTTCGACCCTTCATTTCCTTTCACCCCTCAGTCCTGCTAATAGCAACGCTCTTGTCTGTATTTCCCCCATACTGCGCATATCTTTGATAAAATATGAGCTAATGTACGCATATAATGCATAAGATATCAATGTAGCAATAGCCGCCCCAATACTTCCCATAATCGGAATAAGGAGAACATTGACTGCTATATTTGTAATTGCGCCCACGACATTACATATCAATGAATATTTCGTGTATTCCATTATTACAAAATAACTCCCTCTCAATTCACTCATATTGATGAAGACTCCAGCCCATATGTACACACACAAAATTGGCGCAGCTGATACATATTCTCTTCCATAAAGAACTATGATAAGCGGCTTTGCAGCCAATGTTGTAAGAAAACCTGATAAGTACCCCAGCATTACTAACATACTCATATACTTTTGCATGCGGCACATAAATGCTTCATAATCCTTTTCCTTCAATTCAACCAAATATGGCAGCAATACAGATACGATCATAGTTGGGACAAAATACCACAATTCGGCAATGCGTACAGCAACCGAATAAATTCCAAGTTCATAATCTCCCAGTATTTCACCTATCATAAGCTGATCCACTTTCATGAATATAAGATGTGCTATACTCCCGATGATAATAGGAAGCCCCTGTATCAATAGATAACTGCATGTAGCCCATTTGAATTCATGAGATATCTTTATTCTTTTAAAAAAGCAAAGCCACTCTACTAACAAAACGATAAATGTTTCAGCAGCCGTTGCTACCAGAAAACTCTGGATACTTCCTCCTGTCAATACCAATATTATTTTCAACAGTACACATACCGTGTGTGCTATTGCCTGTGCTATGGCAATAAACTTTGTCAATGACCGTGCATAAAACCATCCCGTAACCCCACTGAATATATTCGCTATACACGGCAATGCCGAGATCAGTATCATCCAGATCCGGCTGGCTTCCATTTGAAAAAAACAGAAGCTGATCATTAGTGAGCCAAAAGACAACAAACATCCCATACATCTGATCAGGATACTGGAAACCATAATGTCCCCCGTATCTCTGATCCCCTTTTTGAACTCCTTTGTTATGACATTCTCTATTCCCATTAAAGATAATCCGTTAAAAACCGCAACATAAGAAACCGCATAATTATACACGCCATTTCGTTCTGGTCCCAAGTAACGTACCATCAGCACATTCAATAATATCCCAATGGCCATAGAATATATCCTTCCTAAAAGAAGCCATGAAAAATTTAAAAAGCTGCGTTTTCTAAATACTTTGATCTGCATATCTTTCTCTTAAACATTCATCCAGTAATCCTAAAACATTCTCTACCGTAATATTGCTGATACAAGGCAGTTTCTCCACTTTACCTCTACCATCCATTATTCTCCTGCAATTTCTGTTCCTGAAATTACATTTAAAACAATTCATAGTATCATACGCCAACGCAGGAAAATTATAAATGTCGATTGTATGTAGTATCCCATAAGGAACAAATCTTCCCCAATGCCACCCGCCGGCGATACAGATACTCTTCGTATTGACAGCCACGGCCATATGAATAAAGCAGGTATCATTTGTAATTACAAATTCTGCTCCCCGTACCACTTCAATACTCTCCAAAATCGTCGTCTTACCGGTAAGATCTCTGACGTTCTCCTGTCGGATGATCCCCCTGTAGATCAATTCATTATCTGTCCTGTCCCCGTCCGCCCCGAGTAAATAACATTTGATATTACATCTTCTTAATATATAGTTCGCAACCGTCGCAAATTTCTCGTTATCCCATTTTTTACCTGAAAAACTTCCGCCCTGGGCAATTATGAAATACGGTTCTTTATCAATATACCTGCATTTTGTTTTGGGCAGCACCGCCTGATACGATTCGGTCTCCGTGTTTCTGATCGAATTTAGCAGGTAAAAGAACTTGTTTATTTCAAAGGTATTAATATCATCATAAGGTAATATCCGGCTGTATACCGAATCCCATTTTCTGCGCCATATGCTTCCAGCATTATCTCTGCTCATGGCAATCTTATTCCCTGACTTGATAAGACTGGTGATATACTCCATTTCTGCCGTGCGGTTTGTGACCATCTGTATCACAATCTCTGCAGACATAGCCGATAAAATGTTTTCGTTAGCTTTTTTGTAGTCTCTTTCATTGCAGAACTTCTCTAAATCAATTGTTATGATTTCATCCGCTATATTCCATGCCTGAGCCAACTGGCTGCAGACGACGGAACAAACCAGGATCATTCTTTTGTTGCGGTAAAAACTTCTGTACTCGCAAAATGCACTGTACGACATTATAAAATCGCCTATTGCATCAAGACGGACCAGAACCACCGTTCCATTATCCACTTCCATGGGGTAATACTCATTTATTCTGTGCAGTGCTATATTAAACCAAAGTTTTCTAAGCTTTTTTCTTAAAAGAATCGTCCGCATTAGATTTCTGATTTTTCCTTTCCGATTTCAACGAAAATAAATTCGGTGTATTAAAAACAATCAAAAAATATAACATAAGGAAAAACATATTATATCCTGCCGCTTCGTTTAATAATGAGGCTGCCCACCACCCCAAACAGGCGATTTTTCCATATATATCTTTTGTAATAATATTTTGCTTCAATCCCCAAACTATCACCAGAATCGGACAAGCACCTAAGAGCCCCCAATTTATAAAGTAATTGATCAAACCGTACCATGATACATTATCCCGAGAATAACCCAAACCAAATATCGGGCTCAATTTCCATCTGTCAATTGCCGTCACAAGATTCACCCATCGGTTAGAGACTGCCACATTCGGGTATCTTTGCAGGAAGACCGGAATTCCGATCATTGCCACACCAATTACAATCATTGGTAACAACCACTTTGCATATTTATTTCTCATCAATATTTTTAAAGCAACTAAACCTATTAAGATCAACAATCCCATAGTACTCATTGCAAGGATCACACTAACAAATAGAATGATAGACGTAATCACTTTTTTTCTTTCTGATTCTATAAACCAATAAAAGAAGAGCGCAAAATTATAGAAAATCTGTGTAACGCCTGGTTCACGCCAGAATCCATTTACAGAAGGGATCTGATATCCAAATAACGGCCTTGCAGAATCCCATTTATAATAAAATCCCGCATAGCACTCCAACGCCATTGTCTTCGAACTTTCACGTGCCACTTCATAAGAAATTTCCGCCACCTCGCTGCTAATGCCTAAAATATTCAGGTCAAAGCAAACAAAGCAGACCAAAAAGAAGGAGGCGATCACAACAATTAAGTTTGCTGCATATGATAAAACAGGAATCTGCTCTTCAACTACCCACGCAACAAAGACCGCTACCGAAGAAATTCTTAACACTAAACCTGAAAGATAAAATAATTCCTGATTAAAAACTCCATTGATCAAATTTATCAAAAACATTACGAAACCGACTACAAAAACAAATGTAACAATTTCCTTTACCCTTTTCTTAGGCAGTCGAAATATCAGAACCAGCATAAAAAAGTCTGTCATGATCTCCAGCAAATGATCTAAATTCCAATAAACATATGTATAGATAGAATCCGATGTATAAAACATCATAAACAAAATTACATAACAATATAATTTCCTGTAATCTATTCTTTTCAAGAATTCTTTGGGCATTTTGTGAAACCTCTTCCTTAAAGTTTTACTGATCGGACCTGTTGACACAAAAATATATTTTCCATAATAAGGGGCTTTGCTTTAACTTTGCTAATATTTTCATTCTCCACCATCTTTTCAATCTGGCCTGTTTCATCATCCCGGCATTGTTCCAAATTTCGTACCACTCCTTATATACCTGTTCAGGATTGTTCTGGGAAATACCACCCATATAATAGTTAGCCACACAAATATTAATTTTAAAAAATTTTTCTCCAGCCGCATACATGCGGATAAACAGATCCATATCACCGGCTATCAAGTAATCTGTACTAAACCTGTACTTTTTCATCACACTGTTTCTTACAAACAACGCCTGATGTATGAACGCACCTCGATAGACAAGACACTCTATGGGATAAGATTTCTTAAAATATTTTTTTCCATCTTTTATATTACATGTATCTCCGTAAATACAACTGGTATCCATAGCATAATCCTTAGAAAAAATCTCTGAAAGGACTTCTCCGTTATAAAACGTATCGTCGGAATTCATATAAATGATCCATTCATTCCTGCAATAATGTAACGCCTTATTCATTGCGTCATAAATCCCATTGTCCCGCTCAGAAATATGACAATAGCGAATTCCTTTTTCAGCAAAATCTCCATCATATTCGCACACAATATCATAGGTTCTATCTGTGCTTAAACCGTCAATGATAATATACTCATATTCTGAATAAGATTGCCCATACACTGATTGAATTGTTTTTCTGATCGTTTTCTCTGCATTATACGCAACCGTAATTACTGAAACTGTATTTTTCATCTTTCTCCGCAAATCCTGTGCAATGTGTACAACCTCATTTGTTCCCAGTGACCTCTCGGAAACTCCAATCACTCTGGTTAATGGATCTCCCTGTTTTTTTCTGTTCTCCTATATCTTTCCCCAATTTCCTCGGTTCGCATCTCTCACGCCCTTTATAAACATTCTGATATATTCTCTCTTATGTTCAAAAAGCAGTAAAACTTTACACAGCTTGACCAAAAACCATTTAATGGATTCAACATCATGATACTTTTTTATAATGTACCAATAACTGCGGAACTGATAATAGTACCTGGACGGTTTATCCCACCCATATCTGAACAGTACTTTATTTTTCAATGAGAATTCCTTTGTAAATGCCGGATGATGATACAAGACCGCTTCTCCAACCTCTATAATCTGGTAGCCCTTGCTCCTTGCTCTTGTACACCACTCCACATCCAGTCCGTCTATAAATAATCTCTCATCAAATTTTCCAATGCTTTTCAAAAGCCCTGCGTTCAACAATGTGCCTGACATATTAGCCCACTTGAGCAATTTTGTTCCCCGATAAGGCTGCCTCTTATGGCGGTCATAATTATATTGAGGCGCTAATGCACATATAGCTTCAGTTTCATGTATCTTAATATGATTTCTAAAAGCTGAAAGAATATTTGTTTGAAAAGCACTGTCCTGATCCATCAGCAAAATCCAGTCTGCTCCATTCTCTAACGCGTATGTTATGCCCCGATTGACTGATGCACATAATCCTATATTTCTCTCATTCCAAATATAGCTGCATTTACCTGCAAAATCTCCTAAACATTCTGAAATCAAATGCTGATTGGATGTTTCCGAATCATCCATCAGAAACATTTGATCTGTATCGTCTATATATCTGGATATTTCATAAAGTTCTTTCGGATCAGGATGATACAACGCCACTATGCATACTATTTTCATGCTTTCTGTTTCCTATTATTTTTAATATTTTCATTATTCCCTCACACCCGGTTCAAGACATTCCCTGCAATCCGTCTTTGGTATCATCCTCCGAATATCATGCTCACATCACCCGGTTTCCCACCTCTTGTACGGTAAGCCTCGCCCATACTTCCTCAGCCTGTCACAGTCCGCAGACATAAACCAGCGGTTTAATATACGCATGCAGAAAACCCGCAATATATATCCCTGTTTTCCCCGGAAACATCCTGTACAGCCTTTCCTTTTTGTTTCGGATTTTCCTGTTTTTCAATTCCCGGTAAGGCATACCATTCCACGGTGTTCTTTCATGCACTTCTCTCCAATATTTTGCATAAGGATGACTGCTGCCCTCAAACCATGGCCTGATCGACAGGAAACTTGTCGTAAAATGTATAATAACAGGATCATCCACAGCTTCTTTCCATTCTCGCTTACTGTACCCAAACTGCGGTTTTCTATAAATCTGCATCTCCTCATAGGAAAAATCGTATGCCAATGCTGTCAAATTATATCGTGGGCTTACCAGTTTAAAAAAATTACTTACCGTTCCGTTTATTACCCCCTGATCCACATACTCTGTTTTTCCGTTATATCTCCGTATCATATCTATACATTTCGTCTGAATATCTTTCTGAATCCATTTTTTGACATTAAAAAGAATCATTCCAGTATTAATATAATTATCATTTCTTCGCGCACCGATGATATATTTATGCATATTGCCCATACACTCCAGGCATGCCGCTCCCAAGTATTCTTCCACATCCGTTTCCCATAGTTCTTTTAGTTTTCCGACAACGACCGTATCACAGTCAATATATAACAATTTATCTATCTCGGTATTGTTCCCGAAAAGTTCTTTCAAAAATAATCTTGCATAGGAACTGTCACTCCAACGCAAAGTCTTTAAATCTACCCCAACCATACTGCGTATATCCGGTTTTGGAATAAACTCCACTTTGTTTCCGGATGTTTCTATCATTTCGCGAAGATGATTGATATTATCCCGTCCCATCTTGTCTGTTATGATATAAAACATCAATTTTTCATCACTATTATTTTCGATCAATGACTTAACCGATACTCCCATAATTTCTGCGTAATTATCATCCGCAGCATACATTATATTCATAAAACACCTTCTTAGCAGCATACCATTTCACTAAAACAATATGATCAATATGCTCCATCATTCCGGAGCACTGCTCCAACTGTTCTAAAGATCAGCTTCCAATCCGTCCGGATTCCAGCTTCTTTTATATATTTCAGATCCATCTCGATCCACTCGTCAAAGGGGATATCGTTTCTCCCACAGCATTGCCAGTAGCATGTCAATCCGGGTTTTACCAAAAGCCTCTGGTTCTGATACTCGTTACACTGCACGGCCTCATAAGTAGGCAGCGGCCTTGGTCCCACAATACTCATCTCTCCCTTTATGATATTTACCAGTTGGGGCAATTCATCAATGCTTGTCCTGCGAATAAACCTGCCCACCCGTGTCACCCGCGGATCCTCCTTCATCTTAAATGCAGGCCCATCCAATTCGTTCCTGCTCAGGAGTTCCTTATGTAATTTCTCCGCATCCTGACACATACTTCGGAATTTATACATGCGGAATACTTTTCCTTTTAACCCCATCCGTTCCTGTACATAGAAAACGCTTCCCCTGTCTTCCAGCTTTATTGCCAATGCCACGATCAAAAATACCGGCGACAGAAGCGCCAGCGCCACAAGCGACATAACAATATCGTAAAAACGCTTTATACAGTGATAGGCTATCCGTTTCCTGACGTGTACCTCTTCTATCTCCGTTTTGCCATACAAAATGCTTTCCTGCCGTACCATCTGTATGTCCATATTTCTTCTCCTCACATCCGTCGGTTTTTACCCGATGCCCTTACATTTACTCTGCCTGAAACTGCCAGTCCCAAGCCGTCAAATCCTTCTATCTATCTCTTTTCCCACACATACCGCCGCCAAAGCGGCGGCACGCATGAATCCCACACCCGGTTTGAAAACCTTACTAATTAATCGTGCATGAATAAACACACACAAGTAATTATGCCAATTAATTAAAAATTTCTTACCCTGTGGCCCGCAGTCCCTTATTCTCCCACAGGGTCTCTGCATTACTGTGCCGCAGGCAGCTCAATAAATGCAAGTGTTCCAAGGGATGTCATGTTGACTACAACATGGTCGTCCCTGATCTCTGTCACTTCTACTTCCACCCAGGAGCCGTTTACATACTGGTATACCTTGATGTTCTGTCCGGCTTTCACGCCTTTTGCATAGAAGTTAACGGTCGCCGTATTGAAGGATACGGATGCCTTGATCGATGCTACATTCAGCACTCTGCCGCCCAGGCCGTTCGCCAATGTCTTTGCATAGGAAACATAAGCATAGTGCGGCTTCAATACAGAGAATGTCTGATTGCTCGGTGCGCCATTGATGATCACATGGCCGCCTTGTCCAACGGGCGTCACATTCTCAAGCCCCGGCAATTCCGTAACCGCATTGTTCATATACTCCCCTACTGTCTTACCCTCCGCCGATGCTGCAGCCGCTACTGCCGTTTCCGCGCTGCTTATACCGTTGGATACAACAGCCGACGGCCTGTTTGCGGATGTACCGGATATCGCGGATGCGCTGGGCGCCGCGGACGAAACAACCGCCTGAGAAGCCACAGCAGACGCTGTAGGACTTGTAGCTGCCATAACAGGCATGGAGACTACCATAGCGCCGGCCATTGCCAGCGCAAATACTTTTTTCATCATGTTTTCATTCCTCCTTCATAGCCTAAGTGTGGTTTTATATTTACATCCGGTCTCCCGGATGGAAATACCCTTGCTCATTCTCAAAAATTTTCCCAAAATAACCTGCCGTTCACAGAGCGCTGTCTGTTATTCCATGGCTGCCCGGTCGATCTTCCCCGCCGGATCCTCGATCAGCGCCGCCAGCACAACGAACTGCTTATCCGAATCTTTTCCCCTGTCCGTCGTCAGCGTGACCAGAAAATGATAAGGTGTCACATCCTCCCATCCGCTTCGGATCATCATGTTCATGCTCCTGATACCATACATATCTTTCAGAAACTGTTCGCAGCCTGATAGATACGTAAAATCATAGGTCCGTATCAAGCTGGTATTCTCTCTTTCAAAAGCGGCAAAAATTTCATATGTCAGAACATTGTCCTCCAGGTAGAGATACATCTGTTCATGGCTGTCAAAATAATCCGGATCGGAAAAGCGGTACAGATCCGCAAACGGCCCGCTTTCTCCGTCTTTTGCGGTATTGCCGTGTATTACGGTATTAAAATCGCACATAGACGCCAGATTGGCCGCCTCGATAAAGAGCGCCCCATTTTCATCCTTTTCTCCCATGGCATTATGGCTCTCGTAATAGTCATCGCTCTCGCCGCTCTGCGCGACGGGCGCGTCAATGGAGGTATCCGGTATGTAAAGCCATCCGAAAATTTCCGGGTTTTCTTCTTGTATCGCCGGGAAATCGATCTGTGCATCCTTTGCGCTCTCCTCCAAAATGGCCGATATTCCCTCCTCTTTCTCCGCCTGCTCCTCCCCGCCGGCCGCCACACTGCCGGTTTCGGCTCCCGTCTCCTCAACCGGCCCTGCCGCTTCCTCTGCCTCTATATTTTCTTCCGGCACGCTATCCGGCCGGCTATCGGAGCAGCCCACGATAATGGCAGCTGCTCCGGCCGTTACAAATATTCTTTTCAGCCTATCCCACTTTTTCATAGAAAACCTCCAGGATCATCTCATATAAAGCGGTCTCATCCGCATAAAATTCTTCAAACGCTTCTCCTTCAACGGTCTCTCCTTCCATCGTGTAGAAACCGTCATCATCAAAACGGTAGTTAACCAACATTGGAGCCAGATAAGCTACCTCATCCAGAGAAATATCTGTGACCATCTGCGGCATGACCGCCTGATACAACTCCAGGATCACCGAGATATTTTCCCTCGCCGCTTTTTTTGCCGCGTTAATAAACTCACTCAGATACTGCTTCTGTCTGGCAAGCCTCATATCCGCCGAACCGAACACCGCCGTATCCCGATATTGTACATACCAAAATGCGCTTTCGCCCGTCAAATGAACCTCCGCATCCTTCACGAGGCTTTTATCCTTCACGGTCAGATCCTCCAGTACCGTTACCTCTACGCCGCCCACGGCATCATTGATCGTGGCGATCGCTTTCATATTAACAGCGGCATATCCATGAATGGGCAGTCCGTAGAAAAGATTCTCCACCGCCTTTTTCTGATACTCGCAGCTTTCCTCCATACCGTCGCCAAAACCGTGCTGTACTGCGATCTGCGCCCTGGTTGTCATGACAATTTCACCGTTCTCATCAAAAATATCAATATCCGTCATGGTATTCCTGTTAATTCCCACAATTTTAAAAGACTGGTCGGATGGATCCGCCACTACAAGGAACAGCGCGTCCGCCTGTCCGCCATCCGTCCCTTCTTCCGTTCTTTCCACATCTTTATTTTTATCAATTCCCATAACAAGAAAAGTGAGGATATCACTTTTATATTCATAAATATTTCCTTTATATTTGACCCATCCTTCTTTCCATTCCGTCTCTTCTTCCTCTGTCAAAATTTCTTCCGGAATGAATTTATGTATTTCCGGCTGTTTCTTTTCTGCTTTTTCATATAGCCGTTTTTTTCCCATTGCCCTGACGATTCCGATTCCTCCTGATATCAACAGGATAAGTACCATAATGCTCACGATCATGGCCACAAGCCGCTTTTTTCTCAGGATCCTGTATTTTGTGCGTTCGAACGCTTCTCTCTGTTTTCTTCTCTTTACCTGTCTGATATGTTCCCGGTTTTTTTGGTACCTGCCGGAAGTCTTTTTCTTCTTCGGCAGTCCCAGATCTCGGAGCCAATCCTTTATCTTCATGATCTTCGCCCCTTTTTTCACTGTATAATGCCAGGCCTTACAAATTCCAAAGGTCTGCAGAATTTTGATCGCCTCTTATGTGGTCGTAACTGGCGGCTTGCGTGGCTCGGCAGTTGCTTCCTGAGCAACTTTCACACTTTTGGCGATCAGAATAACAATATCCTTGTTTTTTTCCGAAAGCTCACTAAAAATTGCCTGCATATCAGTGTTTCTATTTTCCATTGATAATTCCTCCTCTCTTTTTATCCGTTATTGATTTTATATCAAAATGTTATATCAATGATTGCTTTTTGTCAATACACATTTTATGATTTTCTTGACTTTTTTATCATTCATTGATATTCTGTTCTTGGAGGTACTGTATATGAATAACCGTATTCGAGAATTAAGAAAATCACTTAACCTGAGCCAAAAGGAATTTGCCGAAAAAATAGGGCTGAAACAAAACGCCATCAGTTATATGGAAAAGAGCGGTGCTACAGTCACAGAACAGAATATCAAAGCGGTCTGCTCGCAATTTAATGTGAATGAAAGCTGGTTACGTACCGGAGCCGGAAAGATGTTTATCGAAAATGAAAAAAAGCAGAAAGAATTTTTTGATATATTTGATGAGCTTTCCCCTATTCTCCAGGACTATCTGATCAAAACAGCCAAAGACCTGCTTGACGCCCAGTCAAAAATGCAGGCAGTTGACGAGGAAATCTGACACAAAAAAATCTCCCGGCCACACAGAATCCCTCTGTGTGGCCGGGAGGCCGTTTGCCGGCTGTGCCTGCAATATCCCCGACTGCGTAATGAAAATCTTAACTTCCAGACTTCATAACCAAAAATTCAATAAATTCCCTGACTGCGCCGTCTCCACCTGCTTTCATACTCAGACATTTTTCCTATCTTCTGGATAGTATATGTTCCCCCTGTTAAGTTCTCCTTTCAAAACCTATCGGTATATCGTTCTTTTCATGTTCACTGACTTTTCTGTAGAAAGTACTGCGGCTGACATTTAGCTGTTCACTGGCAAAAGTAGCCGTCATATTTCCAGACTTCCATTGTTGATAAATTTCATCAAATGTATCTAATTGTTTTGCTGGTCTACCTGCCGGGTTAAAACCGCACAGTAACAAAAACGATCCCGGCATAAGACAGTCTCATATCTTATGCCGGGATATCCTTCTGGTGCAGCCTGTTCTTCCCTGCACACCATTTATTTTCCCGTCGCTGCGGCAAATTCTTTCTTCGTACATCCGGTCAGTTCACGGATCAATGCTTCCTCCATCCCCTTTTTGTGCATTTTCCTGACGATTGAAAACCGCTCTTTCTTCTTTCCGGCTTTCTCACCTTCACGCTTCCCCTCACGTCTCCCTTCACGTTTCCCGTTCAGTCTCTCTTCTTTCATCAACTCATCAAACGCTTGACACATGGAAATACCCTCCTTATTCATCCTGCAAAACAGTTTCTTTACATGCAGATGTGCGGCGATTGCCTGTTCTGCCGCCGGTTCCAGATTCCTGAAATCTTCTGACTCCAAAAGACCTTTAAGTCTCTTCCTGTCCCGTCTGCTTTGCATGGCCTGAAAAAACTGCCTTAAGTCTGTCAAATAGTCTTCCGGATTGACATAATCAGCTTCTATCAGCAGGAAATCATAGTCATGCAGTCTTGCCTTCAACTGTTCCGCGTCTGTCTTTGCTATACGAAACAGCTGCGAAAGGCTGCGCTTTCCTTCCCAATGCCCCTCGCCCAGATACAGTACCACAGTCACTACAGGATGCAGCAAATCCGTTTCTTTGATCCGGCTCTTCTTCTCACGATACTCTTTGAAATCGCCCTTTTTTCGATGGCTTCCATAGATTTCCCTGATCTGGCATTCATATTCACAGGCATCATACACCATAATCCTCTCCGGCATACTGTAATCAGATTCTGTTTCCAGCTCCATTCCGAAATACAAATTCCTGCTCTTATCCTCTATCAGAATATCTCTCTTCTTCTCTCCATAGACGCCTGACAAAGAAGGATAATCCCGGTCCCTCCGTATCAGATGTTCTCCTAAAACAGTCTTATTGCCGCAGAAAAGATGAACATTCATCAATTCTGCAAACCGTTCCTTATCGGAGAAAAAAACTTTTCCCGCTGTGTCTTTCCTTCCCATACGTCTCTTTCCGGCTGTACCGGGCGCCTGTTGTCTGCCGCCTGTCAGCCATTACTTTTATCTCTGTGAAATATGGCTGAAATCGCCGGAATCGGACAAATCCGATCTTTCATTCCGATTGGAAATGAGAATTTCACTTTCAAACAATGTGTTCTTCGGCTTTTATTATAAATGACTGCTTAACGGCTGTCAATATAATATCTTCATATTTTTAAACGTTTTTTCGTTTTTTTACAAATAGACATCTGCCATAAAGTGGATAAAACAGCTTGACACAGGCCGCATACAGGTCTATTCTGTGATTAACAACCAAATAGCGTTAATGTCTTCAGGGCAGGGTGAAATTCCCGATCGGCGGTCACAGTCCGCGGGCGCTTCGGCGCGGGGTTTGGTGGAATTCCAAAACCGACGGTACAGTCCGGATTAAAGAAGGTGTGTTGAAACAGTCAGTCTCATTTCTGGCTTTTCATTTTCTGCACTCTTTTTCGATCCGTCATAGCTTTGTTCTGTTGACAGTTCTAACACACCTGAAATCTGACACCCGGAAGCATTGTCTGCTTTTGGGTGTTAATTTTTTCAGGAGTGCAAACCACTCCGGAACGGAGGAGAAATGAACAACACAACAAAGAAACTCACAACAATCAGCATGCTCTGCGCCCTCGCCTTCCTTGCGGCGGCCGTATTTCGGATTCCTGTCGTACTTTTCCTGCGCTATGATCCCAAGGATATCATCATAGTGACCGGCGGATTTATTTTCGATCCCCTTACGGCAGCACTGATCGCATTTTTAGTCTCACTTATGCAGATGTTCACCGTAAGCGGCACCGGTTTCCTGGGCTTTCTCATGAATGTCATATCCAGCTGCGCTTTTGCCTGCACTGCAGCATACATCTATCAAAAAAGACGCCGGCTGTCGGGCGCTGTCACCGGCCTTATCTGTGGTGTGATCTGCCAGACTGCACTCATGCTGTTCTGGAATTATCTGATCGCCCCGCTCTATATGGGATATTCCAGAGAAGCCGTTGCCGGCCTCCTGCTCCCGGCTTTTCTGCCCTTTAACCTGATCAAAGGCTGTCTGAATGCCGCCGGCACCCTGCTGCTGTATAAACCGGTCGTCACTCTGCTGCGGCGCTCTGCTCTGGTCTCATCCACTCCCGATGCAGGAAAACGAAAGGTGCATATCTTTGTATTACTCGCTTCCCTGTGTACTATAATACTATGTATTTTGTCAATACTCTACCTTAATGGCAGAGTTTAGCCGTAAAATCTTGAAATAACCATACTACATATGGAACAGTGCTGATCAGCAAGCTGACCGGCGCTGTTCCATGCAAATGCCTGTTGTCCCTTTACTGTGCTGCAGGCAGTTCAATAAACGCCAGTGTTCCAAGAGATGTCATGTTGACCACCACATGATCTTCTCTAATCTCCGTCACTTCTATTTCTACCCACGCTTCATCTCTATACTGGTAAACCTTAATGTTCTGTCCGGCCTTTACGCCTTCCGCATAGAAGTTAACGGTTGCCGTATCAAAAGGCACAGATGCTTTGATCTCCACCACATTCAACACCCTTCCGCCCACACCGCCTGCCAGTGTTTTGGCAAAAGTCACATACGCATAGTGTGGTTTCAACACGGAAAATGTCTGGTTGCCCGGCACACCGTTGATGATCACATGGCCTCCCTGTCCCAAAGGCGTCACATTCTCAAGGCCCGGAAGTCTGGTAACCGCATTGTTCATATACTCCCCTACAGTCTTGTCCTCTGCCATCGCCGCAGATGCCAGCATCGTCTCGATACTGCTCCTTCCGTCAGACGAGACATCCGCAAACAAAATGCGCGGCGCCACAGACACCGAAACCGCCTGAGATACCATCGCGGCTGTCTCAGTGTTCGTTGCCGCCATCACAGGCCTGGAGACCATCATTGCTCCTGCCATGAACAGCGCAAATCCTTTTTTCATCGTATTGCTTTCCCCCTTTCATAATCCGCCTGTGGCGATTTCGCTTCCGACAAGAATGCGCTTTCACCATAGGCTGTAAAAATTATATCTTTTATTCTTTTCCATTTCCGGTCGTTCCATTCTCATAAATTCATATTATCCACTGTTTTACAAAAAATCTGAAATTTCAAATCCCATTACTCCGACAACAGACAGAATAATAACCTGCTGTGGCTGTATGTCTTCAAACGCTATAGTACCCCTGTATGCGATCCTCAAAATCTGTCAGTTATGGAAATCGTAGAGCCCACTCCCCATCCACAGGAAACTTCCTGCAAATAAAACCGTAGAAAAAAGAGAGGTGCAGTTGTCTGAACCCCTCTTTTTCTACCGTATACCTTATGCTTTTATTTCGTCAACAACATCATGATCTCGTTGCTTCTTGCCACAAATTTCGTCATCGCCTCCGGCTCAAGCGGCGCCTGCTGCAGCAGTGCCAGGTCGTAAAGCTGCTCGCAGATCATCTTTACATTGTCGCCGTCCTGGTGCTCCAGTACATACTGTACAAGCGGATGGTTGGCGTTCAGGATCAGCGTCTCGCCTTCCCTGCCAAGGCCCATGCCCATATCCATTCCCTGCATGGAATACATCTTCATCATATCCTGCATTCTGCGGGATTCCTCCGACAGTGTGATCATGGAAGAGATCTTCTTGTTTTTCAGCTTCTCGATTTTGACCTTGATGGCATCCTTCTTGAGAACTTTCTTCATCAGCTTTGCGATTTCTTCCGCCTGCTTCTCCATCTCTTTCTCGGCCTTCTTCGTCGTTTTGGCCTTGAAGACATCCGTCAAGTCCGCATCGATCCTCTGGAACTTGATACCCTCATTCTTCATCTCCAGCTGAGAAACAAACGGCTGATCGATATTATGTGTCAGGATCACGGCATCCATCTTGGCAGCCTTGAACATATTGATATACTGGCTCTGCTGCTTCTCGTCCGTCACATAATAGATGACCTTCTCCTTCTTCTCTTCTTCGTCCTCCCCGGCATCTTCTTCCGCCTCATCCTCAACGATCTCAGCTTCTACCTTCTCGCCGTTCTCATCAACCGCTCCGGACTCTTCCCGGCCGTCAGAAGCGCCTTCTTCCGTCTGGCTGTCGTCCGCGTCTGCTCCTTCGGCCTCCGTCTTCCCGCCGTTCTCATCAACTACCTCCGCTTCCACCTTCTCGCCGTTCTCATCGACTACCTCCGCTTCCACCTTCTCGCCGTTCTCGTCAACTGCATTCTCTCCCTCTTTTGCTTCATCGGGATCCACCTTGTTGACTTCCAGACACTCCGGCAATGTCAGATAGACACCGTCCAAGTTCTTGAAGAGAATGTAATCCGTCATCTTCTCGCAGAACTTGTCGTCTTTCAGGCAGCCAAACTTGATAAACGGGCTGATATCATCCCAGTATTTCTCATATTCTTCTTTCTCGGTCTTGCACATACCGGACAGCTTGTCAGCCACTTTTTTCGTGATATATTCGCTGATTTTCTTAACAAAACCGTCATTCTGCAGTGCGCTTCTGGACACATTCAGCGGCAGATCCGGACAGTCGATCACGCCTTTTAACAGAAGCAGGAACTCCGGAATGACCTCCTTGATATTATCCGCGATAAACACCTGATTATTATACAGCTTGATGGTTCCCTCGATGGACTCATACTCCATGTTGATCTTCGGGAAGTACAGGATACCTTTCATATTAAAAGGATAATCCATATTCAGATGGATCCAGAACAGCGGCTCTTTGTAATCCTGGAATACCTTACGGTAAAATTCCAGATACTCTTCCTTCGTACACTCGTTCGGATGCTTCGCCCAGAGAGGATGGGTCTCGTTGAGCAGCTCCGGACGCTTCTTGATCTTGAACTTCTGCTCGTCCTCTTCCTTCTCCTTCTTGATCTCCTCCACTACCTCATCCGTATCCAGCTTCTCGTCGGCCGTGACCGTCTGTGTGTCCGTAGTATTTGCCTTGGACAGATAGATCTCTGTAGGCATAAAGGAACAGTATTTCTTGATAACCTCTCTGGCCTTATACTCATTGCAGAACTCCAGGCAGTCTTCATTGATCAGCAGCGTGATCTCTGTACCGATCTCGGTCCTCGTGCCCTCTTCCATATCGAATTCCGTACCGCCGTCACACTCCCAGTGTACCGGCTGTGCGCCTTCCTGCCAGGACAGAGAGTCGATATGCACCTCGTCCGCCACCATAAACGCCGAATAGAAGCCCAGACCGAAATGTCCGATGATCTGATCCTCATTGGCCTTGTCCTTGTACTTCTCGATGAAATCCGTCGCACCGGAAAAAGCGATCTGGTTGATATACTCCTCCACCTCGTCCGCCGTCATACCGATACCGTTATCAATAAACTTGAGCGTCTTCTCCTCCGGGTTCACGATCACCTGAATCTGCGGCTTATAACCGTCGGGCAGGGCATATTCCCCCATCATGTCCAGCTTCTTCAACTTCGTAATTGCATCACAGCCGTTGGAGATCAGTTCCCGGAAAAAGATATCATGGTCGGAATACAACCACTTCTTGATGATCGGGAAAATATTGTCGCTGTTAATTGATAAATTGCCATGCTTTGCTGCCATTTTCTCACATTCCTTTCTGATCCTGTAAATTTCATTGCCATCCCGCTAAACAGTCCGGACCGATTTCCAGTCTGTCATTCTGTCAGAATGAACCGTACCATACATTTGCTGCACGATACCTGTTCTTTCCTTATCTGCTAGATAGTTTAATACGCTGTGACCTATAAGTCAAGAAAAATATTAGCACTCACTATTAATGAGTGCTAAAATTGTGTGAAAATTTTGTGAAGTGGCGGTTTTATGCGGTTTCTGGCTATTCATGCTTTTATATTTTATCTGAATTTACATACCATTTACATATTTTTTACTTTTTACACATAGAAAACCGCCATCCAATCATTGGCTGCGGTTCTCTGGATATTAAAAATTGATATAGTTCCACAAACGCCCTATGAACCGTTTCTGTCATGGGTATAGTTCTTTTTCCGGCATCTGTCTTAGGCTCACTAACATGGAACTTGCATCCGTCACCAAAATTCTTATAGATCAGTTGGTGATTCACGCTGATTGTACGGTTTTTCATGTCTATATCACTCCATGTCAGGCCAGTAATTTCTGCATTTCTTCCCCAATGGCCGCTGTCCTTTCCCATTCCGTTTTCTTTCTGGCCACCTCTGCCGACACCATGCCAGCCATGGTGCGGACGCAGGACAATACCGTATTTTCCAGCCGCTCTTTGTCCACATACGGGAGCCTGCAGAGCGCACAGCGGAAAAGCTGAAGAAGCTGACCGAGGAAGAATTTGCAGAGCCTGTGTTTTTGCCTGCTGAAGATATGGAGTAATGGAACGCCGGGGAATGGCAGTCTATACAACGCCATTCCTCGATATTTTTGTTGCTTTTTATATTTAATGATTTTCCATATCTAAAAAAATCAATGCCTTGCTATTGACATTTGACTGAAAAAGTAATATACTGACTGTCGGAAAGGAGGGTAAATAAATGGAGAATAATTCTTCATGTAGTATTCTTTTGAAACAGATACATGACGTACAGAAAAAAAATATTGATAACACATTACGGAATTTAGATTTAACCTTTTCACAAATCAATGTTTTACGAGCTTTGGTTCATTCAACCGATAAGCAGATGTCCTTAAAAGAGCTGGAAAAAATACTTCATGTTGCACAATCCACTACTGCACGGATTGTCACTAAAATGGAAGGCAAAGGGTTGATAGACAGTTTCAGTGATGTGTCTGACAAACGCATAAAATATATCCGTTTAACGCAATATGGAGAACAGTATAGCAACAATGCGAAGCGAAAACTTGAAGAAGAAGAAACACGTTTACTGTCATCACTTACCGAAACGGAAAAAATAGTCTTTGTCAGCCTGCTCCAAAAAATTGCCGGTAACTTATCATAAATACTCGTTTCCATGAACGAGTATTTTATTTACCAAACAATATAGCAAGCTATCAATGCCTTGCTTTTTATTTTACGGAGGTAACTATGAAAGAACAGAACAAGTTAGAAATTTATAACGCTATGCCTGTATCGCAGGCTGTTGTGAGAAATGCTATTCCAGCTATGGCGGCAATGCTTATGACACTGATTTACAATTTAGCTGATACATTTTTTATCGGTCAGACACATAATGCTTTTCAGCTTGCCGCCGTATCGCTTGCAAGCCCCGTCTTTCTAATATTCATGTCTGTCGGCATGATTTTTGGTATCGGCGGAACATCTGCTATTTCAAGGGCTATGGGAGAGGGACGGAAAGACCATGCAAAAAAAATATCTTCTTTCTGTATGTGGTCATGTGTCGTTGTAGGAATTATTATGTCCTGCCTGTCGTTGCTCTTTATGGATAACATTCTCGCGTCAGTCGGAGCGAGTGCAGACACATGGGACTTTGCAAAAGACTATCTGACGATTGTTTCTTTTGGCGGTGTGTTTGTGCTGATTTCAAATTGTTTTTCAAATATTCTGCGTGCAGAGGGACAGGCAGCAAAAGCTATGCTTGGTCAGATTATCGGAAATATGCTGAATGTTATTTTAGACCCCATTATGATTTTGGGATTTGGTTGGGATATTAAGGGTGCTGCTATTGCGACCTTGATTGGTAATTTCGCTGCTGCTCTATACTACGTTTTATACTTTATGAAAGGTAAATCATCACTTAGTATTCACATAAAAGATTTTAGTTATAAAGATAAAATATGCAGCAGCGTCCTTTCTATTGGTATTCCCGCTTCTCTTGCTTCCCTTTTGATGAGCGTTTCTCAAATTATTTTAAACGGGATAATGGCAGGATATGGAGATATGGCAGTTGCAGGAGCTGGTGTTGCTATGAAAGTCACGATGATTTCTGGAATGCTAACGATTGGTATAGGACAGGGCGTACAGCCATTGCTAGGTTTCTGTGTTGGCGCCAAAAAATGGGAACGCTATAATAAATTCATAAAATTTTCACTCTTTTTCGCCTTTGCGGTCAGCTTTGTAATGACTGTTTTATGTTATCTATTTACAAATCAAATTGTAAGTGCTTTTATAACTGATGTAAACGCATTTGATTATGCCGTAAGTTTTTCGAGGATTTTGCTCACAACCAGTATCTTTTTTGGAATATTCTATGTGCTGACAAATGCAATACAGGCAATGGGAGCCGTCATTCCTGCTCTGATTATCAATCTGAGCAGACAGGGAATTATTTATATACCTGCACTGTATATTTTAAACATATTCTCAAACGCAAGCGTTCTTATGTTTGCACAGCCTATTGCAGATATTCTTTCGATTGTTCTTGCCGCTGTTTTGTATGTCAACGCATATAAAAAACTAAGCAGACAAAAAATCTGATTATTAAAACATGACTATTTTTGCGACAAATCTCACCTCCTGTTAGGTAGGCTGTCCGTCAAAGCGGAACTGGAACAGGGCAGCGATAAGCCGCCGTTTAATGTTGTCCTCGGTGTCCTTGTTGACCTGTCCGTTTTCAAGGGAAGCAAGCCGGATTCGCTTGCTGTAATGCCGTAAAACCTCGTCAATGGCTTCCGGCTCTCCGCTGGTTGCTCTGACAATGGTTTCATACGGTACAAGTTTAGGATTCCTCAGGTCTTTCCAAAAAATAATCTGCCCGTATGTGCTTATTATGGCTACCCCATACTGCCAAAGCAAAATCAATTCCAGCATTTTCCGCACTTATACTGTCATATTTGCTATCTCCGATATAAAGCACTTTCCTATGTTCTGTTTTTGATAATTCCACATATTTCAAAAGCGGTGCGGCATTGGGTTTATGTTCCTGTGTATCGTCCGCACATATGATTGTTTTAAAATAATGGCTGATACCAAACTGGCAAAAATCATGTGTAAATTCTTCCCTTGTCTTTGAGGTGACAATTCCCATTTTATAATCCAGACTTAGAAGATTTTTCAATAGTCCGGTTATTCCGTCAAATACTTTAATAGTATCTGCATATTTACACATATTTTTATCCCATAATTCTATCGCATAGGAAATGTCTTTTATCTCAAGTTTTTCAAAGCGTCTATCCCGGTAATCCCTAACGCAAATTTTAGTTCAGAGCATGGTATCTCTCTCCCCGACAATGCCCCTATGGTTTCCTGTAAAGAATGTAAGACAGCATATTCCGTATCAATCAGAGTACCGTCAATGTCAAAAACGATATGCTTATATTTCATGTAGCCACCTTTCTTTGTCTGTATCAAAATGA
>Ga0137308_100127_pt1 | contig 137530 bp, 125 predicted proteins | sample Inofrocosms_June_FD_97181 | JGI IMG/M metagenome (GOLD analysis project Ga0137308, IMG submission 97181) | Mouse cecal microbial communities from Vienna, Austria - N-Acetylneuraminic and N-Acetylglucosamine D2O microcosms_June | ecosystem: Host-associated > Mammals > Digestive system > Large... | reverse complement strand
GGGCGTGATGTGTGCCGCTGCGGATAAGAAGCTGTCAAGCGAGGTAGGATTTAAGGGCATCGCAAAGAAGGTGCTTATCTTCCTGTTGGTGGGGATCGCCAACATCCTCGATGTACAGGTTATCGGCACGGGAAGCGTCCTGCGGACGGCAATCATCTTTTTCTATATCTCCAACGAAGGCGTGAGCCTTTTGGAGAATGCCGGACACCTGGGGCTTCCCATCCCGGAAAAGCTGAAGGAGATTTTAGAGCAGCTCCATGACAGGGCAGAAAACGGGAAGGGGGACGAGTAAGCATGAAGCTGGTAGAAAATATTCTGACGAAGAACCCCTGCTATACGGCGGGGCGGAAGATCACGGTCAAGGGGCTGATGCTTCATTCCGTGGGCTGCCCGCAGCCAAAGGCATCTGCATTTATCAATAGTTGGAACAGCCCGTCACATGACACCTCCTGCGTCCACGGCTTCATTGACGGAAACGATGGTACGGTGTATCAGACATTGCCGTGGAACCACAGGGGATGGCACTGCGGAAGCGGAAGCAAAGGGAGCGGGAACAATACCCATATCGGAGTAGAGATGTGCGAGCCTGCGTGTATCAAGTACACGGCAGGCTCAAATTTTACCTGTTCCGATACCGCCACGGCAAAAGCGGTGGCAAAACGCACCTATGAAGCGGCGGTGGAGCTGTTCGCCATGCTTTGTAAAAAGTACAGCTTAAATCCGCTGGCGGACGGCGTGGTGATTTCCCACAAAGAAGGCCACAGCCGGGGGATTGCCAGCAACCACGGCGACCCGGAGCATTTATGGACGCAGCTTGGCATGGGGTACACGATGGATTCCTTCCGCAAGGCAGTCAAGGCGGAGATGGGCAGCGCATCCTCCGGCGGCAGTAGCACGGACGGATACACGAAGATCATGGGGAATGCCGTGGCAACGGCAGAACAGATGAAGGCATATCTCAAAGCGAAGAATCCGAAAGTGTCGCAGTCTGTCCTTGACATGGTTTCGCTGTATCTTTCGGAAGGAAAAGCGGAGGGAGTGCGGGGCGACATTGCCTTTGCGCAGTCCTGCCTTGAGACGGGGAACTTCACTTTTTCCAGCTCTGCGGTCACGCTTTCACAGAACAATTTCTGCGGCATGGGCGTGATTTCAAACGGGATGAGGGGGAATTCCTTTGACACGCCGCAGCTCGGCATCCGGGCGCAGGTGCAGCACTTGAAAGCATACGCCTCCTCGGATGCGCTGAAGAACGCCTGCATCGACCCGCGTTTCAAGTATGTCACAAGGGGCTGTGCGGAGTATGTGGAGTGGCTTGGGCAGAAGGAAAACCCTGCCGGGAAAGGATGGGCGGCGGGAGCCGGTTATGGGGAGAAAATCCTCTCCATCCTGAAAGGCATCTCCGGCACGGCAGGCGGCACATCCAAGCCTGCAGAAGAATGGTACCGCGTCCGGAAGTCGTGGGCGGACGCTTCCTCGCAGAAAGGGGCGTTCAAGTCGCTGGAGAATGCGAAGAAATGTGCGGACGAGAATCCGGGGCATAGTGTGTTTGATGTAAATGGTGTAAACATCTACACACCGAAAACAGCATCTTTCTCCCCGTATCTGGTGCGGATATCCATCCCCGACCTGAACATCCGGAAAGGGCCGGGGACTGACTACGGCAAGACCGGGAAATATACGGGAGTCGGCACCTTCACTATTGTGGAGGAAGCAGACGGAAAAGGAGCGTCCAAGTGGGGGCTTTTGAAATCCTACCAGGGCAGACGCAATGGATGGGTGAGTTTGGACTACGCAAAAAGAGTATAACTGAATATTTGAGGACAGAGGGACAGCCCGCAGCATTTGGAAACGATGCTGCGGGCTGTTTTTTCGTTATGGCTTTTAATCAGTTTTCTTTTGTGCGCCCAGCAGGTGCAGCGGCTTTGTCATCAGTTCCACGCAGTCTGAAAAGCCGAGCAGATAGGCAAGGGCGCCATACCGTGCGCCGAGCGCGTTCTGTTCGCAGGAGTGCAGGTCAATCAGCTCCCGTGCCTCCTTTGGCAGATCCATAGCCTCCAGCCGGTCTAAATATCCTCCGGACTTCCGGGCAATTTCCTGGTATTCCTCATCCTTTTCCAAAATGCGGTCCAGTACGCCGTTTACCCGCATATCCATCAGCAGGTACAGTACGGAATCCTTATCCATGGCGGAATCCCTCCTTTCCTCAGTGGTGCATATTAACTCTGAATCCGCAGGTTATCAACGGATAAAATTGAAAAGTTTATTAGAAAAACACCCCGCCAGACTGTGGCCCAAATCTCCGTATAGTGAGGGGACAGCGGTGGCAGAAATTTTATGCCGGAGGGTGTATAAAGCCGCCCGGAAATCTCCGTATGGTGAGGAGGTGGCTTAGATGACAGATGAACAGAAAAACAGCCATATCACTACGGAAAGAGAAAGAGTGGCCGTACCGGTCAGTGAAAAGTATATGCTGACCATTAAGGAAGCCGCGGAATATTTCAGCATTGGGACAAAAAAGATGAGGCGGCTTGCCGAAGATAACCTTGGGAGGTTTGCAGTCTACAGTGGGAACCGCTATCTTATCATACGCACAAAATTTGAAAAGTTTGTTGATGAATCTTCTGCGATATAGAACCTTTTTATTTGCCACAAGTAGTTGACTTTCCGGGGCTTTAGAGTGATATATGTCATGACCTGGAAAGGCCGCAGATTTTAGGACAGGAGGGAGCAGCAAGATGAGAAAACCAGCGCTTGCGGAAAAGGATTTTTTAAATCCGGAGGAGGCAATCGAACTGTTCGATCTCAGCAGGAGAAAGTTTTACCGGTTGATAAAGGAAGGAAAGCAGCTTGGGTTTATTGCTCTTTATGGCAGCCGCAGGCTGATTATCAGAGGAGAGTTTGAAAAGTATCTGAAGGCGAATCCGGAAATAAAGGAGGGACTTAAGAATGCCAGCAGGAAGAACAAAGACACGCCGTGACTCCAAGCACCGTGTCCTGCGCCGTGGAGAATCCATCCGGGCAGACGGAAAATACCAGTTTAAGTATCACATAAACGGCAAACCGCATTTTGTCTACAGTTGGAGGCTGGAGCCGACGGATAAGCTGCCGGTGGGGAAAAAGCCATGCCTTTCGTTACGGGAGCTGGAGAAGCAGATCGGGTATGACCTCGACACGCTTTCAGACCCGATGGGGAAAAACATAACCGTCGGGGAACTGGTGGAGCGTTATTTATGCACCAAGACAGGGGTAAAGCCGAACACGCTTGCCAACTACAATTTTGTGCAGAACCTTCTAAAAAAGGAAACTTTCAGTGAGAAAAAGATTTCCCAGATTAAGACATCGGATGCAAAGCTGTTTTTGATAAAACTGCAGCAGGACGGGAAAGGATACAGCACCATCAAAACGGTGCGTGGAGTTCTCCGGCCGGCGTTTCAGATGGCGGTGGATGATGATGTTCTGCATAAGAACCCATTTGGCTTTGAACTGGCAACGGTGGTGGTAAATGACAGCGTGACAAGGGAGGCAATTACCAAAGACCAGATGAGGAAATTCCTCAAGTTCGTCCGTGATGACAATGTCTACTGCAAATATTACGAAGTGGTTTATATCCTCTTCCATACGGGGCTGCGGATTTCGGAGTTTTGCGGTCTGACTTTGCGGGATGTTGACCTGGAAAACAAAATCCTTAATATTGACCACCAGCTCCAGCGGACTGCGAACATGAAGCTGGTGATTGAGTCCACGAAGACAAATGCGGGAACGAGAAAGCTGCCCATGACGGAGGATGTTGCCGAATGCTTCCGGGGCATCATTGAGGACAGGGAGCCGCCGAGGTTTGAAAAGGTGATTGACGGGTACAGCGGATTCCTTTTTTTGGATAAGGACTGCAACCCGCTGGTGGCGATGCACTGGGAACACCGTTTCAACCATATGGTCAAGAGATACAACGATATCTACCGGGTGCAGATGCCGAACATCACGCCTCATGTCTGCCGCCACACTTACTGCAGCAACATGGCAAAGTCGGGAATGAATCCAAAGACGCTCCAGTACCTGATGGGGCATAGCGATATCGGGGTGACGCTGAATACATACACGCACCTTGGATTGGAGGATGCTGCGGATGAACTGAAGCGGATGGAAGATTTGGAGGTAGCGAGGAAGGAACTGGAAAAGGCGAAGGGTGAAAAGCCTGTGTCGCAGAAAATGTTCCGGGCAATTTGAGTAAGATAACGATAAGGCGCTCTGCTTTGGCGGGGCGTTTTTTTTATAATTTTGTCTCCAAATATGGGTAGTTTTATGGTAGAATAATCAAAGCAGTTTGAAAATTTGATTTTGAGGACTGAGAGGAAGGTAGTATTTATGGATAAAACAAAAAATCAGCATTATGTTCCTCGAATGTATATTAAACGATTCGGGTATGGTACAGAAGATAACCCAAGAATATCGGTTTTAAAGAAACAAGAAGGGATTATTCTGCATAATCAGAACCCAGAAAATTTTGCTTCGAAACGCTTTTTTTATGATACAACGGAGGATGTGATAGAAGATGTATTGAAATGGGATATTGAAGCGTTTCCGTCAATTAAAGAAAGTAAATTTTATCACGATGAGCAATTAACAGAGCATACGTTATCGCGCATGGAAGGTGCTTATAAAGAATTGCTTGATAATTTAGAAGCTACTCCGGAAATGATTTATGAGGATAAATCACGGGCAAGATTTATTTGCTTTATACATGAACTTGCATATCGGACGAAGAGTTTTAGAGATAGGATGGATGCCATCAATTCCAAGACGGAAGAAGTCTTAAATGAAATGTGCGATAACTTGGGATTGAGCGAAGATACAAAAAGAAAAACTATAGAAGAAAATTGTGTTCCAGGGATTAATATACAACTGGAAAATATTTTGTCATTGGGACCCACTTTACAAACAATGAAAATGTTAGTGGAAAACTATGATTGGTACATTGGATACAATGATACAGAGCTTGATTTTATTATAAGTGATAATCCGGCTCAAATGATATGGTGTCGCTTTAATGATATCTGCATTCCAGTTTCAAAGCATAAATCTGTTGTAATGAGAGTAAAAGATGAAGAGGCTCCAATGATATCAAGAGATAAGGCAAAGGGTAATATAATCAATATGTCTATTAAGGGTGTTATTGCATATAACACGATGCAGATAAGTATGGCTCAATTATATTTATTTGGATCAGAAAAGGCAATAAATTTTATGCAAAATATAAATACATTGTATAACATGAAGGGAAGAATGGAGTAGTAAAAACCACCGATTCTTACTACGTTTTTACTACGATTAACGGCTTCAACTTGCCACATTTTGCCCCGTTTTGCTCATTCTGTGATTTTTTTAACAATTTTCTTCGGAAAAATAAACCTCGCAAAACGTGCCAAAACACGGCGTTTTCGGGCATTTTGAGAAAGGAAAAAATTATGATTAAAATACTTTTCGTCTGCCACGGCAACATCTGCCGCAGCCCAATCGCCGAATATGTAATGAAGGACTTAGTCCAAAAATACCACCTGGCATCTGAATTTCAGATTGCTTCTGCAGCTACCAGTACAGAGGAGATCGGCAACCCGGTCTACCCGCCTGCGAGGGAGGAGCTGAATCGGCATGGGATTTCCTGTGCGGGACATCATGCGAGACAGGTGACCAGGGAGGATTATGATGCGTACGACTATTTGATTGTGATGGATCGTATGAATGTCCGCAATTTAAACAGGATCATCGGGGATGATCTGTTTGGAAAGGTGAGCAAGCTGCGCAGCTTTGCAGGGAATGCAGGAGATATTGAAGATCCGTGGTATACCGGGGCTTTTGATAAGGTGTATGAGCAGATTTTGGAAGGATGCCTGGGACTGCTTAAGCAGTTGTATCCTGATTTGCAGTTGTAGTGCGGTTGTGTTGTTCGTCAGTAACGTACTTACTGTATCTTCTGTTTTTGCCCGCCTGCGGACGGAAATTGTGAACTTTAGATGAAATTTGTTTGATATCCAAAAAATTACAGTGTTTTTTTCGGATCATAAAGGTAGGGATGATTTTGCGGGCAGGTGAAGCTGCCTGCATTTGGTAAAGTCAGATACGTTGGCGCGGCAAAATATAATAAGGAAGGGATACAGTATGAAAAAAAAGAAAATATTTGCAGGACTGCTTGCGGCGGCAGCGGCGTTTATGCCGGTGCTGTCGGTATCAGCCGCCTCTTTGGGGGCGGCTGCGGCGCAGGAGGTAGAGATTCCAGAACTGGAGGACGGGACTTATGTTAAGGGGGAGGCGCTTGTTTCTATGACGACGACGCAGGCTGCGGCGCTGACGAAGGAAGGGACAGCGAGTTTTGACAATAAGATCCGCGTAGAGGAGTGCTGGGAGTTTGGAGAGGCGGAAGGTGCGCAGTCTGAGCGGATAAAGGATTATGTGGCGCTTGTGCGTTCAGATACGTATACGACACAAGAGCTGATGGAGATCGCCGCGGAGAAATATTATGTGGATGCGGTGGCGCCGAACAGTTATGCGCATTTGTGTGATATGGGAAAGGATACGCTGTCGGATTACCAGTGGTATTTAGACGGCACCGGGGCGATACAGACGGACAGCAAGGGCATTCAGTTTTCCGGGCTGTCGGTTTCGCCGTCCATGCAGCCGGTAGTGGCGGTGATTGATACGGGAGTGGATTATACGCATGAGGATCTTAAGGATTCCATGTGGGTGAATCCTTATCAGTCCAAAGGGCTGGAGGGAACATACGGGTACGATTTTGCCAATGATGACGATGACCCGATGGATACCGAAGGGCATGGCACGCATTGTGCCGGTGTAATCGCGGCGCAGCAGGAGAACGGTGCCGGTGTTGCCGGAATCAGCAATGCGAAGATTATGGCGTTAAAGGTTGTCAAGGATGATTCGGATGTGTTTGATATGGCAGGTGCGGTACGGGCATTTGAATATATTGTGCGTGCGCAGCAGCTTGGGGTGCCGGTGGCGGCAGTAAACTGTTCCTGGGGCGGCAGCCGTGATACCGGGGCGATTTTAAATACGCTGATTGATAAAATGGGCGCAAACGGAGCGCTGACAGTATTTGCGGCAGGAAATGACGCGATTGACTGGGATACTGTTGCGGTGTCTATGCGCCTGACGCCGTATGATTTAAAGAGCGAGTATGTTGTTGTCGTGGGAGCCAGCGACGAAAATGATGACAGAGTGTATTATTCGGATTACGGAAATACAATGGTAGATTTGTTTGCGCCTGGTTCCAATATTTTGTCTACGGTACAGGAGGCAAAATTTTTGCCGCAGTTTATGCCGCAGGAAAAGCGCAGCCAGATGACTTCCTATTATAATACGGTCAGCAGCATCGATGATTTTTACACTGCGCAGGAAGTGGAAGGCGTTAAGACCAATTATACGGTTCGCTTAAGCTATGAGCCTGACATTGGTTTTTTGGATCAGCCGGACGGCTGCCTCAAATATACGGTTAGTTATAACCGCAAGACGGCATTTCCATTTTTGACAGGCAGCAGTATACTGAAAAACGAGGAAGAACAGGCTGGATTTATTTATCTGGATGTTACTTCATGGGATATAGACCCGCAGAAAACGTATTATATCAGTTGTATGATGACGGAGGACGAGGGTGACGGCATCCCGGCGTGGGAATCGGTGGAAAAGGTAAGTACAGCAAAGCAGTCCAGATTTATTACGGCTGGCGGCAGGACGTACCTTGCACTGATCGGGATCTCTACGCAGAAAACGAGGGCAACGACTTACTATTTTGATAATTTTGCAGTGTCTGTGGCAGACCCGGATACGACACAATTTGATAAATGTGACATTATGTCCGGTTCATCGATGGCGGCGCCGGTTGTGAGCGGCGCAGTCGCATTGCTGCGCGGTACCAATCCGTCTTTGGATGCTGTGGGGCTTCGCAGCCTTTTGATGAAATGCACGCGCAATATTGCGGCATTGGAAAATGACTGTGTGACAGGCGGGATTTTGGATCTGTCGAGAGTGGTTGTACAGGCATCTAAGCTTAAGCTGAACAAAGCGTCTGCAAATGTTCGCTATGGGAAGACGTTAAAGCTGGTAGTGACGCTGCTTCCGCAAAATGTTACCAATACGCAGGTAGTATGGTCATCCAGCAATCCGAAATATGCGTCGGTATCTTCTGGCGGGGTAGTAAAAGTAAAAAAGGCGGGTGTGGGAAAGACAGTAAAAATCACAGCCGCTACATCGGATGGCACAGGTCTGAAAAAGACTTGTAAAATAAAAATCCTGAAAGCCGCAAACTAAGCCGCTGTCAGCAATCTGGCTGCAAACAGCGATACGTTTATTATTTCGTATGGCACAAACAGGAAGAAAAAGGAAGTGTAATGCAATGGACAGAGTGCCAAGAGCAGGAGAGTTATACAAAGATGCGGCGAATCGGACTTATCAGGTTGCTGCGATTGCCGTTCATGCCAATACAGGTGAGCATATGGTCGTCTATCAGGCGCTGTATGGGGATTTTGGCGTTTATACAATGCCGCTGAAGCAGTTTTTGGCTGAGATCGACAAAGAAAAATATCCGCAGGCTGTGCAGCAGCATTTATTTGAAAAAATAAATAAAGCTGTCCCGGCGGGAGTGTTGACGGATGAATCCAACATGCCTGGATCAATGGATGACCCAGCGGGTGAAAGCAAGCCCAGATCATGGGCAGAACAGCAAGACGCTGATCAACAGTCTGCGTTATCAAAGGACCTGGAAGGCGGTTATGAGAAAAACCAGGCGGCAGGAAACCCGGAGATCCAGCAGGGTGGAACATTTGTACAGGCTTTAAAAGCACGCACAGGAAATAGCTCAAAGCCTGCTGTATCTACGGTACAGTCCCGGCCGCGTACACAGTCTCCGGCTGAATCGAGAAGGGTGCTCCGCCATCATGAGACAGATTCATTTAGGGAAGGAGATCATGATTACGAAAAACGCAGGCGCCAGCTTGAAGAACGCGAGCAGCGGCGAGAGATGTTCCGGCGGACACAGAACAGTGAAAGTGCTTCTGACGAGCTGCGGGCAAATCCGTGCCTGATTAAGTTTTTGGAAGCAGAGACGTATGAGGATAAGTTTCGGGTATTGCGTGAAATACAGGATGATATTACAGACCGCCTGATCGATGATATTGCAGTGGTACTGGATGTAGTGATCCCGGAAGGAGATCTGCATGACCGTTTCCGTCAACTGCAAAGCATCATACTGACCAGGCAGAAGTATGAGATTAACCGTTTTCGCTAGAGCGTTCTTTTTCTTGCCTTTTGCTCATTTCACTGTTATGGTAGCGGCTGTCATAGGTAACATCTTCACCGAACCATTCTGGCGGGACAAAAGAATTTGCTTCCTCCACAGAGGAAAATTCCACCTCAGCTAGTGTGGTTCCTTCCAGGCTGCCGTGAAAAATATCCAGCTCGATAGTATGGCGCTCGTCAAGCGGGATCAGGTATCTGCGCTTTGTGATTAAAATGCCGTCTGCTTTTTGACGTAGGTGCAGATAGGCTTCTTTTGTCAGCGGCATTTCGTATTCCTGATGCGCCATAAGCCCGGAGCTTTTGTAAGTAAGAAAATAAGCATCGTCCATTTGCCGTATTCGTACCGTAGGGCTTGTGCATAAATAGCCTTGTTCGATTTCATGGTATGGATACTGCGCAAGGTCAGGCGGGAGCTGTTTTGGGATAAATTTGCGTTCGATTTCCATAGGTGCTTGCTTGGCAGTGCTGCAAGTTTGTACTGCTTCCATAAATATTGATTCTCCTTTCTCGTTTTTCTTTTATTCACAATACTGCATTTTTTGCAGAAAATCAATAGATATGAATATCATGTCGGTAGAAGCGGCAGCGTACCAGAAGCCTTCGCCGAGGACGAATGCAATAAAGATTTGGAAGAAGTTGCAAATTCCGCCTGAATATGCTATCTTTAAGGAAGAAAAACAGGCAAAAAAACAACAATATTTTGAAAATGGAGGACACAGGAATGAGTAAAATAGCAGTATTTTTCGCAGACGGATGCGAAGAGATCGAAGGGCTTACAGTTGTTGACATGTTAAGGCGTGCGAATCTGGATGTTGTCAGCGTATCTGTGACAGGCAGCAGAGAAGTCCACGGCTCCCATAATATCACGTTTTTTGCGGATACGACATTTGAAGAGGCAGCAGTTGACACGTTTGACGGCGCCATCCTTCCTGGCGGGGCTGTCGGGACAGAAAATCTGGGAGCACATAAAGGCGTTGTGTCCGTAGTGAAAAAGTTTGCAGAAGAAGGAAAGCTCGTTGGCGCTATTTGCGCGGCACCAAGTGTACTCGGTGCAAACGGCATTTTACAGGGCAGGCGTGCGACATGTCATCCAGGCTGGGAAGACAAGCTGATCGGTGCAGACGTTGCATTTGAAAATGCGGTAACAGACGGAAACCTGATTACAAGCCGCGGCATGGGGACATCGATAGATTTTTCGCTTGCGATCATTGCAAAGCTGGCAGATGAGGATGTTCTTTCGCAGGTGAAAAAGGGAATTGTATATTAAGCTGTGTTTGTGTTGTGCTAGAGTGAACTAATTTGAATTGGTTTGGTTGATTTTTACAGGAGGGGACGCCGGGGGAGAGGTTGGGCATCCCCTGGCTGCGTCCGTTCCAGAATGCTAAGAAGCCCTATGTATCCTGCTGGATAACCAGGGGCGCAGCCAAGCGGCACCTTTAGCTGATAACACGCTCTAGGTGCCGCGACCGTCCACAGCCACAGCGTACCAGCAGAATGCCTAGAGATTCTTAACATTCTGGAACGGACGCCGCAGGGCGTGCCAATTCCCTTTCCCAGCGTCCCTTCCTGTAACAAAACAACCCCATCTTATTCACTATACAGATAAATCAACTACTTAATCACTATTTTCTTTACTTTACTATCCTTCCCATAATAAGTAACCCCCTTTATACTCTGAAAACTCTGTATTTTCACATAATAAGTCTTCCCCTTTTTCAGCTTTGCGGCATTCGACTGATAATTTTTTCGAAAAGACGTTCCCAGACGCTTATAAGCCCCGTCTTTAGACGATGCATAAAACACCTCGTATCCGTCTGCATTTGCAGGCAGGCTGGCTTTGACCGTCAGCTTTTTTTTGCTGCTAGACGACAGTGTGCGGATAGCGGCGGCTTTTGGCGCATGTGCCTGCTTGAGTGCGGCTGTCATCAGGTCTGCGATTGCCTGGTGCCCCTGTATGGAAGGGTGCGGGTCGAGATGGATGCCGTTTGGCTCTGTAAGGTCAATGCGCACATTGGAAAGTGCCTGCTGCTGAAACAGCGTATAGACGTCGATCAGCGTATAGTCTGGCGCATCTTTGGAAAAAGCTTGGTTGATCTCCTGGATGTAAATGTCGGCAAGCTCCCCGATCTTTGGAAGAAACGCAAACGGATTGTAAACGTTGGTAACATAGATTTCAGCGTTTGGCGCTTTTTCGTGCAGCACCGCAAGGATTGTCTGGAATTTTTGTGCAAAAGCAGCGGCTTGTGCATGGAGGGTGGCATGGTCGGACAGCTCGCCGAGCAGCGCTTCTGCCTGCCTGTAATAGTCAGCCATTTGTGACAGGTCAAGCTGCGGCAGTGAAAAGCCGTTTTTTAGCTGTTCTTCGATTTCTTTTCTCCGTTCGGCTTCTTCGGGCGTTTCTTCTGCGGATGTGCCAGGCTGGGCATCGCCTGGATGAAAATGCTGCATTAGAATGTCGATAAACGGCAGCAACAGGTCGTTGGAGCCGATGGAAAGCGTGATTATGTCTGCGTCAGACAGGCATTCGTCCGCTTCGTTCGAAGTTAAGATCGCAAGACAGTCGTCGCTGTTGTCTCCGGTTACCGCATAGTTGCAGGACTGTGTCTGTAAAAATCCGGCAACGATTGCCTGATAGCTGCCATCGGGAGCCTCCTGTCCAGGCTGGTAGCCAGGCAGAGCGTATCCGGCGGCAATGCTGTCGCCAAAGGCGGCGTACACCGTTTTTTCTGCTGCATGGCTGTTTCCTTTTGCGGATACAGCCGTAAGGTTCGTCGTAAAAGAAACGGCGAGCAGGCAAACGAGCAGGATTACAGAACAGATTTTTTGTTTGTTGTTCGTTTTCATTTTTGTACCTCCATCTTTATTTTAAGTGTATCAAATCCATATCAGAAGTATAGCATACAATGCCAAAACTTACCATTCATAATTCGTGAAGATCGTTCCATACTAACAACAGATAACGGAAGAACATTTCGTTATTCAGTATTAAGACAAAAAGATGGAGGTTGATGACAATGTCAAGTTCAAAGAATTCAAATTCAGGAATGGCAGTACCAGAAGCAAAAGAGGCAATGAGACAATTTAAAGAGGAAGTTGCATCCGAATTAGGCGTAAATTTAAAAGACGGCTACAATGGTGACCTGACATCCCGTGAAGCTGGCTCAATCGGCGGCGAGATGGTGAAGAAGATGATTATGAGACAGGAAGAACAGATGAAACAGTAATCTTTTGCACTCCTTTGGCAACATCGCATTGAAATAAGAAAAAACAGCAGTATAAAAAGATGGAACTGTTGGAAAATCGTTGATTTTCCGTCAGCTCCATCTTTTTGGTGCGTAGCAAAATAAAAACCGCGGCATATGTTATCAATAAATATAGGAAATAACAGCACAGTGCTTTTGCCTGTGCGTTGGAAAGGAAGATCATATGAGAGAAGTATCCGCACTGCATCCGCGCCTGCAAGAAAAAATTCGGATCTGGCAGGAGCAGTGTAGAAAAAACGGTTTGAAAATCGGCATCGGAGAATGCCTGCGCACGGCTGCGGAACAGGATGCCCTGTATGCACAGGGACGGACAAAGCCCGGCAGCATTGTAACAAACGCAAAAGGCAGCACATACAGCTCACAGCACCAATGGGGAGTCGCGGTGGATTTTTACCGCAATGACGGCAAGGGTGCCTACAATCAGGCGGACGGATTTTTTGACAAGGCGGGCGCCCTGGCAAAAACCGTGGGGCTTGGATGGGGCGGCGACTGGAAAAGTCCGGTTGACAAACCGCACCTGTACCTGCCTGACTGGGGCAGCACGCCCGCGGTATTAAAAAAACAGTATCAAACGCCGGAAAATTTTATGAAAACATGGAAAAGCCAGCCTGCGTTTGCAACAAACCAGACATACGTCGCAACTGCGCCTTGCTATTTGCGGGTCAGCGCCGGGGCAAAAAGCACAAATACAGTATTATACGGCACGCTGTCGCGCACACTGAAAAAGAAGTGCAAAAACAAACAGGGATTTGCCGTATTTAAAAAGAAACAGACGTTTCGCCTAATGAAAACAAAGCAGGTTGGAAACAATATTTGGGGCAGGATGAAATCCGGTTACTGGGTGCCGCTTGTCTATCAGGAAAAGACGAGGGCGGTTTTGCAGAAGAAATAATTTTCTTCCTGCATTTTCCGAAAAAAATACTGGTAATTTAAAAAGTACTGTGTTATAATCTATAAATGACTGTAAATAGCTGGAATAACAGCGGGAGGAATTGCGCGGCGCGTATTTCTTACAAGCTTTAAGGAGGAAATAAAAAGAATGAGTGTACAGGTGGAAAATTTAGAAAAGAACATGGCAAAGCTGACTGTTACGGTTTCCGCTGACAAGTTTGAAAAGGCAATGCAGGAAGCTTATCAAAAGCAGAAAAGCAGAATCAACATTCCGGGCTTTCGTAAAGGGAAGGTTCCAAGAGCCATGATCGAAAAGGCATACGGGCCAGAGGTGTTTTATGATGACGCTGCAAATATTGTCATCAACGAGGAATATCCGCAGGCAATGGAAGAAAGCGGCCTGGATATTGTATCTCGCCCTGATATCGAAGTTACACAGATTGAAAAAGGCAGTGAATTTGTATTTGTGGCAGAAGTGGCAGTAAAGCCAGATGTGGAATTGGGAGAATACAAAGGCGTTGCAGTTACAAAATCCGAAGTTTCCGTTTCGGATGAAGAAGTAACCGCAGAGCTTGAAAATATAAGAAACCAGCAGGCACGTACGATCAAGGTGACAGACCGTGCGGTTCAGGAAGGCGATACGGTAATCATTGACTTTGAAGGCTTTGTAGACGGCGTTGCATTTGAAGGCGGCAAGGGAGAAAACCATCCTTTAGAGATCGGCTCCCATGCGTTTATTGATAATTTTGAAGAGCAGTTGATCGGCAAAAATGCCGGAGACGAGACAGAAGTGCATGTGACATTCCCGGAACAGTACCAGGCAAAGGAGTTAGCAGGCAAGCCGGCTGTGTTCCAGGTAAAGATCCATACGATCAAAGCAAAGGAAGTACCGGAATTAAGCGATGAGTTTATCTCTGATATTTCAGAATTTGAAACGCTGGATGAATATAAAGCGGATGTAAAGGAAAAATTATTAAAACGCAAGGAAGACGCTGCAAAAGGTGCAAAAGAAGACGAAGCGATCCAGAAGATTATTGATGCATCCAAGATGGATATTCCTGATCCGATGATCGATATGCAGTGTGAAAATATGATCCAGGAATTTGAAAGCCGTATTTCACAGCAGGGTCTTTCACTGGAGCAGTATATGCAGTTTTCCGGCTCTAATATTGACAAGATCAAAGACCAGGTACGCCCGGAAGCGGTACAGCGCATCCAGAGCAGCCTTGTATTAGAAAAGATTGCAGAGAAAGAAAACGTAGAAGTAACTGAGGATGAAATAAACGCACAGATCGACAAGATGGCTTCCGTATACGGTATGCCGGGCGAAAAGATGAAAGAGTTCTTAAGCGAAGAGGATACAGAAAATATCAAACGCAACCTTTCGATCGAAAAAGCGGTAGAGATTATTATGGAGCACGCGGTTGAGCAGGAGCCTGCACAGGAAGAAGCAGACGGCGCAGCAGAATAATGTAAAATACAAACAGGACAACAAAATGGAATCTGAATGCAGGCGGCTGACAGGCGCATCCTTCAGCCGTGCTGCGTCAAATAAGGAGGGATTTGTATGAGTTTAGTGCCTTATGTCATTGAACAGACAAGCCGTGGCGAGCGCAGCTATGATATTTATTCCCGGTTATTAAAGGACAGGATTATTTTTCTTGGGGAAGAGGTTAACGAGACAACGGCAAGCCTGACGGTGGCGCAGCTATTGTTTTTGGAATCAGAAGACCCGGGCAAGGATATCCATTTGTATATCAATTCACCGGGCGGCAGCGTAACAGCGGGACTGGCAATCTATGACACGATGCAGTATATCAAGTGTGACGTATCTACGATTTGTATCGGTATGGCGGCAAGCATGGGTGCGTTTTTGCTCGCTGGAGGTAAAAAAGGCAAGCGACTGGCGCTCCCGAATGCAGAGATTATGATTCACCAGCCATCCGGCGGTGCAAGAGGGCAGGCGACCGAGATCCAGATTGCGGCAGAAAATATTTTAAAGACAAAGAAGAAGCTGAATGAAATGCTTGCTGCAAATACGGGCAAGCCGGTAGAGGTCATTGCGCAGGATACAGAACGGGATCATTTCATGGATGCGCAGGAAGCATTGGATTACGGCCTCATTGACAGCATAGTGACGAATCGTGAGTAAGTTTAGATTAAAGAGGGGTGAAATGATGCCAGGCAAAATCAGTGACAGCAAAGTAAGATGTTCCTTCTGCGGCAAGCCGCAGGAGCAGGTACGAAAGCTGATTGCCGGACCGAACGGGGCATATATCTGTGACGAATGCGTAGATATTTGTTCTGAGATTATCGAAGAGGAATTTGCGCGGGAAGAAGCGGAGATGGATATGGATATCGAAGCGGAAGTAGAAACCCCGTTTGAGATCAATCTTCAGAAGCCGGAAAAGCTCAAGGCTTTTTTGGATGAATATGTAATCGGCCAGGATGAAGCAAAAAAAGTATTATCTGTTGCTGTTTACAACCATTACAAACGGATTCTTGCAGATGCGCAGATCGATGATGTAGAGCTGCAAAAGAGCAATATCCTGATGCTGGGACCGACTGGTTCCGGTAAGACTCTGCTGGCGCAGACACTGGCGAGAGTCTTGAATGTGCCGTTTGCGATTGCGGACGCAACGACGCTGACAGAAGCAGGCTATGTCGGGGAAGACGTGGAAAATATTCTGTTGAAACTGATCCAGGCGGCAGAGTATGATATCGAACGGGCGCAGTATGGCATTATTTATATCGATGAGATTGACAAGATTACAAAAAAATCGGAAAATGTATCGATTACAAGAGATGTATCCGGCGAAGGCGTGCAGCAGGCACTGTTAAAGATTTTAGAAGGTACGAATGCATCTGTGCCTCCGCAAGGCGGTAGAAAGCATCCGCAGCAGGAGCTGATTCAGATCGATACGACAAATATCTTGTTCCTTTGCGGCGGTGCGTTTGATGGACTGGAAAAGATTATCGAGACGCGTATGGATAAAAAGTCGATCGGCTTTAACGCGGAGATTACAGAGATTTCCAAAAAGAGCGTAGGCGAAGCATTAAAGCAGACAATGCCGCAGGATCTGGTAAAATTCGGCCTGATTCCAGAGTTTGTAGGACGCGTGCCAGTAATGGTTTCGCTGGACTCCCTGGATAAGACGGCATTAAAGCGCATTTTAACAGAGCCGAAAAATTCACTGATTAAACAGTACTGCAAATTGTTTGAATTAGACGGCATTGAACTGGAATTTGCGGAGGAGGCGATTGAAGCAATCGCGGATAAATCGTTAGAGCGCAAGACTGGAGCGCGCGGCCTGCGTGCCATTATGGAAAGTACGCTGATGGATCTGATGTACCGTATTCCGTCGGACGATATGATTCGTAAATGCACGATCACAAGGGATGCGGTGGATAAGACCGGAGAACCTCTGATCGAATATAAGAGCGCATAAAACATATGCTTTTAGCAGCGGGAGAACCGTTAAAGCGTGTGAAAAATAGTTTTCATAAGGTGTATTACTCACGATCAGAAAGAGGGGGTGTATATTTGTGGAAAGGATGTTTCAACATGCTCTGAGGGTCTCCTTTTTTGTTGGAAAATTGAGGAGACAATATGTGTGAAATTCTTAAAATAATGCCTGCGGTTACGCTCCGCGGGATGGTAATCCTTCCGGGCATGGTTATTCATTTTGATATCAGCAAGAAGGTTTCCATTCACGCGGTGGAAGAGGCAATGAAAAATGATGAAAAAGTATTTTTGGTGACATTAAAAAATAACGAAGCGGATGAACCAGAACAGGAGGATCTATATGAGGTTGGCGTGATCGCGCAGATCAAACAGTTGATTAAGATGCCAAACCAGATCGTGCGTGTCCTGGTAGAAGGCATTGAGCGCGCTGGCTTGCAGGAGATCGTCAGCCGTACGGATTATTATATGGTTCAGGTGCTGCGCTATGACGAAGAAGCGACGGGCGAGGTTCTGCCGCAGGCACTAGAAGCGATGCTGATGAGCATGAAGGATACGATCTATCAGTACTGCCAGCTCAATCCGCGTACCGGGCGGGAGTTTTTAAAGCAGATCGAGGATACGAGACAGGTTGAGACGATGATTGACTTAGCGGCGAATAACCTGCCGCTGTACTATGAATCCAAGCAGCGCATTTTGTCAGCCGTAAATCTGATGCAGCGCTACGAAGTGTTTATGGGCATTTTGCTAAACGAGCTGGAAGTCATTGCTATCCGCAACGATTTCCAGAAAAAACTCAAAAGCGCGGTAGATAAAAACCAGCGGGAATATATTTTACGGGAGCAGCTTCATTTGATCCGCCAGGAGCTTGGCGAGACGAACACAGATACGGATATTGAAAAATTTCAGGCAAAAACAGAAAAACTAAAGGCAGACCAGGAAATTAAAGACAAATTAAAGGAAGAGATCAGCCGTTTCCAGAATCTTCCGGTCAGTTCGTCGGAGAGCGCCGTAATTCGGGGCTATATTGAAACGCTGTTAGAGCTGCCTTGGAAAAAAGGCTCGAAAGACAATAAAGATATTAAAAATGCAGAACGGATTTTAAACGAAGACCACTATGGCATGGAAAAGGTAAAGGAACGTGTGCTGGAATTTCTTGCGGTACGCAATTTAACGAGCAAGGGCGACAGCCCGATTATCTGTCTGGTCGGGCCTCCGGGAACCGGAAAGACGTCGATCGCAAGGTCGGTGGCAGCGGCGCTGGACAAAAAATATGTCCGAATCTGCCTGGGCGGTGTCCGGGATGAAGCCGAAATACGCGGCCACAGAAAGACGTATGTAGGCGCGATGCCGGGACGGATTATTACCGGGTTAAAGAGTGCGGGCGTAAACAATCCGCTGATGCTGTTGGACGAGATCGACAAGCTGGGCAGTGATTTTAAAGGCGATCCGGCGTCTGCGCTTTTGGAAGTATTAGACAGCGAGCAGAACAGCCGTTTCTGTGACCACTATGTGGAAGTGCCGGTAGATTTGTCAGAAGTGCTGTTTATTGCGACGGCAAACGACGCTTCGAATATTCCAAGGCCGCTGTTAGACCGTATGGAGCTGATTGAGGTGTCCAGCTATACGGAAAATGAAAAGCTGCATATCGCCAAAGAGCATCTTGTGGCAAAGCAGATGAAGAAAAACGGGCTGAAACAAGACCAGCTTACGATCAGCGACAAAGCGCTGGCAAAGATAATAAACGGTTATACAAAAGAAGCAGGCGTGCGCAGCCTGGAGCGTAAGATTGGCGCTGTCTGCCGCAAAGCGGCCCGGATGATCTATGAAAAAGAACGCGAGAGTGTACGTGTCACTGGCAGCAGCCTGGAAAAATACCTGGGCATTGTGCGCTATACGCCGGAATCGGTGAACGAAAAGGATGAGATCGGGATTGTCAGAGGGCTTGCCTGGACGAGCGTAGGCGGCGTTACGCTGGAAGTCGAGGTGAACTGTATGCCAGGCAAAGGCGAGATGAAGCTGACTGGAAAGCTTGGCGATGTGATGAAGGAATCCGCGCTGGCAGCAATGAGCTGTGTACGCGCATTGAGCGAGGAATATCAGATCAAGGATGATTATTTTTCAAAACACGATTTTCATATCCATATCCCGGAAGGCGCTACGCCAAAAGACGGGCCGTCCGCCGGCATTACGATGGCGGTGGCGCTGCTGTCCGCCGTGGCAAAAATCCCAGTACGCGCGGATGTGGCTATGACCGGAGAAATTACGCTGCGCGGCAGGGTGCTGCCGATCGGAGGGCTGAAAGAGAAGCTTTTGGCTGCGAAAAATGCCGGGATACGTACGGTCTGTGTGCCAAAGAAAAACGAAAAGGATCTGTCGGAGATTGACGGCGAGATTACAAAAGGGATGAAGATCCTGTTTGTGGAGCAGATCAAGGAAGTGCTGGATGCTTCGTTTGTACGCAAAGCACACAGGTAGACATGCCAGATATAGAGGAGAAAGTATATGGTAATCAGAAATGTGGAATTGGAAACGGTCTGCGGCATTACGAGTAAAATACCAGACAATATGCTTGCTGAGATCGCGTTTGCTGGAAAGTCCAATGTAGGAAAGTCGTCCCTGATTAATGCCCTGATGTACCGCAAGGCATTGGCGCGCACATCTTCCCAGCCGGGAAAGACGCAGACCATTAATTTTTATAATATCAACAATGTTATGTATCTGGTTGACCTTCCAGGATACGGTTTTGCGAAAGCGCCTGAATCAGAGCGTGTGAAATGGGGAAAAATGATAGAAAATTACCTGCACAAGTCCAGGCAGCTAAAAGCCGTATTTTTGCTCGTCGATATCAGGCACACGCCGTCTGCCAATGACAAGACGATGTATGAATGGATTGTCCACCAGGGATACCGCCCGATTATTATTGCGACAAAGCTGGATAAATTAAAGCGCAGCCAGGTGCAAAAATGTATCAAGGAAGTACGCAATGGGCTGGGGCTGAAAGGCGATGACCTATTGATCCCGTTTTCTGCTGAGACGAAGCAGGGCAGGGACGAGATCTGGCAGGCGATGGATGCGCTGGTCGGATGGGTGGAACTGGAAAAGGAGAAGAAAAATCCGTGAAAAACAAATATCTGTTTGTCGCAGTGATGCTGCTGACGCTGATGTTTGCAAGCATCTGCATGACAAACGCATACGTCCGTTATGGGCGCGGCAGCATCTCGCATGACGGGCACGACCATAGCGGGCACAGGCATTCGCTTGCCGGTATCGACGGAACGGATGACAGCGGGCAGGCGTTTTCCGTGCTGACGTCTTTTTATCCGATGTATATTGCGGCAAAAAATATTATCGGGGAATGCGATGGCGTAACACTCCAGAACCTGAGCGAACCGCAGACAGGCTGTCTGCATGATTACCAGCTTACAACCGAGGATATGCGCAGGCTTTCTGAGGCAGACGCGTTTGTTATAAACGGCGGCGGGATTGAAAATTTTTTAGCCGATGTGACAAAGCAGTACCAAAACCTTGCGGTCATTGATGCCTGCAAGGATGTAGAGCTGCTGGAAGGAAACGCCCACGCCTGGATGAGCATTGCGGACTATATGATACAGGTGCGTACGATTGCGGACGGGCTTGCATCGCTTGACCCTAAACACGCGCAGATTTATGAAACAAACAGGGACGCGTATCTGGCAAAGCTGCAAGTGCTGCGCCAAAAGCAGCAGGAAGCAGCAGAGGCGCTTGCGCAGTGCAAAGTGATGATCTTTCATGAGGCGTTTGCGTATGTGGCAAGGGATTATGGGCTGACGGTATCAGGCGGCATGGATTTGGACGAGGAGCGCCAGGTCAGTGCCGGGGAAACCGCGGATATCCTGCGCCAGATCCGTGCGCAGGGTGCAGGGGTGATCCTTGCCGAAGAGTTGTACGGCAGGCAGATGTGCGAGACGCTAAAACGCGAAGCGCACGTACAGGACGTTTATCTGGATACGTGCGTCCGCGGGGACTATAGCGCAGACAGCTACCTTCGTGCAATGGAGGAGAATATCAAAGCAATGCGTGCCATCAGACGCGCAGGCAAAGCTTGACAGGAGAATATGACATGCGTAAAATTATACAGCCGTGCGGACTGCATTGTATGAAGGTGCAGCATCTTGGCGTTACGATCGGCACACAGGAAATACTGACAGATATCAATCTCCATATCCACTGCGGCACGCTGAATGCGGTCATAGGAAAAAACGGAGCCGGAAAATCCACGCTAGTCAGGGCAATGCTTGGGGAACTGCCTTATACCGGCAGCATCGAATTTAAAGACTGCGAAGACGGCAGGCTGCAAAAGCTAAAGATCGGGTACGTACCGCAGGCGGTCAATATCGAAAAGCATACGCCCGTCAGCGTTTATGACCTGATCGCGAGCTATCAGTCCCGTTTTCCGGTATGCCTGCACAAAAGGAAGCGGCTGTATGCCAGCATTAAAGAAAGCTTAAAGCTGTTTGAAGCAGATGCGTTTATTGACAAGCAGGTGTGCAACTTATCAGGAGGCGAGCTGCAACGGGTGCTTTTGTCTCTGGCAGTTATGGATGAGCCGAACCTGCTGCTGCTGGACGAGCCGGTATCCGGGATTGACCAAAACGGCATGGAGCTTTTTTACGAGCTGATGGACTATTTAAAGCAAAATTTTGACCTGGCGGTTATTTTGATTTCCCATGATCTTGATTATGTGGCAAAGTATGCGGACTGGGTCATATTGCTGGATAAAACCGTATTAAAGCAGGGGGCGGTAAAGGACGTATACAAAAGCCCGGAGTTTGGGCGCGTTTTTGGAGAAACGGAGGTGCGCGTATGACCATGTTTTTTACCGAATGGATGCAGTATGGTTTTATGAGATCTGCATTTGCGGCGGTTTTACTGATTACGCCGTTATTTGGGATACTTGGGACTATGATTGTAGAGCGTAAAATGGCTTTTTTTTCCGATGCGCTTGGACACTCCGCATTAACAGGCATTGCGGTTGGTGTCGTGCTTGGCGTGTCAGATACGAATGTTTCGATGCTTTTATTTGCCATAGTGTTTGCGCTTTTATTAAACATGCTCGCAGGCAGGGGCATGGCTGCGAATGATACGTTGATTTCCGTCTTTTCCAGCTTCAGCATTGCGCTCGGGCTGGTGATTTTGTCAAAGGGAGGTAATTTCAGCCAGTATTCCAGCCTGCTCGTAGGAGATATTTTAAGCATTTCCAAAAAGGAGCTTTTTTATCTGGCGGCAATCCTTGTAGTGACGCTGGCGTTTTGGGCGGCCTGCTTTAACAGCCTTTCTGCGGTGAGCATCCATCGTACGCTGGCAAAGAGCAGGCGTATTCCGGCAGCTTTTATGGAAAATCTGTTTGCAGTACTTACCGCGCTGATTGTGACGGTGTCGATAAAGTGGGTCGGGATTTTGATTATCAATGCGCTTTTGATCCTGCCGGCAGCCGCCAGCAGGAATATTTCACAGAACCTGCGGGAGTATCATTTTTTTTCCATTTTGTTTTCGATGTTTTCCGGTATTTTCGGGCTGCTGGTGTCTTATTTTATCAATGCTGCCACCGGGCCGGTGATCGTTATCTTTGCTTCTGTGATTTATTTCATTACTTATAGCTATGGCAGCAGAATCCAATAGACAACCAGGGATAAGTAGTGTATACTATAGGGGAGAACAAAGCAGCGTAGGAGAGGATGGACGCCTGTGCTGTGCAATCAGAGAATGCGTTAAAACAGGGTGGGAGAGAATGAGATTTAAGAGGATTAATGTAGATACGGTGCGCTGTATCGTATCAGAGACAGAATTGATTGAAAATGGCCTGCAAATGGATGATTTTTTGCAGAACGATGGAAAGACCGAGGAATTTTTACGCAAAATCGTATCAATGGCAGAAGAAGAAGTTGGATTTAAAGTACAGGGAGGTCCATTATCCGTACAGGTCGCAGTATTACCAGAACACTTGCTGGCGCTTACATTTTCCGAACGGCCGGACAGCAATATACTGAATATTTTACAAAATTTAAAATCAGCAGTAGACAGCCTTTCAGGCATGGGAAACCGGATCGGGGAAAATGCCGAAGAAGAGCAGGAAGAGCAAGATCCTGACACACTGGTCGAAGGCTGCGACAAGCGGCTGTACATACTGGAATTTAAAGATATGGACCAGATTATTTCTTATGCCAAGTCGATTGTATTAGAAGAGCCTGTAGTCAGCAGCGTTTACCGGATCAGGGAGCATAAGATGTCCAGCTACTATCTGCTGATTGAACGCAACGGGTTAGGCGACAAGGAGATCTGCCGGGTCATCAGCGCGTCGGTGGAATTTATGAAACAGGCGTCGTCGGATATGCATAAGGCGGCATATCTTGCAGAGCATGGTACCTGCGTGCTGCAAAAAGACGCGCTGGAGGTTTTGCAGAAACTGTAATTTTGGGAACGAAAAGAATGTAATGAAAATGAGAAAAATAGTTCGAAAAATTGGTTAAGCGGAGGGATGAAAGGCTCTTCGCTTATTTTTTGCCGTATTTTGGGCGATGCAACCGCAAGTTTACATCAAAATCTGCAAAAGCAACACAAAGTGTATGGAAATTTACGTCGCGCAACCGTACAATAAACACGTAATCAATGATACAGAAACATCATCATTTACGGACAGAGTGATGGGAAAGAGAGGAATTATGAATTTTACAGAAAATCTAAGAGCATTGCGTGAAAAAGATGGAATTACACAGGAGCAGCTTGCCGAACGGATGGAAGTATCCAGGCAGACGATTTCCAAATGGGAGTCTGGGGCGAGTATGCCAGAGATGGAAAAGCTCGTGCAGCTTACGGAAATGTTTGGCTGTACGATGGATGGGCTGTTAAAAGGCAATTTGTGCCTGGACACCGAAAAGGAGTCTCAGCTTTATGATAAACATGGAAACTGGGTGGCAAAAAAAGCGGCTGTAGCGACAGGAATCTGTATCATGAGCTTTGCGGCACAGCTTGTCGGGGAAGTTGTCAATCCATCCTTTTTCGGGGAAAGCGCAGTATTTTTTCTGATCGGCGCCCTGATTGGTACACTGTTATGGGTACAAATCGGAATGAATGCGTCTCATTTTCGTGAAAAGCATCCTTATATAGAGCCGTTTTACACAGAAGAGGAAAAAGAGCGTTTTCACGAAAAGTATGTTGCACGGATGATTACGGCTATCGGCATTTTAATTTGTTCCCTGATTGTAACAAGTGCGCTCTATGCGGTATGGAAGACAGAAACGGAGCTTATGGACGCGTTTGGCGGGTTTATTTTCCTTACAATCGCATCGGTTGGCGTGATGATCATTGTGCATACCGGACTTTTGGCGTCGAAATATCATGTGGAAAAATATAATGCGGAAAATGCATGGGATGCCTCAGAAGAAGGCAAGGCAAATGCAAGGCGGATCGGTAAAGCCTGCGGCGGCATTATGGCGGGTGCGTTTATGGTATGCATTGTATTGTGGCTGCTTGATGTGCCGCATGTGCTGGCAGGGGTGCCGCTTTTAGTGGGAGGGATCCTGTGCGGGGTTGCGAGTATCTTCTTAAATAGGAAGACAGTCTGAAATCAAATCAGGATATTATATCAGAAAGAAAAAAGAAGGAGCGCGGCACGCTCCTTCTTTTTAAAAGCATACATAAATTTAGAAGTCTGTCAGGTCAGCTTTGCGTTTTTCCAAAAATGCGGTCATGCCTTCCTGTTTATCATGTGTAGAGCATGTAACGCCAAAGAGGTTTGCTTCCATTTCTACGGCATTTTTAATATCCATATCGTAACCGTTGTTAATTGCTGCTTTTGCAATAGATACGGCATAGCTTGCTTTGGATGCGATCTTTGCAGCCATAGCTTTTGCGGCCGGCATTAATTCTTCTGTAGAAACGACTTTGTTTACCAGTCCGATGCGGTATGCTTCTTCTGCGTTGATCGTATCACAGGTAAAGATCATTTCTTTTGCGCGGCCCATGCCAACTAGACGTGCCAGACGCTGTGTGCCGCCAAAGCCAGGGATAATGCCAAGGCCGCATTCCGGCTGCGCGAAGGTAGCGTTGTCAGAAGCGATGCGGATATCACATGCCATGCAGATCTCACATCCGCCGCCAAGAGCAAAGCCGTTGACAGCAGCGATCGTTACCTGGCGCATATTCATTAATTTAAAGAACGGTGCGGAAGCGCGCATACCAAAAGCACGTGCCTCAGCAGCCGTAAAGTTCACCATCTCAGAGATGTCAGCGCCTGCTACGAAGGACTTAAATGCGTTGCCTTTTTTGTCAGCGCCGCCTGTTAAAATAACGACTTTGATATCGTCTCTTGCTTCGATCTCAGTCAGGACAGTGTTTAATTCGTCAAGTGTTTCGCTGTTTAATGCGTTTAAGGCTGCCGGCCTTGTGATTGTGAGAACCGCAACTTGGTTTTCAACCTCAAGTGTTAAATTGTTCATTGTTAGTTTCCTCCTAGAATTATGTAATTAAGATTGCTTCATACATCTAATTTATAACTTTGTGAAAGATATGTCAATAAAAATACGTGAACATACCCGGTATTTTTTAGAATACTTGCGTATTATATTGCATGGGGCTTAAAATGCAAGTAAATCATGCGAAATTCTAAATTAGGAAGGAACAGAATATGAGAAACAATAACCAGACGAAGAGATGGCTGCCTGCGGCAGTGTTTGGCGTGCTTGTTGCAGTGCTGCTTTTTCCATCACATACGGTACAGGGGGCGCAGGCAGGCAACGATGCGGTCGTATCAGCCGCCGCGCAGATTTTGTACCATAACGAAGGCAGTTATGATTCGGTAAATGCAAATGATAACGGGGCAGTATCGGTAGGCAAGCTGCAATGGCATGGCTGGCGGGCGCTTTCCCTTTTGCAGACGATTGTACAGGCAAATGACGTGCAGGCACAGGAGCTTTTGACGGATGCGCTGTATCAAGAAATTGTTTCTACAAAAGATACGACAAAGTGGAGTACGAGAAAGTTTACGACAAAGGAAGCTGCGGCAGTAAAAAAACTGCTCGCTACACAAGAAAGCAAAGCGGCACAGGATGTGCTTGCTGTAACGGATATTACAGATTATATTAACCAGGGACAGCGCCTTGGCATTGTAAACGAGCCAGCGCTTGTCTATTTTGCAGACCTTGCAAACCAGGGCGGCGCGGGCGCCTCAGGGCGTGTGGCAGCATCGGCATCCAGGTTTGCGGGAAGCTACGAGGCTGTGACGCTGAATGAGCTGCATCAGGCAGCCGTCTGTGATTCGGTGATGGGCGCGTATTTAAACAGGCGGTTTGATACATACAAATATGCAGCCGGGCTAGGATGGAGCTACTGCGCCAGCTCTGATTCGTATATTCCCTATGACTATGTGTCTGCAAGGGACTATGGCGCAGCGTGGGTGCAGCGTGCGTTAAATACATGCATGAACGCGCAGCTTACGGTGACAAATATGTATGATGATGCGACAAAGGCGGCAGTGACAAGCTTTCAGACGGCAAACAAGCTAGAGGTTGACGGCTATGCCGGCAAAGATACGATTGTCGCGCTGATCAAAGCCGTGTTTAAAGGCACGACAGTGCCGCAGCCGGATCTGCCGGGACAAAATACGCCGGGAGACAGCGGGACGGACGATCCGAATACATCCGTCGAGGAGCCTTCCGCTCCGTCTGAGCAGCCGGATCCGCCAACGCAGGAACCAGATGTTCCGGTTGTAAAGCCGGAGCCGCCGGTACAAAAGCCTCTGGAAAAGACAGAGCTTATGTCATCCAAAGCAAGCTATGCGGTCAATGATACAAGCAAGAGCTTTGCGCTTGACGTAACAAGCAGCCATTCGCAGGAACCGCTGACGTACCGTTCGTCTGAAAGCGCGGTGCTTACGGTAAACAGTGCCGGTGTCGTTACCATTACAGGCGCAGGCAGCGCGCAGGTTATAGTAAGGCAGCGGGAGACGGATACGTATGAGTCGGCAGAGCTTACGATCCCGGTAACGGTATATTCGACGGATCCGGCAGACTATCCAAGGCCAACGGGCGCGCTTTATGCGGAAAAAAACATGAAAAAGCAGCATGTACAATGGCTGCAAGCAGCGTTAATCTCCTTAGACGGTGCGGAAATTACCGTAAACGGGAGCTGGACAAAATCGATGACAAAGCTTGTTACCGCTTTTCAGAAAAAATGCGGCATTACAGCCGACGGGATTGTAGGCGACCAGACGCTTGAACTGTTAAGGCAGATGCTGTTTGTCAAGGCAAAGAAGCCGGAGACAACGATAAAATGCAGCGCAAAGGGAAATACGATTAGCTGGAAAAAATACGTAAGGGCAAACCGTGTCTATATTTACCGCAAGGAAAAAGGCGGTTCCTATAAACGGATCAAAACGATTACAAATATGAACAAAACAAGCTACCAGGATACGTCTGCAAAAAGCGGTGCAACCTACTATTATGTAATTAAATATGCGTTGCAGAAAAATAAAGTACTGATCGCTGGCCCGTCGTCCAAAGGTGTGACAGGCATACGCAGATAAAGCAGGGATGCTGCAAAGGGGCTTTTATAAGGAGTTTTCATGCTGAAAGATTATCCAATTAAACAATTAATTCAGCCGCTGCTGGAATGGTACCCAAGCCATGCAAGGGTACTGCCGTGGCGGGAGGATGCTTCGCCTTACCGGGTGTGGGTATCTGAAATTATGCTCCAGCAGACACGGGTGGAGGCAGTAAAGCCCTATTTTGAGCGTTTTTTAAAAGCACTGCCGGATATCGCTTCTTTGGCGCAGTGCGAAGAAGAACGACTGCTGAAGCTGTGGGAAGGGCTTGGCTATTACAACCGGGTAAGGAATATGCAATCTGCGGCACGTACGGTAATGGAGGAATACGGCGGAAAGCTTCCGGCAGATTATGAATTGCTGTTAACGCTTAAGGGCATCGGCAACTATACGGCAGGCGCGATTGCGTCGATCGCATACGGCATCCCGGTTCCTGCGGTGGACGGGAATGTGCTGCGCATTTTAATGCGGGTCTCGGAGGACGATTCGGATATTGGCAGGCAGTCGGTGAAAACAGAGGCAGAACGGCTGCTGCTGCCAGTGATCCCCAAAGACCATGCAGGGATGCTGACGCAGGCGATGATGGAGCTTGGCGCGACAGTCTGTGTGCCAAACGGAGAGCCAAAATGTGGCGAATGCCCCTGGAAGGCATTCTGCCGGGCTTATGCTCATAAAAGCTATCACAGCCTGCCGTATAAGAGCAGGCAGAAACCGAGAAAAATCGAAGAAAAAACAGTGCTTGTGATCCGGGACGGCGAAAAGGTGCTGCTGCACCGCCGTCCACGCAAGGGGCTTTTGGCAGGCATGTATGAATTTCCAAACCTGGAAGGGCACCTTTCAAGGGAAGAAGTGGCACGGTATGTAGAAAGCTTAGAGCTGCTTGCTCTGAAAATCGAGCCTTTGGAAGAAGCAAAGCATATTTTTTCCCATATTGAATGGCAGATGACAGGCTATATGGTGCGGGTAGCGCAGCTTGACGAACCGGTTCTGCAAAAAGAGGGCTATGTCTTTGCGGAATCTCACGTATCCGAAGAAAAATACGCGATCCCTTCAGCGTTTGCGCGCTATACAAAATATATGGACATCCATCTTGGAATCCATAAAAATCAAAAATAATAAGGCAGAAAGCTTGTTTTGGGCTTTCTGCCTTTCGTTTTCGCATAAAATAAGGGGAAGCCGGTGTTAGGGGACACCGGCTTTATATGAAAAAGAAAATAAGTAATTAGCTTGGGAGGAACCCTGCCGTTTGGCAGGGTAACGCATTCTGTGCATTGCTGCAAGAGCGCGTTTAAAATATGAAAATGATTATTAATTAGTAATTGATGTTTTGTATCAACTGTAATTATCTTAAAGGAAATTTGTGAAATCCGTATGTGAAAGAAATGAGGATATTGTAAATAAAATGTGAACTTTTTGCAAGAGCAAACAAATTTGAATTGCTTTGGTATATTTTTGCAGGAAGGGACGCCGGGAAAGCGGATGGGCATTCCCTGGCGGCGTCCGTTCCAGAATGCTAAGAACCCCTAAGTATCCTGCTGTTACGCTGTGGCTGTGGACGGTCGCGGCACCTAGTTCGCTGCCTGCTGGCAGCTAAAGGTGCCGCTTGGCTGCGCCCCCCCTGGTTGCCCCGCAGAATACCAAGGGATTCTAACCATTCTTCCAAAGCCGCCGCCAGGGAATGCCCATCCGCTCTCCCGGCTGCTCTTCGTAAAATGTTACGAAAACAAGCTCGATATGGTTAGTAATGGATTTTGCCTGACACTGGCATGAACCAGACTATCCATTCGTTTGATTTCTGACAGGCTTTGGGGTGATTTATACGGAAAACCTGTCTAAAACAGTTCCTTGAGAAATGTGGAGTGAATAAAGCAAACTATATTTTACAATATAATTTCAGTTGTTTTTATACAGAACAAACCATATCAAATTTGTTTTGGTAACATTTATGAAGAGCAGCCAGGAGAGGGGATTGGCACGCCCTGGCAGCGGCTTTGGAAGAATGATTAGAAGCCTTTTGCATTCTGCGGGAGAATCAGGGGCGTAGCCAAGCGGCACCTTTAGCTTCCGGCGGAAGCGAACTAGGTGCCGTGACCGTCCACAGCCGTAGTGTGGCAGCAGAATGCTTAGGGCTTCTTAGCATTCTGGAACGGACGCCGCCAGGGCGTGCCAATCCCCTCTCCTGGCGTCCCTTCCTGCAAAAATTTAACAAAGCAATTTTAACTTGTTCGCTCTAGGCACACGGCTGGAATTATTTTTTGCCACACGCTTGTAATTTCTATAAAAACATTGGATTTTTATGAAAAAATGTGTATAATCATCTTTGAATGATAAAATATTAAAAAAGACTGGAGGAAGCTATGTACGATAGTATTGTAATCGGCGCCGGCATTGCGGGCAGCGTCGTAGCAAGGCAGCTTGCGGAAAAGGGAAACCGCAGGGTGCTCGTTTTGGAAAAGCGGGAGCATATCGGCGGCAACTGCTATGACAGGCAGGATGCATACGGGATTTTGGTACATGAATACGGCCCGCATATTTTTCATACAAATATGGAGGATGTATTTTCCTGGCTGTCTGCGTTTACACAATGGACATTGTATGAAAACGGGCACCAGGTCGTTGCAAATGTAAAAGGAAGGCTGATTCCGGTTCCATTCAACCTGAATACGCTGCACATGCTCTATGAAAAAGAGCAGGCAGACGAGCTGGAAAAAAAGCTTACGGATGCTTACGGATACGGCAGCAGAGTCCCGATTATGAAGCTTCGGGAAAATCAGGATGCACAGATCAGGGAAATCGCACAGTACGTTTATGAAAATATTTTTTTAAAATACACGATGAAGCAGTGGGGACAGACACCTGATCAGATAAGCCCTGCGGTTACAGGCAGGGTGCCGGTGCTGATTTCCTATGATAACCGCTATTTTCAGGATCAGTACCAAGGCGTGCCGCGGGATGGGTTTACAAAAATGTTTGCCCGGATGCTGGATCATCCGAAGATTACGGTAAACACAGGCACAGACGCAACAACAAGGCTGGAATTTGGGGAAGATCAGATCCTTTTGGACGGCGAGGCGTTTACGGGCAGCGTAATTTATACCGGAGCGCTGGATGAGCTGTACCAATGCAAATACGGCAGGCTGCCGTACCGGTCGCTGCGCTTTGAATTTCAGCATTTTGCGCAGGAGGATTTTCAGGACGGGCACAGTGTGGTCAATTATACGGTCAGCGAGGACTTTACCCGCATTACCGAGTTTAAACATTTGACAAGGCAGGAGGACGCGAACGGTACGACGATTGTAAAGGAGTATCCGTTTGCCTATACCGGGGCTGAGGGAGAGATCCCTTATTATGCAATTTTAAACGCCAAAAATCAGGCATTATATGAAAAATACAAAAAATTGGCGCAGCAGCACAAAAATATGTATCTGCTTGGCAGGCTGGCGGAATACCAGTATTATAATATGGACGCTATGGTAAAGAAAGCGCTTGTGCTGGCAGATACGCTGCTTAGCTGCTAAAGGAGAGTGGAATGAAGTTATTATCAATCGCTATACCATGTTACAATTCGCAGGATTATATGGAACGCTGCATCGATTCCCTGCTTCCTGGCGGAGAAGACGTAGAGATCCTCGTTGTGGACGACGGGTCAAAGGATATGACGCCGGAGATCGCGGACGCTTACGAAAAAAGATATCCGAATATCGTAAAAGCGATCCATCAGGAAAACGGCGGGCATGGGGAGGCTGTCAACGCAGGCATTGAAAATGCAAGCGGGCTGTTTTTCAAAGTTGTTGACAGCGATGACTGGGTAGACGCACAGGCATACGAAAAGATCCTGGATACGCTGCGGGAGATCGTTGGTTCTGGGCAGTCGCTGGATATGCTGATCTCCAACTTTGTCTATGAAAAGGAAGGCGCAAAGCACAAAAAGGTAATGAAATATACGTCGGCGCTTGCCCAGGACAAGATCTTTACATGGAGCGACGTGCGCTGGATGCACAAGGGGCAGTATCTTTTGATGCATTCGGTTATTTACCGGACAAAGCTGCTGCGCGACTGCGGATTAAAGCTGCCGTCGCATACGTTCTATGTGGACAACTTGTATGTATATATCCCGCTTCCATACGTAAAGACGATGTACTATCTGGATGTGGATTTTTACCGTTATTATATCGGCAGAAACGACCAGTCGGTCAATGAAGAGGTGATGATCGGGCGCATTGACCAGCAGATCAAAGTGAATAAAATGATGATCGATGCCTATGACCTTTGGAAGATCCCAAATAAAAAGCAGCGGAAATATATGTTTAACTATTTAGAGATTATTACCGTGATTTCAACCGTGCTGCTGATTCGCTCCGGTACAAAGGAAAACCTGGAAAAAAAGAGGGAATTATGGCGCTATATCAAACAGGAGGACTTGCGCCTGTTCCACCGTCTGCGCAACGGTATTATGGGCAATACAATGAACCTTCCTGGAAGGAGCGGAAGGAGGATCTCGATTGCGGCGTATAAGATCGCGCAGAAGGTCGTAGGATTTAATTAGGGGGCATTCATTCAATATGAGAGCAAAACGTGATATTGCATTATGCGCTGTCGCAGATGCAGGAATCAAATCAAAAGTAAGGAACGCTATGATACAAAAGAGGATCCCGTATGCGGAAGAGTGGCACAAGGTACCGCTGCTGCGCCGGAGGAAATACGAGGGGGCGAAGGAAGTGTGCGTGATCGTTACGCACCATGAACAGGCAGACCAGGCAAAAGCACAGATCCAGGCAATGGACGAGATGGTCACAAGCCGGGTATATTTTGATTTGAAGGGGCTCACAAAGCTGTCATAAAAGATCTCCCCAGGCAGGTTTTTCTGCCTGGGGAAAATAGAAATCCAAGATACATATTTGCAACTTTTTTATAATATGATAGAATAATAAAGTACGCCGTAATTGACTGGACAGGGAGGATGTTTGCAGAAACCGTAAAAAGCGGCTGCAAAAATAAAAATATGGATAAAAAATACAAACAGGAAAAACGGAACTATTTCAAACAAAAATATCGGCAGAAAAACAAACGGGTAAAAAACAGGCTGCAAAAAAAGAAGCTGTATTTAAAATGTAAGCGTGCCGCAGATATCATACTGTCTGGTATTGCCATAGTTGTCCTTTCTCCAGTGCTGCTTGGCATCTGTATCGCAATAAAGCTGGATTCCAAAGGCGCGGTTATTTTCCGGCAGACGCGCGTTGGCATCCATAAAAGCCATTTTGAGATCTATAAGTTTCGTACGATGTATGCGGATACGCCAAAGGATATGCCGACGCATCTTTTGAAAAACCCAGATGCGATGGTTACAAGGACAGGCGCGTTTTTGCGCAAATACAGCTTAGACGAGCTGCCGCAGCTTTTTAATATCCTGCGCGGCGAGATGAGCATTGTCGGCCCAAGGCCGGCGCTGTGGAACCAGTATGACCTTGTGGCGGAGCGGGAAAAATACGGCGCCAACGATGTGCTGCCGGGGCTGACCGGCTGGGCGCAGATCAACGGCAGGGATGAGCTGGAAATCCCGGTAAAGGCGAAGCTGGACGGGGAATATGTCAAGAGGTTTGGTTTCGTTATGGATATCCGCTGTATCGCCGGAACCGTTTATGCGGTTGCCGGGCATAAGGGCGTTGTAGAAGGCGGCACAGGCACAATCAAGCAAGCACAGGAAAGCGATATGCCGCCTGGCGGTGTTTTGGCGGCACAGGCAGTGTATGACAGTATCAAGGACAGCCTGCCTATGCAGTGCGGCAGTAAAAAAGTGCTGGTTACCGGAGCGGGCAGCTATATTGGGACAGCCGTGATGCAGTGGCTGTCTGCTTTTGGCGGCCGCTATGAGGTGACAGAATTAAATATGCATGGGCAGCAGTGGAAAACACATGATTTTTCCAGGTATGACACGGTGTTCCATGTAGCGGGCATTGCCCATGCCGATACGGGAAATGTATCAAACGAAAAAAAGCAGCTATACTATAAGGTAAATCGTGACCTTGCGCTGGAGACGGCAAAAAAAGCCAGAAGCGCGGGCGTCAGACAGTTTATTTATATGAGCAGCATCATTATTTACGGAGAGAGCATCCGGTGCTTTGCTGATATCCGGCGGATTACGGCAAAGACGATGCCGCAGCCTGCAAATTTTTACGGCAACAGCAAATGGCAGGCGGATAAAAGGCTCAGAGAGCTTGGGACGGCAGAATTTAAAGTGTGCGTCCTGCGCCCGCCGATGATCTACGGAGCAGGCTCTAAGGGGAATTATCCGGTGCTGGCAAAGCTTGCGGCAGTTACCCCGGTATTCCCGGATGTGAAAAATGAACGGTCGGTACTGCATATTGACCATTTGTGTGAATTTGTGCGCCTTATGATCGAAAACGAAGAATCAGGTGTGTTTTTTCCGCAGGATGCAGACTATGCAGGTACTTCTTGCCTTGTGCGCATGATCGCTGCCGCACATGGAAAAAAGGTATGGCTTTGCAAAGCGCTTGCTCCATGCGTACGTTTGGCGTCAGTCCTTCCGGGACGGATCGGCAGGCTTTCTGATAAGGCGTTTGGCAGCTTTAGCTATGAAATGGCGCTGAGCGAATATCCGAAAGGAAATTACCGCATTCACAGCCTGAAAGAGAGCATTGCCCTTACGGAAGGCGAAAGTGCGGACTTGTAAGGAGAAACGAATGAAAAATATGGAGTTGTGGATACGCAGGTTTTTTCTTGTATGTTATGATGTATGTGTGGTAGTGCTTACCTGCCTGTTAGCGCTGATGGCAAGGTTTGACTTTCATTTTGACTGGATTCCGCAGGATTACCTGGATATGTGTGTGCAGATTATGTGGACGGCTTCTTTGATTACGATTATAAGCTTTACCGTGTTTCGTCTGTATTCCAGCTTGTGGACGTATGCGGGATCTACGGAGCTTATGTATATTTGCAGCGCGTGCTTTGTAGATGATGTCGTACTGACGGTCTATGTGCATGTGCTGCATGGCAGTGACACGTACCCGATGCCGCGCAGCTTTTATGTGTTTTACGGCTTGTTTTTAATGCTGTTTACGATATTCGGGCGTTATTTTTACCGGACGCTGCGCCTTGTTCGGGCAAGCATGACCGGGCAGAAGCAGGAGCGCAAAAACGTGCTGATCGTAGGCGCTGGGAGCGCGGCAAACCTGCTGATTAAAGAGATTGTAGACAGCAAATATATCAATATGAACATTGTAGGCGCGGTAGACGACGATATGATGAAAAAAGGCAGCTATATTCATGGGATCAAGGTATACGGCGACCGCCGTATGATCCCGGAGCTGGTGGAAATTCTGCATGTTAATGAGATTATGATTGCGATTCCGTCATGCCCGCCGAAAAAAATGAAAGACCTCGTAGAGATCTGCAAGGAAACCGGATGTGAATTAAAGCGTCTGCCCGGCATGTACCAGCTTGTAAACGGAGATGTGAGCGTAACCAAATTAAAGGATGTGGATGTGAACGACCTGCTTGGGCGCGATCCGGTGCAGGTGGATTTAGATTCCATTATGGGTTATGTATCCGGCGAGGTCGTAATGGTAACGGGCGGCGGCGGCTCGATCGGCAGCGAGCTGTGCCGCCAGATCGCATCACACAGCCCAAAACAGCTTGTGATTGTGGATATTTATGAAAATTCTGCCTACGATATCCAGCAGGAGCTGTTGCAGCGGTTTCCGGGGCTGAACCTGGTTACCCTGATCGCGTCTGTCAGAAATACGAAACGGATGGATGAGATTTTTGCGACCTACCGGCCAAAGATCGTATACCACGCGGCAGCCCACAAGCATGTGCCGCTTATGGAGACAAGCCCGAACGAAGCAGTAAAAAACAACGTCCTGGGCACATGGAAAGTCGTACAGGCGGCAGACAAATACAAAGCGCGCAGGTTTGTAATGATATCGACCGACAAGGCTGTCAACCCGACCAATATTATGGGGGCGACAAAACGTGTCTGTGAGATGATTATTCAGACTTACAACAACCGTTCCAAGACAGAATACGTCGCGGTGCGCTTTGGCAACGTGATCGGCAGCAACGGGAGCGTGATCCCGCTGTTTCAAAAGCAGATCGCGGCAGGCGGCCCGGTTACCGTTACACATCCTGACATTATCCGCTATTTTATGACGATTCCCGAAGCAGTGTCGCTTGTGCTGCAAGCAGGCGCCTACGCAAAAGGCGGCGAGATCTTTATACTGGATATGGGAGAGCCGGTGCGTATCTTAGATCTTGCAAAAAACCTGATCTTATTATCCGGCCACAAGCCGGGGGAAGATATCCGCATTACGTTTTCCGGCCTGCGTCCAGGCGAAAAATTATATGAAGAAATGCTGATGGAAGAAGAAGGGATGCAGGAAACCGCCAACAAGCTGATCCATATCGGCAAGCCGATCCAGTTTGACGAAGAAGACTTTTTGCTAAAGCTTGCAGAACTGCGGGACTATGTTGTACAGGAACCAGATGATATCCGCCAGGCAGTGCAGCGCATTGTGCCTACGTATGCGATTCAGGATGCAGAAGAATAAATGGTGCGGCTGGCTATTTGCCGGAACACGGTAAGAGGAAGGATAGAAGAAAAAGATTATGATTCGGATTGTAAAAAAGTTTTCCGGTATTATGACCCATGAGCAGAAAGTCCGGGTAGTGATCCTTGCGGCCTTAATGGTCGTTGGCGCCATTCTGGAGATGGGCGGTGTTTCCCTTGTGTTCCCGCTGATGACGGCTGTGATGGATAAAGATTTTCTGGATACCTGGTATATGCAGATCGTCTGTGATGCCTTTCACATTCAGACAGGCGGCGAGGCGATGATACTGATTCTCAGTGCGCTGATCTTTATTTATATAGTAAAAAACGCGTTTTTATTTTTCGAGTATTATTTGCAGTACCGCTTTGTCTGCAATAACCGCTTCCGGGTGCAGCGGCAGCTTTTGCAGGTATATATGTACCGCCCGTATGAATTTTATTTGAATGCCACGACAGCCGAGATTATGCGTATTATCAATACGGACGTTGTCAACGCGTTTAACCTGTTGACGACGGTGCTCAATTTTTTTACGGAAATCATTGTAAGCGCAGCGCTTATTATTATTATCTTTGTGATTGACCCGGTGATGGCAGCGATGATCGGGCTTGTGCTGGGCTTTATTATGCTGCTTATTTTTAAAGCGGTCAAGCCGGTGCTGCGCAGGGCAAGCCAACGTTTTATGAAAAATACGTCTCTGTCCAACAAGTGGCTGCTGCAATCTTTAAACGGGATGAAAGATGTCAAGGTCAGCCACAAAGAAGAATATTTTATCGAAGAATATGCGGTTTACGGAAAAAAAGCGATTGATGCGGAAAAGATCAACAGCGTAGTGACGATGCTGCCGCGCCTGCTGATTGAGGCAGTCAGTGTCTCTGCGGTGCTTGCCGTATTAATCGTACTGCTGAAAATGGGAAAAAGCATTGATGAACTGATGCCGCAGCTAACCGCGTTTGCATTTGCGGCAGTCCGCCTTTTGCCGAGTACGACTAGGATCAGCGGCGCTGTCAATGCGGCGGCATTTCAAGAACCGATGTTAGACAACCTGATTAAAAACCTGAATGCGGCAAAGGCATACGAGCAGCAAAAACAGGAAGAAGAGACAGCAGAAGAAAACAAACGGCGGGAAGCTGAAAAAAGCGGAAGAAAACTGACTTATGAAAAGCAGTTTGAACTATCACACATTTCTTTTGCATATCCGAATGCGGATAAAAAGGTACTCGACGACGCACAGATGCGGATTCCTGTCGGGGCATCGGTCGGCATTATCGGTACATCCGGTTCCGGCAAAACGACTGCCGTAGACCTGCTGCTTGGCTTATTAAAGCCGCAGTCCGGGAAAGTACTGACCGACGGGCAGGATATCCGCGAGGACTACTACGGATGGCTGTCGCATCTTAGCTATATTCCGCAGACGATTTATATGCTGGATGATACGATCTGTGCAAACATTGCGTTTGGCGTGCAAAAAGAACAGATCGACCATGCGCGCGTGCAAAAAGCAGTAGAAGAAGCACAGTTGAAAGCGTTTATCGACAGCCTTCCAGAAGGATTAGAGACGAAGATCGGCGAGCGCGGCGTTAGGCTTTCGGGCGGGCAGCGCCAGCGCATCGGCATTGCCAGGGCGCTTTACACAGACCCAGAGCTTGTGATCTTTGACGAGGCGACCTCTGCGCTTGACAATGAGACGGAGGCTGCGATTATGGAATCGATCAACAGCCTGCATGGAAGGAAAACGCTTGTTATTATCGCGCACAGGCTGACGACCATTGAGGAGTGCGATTATATTTTCCGGGTTGAGAATGGGCAGATCATGCTAGTACAGCCTTCTTAAATGTATCATTAATTATATTTTATAAGTAAAACAGTATCAAAAAGCAGGGAAGAGTGAAAAACAAGTAAAAACAGCATAAAATGAAGGAGGAAGCTATGCATACAGTAATTATGGCAGGCGGAAAAGGGACTAGGATCGCACAGGTACGCGCAGATGTGCCAAAGCCGATGATGCCGGTGCTTGGAAAACCAATTTTGGAACATCAGCTCGAAGTGCTGAAGCGGCAGGGCTATACGGAAGTTACGTTTGTAATCGGTCATTTGGGAGAGCAGATCAAACAGTATTTTGGCACGGGAGAACGTTACGGCGTTTCGATCCGCTATATCGAAGAGGAGCAGCCGCTTGGGACAGCCGGGGCGCTTTATTATCTGAAAGACCGTATCAAAGAAGACTTTCTGCTGTTAAATGGAGATATTATTTTTGATATTAATATTGACAGAATGCTTGCTTATCACAAGCAAAAAGGTGGTATTGCAACGATTCTGACACATCCGAACAGCCATCCGTATGACAGTGGCCTTGTCCTTGCTGACAGAGACGGCAAAGTGACGCAATGGCTGACAAAGGAAGAAGAACGCACTTACTGCCGCAACAGCGTCAATGCAGGGATTCATATTTTATCGCCGAAGGTCTTTTCTTATTTTACGGAGCCAAAAAAAGTGGACTTAGACCGTGAAATTTTAAAAAAGCTGATTTCTGCCGGGCAGCTATTTGCCTATGCGTCGCCGGAATATATTAAGGATATGGGCACACCGGAGCGCTACGCACAGGTAGAGCAGGATATGAAAAACGGAAAGGTCAGGATGAAAAACCTGCATGAAAAGCAAAAAGCAGTCTTTTTAGACAGGGACGGCACGCTGAATATTCACAAAGGATTTATTACAAGGGCGGAACAAATCGAGCTTTGCCCGGGTGTTACAGAGGCGGTAAAGATCATTAATAACAGCGGATATCTGGCAATTATCGTATCCAACCAGCCAGTGATCGCACGGGGCGAAGCTGATTTTGCGGAAGTAGACCGGATGATGGACAAGATCGAGACGTTATTAGGAGAAGGCGGCGCCTATATTGACGACCGTTTCTACTGTCCGCACCACCCAAACGGAGGCTTTGCGGGCGAACGTGCGGAGTACAAGATCCAATGCAGTTGCCGCAAGCCAGAGCCAGGTCTGCTATTGCAGGCGGCAGAAAAATACAATATTGACTTAAGTAAATCTTATATGATCGGAGACAGCCACAGAGATGTCGGTGCCGGGAAGAATGCCGGATGCACGCCTTTTTTACTGGATGACCAGGAAGGGAATGCATATGACTATAAAGATTTGCTGGCATGTGTAAAGGAGATTTTTGGAGGACAATGAAAAGCTTTTCCAAATTTCATAGAAAATTAATCTGCCGGACAGGTTGTAATATTTTCCAATAAGTGTTAAAATAGAACAAATTATGGAAAAAGAGGAGGAGCGACATGTCTCAGAAGATTAAGAAAATACTGACGTTAATATTAGCGCTTGTAATGGTGCTCACCGGTTTGCCAGTCAAAGCAAAAGCAGCGGCAGACCCGGCATTTCAGACAACTTACTCGACATTTTATGAAAATCGTGCCAATCAGGGCATTTATGATATTCAGGTCAATAATGTACAAAAAGGCTACATATTAAAGTGGCACATTACAGGAAAAGGCAAAAAATATGCCTCTTTTGATACGAAAAAGATTATTGCAAAAGGTACGACAGTCACAAACAAGCTGACGATTGACAGCAACGGTGAAATGGCGTTTGCCACAGGCGAGCGCATCCGCATTACCGTAAACGTATATACTTCCAAATGGAAGCTGGTAGACAAGATTACGTTTGCGGGCAAGCTGCAAAGCAAGGCAAAGTCTGTCAATATTGATACGGCGGGCATTGATTTAAAGAAGCTAAAATCCGGCGAGACTTACAAATTCCGCGCAGTCATGACACCGGCGAATGCTACGAGCAAAGTATACTGGCAGGTAAAGGATGCCCAGGGGAAAGACTGTTCTACACAGATTACGGAGGACGGCGCTTGGACACCGTTGCAGTCAGGTGAATATACGATTACGGCTACGCCGAGAAACTCCGCAAAAGGCGCGGCGCTCTGCACAAAGCAAATACAGGCGACCGTTGGTACGTTTATCGAAAAAATCGAACAGACTGCATCCAATGCCTTTCGTTTGACGTTCGCGACAGCTCCGACTGCAAAATTCAAGGAAACGGATTTTACGGTAAAGTCAGGAGAATCTACGAATGTCGTGAAAAAGATCAAATATTCCGAGGACGGAAAAACCGTGGATGTTACGACAGCTACAAGCTTTTCTGACGGAAAGGCATACACCGTTTCGTGCGCAGGCTATACAAAAGAGTTTACAGCCAGCGTTGGAAAGCCGACCAAGCTTACGATTACGACAACAACAGCGCAGGCAGGCAAGTATACAACGATTGCCTACGTGCTGTATGACGCAAAAGGGATTGATGTTACCGAGACAGTGAAAAATGGTTCGTTCCGTTATACGGGAACAGTCACAAACGGGCTGTTAGACCAGCAGACGAATAAGCTGTTTATGACGACGATCGGCAGTATCGCCAATATTACCTTAGAGTATACAGGCATCGATGGTACGCGCTTAACAGATACAAAAACGATTGTCTGCGTGGAGCAGAAAGCAGAAGAAGCGGCGGATTCCAAATTTACGCTGACAAAAAGTGCCCAAACGCCGACCTTCCGTGACGCGGATGTACGTGAGATCGCGATTGGAGATACGATGTATGCGCACTTTACCGCACTCAATGAAAACGGTAATGCGATTGCATATGACAGTATCACCTATTCATCCTCAGATCCAGACAGCCTGATTGTCAGCCCACAGGGAAAACTGACGCCGATTAAGGCAGGGGCAGTGACCGTCGTAGTAACCGCAATGCAAAGCAGTATACCGGTAACATATTCCTACAGCGTTACGGTAAAAGCAGGCCGTTATCTTGCTTCGATCCAGATGAAGGAAACGGCGATACAGATGTCAAATAAAAATATACAAGGCTACCAGAAGGAAATCCCGGTTACTGCAATGGATCAGTATGGCGAGAGGCTGGTGCTGACCAATGCGACAGGAGTTATTACAGAAGCATACGGACGCCAGATTGCCAGCTACGATCCGGTAAACAACTGCATTATTGTTAAGACGCCAAACGCTTCTGTTGGAATTTATAATTGTATACTCGCGCTTACCTATAATGGGGTAACCTTAAATCAGAATTTTACAGTTATCGTTTCAGCCCCTGTCAGCGGCGCTTATACCTATCAGGTAGAAGTGAGCAACAATACAGTGGATCTGGCAGTCAATGAAAATACAGAAGGAAACAAAGAAATCGTTGTCCATCTTGCAGAATACCGCGGCGGAGTATTTAACAATTATATAAACTTCACCTCAGCAAAGATACAAAAAGGCAACGTTACCTATGCACCAGATATGATGACGCCTGCTACCGGAAGCGCAATTACCGGAAACAGAGATGATCTGTCTCTGACACCGCTTACGATTTTAAATGTTACAGATAACAGCGGAATCGCTATGTGCCGAAAAGCGGAGTCGGGCGTTTATACAATTACGCTTGAATATTTACAAGGGCAGCATACAGGGTCATACGGCAAAAAGACTGTATCTGCCAATATCGAACTGACAAATTCCCAGAGTACGCCGGAGTTTGGCATTAAAAACCTGACTACAGGCACGACTGTGCAGACAGCGCTGCAAATGGCAATGGACTGTATACAGATGTCCAACGGAGATACGATTACAGATTGTACGGTAACCGGATATTCACAGCCTGGATCTTCCATAATCGTAAAGAGCGGCGATCAGGTCAATATCAGTACGATTACAGTCAGGACGGTCGTTACGATTAAAGACCAGAGAAAAGTTTATGTCGATCATGTAATGCCAGTCGGCAGGACATTTACAAATCGGTAAAGAAAAAGATTGTGATATGGCAATAAGGGAAAAGTAAAGAATGAGAAACAGAAGGGGTGTTGGAATTTTTCTGACATCCTTTTTGTGTTAGAGGGTGTTTGAACTGCTTTGATGCGTTTTGAAATTTTTTATAATTAGTAGTTGAATTATAATCGCAATTACAGTATAATGATTAAAACGGAAATGAGTATGTTATAAGAGATACATAATAGAAATATCAAAGAAAAAATGGTAAAGGAGGCGTTTTAAATGTTAGATCAGAAAGATCTCGAAGCTTTTAGAGGAATCATGAAAGAAGAGATTACCCGATCAGAAGTATCTATGAAGGTAACCGTAAAAGAGGAGATCTCCCGCTCAGAAGCATCCATGCGAACAGAAATCGCCAGGTCGGAAGAAGCGATGAAAGCGACAATGAAGGAAGAAATCGCGAAGTCTGAGAAGGCAATGCGAGGTGAAATCGCGAAATCTGAGAAGGCAATGCGAGGTGAAATCGCGAGGTCTGAGAAGGCAATGCGAGGTGAAATCGCGAAATCTGAGAAGGCAATGCGAGGTGAAATCGCGAGATCTGAGAAGGCAATGCGAGGTGAAATCGCGAAATCGGAAGCAGCTATGAAGGAGTCGATAAAGGAAGAAATCGCGAAATCGGAAGCAACGATGAAAGCGACGATGAAGGAAGAAATCGCGAAATCAGAAGCAACGATGAAAACGACGATGAAGGAAGAAATCGCGAAATCGGAAGCGACGATGAAGGAAGAAATCGCGAAATCGGAAGCAACGATGAAAGCGACGATGAAGGAAGAAATCGCGAAATCGGAAGCAACGATGAAAGCGACGATGAAGGAAGAAATCGCGAAATCGGAAGCAACGATGAAAGCGACGATGAAGGAAGAAATCGCGAAATCGGAAGCAACGATGAAAGCGACGATGAAGGAAGAAATCGCGAAATCGGAAGCAACGATGAAAGCGACGATGAAGGAAGAAATCGCGAAATCGGAAGCAACGATGAAAGCGACGATGAAGGAAGAAATTGCGAAATCAGAAGCAACGATGAAAGCGACGATGAAGGAAGAAATCGCGAAATCGGAAGCGACGATGAAAGCGACGATGAAGGAAGAAATCGCGAAATCGGAAGCAACGATGAAGGGAGTAATGCGAACGGAGATTACAAGATCAGAAAACCTTATATTAGATGAGTTGGAGCGGACGAGAAATATTTTGGAAAGCAGAATCAATAAAATGCAGGAAGATATGGATGAATTGAAGCAGTACTATCATCTTGTAAAACTGGAAAATGAAAATGCTAAGATGTTGTTCAGGATGATAGAAGATCTGTCGAAACGGGTTCTTAGATTAGAGCAGAAGACAGCATAAAATAGGCTTCTGTAATAGCTGCTCCATACAGATTTTACAGATGAAAAAAATTCATCTGTAAAATGAAAGATTCTCACACTTTCACTTTACAAACGAAAAAGATATTATTATAATAGAATTCGTTGATAAGAAGTATAAATGTGATGTTTCAAAGAGTGAACATTCGAAGGTTTGCATTAGAACAGTGATTAGAAAATAAACAGCAATCAAAAGGAGATTAGGAAAATGAACAGTGGACTTGAAATCAGATGGCATGGCAGAGGCGGACAGGGTGCAAAGACTGCGGCGCTGCTGTTAGCGGATGCGGCATTTAAGACGGGGCAGTATGTGCAGGGCTTTCCTGAATATGGCCCGGAGCGTATGGGCGCACCGATTACCGCTTATAACAGGATCGGCAGAGAGCCGATTCGCGTGCATTCCAATATTTATACGCCAAATCTGGTGATGGTTGTGGACGAGACATTACTGCATTCTGTGAACGTAACCGCAGGGCTTAAAAAAGACGGGGCGGTCATTATTAATACGCCAAAAACGCGAAAAGAGATTTTGCCGCTTTTAAATGGTTACCAGGGCAGTGTCTACACCGTAGATGCCAGAAAGATTTCGGAAGAGACATTGGGAAAGAATTTTCCAAATTCTCCAATGCTGGCAGCGGCTGTGGCAGTCAGCGGAGTGATGGAACGGGATGCGTTTTTAAAAGAGATGCAGGGGCTGTATGAGCATAAATTTGCCAAAAAGCCGGAAGTTGTGGAAGGAAATATGCTGGCGCTTTCGAAAACGTTTGAGATTGTCGAGGAAATGTTAAATCAGGAAGTAAGAAAAAGTGCATAGAAGCAAATAGTAATGCCAGAGGCAGAATAATAGCAGTAAATAATAATGTCAAAGGCAGAACAACAGCAGGAAACAATCATATCAAAGGTAGAACAAAAGAGAGTTTAAAAATAGAGACAGAAATAGAAAATAAGAAAAGAAATCGGAGATTCTGATTGATGAGAACAGATGTACATAAAATTAATGAGCAGACAAGGCACCAGGATTTGACAGAAGGATTAATGATGTTTGCTCCTGGAACGTCTAAATATTTTCATACGGGTGAGTGGAGGACGAGCACGCCAGTGTTCCATGCGGATTTGTGCAGGCAGTGTATGCTGTGTGTGCCGGTTTGCCCGGATGTAAGCATTCCTGTGCGGGATGGTATGCGTGAGGATTTTGATTTTGACCACTGCAAAGGCTGCGGGATTTGTGCCAGTGTCTGTCCGTTTCATGCAATTACGATGAAGGAGGGGAGATAATGATGGCGATCAAAGACCGTATGTCAGGAAATGAGGCTGTATCTTATGCAATCTGTCAGATTAATCCAGATGTAATGCCTGCATTTCCAATTACACCATCGACAGAGATACCACAGATCGTATCTTCTTACATTGCCAATGGTGAGATGGACACCGAATTTATTCCGGTGGAGAGTGAGCATTCTTCTATGAGTGCTGCGATTGGCGCAGAGGCAGCAGGTGCAAGGAGTTTAACGGCGACTTCGTCCGCCGGGCTTGCGCTGATGTGGGAAGAGCTGCTTTTGGCGGCGTCGAACCGGATGCCGATTGTGCTGGCGCTGGTTAACCGTACGCTGTCCGGCCCGATTAACATCAACTGTGACCATTCGGATGGGATGGGCGCCAGGGACACGGGATGGATTCAGATTTATGCAGAAAATAACCAGGAAGCTTATGACAATTTTATCCAGGCTTATCCGATCGCGGAGCATGAAAGCGTGCACCTGCCGGTAATGATTTGCCAGGATGGATTTATAACAAGCCATGCGGTGGAAAATATTGAGCTGTTAGAGGATCAGGCGGTAAAGCAGTTTGTTGGTGAATACCAGCCGGAGGAATATTTGCTGAATCCGGGAAAGCCGATTGCAGTCGGGCCATACTCTGCCTCTGGCTATGTTATGGAGGCAAAAAAGAACCAGGAAGCTGCACTGGAAAATGCGAAAGACGTGATTCTTGCAGTGGCAAAGCAGTTTGAAAAGCTTTCGGGAAGAAGTTATGGCTTGTTTGAACAATACAGGACAGAAGATGCGGATTATATTATGCTGCTGATTGGCTCTGCGGCAGGCACGGCAAAGCAGGCAGCAGACGATCTGCGCGCCAAAGGCAAAAAAGTCGGTATTTTGAAACTGCGGGTGTTTCGGCCATTTCCAGCGAAAGAGTTAGCAGAGGCATTGCGGAATTGTAAAATGGCAGCGATTATGGATCGCTGTGAGAGCTATAATGGAAACGGCGGGCCGCTGGGCTGTGAAGTAGACGCAGCGTTGTTTAGAAATAAAATTATGATTGAAACTGTAAATTATATCTATGGATTAGGCGGGCGTGATTTTACAGTAGACAATGTGTATGATGTATTTGCTCAGTTGGAAGATGCCGACCAAAATGGTACTAAGGTAGAACAGTTTCAATACATTGGGTTACGGAAATAGGAGGAAACAGTGGATCATCAGACAGTTTTAAAAGAAAAAGCATGTCAGACAGCGGGAAGCGGTTACCGGCTGAAAGACTGGATGAACCGGCAGGAGCGTTTGGCGCCGGGCCACCGGATGTGCGCGGGCTGCGGGGCTACGATTGGTGTGCGTGCGGTTTTGCGCGCGCTGCATGAAGGTGACCGTGCAGTGATCGGCAATGCCACCGGATGCCTGGAGGTTTCTTCCTATATGTATCCGTATACGGCATGGGAGGATAGTTATATCCACAATGCATTTGAGAATGCAGGCGCGACACTAAGCGGTGTGGAGACAGCATACCGGGTATTGAAAAAACGCGGGCGCCTGCCAGAGGAGGAGACGTTTAAGTTTATTACATTCGGCGGCGATGGCGGGACGTATGATATTGGTTTCCAGTCGCTGTCAGGAGCGATGGAGCGCGGGCATGACATGGTCTATGTCTGCTATGACAACGGGGCTTATATGAATACCGGTATTCAGCGTTCGTCAGCGACACCGATGTATGCGGACACGACGACAACGCCGGTGGGCACACAGTCAGACGGAAAAATGCAGAATCGCAAGGAGCTTGCAGCGATTATTGCAGACCACGATGTTGCGTATGTCGCACAGACGACATTGACACAGGACTTTAAAGATCTGCATTTAAAATCGGAAAAAGCAATTTATACAAAGGGTGCCAGCTTTTTAAATATTTTGACGCCTTGCCCAAGAGGCTGGCGCTATGAGACCCCGGAAATTATGAAAATCTGCAAGCTGGCGGTAGAAACATGTTATTGGCCGTTATTTGAAGTAGATCATGGGAAATGGCACTTGTCGTATGAGCCGAAAAAGAAACTGCCGATCGAGGACTTTTTAAAGCCGCAAGGCAGATTTAAACATTTGTTTAAAAAAGGAAATGAGGATTTAATTGTACAGTTTCAGGCGGAAGTAGACCGCCGCTGGGAAGAATTACAGTATAAATGTGCACGTTAGGAGAGTTTGATGACATTATTGACCTATCAGGTGTTTCAAACCGCAGCGAATATCGGCAGCTTTCAAAAGGCTGCCGATATTCTTGGTTTGACACCTTCTGCAATCAGCCATACGATCTCGTCGATGGAAAATGAACTTGGATTCACTGTATTGACACGCAGCAAGGCAGGGATTGCCCTGACAAATTATGGGGAGCATTTGCTGCCTTATGTGAATGCGGTGTTAAACAGTGACGAAAGCTTGCAGCAGGCGATTGCGGAGCTAAACGGGCTAAAACAGGGAAAAGTAAAGATTGCGGTATTTTCCAGTGTATGCACAAACTGGCTGCCGGATCTGCTGCGTTCGTTTCAAAAGCAGTTTGACAGGATTACGATCGAAGTATTTCAGGGGACTTATGACGATGTATATGACTGGATTAAAAACGGAGTGGCAGATCTAGGATTTTTGTCCGTATCCAGTGCAAAAGATATTCCAATCGAGCCGCTGTATAAAGATCCTCTGCTATGCGTGCTTCCAAAAGGGACACGCAAAGATTTGTCAAAATCTTATATCGATATTGAAGAAATGCGCGTGCACCAGTTTGTTACGCAGCGGGAATGTACCGACGCAGATATTCAAAATTTTTTAAAAGAAAACTCCCTGCGCATTCAGTCTAATTATCATGTGGTGGACGATTTATCTACCATAGCACTGGTGGCAAAAGGGTTTGGCATCTGCCTGATGCCTGAGCTGGTCATGCGTGATATTCCATACGACGTGGACTGTTATCCTGTCTATCCGCAGGCTTGCCGGATTATAGGAATTGCGGCGCTTCATCCTGAATTTATGGCGCCTGCGGTACGGACGATGTACAATCACATTTTAGAAAAGTATCGCTGCCTGTAATCCTGATATGGATTGTTTTGTTCGTTCTAAGAAACTACAGTATTTAGAACTTTTCATCTGCTGTCATTCGTGCTATAATAAAAGCATCAGAAATCGTTGCATCAATGTAAAGATTAATGAAAAGCCGTATACAAAAATGAAAAATAGAAAAAGGAAAGGGGGAAGTTACTGAACAGCATATTGCCGGTTTCAGTAACGACAGAAGATTGGGCGCAGAACAGGAACAAAAAAGTGTATTTGAACATGTCGAGGGAACCGCGAAAGTGTATTCCTATGCGTATGAAGATTACGAAAGCGGAGATAAAGGCGTGCAAAGCATGGTCGAAGATATTTTGGCTGACCCAGATTTCCCGGGGCTGACAGATCTGGCGGTCGGAGACTGGGGCGATACGTGGGATGAGAGCTGCCAGCCGATTTTAGATGGGATTGTGGAACATGCAGAGCAGTTTTCTCATATTGAAAAGCTGTTTATCGGGCTTATGGGTTATGAGGAATGTGAAGTATCCTGGATTATGCAGGGCAATTACAGCAAGCTGTGGGCAGCACTGCCGAATCTGAAAAGGCTCGCCATTAAGGGGAGCACGGAGCTGGAGCTTGGCGAAATCTGCCATGAAGGGCTGGAGGAGCTTACGATTATCTGCGGCGGCATTGGTTCGGATGTAATTGCTTCTATTCAAAATGCGAAACTGCCAAATTTGAAAAAGCTGCTGCTTTATGTCGGTGTGGAAGATTATGGATTTGACGGCAATGCAGATACCATCAAGGAGCTTTTGGCAAAAGCAGATTTTCCGAAGCTGCAATATCTGGGCATTACAGACAGCGAAATACAGGACGAATTAACAAAGGTTGTGTTAGAGAGCAAGTTTATGTCTCAGATCGAAACACTGGATCTTTCAATGGGGACGCTGACAGATATAGGCGGGGCGCTTTTGCTGGAAGCGGTTCCAAAATTCCCAAATATTAAAACACTGGATGTGCATTATCACTATATGTCCGATGAGATGGAAGAAAAGTTGAAAAATCTGCCGATTTGCGTGGATGTATCGGAACAAAATGAACCAGATGAATATCATGGTACGATTTATATGAATGCGATGCTGACAGAATAGGGTTTCTTATGATACAAGCAGTATTATTAGGAAATGCAGATACAAAAAGGACAGAATATTTTAGGAAGGCAGCACAGCAGGTAAAGCTGTCTTTCTTTTTTGCAGACTGGAACGATTTTGAAGTGTGGAAAGCGCAGCTTTTGGACGGACAAAAGCGGCTTGTGAAAATTGACCCTCCGCTTTGGAAAAGCTGTTCACTGGAAGAGCTGGACAGCCTGGTTTGCGATTATATACGAAAACTGGATGAACTGTCAGAAATTGCCGCAGGAGGTACGTTGCATTTTTTGAATCATCCGCAGGCGATCAAAGACCTTCTTAACAAGCGTGACTGCAAAAGGAAGCTGGAAGAGGCGGGGCTTGCGGTGACAAAGATGCTTGCGTATTCTACCGATTTTTCATCCGGGGATGCTCCTGCAACGCAGCTTGTAGAGATGATGCGGCGCACGGGAATGAGCCAAGTCTTTATCAAGCCAGTGAACGGTTCTGGGGCAGCGGGCATATCGGCGTTTCGCATACAGCCCAAAACCGGGCGCATGGCATTGTATACATGTGCGGCACAACATCCGGCGCATGGGCTTATCAACACAAAGCGCCTGCGTTGCTTTCGTGAACAAAAGGAAGTATTTGCCTTATTAAACCGGATTTTAAATCTGGATTGTATTGTGGAACGCTGGTATGCAAAAGCACAATATGGAGAATATACGTATGACCTGCGGGCAGTTGTGCAGGACGGCAGTGTAGAATTCCTGCTGGGCAGGCTTTCCAAAGGCCCGATCACAAACCTGCATCTGAACAATCATCCGCTGGAAGCATCGGAGCTTGGGATACCAGAAGCAGTGCTTAAAGAGACTGCCTGTCTGTGCGAGAAGGCAATGGGCTGCTTTTCGGGGCTTCGGTATGCCGGGATTGATCTTTTGCTGGAAAAAAACAGCCTGCATCCAAAAATTATTGAGATGAATGCCCAGGGTGATTTGATCTATCAGGATATTTTTCATCATAACCGGATTTATAGGCGGGAAGCGGAGATGATGAGGGCGTGGAGTGTGTGGAATGCTAAATGAAGTGAGATAAAAAACGTATAGTGAATGTTAAGAAAAGAGATACCAGTTAAAAAAGAGGCTGTCAGAAAACATTTTCTGACAGCCTCTTTTAATAGCGTCTTTTTAATTTTTTTTGATAGCCTTTTGAGGTGAAAAAACATTCTAAAAGCAACAATTTCGTATAAAATGTTATCTTTAAGTATTTTATAACAAAATCTGCTGTTTTGCAATACCAATGAAAAAATTGTAATAAATTACCATGTTTTATATCTATTTGTTCTGCTTTTTTAGTAATAAAATATAAAAAAGAGAAGATTAAGATACAGGATATGTTTGAGATGTAATTATAATTATTTATACATAATAAAATTTTGTTCATCTACATTTTACAGAAAAATGCTGTGAATCCTGTTGTATAGGCTGCTTGGAGAAACAAGACTACACGTAGAAAGCATAACATTTTATACGAAAATGTTATGCTTTCTACGTGTAGTTTTTTGCTTATGGGGACATTGTATGGCGGATGTACAAATGTTCTGTGTGATTTTGCTATAAATATCAGCCAGAAAATACACTGGACGCAGGAGGGAGCAAATTATGAAGGAATTGGATTATCACAGGATGGGAATGCGGATACGCCAGGTGCGAAAGGCTAGAAAATGGTCGCAGGAGGAGCTTGCAAAAAAGTGCGGGATCAGCATGTCATTTTTAGGCCATATTGAGCGTGGTACAAGAATTATGAGTTTGGAGACGTTTGTAAATATCTGCGGAGCTTTGGACGCGGGCGCAGACGAGATCTTGTGGGGTGTAGCGCATCCATCGGATATGATGCTGCAACTGTGGAATCCCCAAAAACAGGCAGCAGGTCCTAATCAGGCGGGAGTAAATGAAACAGGGGCGGCAAAATCGGACAGCTATTCTATGTATGTAAAGATTATGAAGTCCGTAGCGGAGATTATGAATGAAGCATAGCAATGCAAAGACACGGGTAATGCTGCTTGCGTCAGTGGCATCCATGATTGACCAGTTTAATATGTCCAATGTTTATCTGCTGCTGGAGATGGGGGTTCAGGTACATGTTGCCTGCAATTTTAGGCAAGGGAATACGTGTGATGCAGACAGGTTAATAAAGCTGAAAGAAAAACTGTCGCAATTACAGGTAGTATGGCATCAGTGGGATTGTCCGAGAACCATTTTGACTGGTTTAGGTGTGCGAAGTTTTGCAAAGGCGTATGTGCAGCTTGTCGGATGGTTTGAGCAGTATTCGTTTGCATGGATACACTGCCAGTCTCCGGTTGGCGGAGTGCTTGCGAGGGTGGCTGCCAAAAGGTGCGGTATCCCGGTGGTCTATACGGCGCATGGGTTTCATTTTTACCAAGGTGCGCCTTTGAAGAACTGGTTGTTTTATTATTCGGCGGAAAAGCTGCTTTCATATTGGACAGATGTGCTGATTACAGTAAATCGGGAAGATTATAGTTTTGCAAAGCGAAATCTAAACGCCAGGCATATTTATTATATCCCTGGCGTTGGTGTTGCAGATGGGAAAGAAAAAAGCGGAAAGGAAGCGGATATGCGGCGGGAATGCCGCGGCAGGTATCGCATTCCACAGGATGCATGTTTGATTTTGTCTGTCGGTGAGCTTAGCAAAAGAAAAAACCACCAGGCTGTGCTTACGGTGCTGGCGAAAATAGACAAAAAAGAGATTTTCTATCTTGTCTGCGGACAGGGGGCGTGCAGAAAAAAACTGGTGCGCCAAGCACAGAAGCTTGGGATTGCAGGACAGGTTCGATTTGTAGGATATCAGGAATATATGGCACCGTTTTATGCAGCAGCGGATTTATTTGTTTTTCCATCGTTGCAGGAAGGAATGCCAGTAGCTTTGATGGAAGCTATGGCAGCGGGGCTGGCATGTGTGGTGTCAGATATCAGGGGCAACAGGGAACTGATCGATAAAAACGGCGGGGTTATATTTGCACCCGGAGGGGAACAGCAGCTTCTGGATGGTTTGCTGCTGCTGCAAGATCGAAAGCTTCGCCAAAAATACGGCAAATATAATAAGGAAAAAATACAAGCATATTCCATTGAAACTGTAAAAAAGCGTATGAATCAGATTTACCAGAGAATCGATACAGAGAAGTTATGGCGGAAAAATGGTAATGCACAACCAAAGGTATCCGTAATTATGCCTGTTTATAATATGGCACATGGGCAGGCTTTGCAGCAGGCGGTTGCTTCTATTCAAAGACAAGACTTTGATGACTGGGAGCTTATCATCTGTGATGATGGATCGACAGATCATACGTGGAAGCTTCTGCAAAAGATGGCAGTGCGCGACAGCAGGATTTGTCTTATTCACAGTACCAGAAACCGAAAAGCGGGATATGCGCGCAATCTCTGCATCCAAAAAGCCCGCGGGCGTTATATTGCAATGATGGATGCGGATGACAGATCTGCTCCTGGCAGGCTGAAGGTACAGTATGAATATTTGGAAAAACATAAGGAACTGGACTTTGCGGGATGCAGAGGAGAGTTTTTTATCAGCAGCATCGGGGACGATAAACAATGTTATCCGTATTGCCGCCTGCCACAGCCTGAGGATTTTTTGTTCTCTCTGCCTTATGTACATGCGTCAGTGATGTTTCGAAAAACAGCGTTAGAGCAGGTAGGAGGCTATGACAGCTCCCGCTTTGCAGTGCGGGCAGAGGATTATGACCTGTTGTTGCGTATGTATGCAGCAGGGCTGCGGGGAGGAAATATAAACGAGGTGCTGTATTATATCCGACGGGATGCACAACAGTACAAAAGGCGGAAATATAGGTATCGTTTTCATGAGGCATTTATTAAATACAGAGGATTTTACAAGCTGCGTATGATGCCAAAGGGAGCGGTATATGCGCTTAAGCCGCTGCTTGTAGGGCTTTTTCCTGTACGCCTGACGGTGGCGATGCAGCGGTATTATTATAGGAAGAAATGTTAAAAAAATGGAGTACAGAAATGGTTGGAATAGTTGTGCTCAACTATGAGACATGGGAGATCAGCATTCGGTGCTTGCAGAGCATTCATAGGACATGCGAAGGGTATCCATACCGGATTTATTTGGTGGACAATGATTCAAAGCGCCCAATGCCGCGGCAGATAAGGAATGAGCTTTGCAAACGAAAGGAACAGGTTTGCTTGATTAAGGCAGGACAAAACCGTGGATATGCAGCAGGAAATAATCTCGGGATGCGTCAGGCATTGGCGGATCAGTGTGAAGTGATTGTAATTGCGAATAATGACATTTTGTTTCAAAAACAGGCGATTCAGCGGCTGGCAGCTTTTTTGAAAAAGTATCCGAAAGTCGGCATTGCAGGCCCAAAGATCGTTAACGAAAAAGGAGAAGTACAGATAAGCCGTTTTGGTATGTATACAGGGATACAGGAGATGTTTCAGATTTATACAGCAGCAAAGAAGATATTTTGGAAAAAATGGAACCGCTATTACTGCCTGGACAGGGATGCAGATAAAGCATCTTATGTATATGCGGTGTCGGGATGCTGTTTTGCAGTTTCCAGGGAGTGTGCGAAAGTAATTTTTCCATTAGATGAACAGACGGTACTTTATTTTGAAGAGCCAATTATTGGCATCCGTATGGAAAAAGCAGGATATCGTACCTGTTATTTGCCTCACAGTGTGGCTGCGCATGTGCATGGTGCAACGACAGGACAAAGGAAGCCTTTTATGTACCAGTGCATTGGGCAGAGTGAGCTGTATTATAGCGGCACATATGCACAGGCAAACTGGTGGGAGTTGTTTTTCTTGTATCTGTACCGGGAAGTGCTGTATCTTTTGCACTGTATGACAGACAGGGAGTTCAGGCACTGCTGGAAAAGTTTTCATACTGGACATCGGACAGCATTTTATAAAGCAAGGAGACAGGTGGGTTCATGAAATTCGTACAAGAGATATGGAAATACAGGCAGATGCTTGCAAGTCTTGTAAAACGGGATTTAAAAAGCAGGTATCAGGGCTCTTTTTTGGGATTTTTGTGGATGTTTTTAAATCCGCTAATGCAGCTTGCAGTATATACGCTTGTATTTTCTACGATTATGCGTTCAGGGATTGAAGATTTTTATATGTTTTTATTTGTTGCGCTGATCCCGTGGCTGTTTTTCAGCACATGTCTGAGTGCGGGGACGACGGTAGTCTTTGCGCAGCAGGACATGGTGAAAAAGATATATTTTCCAAGAGAAATTCTGCCGATCGCTTTTACAGTAAGCCAGTTTGTAAATATGCTTTTAAGTTTTATTGTCATATTTGCAGCAGCAGTGCTTCGAGGGGCTTGGATAGAACCTGCCGCGTGGCTGTGCCTGCCGTGTGTGATGCTGATCGAATTTTTCCTTGCACTTGGGATTACGTTTTTTACGGCTGCGCTGGCTGTATACTTTCGTGATCTGGAGCATATTCTGGCGATTGTGTCGATGGCGCTGATGTACTTAACGCCAGTAATTTACCCGATGGAGATGGTGCCAAAGCAGTATCAAAGTGTCATTTATATGAATCCAATGTCTTCTGTAATTATCGCATATCGGGAAATTTTGTATTACGGCAGAGTACCACAATGGCAGAACTTAAAAAATGCAGCTCTGTCTGGAATCATTGTTTTGATCCTGGGGAAAATTACGTTTTCAAGGCTACAGCGCGGCTTTGCGGAGGAATTATAAATGCAGGGTACACATACGGTGATTGAAGTAAAGGATATCAAAAAGAAGTTCCGGGTATTTTTTGATAAAGGCTATACGTTAAAAGAAAAAGCCATTGGATGGAAACGGAACAGTTACAAAGAAAAGTGGGTGTTAAATGGTATCAGCTTTCGCATTAAAAAAGGGGAAGCGGTAGGAATTATCGGGCAGAACGGGTGTGGTAAGAGTACACTGCTAAAGCTGCTTACGAGAATTATGTACCCAGATTCTGGTGAAGTAATCCTGCATGGCAGGGTATCCAGCCTGATTGAACTAGGAGCCGGGTTTCATCCTGATTTGAGCGGGAGAGAAAATATTTATATCAATGCGTCCATCTTTGGGCTGAATAAATCTGAGATTGAACAAAGGATCGATGAGATTATTTGCTTTTCCGAATTGGAGGAGTCGATTGATAATCCAATCCGAACCTATTCCTCTGGCATGTATATGCGCCTGGCTTTTTCGGTGGCAATCCATGTGGATGCGGATATTTTGCTGATTGATGAAATACTGGCTGTGGGTGATGCTAATTTTCAGGAAAAATGCTTTGAAAAAATGCAGGAAATACAGCGCGCCGGTGTGACAATCGTGATTGTCTCGCATTCACTTGGACAGATCGAAAAAATCTGCAACCGTACAATCTGGCTACAGGACGGTTTGCTTAAGGCAGAAGGTGCACCTGCGGTTGTACATTGTCAGTATCTGGACTATATGGCAAGGATACGGGAACAGGTGCCTATAAAGGAGATACCGGAGGCGCAGCCGGAAGCAGCAGTGGTCTTTGACAGCGTATTTTTTATGGACGTCTTTGGAAATGAACGGGCATTTTTTGATACCGCAGAGGATATTTTTGTTGTTGCAGAATGTTCCGTATTAAAACGAGTGGATAAAGCGGTATTCAGTATAAAGATTGTGCGCAGCGACGGGCTGTACTGTTATGGAGGCACTTCACGTTGCAATGAAGATATTTATTTTTCATTGCAAAAAAATACGGCAGTCAAAGTACGGATGCATAAAGTCTTCCTGCTGGCAGGGACATATCAGGTGAGCATCGGCATTGAGGATGAAACGGGAAAAAGCATTTGCTATATGGATCGTGCATGTGAATTTCGTATTCGTGAAAAAGGCGGCGCAGAAGGTGCTTTTTTCATACAAAATACGTGGGAAGTCATAAATGAACCAATGGATAAAGAAAATGGATGGAGGATCTGATGGAAGAAGTAACGCTGCAAATACAATCAGTTATTTACCAAAATAAAGCAAGTGATTTAAAAAAAGCAGTGATGCAGGCTGCAAATGCAGTCCGGGTTGCAAAAGAATATGGCATTTGTATCAGTGGGAGCATGGTTTATGGCGATGCATCTGCACAGGCAGTATTGACAGAAGAAGAGGTTGCAGACATACAAGGCATGTTGCCGAAAGAGTTTCGCTTTTCGTATCGTGTGTTTGGAATGAATACAGGTACGGCAAAAGGGCATAACCTGCTGGCACAGCATAGCAGTGCCGCTTATCTGCTGATTATGAATCCAGATATCCTTATGAGTCCGTCATGCCTGTATGAATTGTTCCGCTCAATGAAACAAAAAGACACAGCAATGGCAGAAGCAAGGCAGACACCATTAGAACATGCCAAAGCATATGAAGAAAAAACAGGGGAAACGCAGTGGGCATCGACGGCATGTGTGCTGATCAGGACAAGTGTATTCCGCAGTGTACATGGATTTGACGCGGATACGTTTTTTATGTACTGCGATGATGTAGATTTTTCCTGGCGTGTAAGGCTGGCTGGATATAAAATACTGTACCAGCCACGTGCAGTTGTCTATCATGCGAAACATCTATCGATTGGTGCAAAATGGCTGCCGACTTGTGCGGAGCGGTATTATTCAGCGGAAGCAGCGCTGCTTTTGTCCTACAAGTGGTCGGATTTTAACCGGACAAGGAAACTGCTAAAGCAATATGAGGCGTGCGGGGGAGAAGATGAAAAAAAAGCTGCTGCGCAGTTTCGGAAAAGACAGAAAGAAAAAAGGCTGCCGCATCCAATAGATAAAAATCGCAAGATCGGAAAATTTATCGGTGACGAATATGGAGAGATGCGTTTTCAAATAAGCGGACATTAAAAATACAGAGGTAGGACAATGGACAAATTGGAAAATACACAATTACAAGAGCGGTTTGCCAGGCTGTTTTCCGGGTATACGATTGCAGGACAATATGCCAGATATGTGGAAATGCTGACAAAGGCACAGGAAGCGCAGTTTTTTGAAAAATATGAGAAGCTGGTAAATGAAACAAAAGCACAGGATTCAAAAGCAGAAAACGAAATATTTTTATCAATTATTATAAGGACGCAGGGAAAGCGTGCAGACGGTCTGCGGGAGGCGTTGCTTTGTCTGGAAGCCCAGACTGACCAGGATTTTGAAGTGATTCTTGCTGCACATAAGGCAAAGCCGCACAATTTGAAACAAATAAAAGCCATTCTAAAGGAACAGACGGCTGCTATGCGTAAAAAGATCCGTTTGATTCAAATAGAGGAGGGCACGCGGGCGGTGCCGATCAATTACGGATTTGCGTATGCAAGAGGAAGATATGTGTCTGTATATGACGATGATGACATCTTGTTTGCGGACTATGTGGAAGCGTTTCACCAGGCGGCGGAGTTTGGGGAAGGAAAACTGCTGCACGCATATGTTTTTTCGCAAAAATGGAAAGAAAATGTCAAGTCCAAAGATCAGACAGGTTACTGTGCAGTCGGTGCTCCAAAGCCGCAGTACTGTCAGAATTTTCACTTGATCCGCCAGCTTGAAAAAAATCTGTGTCCGCTTATGAGCATCGCTTTTCCGCGGTATTTATTTGATGAATGCAGGATCATGTTTGATGAATCACTGGATGTGATGGAAGACTGGGAATATATCATGCGCACGGCGCCTCTGTGCGGCGTCTATGATATCGAAGAAGTGACAAGCATCTACAGGCATTGGATGAATGCGGAAAACTCTGCGAGCATTCATGGCCAGGACACTTGGGATAAAGTGTATGCACAGATTAGAAGCAGGATAAACGGGCATCCGCTGCTGCTGCCGGATGGATTTTTAAATATAAACAAAAAGAAAGCAGGGCAGGAACAGGCGTGCTGTTTTTCGGCAGGATATCCGCGTATGGAAGGGATTTTGTTTTTCGACCTGGGTGAAGGTTTTTCAGATGCACATTATGTGAGCACAGGGAATACTTTGCTGTTGCCGGAATTTGAACTGAAATTTTCCGTTCCGCGGGAATACAGACACGCGGCGAGATTTCGGATTGACCCATGTGAATATGGAGGAATTCTTCTGCGTGACAGCAAGATTATTTTGAAATATGAAGACGGGACACGCAAGGCATTTTTAGCCTCAAAATGTGAACACAATGGATATTATGCGGACGGCGCTCTGTATTTTATGCACTATGATCCAATGCTTGTCTGGAAAAATACATATGCGGTCAGTGAAATTACGATTCGGGGCTATGTCTCTATGGAAATTCCAGAGCATTTGTTCAAAAATGCAGCAGAACATGAAAAAAGGCAGCAATTTGCACGCGGCAGCGTATGGCGCAGAATCTGCGGCAGCATATGGCGCAGGATACGCAGGACAGTAAGTAAGAGATCATAAGAAGCAGCACATTTGCTCGGCAGACAGTATGGAAGGCGGAGGATGATATGAAAGTAGCAGTAACAGGTGCAGCAGGATATATCGGGCGGCATGTGGTGAAGGAGTTGTTAAAACAGGGGCATCAGGTAGTTGCGGCTGACCTGCATTTTAAAGAAGTGGATGAGCGGGCATCGATGTGCAGCGTTGATTTGTTTGGCAGGGATGCGGATATTTATGAAAAACTGGAAAAACCGGATTTGTGCATTCATCTGGCATGGAGGGATGGATTTATCCATCAGTCAGCACTGCATATGGAATCTTTGTCTGACCATTTTATTTTTCTGAAACATATGATAGACAAAGGCTGTCCGCGCATTGCTGTTATGGGGACAATGCATGAGGTCGGCTATTGGGAAGGAAAGATTGATGCAGAAACACCTTGTCGTCCGCTGTCACAGTATGGCATTGCTAAATATGCGCTTGGCCAGGCACTGATGCAGTATGCGGCAGGCAGAGATACAAAGATATACTGGCTGCGTGCTTACTATATTACAGGTGATGATGCGAGAAACTGTTCGGTATTTACAAAGCTGCTGCGTGCCGCAGAAGACGGCAGAAAGACGTTTCCATTTAATTCCGGTACGAACCGGTATGATTTTATTGATGTCCGTGAACTGGCAAAGCAGATTGTCGCGGCAGGGATGCAGGATCGTTACACAGGAATTATCAATGTATGCACAGGAACGCCGGTTGCGTTAAAGGATAAGGCAGAAGAATTTATTGCAAAAAAACATCTGCCGATTCAGCTTCAATACGGGGCATTTCCAGACAGGGCATACGATTCTCCGCTTATATATGGAGATGCTACAGTAATCCACGAGATTTTAAAGGCTGGAACAAACGGGGGGGGTAAAGGAAAGCTATGGATCTTGTTTATGTATCGTATAATTCTAAAAGATGGATCAGGCAGTGCTTTGATTCGCTGCTGCAAAGCCAGTACGATTTGAAAAAAATAGCGGTCTACGTAGTGGATAATGGTTCGAAGGACGGTTCATTAACGCAGCTTAAAGCAGCAAAACAAAAATGCAGCGGGCGGGTGAAAAGCTTTGAAATTATCGAGGCAAAAGAAAATCTTGGATTCGGGCGCGCGAACAACCTCGGAGCAGAGCACGGTACAGACCCCATCATTTGCTTTTTTAATATCGATACACGGCTTTATCCAGATACTCTTTCCAACCTATACAAAGAGATTCGAGAATCAGACAAATCCTGGGGGCTATGGGAACTGCGTCAGTTTCCTTACGAACATCCGAAGCTGTACGACGCACTGACACATGAGACAGGCTGGAGCAGCGGGGCGGCTTTTGCTGTGCGCCGCAGGCTGTATGAAAAAATCGGCGGTTTCGATGAAGAGATTTTTCTGTATGCGGAAGATGTGGACTTAAGCTGGCGTCTTCGCTCCTATGGATACAAGTTGAAATATGTTCCAAAAGCAGTAATTACGCATGATTCCTATCGGACAGCAGGAGAAGTAAAGCCTGCGCAGCATGTAAACGGTGTAATGAATAATTTGTTGCTGCGTTATCGGTTTGGCGGCATTGGAAGTATTGTAAAAGGTCATGTTCTTTTTTTGAAATGTATGATGTCTCCTGCGGCATTCCCAGGTGCGAAAACGCTGCTGCTGCAAAGTTATCTGCGGCACTTTGCAAAAATCAAGCATTTTCGTGACCCTCACAGCTATGGCAGAGCAGGCAGTTTCTTTGCAGATTTTATCGGATTTGATTATTCCGGGACAAGGGACGGGGCATTTTATAAAAACCAACTTCCAAAAGAGCATCCACTTGTTTCTATTATTGTAAGGACATGCCAAAGGCAGGCGGTGCTTCGGGAAACACTGCTGTCCCTGCGCAGCCAGACATACCCGAATATAGAGATTGTCGTTGTGGAAGATGGAAAAGAAACGGCAGGAAAGATGATCCGCGAAGAATTTTCGGATCTGAATATTCTTTATTTTGCAACCGGAAAAAGGACAGGACGCTCCAGGGCTGGAAATATGGCAATGGAAAAAGCGCATGGCACATATCTGAATTTTTTGGATGACGATGATCTGTTCTATGCAGACCACGTTGAAGTGCTTGTGCATACACTGCTTCATTCTGAAAACCGGGCTGCGTATGCATTCGCCTTTCAGACGCCGATCACAGTAAAGAGCCTGGAGCCGTATGTATACGAGTTGGATGCATACGAAGGAATACACAAGCAGACATTTGATAAAATCATGCTGTGTCATCATAATTATATCCCGATTCAATGTATGATGTTTGAAAAATCGCTGTTTGAGCAGTATGGTGGTTTGGATGAAAGCCTGGACGCATTGGAAGACTGGGATCTGTGGGTGCGCTATTCGCTGCATACAGATTTTACATGTGTGGAAAAGACAACATCTATTTACCGGGTGCCGAAGGACAGAAAGAAGCGTGTATGCAGACAGAAGGTGCTGGATGATGCACTGGAAATCGTGCGGGAGAAGCATAAGGGGTATTTGCAGAGATTGCGTGTGGATGAGATTGCGGGGTTGTATCAAACAAAAAGTTAGGATCGTTAGAATTTTGGAGTCAATGGAGGAGCGTGCCAGAATGAAAGAAAAGAAGGATGGTGTATTCATAAGAAATCCGTATTTTTTATTAATCAGTGTTTCTTTGATTACAGGATTGATTTTATATTATCCATTTATTTTTGGTGATAAAATCCTGGCATATGCAGGATGGGGATATGATACCAGGCATTCGTATTTGCCTGCTTATGAATTTTGGCATAACAGGATAGCGCAAGGGAGATTTTCCATGTTTGACTTTACTTATGGCTGGGGTACCAATGTATTTGCTGTTATTTGGGCTCTCATGGATCCGTTTTCTGGTTTCCCTATCTTAGTTAGCCTCATAGCAGGTGTGAATTTCATTGGAAAAACGCTTGCATTATTCCAGATTTTAAAGTCTGTTTGTATTTCTGTTGTTGGTTTTAAATATTTCAGACTGATGGGATATTCTCTAAAAAGTGCATTTATTCCATCGTATATTATGGGATACTGCGGGTATATGATTGTTACAGGAGAACACTATTTTTTTTCCACATATGCAGTGTTCTTTGCGATGATATTACTGTTTGCAGAATTGTCTATGCAGCAGGCAAAAATGCACAAAGGATTGTATATTTGTATTGCCTGGCTTGCAGCTATTAGTGTATATGCTGTTTTTCAGGCTGCACTTGCTGTTGGAATTTATGTACTGATCCGAAGTAGCATGCTTTCAAAAGACAGTAATGAATATATTTTGCGCGTATATCAAGTCATAAAAGGCGCAATTATAGGGATGCTTCTCAGCCTGTTTAGTGTATTGCCGCAGATCTATGCTATTTTAGTGGATTCCAGTAGGGTAAACACAAAGAGAGGACTGGCAGAAACAATCCTTGGTGCTTTCAAATTATTGCCAAAAGGTTTTATTTTGGAAACTGTCAGTAATTTTTTTTCCAGTAATTTGTATGGCACAATAAATGAATATCATGGGTACGGAAGCTCCAGATTTTCTACTACACCATATTTTTTCGGTATGCTGTTTACTTTTTCAGCAGTTCATTTCGCCATAAAATTAATAAGACAAGATGGAAGTAAAAAAGAAAGATTCATAAAAATATCTGCGTTTTGCATAGGATTTCTTGTTTTATTCAGCCAGTTTTTTATACAGCTTTCTAATTTGTTTGTATATTTACAGTGGAGGTTCGTATTTGCTCTGCTGCCATTTTTTGGAATGGTATGTGCAGACTTTTTAGAAGATTTGTTTCATAACAAACAGATTCGCGCAGCTACTTTTATGATTCCGGCAGTTACAGTGATTTTAATTTTATGGAATTGTGATAAAAACATACGATTTATTAGGATAGCCGCTTATTTAGCAGTTGTATGCATTTGTATATTAGAACTTATATTTTTTATGCGCAGGTATTTAAAAAGTAGGCATCATGTATTGTTTTTATTACTGTTGGCGCTGACTGCCGTGAATTTATTAGCAGATAGTGGCATTGTCGTATATGCAGACCAGTCCATTATGGAAAAATATCAGTTGGAAAATGGTTACCGTGACAGCCGTATTACTTCTATGCTCCAAGAGGTGGAAGAACAGGAGGGAGCGAATTTTTATCGCATTGACAGAACTTACGTAGATGGCATTACACCGGATATTTTATTTTCGTTTGTACAGCCAATGCGCACATTGAGTGTTTATAATAGCACGCTGAGCACGAATTTGGTTAGTGCGGTTACCTGTTTGGCTGATACATCATTTTATACACAGATGGGATATAGTATTGGTTCGATTGGCATGAAATTTGATTCAGACCTGGCAGACTTGTTTGGTTTAAAGTATGTTATTTCGCATATGAGGAGAGACCTTCCTGGATGGGAAGAGGTGAAAGAAGTGGATGGCTTGTTTTTGTATAGAAATACTAGGATGAATGGTGCCGGAGTCTTGTATTCACAAAGTATGCCAGAATCCGCATATGAAAAATTAACGGATGTAGAAAAATGTTTTTTGGCAAACCAATATCTTATTGTAGATAGTGATAGAAAGAACAGTGAAACAGATATTGGTAACCTTGCTTATCAAGATGTGTCTGACCGAATTTTAGAAATCAATGAGACAGAAGATTCGGAAGTTTTGTATTTGAGCAGCTCTGCTGAAAATGCGGGCAGTTTGTGCCTGGAAATAACAATGGATGAAGTAAGCAGGCAAAGTGCTAACCTGTCTTTTTATAACCAAGATGGCATGGAGACGGATACGAAGATGTGCCAGCCAGGGACAGGCAGTGGAAATATCGTTAGCAAAGTGCCATTGGATACAGCATATATTAAAATCACATTGGACGACAAAAACAGAACGCCAGATGGATATCGGCTGTATGAATGTACACAGAAGGGCTATACAAATAGTGGAGTGCACTTAACAAATGAGAGAATGGGTAATGTGGTCAGTGGATGGATTGATGCTCAAAAAGATTCTTATTTGCTACTTCCGATACCATATGAAGACTGCTGGGAACTTAAGATCAACGGTGAAACGGCAGAATATAGAAAGGCAGATTATGGATTGATTGCTGTGGAAATGGACGCGGGAACAAGTTTGCTTACGATGAAGTACGATAACAAATTTAACAAAGCAGGTAGCACGGTCAGTATGACTGTTTTTGCAGTACTCATTCTTATGCATGGGAGGGCTGTTTTTAGAAAACGAAGAAAAAATGCGAGGTAGGATTATGAAATATTTAGGGCCGCAAATGCTGGAATTTAAACAAAACGGCGACGAAAGGGGGCATTTGGTTATTGTGGAAGGCAGCGAGGATATTCCGTTTGATATCAAGAGGATTTTTTATATCTATGGTTCAGGTCACGATGTTGTCAGGGGACAGCACGCAAATAAAAAGTCTGAATTTGTATTAATCAATGTGTCGGGACAATGTAAGGTAAAGGTTGCGGACGGGCTTGGAAACGAGGCGGTGTTTGTATTAAACAGGCCACATACAGGTGTTTATTTGCCGGCAATGGTGTGGAAGGATATGTATGATTTCAGTACGGATTCCGTGCTGCTTTGCCTGGCAAGTGAGCATTACGATGCGGGAGAATATATCAGGGATTTCGATTCCTTTTTGGAAAATGTACAAAAAATGGAAAAAGACGTTTGAGCAGCGGGAGGAGACAGATGAAAGTATCAATTATAATTCCGGTATATTTTAATGAAGAAAATCTGGTGCTGCTCTATGAAGATATCAGACGGAAAGTATTAGATGCAGATGAATTTGATTATGAGATGCTTTTTGTGGATGACGGTTCTAGGGATCATAGCTGGGAAGTGCTCAAAGGCTTGCGGGAACAAGACCAGAAGGTTAGGCTGATAAAACTGTCAAGGAATTTTGGTTCCCATGCAGCAGTCTTGTGTGGACTGGAAAATTGTACAGGGGATTGTGCAATCGTGAAGGCGGCTGATTTACAGGAGCCTTCAGAGCTGATTCTTAAAATGGCAGAAAGCTGGAAAAAAGGGAATCATGTAGTACTGGCAGCCCGTAAGGCTAGACAGGAACCATTGAGACAGCGTTTTTTTGCAGGAATGTATTATTGGATGGTACAAAAAACGGCACTGCCTGGTATGCCAAAGGGCGGATTTGACGTATATTTGCTGGACAGGAAAGTGGTGGCAGTATTGGTGTCGATGCAGGAAAAAAACAGTGCCTTGACAGGGCAGATCTTATGGAGTGGTTTTCGAACAGATGTTGTATATTATACAAGGCTTGCAAGACATGCTGGGCAAAGCAGGTGGACATTTAAGAAAAAGGCGAGGCTTGTCATGGATACAATGTTTAGCTTTTCAACGCTTCCAATAACAATGGTGCTGGCTGTAGGAGCATGTTCTTTTACAGGTGCGCTGCTATGGGCAGGCGTTGTTCTGGCAGCGAAACTGACAGGGAGCATAACAGTCAGTGGATGGACAACATTGTTTATTTTACAGCTTTTTAGCTTTGGAGTAATTATGCTGACATTAGGAATATTGGGAGAGTATCTCTGGCGCACATTTGATGCGTCCAGGAACAGGCCTCCGTATATTATTGAGCATATAGACAGTGATGGAGCAGGTATGGAAAAAAGGATGGTTGGCTTAACAGGAGGGAAACAGAATGAATAAAACCGAAGAAACAACGAGACAGATGTATACAGTTGTAACGAAATACAGGCATAGGAAAATGGAAGGCAGGATTATAGACTTTGTGCCATTTGATGAAACATGGATCAGAGATTTTGTGCGGGTGCGCAATGCAAAACGAAATCTGTATTACTTCAACCAGTCATATCTTTTAACAGAAGAAAGCCAGAAGGAATGGTATTTCAATTATCTGGATCGCCCAGACGACCTGTTTTGGTGTATTTTGGACAAGAAGGGGCGCTTTCTTGGATCAGTCAGGCTGTATGATATGGATGGCGAGCAGTCTATTGTAAATCAGGGTAGCTTTATGATCGATGAAAAAGTGGCAGATGAAGCACCATATGCGCTGGAGGCAGAATTGTTGTCGTTGGATTTTGCTTTTGAGATTCTTCATGCGAGTCAGGTCATTAATGAGAACAGATATGACAACAGTGCGATGAACAGTCTGTCTAAAAAGATGGGGTTCGTAGTTGTCAAGGATACAAAGATCGGCGGCGTGCCATTTAAATATCATCTTTTGTATAAGGACGCATATAGTAAAAAGAGATCAGCAGCGGAGCGTGTAATCGCGTACTGGGCAGGGCGCCACGAGGAGTAAAAGATAAAAAAGGATGGAATAGCAAAGTAGGAAAGGCGATAGCGAAAATGGGTACGATGAATGTAGATACAAAAAAGATATTGGATGATATTGCAAAAGATTCAATTTATGCAAAAGGGGTTGCGTCTGCTTCTCTGACATACTGCTGCAAGCTGTTCCAGGCAGGGATGATACCAGGAAGCGTGTTGGAACTTGGCCCAGCAGAAGGGCTGATGACAAAAGTCCTATATGGGGATGCACAGGCGTTTCTTAAATGGTCGGGAGGAAATAAGAAATATACGGTTGTGGAAGGCAGCAGCATTTTTGCGCAGGCATTGCAGGAAAGATATCCAAATATGGATGTTCATGCGTGCCTAGTGGAGGAATACGAGCCGGAAACGAAATATGAAAATATTATCTTGGGACATGTCCTGGAACATGTGGAAAATCCGGTTGCTGTGCTTTTGCAATGTAGAGATTGGCTTACACAGAATGGGCGCATTTTTGCAGCAGTGCCGAACGCAAAAAGCATCCACAGGCAGGCTGCTGTCAAGATGGGGTTGCTTGGAAGTGTGTATGATTTTTCTGAAAAAGACAGGCGTCACGGGCACAAGCGAGTGTTTGATAGAAATATGTTCCTGAAGCTGTTTGACCAGACCGGGTATGTGGCGATAAAAAGCGGCGGCTACTGGTTAAAGCCATTGTCTGATAGACAGATCGAGGAAAGTTGGACGCAGGAGATGATACAGGCGTTCCTTCTGCTTGGTGAGGAATACCCGGATATTGCGGGAGAGACCTATGTGATAGCCAGTAAACAAGAGTTAGAAAGGGAATAAAGGGAAACGGCAATGCATTATGCATGGAAGGAATTGAAAAAAGCTGCTAGTATGCAGTTGGAAACAAAAGAAGATAGGGTAGCAGTGCTTGGAAACTGTTCAACACAGTTGTTTGCAACAGCGTTACAGGGGCAGGCAAGGCTTTGCGGGATTAATGTTCTTGTTTACGATGCAGAATATGACCAGATAGATGTGCAGCTTATAGATCCGTTGTCAGAGGTATATTGTTTCCAGCCGGATGAAATATTGCTATGGATTTCTTCGCAGCGGTTGTATGAGGAATTTATGGTGTTGCCAGTTACTGAAAAAAGCGGGTATGCAGACAAGGTGTTACAAAGGCTGCGATATTATTGGGATCTGATAGCGGGTAATTGCGGTGCCAGGGTTTTACAGATGAATTTTACAGAAATACAGGATAAGCCGCTTGGGCAGTTTTCTTGCAAAGTGGAAGAGACATTTACTTACCAGATTCGTAAGCTGAATGCCAGTTTGCAGGAAGCAATGGCAGCGGATAGGAACATATACCCGGTTGATTTGCTGTCTGTGCAGGTTCGGATTGGTCAGGAACAGTTTTTTCATGCTCCATTTTATTACAGTGCAAAAATGCCAGTTTCTTTGGATGGTATCTCTTATATGGCAGAGGCGGCTACCGGAGTGCTTACTGCTATGCATGGGCATATGAAAAAATGTATTATTACGGATTTAGACAATACGCTTTGGGGCGGCATAGTTGGTGATGATGGCATCGGTGGCATTGAAATTGGAGAGCTTGGAAGAGGACATGCCTTTACAAATCTGCAAAGATGGCTAAAACAGCTAAAGGAATATGGTGTAATCTTGGCAGTTTGCAGTAAGAATGAGGAAAAGGTGGCAAGAGAACCGTTTGAAAAACATAGGGAGATGGTATTGCGGCTGGATGATTTTTCGGTATTTGTTGCAGACTGGAAAGATAAAGCAGCAAATATTTGCCTGATCCAGGAAACGCTGAATATCGGCATGGATGCGATTGTATTTTTGGATGACAGCCCGTTTGAGAGAGGACTTGTGCGTCAGGCGATCCCGGCGCTGGAAGTGCCAGAACTGCCTGAGGATCCAGCACTTTGCTTGGAGTATTTGCAGTATTGTAATTATTTTGAGGCAATATCTTATGCGAGCGCAGATGGAAATCGCACTGGCATGTATCAGGCGGAATTTGCGCGCAGGCAGTCGCAGACTTCCTATGGCTCATTGGACGGATACTTACAAAGCCTTGGAATGGAAGGGAGGGTACAGCCGTTTTCAAGCGATAACTTTGCACGGGTTGCCCAACTTACACAGCGCTCCAACCAGTTTAACCTGCGTACAGTCCGTTATACGCAGGAAGAAATTGCACGTATTGCAAAAAGCAGTCAGTATTTAACGTTAGCTTTTTCGCTTAAAGACAAGTATGGGGACTATGGACTTGTAGCGGTTGCCATATTGGAGAAAAAGTCTGTTACAGAAGTGTTTATTGACACCTGGCTGATGAGCTGCCGTGTGTTTAAGCGGGGCATGGAGGAATTTGTTATGAACTGTATGGTACGCATAGTGCGGCAGCATGGATTCTTGCTTATAAATGCACAGTATTTGCCGACGGCAAAAAATGTGCCTGTTAAAGATATTTACACCAAGATGGGATTTACGGAAATACAGGAGAACTGGTACTGCCTAAAGACAAACGACTATCAACAACAAAAAAATTTTATTAAGGAAGTGAGAAACGATGAAGAGGACAGAAGTTTTTAAGAAGCTGACAGATATTTGCAGAGAAGTGTTTGAAGATGAAAAACTGATTATTACCGAAGAAACGAATGCGCAAGAGGTAGCAGGGTGGGATAGCCTGACGCACTTTTCGTTGATAAGCGAGCTTGAAATGGCGTTTAATATCCGGTTTACCCTTGGAGAGATCCAAGGATGTAAAAATGTTCGGGAATTGGTAGACGCCCTACTTTTACATTTAGAGGAAAAAGACTTATGAATATTCACCATATAGGATATGTTGTAAAAGAGATCCAGGCAGCGACGCAGGAATTTGCGCTATTTGGATACCATAAGGAAACTGCGGGGGGGATTGTTTATGACGTTTTGCGCGGAATCGATATTGTTTTTATGACAAACGGAATATACCGAGTGGAGCTGGTGCAGCCAAAGGATATAAATAGTATAGCCGCAGGAATGCTCCGCAGGCTTGGAAGTGCACCGTATCATATTTGCTATGAATGCGGTGATTTGGAAAAGGAAGGAAACATGCTTCGGGAAAAAGGGTATGTGCCAGTGAGCAGTGAGCAGCCTGCGGTTGCACTTGGCGAACGGAAAGTAAGCTTTTGGTTCCATCCGCAGATCGGAATGGTGGAGCTTTTGGAAACAGTTCGCTTTGCAGGACAGGATGGTTAAGCAGTTGGGAACAAGGGAACGAAAGGAGTAGGATAGATGAAGGTCATGCCGAACCGTTTGGACAGGGGATTTTCTCTGTACCAAGCGGAGTTTGAGAAAAAAGCGCTGGATGTGTTGCGTTCAGGCTGGTATGTGCTTGGCAGGCAGGTGCAGTGTTTTGAGAAGGAATTTGCACAGTACTTGGACATAGGGTATTGTGCCGGAGTTGCAAGCGGGCTGGATGCACTTTGGATTGCGTTGAAAATGCTTGGGATAGGGCAGGGTGATGAGGTGATTGTCCAAGGAAATGCCTATATTGCAAGTGTGATGGGGATTACAATTAATGGTGCAGTACCAGTGTTTGTAGAACCTGACAAATATTTTAATATAGACGCTTTACGTATTGAGGAAAAGATTACGGAAAAAACCAAAGCGATCCTGGTAGTGCACTTATATGGGCAGGCTTCAAATATGGACGCAGTTATGGCAGTTGCAAAAAAACATAGTCTGCGGGTTGTTGAAGATTGTGCACAATCTCATGGGGCAGATTTCCGTGGAAAAAAGACAGGGACGTTTGGTGATATCGGCTGTTTTTCTTTTTATCCGACCAAAAATTTGGGGGCGTTTGGAGATGGGGGCGCAATCGTCACAAACCAGGAGGAAATAATAGAAAAAGTAAAGGTATTTCGCAATTATGGAAGCGAAAAACGCTACTATAATAAAGTGGTTGGGGCAAATTCCAGGCTGGATGAGCTACAGGCAGGATTTTTGCGTGTGCGCCTCTCACATATGAAGGAAATTTTGGAATGTCGACAGGAAGCAGCACAGCAGTATCTTAAGAAAATTTCTAATAGCCAGATAGTGCTGCCAACGATACGAGAAGGGGCAGCACATGTCTGGCATCAGTTTGTGGTCAGAACGAAACGTCGCAGGGAATTGATGGATTTTTTAGAACAGAAAGGAATTGGTACAACAATCCATTATCCTGTCCCGCCGCATTTGTCAGAAGCATACCAGTGCTTGGGGATGCGCTCTGGAAGCCTGCCTATTACAGAGCAGTATGCAGATGAAGTGTTGTCATTGCCATTGTATGATGGGATTACGCAAGAGGAGCTATGTTATGTGGCGGATGCAGTGAACCAGTTTACATATGCAGAATAAACATGAGCTTTGAGTACTTATGTATAGTTGTATTAAAAGAAACGGAGGGGTTGTATGTTTGCATTCTGTAAGGCAACAGACAAAGAGAAAGTGGGAACAAGCAGACAGGTAGCATGGATTAACGGTGCGAAACTAGTTGCCATTCTAGCAGTATTGGTAGATCATACTAATGGGGTGCTTTATATAAATCAAGAGTTTGCATTGGCTTCTTATTTTTCCGTAGCGCTGTTTGTGTTGCTTTCTGGTATGACGTCTTATATGACAAATGCAAATGGCAAGGATGTTTCGGGGGGGGGGTATTTACGAAACTGTAAAAAAATAATGGCTGCATACAGTTTGGCAGTTGCAGTATATTTGGTTGTTCAGACACAAGGATTTGACTTTTCTTTGTATTTATATTATTTGTTTCACTTTAATATTAGTGGCCCGCATTACTTTGTATTGTTATATGTTCAGCTTATGGTATGGAATGGGGTGCTTTATTGCCTGTTGCAAAAGTGTCCAGTGTCGGTAAAAGGCTGGGTTTGCGAGGGGATGGTGCTTGCTGGTATACTCGTTCTGGCAAGCTGGACAACAAACCATACAAATATTCTGGATGTATATGGTGGAGGAGGAAAGCTTTTTGGCGGGACGTATCTGGTATTGTATTATTTTGGAATGCTAGTGCAAAGGCATGGGTGGCTGCGTGAGGGGAGTATCGAAAAAAGTGTAGGAATGCTTGCTTTTTTTGGGACTGCCTGGTTCTTGTGTTGGAGGTATACATGTAAAAATGGATATGTGCTAGATCGATATGTGCCATTTGGGCCTGGAAGCAATCCGCCTAGTGCAACACTTAGCATATCAGCGGTTTTTATGCTGTTTGCAATGTTTGGATTGTTCACTATACTTGGGCAATCCCGATATTTATCCTGGGTAAGCCTGCTGGCGGATAAGGCTGGAAGGCATACACTGTATATATTTTTATACCACAGGCTGATTTTGGATTGCTTTCTTTTAGAATATATGCTTGATTTGCCACAGAAAAACAGATGGATTGCAAGAGTGGTGTATTTTGGAGTCATGATAACAGGAGCTTGGCTAATCGAATGGGTGGTTAGCTATGTGCAAAAGAACTTGGAAATGAAGCGTGTTTGAAAATTTACTCTTTGGTAAAAAGCATTTTCAAACACGCTTATATAAACTGCCAATGGGTAGTAACGAAATGTAACTTTTAAACAACCGCATCCTCTTTTGTATAGCTTTCCAAAGAATGTTCCTTTACCTGAATACACACAAAGCTGATTCCGGTATCCTCTGCTGCAAAGAACTGGCGCTTTGCAGCAGGAGAAATGCGAAGCCAGTCGCCTGCTGTGAGTGCTACGGTTTCCGTGTCAATCACAGCTTTGCCTTTTCCAGAAAGGATGGCGTAGATCTCTTCATTCTGCTTATGTGCGTGGACAAAAGGTACACATGCGCCTGCTGGAAGGTTGTTGATGCTGATTTCAGCCCCGGTTAAAGAAAGCTTGTCGTGCAGTTCAGTTCTCGCGTCTGCTGGTACGTTTACTTTGTTAAAATTTGCCATAATAAAACCTCCGTTTATGTTTGCTGTAACAATGATTGATACATCTATAGTTATAGCATGCATTTGTTGTAATGTCAATAGTTACATCACGTTTTTGTAAAAAAAATCCCTGCTTTGCTGGTACTGACAATCCTCTTTCCCGGCGTCCTAATTCAAATTTGTACGCTCTAAAACAAATCCTCGGAGCTGCTGCATTAAGGATTTTGTAAAATTTGTTTTTTGGAATCGTTTAGCAGATCCTGCACAGTGACAGACTTTAGCTCCAGTTCCATTGCTTCCTGAATTTTTTGCAGTCTGCTGTCCAAAACAGAATGAATATTTTTTCCGACAGGGCAGAGCGGGTTTGGATTTTCGTGAAAATGAAACAGCTCGCCTTTTTCGATGCATTCAACTGCGTGGTAGATGTCTAACAGGGTAATTGTATTCAAAGGCTTTGTAATCTCAGTTCCGCCGCTGCCCCGTATTACGTTTACAATATCGGCTTTTTTAAGCTGCTGGAGCAGCCTGCGTATAACGACAGGATTTGCATTGACGCTGGATGCAAGGAAGTCACTCGTTACTTTATAGTCATTTTTAAATGTTTCGATACATATAAGGATATGCACGGCGATTGTAAATCTACTTGAAATCTGCATGTCTTGCCTCCGATTGCTCTATGTGTTCGATTGTTCTATTTTACTACGCGGGATCTTATAAAATGGCGCAGTATATGTGATAGTATAGCAGAAGCATGGGGATTTCGCAAGAAAGAGCTGAAAAGCCCAAAAAATTGATTTGTAAAAACGGATGCAATGCGGTATAATCGTAGTGTTTTTAAAAACAGTGTTTTCTTTTATAGCTATGGCTGGATCGAGTGCTACAGCGAACAAACCAAACCATATTGAGCAGCTTGTTTCGTAGCACTTACAAAGAGCAGCCGGGAGAGAGGATGTGCCTTCCCTGGCGGCGGCTTTGGAAGAATGGTTAGAAGCCCTTAGTATTCTGCGGAAAAAACCAGGGGCGCAGCCAAGCGGCACCTTTAGCTGACGGTAGGCAGCGAACTAGGTGCCGCGACCGTCCACAGCCACAGCGTATCAGCAGAATGCTTAGGGATTCTTAGCATTCTGGAACGGACGCCGCCAGGGGAGGCACATCCTCTCTCCCGGCGTCCCTCCCTGTAAAAACTTACCAAAGCCATTTAAACTTGTTCGCTGTAGTACTAGAGCGTGTTTGAAAAATTACGAATGAGGAGGATTAAAATGAAGGAGCGATATCAAAGTACGATTGCTGCCTGTTTTGTCGGCTATATTGTGCAGGCGATTGTAAATAATTTTGTGCCGCTGTTGTTTTTGACGTTTCAGAGGAGCTATCATATCCCGCTGTCGCAGATTACGCTGCTCGTTACGTTTAATTTTGGGGTGCAGCTTTTGGTAGACCTGATTTCGGTTGGCTTTGTGGATAAGATTGGTTACCGGGTATCTATGGTTGCGGCGCATTTGCTGTCAGCGGCGGGGCTTGTTTTGCTTACCGTGCTTCCTGAGCGGATGGAGCAGCCTTTTTTAGGGATATTGTTTGCCGTGATGGTATATGCGGTCGGAGGAGGGCTTTTGGAAGTGCTTGTCAGCCCGGTTGTGGAAGCATGTCCTTCGGATCATAAGGAAAAGACGATGAGTATGCTGCATTCCTTTTATTGCTGGGGGCATGTAGGTGTTGTGCTGCTTTCTACGTTGTTTTTTGGAGCCGTCGGTATTGAGAACTGGAAGATTTTGGCAGTGGTGTGGGCAGTGATTCCTGTATGTAATGCGTTTGCGTTTTCAAAAGTGCCGATTGCGCCGTTGATCGAGGATGGGGAACCGGGGCTGCGGTTAGGGGAATTGCTTTGCCTTCGGATTTTTTGGATTTTGCTTGTGATGATGGTCTGTGCGGGGGCGAGTGAGCAGGCAGTGAGCCAGTGGGCTTCGACATTTGCGGAACAGGGGCTTGGTATTTCTAAGACGGCAGGCGATTTGGCGGGGCCTATGGCGTTTGCAGTCCTGATGGGAATGTCCAGGGCATTTTATGGAAAATACGGAGACCGGATCAACCTGGATCGTTTTATGATTTGCAGCAGCGTGCTGTGTATTCTTTCTTATGTCGGGATCTCAATGATTCCATCCCCGCAGTTTAGCTTGACGGCGTGCGCGGTGTGCGGGCTGTCGGTCGGCATCATGTGGCCGGGGACGTTCAGTAAGGCGTCTGCTGCTGTGCCAAAAGGCGGTACTGCGATGTTTGCACTGCTGGCTCTGGGCGGAGATGTCGGCTGTTCGGGCGGCCCTACGCTGGTTGGAATGGTATCCCATGCTTTGGGAGATGACTTAAAGAGGGGGATGCTTGTGGCGCTTGTCTTTCCGGTACTGCTGCTTTTTGGGATTGTTTTGATGGCAAAAAAAGAACTGCCGCATTAAGGATGGCTTAATGCGGCAGATTTTTTACTCGCTCAATTCAAATTTCTGCACCATTTGATTCAGACGTACTGCCTGCAAAGCAAGCTCTTCTGAGGTTGCAGAGGTTTCCTCGGAGGCGGCGGAATTGTCCTGGATGCTGTGGGAGATTTCTTTGATCCCGGTGCGTAGCTGCTGCATATTTTCTGCCTGGACGGCTGCAGTTTCCGCGGTTTCCTGGATCATTTCGTTGACATGGCTGACGGCGTCTACGGATTCTTTTAAAGAGTTCATAGCGCCGACAGCAATGCCGTTTCCTTTGTTAATCTCTTCCATTGAAATTTCGATCAGTTCTTTTGTTGTATTGGCAGCTTTGGAGCTTTCCAGCGCCAGCTTTCCGATTTCATCTGCGACAACGGCAAAGCCTTTTCCTGCTTCGCCTGCGCGCGCGGCTTCAATCGAGGCGTTAAGCGACAGCAGGTTTGTCTGCGACGCGATGTCTTCGATCGTCTGGATAATGCCGACGACCTGCTGGGATGTTTCATGGATCTTGTTCATGGCATCCATCATCAGCTTCATTTTCTCCTGGTTCTGCGCGATCATAGAAACTGCCTGTGAGGTAGCTTTGGCGGAGGCTTCGGCTTTGCTTCGGCTGCTTTCTACCTGGTCGGCAACCGCATTAGTCGTTTCCGTTAGCTGCTCGATGGAAGAAGCCTGCTGTTCCGCGCCTTCAGCAAGCATCTGGGAAGCAGTTGCAAGCTCGGAGGCACCGACCGATACATGCTCGGAGCTTTCGTTAATGCTTGCCATTACCTGATTCATAGAGTCGGAAATGTTGAGCAGCGCTGTCTTTATTTTCTGAAATTCGCCGGCATAATCGTGCTTTAAGTCAATGCTTAGCTGCCCGTCGGCAATCTGTGCCAGTACCTGGGCGGTTTCATCTATGTATACAATATATTCTTTTAGGCGGCTTACGGTCTTTTGGATCGATGCGCCTAATTCGCCGATTTCGTTTTGGCTCGTAATCGCAAGCGTGACATCCAGATTTCCGGCAGCAAGCTGCTGCGCCGTCTCGTTCAGCTCTAAAATCGGTTTTGTCAGGTTTGCCGCGCTTTTGCGGATTCGGACCGCGATCAGCAGGATGCCGACTGCGAACAGAACCACCAGAGCGGCTGTCATTTCCAGAAAGATTGCATAATATTCTGACCAAGGCAGGCTGCTTAATACAAAATATCCGGTATCACCGGCAGCCTGGAGGAAACCGTATTTTGTAACGCCGTTTGTCTTAAACTTTAAAAACGTGCTGCTTTTTGCCGTTACGGCGTCTGTCACGTTCTGGGACGTGTCGGTATCCTTGATATTTTTCTGAGTCAGTTCACTTTGCGGATGGTAAAGGAAAATGCCGTTTTCCGACAACAGCAGGACATATCCGTTGCTGCCGATTTTGTACTCGCTCATAATGCTTGTCATATGATCTAAGGCGATGTCCATGCCGACTGCGCCAAGCACAGCTCCAGAAGCATCGTCAATAACCGGTGCAGCGGCGCTTAATATCATTTTTCCGGTGGAGGAATCGACGTATGGTTCTGTCAGGATCGGCTGCTTTGTTTCGATGCAGCCATACCAGCCGCGGCCGGTAATGTCCCAGCCTTCTTCGCTGACAAATCCGTCGGACTGGACGAGGGCGCTCGTATCCAGATCAGAAGCCCATACAGCCATTACGTTTTCGGTGTCTGTATTTGCGATTTTCACCAGGTTGTCAAGGATAGTATCCATATTTGCCGCCTGATAAAATTTTTTTCCGGCTGTCGTTTCCCGCATTGCGTCCTGGATCTGCGGATTGACGGCAAGCTGCTCCATGCATTTTGTATACTGCTCCAAAAATCCGGTAATCTGGTTTGCGGCAGCCTGGGATTCCTGGTGCAGCTCTGTTTTTCTGGATGTAATGCTCAGCCATCCAACCATGCAGAAAGCCGCCGCCGCTATAAGCAGAAGCACAAAAATAACGCTTCCTCCAATTTGTGTTAGAATTTCATCTGCTATTTTCTTTTTTGCATTTGTACGTTTTGTTTGCTTTTTTGTCATTGTAAAACCTCCCTGTAAAGCTTGGAGCGTATTTGGAGCAGGATACAATACGTCCAGTACTATTGTAACGCTATTTTACGGGTAATACAAGATGAAATTTGGTTTTTATACAGAGTAACCGCTAAGCCAGATGTCAAGCCGCATAAAATTTTTAAATTTTGCCTATCTTTTTGGAACGCTGGGTGATTATACAGTATAAAGGGCAGAAAAAGTTTCGAAGACACTGGGAGGTTCAAGCTTTATGGAATTAAAAATGTTGCAGATAACGAAAGATTATAAAGAGGTCAGGGCAGTAAACAATATATCGTATACGTTTACAAACGGCGTATATGGGCTCTTAGGCGTGAACGGGGCAGGGAAAACGACGCTGATGAGGATTTTGTGTACGCTGCTAAAGCCAACTTCCGGTTCGGTACTGTGGGATGGGAAAGAGATCTTTGCAATGGATGGCGAGTATCGCAGGCTCTTAGGATATTTGCCGCAGGATTTTGGATTTTATCCTGAGTTTACGGTTTCTGATTATCTTAAGTACATTGCTTCGATTAAGGGGTTAAGGCCTGCCGCTGCTAAGAGCAAAGCGGAGCTGCTGTTAGGGCAGGTAGGACTACAAGAAGTGAAAAACAAGAAAATGAAGAAGCTGTCCGGCGGCATGAAAAGAAGGGCGGGGATTGCACAGGCGATGTTAAACAATCCCAAAATCCTGATTTTGGATGAACCGACGGCAGGGTTAGATCCAAATGAGAGAATCCGCTTTCGCAACTTAATCAGTGAACTGGCGCAGGAGCGGATTGTGGTGCTGTCTACGCATATTGTTTCGGATATTGAATATATCGCAAATGAAATCCTTTTAATGAAAACCGGGCAGATCGCGCTGTCTGGCACTGCCGAAGAACTGGTTCATTCTATGCCGGAAAGGGTCTGGAGCCTGGAAGCGCCCAGAGAAATGGTGGACGTTTATCTAAAAAACTATAAGGTTTCCAATATAAAGGCAGTGCATGGCGGTGCGCAGATCCGCGTTTTGGCGCGGGAGAAGCCTGCGGAACATGCAAATCTGGAAGCCGCTGCGCTGGAGGATGTTTTTTTATACTATTTTGGGGAAAAGGTGGGGGAAGAGGAAACCGGGTATATAGGTGAAAGGCGTGTTTAAGATACGCGCGGTTCTTGCATCCGCAGTCTTCATATGCTATATTGGTTTTAACAAAGAAGTCACATATATCTAATATCTAAGAGCTATAGCAAGGAGCCGCATGAAACGAAAGCTGCAAAATTTTTTCGACCAGTTCTGTATTAAAAATAAAATTATCGTAGCATGTCTTCCATTTATTATTTTGAGCTATGTCATTTGTTATTTTTGTAACCGGATATTCGGATTTTGAATATGCCAAATCCGGCATTGCCTATCAGGTGTTTGATTACCTGCTAAAGCCGATCGATGAAGAAGAGTCGCTGCGCACAGTGAAAAAGGCAGTCAGTACGATACAAGAAAAGCAAAAGCATGACGAGATTCACAGCATGTTCCAAAACTATTTTTCCACGCACTTTGTCGCGGCAAGGCGGCAGTTTTTGGAAAAGCTGCTGTTTCATCCGCTGACGCATACAAAGGAACAGCTTGTGTCCATCCAAAAGCAGTTTCAGATGGATACGGATGCCCTGTGCCTTTGTGCCGTGCGTTTTACGTGCAGCAGCGGCTTTGGGGAAGATTTTTATTATTCTTATATGACCGAGCAGTATTTAAACCGCAGCTTCTCTGACTTTTTGACGTATCCGTTTGGAGATATGATTTATATGCTGTGGCTGCCGCAAAACGGGCAGCCTGCGGTATCTGCCATGTACGGGCGTTTTCAGGAAATTAGGGAAAAGCTGGAGATGAACTATCCGGTCAGGGTCTTTGCAGGGATCAGCGATTTTACGGATGATCTGTCAAAGGTGCAGCTTCTGCGCAAGCAGGTGGCACGCTGCCTAGAGCATACGGCGCAAAAAGGCGCTGCCCCGATTGCGTTTTTCAGCGACTTGCCGGATGCGTTTGTGCATGAGGAATATTTTGATATGGTTCACACGATAACAAAGCTGATCCGGCTGCTGCGGATGGGAGAAAAAGTACCCGTGCAGCAGGAATATGAGAAAATTACAAGACAGTTTCAAGGACGCACAGACAGCTATATTTCGGAAATGATAGACCTGATTACATCGAATATCCTGCTGTTTATCCAGGGGCTGTCCATTCCTTCCACAGAGCTTGCAAAGATGGAGCGCCAGATCTTAGTCCCGCTGCGCCAGCAGACGGATGTACAGCTTAAGCTGCAATATGTCCAGTACTGGCTGGATTATCTTGTGGACTGGATTTTTGACGCACAGGCGGCAGAACAAAACCGCCTGATGCAAAGTATTTATGATTATATTGATACAAATTTCGGCGACAGTATCGGGCTTGCGTCTTTATCCGAGCATGTAAACCGGAATCCTTCTTACTTAAGCCGCTTTATCAAGCAGCAGACAAATAAAAATTTTTCCCAGATACTGACCGGGCGCAGGATGGAGGAAGCAAAAAGCCTTTTGCGCACTACAAGCCTTAAGGTGCCTCAGATTGCACAAAAGACCGGGTATCCGAACGTGCGGTATTTTAACAGGGTATTTCACAGCCATTTTTCAATGTCGCCGACGGATTACCGCAAAGTAACGGCTGCGTTTTTTAACTGATGCTTTCTGCGCCTTTTGTACACTCTAGTGTATACAATACGCTGGCAAGCCCGTACTGGTAAAAGTACACCTGGCTTTTTGACAGGGCACAGGCGTCTTTTTGCCCTGCCAGCGGATTGTTTTGGATATGCTGCACGCATTGGATCATATCTTCAAGACAGCGTGCGCCGATGGGCCTTAAGTAGTGTCCCGGAAAGATCAGCTCATAGTGCTGCTTTAACGATTGCAGCTTTAACAGCGATTGCAGGTAAGTGTCCATCGTATCCGAGTATTCGGCAAGCATGAGTGTCGGCGTGCTTACGATCGTATCGGCGGAAAATAAAAGCCGGTTGTCACGGTCAAGCAGGCAGATGCAGTCCTTTGTATGGCCAGGGGTAAACACGACTTCCAGCTTTCTGTCGCCAAGGTCAAACGTATATCCTTCTTCCAGCCCTTTTAGGCTGTATGGTAAAATCTGCTCCATATACGCCCGCAGGCTTGCCTTGTGGTTATATTCCGCTCTTGCCTCCTGCTGCAAAAAGAATGCTTTCCGGTAGGCGGCATTGTCCTGCTTTTGGAGAACAGGGATGGCATTTTTATGGGCGTATACCGTTTCAAAATGCCCGTTTCCGCCTGCATGGTCGTAGTGGTGGTGCGAGTTTACGACAAACAGAGGCTTGTCAGTCAGCTCACGGACGACGGCGTGGATATTGCCGATCCCGATGCCGGTATCAAACAGCAGCGCCTTTTTGCTTCCGATCACCAGGTACATGATATCAATGCCGAACTCATCGATTGCCCAGACGTCTTTTGCCGTCTGCTGTAAGGTAAAGCCGTTGATTTCTTTCAGGTTCATGTTGTCTTTGTAAAAAACAGGTGCCATATTGGTCTGCTCCTTTCTGTGTGGGCGCTACTTGATCGCGCCTGCGGTCAGCCCGCTTGTAATGTATTTCTGTCCTGCGATATAGATGACGATAATCGGCACCATAGAAACGACAAGCCCCGCGATCAGCAGGTTCCACTGTGCGTTCGTCGCGGATTTGAACATATACAGGTTGACGGTAATCGTGCGCAGGCTGCCGTCGCTGATTAAAATATTCGGCAGCAGAAGGTCGTTCCATGTCCAGAGGAAAAATAAAATGCCAAGTGTCACCGATGTGGACTTAACAAGCGGGAATACGATCTGCATCATAATGCGAAACGGCGCCGCGCCGTCGATTGCCGCTGCTTCTTCTAGTTCTCTTGGTACGGTTTTTAAAAATCCTACATAGGTCATAATGCCAAACGCGGTGAAAAAGCCGCTGTTAAATAAAATCAGCCCCAAATGCGTATTGTTCAGGTTCAGCTTTGTCGCCATAATCGAAATCGGGATCATAACCGTATGAAACGGGATAATCTGCCCAAGTACAAACAGGATATAGAAGCGGTCGGATGCTTTTCCTTTTAAATGGGAGATGCCGTATGCCCCGAAAAAAGAAACGGTTCCTGAAAGAAACACCGTACAGACAGTGACAAAAACAGTATTTTTAAATACGACGCCAAAGTTCATCGTCTCCATTGCCTGGGCAAAATTGTCCAGATACAGGCTGGACGGAAACGAGATAAAGGAAGTCAGGATTTCCCCGTTTGGCTTTAGGGCGTTCATAACGATAAGCAGCACCGGAAGGATAAACAGCAGCCCGAACAAAAAGCAAAGAGCTGTTTTGATAAATGTAAACGTTTTTTGATTCTTGATCATTACATCTGTACCTCCCTTTTGCGTGTGATCCGTAGCTGGAAAAAGGCAATGGCTGCAACGATCAAAAACAACAGCATGGATTTTGCCGAAGCATAGCCGGTCTTGTAGGCGCCAAACGCATCTGTGTAAATATTGAGCGCGATAGTCTGCGTACTGTTTGCAGGGCCGCCGCCCGTTAGCGACAGCGGGATATCAAACGACTTAAACGCGCCTGCGATCGAGACAAACAGGTTGATCGTTACTGTAGGCATTAAAAGCGGAAGCTGTATTTTCAGTATTTTGGAAAGCCCGACGCATCCGTCTAACATCGCGGCTTCGATTACGTCTTTTGGGATCGTCTGAAGCCCTGCCACATACAGCATCATTAAAAATCCAGTCGACTGCCATGCCGTTACAATCACAACCGCTGTCATCGACATCCGCGGGTTTCCAAACCAACTGATATTGCTAAGCGCGTCGATGTGAAGCAACTGCCCGATATTTGGAATCGCGTTCGTAAAAATAAAACTCCAGACAAACGCCACCATCACGCCGCTGATAATATTCGGAATAAAAAAGAAAGACCGGATCACGCCTTTTGCGCGCACATTTTGATCGAGCATAAATGCGACGGCAAAAGCAAGCAAATTAGAGAAAAGAATCGAGATCACGGCAAGCAGTATCGTAAAGCATACCGCATGGATAAACTTTTCATCCGAAAACAGCCGGATATAATTCGTAAGCCCGGTAAACGACCGTTTGCCTTTCATAAGATTCCAGTTTAAAAAGGAATAAGGAAGCGTGCCAAACAGCAGCGGGCAGACAAGCGCGCCGCCATAGAGCACCAGGGCAGGAAGTAGCAGCGCGAGATAAAATTTTTTGTTTTTCCGGTATAAAAAATCGGACATAAGACACCTCTCTTTCGTCAAAATATGGTAAAAAACCAATGGTGTAAAGAGGGGAGGGATATGGACTTCCCTCCCCGCAGCGGCTATTCTAACAGCTCCTTACATCCGGTATCCATGGATTGCAGTGTCTGTTCCATATCAGAGCTTCCGGCAAAGTATCCCTGGACTGCCGGCCCTACGACGTCGGCGATCCCAGAAGGAAGCTGCAAATAGATCCACGGCTTGGAATTGCCGGATTCCATATAGGCAGTATAGTCTTTGTAATATTGTGCCGCTACCTGAGTCTCAAATTCCATAGCCGCAGGCGCTGCGCCCATTGTATCTGCCGTACAGTGCATCCAGCCTTCCTTGTCGGTATTGTCGGAAATATAGTCAAGCACCTTAAGCGTTTCTTGCAAATGGCTGGATTTTTTATTGACCGCAATACAGATGCCGACATCCACGTCCAGCTTGGCGTCTGCCTCGTCGTCGGTGTTCGGGATCGCGAACAGTCCGACATTTAAGTCCGGGTTTACGCTTTCTGCGTTTAATAATGAAAATTCTCCGCTGGCGATCATGGCAGCTTCCCCGGAAGCAAACGCGTTAAATCCGGCAGTAGAATCTGCGTCCATATAGTTGGCGCCGGAATTGTCTTTCATAAGGTCAAGGAAACGGAACACTTCATTGGAGCGCTCATTTTTAAAAGAGCCGGTGCCGGCGTTCATATCCTGTACCCACGTATCGTCTGCCGTATTTCCGATCAGGCAGCTAAACAGGTGGTTGAGTGTCCAGCCGTCTTTATAAGTAGCGGCAAACGGTGTAATATTTTTTTCCTTAAGCTTTGCGCATACTTCTTCCATCTGTGCGAACGTCTTTGGAATCTGTGTAATCCCTGCCTCTTCAAACAGGTCTACATTGTAGTAGATGCCAAGCATTTCTAAGCACATCGGATAAGCATAGCTTTTTCCGTCGTAGCTATAGGCATCTTTGACGGAATCGTAGATTTTCGAAGAAAATGCCTGGTCACTTAAGTCCAGGATGCGGTCATTTTCCGCAAACTGCTGCACCTGTGAGTAAGGATTTAAAAAGAACAGGTCAGGCAGGTCGTCAGACGCCACTTTCGCGCCCAGGTACTGGTTATAGTCCCCGGTCTGCATTTCGACCTGAAAATCGATCTCATCCTGGCGGCTGTTAAACACATCTGCGCCTTTTTGAAAATTTTCCGCGGCGCCGGATGACCATACAACCAGCTTTACCGGTACTTTATCCCCGCTGCTGTCACTTTGCTGCGCTGGCCCTTCTTTTTTTGGCTCGCCACTGCCCTGACAGCCTGTCAGTCCTATGGCAAGAAGCCCCGCAAGCAGTACGCTGATTACTTTTTTCCTCATAACAGTTACCTCCTCTTACTTTGGTCAAATATTTCATAGATGTATCATAGCATACTCCCTGCGATGTGGGCAGACACCAGATTTTTACAAAACATGCACAATTTTTTACTGAAGATGCAACAAACGCGCACTTTTTTTGATCTAATATATGTAATTACAAAACACAACAATACCGGTGGTGCTTCCTGCCGGAGAGTAAGAAGGGATACATAATGATGGAAACACTGGTTCAGCGCGCGATGAAAAAGGATGCGGAGAGTTTTATCAAGCTGATGGAGGAGTACAGACAGCCGATGAAAAAGGTTGCCTATGGCTTTTTCCAGAACGAAGAGGACGTAGCGGATGTAATGCAGCAGACGGTGTTGGATGCTTATGAGCATGTGGGGAAATTAAAAAAGGCGGCGCATTTTAAGACGTGGCTGATCCGCATACTGATAAATAACTGCAACCAGTTATACAACAGCAAAAAGCGGATGCTTACAGGGGTGGAAACCGCCGAGAAAACATATGTTGACGAGTATCCCTGGGAAAATGCTTTTTTTTCGCTGCTGTCGATGCTGCACAAGGAGGACAGGGTAATTTTTATGCTCTATTATGGAGAAGGGTATACGACTAAGGAGATCGCAAAGATGCTTGCGATGAAGGAAAGCACTGTCCGCAGCCGTATACACCGCGGAAAAGAGCAGCTACGCAGTCATATGCAGGGAGAGGAGTGGATATAATGGAACAAAAACAGACAGACAAAAATCTGGAGAGGAAGATTCAGGAGGCTTTTCAGACAACGATACCAGAAACTGAGGTTCTGGACAAAAAATTGCAGGAGGCATACGAGCAGATTCAAAACGCAAAACGCAAAAAGAAGCCAAGGCTGCCGCTGGCAGTGAAATGCAGCACGGCTGCGGCAGTCCTGCTGCTTGCTATGGTCTATTGTGTAAAAAATCCAGCATGGGCGGCAAAGCTGCCGTTTATCGGAGATATTTTCAACCAGTTGCAGGAACAGGTGCCTTATCCAGGAGACTACAGTAGCAGTGCAATTACGCTTCCAGACGTAAAAAAAGAACAAAAAGACGGCAGTCCTGCGCAGACAGATGCAGCAGATCAAAACGGTAGTGCAAAACGTGCAGATGAGACAGATCGAAGCAGTAGCGCAAAACGTGCAGATGCGACAGATCCGGGCGGCATAACGAATCATGCAGATGCATCAGAACAAAACAATACCGCAAAACGTGCAGACACGGCAGATCCATCGGATACGGCAAATGGCACAAACCGGATTACGTCTGACGGCGTTACCGTTACGCTTTCGGAAGTATCGTTTGACAATAAAGCGATGTACCTTGCCCTGCTGGTGCAGAATGAAAAAGGGTTTGCGCAAAATCTGTTTGACGAGCTGGAGCTGGGATTTGAGTGCTGGGTAACGATGTACAAAAAGGACGGAAGCAAAGAAGAGTTTAACGATGTGGACGGGACTTACCTTGCGTATCACGCACAGGGGGAATATCTGGATGCACATACGTTCCGGGGACTGGCACAGTTTACAAATACAAAGCTGGATCTGTCCAAATATACGTCGTGCGAGATTACGTTTACGGATTTTTGGCAGAGGCTGGCGACAGGCAAGGAAAAAAAGGCGAATATCCCGGTTACGGGGGAAGAGGTTACGATCGTCGATCATGATATCGTACATTTTAAAGGAAACTGGAGCTTTCAGCTAGATGTGAACCTTACCAAAGACACCGCACAGGAAGTGATAATACGAGAAGCCAATGACCAGGGCGTCGGCATAGAAAAAGTAGTTAAGACAAAGTATGAGATCTATGCTGTCCCGATCCTGCCAGAAGGAGCGAACGAATATGATTACTTTATTACGATGTGGGATGCGGACGGAAAGCCGCTGGACGATCATGGGCATTCCGGCGGAAAGAACATTTATGGCAGGGATGTTTCCGAAATCACCGTCTATGTCTTATGGTGGGAGGACTTTTTTGACAGCAAGGGGGAAAATACCTATTTGCAGCCAAAAAAAGCGCTCTATCAGACAAAAGTGAAATTTCAGGATGAAACCGGGAATGATTAATGGCGAATTCCACTTGTTTCTTTGCATAAAAGCAGATATACTGTAAGAAACGAAAGGGCTGCCGCCGGAAATTGCGGTGTAAGACGCGGCAGTCCCTTAAAAAGGAAAGGAGCGGGTGGTGATGCAGCAGTATTTGCTGGAATGCTGTGTGGACAGCGTGGAATCCGCGCTGGCTGCGGCTAGGGGAGGTGCTGACCGGCTGGAGCTTTGCGCTTCGCTGATACTGGGCGGCACGTCGCCGGGGCTTGCGATGTTTGAACAGGTCAGAGCACATTGCAGCCTGCCGGTGCGTGTGCTTTTGCGGCCGCGGTTTGGGGATTTTTTATATTCGGATTATGAGTTTTTGATTTTGCAAAGGGAGGTGGAGCAGTTTCGGTCGGCAGGTGCAGAGGGGATTGTGATCGGCTGCCTGGATCGAGACGGCGGTATCGACCTGGCACAGATGGAAAGGCTGATGGAGCTTGCAGGCAGTATGAAGGTGACGCTGCACCGTGCATTTGATGTGTGCAAAGATCCGATGCAGGCATATAAACAGGCAAAAGCGCTTGGGATCGATACGATCCTGACATCTGGCCAAAAGAGTAGCTGTATGGAGGGTTTGGAGCTGCTAAAGGAGCTTAGCGCCTTGCAGCGGCAGACAGGCGGTCCGCAGATTATGGCGGGGGCTGGCATGACGCCGGAGCGGATCACCGTATTTTGCCGCGAGACGGACATTACGGCATATCATTTGTCAGCCAAAAAGCTTATGGACAGCGGTATGCGCTACCGCAAAGAGGGTGTACCGATGGGGTTTTCTGTGATGAGTGAATACAGTATATTGCGAACCGACGAGGAGATTGTGGCACAGGCAAGACGTAAGCTGGATCTTGAAAGCTCTTTACAAACGCGCACGGGGCATTGACAGCAGCCGCCTGAAATGCTATTCTTATTTTAGACGAATGGAACGGCGATAGTTCTAAAACAGGAGGCTGAAGATGAAAAAGAAAAAGCAGAATCGAAAAGTGCCGGAAACAGGGAAAAAGCAGCAGGGGCAGACGCTGCAAAAACATCTGGTTTCCCAGGTTACGCGCCTGTTTCTGATGGTAGTCATTGCACTGATTGTTGTGTCAGGGGCGTTTTTGTATTTCAGCAATTTGAACACACTGCATGATATGGCAAAAGTAGCGCTGAGCTCGACGTCATCCGCAGTAGAGCAGGCGTTACATACACTGGAAGTAAATGCTATGAACGTAGCTTCTTTGGAGACGATTCGCGATACGGCGGCAACGAAGGAAGAAAAGCTTCATGCAATGGACGGTGTGCGTGAACAAAACAATTATGACGAAGTCGGATTTGTGGAATTGAACGGGCAGGGTTATTCCAATTATGGGGAATTTGATTTTAACGACCAGCTCCATTTTCAGACGGCATCCAAAGGGGAAGTTTTTGTAGGGGAGCCGATCATAAACCGCTTAAACGGCGATATTATTATTATCTCAGGCGCGCCTGTTTACGATCATGAAAAGATCATCGGCACCGTATATATTGTAGACCTGGTAGCTTCTGTCAATGAAAAGATCGGGGAAATTACATTCGGAAAAACAGGCTACGCTTATATTGTAAACAAGGAAGGGACTGTTATTTTCCATAAAGACGAACAGCAGATCGCGGATCAGACAAATGCGATTGCCAAACAGGAGACGGACAGAAAATATAAATCGCTGGCAAAAGCAACGAAAAAAATACTGTCGAGTACACAGCAGGGTACGACGACTTACCGGTATAACGGCAAAAGCAGGTTCGCGGCATACTGTCCGGTCAAAGGCCATGATGACTGGCGCCTGATTATGACTGCGCCAAACAGCGAATTTACATTGATTGTCGTGATTTCGCTGCTTGTCAACAGTGCGATCGGCATTTTTCTATTGCTTTTTAATATCGTATTGATGAAACGGCAGATTAAAGAGATTATCCATCCGGTCGACCTTGTTACAAAACGTCTCGTAAAACTTGCCAAAGGAGATTTGCAGACGCCTGTGGAGGTCATTCATACAGGAGACGAGCTTGCGGTACTTTCCAAAAACCTGGATGAGACGATTCGCAGCCTGAACTTATATATTTCGGATATTACAAGGGTGCTGGCACAGCTATCTGACGGAAATCTGGACATCCAGACAGAGGCAAGCTTTGCAGGAGATTTTGTAAGCTTAAAAGAATCCATCGATACGATTGTCACCTCCTTAAATGAAACAATGATGCAGATGAACAGTGCGGCTGACCTTGTAGCAGACCATTCAGACGGTTCTTCACAGGGTGCAAAGAACCTGGCGGACAGCACGACCGACCAGGCAAGCGTACTCGAAGAGCTGACGGCAAGCATTACAAGCGTTTCTGACCAGGTAAGGCTGACCGCGGACAACGCAGTCAAGGCAAACAAACGTTCCCTGGAAGCAGAGCAAAACGTAGCAGTCTGCAACGAGCAGATGCAGTCTATGATCCAGGCAATGGCGGATATCAAGGCTGGCTCTTCAAAGATCAGTGACATTATTAAAAATATCGAAGATATTGCCGAGCAGACAAACCTGCTGTCCTTAAACGCGGCGATTGAAGCGGCACGCGCAGGAGAAGCAGGAAGGGGCTTTTCGGTTGTAGCAGAGGAAGTAAGAAGCCTGGCTGAAGAGAGTGCAAAAGCTGCGCAGAATACGGCAAGGCTGATTACCAAATCGATAGAAACAGTAGAAAACGGAACGAGCATCGTCAATGAGACAGCCGAATCACTCGCGCAGGTCGTAAACAACACGAGTGAGATTACGAGTATTATTTCTGAAATCGCGGATGCCGCAAGAGAACAGGCGGCAGCCATTGACCAGATTAATACCGGATTTGAGCAGATGTCCGACGCGGTAACGACCAATTCCATGACGGCACAGGAAAGTGCGTCGTCCAGTGAAGAGCTCGCGGCGCAGGCGCAGAACTTAAAAGGGCTGATCGGAAGGTTTTCGTTAAAAGAACATGAATAAAATGGCATGATTTTGCCGGCATTGTGTGGAGGTTCCATGCGGTGCCGGCTCGTTTTGCAACAGGTTGGATGGAGTACTGGGCGTTATAGGTGGATATAATATGTATAAAAACAGCAAAATCAGTTTTGATACGAGGAAGTATGATGTGGATGAAGCGTTTCGGCGGTATCAAAGCGGCATTCTGATTTTTTATAAAAAAAGAAGTATTGCAGGAAAGCGAAGAAGTAAAGTGACGCGGGAAGTACTAGAGGCTTTATTAAAAGGAATTCCTTTACCACCTGTATATACTTCGGAATTGCAGACGGGAGAGCTGCTTGTATTAGATAAAAGTGACAGGCTTAGATTTTTAATGGAATTTTTAGAGTTCGCCTATGGAAAGGATCAAACAGAATCTAAAACCGTACAATCAAAATATTTCGCAGAAATCAAAGACATGTATTCGGACTGGATCAATGATATTTTTTATGCGCCGATTGTTTTGCATGTGATAGACTATATCAATCCAAAATATGTGCATATGCAGGTAGGCGCGTTTATCGAAGAATGGTCGGTTACACAGGAGCAAAGCGTACGGAATGTGCTGTATCAAAAAGCAGGAGCGCAGGCTTTGGAAAGGATGTTAGAGGATATTCATGATTCACCAAGGTCGGTGCTTATGGTACAGTATCAGTTTCTTTATTTTATGATGGTTATTTTTATGACATATGAAGTGTTCGATTATGCAGTATATCGAAATGCGGATAAATTTCAACTATTAGAGGAAACGATGCATTTATTGCAAAATGATTCTGGGAAACATGTAAGAAATTTATGTGAAAAATTTAAGATCCTATATGCTTTATTCAATGAAAGAAAAATTGGGAATAGATGGGTTTTACAGCTTTCGCCAGAACTCACAACAAAATATATCTGTTTTATGGGAGCATGGCAGAACATTAGGGGGAATAATTTTGAGGAAGTTTATGAAAATAAAAAAATAAAAACACTTATTATGGATTGTGATATGGGTTTTCAGGGTATCAGCAAATTATTGGAGTATTTTAGAGAGGGACATCTATGATAAATAAGCTACAGATAACAGGATTCAAATGCTTTGACCATGTGGAATTAGAGCTGAGAAATTTTACATTGTTAGCTGGCAGGAATTCGGTTGGAAAGACATCCGTCATACAGTCGGTTTTTACAATGCTGCAAAATGGGAAACAGCCGTTTCGTGGGGAATATATGAATATTGGAAAAATGGGGGAGCTGCAAAATACCATTACAGGGAGCAGGGAAATTATAATTAAGATGCAGTATGAGTGGCGCGGCAGGAAAAAGGACAGGGCAAAGAGGATGTTCCAAAATCAAGTGATTGAGGAGGGAGATACAAAAGATAAAATAAATGTAATTTATTGCTCAGCAGATCGAATCGGAGTAAATGACACATATGAGAAATATTTGGGGGATCATATTACAATAGGGAAGAATTGTGAATATGTATTTCATTATCTGGTTGCGCATGACGAGGATGTATTAGATATTGAAAAAGATTTTATTTATGATACAGCATCCAAGCTGACTTTTGGCGGACAGGTAGATTATTGGCTGAATAAAATTATGGGATTTCGGGTAAAGGCAAGAGAAATTGAAAAGACCGAATTTATTCAGGTATTGTACGCAAATGAGCAGGTGGCATTTGAAATGCGTCCGAAAAATGTTGGAACAGGGGTAACCTATATTACAGAAATTATCATTGCTGCCCTGGCTTGTAAGGGTGGAGATTTGCTAATTATAGAAAATCCTGAAATACATCTGCATCCATCCGGGCAGGCGAAGCTGGTTGAGTTTTTGGCGTTTCTGGCACAATGTGGCGTACAGGTCATTGTAGAGACGCATAGTGACCATATTTATAATGGGATCAGGAAAAGTATCTGCCTTGATAGAATAGATCTTGAAAATGTAAGCATTTATTTCTTTCAAAAAGATGAACGAGGATGTGGCATTCCTGTCAGCATACCGATTGACAGTGAAGGAAAGGCACATGCAAATCCAGAAGGCTTGTTCGATCAGGTAAATAAGGATTTGGATACGATCATAGGGTGGTAGAATGGAATTTTTATTAAACGAAAGATCTTTATATGGACAGTTTCACAGTGCACAAGATTTTTTAGAGTCGTTAAAGCCGGTGATCCGGTGTATAAAAATTATTCATGATTGTTCCGATCTTGGTATTTATAAAATAACAAATTTTCATGATTGCAAAATTACTAAAGATCAAAATTTAGGCAATTTAAAACTAGGCGGCGTATCTGACGAACTGCTTCGTTTTAAATTGAGCCTGGACAGGGAAGTATATAAAGAACCGTACTGGGACAGGATGCCAGAGCACGATTTGTCACAGGATTTTATGTGGGAGGATGAAAATGTCTCTGCTACTTCCCTGGCGGAAGCGGCAGTGACCGGGAATTCACTGCTGTCGTTTCAGTCTGACCGGTTTAACGACCGTATGTTGACTTTAAATAACGATAAAATGACCTATCTGGTCGATTCCATACATACGCCGAAATATTTATTGGAACAATATTATGACAGCATCCATCCTGACCGAAAGCGGATACTGTTAATAAGATATGAAGGAACCAGGATTGATTTTAGTACGTTAGAAGACGAATATGGTGTCCTGATTTTGGAGAAAAATGAGTTTGCAGAATTGCTGTCAACATTAGATAAGTTTGTGCAACATGAATCGTGGGAAAGTATAGGACGGGATGATGGGCTGGAGTATAAGAAATACAGTCCGTCTTCTGTAAAAGAAAATTGGTTTCGGGGTGCCAGATATCAAGGAAAAACAATTATGAAATTTAGGTTCAGCAGAGTGCTGCGATGTTATGGTTATCGAAAAGGAGATAAATTCAGGGTTTTAAGATTTGAAAGGGATCACAAAATAAGCAATTATGGGTAACATACAAAAATTACAGGAAAATATACAAAAAGTCATCGTAGGCAAAAAACAAGTGACAGACCTTGTCTTAACGGCGCTGCTTGCCAATGGGCATGTGCTTTTGGAGGATGTGCCGGGCACGGGAAAGACGCTTCTGGCTAAAACGCTTGCAAAGTCTGTCCAGGCAGAATTTGCCAGGATTCAGTTTACGCCTGACCTGCTGCCTTCGGATGTGACGGGGCTTAATTATTACAACCAGAAACAGGGGGAATTTATATTTCGCAAAGGCGCGGTATTTGCCAATATTGTGCTTGGCGACGAGATCAACCGGGCGACGCCGCGTACACAGTCCAGCCTGTTGGAGTGCATGGAGGAACGGCAGGTTACGGTCGACGGCACTACGCGGGCTGTCGGAGATCCGTTTTTTGTAATTGCCACGCAGAATCCGGTGGAAACAGCAGGGACGTTTCCGCTTCCCGAGGCACAGTTGGATCGGTTTTTGATGCATATTTTTATGGGGCTTCCCGATTCGCCTGCGCAGGAGCTGCATATTTTGCAGAGGTTTCAGCAGAATGACCCGCTGGCAGAAGTAAAGGCGGTTTTAAATATTGACCAGTTAAAGCAGATGCAGCAATCCTGCCGCCAGGTGTATGTGCAGCAATCGCTGCTGGAATATATGGTGGCGCTCGTGCAGGCAACGAGAGATCCGGCGAAAGTGCTGATGGGCGCAAGCCCCCGCGGAACGCTTGCCCTTTTGCGGGCGTCGCAGGCGTATGCATGGATACAGGGCAGGGACTATGTCGTGCCGGAGGATATAAAGGCGCTCGCGGTGCCGGTTTTGGCGCACCGCATTGTGCTGTCGAAGGGCGGTATGGACAGCGGCAGCAAACGCGAATTTGTTGCACAAGTGCTTTTGCAGACGGCTGTGCCAAGCGAAGACTGGCAGCAGCGGATAGGAGTCTGGAAAAAGAAATAGAAGAAAGCAAGGAGTAGCAAACTATGGAGTATGAATATCAATCAGAAAAAGAAGAACTAGAAAGCAGCCAGTATGAGCGCGCGCTGCTCGTGGGGTTGCAGCATGAGACGGATAACGAGTCGTTTGCCCGCTCAATGGAGGAATTGAAAAATCTGGCGAAAGCATGTAATATGGAGCCGGTAGGCGTAGCGACGCAGAAGTCGGATCATGTGCATAAAGCATTGTATATCGGGACAGGGAAGGCAGCAGAGGTAAGAGAAGCAGCGGCTTTGCTGGAAGCGGATGTTGTGGTGTTTGACGACGCGCTTACGTCGTCACAGCTTTCCAACCTGCAAAAAGAGTTAAAAAAGCCAGTGCTTGACCGTACGACGCTGATCCTGGATATATTTGCAAGCCGTGCCAGGACAAGGGAAGCGAAGCTGCAAGTCGAGACGGCAAGGCTTAAGTACCTGCTGCCAAGGCTGGTCGGAATGCACGATGCGCTGACCAGGCAGGGCGGTACGAGCGGCAGCATGAGCAGCCGCGGCGCGGGTGAAAAAAAGCTGGAATTAGACCGCAGAAAAATCGAAAAAAGGATTACAGAGCTCGAGCGTTCTTTAAAAGAAATCGCAAACGAACGGCAGGTGCAGCGCAAAAAGCGCCAGCAGGCAAGAATCCCGTTAGTCGCGCTGGTCGGCTATACAAACGCAGGCAAGTCTACGATTTTAAATGCAATGGTAGACCAGTATGTACAAGATGAAGAGAAAAAAGTACTGGAAAAGGATATGCTGTTTGCAACGCTCGATACAACAGTACGTAAAATCTGCACCGGAAATAACCAGGATTTTCTGCTTTCAGATACGGTCGGATTTATCCACAAGCTTCCGCATGGGCTTGTTAAAGCGTTTCGCGCGACGCTAGAAGAAGTGGAAAATGCAGACCTGCTCGTACATGTTGTCGACCGGTCAGACTGCGACTACAGAGAGCATATGCAGACGACCAAGGAGCTGCTAGAGCAGATGCATACATCAGACCTGCCAATGCTGACCGTATACAATAAAGCCGACCGGTGTGAGCAGGGCGTGGAATATCCAAAGCTTGTCGGAGGGGATAAGCTCTATCTTTCTGCAAAAGAAGCGTCGTCCATAGAGCTTTTGGTGCAGACGATTTTAGACCGGATTTATGAGGATTATGTGCAGGCGGAATTTCTCATTCCTTATACGGACGGCGAAGTAGTGTCTTATTTTATGGAGCAGTCCGAGGTGCTAGAAAGCGCGTACGAAGAAAACGGGACACGCATCCGGGTCAAATGCCATAAGGCAGACCGGGATAAATACAAGGCTTATGCCGTCGCATAAAAAGGAAAAAAGCATGACAGGAAAAAGCAGGTTAAAAAAAATAAACCAGGATGAATTTGAACACGTATTTTCCCTGATGGAACGCAGTTTTCCAGAAGATGAGTACCGCAGCCGCGAAGAGCAAAAAAAGCTGCTATTTAAGCAAAATTATGAAATCTACGCCGTACGTGCAGACCGGGAGGATGCAGCAGACTTATCCGTAAAAAAGAGCGTTTTGAAGCATAAGCAAATCCGGGCGTTCCTTGCGGTATGGCGGTTTTTGGAGCTGACATTTATCGAGCATTTTGCGGTTGACCCTGTTTTTCGAAGCGGCGGACTTGGTTCTATGATTTTAGCAGAAGCAAAACGGCTGTTTCCAACGCAGATCTGCCTGGAAGTGGAGCTTCCAAATACAGAGCTTGCAAAACGGCGGATTGCATTTTATAAAAGAAACGGATTTTATGTAAACGACTATCCGTATGTGCAGCCGCCGCTTTCCGCGGGGAAGCAGGAGCTGCCGCTTTTATTGATGACGTCGCAGGGGCGGGTGAGCCAGGAACAGTTTGAAAGGATCAAAAAGCTGCTTTACCGGGAGGTTTATGGAGTGATCTTGACCGATTTCACATAGAGATACCAACCGGTTGCAGAAATAGAGAAAAGGGCTGGTTTTATGACATTAAATCAGGGGATTTTGTATTATTTGCTTGTGCTGAATTTTGGGACATTTTTGCTGTTTTGGGCGGATAAGCAAAAAGCCGTTCACAGAAAATGGAGAATCAAGGAAGCGACGCTGCTTGGGATGTCGTTGCTCGGCGGAGCGGCAGGCGGGCTTGCGGCGATGTATTTGTTTCATCACAAAACAAAGAAAAATAAGTTTCGGATAGGGGTGCCTGCGTTGCTGGCAGTGCAGGTTGTGATTGTGGTTTGGCTGAAAATGGCTGGGGTGTGAGGTTTTTTGGATGGACACCGGGAGAGAGGATGTGCCTCCCCAGGCTGCGACCGTTCCAGAATGTTAAGAATCCCTAAGTATTCTGCTGGTACGCTGTGGCTGTGTCCGGTCGCGGCACCTAGTACAGCATTGCAGAAATAACGGTGAATACAGCACCCGCTATTTCTGCCATCGCCGCGTTGTCGTCAGTCAACGATGCACCCGGCATCGCCTCCTTCCTCCGCCTTGCGCTGACAAAAATAACGTGTACTGTATTCACCGTTATTTCTGCAACGCTGTACTAGTTCGCTGCCTGCTGGCAGCTAAAGGTGCCGCTTGGCTGCGCCCCTGGTTTTTTCCGCAGAATACCAAGGGCTTCTAACCATTCTTCCAAAGCCGCCGCCAGGGGAGGCACATCCTCTCTCCCGGCTGCTCTTCGTAAGTGTTACTAAACAAGCTCAATGTGGTATGTTAGCTGTACTAGTTCGTTCCTGTCTGGCTTTCGCAAGTGTTGCAGGAAAAACATATTTTACTTGGAACTCGGGAAAGACAGCCGGAGGAAGGGAGGCGGGGCTGGCTTGCTGAGACGTTGGAAAAATGGTTAGGAGCCCTTGGCATCCTGCACAAAAACCAGGGGCGCAGCCAAGCGCCACCTGTAGCTTCTGGCGGCAACCGGAAGCGGACAAGGTGGCGCGACCGTACATAGCCACAACGTCTCAGCAGGATGCTTAGGGCTCCTTACATTTTGGAAAAGGAACAGCAAGCCAGCCCCGCCTCCCTTCCTCCGGCGTCCCCCCCCTTCAAAACATACACCCCCATCAAAAAGAAAACCGGAGGAAATCAAAATGCCAAGAACAGTTGCAGTTGGAGAGCAGGATTTCAGCAAAATCATCGAGAACCAATATTTTTACATCGACAAAACGTATTTCATCAAAGAATGGTGGGAAAACGGGGATACCGTTACACTAATTACCCGTCCGAGGAGATTTGGAAAAACGCTTACGATGTATCTGTTGTATGATTTTTTTTCGGTCAACTATGCGTGCCGCAGCGACTTGTTTGCACATCTGGACATCTGGAAAGAGGATCGCTACAGAAAGCTGCAAGGGACATACCCGGTTATTTTTTTAAGCTTTGCAGGTGTAAAAGCAGCAAGCTTTGAAGAAGCATATACGGATATCTGCGGATTAATTGCCCGGGAATACCGCAAATATGCCTTTCTGTTGAAAGAAGAACGCATTCAGATTGCCAAAGGACAGTTTATGCGCATTATGGACGGGGTGGCTGCTTCCGTCAGTGAATGCAAAGCAGCCTTGGTAGTGCTGTCGGAATACTTATACCATTACTATGGGAAGAAGGTAATTATTTTACTGGATGAGTACGATACACCTATGCAGGAAGCTTATCTGAACGGCTATTGGGATACATTTACAAGGTTTATCAGCGGGCTGTTTAATCTTACGTTTAAAACGAATCCGTATCTGGAACGGGCAGTGATGACAGGCATTACAAGAGTGAGCAGGGAGTCGGTTTTTTCGGATTTGAATAACCTGGCTGTTGTCACAACAACGACAAAAAAATATGTAACTGCGTTTGGATTTACAGAGGAAGAAGTGCTTGAGGCATTGTGTGAATTTGGGCTGCAAGAGCAGATGCAAAACGTGAAGTGCTGGTATGACGGATTTCGGTTTGGCACATGCAGCAGCATCTATAATCCGTGGTCGATCACTCAGTTTTTGGATGAAAAGGTGCTCGCGCCTTATTGGGCAAATACAAGCTCCAACAGCCTTGTCGAAAAGCTGATGCGGGAAGCAGGTACCGAAATAAAGACGGCTGTCGAGGATTTGCTGCAAAACAAAACGATCTGCGTACAGATGGACGAGCAGATTGCTTTTCAGGAGCTGGATGTGCGCAGTGATGCAGTATGGAGCTTTCTGTTGGCAAGCGGTTATTTAAAAATAACAAAGTATTATGACATTGACCCAGTATGCGACAGAGGCAGCAGCTATGAGCTGGCATTTACAAACCAGGAAGTTTTGGTCGCTTTCCGCAGGCTGGTGCAGGGATGGTTTGCAAAACAGAGGTATGAATACAATGGTTTTTTAAAAGCTTTGCTTACAGGTGACTTAAAAGGCATGAACGCCTATATGAACCAGGTTGCGCTTTCTACGGTCAGTTTTTTTGATTCGGCAAAAAAGCCTTCTGTGCAGGCAGAACCAGAACGTTTCTATCACGGCTTTGTGCTTGGGCTTGTCGTAGACCTTGCCGGAAGGTATCGGGTCACATCGAACAGGGAAAGCGGGCTTGGCAGATATGACGTATTACTTGAACCATGCGGCAGCGGTGACGACGGCATTATTTTGGAGTTTAAGGTGTTTGATGCAACGGATGGTGAAAAAAACTTAAACGATACGGCGTATGCCGCACTTCGACAGGTAATAGACAAAGAGTATGCAGCAGGTCTGCAAACAGTATGTGGATTGGAGCATATTCGTATTTACGGGTTTGCGTTTTGCGGAAAAGAGGTTTTGATCGAAGGAGGGTATTTAAAAAAATACAGGAAACGGTATTAGATAAAATAAAAAATAAATTAATTAAAAAAGACTGTCACACAGAAATACATTGATACAAAATATAGAATGCTGCATATTCAGAAAAACTATATTTTGTGTATAAGGTACTTCTATGAGGCAGTTTTTTATTTTACTACATAACATTTTCTAAAGAATTGTCACGTTAATATCATTCTTATAGTCATTAAAAATATAATTAAAACAGCTAATAAGTATTCTATTCGCTTTTTCACGATTTTGCAACCCCAATCCCAAAATTTGTATCATTTTTATAAATTTAAAACTGTATTTTTACTGAAAGTTAGTAAAGAAGCATAAAAAAACGGCAAGATTTTTATACGGTTATGAAAGTTATCAATGCAGCTTTGGCTGTGATTACATATGTTTCAGTATGGAAAATATGCAGATTATTTACAGACCCAAAAAACAGCTTTATAGGTGTATGTATCATTGCCATGCTTCCTTGGCAGTACACAATGTGTACGAGTATTATGAGTGAAAATTTATATTTTCCTTTCTTATTTCTAACGTTGTATTTTTATTTGAAAACATTATTTGATGCCAATATCACAATAAAAAAATGTGTATTTTTAGGAATGTTGTTCGCGGTATTGCAGTTAACGAGATATATTACGATTGTGATTTTGCCCGTGTTTGCTTTGATCTGGATCATAGAGCTTGGAGAAAATCAAAAATGGAAAATTAATTTAAAAAAACAAAAGCTTGCAACAGGATTGGCAATACTGTGTGGATACGCTGTTATATATGGTGGATGGGTACTTTTGAGGTTGCTACAGTCCTATTCGTTTGGAGAGATTTTGGGCTTGCAGGTAAGTAACGGGATAGGAAGTGAGGCAATCGCTTCTTTTGCAACAGGTGCGGCACTCGTTCGTTTTATTATTTTATATGTGGCATATATTGCACTTGCGGTATTGTATACATTTGCGACCAATGTTTATGCGGTACAAGAAAGCATAAGAGGAAGTATTGGAGAACGGTATGCAAAAACTATATTTTTGTTTATGGGAATCAGTATCATGCTTTTTGTGGCAGCAGTACGACATTCCTGGCGTGCTGATTATAATTATCCAAAGGTTGCTTATATTTTGGGAAGATATTTGATTTATATACCTGCTATGTGGATTATCATAACGAAGATTTTAGAAAATAACATAGATATTATGCGAAGCAGGAAAAAAATGCTGTTATATCAGTTATCAGAGGTTTTTTTGATAATTTTTGCTGTTTTTATTTTAGTGAAAGGTTGTATTTTTGATCTGAGAAATGGTTTTTTAGATTCGTTTCATACAAGGGAGATTTTCTATTTATATAAACTATATGGGCTGGTTATTTTCGGTACGCTAATAAAACTAACCATATTGATATGGAAAAAACAGTGGTATGGAAAGACTGTTAATATGTTCCTTTTACTGACCTTTTTGATTGGAAATATCGTTACAGTAGAACGTAATGGATTTGAAAAACGCGGATGCTTTGGTGCTGCATTGAGTGAATTTGCAAATCAAAATAATATAGAACAATTCGATTTCCTTATCAATGATACGCCTGCACCAGATTTGGATTTTGATATGAAGTTCTGGAGTACGCCCACGACACATTTGCTGATGTCTTGGACACCCAAGAAGGGAGATGCAAAAGATTTAAAAGACTATCACAGAATCCGTCTATATAACAGTGAACAGGCAGCACAATTTAAAAAGGAAAAAGGTGCAGGGCTGGTTTTTTGTGAGGTTTCCGACAAATATTTGGAAAAGCCGGATATTACCTGTGAATATTTGGGCAAGACGTATGGGATCTATCATAAACCAGTTGCTTTAAAGTCACCTGCAAGGAGTGTGGAAATTGTGCAGACGTATCCAGATCAAATTATTTGCGGAGAAGGATTTAATCTGGATAAAAATGGTGCTTCGGGATTTGCCATTTTACAAACAAGAAGGGACGCTGTATGTTCAGGTGCGTGAAAAATATGCTCCGTATGTAAAAACCGATTTTACACAGGAAAATGTGAATATTTATCAGGTTGAAATCCATAAGGAAGAGTAATAGCAAAAGAGAATAAAAATGGAGAATAAAAATGAAGCTGATTATCCAAATACCATGCTACAACGAAGCACAGACACTGGAAGTAGCACTAAACGATCTGCCAAGGCAGATCCAGGGAATCGATACAATCGAATACCTGATTATCAACGACGGAAGCCAGGATGATACGGTAAAAGTCGCAAAATTAGAAGCGTTTGATATCAGCCGTGCCTGTGTGGAACAGGCAAAGGCGGCGTGTCCGGGGGTTTGCTTCCGTGTCGGGAGTATTTATGAAATACCAAAGGAGCAGAAATATGACTTGGTTGTAACGAGTGAGGTGCTGGAGCATATGGAAGACCCAGAGCGTGCGCTCGGCCAACTTTTGGGAGTTTGCGGCGGGTATCTTTTGGTGACAGTGCCAAATGAGCCGATTTGGAGGATTTTAAACATGGCGAGGGGAAAATACTGGCGCAGGCTTGGCAACACGCCAGGGCATGTGCAGCATTGGAATAAAAGGACGCTGCGGAAACTCATTTTAGAAAAGGGGGGGGTAAAACAGAGGTTGTTAAAGCTGCATCGGCTTGTCCCTGGTTCATCCTGCTTGTTCGGATTCGTCAATAGGCAGATAAAAACAGGGACTTGAGAAATCTATTTTACGAAGGGAGAATGGAAGTACTTGAAAAAGAGCAAAGTTATCAATGGTATGGGCATGATCCTGACAGCATTGGCTGTCATCTTTTTGGTTCGGCGTATGATGGCTTTAAATGTCGATTTTGCAAAGCTAATCACACCGGTTAATATAGCAATGATCGTTATGATGCCTTTTTTATCTGTAATGGTTATTTTTATAAATGCGTATTGCTGGAAGCTTCATCTTGAGCTGTTTTCTAAAAAAACTGTGGAACCAGGCAAATCATTTCGCGCATATGCGCAAGCCAATGTAATGAAATATCTGCCTGGTAATATTGGACATTATGCGGGCAGACAATTATTCGGAACTGAGATTGGATTAAAACAAGCAGAACTAATCAAGGCGTCTGTTTTGGAAATTATTTACAGTACGTTATCTATGCTATGCTGCTGTGTACTGTTTTGTGTGCCAAATATCATCGGGAAAACAGAGAAATGGTTTACAGCAGGCGTCGGTATTTTTTTCATATTCGCAAGTACGGTTTTTTACTGTCTTAGAAAACATAGGTATGCATCTGTATGCTTGAGTTTTATTCAGTCATATGCATTTTGGAAGACATTTCTCATGTCACTTTTACTTTGTTCTTTTGGTACGATCCTTCTTGCTATGGAGTATGTTGTATTGCTTGGGCAATATGGTATAGTTGATTTTCATCAAATGTTTATACTGCTATCGGCAAATTATATTTCTGTTTTTATTGGATTTGTAACGCCGGGCGCTCCAGGTGGAATAGGTGTGCGCGAGGCGGTTTTAATAAAGATGATGTCACCTTTTTTTCAGGAAGATCTTATCATATTGGCGGCTGTGACTCATCGGATTATTTTGATTTTAGGTGATTTATTTGCAGTTCCAGTCAGTCGAATGTTTGTTTTGTGCAATCAGGATGAAGACAAACGATGAGAAACGCGGTATTTTAATGCTCAATATATTCGTTGATAAATTCGCGTTTTTATGATAGCATAAATCTTAGCGGCATGTTTAATCGATTGTGAAAAAACGGAGGAAAAGAATGAGAGACTCAGCAGTAGAAATGGCAAAAAGGCTTTTGGTGGACAGCATTTGGAAGAGTGCCAACCTGGAAGGGTTAGGGACTACATTCCCGAAGACAGAAGCAATCCTTGCAAACGCTCCGACAACAACAAAGACAGAAGAGGTTTTGTTCGTGATCAATATGAAACGTGCATGGCAGTTTTTACTGGACAACTTAAACTATGCGAACAATATTATGCTTTTAAGAGAATATAATAAGATTTCAGGGGAGCTGCTGTTTCATTATGCGGGTGAGATCCGTTCAATTCCGGTGCAGATCGGAGGGACATCCTGGGAACCTGAAATGCCACACACGGGGGTAATTATGGATGTATTGGATGAGTTAGACCAGATTAAAGATGCAGAAATAAAAGCATTGAAATATTTTTGCTATATTGCACGGGCGCAGATGTTTATTGACGGAAATAAAAGGGTTGCACAGTTGATGGCAAATAAGGTTTTGATTGAAAATGATATAGGGATTTTTCAGATACCGATTGAAAAACTGGAAGAATTTAAAGAAATGCTGATTCGGTTTTACGAAAGCGGAGAGGATAAACAAATAATTGATTATATGAAAGAAAACTGCATCCGGCGGGTGCGGCAGTAATAGCTTTGCTGACACCGCGTGCTTTCTCGGACAGACAGCAATACAGCGCATAAAAGCAATGCAGCGTTTAGTGTCGGTTTGCAAATGCATCTGCGGCTTTTTTTGTACCCCTCCGGTGGGGCTGAATGTTATATTGTAAACTGCCATGTGCGGATTCCTTTCATTTGCGGGAAATTTAGATCCGTATATTATAAGCGGTTTGCATAAAAAAGTCAATGGAGGCGGAACGTTTTTGCACGGTAAGGGCGTAAATCAGGCGCCGTGAAATAATGAAACGATGTAAGGTCTTTGGAAAGGAACGGTAAGCGTCAATGAAGCAAAAAGAGCAACAAAAACAAAAGGAGCAGAATGCGTCACGGCGGGAGATAGATTTTACAATTATAGGCGCTGCAATTATCGATATTCTGGCACGCCCGGTTACGCCGGATGTGTTTTTGTCTGGTTCCCAGCCAGTGAAGGAAGTGCGGCTTTCTTATGGCGGGGATGCGTTAAATGAAGCAGTCGTGCTTGCGCGTTTTGGAAAAAGGGTGGAGCTATTTACAAAGGTTGGCGGTGATGATGCGGGGAAGCAGGTGCTTGCGTTTTTAAAAAGTGAAGGTGTTTATACCGATTGTATCAAAATCGAGGACGGGTTGGAAACGGGCACGAATGTTGTCCTGGTAGATGCGCGCGGAGAACGGTATTTTCTGACCAATCCGCAGGGAAGCCTCCGAAAGCTTGCCAGGCAGGATATAGAACCGTATTTGGAAGATGCAGCGGATCTTGTCTGCTTTGCGGGGATGTTTGTTTCGCCGCTGCTGGATATTGCCGCGATGGAGCAGATCTTTTGCCGTATAAAAAGCAAGCCGGGGAGGATGCTTGCTGCCGATATGACAAAAGCAAAAAACGGCGAGCGGCTTAAGGATTTGGAAAAGCTGCTGCCGTACATAGATTATCTGTTTCCAAATGAAGAAGAAATTGCGCTGCTGACAGGCGAACAGGATGCAGCAGTCAATGCCAGGCTGCTGGTCGAGGCAGGTGTGGGCTGCGCAGTCGTAAAATGCGGCAGCAGGGGATGCCTGATTCGGACACGTACGGATACTTACAGCATTCCCGCATATCCGGTGCGGGAAGCGGTTGACAGCACAGGAGCGGGAGACTGCTTTGCGGCGGGCTTTTTATGGGCACTTTCTGAGGGGATGGGGCTGGAAGCATGTGGCAGGTTTGCATGTGCCGCGGCTTCCTGCGCAGTGGAACAGTTGGGTGCCACTGCGGGGATTCGTTCTGTGAAAGAGCCGCTTGAGCGGTACCATAAATAGTTTGATAATAATGAAAAATGAAAGATATCATTGTGAAGTGTCAAAAGCTATGTTATAATCTAAAAAGAGCAATCGTGTTATAGGGTGTGTTGACCTCATTCTAAAGAGAATGGGGGTGATGCTATGAAAAAGAGAAAACATAAGAAACATAAGATTCATATTTCTCTTATGGAGTTGTTGACATTTGGCATATTCCTTTTAGCATTACTTACATTCGTGTTTACGTTTTGTAAGTAGTCATACATAGCAAAAAACCACCCTTGTGCTTTGATCGGTAGATGGGTGGCTTTTGCTATTCTTTCATGGTCAACCCCTTGTGGGCGGTTGCTCCTTCTTTATGCCTATAATATAACACATCTTAGTTTTGATTGCAATAGCTTTTTTTGGCATTGTTTCATGAAAACGAGCCGCTTGAGCGGTATGACAGGCTTACCTGACCGCGGGATTTGTGTCCGCGCCTGTATCAAAGCAAACGGAGTCGATCACTCTTTGCGTGTCGTTTTGGTAGACAACGAAGTTCAGCCCGCGGCAGTTTTTTGAGCGTTCTTCTGCGTCAATGAAAATGGAGCTTTTTTCATTGCCTTCCCCGGCAGCGCTTAAGACCTCATAGGTGACCGAACTGTCTGAAAGCGTGCCATCTGTAGTAAGTTCCTCCATGCCTGTTTGTTCTGTTATGTTACTGCCTGAGATTACCGCAAAAAAAGCAGAGCCGGGCGTTTCAAAAAGGTTTGTGCGGCATCCAATTCTTGCTAACAGCCCGGCGGAGGACTGTTTGAGAAACGATGTGCAGTCTCCTTTGGAAGCGATGAAAATGCTGTAACGGCTGTCTTTTAACTGAAACAGGTAAGTATCCAGGTCGGAAATGTGTGTAAGGCAGCAGTCCTTTTGGATTCCCTTGTAATACGCTTTTGTCTGCTCCCATTGCGGGCTTGCCTTACTGTCTGCAAGGCTGCGGTCTTTTAAAATATGCCCAAGATAGTTGGTGACTTTTCTGGCACCCCAGAGGTTGCCGTGGCCGCCGTCGTGGTTGTCTGTTTCAAAGCGGTAGCCGGTTTTTTCATACAGTGATTTTTCATTAAAATCCAAAAACAGCAGCCCATGCCTGTCGGAATAGTCTCTGATTGCCGCGGATTTTTCCGCGGTCTGTGCGGTGGACGGGTTTTTAACCAGGATCAGTGAAATCGAATTTTGCTCGCACAGCAGGCGCAGTTTGTCCAGGTAGGCTTCCATCAGCGGTACCATCGGCGTTTTCGTCTCACCGTCAGGGCGTTCAAATGGGACAAAGCCGGAGTCGCCGCAGTAGCCCGCGAGCGGGGCATAGCCTTTTAGCTCAGAATGGGTTTTTCGCCTGCCTGCCAGAAAATCATTTTCGAAAAGCCCTTTCCATCGGGTGTGATACCGTAGGTTTGGAAAATAATAGCTGAGCAGCGACTGGTTTTCGTCCAGTGCGCAGATCGTCTTTACGGCTTCTTTTTTAACCGAAGACCATTTCATAAAATCCATCGCTTTTCTCGTGCAGCTTTCTGCTGTGTTCAACGGTTCCTTGGCATTGTATTCAAACAGCATGTAGCAGTCTAAGATCACTGCTTTTGGCTGCTGGCAGCGCAGCGCTTCTTTTAGCCAGTAGTAGGAAACGACGAGGTTTTGCTGCTCGCAGCCTAAGTTATAGCTTGTGATGCCATAGCTGTTATACAGCTCCTGCGGGATAAAAAACGATGCGGCATGGCTGCTGCCAAAAAACAATACGTCGGCGGTATGTCTTTCCAGTTGATAAAAGCCGCAGTAAGTAGATGTCGTCGGCCAGTCGTTGTCGTAAAAAAATTTCGGAACGATTAACTGATATACGAAAAAAATACACGTAAAAAGGAGAGCGGCAAAGGCGGTACAGGTGAGGGCAAACCGCAGATGCGTCTGCTGTCTTTTTTTGTTGTCCTGCGTTTTTTGATTCATTAAAAACCTCCGTAAATAAAATCTTTTGGATCAAAGCCAAATCCGTAGGTGCCAAAGATCATAATAAGAAGAATTGCCGTTAGATAGACGCCAAAGCGGATATATACCGGATTTTGCAAAATAACGTTTCGAATGCTTATTCCCTGTTCCTGCTTGTGCTCGATATAAAAAAGGACGCAGACCGATCCGGTGAGCACGCACCATTCTTTCCAGTCCAGCCCAAGTGTGAGCAGCTTGTCGTTGAATAAAATCCACGGGTTATGAACAAAAAACATGCTTTTTAGCATGAAAAGCCCCGTCGTTAAGCTGTCGGCTCTGAAAATAATCCAGGCGCACATCACCCAGAAAAACACGCCAGCACGCTGCAAGCACGTTTTTATGCCCTGCGGCATTTGGATACGTCTGTAAAACCGCTCTTTTACAGGAGCGGACAAGCTTCCGGCGATCTGGTAGCACGCGTGCATCATGCCCCAAAAGATAAATTTATAACCTGCGCCGTGCCAGACACCGCTGATGAAAAAAGTAACAAGCAGGTTTTTGTATTTTGCCACTGTGCCGCCTTTGCTGCCGCCAAGCGGGATATAAATATAGTCGCGCAGCCAACTGCTTAGGGAAATATGCCATCTGCGCCAGAATTCTTTTACGGAACAGGCAAAATACGGGCGCCTGAAGTTTTCGGAAAGAGTAATGCCAAACAGTGCGGCACTTCCCTGCGACAGCTTTACACACGCCAGAAAATCCGCGTACAGCTCCAGGCTGTACAAAATGCCGGCAACGAGTATATAGCATCCCGTATATTGTTTCGGATGCTCAAATATTTCCCGTACGATGATATCCGCACGGTCTGCAATCATAAGCTTTAAAAAAAATCCCCATAAGAGTAACTGGCACCCTTTTACAAAGCAGGCTTCGTCGAACCGGTGCCCTTTTACAAGCTGGGGGAAGAGCTCGCCATATCTTGGAATCGGTCCTTGGATCATCTGCGGAAAAAAGCATAAAAACAGCATATATTTTGCTGGATTTTTTTCAGCCTGTATCTTTCCTTGATAAAGGTCTGCAAGATAAGCAAGGATCTGCAATGTATAAAAGGAAATGCCAAGCGGGACAATCCAAAACACAGGCGGCATTTGAAAAACCAAGCCTAATAAAAAGTCGCCGTTTTTCATAAAAAACCAGGGCAGCGCAACAAGGATAACCGTAGAGCCAAACAAAAGCCTTCGGTATCGCGTGCAATGCTGCAGCAGCAGCCCGGCGCCATAAGACAGCAGGGCGCTTAAAAGCACGATCCACCAGCCTGTGCGGTAGGCGATCAGATAAAAGGCGCCGCTTGCGGCTAACAGGATCACCCACCGTATCCGCAGGGGAACGGTATAATAGATCAATAGCGCAATAACTAAAAACAGGTAAAATCCAAATGCAGTGTATGTCATCTGTCGTATCCTCTCTAGTTCTCTTCCAACCATTTCCTTTGTATTATCGTCAGTTTTCTATCAAAACTTTAGCTATAACTAAAGTATATTTGTTTTAGATTGTTAATCTGCACGCGAGACTTCTTTAAAATGATGGCAGGAAGGAGACGGCAGAGATGACAGATTTAGATTTTAAGACGATAGGCGCAAATATTAAAAAGCGGAGAAATAACCTCGGCATTACGCAGGAATCCATTGCAAACGCACTGGACGTCAACCCAAGCCATATTTCCAATATTGAGTGCGGACGCGCCAATCCATCCCTGACCGTCCTTGTAAAAATAGCAAATATCCTGCAATGCAGCGTGGATGTATTTATCAGCGGGGAGTATACGTTTGACGCAGAAAACAACTTGGAACAGCCGCTTGACGAGATGATTCTGGAAAAGCTTAAAAATTGCAGCGCAGAGAAAAAGAGCCGGGTCTTAAAGATGATTGATTTGCTTTGAAGCTGGTTTTGTGATAGAATACCACTATGTGCGCAAATAAATAAAGTGAAAATAAACGATCAAAGGAGAAACTGAGATGATTTGGGCAAAAGAAGAGACTTTGTCACGTGCCGAGATAGAAGCACTCCAGTTGGCAAGGCTGCAAGATACAGTTTGCCGGGTGTATGAAAAGGTACAGCCATACCGTGAAAAAATGGATGCAGCAGGGGTCAAGCCGGACGATATCCGTACGCTTTCCGATTTGAAGCGGCTGCCGTTTGTTACCAAGCAGGATATGAGGGATAACTATCCGTTTGGGTTGTTTGCGGTGCCAAAGGACGAGCTGGTGCGTATTCACGCGTCAAGCGGTACGACAGGAAAACCGACGGTAGTTGGATATACGAAAAGGGATCTGGACGTGTGGACAGAGACGGTTTCGAGAATCGCGGCGTTAGGCGGTGCGACCAGGCAGGATGTTGCACAGATCTGCTTTGGATACGGGATGTTTACAGGCGCCCTGGGATTGCATTACGGGCTGGAGAAGATCGGGGCTGCAATGGTGCCGTCTTCGACTGGAAATACGGAAAAGCAGATTATGTATATGAAAGATTTTGGAACGACGCTTTTGGTGGCGACGCCGTCGTATGCGCTGCGTATTGCGGAAGTGGCAATGCAGATGGGGGTTGACCCAAAGACCGGCCTAAATGTAAAGATCGGGCTGCTGGGCAGTGAGCTTTTGACCGAAGCGATGCGCACAGAGATGCATAAGCTCTGGGGCGATGAAATGCTTGTAACGTCCAATTATGGCATGAGTGAGCTAAACGGGCCTGGTGTCTCCGGTGAATGTGAATATTTGTGTGGGATGCATATCAATGAAGACTTTTTTATCCCGGAAATTATCGATCCAAAGACCGGGGAAGTGCTGCCGCCTGGTGAAAAAGGGGAACTGGTGATTACGTGCATTTATAAGGAAGCGCTGCCGTTAATCCGCTACCGCACAAAAGATATTACAAGGCTGATCTACGAGCCTTGCAAATGCGGACGTACGACAGTCCGTATGGAAAACTTAGACGGCAGGACGGACGATATGTTAAAGATCCGCGGCGTCAACGTCTTCCCAAGCCAGATCGAGGAGGTGCTGCTTGGCATCGACCAGATCGGGCCGCATTATGAGATTATCGTTACAAGAAAAGACCATACCGACAGGCTGGAGATCCGGGTAGAGCTTGCAGATCCGGTAGACGAGTTTCGCAAATTGCAGGAGCTGGAACAAAAAATCAGGCATAAGCTGCGTATGGTGCTTGGGCTGGATGCGAAAATCCGCTTAGAGTCGCCGAATACGTTGCAGCGGTTTGAAGGAAAAGCGCAGAGGATAAAGGATTTAAGGAAGATTTAAAAAAGAGCAGACAAAGAGAAACGCTTTTACAGAAAGGAAGGAACATTTCGTGGAAAAAAAGATTATGCTTGGAAATGAGGCGATTGCGCGTGGTGCGTATGAAGCAGGCGTCAAAGTATCTGCTGCGTATCCGGGAACGCCAAGCACAGAAATCAGTGAACATATTGCGTTGTATGACGAGATCTACGCAGAGTGGGCGCCAAATGAAAAGGTTGCGACAGAAGTAGCAATCGGCGCATCGATCAGCGGGGTGCGTGCGATGGCGTCGATGAAGCATGTAGGCGTCAATGTGGCAAGCGATCCATTGTATACCGTATCGTACAGCGGGGTAAACGGCGGGCTTGTCCTGGTCGCTGCGGACGATCCGGGGCTTTACAGTTCCCAAAACGAGCAGGATACCCGCTGCGTGGCAAGGGCTGCGATGGTGCCTGTGTTAGAGCCTTCGGACAGCCAGGAAGCAAAGGATTTTGTAAAATTTGCTTATGAGCTGAGCGAAAAATACGATACGCCCGTAATCGTGCGTACGACGACGCGACTGGCGCATTCGCAGGGAGCGGTGACCTTACAGGAGCGGTGTGTGCCGCAGGATAAGGTATATGAAAGAAATCCTGCAAAATTTGTAATGATGCCGGCAAACGCGATCGGACGGCACGTATATGTGGAACAAAGGCTGAAAGAGATGGCGGAGGACGGCTGCGCGTTTGCGATTAACCAGGCAGAATATCACGATACTTCGATCGGATTTATTACGAGCGGCATTCCGTACCAATATGTCAAAGAGGCATGTCCAGACGCCTCGGTGCTAAAGCTTGGCATGGTGCATCCGCTTCCGAAAAAGCTGATTGAGGAATTTGCATCCAAAGTGGACACGCTCTACATATTTGAAGAGTTAGAGCCTGTCATCGAAGAACAGGTAAAATCATGGGGAATCAAAGCCGTCGGAAAAGAGCTGTTTACCGTACAGGGCGAGTATTCCGCAAATATGATCCGCGAAAAAATCCTGCACGAAAAAGCAGAATACAAAGATCCTGCAAAAGTTCCTGCAAGGCCGCCGATTTTATGCCCGGGCTGCCCGCACAGAAGCGTCTTTTCCGTATTAAGCCGCCTGCATATCCATGCGGCGGGAGATATCGGCTGCTATACGCTCGGAGCGGTGCCGCCTCTGAGCGTGATCGACACGACGATCTGCATGGGAGCAAGCATTTCCACGCTGCACGGCATGGAAAAGGCAAAAGGCAGGGACTATATCAAAAACTGGGTGGCTGTGATCGGCGATTCTACGTTTATGCATACAGGCGTCAACTCCTTGATGAATATGGTTTACAACCAGGGCGCCGGAACCGTCATCATACTGGACAATTCCACAACCGGAATGACCGGCCACCAGGATCATGCGGCAACCGGAAAGACGTTAAAGGGCGAGACGGTACCTGCGATCAGCATTTATCATTTGTGCAAGTCGATGGGAATTGAGCATGTGATCGAAGTGGACGCATTTGATACCAAAGAACTCGAACGCATCGTAAAGGAAGAGACAGCAAGGGACGCGGTTTCTGTCATTATTACAAAGGCGCCGTGCGTGCTGTTAAAAGGCAATGTATTTCCTTATAAATGCGCGCCGGTGGAAGATCAATGCAAAAAATGCGGCATGTGCTTAAAGCCAGGCTGCCCGGCTCTGACAAAAAAAGCAGACGGTACCATAGCCATCGATGAGACAATGTGCAACGGATGCGGGCTGTGCGAGCAGTTGTGCAAATTTGGCGCGATTCAGCGAGTACAGGCGTAAGGAGTGAAGCAAAACGTACGCGTTTATAAAAACAGGGAGGAAAGCATGACGAAAAATATTATGATTGTAGGCGTCGGCGGGCAGGGAACGCTGCTCACCAGCCGCATTCTTGGCGGCATTACGTTAGATGCCGGATATGATGTAAAGCTGTCGGAGGTACACGGCATGGCGCAAAGAGGCGGCAGCGTAGTTACGTTTGTGCGCTATGGAGAAAAAGTAGCAGAGCCGATTGTAGAACAGGGGCAGGCAGATGTACTGATCGCTTTTGAAAAGCTCGAAGCGCTCCGCTATGCGCATTTTCTGAAAAAAGACGGCGTCTTGATTATCAACGACCAGCGCATAGAACCGATTACGGTCGTCACAGGCGCGGCGCAGTATCCAGAGCATATTATTGAGGATCTGAAAAAAGAGCATACGGTCTATCAGATCAATGCGATGGAAGAAGCCAAAAAACTTGGCAACGCCAAGGTCTTCAATATTATTGTGCTTGGAATGGCAGCAAAGCATATGGATTTTTCCAAGGAAGCATGGCTTGACGTAATCGCAAAGACCGTGCCGCCTAAGACCGTGGAGATGAACCAGAAGGCATTTCTTGCCAGCTATGAAGCTTAGTGTTTGAAAAAGCAGCAAGAAATAAATGGCAGGAAACAGTGCATAAAAATGGCGCAGGAGGAGACTATGTTTATTAAACAGTTGTCAGTGTTTATAGAAAATAAAGAAGGCAGGCTGGGAGAAGTACTGGATGTGCTGAAAAAAAAGCAGGTCAGCGTGATCTCGCTAAGCCTTGCAGATACGAGCGAATATGGGCTGCTTCGGATGATCACAAACGACCCGCAGGCAGGACAGGTAGCGCTAAAGGAGCAGGGATTTGCAGCGATGCTCTCAGACGTCCTTGCCGTCAAGCTGTCCCACCATGTCGGAAGCTTGCAGGAGATTTTAAGCCATGTGTGTGAAGCGGGGCTGAATGTAGAGTATATGTATGCATTGTCCAATAAAGAGGACGATGCTTCTATTATATGCAAGATATCTAACGGAGACGAGGCAGCGAGGCTGTTAAAGAGCAAGGATGTAGAGCTATATAGCCAGGAGGATCTTGTGCGGATCTTTCGGTAAGCAGTAATTGTTTGAATGATGTGCTGCGGTTGCGAGGGAGGGACGCCGGGAGAGGGGATTGGTAAGCCCGCCTGCGTCCGTTCCAGAAGGTTAAGAAGCTCTAGGCATTCTGCTGTTACGCTGTGGCAGTGGACGGTCGCGCCACCTAGTTCGCTGCCTGCTGGCAGCTAAAGGTGCCGCTTGGCTGCGCCCCTAGGTTGTTTTGCAGAATGCCAAGAGCTTCTAAACCTTCTTCCAAAGCCGCAGGTGGGCTTATCAATCCCCTCTCCCGACTGTTTTTCTCAACGGCTGCAAGCAATAATGGGAGTGAATCCGGTACCATTTTCTGGTGGTGTTAATAAAAAATATGCACATAAAAATACAAAGCATAATAGATGCCATTCCCATATTAGTACTACAGCGAATAAATCAAATTTGCTTGTCAGCTAGAAACAAAATCCAGCCACCATCACTGAGAAGGTTTAGAAGCCCTTGGTATTCTGCGGAGAAACCAGGGGCGCAGCCAAGCGGCACCTTTAGCTGCCAGCAGGCAGCGAACTAGGTGCCGCGACCGTCCACAGCCACAGCGTAGCAGCAGAATGCCTAGGGATTCTAAACCTTCTGGAACGGACGCCGCTAGGGTGCGCCAATCCCCTCTCCCAGCGTCCCTCCATGTAAAAAAACAACTTTAAAGTTCAGGAGTAAATTATATGACAATCGATTTCCACACACATATATTCCCAGAAAAAATAGCAGCAAAAACAATCGCAAAACTAGAAACAAAAGCAGATGTAAAAGCGTATGCCGACGGCAGGGAAGAAAGCCTGCTCCGGTCGATGGAACATGCGGGCGTAGACGTGTCCGTAGTTCTTCCGGTCGTTACGGTGCCGGAGCAGTTCGAGACGGTCAACCGTTTTGCGGTTTCGCTGAATGAAAAATACAGCGGCAAAGACGTACGCCTTTTGTCTTTTGGCGGCATTCACCCGGATACCGCAGATTATAAAGAAAAGCTGCGCAGGATCAGGCGGATGGGCTTGCAGGGCATTAAGCTGCACCCGGATTACCAGGATACGTATTTTGATGATATAAAATATATGCGTATTCTGGAAGAAGCGTCTGCGCTTGGGCTTGTGACGGTCGTCCATGCCGGGATTGATATTGGATATCCAGACCATGTGCACTGTACGGTCGCACGGATCGTAAAGGTGCTTGATGAGGTCGCGCCGCAAAAGCTTGTGCTGGCGCATTTTGGCGGATTTCGGGTCTGGGAAGAGGTGGAGCAGAAAATCGCAGGCAGGGACGTGTATCTGGATACGGCATATACAGAGGGGATCATTGGGGATGAGATTTTTTTGAAAATACTCAATAAGCATGGGGCAGAGAAGATCCTGTTTGCGACAGACAGCCCTTGGAGCGGCCAGAAGGAATCTCTTGCGCAGATTCGAAGGCTTGTACCGGATAAGCAAAAACAGGCGCAGATTTTGGGGCAGAATGCACAAAAGCTGATTGCCGTTTTTTGAGGAGAATGAAAATGTTTGTTAAATTCGTTTTTTTAATCGTGTTTTTTGTAATGATGATCGGCGTCGGTCTGTATTCCAGAAAACATGCGTCAAATGTCAATGATTTTGTGCTTGGCGGCAGAAGCGTCGGCCCCTGGCTGACAGCGTTTGCATATGGCACCTCTTATTTTTCTGCCGTGGTATTTGTAGGATATGCAGGGCAGTTCGGCTATAAATACGGGCTTGCCTCGACCTGGATCGGGATAGGGAATGCACTGATCGGCTCACTGCTTGCCTGGGTGGTCCTTGGCAGGCGCACCCGTATTATGAGCAACCATCTTGCGGCGGCTACGATGCCGGATTTTTTTGGAAAACGCTACCAGAGCAATGCGCTTCGGATTGCGGCTTCGGTCATTTCGTTTGTTTTTTTGATCCCATATACGGCTTCTGTTTATAACGGGCTTTCCAGGCTGTTTGGAATGGCGTTTGATATTCCGTATGAAGTGTGCGTGATGGTTATGGCAGCGCTGACCTGCGTCTATGTGATGCTGGGCGGCTATATGGCGACAGCGATCAACGACTTTATCCAGGGCATGATTATGCTGGGCGGCATTGCTGCGGTCGTCGCTGCGGTGCTAAACGGGCAGGGCGGATTTTTAAACGCCGTACAAAGCCTTGCCGAGTTTGAGAGCGATGTCGCGGTGACTGCCGGGCAAAAAGGGGCGTTTACCTCGTTTTTCGGGCCTGACCCTTTGAACCTGCTTGGCGTTATTATTTTAACGTCGCTCGGCACATGGGGCCTGCCGCAGATGATCCATAAGTTTTATGCGATTAAAGATGAAAAATCGATCCAGTCAGGGACGGTGATATCGACGTTTTTTGCGATCGTTGTATCCGGCGGCTGCTATTTTCTGGGCGGATTCGGAAGGCTGTTCGATACGCCGGCGATCCATAAAGAGGACGGCAGCGTTATTTTTGATGCGATTATTCCGTCCATGCTGTCTACTCTGCCGGATTTGCTCGTAGGCATTGTGATTGTGCTGGTGCTCTCAGCTTCGATGTCAACGTTATCTTCGCTTGTATTAACATCCAGCTCGACGCTGACACTGGACTTTTTAAAAGACAATATCATTAAAAAAATGAGCGATAAAAAGCAGCTTTTGTGTATGCGCATCCTTTTGGTCTTTTTTATTATCTGTTCGGTCGTGCTGGCTTTGTTTCCGCCGAAATCGATGGCACAGTTTATCGCGCAGCTTATGGGCATCTCCTGGGGCGCGCTTGCGGGAGCGTTTCTGGCACCGTTTTTGTACGGGCTGTACTGGAAACGGGTGACGCGTGCTGCTGTCTGGGCAAGCTTTGCGTGCGGGATCGGCATTACGGTGTCAAACCTGTTTTTGTCCTATATTGCTTCCCCGATCAATGCAGGGGCAGCCGCTATGGTGGCAGGGCTCGTAATTGTCCCGGTTGTCAGCCTGCTGACGCCTGGGATGGACAAACAGGAGTTAGAACAGATCTTTACATGCCTGGAGGAACAGGTTGTAGTAGATAAAAAAATCGCGCTGCCAAAAGAACCGCAGCAGCAAAAGCAGAAGAAAAAATCCTAAACTTACATATCTAAAAAACCTGTTGCACAATTCCCCTGTCTCTTTTATAATAATTGCAGACAGGCAAAACACTGGCTTGTTTGATCTGTAGGAAACAAAACAGGAAAAGGGCAGGTGGCATCATGGATATCAAGGATATATGCAGTGCAGGCGGAGACATTCTGGATGCGGTTGCGGATGCGGTAAACCGGAATGATTACAAGGGCCTGAGCGAAAATGTAACGAATACAGTGAACCGTGTCGTCAGCCAGGTACGGCAGGAAGCGTCAAAAGGCACATACGGCAACCCGACGCACCAGTATGCAAAGACCGTGTATACGCGCAGGGGCCAGGCAGAGTACAAGCGTATGCAGCGCAGGGAAAACAGCGAATACGCTTCTATTTATAAAAACGATGCGCAGCAGGCAGGCAAAAAGGACGCCATGTTTACGAAAGCAGAGATTATGGCGATGCCTGCTTCGATTACAACGCGTCCGTCAGGCAGGATCTTAGGCCCGATACAGATGGCATGGGGGATTTTGGCGACGAGCGGCTTTGGGATTACGGCGCTTGTGATGATAATACTTGCGTTTGCACAAAGCAGCTCGATGGCGATGATACTTGCGGTCATATTCGGAGTTTTAACGATGCTTGGCGTGACGGATATTGTGCGCGGCAGCCGTAAGATCAGCTTAGTCAACCGCTTTTACCGCTATGCAAGGCTGATCGGCACAAGAGGGTATATTGCGGTGGAAGAGCTGGCGTTTCAGACCGGGCAGCGCAGGGACGAGGTGCTGCGTGATCTGCGCAGGATGATGAAAAAGCATATGTTTCCGCAGGGGAGGCTGGATCAGAAGCAGACGACATTTATGCTGACACAGGATGTCTACCAGCAGTATTTGCAGACAGAACAGCAAAACCAAGAGGCGGCGCGCGCAAGGCAGCAGGAGGAGCAGGAACGTCAGCGCAGGGAGCGGGAAGCGCAGGCTGAACGCCGGCAGGAGGCGTCAGACTATGGAAACGCGCAGACGAGGAAGATCTTAAAGGACGGCAATGCGTACATCCGTATGGTGCATGAGTGCAATGAGAAAATCAGGGGCGAGGAGATGAGCTATAAGCTTTCCCGCTTAGAATCGATTATGCGCCGCATCTTTGAGCAGGTGGAAAAGGTGCCCGAAAGCGCGGATGACCTGCACAAATTTATGGATTATTACCTGCCGACGACGACGAAGCTGCTGAACGCATATATCGACCTGGACAGGCAGGAGATCGCCGGAGAAAATATCTCTGCGACAAAGCGCGAGATCGAAGAAACGCTTGATACGATTAACGGTGCGTTTGAAAAGCTTTTGGACGGCTTGTTTGAAGATACGGCATGGGATATCTCGTCGGATATTTCCGTTATGAAGACGATGATGGCACAGGAAGGATTAACCGGAGGAAAAGATTTTCAACTCTAAAATGTTGATCAGATACAATACAAAAGGATACATAGCACAAAAGGAGGCAGACATTGACAGACCAGTTTGAGGATTTTAAAAAAGAGGCGCCGACGCTCGTATTTGACGCAGCGCCTAAGGAACCGGAAAAAAAGCCGGTACCCGAAAAAAAAGAGATATTAAATGATTCCATGCTTTCACAGGAGGAACGCCAGCAGGTCGACGCATTTGCCGAGCAGATCGACCTGCGCAATTCCGGCGCGGTGCTGCACTATGGCGTCGGGACGCAGAAAAAGCTGGCGGATTTTTCAGAGCGGGCGTTAAATAATGTTCGCACAAAGGATATGGGAGAAGTAGGAAATATGATCGCCGGGCTTGTGACAGAGCTGCGCAGTTTTGACGCAGAGGAAGAGTCCAGGGGATTTTTTGGCTTTTTGAAAAAAGGCGAAAGCAAGCTGTCCATGATGAAGGTAAAATACAACAAAGTAGAGACAAACGTCAATGAGATCGTAAAGGTGCTCGAAAACCACCAGATCCAGTTGATGAAAGACATTGACGTACTAGACCGCATGTATGAAATGAACCTGACGTATTTTAAAGAGCTTACAATGTATATCCTTGCGGGAAAGAAAAAGCTGCACGAGGTGCGCTCTGCGGAGCTGCCTGCTTTGCAGCAGAAGGCGCAAAAAAGCGGGCTGCCGGAAGACGCGCAGGAAGCTAGGGATCTGGCAGACTTATGTGAACGGTTTGAAAAAAAGCTGTATGACCTGGAGCTGACACGTACCGTAGCGATCCAGACGGCGCCGCAGATCCGTATGGTGCAGAACGCGGATACGCTGATGGCAGAAAAGATCCAGTCTACGATTGTCAATACGATTCCGCTCTGGAAGAGCCAGATGGTGATTGCGATCGGCGTGGAGCATTCCGCGCAGGCGGCAAGGGCGCAGCGGGAAGTGACCGATATGACAAACGAGCTGCTTAAGAAAAACGCGGATGCGTTAAAGCTGGCTACGATTGAGAGTGCAAAAGAGTCTGAACGCGGTATTGTGGATCTGGAGACGTTAAAGCATACAAATGAAACACTGATTACGACGTTAGACGAAGTGATGAAGATTCAGAGCGAAGGCAGGGAAAAACGCCGTGCGGCAGAAGCTGAGCTGACCAATATGGAAAACCAGCTTAAGAAAAAGATGCTGGAGATTTCGCGTATTTAGGAGCAGGCGAAAGGTGGATAAGTAAGGTGAAAAAAGCTGCTTTTTTTGATATAGACGGTACGATTTTAGACCACAACAATGTAATCCCGAAAAGTACGGTAGAAGGGATCCATAAGCTGCAAAAAAAGGGACACTACGCGTTTTTATGTACCGGAAGGAGCCGGGCGCATGTAAAAAATCCGGCGCTTTTAAAGATCGGGTTTGACGGGATTGTCTCAGGCTGCGGGACGATGGTCGAGTTTCAGAACGAGGTTTTGTTTTATAAAAAGCTGGACAAGGAAGCGATCAGGCAGACCGTTGCCCTGTTAAAGGAGCATCGTGCGCCGGTCATTTTAGAAGGGCGTTTCCGGCTGTATGCAGACCCAGAGGATTTTACAGGGGATCTGTATTTTGAAAAGCTCAAAGCAGAGCTTGGGGCTACGCTTGCGCCGGTTGCGGGCAGCGAATCGGACTGGGAAGTGAGCAAGTTCTCGTGTGTGACGCAAAATGTGGATTTGGAACTGTTAAAAAAGCGGCTTTGTAAGGATTATGAGCTTTTGATCCATGATATTCCGGTTATGGAGATCGTGCCAAAGGGCTGTTCCAAAGGGACAGGCATCCTGGCAGTCTGTGAAAAGCTGGGCATTGCGGTAAAAGATACGTATGCGTTTGGAGACAGCGCCAACGACCTGCCGATGTTTGCCGTCGCGGGACACAGCATAGCGATGGGCAATGCGGCGCCATTTGTCAAACAAAACGCGTCGTATGTAACAGATTCCATGCAGGAGGATGGAATCTACCATGCATTGGAGCATTTTGGATTAATATAAAACAAAAATGCGGATGGGAGCAGATATGAAGATATTGATTGTAGGCTGCGGCAATGTAGGCGCCGCGCTTGCAGAGCAGTTAAGCTCGGAAGGGCATGACATTACAGTGATTGATACAAGGCAGAAGCTGGTCGAAAGCGTATCCGTATCGTGCGATGCGCTTGGAATTGTCGGAAACGGTGCCAGCTTCCAGGTACAGTCAGAAGCGGGGGTAGATGAGGCAGATTTGATCGTTGCAGTGACAGGCTCTGATGAGCTGAACCTGCTGTGCTGTCTGATTGCAAAAAAATCCGGCGGATGCAACACGATCGCACGGGTCAGCAACCCGGTATACAGCGAAGAGATTGCATATATTAAAGAAGAACTGGGGCTTTCTATGATTATTAACCCGCAGCTTGCGGCAGCGCGGGAAATGGCGCGCACGCTGAAGTTTCCGTTTGCCCAGAAAGTCGATACGTTTGCAAAAAGCCGCGTGGAGCTGGTCGTCTACCGGATCGAGGAAAACAGTATGCTTTGCGGCATGAAGCTAAAAGAACTGCCGGCAAAGCTAAGATGCGATGTGCTGATCCCGATTGTGGAGCGCGGAGAAGAGGTCATTATCCCGGACGGTAATTTCCAGTTGCAGGCAAGGGACGACATTACGATCGTGAGCACGCAGCTTAAGATGATCGAGTTTTTTAAAAAGCTCGGCAAACAGACGGCGGCAACGCGGGACGCTATGATTATCGGCGGCGGCAGGACTTCTATTTATCTGGCAAAGCAGCTTTTGCAGATGGGGGTCAAGGTCAAGATTATTGAGCGGGACAGTGAACGGTGCGAATTTTTAAACGAAATGCTGCCAAAGGCAATGATTATCTGCGGGGACGCGACGGAAAAAGATGTGCTGCTGGAAGAAGGGCTGTTAGAGACAGGGACTTTTGTGGCGAATACAAACTTTGACGAAGAAAATATTATGCTGACGCTGTTTGCCAAAAGCCTGTCCAAAGCAAAGCTGATTACGAGAGTTCACCGCGTGTCTTATGACGATATTATTGAAAAGCTGGATCTGGGAAGCATAATTTATCCGAAATATATTACGGCAGTCAATATTATTCAGTATGTCCGTGCGATGAAAAACTCCCTCGGCAGCAATATCGAGACGATGTACCGCCTCAATGACAACCGCGTCGAAGCGCTGGAGTTTGTGATTAAAGAGCAGTCTCCGGTCGTTGGGGTGCCGCTTTCGGAGCTGAATTTAAAGAAAAACATGATTATTGGATGTATTACGCATAAAGGCAAGACGACGATCGCCAAAGGCCAGTCCGTGATCCGGGTGGGGGATACTGTCATCCTTATCACAACACAGACCGGGCTGCATGATATCCGGGACGTAGTAAAATAAATATGGAGGATGGTTATGAACTTTTCGGTCATTCAATATATTCTGGGGACGGTGCTGTGCTTTGAGGGCGTATTTTTGCTTGCTCCGGCAGCAGTTGCGGCTTTTTATACGGAACGGGCAGGGCTTTATTATCTTGGTGCTGCGCTTTTTTGCTTTCTGTTCGGCTTGGTGCTGCGCCTGCGCCATCCAAAGAGCAGTGTGTTTTATTCCAGGGAAGGTTTTTTGGCGGTTACGTTTAGCTGGATTGTTTTAAGTATGGCGGGCGCGATGCCGATGTACCTGACCGGGGAATATGCTTCTTATGTAGATGCATTGTTTGATACGATATCAGGATTTACGACGACGGGCGCAAGTGTGCTGTCCTCAGTGGAAGAATTATCGCGTGCGACGGCGTTTTGGCGTTGTTTTACGCACTGGAGCGGCGGCATGGGCGTGCTCGTGTTTATTATGGCGGTTCTGCCGCTTTCAGGCAGCTCCAATATGCACCTGATGCGCGCGGAAAGCCCGGGGCCTTCGGTCGGCAAGCTGGTGCCGAAGGTGCGCCAGACCGCGCTTATTTTATATAAGATCTACCTTTTTATTACGATCTTGCAGGTAGTGCTTTTGATGCTTGCCGGGCTGTCGCTGTACGAGGCGCTGACCTTGTCCTTTTCGACGGTCGGGACAGGCGGCTTTGCGCTGTTAAATTCGAGCATTGCTTCTTATAGCTGGGCGGTGCAGGTCATTATTATTTTGTTTATGCTCTTGTGTGCGCTGAACTTTAATACATATTACCTGCTTTTGATCCGCAGGCCAAAGGAAGCGCTTTTGCAGAACGCAGAGGTAAAGTGGTTTTTAATCATTGTATTTGCATCCGCGGCAGCGATTGCCCTGAACATCCGTCATGGCTTTTCGAATCTAGCCGAAGCGTTTCATGTGTCGCTGTTTCAGGTATCGACGCTGGTCAGCAGCACAGGCTTTGCGACGGCTGATTTTAACCTGTGGCCGGAATTTTCCAAAACGATTCTCGTGCTGCTGATGTTTATGGGTGCCTGCGCAGGCAGCACCGGAGGAGGATTTAAAGTATCCAGGCTGATGATTGTCGTACGTGCGGCAGGAAACGAGCTGTTAAACATGATGCATCCAAGAAGCGTGCAGCAGGTGCATATCAATGGCAGGCGGGTGCCGGAAAATGTAGTAAAGACCGCGCTTTGCTATATGACCGCATATGTGCTGATTGTCCTTGGCTCCGTATTGTTAGTCAGTATCGACAATTTCGATATGACGACAAACTTTACCGCCGTGCTTGCGACGATGAACAATATCGGGCCTGGGCTTGGCGCCGTAGGGCCGACTGGAAATTTCGGCGGATTCAGCGTGTTTTCCAAGTTTGTACTGATGTGTGATATGTTAATCGGGCGTCTGGAGCTGTTTCCGGTACTTGCGCTGTTTGCGCCGGGTGTCTGGAAGCTTCCTACCAGGCGCAGCAGGAAGGGTAATCGATATGACATATGAGCAGAAGCAGACGATCATGATTGTAGAAGATGATGAGGATTTGGCAGAAGGCATCCGCCTGTCGCTAAACAGCAGCGCATTCTCTTTTTACCTATGCAGCACGGTTGCCGGTGCAAAGGAGCTGTTTTTAAAGCATCGCTTTGACCTTCTGATTTTGGATATCAACCTGCCTGACGGCAGCGGGCTGTCGCTGTGCAGGGATATCCGCCGCGCAAGCAGGATTCCAATCGTGCTGCTGACCGCAAAGGACATGGAGATGGACATTGTCGCAGGGCTGGAAAGCGGGGCAGACGACTATATTACAAAGCCGTTCAGCCTGATGGTGCTGCGTGCCAGAATACGCGCGCTTCTGCGCAGGGGCATGGCAGAGGAACATGCCGAATATAATGACGGCACATTTCAGTTTTATTTTGACACAATGCAGTTTTACAAAAACGGGGAGGCAGTGGAGCTCAGCAAGACAGAGCAGCGGATCTTATATATTCTAGTGAAAAATGCCGGGCAGGTATTGACAAGGGAACGGCTCTTGGAGTGGGTGTGGCCGGAAGGCACCGAATACGTGGAGGACAACGCACTGTCTGTAGGCATCCGCAGGCTGCGGGATAAGCTGGAGGATACGGCGTCAAAGCCTTGTTATATTAAGACGGTTTATGGGAAAGGGTATGTGTGGGCTGGAGTGTTCATATGAGAGAAGGGAAAAAAGATGGATATGGCAAGGCTGAAATTAGAAGAATTAAAGATTGGGGATATTGTATCAGAATCAAGCCTGAGAAGCATTTATAATGTATATATTACATTGGTAGATTCTAAAATTGCAGGAGAAGATATTGTCGGGAGAATTGCATATATTGGCACCGATTTGAATGAAGAGGCTGACAGGATTGTACAAGAAAACGATCATATCTGTGCCATTTATCATGACGCAGATGAGATAGAAGGAGAGGTTACTTATGATGAGTAGCAATTACCTGGTTTCTGTCTTGGAGAATCATTGTTTTTACGTAAAATCAGAAATCTGTCTGCATGGAAAGGTGATTCATAATCGTTTTAAATTGGATACAGGCTGTGCTTATTCAACAATTCCGTTCAGGGTGCTGTATAATGTGTCACACAATACAGCTTTGCAGTATAAGCAGATTGCAATTACATCAAACTTAAAGTTTCAAAGAAGTTATGGGGTAAGTGATACTGAACAGACGAAGCAACGAGATAAGGAGCTTATTGCAGATCACAGGTTGTTAGAATGTTCAGCTTTAAAATTTATACATAAAAATATTCCGATGGTTTTGAATGGCTATGCACTTATGCATGATATAGCCGTAAATTATGATAGGACGAGCAATATCTTAATAGGGATGGATATTCTCAAAGATTTTGATTTTCATTGTGGAAAAAGTGAAGAGAATGGAAAATATATATTTTTAGGATGCTTAAAAGAGAAAATTAACCAGGACTATTTTGATACATTGTATCAGCATTTTGGTTATAAAAAAGTTTAATTACAACAGGAGACGTTTATGCATCCATACATCCTATCTATTACCGCTTTTACTATAATCTGCGCCCTTTTTGGCATTGCTGTAAAGCGTTATTACGAGGCGAAAGCAGAAAAAACATACCAGAACCTGCTGCAAATTCTTGACCAGGCATTGCAGGGAGGCACGTTTGAAAACGTATACGACGAATCGATGGACGCGGCAGTTACAGCGCGTCTGAACAGGCTTGTGCACATCGCGCGCACGCACAGGCAGAGCGCCGAAAAAGAACGTGATACGATCAAAGCTCTGATCTCGGATATTTCCCACCAGGTCAGGACGCCGCTTACCAATATTATGCTGTATGCAGGGCTGTTAAGGGAGCAGCCGCTTTGTGACAGCGCGCTGCACCTTGTCAATAAGCTAGAGAAGCAGTCTGTGAAATTGGATTTTTTTATGAAGGAGCTTGTCAAATCTTCTTATGCGGAGCAGGAGATGATTGCGATCCGCCCGCAGCGGACAGATACGGCAGAGATCATACGTACAGCCTGCCAGGCGGCGGAGCTTGCGGCGATGAAAAAGCAGATTTCGATCGATACAGATTTGCAGGCGGCGGAAGGGGTTTTTTGTTATGCGGATCAAAAATGGACGGTAGAGGCTACGGCAAATGTACTGGAAAATGCCGTAAAATATTCGCCCAAGCAATCGGTGATCCGGGTGTCGGCGCTTTTATATGAGTCTTTTGTATGCATCCAGGTAAAAGATGAGGGCATTGGAATCCGCGAGGAGGAGCAGGGACTGGTTTTTGGACGTTTTTATCGTTCTGAGGATGTGAAGGAGACGGAAGGCTTTGGCATCGGGCTGTACCTTGTCAGAGAGGTGCTGCGCAAGCAGGGCGGATTTGCAAGAATACGGTCGGACTATGGTAAGGGGACGGCGGTACAGTTGTTTTTGTCAAGAGTTTATAAACCAGGGGAAACAGGCTGTTAAGTAGCAGGTACTTAGCAGCTTTTTTTATGCTAAATTGTGTCGAAATTGTCATGTTTGGGAAAGATTTGAGTAAGAAGCGTCTGTTACGATACTGTCAGGAGGTGTATATATGAATATTTTAGCAACAGAAAATCTGAAAAAGTATTACGGAAGCGGACAGACACAGGTAAAGGCGCTGGACGGCGTGACCTTTTCTGTCAAAAGCGGTACATTTACAGCCATTGTGGGGACGTCGGGCAGCGGCAAATCGACGCTTTTGCATATGCTTGGCGGGCTGGATACGCCTACATCCGGCAGGGTGATCGTAGGCGGCAGGGATCTTTCCGGCATGACAAAAGACGAGCTGACAATTTTCAGGCGCAGGAACATCGGGTTTGTGTTTCAAAATTATAACCTGCTGCCGTTAATGAATGTCTGGGAAAATGTTGTGCTTCCCATCCGGTTAGACGGCTTGCGGCCAGACCGCAGGTTTGTCGAAGGGCTGTTAGAGATGCTTGGCATGGGAGAGAAAAAATACGCAATGCCCGGCGAGCTTTCCGGCGGCCAGCAGCAGAGAGTCGCGCTGGCAAGGGCGCTGGCGGCAAAGCCTGCGATTATTCTTGCCGATGAGCCGACGGGAAACCTGGACAGCCGTACCGGACAGGATGTGGCGGGGCTGATCCGCACGAGCAGCGAACGGCTGTCGCAGACAGTCGTTATGATTACGCATAATGAGGAAATTGCACAGATGGCAGGCAGGATTATACGGATCGAAGACGGAAAGATCGTATCGCAAGCGGCGGCTTTTCGCACGCAGGAGGAGGCACAATGAAAGTAAAAAATACGCAGGTTGTGCGCGAGATTGCCTGGACGGCTTACCGTGCCGAGAAAAAACGTGGTGTGCTGTCGATTTTTGCAGTCGCGATGGCTTCTTTTTTCATTGCGGTTATGGCCGCGGCGGGTACAAGCTACTGGCAGACACTGACCGAGCGGCAGCTACGAATGCAGGGGATTGATTATGATATCTCGCTTGGCGAGCCAAGACAGGATCAGGTAGAAACAGTACGTGCGATGGACAGTGTAAAGTATGCAGGCATAAAGGTCGCATGTATGGAAGTGGAGCAGTATCAGGATACAGCCATCGACGGGGCGGAATTTTACTGGCTGGATGAAATATGCTGGGAAAAACAGGTGATTCCTGCGCTGGAAGCGTATGAGGGGCATTATCCGCAGCAAGAAGAAGAGCTGATGTTAAGCATGGCAATGCTTCATGCCATGCACATCGAGCAGCCGCGCATCGGCATGAAGCTTGCGTTTACATACCATACGATGACGAAGGATTATCCAGGCACGCAGGTAAGGGAATTTACACTCAGCGGCTGGTTTTTAGACTATACGGGGAAAGAAAAAGGATATGTTTCCAAAGCGTTTTTTGATTCTACAGGTGTGAAACAGACGGATTTCGAGCTTGGTTCGCTTACTATCACGCTTTCTAATCCGCTGTATTTTCCAAAAGACATTGCGGCTATGAACGAAGCCATAGGCATTGAAGGTTCCCAGACGATCGAAGCAGATCATGACGCTGTTCCCCGTTTTTGCAAGGTGGCAGCTTCTATGGCGGCGATGCTTTTGATGGTGCTTGCAAGCGCCTATTTGTTTATCTACAATACGATGTACCTGTCTATATCGAAAAATATCCGTTATTACGGGCAGCTTAAAACGATCGGCATGACCAGCGCGCAGCTAAAAGGCATTGTATACAGGCAGGCGCTGTTTTCAGCTATACCAGGCATTGCGCTTGGGCTTTTGAGCGCCGCTTTTGTATCCAAAACCGCAGTGCCTAAAATACTTGCCGGGCTTGGCGGTGCGGATGAAGCATTGATTGTCCCGGTGGCTTTGCCGGCATTGATAGCCGCAGGCGTATTTGCGCTGCTGGTCAATCTGGCAAGCTGCCGGAAGCCTGCGTGTATGGCGGGAAACTGTTCGCCAATCGAGGCAATGCGCTACCAGCCTGGCGTACCAAGACGAACCATGCGCAGACAGGAAGCATTCAGCCTGCCGCGTATGGCGTTTTGGAACCTGTTTCGGGACAAAAAGCAGGCTGCGGTTATTTTTTTGTCTTTTGTGGTTGCACTGTCCGTCTTTTTTTCGGTGAACGTAATCATATCTGCCAACGACACAAAGCGCATTCTAAACAGCCTGACCGACTATGACATCCAGTTTTTAAACCAGACGATGCTGCGCAATGAAAAGCAGGTCTTTACCGAAGAAAAGCTGGCTGCGCTCTCTGCGGTTGACGGGGTGAAAACGATCCGTAAAGTAGCTACCTCAAACGCCGTCATACCATACCAGGAAGAGGTGTTCGGGGAATATTACCGTGCACTGTATGCATCTGTATACAGTCCTGGCAGCTATGAGGAAGATATGAAAAAGTACAAAGAGGACGAAAACAGCGATATGGCAAAGCTTCTTTTTGGCACACGGCTGGTCGCCATTGATGCCGAAGGCTTTCGCCAGTTCAATGAACGGCTCGGCCAGCCGCTTGACGAAAAAGCATTTGAACGGGGTGAATTTGCAGTAACGGTCGAGCAGGTATTTGTATCCGGCGATTTTGATCTGGCTGGGAAAACCGTACGTTTTCGTCTGCCGCAGGGAGTATCGCCGGACACCGAGTACAGCATTCCGATTGCGGCGGTCGGTTCCGTCAGCGCTTCGCCATATTATTTCTCAGGAGGCTATACACCGGCTATTATCGTGAGCGAGAACTTTGCGAAAAAGCTGCTTGGGGAGCTTACAGCAGAGTTGATTGAGGTGGACTACGTCCAGCCGTTTGACCAGGCGGCAGAAACAGCGGTCAAGGCAGTGTTTGCAGATCAAAAAAAGGTGACGTCCAGATCCAAGCTAGACCGATATGCGTCGATGTATGAAAATGAACGAAAAATCAAAATGCTTGGCTTAAGCATCGCAGGCGTTATTGCAGTGCTTGCTCTATGCAACTACCTTAACGTAACCGCAGCAGGCGTCCAAAACCGCGCCAAAGAATTTGCAACGCTTGAAAGCATCGGCATGACAACAAAGCAGATTTACACCGTGCTGTGCATTGAAGGCGCCTGCTACGGCATATTTTCAGCAGCGGCATCGTTTGCCGTCGGTATTCCGTTCAGCCACTTTGTATACGATGGGCTGTTAGCCTACAGCGCCCCATATGCGGTTCCGGTTAAAAGTAATTTCCTTTTGTATACGGCAGCCGTCGCCTTGTGCATGGCTGTGCCGGTTATGATCTATCAAAGGACGCAGAGGGTGAGTGTAATTGAACGGATGTATCGGGGAGAGGAGTAAGTTTTCCTGAAAAAGTCAGTCAAAATACAAAACCAGCCAAATCTTATCAGAATAAAAATACAAAATTCAGCATAAAATAGACTTCACAGAAAGTTCACAAAAATTATTAGCACTCACTATTGACGAGTGCTAATAAAAGTGTTATAACATTATTGTAAACAAAAACACAACAGGAGGCGCGAAAGCCGGATTAAGAAATGGAGGACTGACCTATGTTAATGCCTAGTATTTTTGGAGAAAACTTATTTGATGAATTTTTCAATGATTTTACCCGTCCGTCTAAATCGCTGATGGGATATCAAACACCAACGAGCAACGTCATGCGGACAGACATCAAAGAGCTGTCAAACGGATATGAGCTGGATATCGACCTGCCGGGATTTAAGAAGTCGGATGTGCAGGCACAGCTAAAGGAAGGCTATCTGACAATCAGCGCATCGACGAGCAAAGAGGAAGGAGATAAAGACAAGGATGGAAAATATCTCCGCCGGGAGAGATATTACGGCTCTTGCAGCAGAAGCTTTTATGTTGGCGAGGCGGTTACACAGGAGGATATTAAAGCCAGATTTGAGGATGGCATTTTAAAGGTAACTGTCCCGAAAAAGGAAGCAAAGCCAGAAGTAGAAGAAAGCAAATATATTGCGATAGAAGGATAATGAACAGCCGGCCTGTTTTAAGAAGGCTTTTGGAAAATTTCCAAAAGCCTTCTATACAAAACGAAAAAGACGGATTAATTTTGCACAGGCACAAGCTCGATTTGCCCATACGTCGTTTTTTCGAGATAGTCAAATGCAACTAACATGCAGGTTTTTGGCAGGTTCGTTTTGTCATAGCAAAGGCGCAGGCAGTAGGTGCCGTCGGCAAGCTGGATGATACCGCGTCCGCTTCTTTCGTTCCATGCTGCGTTGCTGCTGTCTGTGATGGAAAAAGAAAGCCCGTCTGTTTCTGCTGCCGCCTGTGGATTGCGGTAATAGATATCCACATAGGTAAATATCTCGGTCTGTTCGATCGTTACGCTTTGGACGTTAGCCTCTGTGCCTTGAATGTGCCCGGAGGTTTTCGGACGGTATACGGTTTTGCGGCTGGTGCTTTTATCCTTTAGTAAAAAGGAAGAGGAAGTTTTCATAATTTCTGCGCTGCCGCTGCCGGGACGTATCGTGTGCGACAGGACAGCATTCAGGCACGTATCGGAGGATGCACGGTCTGCCTGGATAAAGATAGAGAGGGTATCGTCCTGTATGGATTTGGCGGAAATATGGCAGGCACCCGGAGAAAACGGGCTTTCCGGTGCAAAACCGCTGTTGATATACAAGATTTCCAAGCCCTTTTCTTTGGCATAGGCACCGATGGAAATATCTTCATGGATGCCGATGCTTTCTGCACTGTCTTCCTCGGTCGTACAGTCGTCCGGCACTAAGAGATATTTGCCGCTTTCGGCGGCTTTTGCCTCGACGATAACGCTTACCGTGCCGCTGTCGCACAATACTTCCTGGACGGTAAATGAAACGGGGAGCTTGCCGGAAGGTATGCTGCCAGAGCCGTCAGGTGCATTGGCGGCGGAGCCAGGGTCATTTTGTGTCTGGGCGATATCCGTTTCAATCAGGTGTTCGGCTTCTTTGGGCAGTTTACTGCCGGTATGTTTGAAAAAGTCTGTGATTCCCCAGTAATGGTTTGCTGCGTATGCGCCGGTAGGCAGGGCGGCAGCAAGAAGGATTGCCGCTGCCGCGGTTTTCCATGCCGTTTTTCGTGATGGCCTGGTGCTTGGATGGATTGGGTCGTTCATATTGATCAGCCTTTCTTTTAATTGTTCGGATGCGTGAAGGTTACTGTACACGCGTTGGTAATAGGTTTTGTTTGGATTGTCATTCATCGTGCCACGCTCCTTTCAGTTGCCGTTTCAGCATTTTTCTTGCACGCATTAACTGTGTCTGTATCGTAGTTTCTTTTTTCTGCAAAATGTGTGCGATCTCCCTAATGGAATACGATTCATAATAATATAGGTGTACGACGCTGCGGTAGGCTTCTGGCAGAGAGGCAACGGCATGGAACAAGGCGGAGGCTTCGCTGCTTTGCGGCTGCGGTGCAAAGCCTGCTCCCGCCGCATGGTCTAACGCCAGAGACAGCTCGGTAAAGCCCATCGGCTGTATGTTCCGGCGCCAGGCACACGACAGATGGTTTTTGCAGGCATTGATGGTCACTCGGATCAGCCAGCGTTTGACATGCTCTGCATCGGTAAAATCAGTATCTGTCTGGTAGAGCTTTAAAAATGCCTCCTGCACGATATCTTCTGCGTCAGACAGCTCTTTACAGTAATTGACCGCAATGCGCAGTATCGTATCCGCATAGAGCCTGACGTATTCTGCATAAGTATTTTCGGAAAGCACGATGCAACCTCCTGCAAATTTGTTTGAATTTGTCTGTTTGAAAGGCCTTTCACTATCAAAACAATTTATCGGAGCAAAATATCACACATATTAAAAATTTTTTATTTTTTTAGGCTTGCCAAGGCAAATGTGCAGAAGAATGATAAACACCGCAAGAAATTTGTGGCAGAATCAAACCGGTTGCAATCTGGCTGTGGCTGCGGTATGATAAATACCAAAAAGAAAGTGATTCGCAGGTGCAAATACAGGGGGAAGAGATATGAAGACGCTTTTAATTGCAGATGACAACGAGCAGATTTTGGATGTGCTAAAACAATACGCGCACAAAGAAGGGTATCACGTATATACGGCAAAAACAGGGACGCAGGCGCTGGAGCAGTTTGCAAGGCGTGAATACCACGCCGTTTTGCTGGATGTGATTATGCCGGAAATGGACGGCTTTGCGGTGTGCCGCGCGATACGCAAAGAGTCAATGGTTCCGATTATTATGATTACTGCGCGCGGGGAGGATTTTGAGCGGATTATGGGATTGGATATCGGCGCAGATGATTATGTCGTCAAGCCGTTTTCGCCGTCTGAGGTGATGGCAAGGCTGCGGGCGGTGCTGCGCAGAGTCAGTGTTTCGAATGATACCGCAGATGAGCAGCTTGCAAGGAGCAGCCTTTGCATTTGGCTGGACAAATACAAGGTAACGGTTGACGGGCAGGAAGTCCATCTGACCAAAAAGGAGATTGAGATTTTATGGCTGCTGGCTTCCCGCACGGGTACGGTGTTTACGAGAAACCATATATTGGACGCGGTATGGGGATGCGATTATTATGGAGATGACCGCACGGTGGATACCCATATGAAACGAATGCGCGCCAAGCTGGAAAAATACGGGCATCCTGGATGGGAGCTTGTAACGGTGCGTGGCGTTGGCTATAAATTTGAGGTGTACGATGCATAAGATTACTAAAAAGCTGTTTTGCTATTTTACAGCGCTGCTGTTCTTTTTCGCGGCAACGGCATTTACAGGCTTTCAGGCGTCGCTTTCTTATTATACATATTTGAACCATGAGCGGGAGTTAAAAACAAGGGCAGAAACGATCGGCAGCCGCCTGGAAACGTTTTTGGCAGACAATGCGCCAAAGCAGGGGCGCGGGGCTTATCTTCGGTTTGTGGATGATATAGCAATGGCGGAGGCGTATATTGTGGATGCGGACGGCGAAGCGTTTTCTTATGGCAGGAATGCCGTTTCACTGCATACGCCGACAGGAGAAGTAAAACAGTTTGCCGCGCAGGTTTTTGCCAGCGGCAGCTATCGGCATTTTCGCCGGAACAATGGGCAGGAAACCGTATTTTATGCAGGAATCCCGGTGAAGGTTGCAGGTGAGGCAGTTGCCGCGGTTATTTTGTCAGATCCGTTACAGCCAGAAAAAAATGGACTGTCCGCAGCCGTGGGGATACTTGGCATCTGCATGGCTTTGGCTCTGGTGCTTTCCGCGGTGCTTTCTGTCTGCCTGTCCAGACGGTTTGTACTGCCGATCCAGCGGATTGCAGGCACTGCAAAGGAGCTTGCGGGCGGAAATTATCTTGTGTCTACGGATGTGCAGGATGAGACGGAGCTTGGCGAGCTTGCCGCAGAAATGGATGAGCTGGCAAAAAAACTCGAAGCGGCAAGGCAGGAAAGCAGCCGCCTAGAGCAGATGCAAAAAGACTATATTTCGAACATCTCCCATGAACTAAGGACGCCGGTAACCGTCATCAGGAGCCTGCTGGAAGCAGTCTGTGACGGAGTCGTGACAGGAGAAAAGGCAGTGGAATATGAGCGCCAGGTACTTATGGAAAGCATTTCCTTACAGCGTTTAATTAACGATATGTTGGAGCTTTCCCGCCTGCAAAATAAAGACTTTCCGATCGAAAAAACGAATATCGACCTTTTGTACGTGCTAGAAGACGCCATACGTGCCGTGCGGGTGCTTGCCGCCAAAAAATCGATGCTTATCCTGTTTGATAAGCCGGATGGCGAATGGCTGATGCAGGGAGATTACGGGCGCCTGCGCCAGATGTTTGTCGCAGCGCTTGACAATGCCATAAAATATTCTGCTGCCGGAGAAAAAATTCTTGTCACCGCCTGGAAAGACGCAGGCAAAGCGGCAATCGCTGTTCAGGATCATGGGCGCGGCATACCGCAGGAAGAGATACCGCATATGTTTGAACGGTTTTACCGTTCCAGGCACAGCCGCGAGAAAGGCTCCGGGCTTGGGCTTACAATTATAAAAAGCATCGGGGAACGCCACAATATCGACGTCAGCCTGCAAAGCGCCGTCCATAAAGGGACAACGATTACATTCAGCCTGCAAATCGAACAGGCTTAAAAATACCTGAAACTGTCATAAAATTGCCATCAAAATGCCATATACGCCTGGTATACTGTTTTTAAGCCAAAGGGCTGGAAAAATGGAGGGACAAAACAATGAAGAAAAAACTATTCGCAACAATGATGGCAATCGCAGTTTCCGTAAGCTGTATCACACCGGCAGCCGCAGCCGTATCCAGGGGGAACGGGCGCGGGCGCGCGCTGAATTATGTAGATGCAAACGGCGACGGGATCTGTGATTATTTCGGAACCGGAAGAGGGTGCGGCAGGTGGTTTACAGATGCAAATGGCGACGGCATCTGCGATAACTTTAAGGATGCGGACGGCGATGGCGTCTGCGATTATTTCCAGGGCAGGGGAGCCGGCAGAAGAAATGGCTGCGCAGGAGCGTTTAGAAGCAGCCGCAGATAGCAGTAAAACGCGCAGGATGCTGGAATAAGATCGGACAGGAGCTGTTACAAACAGAAAATCCTGAAACATCATTTCCAGCATCCTTTTTTATTGCAGCGTTTCCCAAAATACCTGCTGATCCTGGTAGAGCGGATTGGTCAGTATTTCTGCATTTTTTCCGACAAATGCAGCGGCAGCCCGCTGGTCGCCCTGCAACTGCCACATCAGCCATGCGGTGACGTATCCGTCCGCTGCATACAGCATCTGTCCATGCTCACAGCCTGCTTTTCGTGCCATTACTTTTGGAACGTCCAGCTTGGCGTACATTTTTTGCATCTGTTCAAGGGGAATGGCGCATTGACGGTAACCGCATTAAATACGCCTACGCCGCCCTGAGACTGGCCGCTGATACCGATGTTGTTTCGATCCACTTTTTGATAAAAAATACTGTCGGCACGTTCGTTTTCTTCCAGCAGATACGCCAGCACAGCATCCGCGGAGTTACCGCTGCAAGTGCTTGGGTCTTCATTGCCGAGTACAAGGAATCCCCAGGAAGCCAGATGCTCAAACAGCGCCTTATATTTGGAGCCATAGACACCCGTACCGTTGACAAGGACAACGACAGGGAACACATTATATCCGCACCGGTTTTGACTGTTTTGGTATAATTTTTTGGAACCATCTGCGCAGTTATAATTCGAAAGACAAGGATAGCCAGCAAAGCCAGCAGTCCAAGCAGGATAAAAAGGAATATTTTTAATAATTTTCGTATGGTTTGTAAAATGGTATTCATATGTTTTTCTCCCGGGTATCAATGCGTTACATTGTTTGGATAAAATAAGTGTATAACAGAAGGCAGAATTTTGCAAGTTGGGCGGTTTGTAAAAATTTATCAGGAGAAATGAGCATTTATATTTTCTAAAAATAGCGGGTGCTGTATTCACTGTTATTTCTGCAATGCTGTACTAGTATCTGATTGATAAGTTATTTAGAATATACGAAAAATAATGTCGTTGACAATGAATGAAATACCATATATTATAAGTGTTACTAAACAAGTTCGATATAGTTTGATCGCTGTAGGGAATATATTTAAGTATGGCAAAAATACAGATATGAAAAAAACGTTAAGTAGAATAACTATAAACATGAAGAAGGTCTAAGGGTTTATAAGTATCCCTTGCACAACCTAAATATATTATATAAGGAGAAATTATGTCTGATTTTTTAATGAAACCCAAAATAGATTTTGCCTTTAAAGAAATTATGGAAAACGAAAAAGCGCGCACCGGTTTCCTGGCTGCTGTTCTTCAATTAGACCCCAAAGACATCAAAGAAACGCGCATCTTAAACTCTAATTTGCGCAAAGTCCACGAAAATGACAAGCTCGGCATCCTTGATGTCAGGATTTTAATGAATGACGATACACACATCGACACCGAGATCCAGTTGTCGGAGCTTAAGATCTGGGGCGATCGTGCATTGTTTTACATTTCCAAAATGTATACAGACCAGATTGAAAAAGGGCAGAATTATGACGTATTAAAAAAATGCGTCAGCATCAGTATCCTGGACTTTGTGCTGTTTGAAAACCAGCCGGAATTTTATTCCCGCTTCCACATCTTAGAGGACACCCGCCATTTTATCTATACCGACAAAATGGAATTCCATGTCATCGAGCTTCCAAAGCTTGAAAAAGAGCTGCGGGAAGATTCCGGCAGCCTGGAATTATGGGCGAGATTTATCAATGCTGAAAAACAGGAGGAACTTGCCATGATCGCTGAAAAAGACACTTACATTCAAAGCGCTTATGACCAATTACAGGTCATCAGCCAGGACAAACAGAAACGGATGGAATATGAAGCCCGCGAAAAAGCCATCCTGGATTATAACCAGTCTATACTTGAAGCGGAACAGCGTGGTGAACAGCGCGGCGAACAGCGCGGCGAACAGCGTGGAAGGGAATATGAATCCGTTTCTATTGCATTAAACCTAATTTCTCTCGGATTCGATGATGCAACGATTCTAAGCGCAACACGCCTTTCGATTGATAAAATAAAATCTTTGCGTAAAGAATGCACGAAAAATCACCCTTGATACTGCCCACTAAAATCAAGCCTTCATAAAATTTGTCGGAAAATTTTAGCACTCAATACTTGTTATTATGGCGTGGATTTTATCTAATTTCATAAAGTGTCGTAAGCGCCTATTTACAGGCGTTATACGGATTTTACGATTTTATCTCGTTTTATTATTATTTGTCTTTTTTAAAAAATTTGGTGTCAAAATTGGTGTCAGAGAATGGTATTTGGAGAAATCTGCTATTCTTTTCAGATAGTGCTTTAATAAAAAATATCATAACGAATGGATTGGAACGCAGAGTCAGTGTTCCTTTTCTATTTTCAGACGTTCAGAAATGAGCGTCTATTTTTTTAACTAAAACGAAAGGAGAATCATAACATTATGGAAAAAATCTTGAAACGGTTACTGACAGCGATTCTTGCTATAGTGACCGTATTTACAACCTTGCCTGTCACGCAGATACACGCCGCTGATTCCGTCTACACTCATTCAGACGGTCACGCAGGTACGGTTGTCAAAGTGACAGACGGCGGCTCAAAAGAATCCACTTTTGAAGAGGGGTGGTTGAAAGCTGACGGAAAGACGGCTTATTGTATCCAACTAGGCGCAGCGTTCCAATCTGGAAATAAAATACGGAAGAACGCTACGGAACGGTTGAGCGAAACGCAGATTAATGACGTGGCTCTCAATCTGGAATATGTCAAGAAACATACGAAAAATTATTCCGCTGAACAGGCTTACCTGCTCCAACAGTGTACCGTATGGCGCAGGTTAAGCGTTCATTTAGGCTGGGGATATAAAAATACGCATGTTGCCTATGATGAAATCCCCAAAAGTGAGCAGAATGAACTCTATGCCAATGCAAAGGCTTTTGCCAAAGAAAACAAAAACCGTTATGATTGCGGCGGCTATATCTACACTGGAGAGGGGCAGGACTTAGGGCAGTTCTGGGCGAATTTAGCGGTAGGAAACGGGAATTTACAGAAAAGCTCTACGAATACAGGTATCACCAGAGGAAATGACTGTTACTCCCTCTCTGGTGCGACCTATGGGGTATATTCTGATAAAGGCTGTACGAAGTCTGCTGCTACTCTCACTACAGACGGAAACGGCAATACAAATACGGTGGAGCTACGAGCCGGAACATATTATGTGAAAGAGACAAAAGCTCCAAAGGGATTTCAGCTTGATAAGACCGTCCATACCCTTACAGTTAAAGTAGGTGAGACTACTACCTTAAAGGTCAGTGATACACCAAAAGCTACAAACACACAGATTGAGCTTTTCAAGCTGGATATGGATACTGCAAAAGGCACGCCGCAAGGAAACGCTGCCTTAGAGGGCGCAGAGTTTGTCTGGAAATATTACGACGGATATTACACCAGAGACAATCTCCCATCAGCACCGACAAGCACATGGACGACACGGACAAAAGCGGAGAAAGGCAGCAACGGCATAACCCACTATATCACACAGTTAACAGATTCCTACAAGGTTTCCGGCGATAGCTTTTATATGCAAAATGGCTCTATCTGTCTGCCGCTTGGCTGTGGATAAGGCTACCGGGGAGAAATCTATCATAGCAGGTAAGAATGTGACGATTGTTGATACTGTTTCTTTGGACGGATTAAAGAAAGGCACAAAATACCAGCTCAAAGGATGGGAAATGGTGAAGTCTGAAAATGCGGAACTTCTGATTGACGGAAAGCCTGTGGAAAATGACCTCACATTTACCGCAAAAGATTCTAAGATGGAAGTCCAGATTGCTTTTACATTCAATGCCAGTGCGCTTGCTGGAAAAGAGCTGGTGACTTTTGAGGAATTGTACGACGTAACGAATCCCGACGAGCCGGTTAAGGTAGCGGAACACAAAGACATAGAGGACGACGGGCAGAAGGTGACGATTAAGGAACGTGTGATAGACATTCATACAAAGGCTTGCGATAAAGCGACAGGCGACAAGATGATTCTTGCCAGCAAAGATATAACGATTGTTGATACGGTAGCATTAGCCGGATTGGAAAAAGATACAAAATATCAGCTCAAAGGCTGGGAAATGGTGAGGTCTGAAAATGTGGAACTTCTGATTGACGGAAAACCTGTAGAAAATGACCTTACATTTACCGCAGAGGATTCCGAAATGGAAATGCAGCTTTTCTTTACCTTTAATGCCAGTAAGCTTGCAGGAAAAGAGCTGGTGACTTTTGAGGAACTATACGACGTGACGAATCCTGACGAGCCGGTTAAGGTGGCAGAACATAAAGACATTGAAAATGACAGGCAGACTGTGACGATTACAGAGCGCATTATCACCATGCACACCAACGCTGCCGATAAAGCTACAGGAGAAAATACAATCGACGCTGGCAAGGAAGTATCGATTGTTGATACAGTTTCCTTAGATGGTATAAAAAAAGGTGTGAAATATCAGTTGAAAGGCTGGGAGATGGTAAAATCTGAAAATGCAGAGCTTATCATCAATGGCAAACGTGTGGAAAATGACCTTACGTTCACCGCTACAGACAGCACAATGGAGATTCAGATTGCCTTTACATTCAATGCCAGCGAGCTTGCCGGAAAAGAACTTGTGACCTTTGAGGAATTGTACGACGTGACGAACCCTGACAAGCCTATCAAGGTAGCAGAACATAAAGAAATTGAGGATAAGGGGCAGACGGTGACAATTACAGGAAAGCCCGACGAACCGACCACGCCAGAATCCGATACGCCGACAGGCAAGGGCAATCCGCCAAAAACAGGCGACACGACAAATCTTGCGCTCCTGTTTCTCCTGCTTATTTTATCCGCTGCCGGACTTGTATTTACGGCATACAGGAAATACCGCAGTATGAAAGCAAGTCATAACTAATACGGGAGGAATCAGCATATGAGATTTTGTTCCCGTTCGCCGCCTTGAAGATATACAGTTATTATGAAACATACAAACTGTTTCTTTTCGGTCAATCGTCTTTTTGATTGGCTGGAAAAAACAGTACACTAGGGGTTTGGGGAGTGTAGCTCCCCATATGGAAACATAGAAAAATAGAAAGAGGTAAATAAATATGGAATTAAAGCATGTTATCCCGAACATGGAAAAGACTTTCGGGAATCTGGAATTTGCAGGTGAGAACAAGGTAGAACAACGGAGAATTAACGGGCGTATGGCTGTGATTTCCCGTAGCTATAACCTGTATTCGGACGTACAGAGAGCCGACGACATTATCGTGGTGCTGCCTGCTACTGCCGGGGAGAAGAATTTCGAGGTCGAGGAAAAGGTACGGCTTGTCATCCGAAGATTACCGCAGAGGGTTATAAAATCGGCAATCGTGGGTTCACAAACTATATTTTGTCTGCTGACGATATGGTGAAAGCGTAAGGAGGTATCAGAGATTATGAGATTAGCAAATGGAATCATTATAGACAAGGAAAAGACATTCGGGTTACTTAAGTTTTCCGCATTGCGGCGTGAGGTGCATAAGCAGAATGAGGACGGAACGGTTTCTGAAGAAATCAAGGAGCGCACTTACGATTTGAAGTCCAGAGGACAGGGGCGCATGATACAGGTGAGTATTCCGGCTGCCGTGCCATTAAAGGAGGTTGATTATAATGCGGAGGTGGAGATTATCAATCCAGTAGCGGATACGGTGGCGACGGCTACGTTTCAAGGGGCAGACGTGGACTGGTATATCAAGGCAGAGGATATTGTCTTGAAAAATAGAGACGGACACTCAACGGGAAATCTACAGAATCATAATCCGTATGATAAAAAGGAAATTAAGAATCCTAAATAAGCATTGCCTATACGATAATATTCTGATAAAATTAGGATAAAATAAACAGAAAAGGAGTGCTTGGATTATGATACAAATTCGACCTGTTTCTGACCTTAGAAATAAATTTCCGGAAATTGAAACTATCGTAAACAGCGGAAAACCTGTTTATCTTACAAAGAATGGCTACGGAGCTATGGTAGTTTTGAGCTTGGAGGAATACGCTAATCTGACAGATGATATAGAGATGAAACTTGACGAAGCCGACAGACAGGCGGCAATGACGGAAGAAAGGATTTCCCATGAAACCGTATTCAGCAATGTAAGGAGTACGATACATGGAAAATAAAATTTATCATCTTCGCTATCTGCCGATTTTTGAACAGGATTTAATCAGTACAGCGAGTTACATTACCAATGTTTTAAAGAATGAGGACGCTGCGCTGCGTTTGATTGATGATGTAGAGGCGGCGATTCTGGAAAGGCTGAATAATCCGCTTGCTTTTGAACCATACGTTTCCGCAAAAAAGTGAGACTATCCGTATTATAGAATCTATGTGAGAAATTACGTTATTTACTATGTGGTGATTGATGATGTAATGGAAGTACGGCGTTTTCTGTATGGTGCTAGAGATACAGATAAGCATTTATAATTTATTTGTAAAAGAACGTAGACATTTTATAGGAGAAAATTCAATTATGAAAGATGAAATAATGTCTTTGTTAACAGACTTCGGTGAATTTACTTTAGATTCTTTTTTGCAAGATGGCGCGATAAAAGAGTTGCCTATCGTTGGCTCTGCTTTTAGCATGGTGAAAATAGGTGCGGATATTCGTGATAGAATTTTTGTGGAAAAATTAAAGTGTTTTATTGAAAACATAGACAAAAATCAGAAATGGAGAGAAAAATTCAGTGATGATGAAGAATGTAATAAGATATCGAAGCAGCTCTTGTATATCGTCGATTCATGCGATGATGATAATAAGCTGAAATTAATAGGAAAGGCATTTAATTATTTTGTGAATGGAGAAATCAGCAAAGATGAGTATTTTTATACTGTCAATATAATTTCAAAATCGTTTTATCCATACTTAAAAATGCTATTAGAAATTGATGAATCTGATAAGCGTTTTAAAAATGATGGTACGAAATATGATTATTTTGGAATAACACATCTGCTAAATATAGGCGTGCTTGATTATGATGGACAGACAGCAGCTCT
>Ga0137308_100124_pt1 | contig 138150 bp, 127 predicted proteins | sample Inofrocosms_June_FD_97181 | JGI IMG/M metagenome (GOLD analysis project Ga0137308, IMG submission 97181) | Mouse cecal microbial communities from Vienna, Austria - N-Acetylneuraminic and N-Acetylglucosamine D2O microcosms_June | ecosystem: Host-associated > Mammals > Digestive system > Large... | reverse complement strand
CAGTGATACAATAAATGAAAAGCTTTACAAAACATGTCAGGTATGGAGGAAATACATATGTCACCAAAAAAAACTGCGCTATCCAGACAGGCAGAAAGCATTATAAAAAATCTGGAAAAAAGAAATATGGAAGGTCATTACTTTGAAACATCGTCAGCCTGCATCGAGGCCATTCTCGCCGAAATGCCCTCAGGCGCAATCATCGGCTGGGGCGGCAGCGAAACCTTGAAAGAATGCGGTCTGATGGACGCTATTCACAGCGGCTCCTATGAACTGTTGGATCGCAGCGCTGCAAAAACACCGGAGGAATCCCGACAGATCTACGGCAGAACGGTTCTCGCCGACTATTATCTTATGAGTGCCAATGCCATCACTCTGGACGGTGAGCTCATCAATATTGACGGCAACGGCAATCGGGTTGCCTGCCTGATTCAGGGCCCCTCCAACGTTATCGTTGTGGCAGGCATGAATAAAGTTGTTCCCGACACGCAAAGCGGCATTGCCAGAATCAGAAATACGGCGTCTCCCGCCAACGCGATCCGTCTGGAACGGAATCTGCCCTGCGCTGCGACAGGCATCTGCCACGACTGCCTTTCTCCCGAGTGTTTCTGCTGTCAGGTTGTCGTGACGAGACGGAGTATGCATCCCGGCAGGATCAAGGTCTATCTTGTTGGCGAGGAACTGGGCTACTAAAACAGATGAAAAGGAATCGGCTCTGTTACCAGCCCGATTCCTTTTCTTTTATCCGCGCTTCTATTCCACATTTCTTTCACTTTCCGCAACCCGGTTTAGCCATTCAGCTCTGCAAGCTTCGCTTTCAGATCACCAGAAATCGTGCTCACCATATCGGCCGACGCCGCAATCTCCTCTGTGGAAGCCGCCAGATTCGTCACCCGCAGATTCACGCCGTCAATGACGCTGATCAACTTCTTGGCGTCAGTCAAAAGTTCTGAAATCGCCGTCTGTATCTGTTCCTTATTCGCATCGGAGTCACTAGCCGTATCTTTGGAAGAGTCAGCAAGTTTCTTGATATTCTCGGCAATGATGGCAAAACCCCTTCCGGACTCTCCGGCCCTGGCCGCCTCAATGCTCGCATTCAGAGCAAGGAGATTAGTCTCCTCCGCCACATTGGTGATTTCCTCATTGTTCTCTTCCAGTCTGACAAGCAGGCTCTGGATCTTTCCGAGAGCCTCATTCAGCTGGTCGCAGAAACTCACCACATCGCTCATGGAAGCGGAAATCCCTGTACTCTCCTCCGCATTGCTGTTATTCCCCTCAGACATTTCGCTGATGGAGATATCAAGACTGTCAAAATCCACCTGCACTTCGGCAATCAGCCCGGCAATCTTTTCGTTCTTCTCCTGAAGCTCGGCATTCTTCTGCTCCACCTCGGAGGCCATCGTCCTGGCGATCTCGCCTTCCTTCTCCACCTCGCTCTTTACAAACTGGATGCAGTTATAAATGTTGTTGCAATCGTTATGAATCGCCGTAGCCATCTTCTTACAGCTGTCGTAGCCACAGGCAGAACAATCTATGGTGCGCTCAGCATCCGTACGCTTATCCATAGATATATAAATTTTCTCCAGCTCGGAAGCGCTTGGTTTGTTCGCCGTCACCATCGATGATTTATCCGTATAACGTCTGATAAAATCATTGATATCCAGTGCCGCAAACTGCCTGTTGAACTTTGCCAGTCTCTGTTTCGGCGTCAGGTTCCTGCTGAAAGCGTGCCTCTTGTCGTCTTTCTTGCTGGCCTTCTTGATTCTCTGCAATTCATAGAGCGTGTCGTCAGACTTCGTCTTCTCCTCCTCCACGCCAGGGCCGTAAATACAGCCCTTCGCGCAGTTTAACGCATCCACCATAAACGGCAGCTCTTTATTTCCCAAAACTCTTCTCTTATAGTCAGACAGGAACTTATAAGCATGCTCCTCGCCCTCAATCTGTCTGATAAAAATATCCTCACCGCAGAACCACTGCACGTTTTCCTTCAAACCGCCGGGCATGGGATATATGGAGCCCAGACCGTACTCAATCTCATCCGTCACCGCAGGGCCGGAAATGCTGTGTTCACGCACATACTTCATCAGATGATCAAAGGTCACATTGTACGAAACATAGCCGCCGCAGTTCGGATCGTCAATCTCGTTCTTTTTCGCAATACACGGACTGATAAAGGCAAGCTTGTCCGGCACCTTCATATATTTCTTCACATAGATCGCACCGCACATCATAGGAGAATGCACCGGCATCAGGCTTGGAATCAGCTCGGGAAGATACTTTTCTATGTACCCAACCACCGCAGGACAGGGCTGGGAAATGCCTCCCGTAAAATTATGCTCCGTTATGTATTTGATATATCCCCATGTGGTGATATCCGCTCCAAAGCTGATACTGATGATACGGTTTACACCAAGCTTTTTAAGGCCTCCTAAAACCGTGGCATATTCCTTCGGATAGTTTGCCAGAAAAGCCGGTGCCAGCAGGAGTGAAATCTTTTCTCCCTTTTTTAAGTCCTCAAAGAAACGCTCGGTGTCATCGTTATAGCTTCTCGCATCGTGTGCACAGGCATCAAAGCAGGCGCCACAGTTGATACACTGGCTGCCATCCACAATAATCTTGTTCTTTCCCTTTTCCTCTACCGCACGGTTTGCCGTCAACACAGGACATGCGGAAATACATTTGTTGCATCCTACGCAATTGTCGTTGGTATATACCAGCGCCTCTAACGGTTTATTTGCCATTTTGCCCTCCAAAATCATTAAAAAACGCAGTTATTTATGCTATTTGTACAATATATATGTTATATTAGCACAAAAAGGACAAAAAATAAACAATTTTTTTGTCCTTTTTGAAATGCACTCACACCATATTATCATCTTTTAAATCTGGGAAATCACAAAAATATCATAAATCGCTTTAATCGCCGTCTCAAAATCGGCATTCGCCACACCGATAATAATATTCAGCTCGCTGGAACCCTGGTCGATCATCTTGACATTAACGTTGGCATGTGCCAGTGCGGAAAAGATTCTTCCCGCTGTACCACGGGTAGATTTCATACCGCGTCCCACCACCGCAATCAACGCCAGATCCGCCTCTATGTCGATGGAATCCGGGTCAGCCAGCCTGTGGATGCCGGAAACCACTTTCTGTTCCTTGTGTATAAACTCATCCTGATGCACGAACACCGTCATGGTGTCGATGCCGGAAGGCACATGCTCAAAGGAAATCTCGTTCTCCTCAAAGGCCTGCAGCACCTTGCGCCCGAAACCAATCTCCGAGTTCATCATTTCCTTCTCTATATTGACCGCGCAGAAGCCTTTCTTTCCGGCGATACCTGTAATCACATACTTTGACTTCTGACAGGTGCTCTCCACAATCCATGTACCGTTGTCCTCCGGCGCGTTGGTGTTACGGATGTTGATCGGAATCCCCTCGCTCCTGACCGGGAAAATGGCGTCCTCGTGCAGAACCGAAAATCCCATGTAGGCCAGCTCCCGAAGCTCCCTATATGTAATGGTCTCCACACCTTCAGGCTTATAAATAATCCGGGGATCGGCCACCAGTACACCGGAAACGTCCGTCCAGTTCTCATACACATTGGCTTTGATCGCCCTGGCAACAATGGAACCTGTAATATCAGAGCCGCCTCTGGAAAAAGTCTTCACCTTTCCATCTTCGTAGGCCCCGTAAAAACCGGGAATCACAGCCGCTTCCACACCTGCAAGCCGATCCTTTAACAACTGGTTTGTCAGCTCTGCATCGTGCTCACCGTCCGCCTTGAAGCGGATCACCGATGCCGCATCCACAAATTCATATCCAAGGTACTGCGCCATGATAATGCCGTTTAAATATTCGCCGCGGGAAGCTGCATAATCTGAGCCTGCCTTTTCCTTAAAGTTCTTCTCGATGCCCTTAAACTCCTTATCCAGGGAGATTTTAAGTCCGAGTCCGTCTATGATTTCCTGATATCTGTCCTTAATCGCCTGCATCTGCCCGGCAAAATCTTTTCCCTGCTCCGCCAGCTCATAGCAGGCATAAAGCATATCCGTCACCTTTGTGTCATCCGAGGATCTCTTACCAGGCGCGGAGGGCACCACAAATTTGCGCTCCTTGTCCGCACGGATGATCGCGCCTACCTTTTTAAACTGCTCCGCACTCGCCAGAGAGCTTCCGCCAAATTTAACTACCTTATTCATGTCCTTTCCCCCCGCTATGCCATGATTCGGATTCTGTTGATACATCCGCCGATTTTCTCTATCTTTTCGTTAAATTCCTTCTCGGTCATCTCCTGCGTCATAAACCCAAACTCCTTCATCAGGCCTACGTTCACCTCTGCCATCGCGCCAAAAACAGCCATCGCCGCTTCCCGCTGATCCGCCGATATACGGACAAAGAATCTTCTCCTCGCGCTTGTTACATCCGCCACCTTTACTTTTTCCTCATCCCAGAAACACATGATGGTCTTGCCCTGATGTCTCGCGCAGTCCACCACATCAGAAACCACCGCGCTTGCCGTCGGCAGCTTACCCGCCCCGCGTCCGTAATACATAGAGTCCCCCAGCATATTTCCGTGGACGTACACCGCATTGAACACATCGTTTACACTGTAAAGCGGATGTTCCCTGGAAATCAGGAACGGGGCAACCATAGCAAAAAAGCCATCCTGCGCATCCCGGCTTAACGCCAGAAGCTTAATTGACTTGTTCATCTGCTTCGCATACTTGAAATCAGCCGAAGTAATTTTCGTAATTCCTTCTGTGTAGATATCCTCATAACTCACATTTTTCCCAGACATCAAAGAAGAGAGAATGGCGATCTTGCGGCAGGCATCATATCCCTCCACATCGGCCTCGGGATTTCTCTCCGCATATCCCTTTTCCTGCGCCTCCTTCAATACGTCCTCGAAATCGGCACCCTCTCTGTCCATCTTGGTCAGAATATAGTTGGTCGTTCCGTTCAGAATGCCAGTAATGCTGTCGATATGTTCCGCTGTCAGGGAATAATTGATCGGCCGGATAATCGGGATACCCCCGCCCACACTGGCCTCAAAGAGATAGTTACAATGATTCTCCTTGGCAATTTTTATGAGTTCGGGACCATGCGCCGCGACAAGCTCCTTGTTGGAGGTACACACGCTTTTTCCTAAAAGCAGTGCCTGCTTCGTAAAATCGTAGGCAGGTTTCGTGCCGCCCATAGTCTCACAGATGATCTTTACCTCCGGGTCGTTCAGAATCACATTGTAATCATGTACCACTTTACTCTCGTAAGGGTCACCCGGAAAATCCCGTAAATCAAGAATATATTTTACCGCCAGATCCTCCGCTGCCTTTTTGTTGATATCCGTCTTATTCGTCTCAATCACTTCCACAACGCCGCTGCCCACGGTGCCGTATCCCAAAACCGCTATTTGAATCATTGTTTTCTCCATTTCTGCGCTGCTTTTGTCTCAACTTTGTTGAGACGCCGCATTAATCGAGTTTGTGGCAAGCAACGCGCAGACACAAATCTCGCGATTGAAAATTTTAATTTTCAATCTTATCCTCCATGTCTAAGCAGTTTACTGCAATCTTTTCTCCCGCATTTGACTCCGCAGGTCAATCAAGTGTCTTCCTGTCCGCCGGCCATCGCCAGCGGAAAGCTTTTCCCACTTATACCAGCGGATACTTATCCGTCAGCGTCTTGATAATGGCCTGCGCCTTGCCGATGCCTGCTTCCCCTTCCTTAATGACAATGGAAATGGCCTCCGCCACCTGCTCCATATCCGCTGTATTTAAGCCGCGGGAAGTAGCCGCCGGCGTGCCCAGCCGGATACCGCTTGTCACAAAAGGTGACTTCGGATCGTTCGGAATGGTGTTCTTGTTCGCCGTGATATGTGCCTCGTCAAGCAGCTTCTCCAATGCTTTTCCCGTCAGATCATAATTAGTCAGGTCAACCAGCATCAGGTGATTGTCCGTTCCGCCGGAAACAATCCTGATGTCTCTCGCCTGCAGTGCCTTGCAGAGCGCCTGGGCATTATCCGCCACATTCTTCATATAAATCTTAAAGTCATCGGACAGCGCTTCCTTAAAGCACACAGCCTTCGCCGCAATCACATGCATCAACGGGCCTCCCTGTGTACCGGGGAAAATAGCCTTGTTGAAATTATATTTATCCGCAACCTCCTGGCTGGACATAATCATGCCGCCTCTGGGTCCCCGCAGGGTCTTATGGGTAGTAGTCGTCGTTACATGGGCATAGGGAATGGGGCTCGGATGAAGTCCGGCCGCCACAAGCCCGGCGATATGTGCGATATCCACCATCAGCACCGCCTCGACCTCGTCAGCGATCTCCCTGAATTTTTTGAAGTCAATGGTTCTTGCATAAGCGGACGCACCCGCCACAATCATCTTCGGTCTGCACTCCAACGCAATCTTTCTGACATTATCGTAATCGAGGAATCCATCATCGCTCACGCCATAAGGCACGCACTTGAAATACTTGCCGGACATATTGACCGGTGAACCGTGGGACAGATGCCCGCCGTGATCCAGGTTCATACCCATGAAGGTGTCACCGGGCTCCAGCACCGCAAAAAATACCGCCATATTCGCCTGTGCGCCGGAATGAGGCTGTACATTGACATACTCACAGCCAAAAAGTTCTTTTGCACGGTCTCTGGCAATCTCCTCAACCACGTCCACGCACTCGCAGCCGCCGTAATATCTCTTGCCGGGATACCCCTCTGCATACTTATTCGTAAGAGGGCTGCCCATCGCCGCCATAACCGCCTTACTCACCCAGTTTTCAGAAGCAATCAGCTCAATATGGGAGTTCTGTCTGTTCTGCTCGTCAACAATCGCCTGCGCGATCTCCGGGTCAACATTTCTTACCTCATCCAATGAATACATTCCTCGTTCCTGCCTTTCTGATAGTTTCCACCCTTTTTCTCTCAAAAATATTTTTTTCTATATTACAAATAAATATAGGCAATTTCAACACAATATTATAAAGTATTATGCTATGTAATGCAAACAAAATTTATGACCCTCCCACTGTGTCTGCCAGGACATGAAATATGTCTCCGGCATAATGGATAGATTTTAATGAAAAATTAAGAAAACTTTATGGAATTCTTATTTTGACTTTTCTCCCCCATCTGCTATGATGTAACTTATGAAAACAAAAAGAACAATGATAAGCTTTTGGAAAAATTACAGACATGCATTGCCGCTCATTCTTTATGGAATGGTATATATGCAATGGTTCTCCCATCTGGAAAAGACGGTTACCAGCAACTACCAGCTGATACATTTCAGGCCGGATGACTTCATCCCCTTCTGTGAGGCGTTTGTCATCCCCTATCTGTTATGGTTTGCCTATGTTGCTGCGGTAGTGGTATACTTCTTCTTCCGGGATAAGGATGACTATTTCAGAGCCTGCACTTTCCTATTTACAGGTATGACCGTCTTTCTGATTGTCAGCACCCTCTGGCCAAACGGACACGACCTTCGTCCTGCCGTGATGCCAAGGGATAACATATGTACGCGGCTGGTGTCTTCACTTTACCATGCAGACACGCCGACAAACCTCTGGCCCAGCATCCATGTGTACAACTCTCTCGGCTGTCATATCGCTGTTATGAAAAGTGCACGGCTGGAAAAGAAAAAGGGCATCCGAGCATGTTCGCTGGTTTTGTGTATCTCGATTATTATGTCAACCATGTTAATCAAGCAGCACTCAGTCTTTGACGTGACCACCGCCTTTATTATGGCCGCCGTGATGTACGGTGTCGTATACCGCTCAGACGTGCTGATCAACTTTTACCACGGAGTACATCGCAGAAGAAAGCACAAGCCGGGTACGCTTGTGTAGCAAATCGTCGCCCGGTGGCGACGATTCAGAGAATGCTCCGCATTCTCCCTCTATGATTTTCGCTGTTGTATTTTCTTGATTTGCCAGAAAATCCTCGCCCGGCGGCGACGATTCAGAGCAAGAGGGGAGGATCCCATCGGATTCTCCCCTCTTTATATTCATATCATATCTGTATCTGCCGTCCGCTGTGCATCCCGGTTATGACCACAACCCGCGCACGGGATAGCAGTTTAATTGAACTTAAAGAACCTCCTGCATATCTTGTAACTCTCCACGGATATCTTTCTGCCGCCCTTTCCCGGAAGGTTCATGGAGCTGCCAAGCACACCGTAACGCAGCCTCATATACAGACCGACGTCCTTTTGCCTGATATACCGCCACAGTTCCGCTTTCTTCTCCAGATTCTCCTCCACGCCGGAGCGGATCAGCATAATTGATGAGATAACCGTAATGATTTCCAGATAATTAATCATGTACCTCTTCAGTTTGCCTTTCCCGTAGATTTTCGCCTTTTTTTCCACGAGATAGTCGATCATAATTTTATTGACCTTTATCTGCTGGTCGATTCTGCCAATCATCACTTCCTCGTTGACCGACTGCCCCTCCCTGCCAATATAATAGCGGTAAAAGTTCACATCGAGATAGTACATGTTTTTCACGAAAGGCAGCGGTTCAAACACAAAAATATTATCCACATAAAACGTATTTTCCGGCAGTTCCAGTCCGCATTCCCGAAGAAGTTTCGTGCGGAAAATCACGGAATGCATGAGAATATACTGGCCTTTGTGAAAATGCTTCACCTCGTTCCAGGCAAATATCTTGTCCTGTGGAAGCGCATGGCGGTATTTCATCACCTTATGCTTTTTTTCTCCCTCCTTTTCGTAGACAAAGTTGCTGATAAGCATATCCAGCGTTGCATCTCCCGATACGATATCTCTCAGCACCTCAAGGATCTTCAGATAAGCGCTCTCTTTCACCCAGTCATCGCTGTCCACAACTTTGTAATAGAGGCCGGAAGCACAAGCAAGTCCCGCATTCACGGCAGACCCATGCCCTCCGTTTTTCTTGTGAATCACCTTTATAATAGAAGGATAAAGTCTTTCATAAGCATCTGCGATCTCTCCTGTCCCATCGGTGGAACCGTCATCCACAATCAGGATTTCCACGTCCTCTCCTCCCGGAAGCAGAGATTCTATGCACTTTTTTATATATTTCTCTGAATTGTAACAAGGTATTGCAACTGATAATAATTTCATGCCAAAACATCCATGCCTTTCTGCTTTCTCATTCTGCCAGCTTTTTCCAAACCGGCAAGTCTTTGTCTATTCTAGCATAAAAACCCCTGCAGATTGTTACAGAATTCTTATATTTTCCTTATTTTTGTTAACGCTTCAGCTTCGGTTCCGCAGCGTTAAATTCCCATGCCGCGTCTCATCTCCACCCGCTCTGCATAGGCAGCAAAGGCTGAGGGGATCGGATAATTTGTCCGCGTCTGCTCCGGCTCCACAAACACAAAGCCCTGCAGTTCCTGCCCTGTCCCTTTTACGGCAAGTTCATCCACCCGGATCAGATACCCTGTCATATGCCATTCCCGGTGGGTAAATACATGCTTCGACGGGGGAAGTTTTCGGATTCGTATAGGCAAAAGCCCAATCTTTTTGAGATAGGCGCTGACCTCCGCCTCCTCACAGTGTCCCTCAAGAGACGGAAATTCATACATGCCGGCCAAAAGTCCTCTCTCCGGCCTCCTGCGAAGCGCCACCCGCTCTGCATCCTGTATCACCAGAATGGTCTTTTCTTCCATACTTCTCGGCTTCTTTTTCGCCTTTTTAGGAAACTCTGCGGTCCGCCCTTCAGCTCTCGCCAGGCAGAGCTCCTTCCACGGACAGCTTTCACACTTAGGCGCGCCGTTTGGAATGCATACCATAGCGCCAAGCTCCATGAGCGCCTGGTTGAAATCGCCCGGGCGGTCCGACGGCATCACATCAAGCAGATCCTCCTCCACAGATTTTTTCACCTTCGCGTTCAGAATATCCCTGTCATCGCACCGCAGCCTTGAAAGAATCCGCAGCACGTTACCGTCTACTGCCGGATAAGGCCGGCCGAAAGCAATAGATGATACCGCACCAGCCGTATAGCTGCCAATCCCGGGAAGCGCCTGAATTTTTTCGTAATCATCGGGCATTTCTCCGCCGTATTCGGAGACGAGAATCTCCGCCGCCTTTTTTAAATTTCTGGCCCGGTTGTAATACCCAAGTCCCTCCCAGAGTTTCAGAAGTTTCTCCTCCTCCACCGCCGCCAGACTTCCGATATCGGGCAATGCCTGCAGGAAACGGTCGTAATAGGGCTTCACCGCCTCCACCCTCGTCTGCTGCAGCATGATCTCTGAAAGCCATACATGATAAGGTGTCGGTTCCTCCCGCCAGGGAAGGATGCGCCTGCCCGCGTCATACCATGCAAGAAGAGGTTCTGCAATTCTGTCCAGACTGTCCAGAAAAACAGGAATGGGAGCGTCCAATTCCAGACCGTCCTCCCTCACAAGGCAGTCATAGGCAAGAAGCCGCACGCCCTCCCTTCTCGCCCGCCTGAGCGCCTCTCCAAATGCAGGCTGGGTATCCCAGTTTGGCTCCACACAATAAACACCCTTCATCTGGATCACAAACAGAAGGTACGCCTCATACCCCTTCCTGCGCGCCTCAGCCAGCTCCTCCACATGCTTGACGGCACGTTCGGACGGAGCGTCGGGAAAAGCTGCAACGCCTTCCCTCTCCAGGGTCACGCCCTTTACCTCAATATACGCCCGCTTCCCCGATGCGCTCTCCACATAGAAATCAAATCTGGAACTGCCAAAAGTCTTTTCCGGCCTGACCAGACTGACATCCTCGTAGAGGCCTCCCGCCTGCAGCCACTCTCCCGCCACCTTATTCGGCGCATTGGAATCCATATTTACCAGGCGGCCTTCTTTCTCCACCGCCACAAGGTCATATGCGGTAGAACGGGATTCCTTACCGTTCTTCTCCAGATATACCTTTGCCCGCTCCGTCAGAAGTTCCCGGCATCTGCCCGTATTCTTCACATGCACCTTCGTCCGCGCGCCCATCAGATCCACATAGGCGATAAAACGGTTCGGCCGCTCTATAAATTCAGCGGTGACAATCTCTGTATACTTCATATACTGTTATTCCTTTAACTGCTGTCCTTCTCCTCTATCTCTCCGACAGCTTCTCTGTTTTTGTAGGGAACACGGGCCGCCGGCACTACCTCGGATGCCGGAAGCGTGTGTACGGACTGATCGTCAAAGAATATATGCGCGCCGAAAGCATGCAACACATCCTTCTTCCGAATTCCACCCAGAAAAAACACCTCATCGATACGCACATCCCATGCCCGCAGCGTTCGGATGACACGCTCGTGAGCCGGTGCGCATCTGGTTGTGACAAGTGCCGTTCTGATCGGCGCTTTCTCCTCGGAGTAGTTCCTCTGCAGCTGAGACAATGTCTTTAAAAACTTCGCAAAAGGCCCTGCCTGCAAGGGATTATTCGCATTCCGCCTCTCGTTTTCCTCAAATGCCTCCAAGCCACGCTCCTGGAAAATTCTCTCTGATTCGTCTGAAAAGAGCACTGCATCGCCGTCAAAGGCTATTCTGATCTGCTGTATCCTGTGCTCACAATCATAGGTGGAAATTCCCTCGGTACAGATAATCCCGGCCGCAATATTCGAATCTATAGCCCTCTGTACATCCTCCTCACAGGCTGACAGAAACAGATCCGTCTTAAAAGCCGTAAGATAATGCGCCAGGGATGCGCCGCCGGACAGCACCGCTCTCGTAATGCGCAGGCCGTAATGCTCGATTGCCTTGAAAACCCGGAGGGAAGTGTCGGGACTGTTTCTGGACATGATAATGACTTCTACACGCCCTTCCATGCCCGGTAGCTCATTCAGATTCAAAAGCGCCCGCACCAGCGGAAATCCAGGACCGGGACGAAGAAGTTCATCCTCATGCTCCACCTGATAACGGCTGTACGCCTCCACGCCCTCTTCCTCGAATATTTTATTTTCAAACGTCAGATCAAACAACGTTCTGGACGAAACGCCCACTACAAGTTTGTTTTCCAGTTCGTAAGCCATAAAGCACCCCCACCCGTGATCTCTCCGATGGGGGCTGTCGTCTTCTGCAGAAACTGCTTATCTCAGTCTGTTACACTCAAATTTTTCGAAAGTGCGCAGACAGTTCCTAAGCTCCATATACCTGTCTTCCAGATCTCCCTCCTTGATCTCCAGATCGGACGCCACCGCCATGGTATTAATCATGCTGTCCGTGATCCGGTTGTGGAGAGAATCCAAAATCGAAAGTTTCTGCTCATAGGAATCCGCATCGAGAAACGCCAACACCAGAGGATCTATATTCAGTTGCTCTTCCTCCGGCTCTGTCTTTGCCGGAACAGTTTCAGATATAATAGTTTCCGTTTTAGTGACATAATCCGCATTCCGCGCCTCTTCCGCCGTGTCTGTAGATAAAGAGGCCGGCTCCCTGTCCACGGAAATTTCCGATAAAACGGCAGTCTCCTTCATCCCGGGATTCCCCGGTAAAGCCGACGGCTCCTCATCCTCCATATCCTGCAGAAGTTCAAAACGGTATCTCTGCTTGACATCGGGATATTTCCCGCAGTCTACCTCCTCCATAAACATGGACAGAGGCCGCACAAATATCTCGAACGTGCCGTACATTGCCTGATAAACCACCATCGGCTCCCTTGTCTCACTGTGTTTCGCAAGACAGCGGATCTGGTATAAGTTGCCCTTAAAATGCCTGTACATTTCCTGTGGTCTGGGATTATGTCTCATAGGAATCTCCTTTTTGCGTAATTTTTCTCTACTAGTATAATCCCAAAAACTGCAAATGTCTATCCACGGAGCAGGCTCGGCAGCCTGCTCCTAAAGAATTGCTTCGCAATTCTTTCCTAATTGGTTTTTGCTGTGGCTTTTTTCTTTTTTCCATGGATCAGACTCGGCATCCTGCTCCATAAAATCCCATTTAGAACATTTGTTCTTTTATTAATTATAGAACAGATGTTCTAACCTGTCAACCTATTGCCATGACAGTTTCGGAGTTTCTTCATATGTATACAATGGAAAGCTCCTCTGTCTCCCTGCAAAACTCCTCACAGCACAGTTCCTCGGTCAGTCTCTCCTTCTCGGCCTCGCCAAGGCTTCCGATCATTCTGTGGTGAATTTCCACTCGGTAGCTTCTCGCACCGCCGTTTTCTCTCGTCCATGTCACTGTCACGCCGCTGTTTCGATACCCCCGCTCCTCCAGAATCCCTCTCGTCCGCTCCGTGAAAGCATCCTCGAGCAGCGCATATCGTTCGTTTTCCCGTGTGCAGTCATTCCGCTCCTTGCTCATCACCGTGCCGCCCACACTGAGAGCGGCAGTCAGAACCAAAAACGCCGTGATCATGCTTAAACCCCTGTTCATCTGTCACACCCCCTTGTTGTGACCACTATAGCATTTTATAAGTCCTATAAACGGGACACGAAACCCCCGAAGAGTAAATTTATTATTTTCCTCTCCGGGGGCTTTTAAAAATCTTTCGTTATGTTTCTTTCCGCTCTTTTTTACGTCTTACGGCTCCTTTTTCCCGCTCTTTTGATCCTCCTTCCGCTTCTTTCTTCGAAGCAGCCAGATCAAAAGGATCACCGTCAATATAATCAGAACCAGCCAGATAAAGTAACAGATCCCAAAAATGTCGGGCAGATTCTTCCATACCATCCGGCCGCTTCGTTTTCTCCGAAGAGCCCGGAGCTGTCCCCGGTTTCTCCCTCATTTTCTCCTTCTACGGGATTTTCCGGGTCATCTTCGGGATTTTCCCGCCATCCTCTTTCTCCTCAGAATCTGCGGGCGGTTTTACCCCTCCCTCTCCCCACATTTTTCATCCGCAGGCAGCGTACTGGCTTCCAGCATATCCGAAAGATCCAGATTTCCGGTCTGTCCACTCATCCGCCCTGTGAACCGCCGCTCTCTTTCTATGTAATATGTATCACCCTGCTGCCGTCTGCGCGTTTCAAACGCGCCCCGCTTATATAGGGTCATCATATGATAGAAAGAGTGCATTTGAAATACGTTTGGTACAGATTATACCTTTGGGGATATACTTTGCCATGCACCCCTATTCTGTTCTGTCGCGCAATGTTTTTCTGAGACTTTCCTTTTCAGCCCATGATAAAAATGCCGCATCAATCGCATAGTATGCCGCCTGTCTCAATATCTGCGCATCAACCGGCCCAAAGGAACCGGCAAGTGTCTGCCATTCTTTAAAAAGCGAGGTGTTTGAAACCGTGCGGTTATCTGTGTTGACCGTGACCGGCACGCCTTCTTCCCGCATTTTTGCCCATGGATATGTTTCCAGACTTTTTACCGCCCCGGTCTGCAGGTTGCTGACCGGGCATAATTCCAGCACGATCCCCTTTTCCCGGCAGATTCGTTTCATTTCCCCGTCATCGGCGATCGCCACACCATGACCGATACGTCCGGCCCCCATCTCAACGCAGTCCCTGACGTTTTCAACATTTCCGCATTCACCCGCATGAATGGTGAAAGGCATCTGCTTCTCCCGCGCTCTTAAAAACAGCTCCCGATAAAGCCGGGCAGGATACGCCGCCTCATTGCCCGCCAGGTCAATCCCCGCCACGCCGTACTCCCGCATCTGCAAGGCGCATGATAAAGTTTCGCCGTTTTCTTCCTGTGTCTTTCCCCGCATCATGCAAAGGAGCAGACGGCTCTTAACACCAAAATCTTTTTCTGCCTCCTCCAGCCCCACAAGCACTGCCTTCACTGCCTCCGTCTGGGTCAGTCCGCCTTTTCTGTGGTACATCGGCGCAAATCTCACTTCGATGTAGATCACACCGTCTGCCGCCGCCTGCCCGACCAGCTCATAGGCTGCAATCCGCAGATTTTCTTCTGACTGGAGAAGCGGCAGCGAATTGGCAAAGCAGGAAAGATAATCTGTAAGATCCCGCGCATCCTCCCTGACCCGCATACTGTCCAGTAATACCTCCATATTATAGCCTGATTCACGCACGATCCGTCTGACCGCCTTTTCTGTAAGCGATCCGTCCAGATGGCAGTGCAGCTCTACTTTCGGAAAATTTCTAAGCTCTTCTGTCTGCAAGTCTGTCTCCTTTTTTGTATGTATTTCCAAAGCCTCTTTTGCACCAGTCTTCCGAAAAAAGAGGCCGGAAACACATTATAGCTCTTCCATTTGAATCATTCCCTTACTGTTTTCGAGAAGCTTTAATACTTCAGAATGATAATTTTTAACCGGCAGTAAAATATGTAAGTTCACGCTCACAACTTTCTTCAGCACGATTTCCCCTTTTTCCAGACGGTGATGCAGTTCATCATCCATATCAATATAGGAAAAAGATAGGATACTGCAGTCATGGCTTGTGATCTCACTGATAAAGTTGTTCATATTTTTTGCGCTGTCGAACGACACGTTCAAGTCCATCACCCGGCTGCGCATTACAAGGTGCTGTTCCACATCAATGAGCTTCGTAAACGCCAAAAGAATCAATGCTGTGGCAAAAATGCCGCCGACGTAAAACCCACCGCCTATGGCAAGTCCGATACATGCACTCGCCCACAATCCTGCTGCCGTTGTCAGCCCTTTGATCCGATTCTGCCTGTCCGTCAATATGGTTCCGGCCCCCAGAAAACCGATTCCGCTGATTACCTGCGCGCCCATACGGGCAGGATCCCCGCCCGTCCCGTAGGCTAGGATCATCTGTTCATTCGTAATCATAACAAGCGCCGATGCCATACATACCAGCGTATGTGTGCGCACGCCGGCAGGTCTGTGCTTACGCCCCCGTTCCAATCCGATGAGCGCCCCCAGCACAGCCGCCAGCACAATCCGCACAATTCCCGCCACAACCTGCTGCAAATCACCGACTCCTATCATTCCTATATACTTCAAAAACTCGCTCATGCTGCTCCTCCCCATTTCACATATACAAGGCTACGCGGCTTCTGCACAAGTCCTGTTTACTGCTTTTCTTAAAATCCCTCAATCCTTTTCACCATCTGCATTCCTGTTTCATAGGCAAGCCGCATGGCTGACGGTACCAGTTCCTCCGGCACAGCCGGCAGATAGTGCTGGATTTCAAAATTAAACACACCTCTATAGCCCACCTCTGAAAGCGCTCCAAGTATTCCGTCCCAGTCGGCATGTCCCAGATAAGGTAAAATATGGATGCTTCCCACCCCTGCCTCATCGGATATATGCGTTGCAACAAGATGTTCTTTCAGCATGTGAAGTGCCTTTCTCTGATCCAGCTTTTCAATGCTTCCATGTTCCACGTCCCAGCATATCTTCACATGATCGCTGTTCACATCTTCCATTAGCTTAAGCAGTTCTGCCGGATCCAGACCGTACGGCTTTTCTCCTGCTCCCGTCCTGCCCCACATATTTTCCACAGCGATACCGACCCCTTTTTGCGCTGCGATGGCCCCATACCTTTGGAAAAATGCCACATTTTTCTCATGGGTGTCCGGCCGGACCATACCGCCCGCAAGAGCGCTGGACGGATGGACAACCAGCCAGGGCACTTTCATCATGGCAGCTCCCTCGATGCTACGCTCAAAAAGTGTTTCCATGTGGTCGTAGTTTTCATTCAGATTGCAGAAGTCGAAAATCGTCGCATGTGCCTGCACAAACGTAAGCCCCAGCTCTCCGGCCAGCTCTATGTACTCCTGAATTTCCCCGCGCCAGTCATCACCGTGGAACCTCCCGGATACGAGAGAAAGCTCAGCAAAGCCAAAATCAAGATATCGAAACCCTGCTGCGGCACACTGCCTTAACGTTTCCTTCACTGGAATCATCGAGCCGTCCCTTCGCTCGAAATAAATATTTGTCGAAGTCGCCAGCTTTATAGACGGCTCCTCCTGCACGAATTTTTTTACCGCCTCCACGACACCCGCTGTGTAAGACGCCCCGCACACATAATCTGCACATTCTTTTGTCTGCTCCGTTCCGTTTGCCACCACGGCACCGATTCCAGCAGCACGCAGCATTTCCTGATCGTTGGCATTGTCTCCCACAGCCAGCACATTCTCCATGTCAATGCCGCACACCTCACACAGTCCTTTCAGCCCTTCCCTCTTGTTCACGTTCTTTCCTACGATCTCACAACCGCTGTTCCCATACAGAGCCACACTGTATTCCGCGCACAGTTCATGGATCCGCCCGGTAAGCATGGAGAATGCCTCCTCGTTTCCGTCCGCCATGATGTTCACCTTATAAACCGGCAGACCGCTTTTCCTGATGCTTTCTACCGAACGGACGGGAAGTTCCCTTCCTGCTTCTTTCCTCACCCTCGTCCAGTTGGTCTCGGCAAGCGCGTATTCCACATTTCCCGCATAGACCAGTACAGTCAATCCCATTTCTGCCGCCTGACAAAGGAGAGCCTCCAAATGATCCGTCCGCATCGGCGTATCCTGCAGGATTCGTCCTGTCCCATAATCATAGATAACCGCACCGTTACAGCTTACAATCGGTGCCGTGATCTTTACCTGACAGGCAAACCGGCTGATGGCATAGGCCGGCCGGCCCGTAATAAAGGTGAAGCGCACGCCGGACTCTTCCAGACTTTCGATCATTCGGACCGCTTCCGCCGAGATTTTCTTCTCCGGCGAAAGCAGTGTATCATCCAAATCCGTAACAACAAGTTTCACTTTTCCGTGTTTCACTCTTCGACCCCTTCCTGTCTGTTCCTCGACTGCACAGAGAAACCTTTTATCCGTTCACCGAATGGTACTCATCCAGAGCATCATTACATCTTTCCACAATCTTATTTACGGTTTCATCCACCCCAAGATTCCCCTGGCAAAATTCCAGCATAATCTCCGTGATAATACCGTTGATCTCATTGTAAGTTAAGTCAAGCGGCTCCTGAGACAGCGGATTTGCTTCCTTCATCTGGTCGAGCGCTACCTTATACTGGGGATTTTCTTCGTAATATTTTTTCATCTCATCCAGGTCTTCACATCCTTTGTTGACCGGAATATAACCCGATGCCGTGGAGAAAGTGTACTGACTCTTGGGAGATACGCAGTACTGCACAACATCCCATGCCGCTCTTGCCCTGTCATCGTCATCCCTGTTGAAAATATTTAAGCAGCTTCCTCCCACTGCTGCACCACCTGCATCGTCCGCATTAACCTTCGGCAGATACGCAGTCATATATTTGCCGGGCATCAGCTCATCCAGCGTACCCATACGGGAGGAAGACATGATTGCCATTGCAGAAAGGCCCTGTGCAAATTCCTCGTTGATATTATCTTCTACATATTTATAGCCGCCCGTATCGATCAGCGCCTGCAGCTTTTCCAGGAATGTCTTGAGCGTCCCGTCATCCCCCGCAACAATCTTCGTCATCGGCGCCTCTCTGCCGCCCTGGTTGTCGCCGAAAAAGCTTACTTCACCCTGACTGACGCAAAATTCCACGAGCTGGTATCTCTTCACCTGCATATTCAGTCCGTAGCGTTTCACTTCACCGCCCTCTTCGACCGTCAGAGCCGTCACGTAATCTTTCAGCTCATCCATCGTTTCCGGCGCCTTTTCAAATCCGGCTTCCTCCAGCATTTCCTTATTGTAGTACAGAAGGGGTATGGAGTTTGAAAAAGGTACCGCAACCATCTGTCCCTCATAAGTACATGCCTGCTGCAGAGGCTCATAAAACATGTCCTTCGTCACTTCCGAACCGTCCTCTTTCATATAATCCTCAACATTGACTGTCCATCCCATATCCATCACGGCCGGGATTGTGGACGTAAGGCCTACGTTAATGTCCGGCGCATTCTCATAATCCTTCGTCTGATAAGCAAGCATAACCTTGTCCGTACCTTCATACCCCTGGTACACCAGTTCCACATGAATGCCCTTTTCTTTGCCCCTTCCTTCATTATATTCATTGATAATGGACGCAAGCGCCGCCTCCGTTGCCCCCGAAAAGCTGTGCCAGAATACCACTTCCTGGGTGTCGCCGGATGCCTGTCCGGAGCCTGCACTGCCCGTTCCGCCTTTTCCTTCATTTCCCGCTCCGCACGCTGCCGTTCCAAGTGCCATAGCACCACATAAAAGTAACGCCAATAGTTTTTTCATATCTTTTTTCCTTTCTTTATCCATTAGTTTTCGTCTATCCTTTCACCGCACCTGCCATGACACCACCTACAATCTTCCTCTGGAACAACAGGAATACCGCAACAGAGGGAACCAGAATGACAACTGCCGCCGCCATCACCGCGCCCACGCCATAATTGCTGCCCTCGTTGTTGTTCAGCATCGTGACTGCAACCTGTGCCGTGCGCATGGCATCCGTATTGGTCACCAGCAGCGGCCACAGATAGGTGTTCCACGTTCCCACGAAGGATGAGATAAATACGGTAGTGATCACCGGAATGTTGCTTGGCATTAATATCTTCCGGTAAAACTTAAAGTTTGTGCATCCATCGACCTGCGCCGCTTCCTTCAAGGAAATGGAATAGGACAGGAAATTCTGACGCATGACAAAAATATTGATACCCGAAATGAAGAACACCACCATCATTCCCAGATATGTATTGATCAGCCCAAGCTCCGCCGTGGTAAAGTAGTTCTGTACCACCAGCACATCGGCCGGAATGATCATACTTCCGACTACCAGGGCAAACAGCGCTTTCTTCCCCCTGTATTCAAAGAACGAGAAGGAGAAGGCCGCCAGGCTCGCCACAATAACCCTCACTATGCTGGAAATGCCTGCCATGACAAGGGAATTCCACATAAACCGCAGTATTCTCGTGTGCATGAAAACGATTTTATAATTCTCCAGATATCCGGCCTTACTCGGGAAAAAGTGGAGATTCGTTGTCAGGATTTCATCCTGCGGCATAAATGAAATATTGATTGCGTAGATAATCGGTAAGATCAATATCACGCCCGTCACAATGCATAATAACTGATAAAACATATGATTTTGTTTTTTCAATCGTAATTCACCTTCCTTTTTTCGAGAACCAGGCTGAGAGCCATCATAACCGCCGCTAAAACAAACCCGACTGTGGTAGCGGCGAATGCCGCATTATAGTTTGTTCCTACAATTCCCTTCCCGTAAACATAAGACATGATCGTCTCTGTCGTACCGTTCGGACCTCCGTTATGGAACACCGGATAAGTCAGTATCAAGGTGAAGCTTGAAGTTGTCATCGCATAGGCGATATCCTTCATCAGAAGGAACAAAAGTGTGGGCGATACCATCGGTATGATAATTCTGGTCAGAAGATGGATGCCCGTCGCCCCGTCAATTCTTGCGCTCTCCAGAACATCCTCGCTCATCCCCCGAAGACCCGACAGCAGGAAGATGAAATTGTATCCCACATTCGCCCAGATCTGGATGAATATGATCGCTGCAAGCGCTGTCTTCGGATCGGTAAGCCATGAAACATTGGTTCCGAAAAGCTTGTTCACAATTCCCATAGACGGATTAAACGCCAGCTGGAAAATCATTGCCACAACCGAAACCGAAATTGCCATAGACATGGAATACATCGCTTCATACAATGAGGATGTCCTTGTCCGTTTTCTGGCAAGCAGCGCCAGCCCAAATCCCACCACAATGCTGACAGGAACCGTAACCACGACAAAAACAAGCGTATTGCCTATGGACTGGATGAACTTCTCGTCTCCCAGAACCTTGATATAATTGGCTATCCCGGCAAACTCTCTGATTTCCCTGAATTTGTTCACCGTAAAGAAACTCAGCACCGTGTTTTTGGCAAACGGATAATAGGCAAACATAATCAGGAGCAGAAACGCCGGAAACAGATACAGATACGGCTCTACTGACTGAAACAGTTTTTTCCCAAATGTTTTTCCTTTCATAGATCTCTCCCATTCTTATCTGCCTGCGAATCGGAATCGCCGGCTACTCATATTGGCTGATTTTTATAAACAGATCCTCCATCAGGCTGTCTCTGTCGACACTGTAGACATAGCGGATAAACAGCCTGCGCTGATCTTTGGCATAAAGGTGGTCATATTCCATCACAGGACTGCTCTCCAGGCGGTCCAGCATAAATTTCCTATCCTGCAGCCATGCCACGGCCATGACATCCGATATCGGCCTGCTCCAGCACTTGTTGCCATTGCAGATCCCTGCCTCTCTGACTGTCTTTTCCACGATATAGTCGCAAAATTCGTTCCTGCCTTTCAGCCAATAATCAAGCTCAGGGCCTGTTGTGGCAAACTTTTCCGCCACTCCTTTTCCCGGAATCAGAACGAGGGGCACACCACTTCCCAAAAGCACTCTCGCCGCAGCCACATCCTGGCCTGCATTGAATGACCTGTTGTCATGCCAGTCGAAGCCCATTCCGCCAAGCCATACAACGAAGAGTTTTTCTTTTAACTCCGGACATTTGATCAGCGCCGAAGCAATGTTGGTGCACGCGGCAATGGCTATGACATACAGTGGATTCTGTGACGAATAATCCTTTGCCATCTCAATCAGTCTGTCCACCGCCTCCGACTCCACAGGCGTCTTCTCGTCCGAAAGAAAGCTGTCCGATCCTTTGTAGACACTGTCACAATAGCTTTCCCGCTTTAACAGCTTCAAAATCCGAAATATTTCCTCGTAACTTTTTTCCATGCCATCCTTCGCGTCCTTCGAATGATGATTATAAAAGGGAGCCGCAAATACTGCTCTCAGACGCATCTTCTCCTCCGACTGCAGCAGATAGGCCAGGGCGAACTGGTCGTCTACCTCGTTAAACATATCGGAGTCCAGCACGACATCAATTCTGCCTTTTGGTTTTTCCAATCTTCTGATTGATTGCGCATAATCTTCCATAGAATTTGGATTATTATCCGTAAACAAATATGGCTTTGGACTTTCCATCTTCTCATCCTCCTTTTCTTGAAAAAAACCAACTACGACTCTGCAATCTGTATTTTACCAATTTATTTTTGTCATAATTTGTCTTTTTCCAACTTTTTAATCATAGTATCACGACGGACAGTGAGCGTCAATTCCTTTTCTGCCGATATTTGACACTTTGTAGAGAATATACAGATCTGCCACCCTTATTTTGTTGATTTTTCCAATTTCTCAGAAGTTTGACATTGGTTTTTTCCAATGTTACAATAAATGATAAAGAATGTGGAGGATCGTGCATGAACAGCAAGTTAGACAAAAGACGCAAAGAAATATTGAACATACTCGCCAGAGTTCCCATAAGTTCCACCCAGCAGCTTGCTGAGGATACGGGCGTTTCCAATGAAACCATGCGAAAGGATTTAGATGCCCTTGCCGATGAAGGGCTGATTGTAAAAGTCCACGGCGGCGTTGCCCTCGCCGGCGGCGCTGTCGCTGAAATTCCTTTTGACCTGCGCGCCACACATTATGCAGCGGAAAAGCGGGTCATCGCACAAAGCGCCATCCGGCTGCTTTATCCGAAGGATATTATCATCTTAGAAAGCTGCACGACAAACCTGGAACTGGCAAAGGAACTGGTGGCGCTCCCCGATTTGCTGGAAACCCTGATCGTCATCACCAATTCCTTCGCCATCGCTTCCACCTTTGACGGGGGGCGCAAATGTAAAAAAATGTTCTTTCTGGGTGGCTGGGTACACACCCAGCAGTTTTCCTGTTTAAGTAACCAGACCGTCACCCAGCTGAAAGAATTTCATGTCAACAAAGCATTCCTAAGCGGCGCAGCACTAAGTGAAAACTATATCGTAACCGGGTATTATGATGAAGACGTTGCATTCCAGCGGGCTATGCTGAAAGCAGCGCAGAAATCCATCCTGATGATAGACCACAGCAAATTTGATCAGGCCGCCGTCTTCTCCGTTGCACCGCTTGCCGATTTCGATTATCTGATTACCGACAAGGAACTGTCAGAGGACGCGCTCAATTATATAGACACCCATCATATCACCTATATCAGAGCCGGGGCACATTAGCGCCGTTTCTTCTATAAGCAGAATTTTGCCGGAAGCAGGCCTGCAGCCCCTTCCGGCTTTTTCTTACATAATAGTCCTATTCCTCAACAGGCTTAAATCTCTTGAAGACCTTTTCCTCACTGCAGACATGCCTGGAACCGTCCAGCTCCGTTATGATATAATCCCCCTCCGCAATAAATGTCTTTCCTCTCTTATGCAGAATATAGGGACATACAATCGCACCGTTTTCCTTCTTGATCTGCACGAGGGAATCCATGACAAACCAGCCTCTCGTCACCACGTCAGACCACAGCTCAACGCCGTCCTCCATGCCTTTGCCCGCCTCATATTTTTTTACATCAACCTCCAGGGCCACACGCACACATTTCATAGCAAATTCTCCTTTCACCCGCCGCCGGAATCCCGGCCTGTCCTTTTTACTGCCAGCGATTACTGTCCAATCGCTTCCTTGAGGGCTCCTAACAGCTCCTCATACGTCTCATAAGCCGGAATCTCCGGATAGTCCTTTTTAATCTGTTCCGTACTTCTGAATAAAAATCCCGCTTTTCCCGCCTGTATCATGGCCAGATCGTTATGGCTGTCGCCGGCGGCGACCGTCTCATAGCCGATGGACTGCAATGCCTTCACCGTGGTCAGCTTGGAATCCCTGACACGCATCCGATACCCGGTGATCTCCCCATCCGGCGCCACCTCGAGAGAATTACAAAAAATCGTAGGCCACCCCAGTTTTTCCATCAGCGGTCCCGCAAACTGGGTGAAGGTGTCGCTGATAATGATAACCTGCGTCATCCGCTTCAACTCGTCCAGAAACTCCTTCGCGCCCGGCAGAGGATCTATCTTCGAGATCGTCTCTTGGATCTCCTTAAGTCCCAGACCGTGCTCCTTCAAAATGCCAAGCCGCCAGTTCATCAATTTGTCATAGTCAGGCTCGTCTCTGGTCGTTCTGGTAAGTTCCGAAATGCCGCTCTCCTTCGCAAAAGCAATCCAGATCTCCGGCACCAGAACACCCTCGAGATCCAGACAAACAATATGCATACCCATGTCATGCCTCCAATTATCTCATGTAAGTAAATGACGGTTACTGATCATTCCTGTTCCTATTGTACTGTAAATATGCCGCTGTGCGCAACCAGAAGTTTTCGCCTGTCCGTCCCATTGCCCGTTCCAGCGCTTTCATCTGCCGCCGATGGCTGTCTGCCCGGCGTCCCCGTCACCGGCCCGGAACTGACTACACAGGTCAATGTTTCGCTGGCTGCATGCTCTCCCGCACAATCAGAAGTTCCACACTCATCACATCGTTCATCCTGCCTGTCTTGACAGCTTCCTCCGTCTCCACACAGTCAGTCAGCGCCTGTCTCAGCTCGGCCTCCTTAAATTTTGCTGCCTGGCTCACATATTTTCCGGCAATAAATCCCTTGAGTCCCACTTTCTCACCGATGCTGCGTGTATCATACCCTTTGTTCTTCAGCTCCTTCACCTGCAGCAGCAGGTTAAACTGCCTGGCAATCAGAAACAGAATACGCATGGGCGGCTCCTTCAGCGTCAACAAATCATAGTAAAGCTCCATCGCCCGCCTCTGTTTTTTGTCCGCCACGGCCTCCACCATATCAAAGATCCGGCTTCCGATCTGACGGACACAGACCGCCTCGATGTCCTGGGCGCTAACTGCCTCCCGGTCCAGACAATAACAGACCAGTTTCTCCACTTCCCCCCGGATGTTTTCCATATCCGTCCCCGTCTTTTCCAGAAACAAATCCAGATCCCGCTGGGTGATCCGCTTGTTTTCCTTCGCAAGCAGTTCCACAACCCAGCGTTTCAGCACACCCTCGTCTGGGGTTTTGCATTCGATCACCCTTCCTCTGGCAGCAGCCGCCTTATAGAGTCTGCTCCTCTTATCAATCTCCGTCTCCACAAACAGGAAATACGCGCTGGTGGCAGGATCTGCCAGATATTCCGCAAGGGCCTCCCCGCCGCGCTTGAAAAAGCCGCTGTTTTCTATGACCAGCACACGCCGTTCGGCCAGAAATGGCATGGTCTGTGCCAGATCAATCACCTCGCCAGGCACAATACCCTTTCCCTCGAAACAGTTCAGGTTCATCAGATCCCCGTCCCCCAGCAGGGCCTTCTTCACCCTGTCCCTGTACTGTCTACGCAGATAGGCCTCCTCCCCGCACAGAAGATATACCTGTTTTAAGTTTCCTTCCCTGATTTCTTCGCTCAATTTTTTCATACATTACCACAATGCCAAAACACGGTCACCCATTCTTTTATTCTCCTATTTCAGTATAGCCGCTCGTCCTAAAAAAAACAACCGGGTTTGGAAGGTTAAAACCGATGGCCGCCGCCGTTTGGACATTCGTACATTCCCACTCTATTTTACAATCGCCCCTTTGACTCAGATCCTCTTCATCTGCCCAGAAACGTCTCCACCCGGACGGCCCCATCCTTCACCCGCACTGTCACGGCACCGCTCTCCGGGGTCTGGTAAATCCGGCATCCTCTGTCTGCAAGCCGTTCCAGCGTCTCCTTGTGGGGATGCCCGTAAGAATTGTCCCGCCCTGCAGAGATGAGCGCCATCTGCGGATTTACGAGCTCCAGAAACGGCTCTTTCGTGGCGTTCTTTGAGCCGTGATGGGCGGTTTTGAGCAGCGTGACAAAAGACCCTCCCATATTTGAAAGACGCTCTGTCACAAGCCTTTCCCCATCCCCTTCCAGGTCTCCCGTAAAAAGCGCGGAAAAGGATCCGTATGTCAGACAGAGCACCGTGGAGCAGGCATTGGTATCTTGGTTTACATAATTCTCGACAGGATGCAGACAGGTTAACATAATATTCGTACTCTCAAGCCTGTCGCCTGCGTGAAGATACCTCACAGGCACTCCCGCCTCCCTCGCCTGCTCCTCCAGTCCATGATAGGCGGCATCCCTGCACTCCTGGGCCACATCGGGCAAAAACAGACAGCCGATCTCTATTCCTGTCTCTCCGTACATCTGAAACAGCCCCCTGATCCCGCTTATATGATCCTCGTCCGGGTGGGTGACAAACACCGCATCCAGCCGCGCCACGCCGCGATACTTTAAAAACGGGGTAATCTGATAAGTCTCCACCTCTTTCCTGTCAGAGCTGCCGCCGTCAATCAGATAATGCCCTCCCGCACCGTCCGCCAGATAGATGCAGTCGCCCTGTCCGATATCCAGCACGGTAATCTCAAAATCCTCCGGCAGCCGAAAGCCCAGAAGGACCACCGCACCAAAAACAGCGCACCAGAAATATCCCTTGTCTCTTTTTCCCGCCTTTCCTGCAAGGAACACTGCCGCCGCCAGAAGCGCCAGATACGCCACCACCTGCCATTCCCCGGGGTGTCCTGCAGCCCACCTCTGTCCGGGCAGTCTCAGGACAAACGAGGCGCATTTCTCGTAAAAGGTTAAAATCCACACGCCGGGAACAGCCGCCAGGCGTCCAAGCGGCAGCAGACATGCCGCCGCCCCCATGACCGCAATCCCGCTTAGGAAAAGTGCTCCCATGCACGGAATCACAATCAGATTTAACAGCACGGAATAGGGCGGAAATTCATAATAGAAACACAGATACACAGGCAGGGTACAGATGGAAATCCAGCCTCCCGTAAACAATGCCTTCAGAAAACGGTTCCCCATAGGAAAGCGGCCGGATATCTCGGGAAAATGCCTGGAAACCGACGGCAGAAGCCCGATGCCCCACACCGCTCCAAAAGAAAAGAGAAAGCCGCTGTGGGTCAGATAAAGCGGCTGTCTGACAAGAATCAGAAACGCCGCCGTCATCATGGCCGTCAGCAGATCATAAGTTCTGCCGCATAAATCTGCACACAGCTTCATGCCGAACATTACCAACGCCCTGACAATGGATATGCCCATGCCCGTCATTGCCCCGTAGCAATACATCAGTGCCACAGACAACATTATGTTAACTAATTTAGGGGCATTCATGCGCTGCAAAAGCTTGTGAAAACCCATTCCCAGAATGGAAATGTGAAGACCGCTGATGGAAAGAATATGTATGATGCCGTTTTGCTGATACAGGCTTTTGATTTCCTCATTTAGCATGGCCTTCTCTCCCAGAAGCATGGCTCCCATGACGGACGCCTCCTTTTCCGGGTAACATGCGTGCAGAAGAAGCGACAGATATTCCCTGCATCGGTACAGCCCCTCCCGAAAGGCAGAAAAATTCTTACTCTCAGACAGACATACCGCCCGCATCAGTCTGCCCTGCTGCCCCATAACGCGGTAATAGTCCGCCGCGTCAAATTCTCCCGGGTTCGTGGCATGCGCAAACGGACGAAATGTCCCTTCCACCAGAACAATGCTTCCCATCGCGGGATTATCCTCGCCCCCAAGATAACATAAAATCCCCGTGATTTCCCCGGCATCCTCCCGTATGAGGCTTTCCCTGTTTTTCTCCAAAAATGTTTCTGTTTTTTCTACGGAATCTGCAGCAATTGAATTGGAAAAAGCTGTGTCAGAATCTGCTATGATTTGTTTCAGAACGGATCTTTGATCCGGTTTCAGAATGATGACCTGCTCCAGGGTCACTACGAGAACTTCCTCCGACCCGGAAATTCTGCGTTCCTTCCACCCCACACGCCCCACGGCGGCTGCCGTTTTCCCTTCCGGGATGCCGCAGTCCGGCGGGTCGTGTGGAAGCAGATGGATACCCAGCAGCAGTGCCGTCACAAATGCCAGTCCGACCAGGCATAGTGGTCTGCGCATATCTTTTCTCTCCTTATCCTGTTGTATTTTCTATAAGTTTACATAACATTCCCCTTCCCGGGGCCATGTCGCTTTTCTCATTTTAATCCGTCACTGCACTGTTCCCGGCACAAGGATATCCAGGTTTCTCTCAAACACGTTGTTCAGGCTCATATTTTCCCGGTAAGAAATATTGGTCTCCCCGTTTACGGAGATCTGCACCCGGTTCACATTGGACAGCTCCACCAGAGAATTGGTGATGGAATAAATAGTCACATCCGAGGCCACGTTGTAGGGCTGGCTGAGAAACTCATTACTTAAGTTTACATAACACGTTCCGTCTTTCACGGTCACACTGACAATCTTTGTGGTCGGATTGATGGTGGGGTAAGCCCCCTGCGTCATGGGACCCTGCACCAGCTTCTCCACCACAAGCTTCTCCAGGGAAATATTGCTGTTATATACCACGTTGCGGCGGTTCTCCTCCACCAGGCTGTCCCCCGTCTCATTGGCAAAATAAAGCTTCAGATCCACCTTTTCATAGGCGTTGATCTCATTGCCCGCATTCTCGATAAAGGTGTCCGCCGCCATCACGCCAACCGCCGCTCCCGAGGCATCCATGAGCTGCTCTCCCATCACCGTAAATGCGATCCGCTCCACGCCCGGAAGCTGCGTCATCGTCCTCACAATGGAAGCCCGCACAAGAATCTCTCTCGTCCCGCGCAGATTATGGTAGCTCCCATCAAAATCCAGCGTCAGCAGGCCGCTGTCAAGGGTATGTCCCACCACTGAAATTTCTTTGTCCAACAGCGTCTCGTACTCCATTTTCTCCGATATATGGGCAAGCTGCTCCAAAAATTCCGTAAACAAAAGCTCGCTGTCTGTCGTCCCGCTCACATATTCCCGCTCAACAATCTTGGTCTCTTCATTGTTTACATAATATATCTTATACGAGGCGCCATCCTGCGCTTCCCGCCTGTCCCCACAAGCCGTACACAGGAGCAGTCCCATGACCAGAATCGCCGCGAAAAAAAGATGTCCCGCCTTTTTCATGCTATCCTCCATGTCCTTATACCGCAATGTACTTCAAGGGGATTTTCACTATAAAATCGGTTCCCTCCCCCTCTATGCTCGCCACTTTGACCGAACCTCTGTGCATGAGAACCGCACTCTTCGTAATGGCAAGCCCAAGCCCCGTACCGCCGATCTCTCTGGACCGCGACTTGTCCACCCGGTAAAAACGCTCGTAAATATGTTCCAGCGCATCCTGTGGGATTCCCACGCCAGAATCCTCCACCTGTACCGTAAAGAACTGGTGGTCCGCATCCAGAGTAACTTTCACGAATCCATGCTCCTTATTATACTTAATCGCATTCTCTACCAGATTGGACAACGCCAGCGTCAGCTTTACCTCGTCCACAGACGCCGTCACAGGCCGCAGGCTCTCATAGACAAGCTGCACATCTCGGCGCTGCGCGATGGGCCGCAGCCGTCTCATAATCAGTTCCACAAGGGCATTGATATCCACCTCGGAAATATTCAGATCCGCCGATGTCCTGTCCATTTTTACAAGGGAGAGCAGATCGTTAATAATCTTGTCCTCCCGCTCGATCTCTGCGGCAATATCGGACATAAACTCCTGGTAGACCTCCAAAGGCACGTCCTTCTGGGTAATCAGAGAATCCGCCAGCACTTTCATGGAGGTGATCGGCGTCCTAAGCTCATGAGACACGTTCGACACAAATTCCTGTCTCGAATCATCCAACATTTTCATGCGCCCCAGCACCCGGTTAAAGGCGTCTCCGATGTGCTCCGTCTCCAGACAGTCCGTCACGGAAATCGGGTCGTTGGTATACCCCTCCTGCACCTGATCCAGCGCCGCTATCATCTTTTTAAAGGGAGAAAAGAGGAATTTGGACACCAGAAGCGTCACCACGAAAATCAGCACACCCACAATGGACATCACAATCAGCGCCTGGTGGTTCAATATGTCCATCGTGGCAATGATGTTGTCGTTGGACGCACTCACCAGCATCACGCCGCGCACAAGCTCAATGCGCTCCCCGGGATCGACCGGCAGATCCGCCTCCAGTGTCTCCGTGATGGGAATGGTCATCTCAATATAGCCGTTTTCCCTGTCGTACCTGCTCGCGCTCTCCCCTCGCAGGCAGCGGATGACCTCCTCGGAAATAATCGTTTTCCCCTCACTGATACCGTAGGTATCCTTCACGATCCGCAAGTCTGAATTGATGACAAGCACGCGCCCGTCATACAGGTTGGAGAGCTGCTCCAGCTCCGCATTAATGACTTCGGAGGAGGTGTCCTGTAAATAGTGGTAGGTGATCAGATGATTTGCCAGAATCCTGACCTGGGTGGAAATGTCAGAAGTTCTGACATTTACCGCCCGCCGTTCATAATTCTGCAGAATCGCATAGCGCATGATAAAACACGGAATCAGCCCGACAATGAGCAGAATGAGAAAAATCCGCCCCTTCAGACTCCTTAAGAATGTAATTTGATGTAAATGTAATTTAAGCAAAGTAATAACCAACGCCCCATTTGGTCCGCACATATGCGGGCTCTCCGGGCACTTCCTCTATTTTTTCGCGCAGTCTCCTGATATGTACGTCCACAGTCCGCACATCGCCGGGATAATCGGTTCCCCAAACCAGCCTGAGAAGCTCCTCCCTGCCGTAAACTTTTCCGGCATTCCGCATCAGAAGTTCCAGCACCTCAAATTCTTTGGCTGTCAGATTGATCTCGCGATCCCTGATGTACACTCTCCTGCCCTCGCAGTCGAGGCGCATGTCCCCCCGCTCCACCGTCTTAACTGTCTCTTTTTTCTCCGGCGCCTGCCTGTTTGTCCTGCGCATAATGGCCTTGATTCTGGCCTTCACTTCCAAAATATTAAAAGGTTTCGTGATATAGTCGTCCGCACCGTAGTCAAGGCCGAGAATCTTATCCATATCGTCGCCCTTGGCTGTCAGCATGACAATCGGCACGTTGGAAAAGCCCCTGATCTGCTGACATACCTCAAAGCCTGTCATTTTAGGCAGCATCACATCCAGAAGAATCATATCATAGGTATTCTCCTCCGCCAGCTTCAGCGCTTCCTCCCCGTCGTAGGCGCAGTCCACCTCCATACCGTCCTGCTCCAGACTAAATCGGATTCCCTTCACGATCAACTTCTCATCATCCACTACCAAAACTTTCTGTGCCATACTTCCTGCCCCTGCCTGTTATTTCAAGAAAACGCCGGTTTCGTCCGCGTTTCTCTATTTTACACAGATGATGTCCTTTATTTTCTCATACATGCCTTCTTTGATACCGTTCACATTCATGATGTCTTCCGGCTTCCCAAACGCGCCGTGGGATTCCCTGTAAGCCGCAATGGCCGCCGCCCGCGTCGCCCCAATGCCCGGGATTTCACAAAGCTGTGCCTCCGACGCCGTGTTTATGTTAATACGGCCGTCCGACGCCGCGTCTCCGCCCTGTCCGTCTGAACGTGCGCCTCCCACAATGCCGATTTCTCTCTCCGCACCGCCTGCAATCCCGCTCCCGTCCTGGGCGCGATCCTGCAAAGCATCGCTCTCCTCCGATGCATCGTCCTGAGCCGCTGCGGCCTCCTCCCTTGTGGGGATCACCAGCTTCACACCATCCTCCAGAACCTGCGCCTGGTTTACATAATTTTGTTCCGCACTGTCCGCAAAGCCGCCTGCCTGTTGTACCGCCTCATAGACACGGCTCCCGGCCTCCAGCTCGTAAACGCCGGGATTCTCCACCGCTCCGCAGACGTGGACGTAAATCACACCAGCCTGCGGGTTCACGGCATCCACCAGTACAGACTCCGTCTCTGTCCCTTGGCTCTCACCGTCCTGCACCTGCCGGCTCTCTTGCGCCGCAGTGCGCCCGGTTTCCGTCTCCGGGGCCGTATGTCCACCGGCATCCTCCCGAATAACGGACTGCCCGTCCGATGTCCCCGCCGCATTTTCCCCGCTCAGGAGAAGGATTTCCTCCTTCTTCGTACAGCCGCACAGTACAATAAGCAGGGTGAACATCATGCCCGCCTGCCGTATTCTGTCCGCCAGTTGTTTTCTTTTTTTCATCTGCACAGTCTCCCTTCCAGGCTTCGCTGCCCGCTGGGAGGTTCCCGCTATGCACTGTATTTTTATTGTAAGATAAATCTCGGCCTATGTCCACTTAAAAATAACGATTCCTGCAATCATCACGCCTGCTCCCAGCACTTTTTTCATTTCCAGGGGCTGCCTCTCTACCCCGAAAAGCCCGAATACTTCAATGATATAGGCGATAATAAGCTGGGATACCACAATGAACATCACGGAGCGCGCCGGCCCGAGCTGCTCCATACTCTTGATAACGGTGTATGTGATAAACGTGCCGATGGCGCCGCCAAGCAGCATATACTTCGGCTCCACCTTCCACAGCGCGGCAAAGGAAGCCCGGTCCGTGGCAAGCCAGACGGCCAGACAGACGAAAAGCGCCGTGAACTGCACAAAGGCGTTCGCGACCCAGATCCCCGACTGTTTGGTGACCTGTGTATTGAAGACTCCCTGTACACTCATCAGTGCGCCTGATAAAATGGCAATCCAAAATCCTAACATAATTCCCTCCTGCATGGTCTGCACTGTCGCAATTTTCTATGGCATAAAATAAGACAAGACAGTACTCTGCCTTGTCTTAGGTTGACCATATTAGCCGGCAATTATTCCTTATTGTCTTAAGGCCGCCGGAAGATACCGCTATTCCTGCTCCTGTGACTCCTCCTCTTCCTCGGTTTCCTCCACAGGAACCGGCACATCAATATATTCCTCTGTGTACGCTTCGCCAAGCACCTGCCCCATAATCTGCTCGGACAACGCCCGCAGTTCGTCGTTGGCGTCCTCCCCCTCCCAGATTCTGGCAAACGCAATCTCAAGCTGTACCCAGAAATTGCTTGTCTCTATCATCTTCGGCATGGGAACCGATCTCGCATACTCCTCCAGAAAAGCCGCAGCATTCGGGTTGTCGTACGTCTCCCCGTCACAGTGTACGGGCAGTTTCCCTGTTCTCGCATAAAGTTCCTGTGTGTTGTACTGTGTCAGATACACCGCAAAGTCGTTTGCCATCTCCTTTTTCGTGGAATAGCCGTTGACCCCGACGCACTGTGTCACGGACAGGGACGCGGAGCCAAGCTCCCCGCTCACATCCGGCACCCGGGTCACACCGTACTCATAGGAAAATGCACCTTCCTCCCGGGCTTTCTCAAGCTTTGACAGCGCATCCGTAGTAGCAACCGTGTAGACAATCTTACCGTCCAGGAAGTCCTGCAAAACACCGTCATAACTGATTTCCTTCGTATCTATTGAAAAAAACTGGTTCAGATTCTGGTACACACGAAGCGCTTTGATCGCGTTTTCGTTGTAGATCCCGATGGAATCCGCATTGTCGCCGTTCTCACCGCCCACGTCAATATAGTCCCCAACAATAAAATAATTATAAAAGATATCCGACACGTCCCATTTAAAGACTGCTTCCACCTGCTCCGGCGCGTCATAGACATCCGCAAAGGACAGAATTTCATCTATTGTCTCGGGAATGGCCTCCCCGATTTTGGCTTCGATCTCCTCCCCGGAAACCGCTTCCTCCTCCTGCGCCTCCCGGACCTCTTCCACCACGTCGCCGCTGTCTGCCTGTTCCTGCGCATCTTCCGCCAGCGCCTGATCTCTCTCCGCTATAATCTGCGCCCTCGCCCAATCCTCCAGATATGTCCTGTTATAGAGAAGACAGCTCGTCTCATAATAGAAAGGATAACCGATTCGCCTGTCATGATATGTCACTGCCCTGACTGCCGTTCCCGGCAGCAGTTCCTCCATGGGCTGCACCCCTTCCGGCAGTTTCACCTCACTGGCAAGACCCGCCAGATACGCTTTTTCCAGAGCATCGTTGCTGACAATATACAGATCCGGTATTTCCTCCCCCTGCAGGGACGCCTGATTGATCGTCTCCAGATATTCCAGCCCCTGTGTGTAAACCGGAACCACGCGCACCTCTTCCTGATACTCGTTGTAAGAAACTGCCACACCGTTTAAATAATCCGTAAGCCCCTCATCCGCATACCACAGATACAGCGTTTCCCTATGTCTGAAGAGAGAATCCTCCGCCAACTCTTCCTCTGCCAGCGGCAGCACGGCCAGACCGAGCTTTCCCGCCCCATAAAGACCACCCGCAATCAGAACAACCGCGAGGATCATAAATAATCTTTTCTTAAATGTCAATTCCGCTCTCCTTTATACCAAATCTTCAAACCACCTCTAAAATCCCGCATTTGGGGTATTCATCCGCTCACGCTTCACACGCCCGCAAACTCTCGCGCAGAATCGATATCATATCGTCCACATGTTCCTCCGTGATGACAAGCGGCGGCACAAAACGAATAATGCTCGTCCCCGCATTGATCAGCACAAGCCCCCGCTCCATCGCCTCCGTGATGATATCTCCCACAGGGCGGTCAAATACAAGCCCCTGCATCAGACCCACACCGCGTCTTGCCTCCACGCAGGAAAACTCTGCGGCAAGCTCGTCAAGCCGTTTCTCCAGACAGGCACCGACTCTGTTCACATTGGCAAGCACATCCTGCTCTTGAAACAGATCAATCACCTTGCTGACCGCAGCGCACGCCAGAGGGTTGCCGCCGTAGGTGGTGCCGTGATCTCCCGCCGCGAGGGAGTTTCCCCCCACCTTCTCCGTCATCAGAAATGCGCCCACAGGCACACCGCAGCCGAGCGCCTTGGCCGCTGCCATCACATCCGGCTTAACGTCATAGCGCTGCCAGGCAAACATAGTTCCCGTGCGCCCCATACCGCACTGGATCTCATCTAATATCATCAGGATATCCCGCTCGTCACAAAGCGCCCTGACCTTTCTCATAAATTCCTCCGTGGCAGGGTAAATGCCTCCCTCCCCCTGCACGGTCTCAAAAAGAATCGCACAGGTTTTGTCCGTCACCTGCGCCATCACGCTGTCAAAATCGTTCAGATCCGCAAAGCGGATATTGCCGATCATCGGCTCAAAGGCTTCCCTGTAATGGGGATTTCCCGTCACTGAAAGCGCTCCCATCGTGCGCCCGTGGAAGGAGTGATTCATGGCGATGATTTCGTGATCCGTTCTCCCGTCTTTCAGGTATGCATATTTGCGCGCCGTCTTGATCGCGCCCTCGACAGCCTCCGCTCCGCTGTTGGTAAAGAAGACGCGGTCCATACCCGATATCTCTTTAAGCTTTTTCGCCGCTTCGACAGCCGGCACATTGTAATAGTAATTCGAGGTATGGATGATCTTGTCAATCTGATTTTTCAACGCATTGTTGTACGCCTCATTGTGGTAACCGAGCGCAAACACGGCGATACCGGACACGAAATCCAGATATTTCTTTCCGTCCGTGTCATAAAGGTACACGCCCTCTCCCTTGTCAAACACGACCTGATAACGGTTGTATGTGTGAAGCAGGGCCTGCTCCGCCTCATCTATATATTTTTGCATTTTTGTGCTCATTGTTTCCCGCCTTCTTTCTGTCTCCCTCTATTTCGGAACCGCTGGTTTTATGATCTGCATAGGACTGCGGCGCAATTGATGCCAGCCGATTATAATTTCCTATTGCCGCGATCTGCCCCGCTCAGCCGGGTATCGTTTCCTTATCCTGATCCGCAATGATCGCCGTGCCGATACCGTGGTCGGTAAAGATCTCAAGCAGCAGGCAGTGGGCAATCCGGCCGTCCAGAATATGCACCCGGTTTACCCCTTCCCTGATGGCATCCGTGCAGTTTCCAAGCTTCGGCAGCATACCGCCGCCGATGCAGCCGCTCCCGATCAGCTCTTCCGCCTGGGCCGCCGTCAGTCTCGAGATAAAGCTGGACTTATCGTTGATATCCCTGTACAGACCCTCGATATCCGTGAGAAATACGAGCTTGTCCGCACCCACCGCCTTTGCGATGGCACAGGCCGCATCGTCCGCATTGATATTGTAGGTCATAAACTGCTCGTCAAGACCGATGGGCGCCACAATGGGCAGAAAATCCTTCTCCAGAAGATCGTAAAGCACCTTCGGATCCACGCTGCAGATCTCGCCCACGAAACCGATGTCCTCGCCGTCCGCATATCTCTTCCTGCACTGCAGAAGCCCCGCATCCTTGCCGCTGATGCCGACCGCCTTGACGCCCAGCTCTTCCACCATCCTGACAAGGTTTTTGTTGACTTTGTTCAGAACCATCTCTGCAATTTCCATCGTCTCTTCGTCCGTCACCCGAAGCCCGTTCACGAACTTCGCCTCCTTGCCGACCTTGCCGACCCAGCGGCTGATCTCCTTGCCGCCGCCGTGAACGATAATCGGCTTAAATCCTACCAGCTTCAGAAGCGTCACATCCTTGATGACATTTTTCTGCAGCTCCTCATTGCTCATGGCGCTGCCGCCGTACTTGACCACGATGATTTTCCTGTTGAATTTCCGGATGTAGGGAAGAGCCTCGATCAAGACCTCCGCTTTGCCCAGAATTTTGTCCATTTCCTGCTGTTCCATGAAATTATGCCTCTTTTCATTAATAATAATAATCAGCTGCGGTAGTCCGCGTTGATATTGACGTACTCGTGTGTCAAATCGCAGCCCCAGGCGGCCGCCTGTGCATCACCGCGCTTCATGTCCACGATCACGCTGACTTCTGGAGCAGAAAGGAGTTTTGTCGCCTCCTCCTCGTCATAATCAGTCAGCATACCGTCCTTACAGATCTGCATACGGTGTCCGTCGGCCTCGCAGTAAAGATCCACCTGCTCCGGATCGAAGTTCACGCCTGCATACCCCAGAGCGCACATGATCCGGCCCACGTTGGCGTCGTGGCCATAGATCATGGCCTTGGTCAGGCTGGAACAGATCACGGACTTGCATAACATCCGCGCCTCCTCTTTCGTGGCCGCATGAATCACTTTCACCTCGAACAGAGCTGTCGCGCCTTCCCCGTCCCCGGCCATCTTCTTCGCCAGCGTCTCATCTATATAATGCAGGGCTTCCCTAAATTTGTCGTAGTCCTCATTTTTCTCCGTGATCTCGGCATTTCCCGCCAGGCCGTTCGCCAGCACAACCAGCGTATCGTTGGTGGAAGTATCGCCGTCCACGGATACCATGTTAAAGGTATCTTTCACATCCTCGCTTAGCGCCTCCTGCAGAAGTGCCCTGGAAATCGCGATATCCGTCGTGATAAAGCAGAGCATGGTACTCATATTCGGGTGAATCATGCCGGAGCCTTTGCACATACCGCCCACAGTCACCGTCTTTCCCCCGATCTCGATCTGCACTGCCGCCTGTTTCGGCTTCGTGTCCGTGGTCATAATGGCCTCCACGGCCGCAAGACCCGCTTCCGGCGTGTGCGCCTTGGTCTGTACCAGCCTGTCCACACCCGCCACAATCTTTTCCACAGGAATCTGCCAGCCGATCACGCCGGTAGACGCCACGAGAACGGCATCTGGCGAAATGCCGAGCGCCTCCCCCGCTTTCTTGGCTGTCTGCCTGCAGCAATCATACCCCTGCTTACCCGTGCAGGCGTTGGCAATGCCTGAGTTGACCACAACTGCCTGCGCGTATGGGGAATGAGCCACAATTTCTTTATCCCACAAAACAGGTGCTGCCTTCACCACATTGCCGGTAAAAACCCCTGCTGCCTGACAGGGCGCCTGACTGTAAATCAGCGCCATGTCCTTTCTGTTCTGATATTTGACCGCCGCCTCCACGCCGGCCGCCTCAAAACCTGCCGCCGCCGTCACGCCGCCCTCTATGATTTTCATCGCCATTTTCATCCTCTTTTCTATAAAATTAAGCCAAAGCACAAATCAACGCAGAGAATGCTGCCTTTTTAGCATTCTCTTGAGTGAAATGATAGAACTTCTTAGCGAAGCAGCCTTTGCTGCTAAGCTTTAGAAGTTCTTTTCACTCTAATATACAATAAACCCGCAGGTATTGCAACCTCGCCCCTACGCAAGCGTCTCACCGATCACCTTCTCAAGCTCCGACACCATAACGTCCACCACGGAAACCGCCGCCGGATCTTTGAACATGCTGTTGAGCAGCAGCCGGATATTCAGCTCGAATCTGGCAGGCAGAATGCTGCATTCTTCCTGGCAGATCTGTATCAGCCGCTTTTCCCCGGGATGCTGCTTCTCATTCAGGGCAAAAATAATATCAAAATAGGAGTCCAGAAAACGGCTGACGCTCTGATTGATATTCACCAAATCCCCGCGCTTCATGGCTTTCCCGATCTGTTCCATGAAGGAGGGTATTCCGTACTTAATCAAATTCATATGATGACTGATTATGTTATTCTTCAGTTCCTGTGGATAAGGCACACGATATTTCTCCTTGGCCGCCGCCAGAAGACCGCCTTTGTCGTATGCGATCCGGCCCGTCAGAAGATTGTGCCACATGCCCGTGGTACACCCGTCCAACACCTCGTGCCGTGTCACCACCCGGTCAATGCCTGCCAGGAACTCATCAAGATTGCGGTACACGATGTTCAACTCGGTGCCATCATCCATCATGCAGACATCCTCATGCTCCCTGCCGTGGCTGTCAAGTGCCATGCCGCCGCAGTATTTCTCCAGCACACCGCGCCTTTGTTCTGCGGCTACCGACTCTGTACAGTAGACATACACGTCATAGTCCGAAAACCCGTCATTTCTCTTGACGGCGCGGGAGCCGCCTATCGTCATGCCGTGCACCTGTGGAAATCTTGCGTACTCGTTGAAAATGTCCTGTACCATCTCTCACTCCCTGGCTGTCTCCCCATCCTGCTCCGATCCATTTCCCAAGTTAAGATCTTCTTCGTCCACCGCCTCCTATTTTAGAAGGATTTCCTCCCACGCCGCCTCCTTAAAGCCTGGACACACCCCTTTTTCGCTTACAAGAATCGGTCTTTTTACAAGCATCCCGTCCGTGGCAAGGAGCGCAAACTGTTCCTCTTCGCTCATGCTGGACAGCCTGTCCTTCAGTCCCATCTCCTTATAGAGCAGGCCGCTGGTGTTAAAAAATCTCTTAAGAGGCAGGGCGCTTTGTCCATGCCAGCTCTTCAGTTCGTCCGCAGTCGGATTTTCTTCCTTGATCGGACGGCCCTCGTATGCTATCCCCTTTTCCTCCAGCCACTTCAAGGCTTTCTGACAGGTAGAGCATTTCGCGTAATAAAGTACCATCGGTTTCATCTTTGATTCCTCCGTGTCGTGATCTCCCTTTGAAACTTCATTCTAATTTTATCAGTATTTTCCGCTTTTTTGCAATCATTATCTTGAAAAGATTCCCTTTATACGGCGTATCACATATAAAATGATTCACTGCTGCACACACCCAAACATGACAAACACCAGCCACTCTGTCGCACCCAGAGCAGCCAGTGCCGTCACACCGAGATATTTTCCAACGATCATTGTGTCCACAAAGGTATATAACTGCTGGAACACATTGCCGATCAACAGAGAGAATGCAAAGCCGGACAGCAGGACAAACGGATTACCCCTGGTCATGTCTTTCGCACCTTTCATACCCATACACATCCTCTCCTGCTATTCTATATTCCCTTCCGTCCCGGCCGAGGTTTCCGCCTCCATGCCCTCGGGCATCTCCACATTCGTCTCCGCATTCTGGGACTCTTCAAAGGGATCGGCGTACTCCTTCTCCTCCTCTTCGCCCCAGAGGGACTCCCACTCCTTGTGTTCCCCCTCCATATTCATGGCCGCCATCTCCTTGGCCATCTTGTAGATGTCCATGTTGAAGTCCATCAGCTTCTTTTCGTCCTGCGCGGGCACGCGGTCACCCCGGCTGATTCTTCTGGCGATCTCCAGACACTTGGCCATCTCCTCGCCGTACTCCTTCCACGCGTCGCCTTGCTGTTCGGCCACCACACTGTTAAAAATGCCCACTTCCTGCTCGATCAGTTCGTCAAGCGTCTTCTCGTTTTTATTGATCTGGCCGGAAAGCTCATCGATTTTTTCCTGCAATTCCTTTTCCCGCTCCAGATAGGCCTCGGAAAACTCAAAGGTCACGCCCTGTTCCTCGCTTTTCTTTCGGGCCTCCTCCAGTTTTTTACGGTTTTCCTCCCGCTGCTTCACAAAGTCTCTCTTTTGTCCTCTGAGGAAACTGATCTGTTGCCTGTAGGCTTTCTGCGCTTCGCCGATTTTCATAATATCACATCCTTTTGATGGTAAGACACTTCCCTGTGTCCGTGGTTTATGAATATCCTGTTATGTAAACTGCTCTGTCCGGATATTCGGTTTCGTCTGCTATATGTATCGGCATGCTGTCGCAATTTCCACAGATTCATCTGCCTGCCGGACCGCCGTTTTGTAAGCTGCATAGGTGAGAAGTCCACACCTTTTCCATGAACTTTAAAGAAAATCCTATTGCCTGTGCCAAACCGCCGTGCTATAGTGTACATACAATCAGACTATAAAGGATACGGAGGTTAAAAGCATGGCAGAGTCACACAAAAAAGGATTAAATGCCGGGCTGGTAGAAAATGATTTGGAGAATTGCTGTCGACAGGAAACGACATGCGGACAATGTCAGAAAAACAATTGTATCATAGGATACGGAAAACAGTGCATCACCGCTTACAAACAGGCACCCAAAAAAGACGTGGAGCAGGGGATGGCGCATATCCCTACCATGGATTTCAAGGTGTTTGACGAAGTGGAATTGGAGACGGCGATCGCACATATATTGAAGGAATGTAAGGACTGCAAGGAGGAACATACGGAAGACTGTATCATCAATGTAATAAGAAGCTGTTACGAAGTGGGACTGTTAGGTGACGTACAGCCGTATGAAGGCAGTGCACTGCAGTATCTTATGTATATCAAGGAGCACTTCCCGGATAAGTCTCTCCAAATCGCCAGTCTCTACACGAACTGATACTGTTTCCCCCTTGTCGCCAGGAAACGACTCGGAGCACCCAGGAGAAATCGGTTCTTTCTGAAGTTTGGGTAACTCCGTTATTCTCATTTTGATTTACTAAGCCAATTTGGTGGCTTGTAGCAAAATCTGAGAATATGCGAATACCCAAAGTTCAGAAAGAACCGAGAAATCTTAGGTGCTTTTCTTCTGTCCAATTGGTTCTCCGACAAAACAGACCACATAAAGTCGTGGCAAAGCACGTCTGCCTCTCGCCCTTCTACTTCCAGAAAGGCTTTGGTATGCTCTGTGGATACACGGTTTCGGAATACATCCGTAACCGCAGGCTTGCCCTTGCAGGCGGAGAACTGACTGCCGGCGATGTAAAGATCATTGACCTGGCGCGCAAAGAGGGCCTTCATTTACGAAAACGCCAAGCAGGATATCCCGGAAGGCTGCGAGGCAACGACCATTCCCTCTTTCACATGGGCTGTCTTTCCCTGCATCGGTCCCCTGCCGGATGCCCAGCAGGACGTCAATACCCGGATTTTCTCCGAATGGCTCCCCGCGAAGGGGACTTCCGATAAAAATTACCTCTCGGAAATCTGGATTCCTGTTGCCAGAAAGTAAGTTCATTTTGCAATGGCCTGCTGAAACGTCAGGCCATTGCATTGGCATTGATCTGTTCAATTACCTTTCGGATTCCTGTCCAGACATCCATGTCCGTAAAGATTTCTACCACACTCCCTTTATCTGTGAAGGGAGATTGCTGTAAGACAGAAAAGTCTTTTAGCAAACCGTTATGAACAATATATTCGACGATTTGATTCACAAAATAAATCTGCCTGCTGTCCATCCTCGAACCATTCAGATATTCTGCAAACGCCTCTTTCGCCGCATTCATATCCAGCCCGACAATTTCCCGTACAAACTCTCCAAGCGGTTTCTCCCCGTACTCTCTCTCATAATCTTCTCTGGTTCCAATCTCTCCCCAGAGAATTTCCTCAAGCGACTGCACATCAAAGTCACTGAGAGGTTTATTGCCTCTTAATTTCACTATGGCAATATGATTCTGGCGGATATAATACTCCGCTTTCTCCTTATAATTTTTTAAATCACCGCTTTCCAGTTCCGCCTCATGCCACTCTGTTGACAAAATATCGTCCGCGAAATTTGTCTCATACTTAGCCACTTTCTGCGGAATATACTTTATCAGGCTACGAAGCTCCTCACGGATATATTCAAACTCATCAAGTCCGGCATTGTCCAAATAACCCGTCTGCAGGATTTTTTGAATCAGATCTGTTTTTGCCTGAATTTCCGGGATATTGGCCACACCCGCTATTGCCTTCACATGTTTCAGCAGATCACCTTTTGCCCTGGTATACGTCTTATCTGACAAACATGCCAGTTCCATGCCGTACATCAGTGCATCAAAACGTACCGCGCAAGCCTCATCCTGATCCGGCAGAATAAGCGGCGCAAGCTCCTCCTTGACCGTCTGCGTATCCTCATAGCTGATAGACTGGTAGCCATTCACATCAGAGTACATTTCAACATGCTTTAAGTGCTGCCTTACCGCGAAGCTTTCTCTGTTAAGTTCCTGCACCTTACCGCTCATCGTCTTAACCAGTTTTTCCCGATACGCAATCAGTCGATTTAGCTGGCGGCTTGCATCCTGCAGTTTATAGGCAATCTGAAATTCCAGATTAAAAATTGCGCTTTGCAATGCCATCTGATTCGCAGTCGGTTTCCCTTCGTTAACCCTGAAAAAAGCAAAGTTGCCGCAAAAATCAAAGATATAGAACTTCTGTTTGTCCTCCCCATCCAACAATCCCGGACACAGTCTGGTCCCCCTGCCAATCATCTGCCAAAATTTTGCCCTGCTTAATACTTTTTTGAAAAAGACAAGATTTAACACTTCCGGCACGTCAATCCCCGTATCCAGCATGTCCACAGAAATAGCAATCTGCGGCAGTTTCCCAGCCTCCGCAAACTCATCTATCGCCTTTTGCACATACGCCGTGCGGTTGTCTATCACCTTCGCAAAATCCTGTCCGTTCTTGGACAAATAGGGATATTCTTTATTAAAAATCTCAAAAATTTTTTCTGCATGATTGTGATTCACCGCAAAAATAATCGTTTTCCCTAGCTTCTGCCCATAATCAGTCTTCAGCCCCTCATTCATCAAAACACGGATAACCTGTTTGATGGTATCTTCATTAAAAAGCCACTTATTGATGGCAGAGGACTGTATTTTTTCCGGGAAATTGCCGTTCTCATCCTTAAATGTGTTCTCATATGCCTCTCTGTCTTCCTGAGACAGTTCATCGTAAGCAATCCCCTGCTCGATAAATTTTACTTCTGACTCCACCGACAGATAATCAACCAGAAACCCATCCGTCACCGCCTGGGCCAGATCATAGCCGTAAGTCGGCACCCCGTCCTCCAGATCAAAAATGGAATATGTGTTTTTATCAATGTCCTCTTTCGGCGTTGCTGTCAATCCCACCAGCAAAGCATCAAAATAAGTAAAAATTTCTTTATATTTATTGTAAATAGACCTGTGCGCTTCATCGCAGATGATCAAGTCAAAGTGTCCGCAGGAAAAAATTTTTCCCTCCTGATCCACTGCATCATCAATCAGATGTATCATCGTCTGATAAGTGGAAAAAACACATCTGGCATGATAATTATTTTTTTCCTCCACCACGTTTACAACGGACAGTTCCTCGGCAAACTGATTCACAAAGCTCCTCTTAGCCTGTGTAACCAGGGAGTTTCGATCCGCCAGAAACAGAACGTTTCTAATCCAGCCGGCATGCATCAAGGCCTTGCAGAGCGCAATCACCGTTCTGGTCTTTCCTGCTCCTGTAGCCATAACAAGAAGCGCTTTTCTTCGATTTCCCTCTCCAAAGCTGTCACACACCGCCCGGATGGCCGCTTCCTGATAGTATCTTCCCGCAATCTTCTGATCCACCACAATATTTTTTAACGATGTCCGCTCACTTCGCAAGTTAAACCATTTTTCCAAATCCCTTTTGGAGTAAACCCCAGACACCTGTCTCTCCGGGTACTGTCCATCAATGATTCTTGTGTCAAAACCATTCGTCAGAAAAATAACCGGCCTTCTCTGATATTTCTGTTCCAGAATATCTGCATAAAGTTTTGCCTGCTGCCGCCCTCTGGCCACATCCTCACAAGTACTTTTCGCCTCGATAACGGCGAGCGGTTTGTGCGCATCATCATAGAGTACATAATCCGCATATCCTTTCCCCGATTGGTTTGGCATCCCCTCTATTTTCACCTCGTTTAACCAGTTCTGCCCCTCAACCCAGCCCGCATCCCGAAGCATAAAATCAATATAAATTTTTCTTGTTTTATATTCGGATAAATCCAACGGCTTAGGCACATACGCAGGGTGCTTGTTTTCCCTTCTCTTTGTAAGCTCCGCTTTCAAAGCCTTATTTTCTTCTATCAGCGCCTGCAGATCCACATCTGCAAACGTTCTGTGCGGCGCCTGCTGCTCTGGCAGCCCTTTGCCGAAAAGCGACAAGTCAAATTGGCGTTCCTCATACTCCTTCGCGTAACAACAGGCAACAAAATCAAGAAAGATAAATAAGTTCTGTAAGCAGAGAGATGCCTCATCAAAAGTAATTTTTGCCCCCGCATGGGCCGCCCGGTTACCCATTTTACGAATCAGATCCATCCGCCGCCACAGCCCCTTATCTACAAGAGCGCGGAACTCCTCCGTACTCATCAGACTATGTAAATTATCCTGATAAGGTTTTTGCAAAGATGCGTCAACAGAATACAGCCATTTGACGGCAAACTCCATCGCACGGCGGCAGTTGATGACACAGGCTTCCCTGTCAATTGGAAGCAGTTTCTCGGAGGATATGGCGACCTCCGAGAAGCTGTCGAACTGTTTTTCCTTTTTTAGATAGTCAAAGTTAGTCATGGTGGACCTCCATTGTGCCAGACACCTGTTTAAAAGAGTACTTGTTTTAGCCAAAATATTTTTGCATCAGACTGTCAAACAGGAGTTGCAGTTCATTTATGGATTTTTGCGTTATAGATTTCAGTTTTTCTGTCTGCTGAACAACGTGCAAAAACTGTTTTTGTAATTCCACAGGCGGCAAAAGAACGTTTGTTTTTAATATTCCTTCCTGCCCTATAGTTGTCATCGTTGCTGTCTTTGACTGTGCCCAAATTTGTTTCCTATAATAATCCGTCGTTGTAAGCATTTGTATATATTCAGGAACACACTTTTCTAAGTCTAAAACCAGACGTATCACATGGCATTCAAACAGCACACCTTTTGGTACATTGACAGGCACAACAGATGCCTTTCCTATTCCCTCTGCAACCAACGATGATCTGCAAAACAGCAAATCACCATACTGCACCTGGAATTTTTTGATATCACTTTTCGTTCCGTAAGCCTTCGGTAAATTTTTACATTGCGAATACATTCTATTAACAACGTTGGCAACGCCGAGCACCGACACATTCCCATCCTTTATATAATCGGATCTTTTTGCAAAAAAACCATTTGATACTTTCCCACTGGTTATTTCAGAAATATTAACCTCATTCCACCCTTTGGGATTTATAGATGGGTCTCCAAAAAGTTCCACAAATCGGGCTTTGATAAGCAGCTCATAGTGAGTCATCTGCTGCTTACACATATTTAGCGCATGAACTGTTTTACTCAGCCTTTCAACAATTTTATTCTGTTCTTCCCGCCCATCTTTAATAGTTATCTGAAAATTTTCAAATTGGGTTTTATTTATAATCGGAACCACTGGTGCATTCGCCATATGCATCAGCCTGTTTCTATTATATAGCAGACAGTACGCCAAGTACTCCGAAGATACTTTTTCGTTTGGTTCAATTACATTAATCTGTTGATTAAATGCATACTCCCCGCCATCAATAATACCTATCTTACCTATAATGCCAATACAAGTTACGCAAACCGCCTTATTTCCAGCTATCCGTGCTCTTGATCTGGCCTGTTCGGAGATAAATTCTCTTGATGATTTTATATATGTTATTTTGTCCTCGCCGATCATGTCTGGTTTTATAAAACCGATATCATCAGAAGCATAAAATGCCCGATTACTTTTACTCGGTGTATTTCCTGTAATTACCCTGCCTATCTCTTTTATCAATACACTGCTCATACCCGTTCTTCACCCCAATCACTTCCCAGGCGCCGGAAAACATGCAATCCAGATTCATCTGCCACCGTCTACGGCTCCGCCAGCATCTCCTTTAGTTCCTCCAGTTCCACCCCAATCTGCCTGTCCAGTTCAAATATCTGCCCCAGTATTTCCTCTGTCGGCGGGTATACTATCGGCACATATTCCATCCTTTTATATTTGTTGACAGACAGATCGTATTCATTATCCACAATCTCCTGCTTCGATACAAAGAAGGACTTTTCCGTTCTCTCCCTCCCTTTCTCCCCTTCCCGGTTATGAAAGCGTTCTATGATGTCAGGAATATCATTTTCGTTTACAGGGCTTCTCTTATCGTCAAGGCTGAACCCGTCCGCCTGCATATCATAGAACCATACCTGATCTGTCCCCCCGTGATTGGTCTTTGTGAATATAAGAATCCCCGTAGAAACACCGGCATAGGGCTTAAACACCCCGGACGGCATGGAAATCACGGCTTCCAGTCTTTGATTTTCCAACAGTTCTCTCTGATATCCTTATGCGCTTTGGATGAGCCAAACAGCACACCGTCAGGAACGATGCAGGCACATCTTCCTCCCACTTTCATCATCCTTACAAACAACGCCAGAAACAGCAGCTCTGTTTTCTTTGTTTTACATACTTTGAGCAAATCCCCTGACACGGCTTCCGCATCCAGACTTCCCTTAAACGGCGGATTGGCTAATATCAGGGAATATTTGTCCTTGTCGGCATTTTGCTCTGACAGACTATCCCTGTACTCGATAAAAGGGTTTTCCACCCCGTGTGTCATCATATTCATTGCACCAATGCGCAGCATGGTTCTATCCATATCATATCCATGAAACATGCCGCTCATATAATGATCCCTTTTTTCTTTATCGTAAAAAATTTCTTCTTTACGCCGTTCCTTCAGATATTCTCCTGCCGCAACAAGAAATCCCGAGGTTCCACATGCCGGATCACATATCATATCATCGGCGGAAGGTTTCATCAGTTCCACCATCATACGGATAATATGCCTTGGTGTGCGAAATTGTCCATTCAACCCGGATTGCGCAATCTTAGAGAGCAGATATTCATACACGTCCCCTCTGATATCCAGCTCTTTCGCCTGCTCCATCAACAAAAAAATATCATCCAGCGCATCCACTACCTTAGACAACAGAAGCGGTGTCGGCACCTTAAAAATAGCGTCATCCATATATTTTGAATATGCGCTTTCCTTATCTCCATGCAGATTTTTAATAAACGGAAATACCCATTCCTGCATAACCGAGTACATTCTCTGTGCCGGAAAATCATGGAACACAGACCATTTCAAATTCCTGCCATCCTGCTCTTTGTCTCCCACCTTAATCTTCCCGGCAAAAATACTCTGAAAGGGCAGTCCAAGCATAACGCTCTCTTTTTCCCGCATGGTATCCGAAACATCCAAATCGTGTATAAATATCAGATAGGTGACCTGCTCAATCACTTCCAGCGGGTTCACAAGTCCGCCGGCCGCAAACGCATCCCAAAGAGCATCTATTTTATTTCTCAACCCGCCTGTAACCATCACTCCTCATCCTCCCAGTTCCATTTGTATTTGGTATATCTGCCACCGCCTATTTTAATAATCCTTCCATCTTTTACCAAATCATTCAATGTCCGCTGAATCGTGGTCTGACTGATATCCGAAAACATCTGTACCAGTTGCTTTTTGCTGATAATTTTTATCCCCTTTTCTCCCGCCATCTTCTCCAAATTTTCTTTGAAAGCCTGCAACTTCTCCTGCATTTCTTGATATGCTTCTGGGTCATACTCTTGTCTTCAAACGCATGAAAAAACGGTTCGAACTGATCTATGGAAAGAAAAATACGCGCATACTGGGTATGACCCTCATGCGGATCTGGCAGTCCATAGGTCCTTAAAAGCAACAATCAGCCCACAGATTAATGTGTTTATCACTGTGAAAATATTTTTCTCCATTATTGTTCGAATGCTATATCTTCTTCTGCCTTCGCATATACATCCAACTGGTTCTCAATATCTAACTGATTAACCAGCCAGCCACGCGCCATACACATTTTGATAAAATCGTCAATACGATTTACACCATTCATTTCCTTCAATGTTACAACCACTCCAAATTGAAGTGGTTCTTTTCTTCTCTGTAAACGTTCTTTCGTATTTATCTTAAGCCCCCAAAGGCCAGAATCATATGCTTTCCTTGGAATTCTTCTTTCTTTAATTTCTTCACTAATATGCTTGATATTATCCCATTTCCGATACATTTTTCTTGCATCTTCTTCATAAATGGTAATCAACTTATCTTCCGATTGCTGGTTATTATCTATTGATTTTATTCTAGCTTGTCTGTTTTCGACAACAACTCTGCCAAAATGTATATCCATTTCGGTACTTGTATAATCAACTCCCTGATTACGATCACACTGTGGGAAATATACTAACGTTGCTCTTGCATAAAATGGATGTGCATTATCTACAATCGGTACTGGCAGGTTATATGTATATGTCTCATATTCCTCTGATGCGCCAGTCAAAATAAAACGTATCTCATCATTTGATGATTTCATAATATTATTAATATGTTTTGGGACAACACCATAACCGATACTATGTGAAACATCATCTTTCCTATTCCATCCCGCAGCAGCATCAATCAATAACGCTTTCGCAACTTCTCTGCTCAGTCCCATAATGTGAATTAAATATGCCAGTTTTCTTGAAATCCACGGCGCTGCAAATGATGTTCCGCTTACATATGCAGCCCCCATATCATCACGGCATACAATCATTTTGTCCTTATAGTTGGAACCGTCTCCGCCATAATAACTGATATCAGGCTTATGAAAAAAAGATAATACAGGACCAACTCTGGTATAAGATGCTGATTTTCCTCTGAAGTCTACAGCATTGACTACCAGAGAATTCAGTGAATCTGCTGGCGATCCAATTTTCATATCCTTTTTTGTTTCACCATCCGGAATATTTGTCCCTGCAACAACAAAAATAACATCATACTCACTTTGTATACGGTCGAGTTCTGCTGCCTCTGGAGAAATAAAACTAGGCTTGATTTCGAGCTTGGATCCCAATGATAAATTCCATACTTTAATATCCCTGTTTAAGGCAACAATGTTTCGTATCATTTTTAACACGGTAAATGAACTGAAACCTCTATGTGTTGCAACACCAAAATGACGTACTCGGAATCTGCCACACCCATCATCAAGTGCCGGATTACCTTGCGGACCATCTACAATGATATAACTTACTTCTGTCCCATGCTCATAATCTTTTGCAGTCAATGGAATATTCGGATCAAGTAAATTTCTATATTCCACCCACTCATGAAAATACACCTTTTCATTAAATTGTGTATCAATAACTCCTATTACAGGTTCGTTGGTCGGATGGGGTATCAGGCTTTCTTCATTACTGAGCTCCACCTTATCCTCCAACACCTCGTCTCTCGTAAGCTGGGAAAAATCAGTGACACTCATCGCAATCAGATACGAAGCACGATTATATAGCAATTTCGCTTCATCTGGATTAAGTCTTAATGTAGTGCCATCTATAATACGTTCGTCTACGATATGAATTCCAAACTTTGACAACAATTTCTTCGTTTCAATCCCGGTCTGAAAAATTGTTATAATAGATTCTCCTGTTATCTCTTCTGCAGCCCGATCAATATCAAAGCTTTCAACGTAAAATCCATCCACCACAGCGTTTAAAAAATTGGATTTAGAAAATTCGCTAAATCTATCCGCCGGTGTCCCTGCGATTTTTTCCGTTTCCTCGCTAGTAATAATACCATTAAAATATTTTTCAATAACAGATATTGTTTCACTCAAAACTCCGATTGCTTTTTCAATCGCTTTAAGCGAAACATAATGGGTAAATACATGTTTTTGTATCTCTTTACCGTCCTCGTCTGGTTCCCAGATAAACTTAGCTCCTCTAATAGATTCCGCAGGAGATTTACTATTCTCAGACAACAAAATCTTCAATCTATTACTCTTTGCAACAATATGTGTATAGTGTACGCTAACCAGGGCACCACTAATATCTGTATTTGTTTTCCAGTATTGCAAAATTCTTTTCAATTGCTCAGATAATTCAATAAGATGTAACGACGACACACTTTTTCCCTTCGGAAGTTTCGGAGATCCCGGTTTGGAGCTATTAGGTCTTTGTTCAAATCTTCCTTTTAATTGTAAAATGTTATTCATTCATTGCACCTTCTTTCAAATCTCTTGCAACACTGCTTTTTGATCTTCCAACCAGAATTTCTATTTCTCTAACTGTAAATTTCTGGCTTTGAAGTTTTTTTAAATCTTCCGGTTTTTCATTACAAACTGCATAGTAAAGTCTTCTGAAATAGTCCATACCATCACGTGGATTGCTAAATGCAACCGACGTTTTAATCATATTTTTCAATTCCCCAGGATATGGTATCTGTGGCATTAGTTTCATTATTTTACGGAACAAACGGATATCTCTATTAGCCAGTTTTAATTTATCAAGATATTGATCTAACATCTTCTCTGCAATCGAAAGAAGATCTTCCCTCGTATATCTATCAAAATCAATGACTGAATCAAATCTTCTGATTAGCGCTTTATCAAAATACTTATACAGATTAGTTGTAGCAACTAAAACTACATTTTCATTCATTCGGTCAAATCCCTTCAACATAGCAGAAGTTGCTCGTCCCATTTCCCGCAGATCATTCTGATTCGTTCGGTCTAAAGCCAAGGCATCGATTTCATCAAACATAACTATTACCTTATTCGGTTGAACGAAACTATTTATTTCCTTGAACAACATAGATAAATTCTTTTGTGTCTGTCCCAGCTTACTATCAATCACTGCCGAAAAGTCCACCATAAAAACTTCTCTATTCAATATTCGTGCAAGTTGCTTAACTGCCTCCGTTTTCCCTGTTCCTGGTGCCCCCTGAAACAAAAACTTATTAATTCCAATATGATGTTCAATTGCATTTACTACGCCCAATAAATCACTGGTAATTACATCTGGAAGTAATAGCATATCTTCCTTCCCACCAATTTTTTCAAAAAAGGGTGAATCATTCTCCGACATCTGCGGTACAAATGTATTCACATTGGACAATAAGGACATAATATACTCTGAAAGCTGATAATCTCCAGAAGCATCAAATCCTTTAGCGATCTCATAAGCTTCATTCCGAAAGCCCGCATCATTCTTTTCCGTATAATATTTTATTAAGCTTATCACATTTTTTTTCTTCATGATACGCACTCTCCCTCACATTTTTCTCTATGCCTTAGTTATAACACTTTGGGACATATTTGTCAATATTGGGACAACAATCTGAAATCAAAAGAGCATTTACAAACTTGTGCGTAAATGCTCTTTTGGCTTTTCTCTAATAAATTTTATGTACAAAGCAGTTTGCCGCTGTTTAGTCATATAGTTGGAAATGATTAAATTAACCCTTAGAAGTGTGAAATTAAAATGTGCAAAAAGGAAATGCCCTGCCAAACTGACAGAGCACCCCTCCCCTCACTTCCCCACAATCCGATAATATGTCTTCGCCGTCATCACATAGCTCCCCCCGTAAAGAACCGCCACAGCCACCGCCACGCCCGCACAGCAGCGGATCAACAGCCCGGTATCGAAAAACCGTAATGCTGCCAGAAGGCAGTTGACCATCACAAGCCCTGCCGTCGTGTGCAAAAGTGCGCCAGCAAGGGGCAGGAAAAACACCAGCAGGATCTGCCTGCGAATCGTTCCCCGGATTTCCGCTTCACTCATGCCCACCTTCCGCATGATTCCAAAGCTGTCCTGGTCCTCATACCCTTCCGAGACCTGCTTAAAGTACATGATGAGCAGAAGGCACATAAAAAACAGCAGACCGAAGACCATACCAATAAAGAGCAGGCCGCCATTCATGGAGCGGTCCATATCCCTTCCATCCAGACCGTTCTCGATCTTCAGAAAGTCCTGCTGTCCCTGACACCACACCGACCACTCTTCGATATAGGCGTCCCGCTCCGTCTCCTTCCCGTCAAGCAGCAGATTCAAATGCCGCACGCCGCTGTGTAAAAAGCCTTCCAGATCGGTCACACCGTTCGCCTCAGCCCACGCCGTCACAAACCTCTCAAATGCCTGCTGATCCTTCACCACAATCACATATTGGGCGGTAAAACTAAACATCCTGTTTTTGGCCTGCGGAAAAGGATAAATCCGCTCCGGCTCCTCCTTGACGGCCGCCTCCACGCCCATAAAATTTACGCTGTCAGACCCGAACGCCGGTCCTGTGGAGTACAGAAGCACTTCATCCTCCTCCAGACTTTTGTCCTGTCCCTCCAGCCGATTATAATCCGCCAGCGTTATCAGCGTGACCGCATACTGGTCAGCAAATTCCATATCTGATGCAATGGTAAACGCGTTGCTTCCCTGCTGTCTGCCGCAGGTAAGCTTCATGCTGTTATAACAGTCCAGCCGCGCTGCTCTCTGTCCGTATTTTTCCGAAAGAGCCTGCGCCTTCTCACGCGCCCTTTCCATCACGTTACTGTTCTCCGAATAGGATGCCGCCACATCATAGGGATAGTCGTAACAGACAACCTGATCCATTCCCGTCCACAAAGTGACCGTACATGTCAATGTAATCAGAAGCATGGTGGAAAAAATACAGATATTGGACAGTCCGGCTGCATTCTTCTTCATGCGGTACAACATACCGGAAATCGTCACCTGATTGGACGGCCTGTAGTAAATATTTTTTCTTTTCTTCAAAAACCGCAGGAAAGCCACGCTTCCCGAAGTAAACAGGAAATAGGTGCCAAGCACCACCAGAAATACCGCCAGAAAAAAATCTGTAAAAATCATGCTGTCCAGCCTGCTGGTGACGGAAATATAATAACCGCACCCCAAAAAAAGCACGCCCGCCGCAGTCCACAGCCAGATCCGCTTAAGCTCCTTCTCCCCCTTCCTGCTCTCGGCCAGCAGTTCAGTCGGTTTCATACGGTAAAAGCTCCAGATACTTTTGATATAGACACATAGAAATACAATCGCAAAGTACCGCAGTGTCTCCATTACTGCATCTGCGGAAAAGTAAAACGCCGCCTCCACATCCAGCCGCGACATGCGAAGCAGAAGGAGAAACATCAGCTTATTCAGCACAAACCCAAGTACAATCCCAGCCGATACGCTGACCAGATAAAGCCCTGTGTTTTCCCAGAAAAGCATGATGCCGATATGCTTCCGTTCCAGTCCAAGAAGACTGTAAAGCCCCAGTTCCCGCCTCCTCCGCTTCTGCAAAAAGCTGCCCGCATAGAGCAGAAACAGAAGCAGAATAATGGAAAGCAGCCCTTTTCCCAAGGTGAGCATCAGCCACGCGTAGGCCGCCTTCGGCAGTCTCTCCATCAGATCGTTGTGCAGAAGGGAAGAAAACAGGTAATAGCTGAACACGGAAAAAAAGCACGCCATGAGATAAGGCCGGTAGACCAGCTTATTCTGCTTCACCCCTCTGTAAGCCATCACTGGCAGTAATTTTAGTTTATTCATTCGTTTCGCGCACCTCCCATTCCCTTCTACATCCGACCCGAAGCCGCCATCTCATCGCCATTGCCCTGCTGTGCCTGTATCACCGTCAGCGTGTCCGATATCATGCGGTACATTTCATCCCGGCTCCGCTCCCCCCGGTAGATCTGGTGAAACACGCAGCCGTCCTTGATGAAGAGCACACGCCCCGCATGGGCCGCCGCCTGAATGCTGTGGGTCACCATGAGAACGGTCTGCCCCTCCCCGTTGATTTCCCCGAACAGTTTCAGAAGTTTCCCGGACGCGCGGGAATCCAGCGCGCCTGTGGGCTCGTCCGCCAGCACGATATCCGGCCTTGTGATCAGTGCCCGACAGACCGCCGCGCGCTGTTTCTGTCCGCCCGACACTTCGTAGGGATATTTGTCCAAAAGATCCGTGATCGCCAGTTTGTCCGAAAGGGGCGCAAGCCGCTCCTCCATCTCCCGGTAAGACACCCCCGCCAGCACAAGCGGTAGAAAAATATTATCCCGCAGGGACATAGTGTCAAGCAGGTTGAAGTCCTGAAAGACGAAACCCAGGTGATCCCGTCTGAATGCGCACAGATCTTTCTGGCTGACCTTGGAAAGCTCCTGCCCGTTTAACAGCACCTGCCCGCTGGTGGCCGTATCCAGGGAGGCCAGAATGTTTAAGAGCGTGGTCTTTCCCGATCCGGACTCCCCCATGATGGCCACATACTCCCCTTCTTCCACAGAAAAGTTCACGTCGTTTAACGCCTGCACCTTGACTGCGCCAAAGCGGGTGGTATATATTTTCTTTACGTTTTTTACGGTTAACAGTGACATCTTCGTCCTCCTTCCTTTCCTTTATGATAAGCAAAAAGGAAATGCGCTGCCATGTGTCCGGCTTACATTTCCCTGTCGTAACTTACATTTTTGTAAGAAACGCCTCCTGCGCAATCCCCAAAAGTGCCTTTGTCCCCTCGCCGCGCTTCGACTCCACTCGGATGGAAAGCCCGAGTCTGTCCATGATCTGCCTGCACAGATACAGGCCGATGCCCGTAGACTGATTGCCCAGACGTCCGTTATATCCTGTAAATCCCCGCTCAAAAATGCGGGGCAGATCGCTCTCCTCGATCCCGATGCCCGTATCCTCTATCACGAGATAACTGCATTCCTCCCTGGCAGGTCTGCCATTTTCATCCGCCCCGTAAATAGAGATGCCGCCCTCTTTCGTGTACTTAAGCGCATTGGACAGAATCTGTTCGATCACAAAGGAAAACCACTTGCCGTCCGTGACCACATATGCGTGACTCGCTTCCAATTGCAGATTGAGCCCCGCGCCGCTGAAAAGAAGCCAGAATTTTTTCAGCGCTTTCTTTACCAGTGCGTCCACGTCAAGCCTTTCAAAAGAAAGATCTGCGGAAATGCTCTCCATTCTGGCATAGTGGAGAGCCATGTCCACATACTGGCCCGTTTTGAACACTTCCTCCCGCAGCTTCCTTGCCGTCCGCAGATCCCCGCCATCGTCCGCATCCTCTTCCACACTGCTGCCTGCCTTTTCGCCCGCATTCTGTAAAAGAAGATCCATTGCCGAGAGCGGTACCTTGATCTGGTGCGTCCACATCGTATAATAGTCCGCCATGTTCCGCTGCTTCTCGTCAAGCTGCGTGACAAGCGCCCTTTTCTCCGCCTCCTGCGCTGCGATGATCTGCTGGTACGCCTGTTCCATGCCGGATGACGTCCCGGGAAGCGCGTCACTTCTCTCCTCCGCCGCAAAAAGTCTCGACAACGTCTTGTACTTCTCCCGGTATCTGCCATAATCCGACAAAAAATAGCAGCCGCCAAAGAAGGCCGCAATTCCCAGGGCATAAATCATATTGGCAAACACACCTTCGTAGCCATAGAGCGCAGCTATCATCAAAAAGATAAGCGCCTCCACAATATATAAAGCGATCGGGGCAATCCGCTCCCGTATATATGCCAATGGTATGCAGGTTTTCTTATCCATCTGTCCCTCCCAGAAAATACCCAACGCCTTTTTTCGTCTGGATCAGCCCGGAAAGCCCGATTTCCGCAAGCCGCTTGCGCAGACGGTTCATATTAACCGTGAGGGTGTTGTCATCCACGAAGCACTCGTCGTCCCAGAGCCGCTTCATCAATAGATCCCGGCTGACCACGCCGCCTGCCGCCTCAAAGAGCGTCTGTAAGATGCGGAATTCATTTTTCGTCAATTCAATCCGTCTGGCCGCCTTTCCCTCTCCGGCATCTTTGCCGCCCGAAACAGCCGCCATCGGCCACACTCCCTCGCCCTGATCCGGCTGCACGGCTTTTTTACGGCAAAAAAGTGACATATCCGTCATATTTAGTATGACACCCCGATATTCCAGAATGTTTCCCGGCGCTGTGAAGGCGTAAGCCCGCCTCAAAAGAGCCTGTATCTTGGCCTGCAGAATTTCCAGGTCAAAGGGCTTCACCACAAAGTCATCGCCGCCCATGTTGACGGCCATCACCACATTCATATTATCTGATGCCGAGGAGATAAAGAGGATCGGCACCTGGGACACCTTGCGGATCTCGCCGCACCAGTAGTAGCCGTTATAAAAAGGCAGACCGATATCCAGCAGCACAAGCTGAGGCTCACACGCCGCGAACTCTCCCATCACATCCGCGAAATCCCTGACCAACTTCAAATCATAGCCCCATTTTTCCAAATATTTTGCGATCTGCTCCGAGATGACTGCGTCATCCTCCACCACAAGTATTCTGTACATGACAGCCAACGCTCCTTATCAGAAATCCCCCAGCCGGCTCCTTCCATGCGGCAGGGCTGACAAACTTTGTCCTAACTCAATATACCGCATTTCGGAGGGTGTTTTCAATGTCTTGTTTTCATGCTGCCCCTTATATTCTTCTCTTTGAACACAGCAAAGGCGTGTAGTTTACATAATTTTCCACACGCCCGGACGCTATGGCTTGCAGATCAGAAATGTGATCCCCGCGTTTAGCCTTCCCTTCAACAGCTTGATCGTCAAGAATGCCGTAAGCAGAAGCACTTCCACCGCCTCCCTAAATCAACACCATATTGTCATATATGATACTTGGTCAAATAAATATTATTCCATTTACCCGTTAAACGCCGTGATATTGGCCTCGTTCAGAGTGAAATCATAGTAGTTCAAATCCTCCCGCTTCGTCCAGCCGATCTGCTTCCAGAAAGCGTTGCCGATATCATTCTTCGTAAAGGCAATCAGCGACACTTTATTGATCTGCTCCGCCTTGAGCGCCTCCATGCAGAATACCACCATCGCCTTCCCGATGCCCCGCATCCGCCAATCCTCCGCCACGCACACATGATACAGGCATCCCCGTCTGCCGTCATGCCCGCAGAGAATCGCGCCCACAATCCTGCCATCCTCCACGGCCACCACGCTGGTATCCGGGTTTCTCGAAAGAAAGCGCGCCACACCCTCCCTGGAATCGTCAAGGCTCCTGATGGCAAACCCTTTGATCGACAGCCAGAGCGCCTTCACGCCGTCGTAATCTTCTATCGTCATTTTTCGTATCATATGTATTCTCCGTTTCCTATATTATGTAAACTCAATTCCAATATTATGTTAATCATTCGCCGCGTCAGTCACTTAAACATTATGTAAACTGCTCTCCCATCAGCTCCACCGCCGTATATTCATGCCCGACATGGGGCAGAAATTTCTCCAGAATATCCTTCATCCGAAGCTTCAGACTGGACGTGTTCACGCAGGGATGGCAGCCCACAAACTCATCCTGCAAAAGCTCCCGGTCAATCAGAAGACGCACCCTGTGTTCCCTGTCGTTCATCAGCCCAAGCACGCTCACCGAGCCAGGCGTAATGTCCAAAAATTCCTCCATGTATTCCGCCTCCGCGAAAGAAAGCCGCGATACGCCGAGCTGGGCAGAAAGCTCCTTCGTCTTAAATTTTTTTAAACCCGGCATCATCAGAAGATAAAAGTCAGTCTTCTGTCTGTTGCACAGAAAAAGATTTTTGCAGATATGGATGCCCAGCGCCTCGTCCACATCGTGACAGTCATCCACTGTGGCGGCCGCCTCGTGATCCACACGTAGATACGGTATATCCAGCTCTTCGAGCAGCTCATACACTGCCATTTCTTTTCTCATTCTGCCCTTGGATGATGGTTTTATGTCAACCGGCGTACTTGCCATGTCACGTTCCGGCAAGCCCTCTATTTCTTCCTGTGTACCCATTTGATCCTCCTAATATCCCAACGTGCCATCCAGAGACTCGTCCTCATCAATCCACTGCTGCACGGAAATCACACGGTACTCATCTTCCGAATCCCGGACATACACGGTCTCAATCCCCGCATTGATGATCTGTCTCTTGCACATGGAGCAGCTGCAGGAGTTTTTCACATACTCTCCGGTCTCCGCCTCCACCCCCGTCAGATACATCGCGCTGCCGATCATCTTGTCCCGCGACGCGCTGATGATCGCATTGGTTTCCGCATGAACGCTGCGGCAAAGCTCATACCGCTCCCCCCTCGGAATCGCCATCTTCTGCCGGATGCATTCCCCCACATCGGTGCAGTTTTTCCGGCCTCTGGGCGCACCCACATACCCTGTCGCAATCACCTCGTCATTCTTGACAATAACCGCGCCGTAATGTCTTCTGAGGCACGTTGACCGCTGGGCCACCATCTGAGCCAGATCCAGATAATAATTTACCTTGTCCCTTCTTTCCATCGCATTACCCTCCTTCTAAATGTCTTCCAGCATCAAACATGAGAATTTCCTTTGAGATGCATTCCATCACCCCAAGCCTTTCCGCAAAATAATTTCCAGCGGCTCCCCCGGAAGCAACAGAGAACCGCAGTCCGCATACCCGTTCTTCCGATAAAAAAACTGTGCCCTTTCGTTTGACAGTGTGGACGTCAAAACCATTTCGTATCCGCTGTCTTTCATCTCTTTTTCCCAAAACGCGACAAGCCGCCCGCCGTATCCCTGCCCCCTGTATTCCTCTAACAGATACAGCATGTTCATAAACGGAAACTCGTCCCAAAACAAATTGAACCGCAGCCAGCCCGCAAAACAGCCATTCTGATGCAGCACCAAAACCCTTTTTAAGGCAATCGCGTTTTTCAATTCCGTTTCGCTGATATGCTTATCGTATTTTCTTACCGTCTCAAAATCCTTTTCACAGGCATAGCGAATCATTTCGCACCTTCTTCATCCTAAATTTTTCTGGTTAAAGCTTGTGATAACCGCTTCCACATCGCTATTTACGTTCATTCCTTTTCTCCTTAAAAGCCCGCTTCTTTACTGTTTCCACAAGCGTTCATCTCTCGTCCCTTCACCCTAAAGCCACCCAGATAAAACTGGCAAACGCCTTCCACCAGGCAGTTCTTTCCTGTCCCTATCACCCAAATTTCTCTCCGCCTGTTTCAGCCTCTCCAGGCAGCCACATCGCCAAAATCTTTCCGCAGACTTGCTTTCGGGATTGCCAGCTTCATCATCCCTCACACTCTATGTACATACATCCTCGACAGTTCCGCTTCCCCGTCCCCCCGCGCCATGCAGAAGAACTCCCAGCCGTACCTCTCATAAAACGAGTCGTGGTCAGTCAGAAGGTACAAGGTATCGATTCCCCGCTCTCTCATATCGGCGCATACATAATTTAACAGCGCGCCGGCAACACCCATGCCGCGCCGGTCTTCCTCCGTATAAACCGCGCAGACGTTCGGTGCAAGGTCTTTCCTTTCGTGGAAATCGTTCTCGATCACGCCCATGCCGCCGATAATTCTGCCCTCCTCCACCGCCACATACCACTGCGGAACCGGCTTTTCCCCTGCAAGGCTCTCCCCCATACTTTCCAGATATGCCGCGAGAGGAATGCCCCATTTTTCGTGAAACCACCGTGCCGCCCGATCTTTGATTTCCGGCTGCTCCGCCAGCCGTACGATTCTATATTCCATCTCATTTCCTCCTGCCCTGTTTCTGTTTCTTTTACCCCTTATTCCAAAAAGGCCCGCAGCCCCACAGCCCCCCTATGAGATAACCGGCGCCCTACGGCTTTAACCATCCTTCCTCAACTGCATGGTCGATGTTAGCCGCAACCCAGACATACACCTGCGGCATAAACTCTTTGATGACCGCCATCCGTTTTTCCACCACAGCGCGGTTCGTGCCGCTCTCCACCCAGGTGTGCCCGTCCGTCAGCGTATTGTGATAGAACGGCTGGAGTCTGTCCATACAGGCAGCGTACTTCGCATCAGCCGTCTCCATGGCGTCAAATTCTTCCCACATGCTGCGGATCATCCGTCCCTGTTCCTTGGGAAGCATTGCAAAAAGTTTGTCGGCGGCTTTCCTTTCCCGCGCTTCTTTGTCAGCATTCCCCACCGCATCGTAGGCGAAGGTATCCCCCGCATAGATCTCCACCAGATCGTGCACCACGCACATCTGCACCACCCTGCCAATATCGACAGGTTCTGTCGCATATTCTGAAAAAAGCATCGCCATCACCGCAATATGCCAGGAATGCTCCGCATCGTTTTCCCTGCGGCTTCTGTCGAGCAGAAGCGTCCTCCGCAAAACGGAAGTCATCTGGTCAATTTCCGCCGTAAAGAGAAACCGGCGATCCAGCCTGTCGTCGCCGCTTGAAAGAAACCCCTGTATTCCCATTTTTTCCCATCCTTTCCTGTGTTCATCCCATCTGCGCCTGTTCTTGTTTCTTCCTTCCCCGATTTCCTGCCGCATTTCTTTCCGTCATGCGGCATCGTTTTCCTCTTTCCTATCATACCGCCGTCAGCTTTATAACGCAACTGCCGCGTTCATATACAGAATATTTTCGTATAACTATACAATATATTTGTATATTATGCAATTATAATCTCATATCACGCATATTTATCACAAATATTCATATAAATTATGCATAAATTTACACTTGCATTCTGTCCCTTCTTGTTGTATATTGTTTTAAGGACAGACGCACCCTGCCACATTACGGCAGACGGTGTGCGCAGATCAGATATCCGTTATCAAACAATATTACATAATTTTATATGGAGGAAACGAAAATGAAAGAAAAAGTAGTTCTTGCGTATTCCGGCGGACTTGATACGACCGTTATCATCCCCTGGTTAAAGGAAAATTTTGACTATGAAGTCATCTGTGTGTGCGGCAACTGCGGACAGGCGGAGGAGCTTGACGGTCTCGAGGAGCGCGCCCTCTCCAGCGGCGCATCCAAGCTCTACATCGAAGATCTGACCGATGAGTTCTGCGATGACTTTATCATTCCCTGTGTACAGGCGCACGCTGTTTATGAAAATAAATATCTGCTTGGCACCTCAATGGCAAGGCCCGTGATCGCCAAGAAACTGGTTGAGATCGCCCGCAAGGAAGGCGCAACCGCCATCTGCCACGGTGCAACCGGCAAAGGCAACGACCAGATCCGTTTCGAACTGGGTATCAAAGCGCTGGCTCCCGACTTAAAGATCATTGCCGCATGGAGAAACGAAAAGTGGAATTTAAACTCCCGCGAGGAGGAGATCGAATACTGCAGACAGCACGGCATCAACCTTCCCTTCTCCGCAGATTCCAGCTACAGCCGCGACCGCAATCTCTGGCACATCAGCCACGAAGGTCTGGAGCTGGAAGACCCTGCAAACGAGCCTAACTATGAGCATCTGCTCGTACTCGGCACCACGCCCGAGAAAGCGCCCGAGGAAGGCGAGTATGTGACCATGACCTTTGAGAAAGGCATCCCCACTTCTGTTAACGGCAAGAAGATGAAAGTGGCTGATATCATTGCTGCCTTAAATGAGCTTGGCGGCAGGCACGGCATCGGCATCGTTGACATCGTGGAAAACCGCGTAGTGGGCATGAAATCCCGCGGCGTATACGAGACCCCTGGCGGCACCATCCTCTATGAAGCGCACCAGCAGCTTGAGGAGCTGATCCTTGACCGCGACACTTACGCGCTCAAGGCGGATCTCGGCAATAAGTTTGCACAGGTGGTCTACGAAGGCAAATGGTTCACCCCCCTTCGCGAGGCGCTGCAGGCGTTCATCGAGTCCACCCAGCGGTATGTGACCGGCGAAGTGAAATTCAAGCTCTACAAAGGCAATATCATCAAGGCCGGCACCACCTCTCCGTACACGCTCTATAACGAGAGCATCGCTTCCTTCACCACCGGCGATCTCTACGACCACCATGACGCGGAGGGCTTCATCAATCTCTTTGGCCTTTCCTGCAAGGTTCGCGCCATGAAGATGCAGGAGCAGGGAGAAAAGCTGCTCTAAAATCAAAACAGATCATGCATAAAAGAATCCCCGCAGCATACAAAAGGGAAAGTCTAATCTGAAATGAACGTAATTACACTTATAATCATATATTTAGCGATTGTCAATTTCATAAGTTTTACCGTCATGGGCATAGATAAGCTCAAAGCCAGGAAGCGCGCCTGGCGCATTCCTGAAGCCACGCTCTTTGTGCTTGCCATCATCGGCGGCAGCGTCGGTTCGATCATCGGCATGCATCTGTTCCGCCACAAAACCAGACACTGGTATTTTCTCTACGGAATGCCGGCCATCCTGCTCATACAGGTTCTGATCGTGGTGGCGCTGCTGTCATCCCCGATTGAATTTATGATCCTTTAAACGCCCGTGCGGCAGATTGCGCCATCGCGATCAAAAGGATGGATGCTTCTGCCGTAAATCAGACCATATCACACGGAGGATTCTATATGCATATTGCAGTTTGTGATGATAATATTGCGGACAGAAAACAGACGGAACGGCTCCTTGGACGCGCCTCTGACAGAAGACTTCACACCACGGGCGTGCTCTATATTGATTCCTACGGAAATGTGGAGGCGGTTCTTCGTTCTCCCATGCTTTATGATGCCTTTTTTATCGACATGACAAGCGGGCCTGTAAACGGTTTTCAGCTCGCAAGAAAGCTGATTGATGCAGGCGTTGTGGCTCCTATCATACTGTGTATCTCCACCATCGACTACCCCGCTGTCATCGAGGCGGCGCTCGCCAAAGTGCCGGAGGACGTCACCGAAGCCACCAGCCACGACATTCTCCGCCGCCAGCTCCAGAAGCAGATTCTCTATCTGCGCAAGCCGATCAAGGTAAAGGAACTGGACGAGATGCTGGATCACGCGCAGAGCCTGAAATCGGAAACGGTTCCCACCATAGAACTGCGCGGAGAGAGGGACACCCTCTATGTCCACGAGGATGAAATTCTCTATGCGGTAAAAAGCGGCAATTATCTCCATATTACACTGACCGAAGGGCGCACGCTCGATATCCTGAGCACGCTGCCCAATCTCCACGCGCAACTGTCCATGTTCACCCATTTTTTAGCGATATCCGAGCACTGTCTCATCAACACGGCCTCGGTGGAGAAACTCTCCCTGCTTAAGCTGACCATGAAGGACGGGAAAACTTTTTCCGTATCTTTGCTGGAGCTTCCCAAGCTAAAAAAAGCGCTGCGGGAAAACACACCGTAACCGTTCTCCCGCAGCCCGTCTTCCTGCTCTGCCCACATCTCAAAATCTAAACCAGTGCGGAGAATGCCCGTTTTTGGGCGTTCTCCTAAGTGAAACGGAGTTGCGAAGCAACTCCTAGAACTTCTTAACGAGGCAGCCTTTGCTGCTGAGTTTTTAGAAGTTCTTTTCACTTTGTTATAGTGTCACAATCACACCGCCGTCGTTGGCATACATGCTGCTGACCCCGTCCGTATCCATAATCACGACCCTGCGATAAGAAGCCCGCTTCTCCATCAGTCTGCGCATATACAGCGCCCGCTCTGGGCAGTTGCAGTGGGTAATCATCAGCGTTCTCTCCTTCGGATTTTCCACATCGCCTATGATAAAATCTGCCAGTTTGGCAAGCGCCTTGTTGATGCCGATGGCCTGTCCCTTCTGCTCGATCACACCCCGGTTTCCCACCATGACAGGTTTGATATTCAAGGTGGTTGCCACCAGCGCCTTCACGCCGCTCAAACGACCGTTTTTCCTGAGCGTCTCCAGGTTATCCAGCACAAAATAGGTGCGCATCTGCCGTTTGAAGGTCTCCACCGCCTCCACCGTCTCCTCGAACCCGAGTCCCGCCTCCTTGCAGGCAACAATCTTTTCCACAATCTGAGTCTCTCCACAGCTTGCGGACTCGGAATCCACCACATGAATCTTTTTGGGGCCGTACTTTTCCCCGTAGAGGCTCCTGCCAAGCTCCGCACTGTTGTAGCTGCCGCTTAAATGGGAGGAAAGCGTCACCACATAAATTTCCTCCGCCTCATCATGGTATGCCTCCCGGTACTTCTCCGGGGAAGGACAGGATGATTTGGGACACTTGGGATAATCCGCCACTTTCTGCAAAAATTCCTTCTGGTTAAACCCCTCATCATCCTGAATCACATAGTCTCCCACTTCCAGTCCAAGCGGGATACTCTGGAATCTATCATCGTTTCTATAGTTTTCGGGCAGTTCACAGCAACTGTCCACCACAATCTTATAGCTCATAAAGCCTCCGCAACCATTTCATATAGTTTTCATTACCACTTATACTATCATAGAATACCCATTTTTGCAAATCACATTTATTCATTGCAAATCCCCGGCAATTATCTTACAATCAAAGATACACGGGCAGACGCTCTGACAGAAAGAAAATATGTATGAATCACTCTATAAATAGTGTTGAAATGAAAATAAAACGGAGAGGCATCACATGATCGCATTACGCATAAAAAATGTCAAACACTTTATGAGCCAGTTTCTTGGCGGGGACGCTTTCGACTCCTTTCTGCTGGAGCAGGCATCCATCAGCACCTACTGCACCTTCACCATAGACGGCCGTGAAAACAGGGCGTTCTACACCTCCGAAGAATGGGATGACAGGGAAATCCGGCCCTTCGAATTTACGCAGTGGAAGAAAATCCGGTCTGTCTGTTTTGATCTGATTAAGGGAAAACGCACGCCTGCCGCCTTTCATTTTGTTCTGCATCTGGTCCCCGAATACACGGCCTCCCTTCTGGAAAAAGGGGACACTTCCGTCACCCCGGATCAGGTGAAGGCATTTGTGCTCAATATAAAATATGACGGCACGTCCCTCACGCTCATCACCGGCACCGCCTTCCACACCTTTCTCATGGATAAGACGCCGGACGCGCTCTGGGACAGGGCCGTCAGACAATTTTTAACAAAGCGGCAGCTCGACTACGAGGAAACGTAAATCTGCTGAAGCAGGATCTCAAATCCATGCGGAGAATGCCCATATTTTGGGCATTCTCCTGAGTGAAACGGAGTTGCATCGCAACTCCTAGAATTTCTTAGCGAAACAGCCTCTGCTGCTGAGCTTTAGAAGTTCTTTTCACTCTACTACCACCATCCTCTCTGGTAATACTGCATGGAAACTTCCGCCGCCGCCATCACCATAGCAAACAAAAGCAATATAGCCAGCATCAGAATCGCAGGAAAATCATAGACAAATCTGCACTTTTCCGCGTTGCTCCTGCGGTTTTCCACCAGAATTTCAACGCCCAGCAGGACAAAAACCATCGGCCAGCACTGAAAGATAATCTCATAATCCAGTGACGGAATTACCGTATGTATGAGGAACAGAATGCCGAACAGAACGAGAGTCAGTCCGAAGGTTACGGAGCCGACCCGGCGGGTTCGCAGGCTCCCGGTATTCTCCCTGCACATATCCTTCTCCTGAATATCCATATGTCTATGCCCCCCCCGCCTGCTCATTTTCCTGTGTCTCACAGTCCTCTGCGCTCTGCATGTCCAGATCCGGTTCTTCCACCTTCTGTTCGTCCGTTTCCGGCTCCTTAGTACTTTGCAGCAGTATCACCGGCTTCTTTGCGGAGTCTGCCTCAACATGCCTGTCGTTTTCCACAGAATCCAGCTTTTTCCCGCGCATCAGCGACACGCCAAACCAGATAATCGCTATGGCAATAATAACTCTCGGCACCTCGTCCCTCATGGTATAATAGACCGCTTTGATAAACGGATTATCCCAGCCCACATAATCCCTGAGCATACCGAATCCCACATTCCACAACATGGAAACACCGATCAAAATGCACACAATTGCAGCAATGTTCCTATTTTTCTTATCCAGCTTAAAGCGGCTCATATCCCAGTCACCGAACCCGAAAAGATATTCGTCCTCCAGAGCCGCAAACTGCTCTGCCTCCATCCCTCCGATATTGTTTGCGTGAAAAAAACTGTATATGTAGAGTGTGATGGGCAGCACTGCCAGCGCACTGATTCCTGTGATGGAAACCGCGAATACCCCCAACATAAAGCCAAGCATAACGCTGACTCCCATCTTCATCAGTCCCATATACATGTGTCCCGCCCCCGGACAGAGGGAAAACACAAACAACAAGAACTTGCCTTTCTGTTTTTTCATCTCATCAATCCTCCCAATCGGTATAATTCCTTAATTTTTCTGCAACATGCCCCAGATATCGTTTTCTGACGTCCGCTCTCTCCTGCCCCTTCCGATATCTCTCCCATGTCCTGTCAATATCTCTCTGTCTGTCAAGAATATCCTGCTCCCACGCATCATTCACTGACATTTCTTCCTCGCGCACCAGTTCCCGGATACCCGTCTGTGTCCTTTTCTGCGTCTCCGTTCCATCCACAGGCACGAGGACAAGTACCGCCAGGGCCGCCGCCATCCCCACTAAAACCTTGGCACGGTAAGCAAAAAGCGCACGTTTTTTCTCTCTCCGCTTCCCTGCGTGTATGTGCGAACATACGTTTTCTTTCAAGTGTCCAGGTGCGTGCAGCAGTTCCCGTTCCTCAACCGTCCCAATCAGCCGCATCAGTTCTTCCTCAGTCAAAGGAGCCGGAAGGGAAGCGTCACGTCTATTCAGTTTTTTTCTCTCTTCCGTAATATTATGTATCATGCGCCTTTCTCCTTTTCATACATCCTGCGGAGCATACTTCTCGCCCTGTAAATCTGCGTCTGTATAGTCTTTTTCTTAACGCCTCTCTGCTTTGCAATATCTCCCGCATCCAGTTCATCATAATAGTATGCCTTGGCGATTTCATCATAGGGAGACTTTAATGACAGACATCTGGAAAGCAATGTCTCCCGCACCTCTTTCTCCAGACAGATGCTCTCCGGCGTCTGCTGTACCGCCGTCTCATCTCCTCCGGCAGCTCCTGCGCCTTTGCCGTAAAACGCTTCCCCGTCCGGCGCCCTTGCACTTTCAAATCCTAGATTTTCCGTTGGAATGCTGCGCCGCCCTGCACTCTGCAGGTAATCCAGACATTTGTTGGTGGCGATCCGGCACACCCAGGCCTTCTCGTACCTGCCATCAAACTCTCCCAGATGCTTATAGGCCGACAAAAAAGTTTCCTGTGCCAGATCCTCGGAGGCAAAATAATCCGCTGTCATTTTATAACATATGGAAAACACAAGATGCTGGTAAGAATCAATCAGCGCTGACAATTGTTCTTCCCTGTTAATGTGAGCTGCCTCCTTTCCTCCGTCTTTGCCACCCGCAAATGCATACCCAGCATTTCCCCCTCGGATGTTTTCGGATATGATTCATATGCATCTATACATATTAACGAATCTGCCCCCGCATTGTCTTCAAGAAATTTTTAAAAAATTTTTCATTTTTTAGGTTTCGGCGTAAAGACAAGACTTGCCACATATCCGAACACCAGCGCAGCCGAGCATCCAACTGCCCCGGTCCTGAAACCGCCCTGGAACAGGCCGATAAAACCACTCTCATCCACGGCCTCCTTCACGCCCTTCATCAAAATGTTGCCGTATCCAAGAAGCGGTACGCTGGCTCCCGCCCCCGCATATTCCATAAACGGCTCATACCACCCGAAAAAGCTGATCACCGCTCCCACGCACACCAGAAGCACCATGACACGGCCCGGCAAAAGCTTTGTCTTCTCCAGAAGGATCTGCACAAGTGCACAGATCAGGCCGCCCACCCAAAATGCATTAAAATAATCCATCGTATTTTCCTCCCTATCCAGGCACAAAAATCTTTTGATGATAGTTTCCGTCATTTCGGAAAGATTATACAATGTTTCATGCAAAAAAAGAACGCATCCCCCAATCCGGCAAAGACACGTTCCCCTTTTCTGTTTTCATGGCGTGAGAAGAACTCTCACGCAGGAGAATGCCTAAAATACGGCATTCTCCGCATAAATACTTCTCACACCAGTGCCGCAATCTTCTCTACAATCTCCCGGATTGACAGCCCTTCGCAATCCACCGTGGCATCGGCATACCGTTCATATAGCGGCTGCCGCTCCACATACAGCCCGTCCAGATCCTGCCCTTCTTTCAGCGTCACGCCCCGCTCCGTGAGATCGCCAAGCCTCTCCCTGATTCCCTCCAGGGGAAGAGACAGATACACCACCGTTCCTATCCGCTTGTAATGCGCCATCGCTTTCTTACCATAAACCGCGCTTCCCCCGGTGGCGATCACCGTCCGTTCGGTCTCAACGGATTCACCCACGGCCTCCTCCAGCCGCCAGAAACCTTCCACACCGCGCTCCGCAATGATTTCGTACAGAAGCTTTCCCTCCCGGCTCTGGATGACCAGATCCGCATCCACGAAGGCATATCCGAGTTTCTTGGCAAGAACCACGCCCACCGTGCTCTTCCCCACACCCGGCATGCCGATCAGTATGATATTTTTTCCCTTCATAACTTACGACAGCCTCTCTTTAACTTATGTAAACTTATCCCACAATTCAGAATAGAAATTATGTAAACCCATCAATCTGTACTGCCGTCTGTCCTATCCCAGATACGCCAGAACTTCCACCTCGCAGAGCACGTCCTTGGGAAGCTGCTTCACCGCCACACAGCTTCTCGCCGGTTTCTCGGTGAAATACTTTTCGTACACTGCGTTAAACGCCGCAAAGTCAGCCATCTCCGCCAGGAAACAGGTGGTTTTCACCACCTTCGTATAGTCCGTGCCCGCCTCCGCGAGAATCGCGCCCACGTTCTTCATGGCCTGCTCCGCCTGCTCAGTCACATCCCCGCCTTTGATCTCTCCCGTAGCGGGATCAATGGGAATCTGTCCTGACGCAAAGAGAAAATCTCCCGCAATGATTCCCTGCGAATAAGGCCCGATGGCCGCCGGCGCTTTGTCTGTAGACACTTTAGTTAACATAACATTTCCCTCTCTTTCTATTTTTTAATCTTATATAATGCGGAGAATGCCTGCATTCCGGCATTTTCCTGTGTGAGATTTAGAATTACCTCGCAAATCTGCCCCTGCTGCCGCGTTTTAGAAGTTCTTCTCACATTTCTCCAAATCTGACTTTCACATAGAAGCCTCTGGCATTTTCGATGACCTCCGTCACCACGCCTTCCCGCTCCAGCATCCGCTCCCTAAAAGGAAAATTGCCCGACATCGCAAGGGACGGGTCTATCGTATAATAATAATTGCTGGGAAGAACACCCTCGGTCACCGTAACCTTGTCTCCCTCCTTGAGAAGACCCGGTCGTTCCATCTTAAACTCCATCTCCCTCATGCTCATCTCACTTCCTTCCCAATCCCACATACCGAACGCGATGCTGCCTCCCCATACCTTACCGGGATCAGCATACGTCCCGCATCCATTCGGACGCCAGATTCGTACCAGATAAGTCTACCACATGGGGCAGCGGCTGTCACCTCATAATAGATTTTTTATTAAGACTCTGTTATACTGCGAAGCAGGCAAAAAGAAATATTGTGGAGGTGTCAATGGAATTTTCAAGAGATGATCTGATGGAAGCCAAAAGACGGGTAAGAGCCTATGCTAAAGAACTCCTCCAGATAAAAACCCCGCAGCTGCCGTACGCAGCTGCGGAGACTTTTCGTCTGCCGTTTTATCCGTTGATCTATCTCATCTTATCCCCGATACTGCTCCAGCACCACCCCGTGGGCGATCCCCGGAATCGACTGTCCCTCGTTAAAGCTGGTCTTAGAAAGGAGCGCTCCTGTTGGGATAAAGAGAACCCTCTTCCAGATGCCTTCCTCGATTTTTTTTAAAATATATGCCGACAGCACAACCGCGCTGCACCCGCACCCGGAACCGCCTGCGTCCGTGTGCTGCTTCTCGCTGTCGTAAATCTCGATACCGCAGTCCATATGCTGTCTGGTAATGTCGATATGCTTCTCGGAAAGCAGATCAAACAAGAGCTTTTGTCCCACCATGCCCAGATCCCCCGTGATGATCCTGTCATAGTCCTTCGGCTCCCTGCCAAAATCTTCCAGATTCTGTGCGATCGTATCGGCGGCTGCGGGAGCCATGCACGCGCCCATATTCATGGAATCCTTTACTCCGTAATCCACAATCTTACCGACCGTTACGCCCTCCATCACCGCACGCGTCTGTTTCCCCGGCTGCGATGAAACAACAAACGCGCCGCTTCCCGTCACTGTCCAGGTCGCCGACTTCGGACGCTGGTTGCCGTAGGACAGAGGAAACCGAAACTCCTTCTCCGCGCTGGCAAAATGGCTGGACGTGATGCACGCCGCCTTCTCTGCAATTCCGGCGGAAACCAGCGCGCCGCCCATCGTCAGGGACAGGCCGCAGGTGGAGCACGCGCCGTAAAGCCCTACATGGGGAAGCTGGTACCCTGCCAGCCCGAAACTGCTGGCGATGGACTGCCCAAGCAGATCCCCTGCGAAAACCATCTGAATATCCTGCCTGGTAAGCCCGGCCTTAGAAATCGCGATCTCCAGCGCCTCCTTCTGCAGGCGGCTCTCCGCCTCCTCCCAGTTCCCGGCGCCAAAACTGTCATCATAACCCACTTTATCAAAAAGCTCCCCCATCGGGCCTTGTGCTTCCTTACTGCCCACGATGGAGGCGCTGCTTATAATGTACGGTTTCTTCTGAAACTGAATGCTCTGTTTTCCTAACATAACGGCATACGATCCTTTCTTACATGATAAAGGATAGTATGCCGCTTTCTTTTACAAAATATACCGACTCTACTGGAAAATACCAGTTTTAATGTCTTCCTTCATATCGAGCACCGCCGCCCTCGACGCATCGGCATAATTTTCCGCCCCGTATTTCGCATATGCCTCCTGCTGGTAGGCCGCAATGATACCTCTGGAAGAATTGATGATGGCTCCCAGGCCGTCCTCATTGAAAAAGTGCTTCAAATCCTTGCCCTTGCCGCCCTGCGCGCCGTAACCGGGCACCAGAATATAGGACTTAGGCATGATCCGGCGCAGAATCTTTCCCATCTCGGGGTAAGTCGCCCCCACAACCGCGCCAATATAGCTGTATGTCTCTCCCATGTGATCCGCAGCCCACTCGGCCACTTTCTCACCGACGATCTCATAAAGCGGTCTGGCCACAGATGCATCGGTACAGCCCTCCGGGAGCACCAGACGATCCTGAAACTCGCCGCTGCTGGGATTGGAAGTCTTTACCAGAATAAAGAGGCCCTTCTTCTCCTTCCTGCAGACTTCCATAAAAGGCTTCACGCCATCCGAGCCGAGATACGGATTGACCGTGGCAAAATCCTCATCAAAGCTGCGGCACATATTGTCTCCAACCTGCACCTGACCCAGATGTCCTACCGCGTATGCATCGGAGGTGGATCCGATATCGCCGCGCTTGATGTCGCCGATCACCACCAGCCCTTTTTCTTTACAGTATGACACGGTCTTCTGGAAAGCGTGCATGCCCTCCACGCCAAACTGCTCGTACATGGCAATCTGCGGCTTCACCGCCGGAACCAGGTCGTATACTGCGTCCACGATCCCCTTGTTAAAAAGCCAGATGGCTTCCGCCGCTCCTTTCAGGGTTTCCCCATACTCGCTAAAAGCCTTCTTTTTGATATGATCCGGCACAAACTTCATGGTAGGATCCAGTCCCACCACAATAGGCGCCTCCAGTTCCTTGATCTTCTCTGTCAGTATATTAATCAAAGCTTTTTACCCTCCAAATCTTTCAGCACATACTGGTTCTCGATATATTTGGGGAAATCTTTCCGCTTCACCCACTCGTAGCTTCCGTAATCCTCAGACAGGACGATGTTGGCTTCCTCCTCCTCGGAAATAGAGCAGAGGTAGGCAATCCCCACGCAGTGCGTCTCTCCCAGAAGCTGGGACCAGGTATACTCAATCTTTTCAATCTTACCGCTTACGGATAAAAGTTCTATGATGGCGCTGCGCATCGTCTCGTCAGGCGCCTCGCCGTGGGGTACCTCCGCATCGATAAACTCCCATACAAAAGGATCCGGAATTCGATCGTCCACCCATCTTTTTAAGAGAAGATAGGTATCCCCCTTTTTGATAATGCCCTTTACACGCACATAAGTATTCTTCATAACATACCTCTCCCTTCCTGATTCTTCTATCATAAAATATTATATGGTTATCTTGTCTGTAAAAACTCGTACTCCCGCTTTGCTGTTGTATCATCTGGGTAACTGCGCAGATAACTGTTCATCAGGGCCGCCGCCGTCTTGTATTCACCCATATATTCATAGGTAACAATCTCGTTGAATTTCAAGGTCTGCATCATATTATTTCCCTCGATATTCATCGCTGTCTGGAACGCGTCAAGCGCGGTCTGGTATTCCCCAAGCTGCATGCGGCAGAGGCCAAGCTGGTTATAGATCTCCGCCTTCGTCTGGTCATATTCCGTATATCCTGCATATATGCTGGCCGCGTAGTTATAATCCCCAAGGGCCTCATACGTTCTGCCAAGGTAAAGCGCCGCACCGTAATCTGTGGCGGTCTTAAGCCGCTCCAGAAAACTTCTGGCATTCTCATAGTCTCCCATATAATAGCAGATACGCCCCATGTCATAGTCAGAAATGGACTTCTCGTTCTCCTTCATGGCGTTTTGCAGATAAATCTGCCCCGCCTCCTTGTACCCGTACTCCTCCAGCACCATATAGATGCGGATCATGCGGTCATAATTTTTCGGTTCCTGGACGATCGCCGTGTCAAAATCCGTCTGGGCCGCCTCAAAATTACCTTCCGCAAGTTTCACACATCCTCTCAGATAGTAAGCGTTCGTCTCCTCCGGCCGGAGTCCAAGTATCGCGTCATAGACACGCACCGCGTCCTGCAGTCGTCCATTTTTATAATATGCCGTGGCAAGATAATAATTGATGTCAAAATCCAGATTCTCCACCCGGCCGCTTCCCAGATGCAAAGCCGCCTCCAGATACGCTATGGCAGCCTCATAATCAGTTTTTCCAAGATAAGCAAGCCCCATGCCCCGGTAGAGCAGTCGTTTTTCTTCCCCGTTTTCCTCGGCCGTCTGAAACAAGGCAAGGGCCTTCTCATAATCAAGCGACTCCACAGCCTCCATGCCCTGCTTCGTATAGCTGGGCGCGGCTTCCGCCCCGCAGCCCGCCAGAAGGACACACAGTAAAACCATTGCAAATCCTATTATTTTCGTGCCTTTTCTCCTCTGTTTCCTCACCTTTTATCTCCAAGTTTATGACGCTGCCGATTCCTCTTTGCTTGTTCTATTCTAACCGCTCAGTCCGTTGCAAGTCAAGGGACATTTATGTTGTTCAGCCCACGCCCATTCGCAAAACCGCGTGGTCTTTCTGAACTGTTACAATAGATTCCCGCACACCAGATCCTTCATAATTCCAAAAAACTCCCGCACCAGATTGTTCGGCTGAAAATAGATATTGGATCTGGCCGAAATGCCGCAGGCATTCTCGAACCCGGCATGTCTGGCGAGCATGACGCCCCGGAACACATGAAAATTGTTTGTGACAATCCCCACATCCTTGTCCGTGCCGCCGATGAGCGCAGCGCTGAACGCGATATTCTCGGACGTGTCCGTGGACTGGTCCTCCATCAGAATACGCTCCGGCGCAATCCCCCGCTCCACCAGATAGGCATACATCCCTTCCGCCTCGCTGCACGGTTCATTCGATCCCTGTCCGCCTGATACCACGCAGAGCGTATCCTCGTTGGCCGTCAGATAGTCGTAAGCCGCATCCAGACGAAACTTGAGCACTACGCTCGGACCGCCCGGCTTCATCTGTGCCCCCAGCACAATGATGTAATCCAGATCCGGCCTGCCCTTATCCCTGTAGTGGGCGAAGATACAGCCCTCCGCCACCACAAAGAGAACCACCCCCGCCGCCAGAATACAGAGCATCCCGCGTCTGAGCGGCAGGGGAACCCTGATCCACAGATCAAAGCGCAGCACCGCCGCCATCCCCAGAAAGAAGAAGCCGCCAAGCGCCCAGATCAGATAAAAATGGTTCCCTGACCTGATCCGAAACACTATAAAACAATATAGAAAACACAAAAACGCCGCCAGAATACACAGAACGGTCATTGCCTTTTTCCTCATACAATCATTTCCTCAAACACATCCTCCGGCACAGGTTTGCAGTAGCGGTAGCCCTGCGCCACATATGCGCCGATCTCCATCATCAGTTCCGTATCTCCTTCCGTCTCCACACCCTCGCAGACCACCTGTGCATCCAGATCCCTTGCCAGGTTTACGATATTTCTCATAATCTGCACCTGCCTTGTCCGATTCTCATTGTTAAGCAGGAAGGATCTGTCCAGCTTGATCACAGACGCCGGAATCTGCTCGAACACGCCGAGTGAAGAGTAGCCGGAGCCAAAATCATCGATGGAAAGATGCACGCCTTTCTCTTTCAGAATCGCCACATTTTCCTTCACCTTCTGCTGCTGCATCTCCTCCACCACGAGCGTTTCCGTGATCTCCACCTCAATCAGGTCTTTGGGCACCTGATACTTTTCCATCATGGACACAAACCGCTCCGGGAATCCGTCCTTTATAAAATGCGTTCTCGAAAAGTTGCAGGAAATGGGAACCACCGCAAGTCCCTCGTCAAGCCGCCTGCGAAGCATCCTGCAGACGCTCTCCATCACAAAGAAATCAATCTCCGTAATCCTGCCCGTCTGCTCATAATAAGGCACAAAGTATCCGGGCGCGCGGATCGCACCGTCCGCCGTAGGATCTTTGAATCGCACCAGCGCCTCCGCTCCTACCACACGCTCATTGCGGATGTCCACTTTTGCCTGATAGTATGCCACAAAATCTCTCTCAAAATCCGCCGAATCCAGCAGCTTCTCCCGGTCATGCTGTTCCCGCAGTTTTTTGCGCAGCTCATCATCATAAATGCTTATGGCGTTGCTGTGGCTGTCCTTCAGGGGATCGACCGCCTGAATCGCGTAGGAAAGGGCAAGCTGGATATCCGTATGCCCTTTTTCGACGCCGCACACACCCATCGCCTGCGTCATGCGGATTTCCTCTTTCTCATAGATGTGGTCGGAAATCCTGTTCGCCATAGCCATCATCCGCTTCGTTAACGAAGACATATCCGTATACTGCACGAAAAGTACAAAATGGCTGCCGTAGCTTCTGGCATAAAGCTCGTCTTCGCCGACCTCCTGCGCCATCACCTCTATGGTAAGCTCTAAAAGTTTCTGACCTGAGTTCCAGCCGTATAGCGCATTGTAACTTTTAAACTGACAGATATCCGTGTACACGATGGCAAACTTTTTGTCTGTGTCCGTCCCAAGCTTTAAGGAAGCCCTGTATTTGAGATAATTGAGATTCCATATGTTGAAATCCGTATCCTTGTACATCAGTTTCTGCAGCCGCCTGCTGTTCTCCAGCATACGGAACAGCACAAAAATGGCAAGACCCGCTGAGACGGCCAGAACCAGAATAATCACTATGCTGTGATCCCTGATAAAACCGTCCACGCTCATTCTGGAATAGAAATTGTCCTGCAGCATATAATCGTTGACCGTCTTGTCAGTGACTTCCAGAAGCTCCTTGTTTAAAATGCCCAGAAGCGGCGATGCCTCATTGCTGCGTACCGCCATACAGATGCCGCGCGCATCGCTCAAAACCGTATGGATCTCAAGCTGTCCGAAGCCAAGCTGGGAACCAAGAAGGTACTCTGCCAAATAGCCGTCGCACAGCGCCGCACCGGCCTTGCCTGAACGCACAGCCTGCAGACATTCCTTCGGACTTTCCATGAGCAGCAGCTTCGTCTGGTTCCCCGCATAGGAGGCGCCTTCCCCCTCCGAGAGATTGTCCCCCGTCACCGCAAGCGTACCGAACTCCTCCGCCCATCCTCCGTTTTTGGTAATCAGCACGCGGGGCACCTGGGCATAAGCTTTCGTAAGGGCGGCGCCCGACTGCTTCATATTTCCTGCACGCTCCCCGCAGTAACCGATGATGTCTATGCGGCCGTCAATGAGCGCCTGCTTCGCCTCATCCATGTCCTGCATTTTGACATAGGAAAAGGTTAGTCCCGTGCTCACAGACACTTCCTCCAGCATCTGCGGGGTTAGTCCTCTGTATACCCCCTCCTCATCTTCATAGGAAAAAGGGTAAAATCCGTCCAGATAACCGACCTTCAGCCCTTCGTTTTTTCGGATATAATCCAGCTCCTCCCCGGTCAGAAGAATCGTGTGGTCCAGCCGGCTGTCGTAGTACTTCACCATCAGCTCGTTTTCAAGTTCCGGGCGGTTCATCTTTACATCCGCAATGCCCTGGTTCAGCTCCCGCAGCAGATCCTCATTGCCGGGATATGTAATGTAGTAGAAAGGCATAGGTGCAAATCTGCCGATTACCCGCTGCCCTTCCCGAATCTCCGTGAGCGAGTGCACCAGCGCATCGATCTCTCTCACCGAGAGCGCACCCTGCAGGACCGCCGTACTCTCATACTCCCGCACCCTGGGATTTTCGATGCCGTGTCCCTTCAGGTACTCCAGAAATTCCTGTTTTCTGACATAAGTGCTCACCACGCCGTAAGTGATATCCTGCATCGCGTCAAAATCCTCATAGGCAAGCGCGCTGTCCCCTCTCACCGCTATTGCGCCAAAGGTATAGCCGTTGGCAATGTCCGCATATTTATAGATCTGCGCCCGCTCAGCGGAATACTGGGCGCTTCCCACCAGATCCACCTCCTTGTCCGCCAGCATCTGCAGGGCCTCGTCCCAGCTTTCGCAGGGCACATACTCCACAGACCAGTTTACATAATCACAAAGGTTGTCGAGATATTCTACATCCATCCCGGAAAGGCTGCCGTCCGGCAGCGTCTCGTGATAGCCGTCCATAGGGAAAAAACTCACACGCACCGTGCGCTTATCAGCCCCCTGTACCGTCCCCGGCAGAAAAAGTGACAACAGCAGCGCGGCGGCTGTCAGCCATACTGCTTTTGCAATTCTCTTCGTCTTGCAATCCTTACTCCGCTTCCCTTTCACACCCATAAAAATCCTGCCTTTCTCCTACTTACAGATAACGCCCCAAAAACTCGCTGATCCTCCCGTAATAAGCGTCCGGAGCCTTGTCCTGCGCCTGCGCGTGGCCTGCGCCTTCCACGATGAAAAGCTCCTTCTCACAGGCCGCCGCCTCAAACAGCTCATAGGACATATTTACATCTATCATCCGATCCTCATCCCCGTGGATAAAAAGCGTGGGAATCCTGCTTGCCGCCACCGCACGCAGCGGTGAGGCATCCCTCAGATTGTAGCCGCCCCGTAGTCTTAACATCATGCAGGCCGAATCCACAAATGGCGCGGCCGGCAGATGAAACCACTCCGTAATTTTATCTCCAAACATCTCATACCCCGATGTGTATGCACTGTCGGAGACCACCGCTTTTATATGTTCCGACACCCCCGGGGAGCCTGCCATAAGCAGCGCCGTGGCCGCGCCCATAGACTGTCCGTGAAGAACGATCTGTGCCTCCGGCGCCTGTTTCAGTATATGTGCGATCCAGAGCTCACAGTCATAATGATCTGTCCAGCCCATGCCGATGAAATCTCCCTCGCTCTCCCCCTGGCACCTCAGATCGGGTACGAGCACGGAGTATCCCTGCTGGTGGTACCAGCAGGCAAACTGGTACATCTCCTCCTTCCAGCCCGTGTAACCGTGCAGGAGAAGCGCCCACTTATCGCCTGCGCTTTCCGTGCTTTCTGTGCTTCCCGTACTTGCTTTGCCGCCTGTACTCCCTGCGTCTCCCTTCTCCGCCGGAAACTCCGCCGCTGTAAGCAGGTAGCCGTCCGCCGTCCGCACCTGTATCTTTTTGCGCTCCGCTTTCTCCAGCCATTCCTGCGTCCCGGAGAGAAGCTGCAACCTGTTTTCCTTAATATCTGCCGTCTGTATCTGTTCACTGTAACATTTTTCCGTGATATCCTCAAAGGCGTTCAGTTTATCCATAAAGGAGGGCACAAGGCAGGCGCTTACCAGAAAATAGACAAACACGGTATAAATAGTGAAAAGCACCGCAAAAACAGCTATGGCAATCCGTAATTTCTTTTTTCTGTGCATCCTGCCACCACCTTTCCTCAGCCGTAAAATTCCACTGGTATCATACTGTAGGCAATATCTGCGTTGTCCTGCACACAGACCGCCGTACAGTACCCCTCTATCTCACGGTACTCTCTCATATGATAGTATTTCGCATCCACGCAATGCCTCACCCTGGCCCTGCCGGATTCCCCGTCCATGTGGATCACAAAATCCTGCAAAGACAGGGACATGCCCCTGCCAATCGCTTTCACAAAGCTCTCCTTCATCGTCCAGAGGCGGAACATCCGCTGTGTCTGTTCCTCCTCCCCCGCTTCATAGAGCCAGGAAAGCTCCTCCTGGGCAAAAAAACGGTCCGCCACCTTAAGCCGCCCGTCCTTTACCCGCTCAATGTCGTTGCCCAACGGCCTGTCTCCGATGGTACAGATGGCATAGTCGCCGGAATGGGAGAGCGAAAAACAGATTTCCGGATGATACCTCAAGGCGGGTTTTCCCCATTCGCCGATCTCATATTCCACGCTTCTTTCCTGCAGGCCGTATGCCGCCAGCGCATGGTCTAAAAGCAGTCCCGCCGCAAGGCTTCTGTTCTTATCCTTTTCATGCCGCAGAATTGCAATTTTCTGCTGTCTGTAAGGGGAAAGCTGCCTTACCTTTTCCCGAAACAGCATCTCGTTATCCAGACATCCCACATCCGCATAATAAGTGCAAATCATAGCTGCTCCTTTTCCGTAACTGTTCAGCCTGCGGCTTCCCTGTTATCCCTCTCCATTCTGCGATAGCAGCGGTCACAGATCGGATAAGCCGCATTCCATGCAAGAGGTCTGCCACAGATACGGCATTTCCTCTCAAACTGTCCCTTATCGTCCTTTAGAAGCTCCCCGATCTCATGCTGCGCCCACTCTCTGTTGGCGGCCACCTCTTCCTTATCCACCACCCAGTCCATTCTGGCGGCAAACTGGGTATACAGATCAAGCTGCTTATAATAGGACTCCAGCCCTTCCAGAGAAAAGTCCTTCGGCAGCATCGGGCAGTTTTGCTGTTTCTCCGGGTTCTCGCAGTAGCGAAGCCACAGCCTGAGTACCTCCCTGTCCTTGACGTCAAAGGGACAGGTGATCAGGGACAGCACCAGCTTCCTGTCCGCCATGTATGTAATTTTCTTTCGGTAATCCCGCAGATATCTGTATTTATCCACGCTCTCCTTCATGGATATTTTATCGTACATGGGGGGATTTCCTGTCTTTTCCCATGCCTCTATGATCTCATCCAGCTCGATGTCGATATCGAGAAGCAGCTCTGGGAAACCGACCCGCGCCCGCCGCAGCGGATAAAGCGGCTCTGCCAGTTTTTTTCCCACATACTCCGGCTCCATCGCAGACTGCACATAGCCCGTGTCATAAAAGCCGTACCTGCCGGCCCGGCCCGCAATCTGTCTGATTTCCTCCGCCAAAAGCCTGCGTTTCCCGACACCGTCAAACTTAGTCGTATTCATAAAAACTACCCGGCGGATCGGCAGGTTAATCCCCATGCCTATGGCGTCCGTGGCCACAACCACCTGATTAACTCCCTCCGTAAAGAGTCGCACCTGTTCCTGCCTTGTCTGGGGCGGAAGGTTCCCGTAAATCACGCTGGCCCTGATTCCCCGTCCCTCTAAAGCCGCCGCGATGGCCAGCACATTTTTCTTGGAAAAAGCAATCAGCGCATCACCCTGTTCCACATCCTTCGATATATCAAAACGTTCCGGAATAAAGGTAAGTCTCGTATTCCGCTCGTGGCGGACGATCTCCATCTCATCGCCGCAGCGCGCAATCATCCCGGTCAGAAGCTTCTCCGCCGTGCCGGAACAGCACACATGAACCTCCCCGGCACGGATGCCAAGGATCGCTCTCGTCCAGTAGCTGCCCCTGTTCTCGTCGGCCATCATCTGCGCCTCATCTATGACAGCAATGTCATAGCTCTCCCTGATATCCAGAATCTCCACCGTGGAAGCCTGTACAAAACTTCCCGGCGTCCGTATGGTTTCTTCCCCCGTAATCATATCGCATGGTATGCCGTCCGTCATCATACGGTCGTAAACCTCCAGCGCCAGAAGGCGCAAAGGCCCCAGATAAATACCGTGGTATGCCTGCTTGAGACGCTGCAGCGCCTCGTAGGTCTTGCCGCTGTTGGTCGGGCCGATGTGCAGGATAAAATGTCGCTTCATGCCCCTGGCCTCGGGGTACTGCTTTTCCGGCTCCGCCTCCATCAGCTCCTCAATCCGCTGTCCGACCAGATACTGCATGTATTCGTCCTTGTAAATTTCATAGAGCGATTTCGTCCGGAGTAGCTGTACCGTCTTCTCCATCCCTGCGATATCTTCGGGAACCGCCCCGGATGCCATTTTTTTCAGGAAGCTTATATCCAGTCTGGCCAAAAGCCGCACCACCCGGCGGTATTTTTTCATCCATCTGATATCCTTAAGCACCACCGTATAGCCAATCTGCGCCACCTTCCTGTGCAGATCCTTCATATCCGCCAGCACCTGGTGGTTTTCCTGTTTTTTCTTGCGGGCAATGCGCCGCTCCAGCTGCCCTAACTGCTTTTCTGTACTCCTGGTAAATCTGCGGTTCTCCTCCGCCGAAAATGAAAAAAAAGCCTTCTCGTAGACCGTCCAGAGCTTTTTGGGAATGCTGTCCTGCTCCGCCGCCTGCCGCGCTTTCTTTTCCGCCGTTTTATCTTCCTGCATGTTATTACCTGCTTCCATATTTCCTCCGTCCGCCGAATTTCTTACGGGCGCCCTTGGATTTCCATAACAAACTGTTATGGAAACCTGTGTAATTCCGATGATATATAGGTAAATAATAACACAGATTCCTGCCGTTAGGCAAACACTTCCACCCTGTTAAAATCTTCCCGTGCGTTTTTTCGGTTTCTTGATTTTATTGGCGGATTGTTTTACAATAAAATATAGCAAAAATCGTCACAAGACAGCGGCGATTCAGAGAATGCCGTCTCATAATGTAAAGGGGATTTCCAGATGAAAAATACGATTCTCGTAGTTGACGATGATAAGACCAATCTGTCGCTCGCCCAGCGGATTCTCGGCCCGCAGTACCGCATAGCCGCCTGCACTTCGGGAGAAGCGGCTCTCAAATACCTGGAATCACACCGTCCGGACCTGATCCTTCTGGATATTAACATGCCCCAGATGAACGGGTTCGAGATGATGGAAAAACTGCGCTCCGATACCCAGACCAAAAGCATCCCGGTCATCTTTCTGACTGCGGACAATCTGGCGGAGACAGAGATCAGATGTTTCCAGATAGGCGCTATGGACTTCGTGATCAAGCCCTTTGTGCCGGACATCCTCTTAAGCCGTGTCAGCAAAACCATTGAGCTTGACCAGTACCGTCACAATCTGGAAAATATGGTGAGCATCCAGGCGCAGAAAATTACGGAGGATGCCCTGCGGCTCGGGCGAATCCAGGAATCCGTCATTATCGGCATGGCCAACCTGATTGAAAGCCGCGACGGCAGCACGGGAAAGCATGTAAAAAATACGCAGACCTATGTCGGGATGATCGCCGTTGAGCTGCTTACCCGCAGTCTCTTCACGCAGGAACTTACGCCCGCCTATATCGAAAATCTCTGTAAAGCCGCGCCGCTGCATGACGTAGGAAAAATCAAAATCCCGGACGCCATTTTGCAAAAGCCCGGAAAGCTGACTCCCGAAGAATTTGAGACCATGAAACAGCACACCACACACAGCAAAAAAATCATCCAGACTATCATCGGCGATATCGAGGACGATCACTATGTGCGGATGGTGGAGGACATCGCCCTGTACCATCACGAAAGATGGGACGGCACCGGCTATCCCACCGGGCTTACCGGAACCAACATTCCGCTCTCGGCGCGGATTATGGCCGTGGCGGACGTCTTTGACGCCCTCTATGAAGAACGCTGCTACAAGCCCCCCGTCCGCCCCATCGAGCGGATTATGCAGATCATGTCTGAGGGCCGCGGCACCCAGTTCGACCCTGTGATCCTGGATGTATTTATGGACATGCTGCCGCAGTTGAAGGAGATGCTTCAAATCAAAGATACATAAGTTTCTCTCACGCCGGGAAAGGAGCGTTGACTGCCTTGGACAATATACAGTTAAAAACGGAACGGGCCGAACGTAGACTGGAGCGCATTGTACTCATTGTCTTAAGCCTCTACACTGCGGCCGCATTTGCCACAGGGCTGCTCTCCGGGTGGAGTGTCTATATCAGGGAGCTGCTCTTTCTCCCGACACTTTCCGGCTGGTTTATCTATTCCCGAGAATACTGGGATCATTCCCGCCGGGCGAATTTCATCAGCATCGCATGCTGGACCGAGTTCATCCTCTACGCCCTGTTTACGAACAGTTTTTCTTCTATGCTTGTCACGATGGCAGGCGTGATTGTCCTGCTCAGCATATTCAATACCCAGCAGATTCTCTATCCCGGACTCATCATCCCCTTTTTCCTCTTTCTGTATCACGGTTTTATCTCAAAAACCATCGCCGTTACCGGCCCCCGCAGCGCGCTGCGGCTCTTCGTCCAGTTTCTCTCCGTCTACACGGTTTCTGCGGTCATCTGGATCATCCAGAAAAACAGGCGTGATGCAAACGAGCTTCTGATTGATAAAATACGGGAGCTGGAAACCGCAGAGCGCAGCAAAGATGATTTTCTCATCAACATCTCCCATGAAATCCGCACGCCGATCAATGCGGTCTGCGGCATGAGCGAAGCTATTTTACAGGAGGATCTGCCCACAGACGTGCGGCGGGACGTGGTCGATATCCAGACTGCCGGGAGAAATCTTCTCTCCACGGTCAGCAATATCCTGGACTTCTCGGAGTTGGAAACAGGCAGCCTGGAACTGGCGGAGGAAAGCTACAATATCACCTCCACCATCACTGACATCATCAATATGGCGCTCACCCTGGATAACGGAAAACACCTGGAACTGATTGTTGACTGCGACGCCGGTCTGCCAAGCAGCCTGCTAGGCGACGAACAGAAATTCCGGCGCATTGCCATGAATCTGCTCGGCAACGCCTTTAAGTTTACGAAAGAGGGCGGCGTGATTCTGCGCATCGGAAGCCGTAAGGAGGCGTACGGCATCAATCTGCTTGTCAGTGTCCGGGATTCCGGCATCGGCATCAGACGAAACGATATGGAACATATTTTCACCAGCTTCAGCCAGGTCGATTCCAAAAGAAACCGGGAAGAAGGCGGCATCGGTCTTGGGCTTGCCATCACACAGGCTCTGGTGCGGAGCATGGGCGGCTTTATGACGGTGGAAAGCGAGCCGGACATCGGCAGTGAATTTCAGTTTACCATTCCCCAGAAGGTTCTGGACGAAACTCCCATCGTATCCATCCGTGACAAAAACGATCTGTTCGCGGCCTGCTGCATCAATCTGGAAAAATATGACTACACCGTAGTGCGGGAAGGTTATGAAAAATGTATCCAGCACATCGCAGGCCAGCTCGGTTTTCCTTTCCGCGTCTGCCGGAATCTTCCCGAGCTGAAACGCCGGATGGAACGGGAAGCCTACACCCATATCTTCATCGGCTGGGAAGAATATATCGAAGACCGCAGTTTTTTCGACAGGCTCTGCACGGAGAAAACCGTGGCACTGTTTCTGGACTATGACCAGGAACTGCCCGTACCCGGAAATATGCTGCGCATTTACAAGCCCTTTACGATACTTTCCATCGCCGCAGTCTTTAACGGCCAGAAGGTTCTTTACGGGAAAGATCTCCACGCCGGTTTACATAATAAATTCATCGCACCACAGGCGAATGTGCTGGTGGTGGATGACAACGCCATGAATCTGAAGGTTATGGCAAGGCTCCTTCTGCCCTATCGTCTTAAGGTCACACTGGCAGGCAGCGGGCAGGAGGCTCTGGAAAAGCTGAATAAGCCAAATTACGACTGTGTCTTTCTGGATCACATGATGCCGGAAATGGACGGTGTGGAAACCCTTCATAAAATCCGTCAGAAGCCTGGGGCCTATTATCAGTCGCTTCCCATCATCGCTTTTACCGCCAATGCCATCGGCGGCGCGAGGGACATGTTCCTGTCCGAGGGATTCAATGACTTTATCGCCAAACCCATTGAACTGAGTGTTCTGGAGCGGATCCTGCGCCGCTACATTCCTTCCCAGCTGCAGATACCCGTGGAGATGAACGATTCCCCGTTACAAGGAGATTTCTCACAAATGACGGACGAACAGCCCGGCAGCCGGGAAATGACCGGGGAATCCGCTCCTGCGAAGGAGAAAGCTTGTGCTGCGGCATCTCCCTGCCCCGATGCCGTAAATGCGCGTGACGATGCCGCCAGAGGACGGCTGCGGCTGGCCCGGGCAGGGATAGATATGGAACGGGCCTTCACCTACTGTGTGGACGAGACAGGGTTCCGGGAAATCATCGCCATCTTTCACGCCGAAGGTGAAAAACGCCGGGACAATTTGTCCCGCTGCTTCCAGGAACAGGATTGGGAAAATTATGTGATCTGCGTCCACGCCTTAAAAGGCAATGCCAAGGGCATCGGCGCGGACGAACTGTCAGAGATGGCAGAAAAACTGGAACTGGCCGGCAAGGAAAACCGAACCGACTATATTCTGGAGCACCACCAGGCGATGATGGAAAACCACGACCGTCTTTTGGAGGCGCTGTCCGGAAACACCTTCGTTTATCCCGGCATCCCGGGGGATTCTCCTGCCAGCACGGCGGAGGAAACCGGCCTTCAGAATCTCCTTTCGCAGATTGAGGAAAAGCTGTCCTCCTTTGAGAACGCGGGCCTCCCGGATCTTCTGGACCGGCTTTCACAGTTTCAGACAGAGGATGCCTCCCTGGCAGAACTTGCCAAGAGCCTGCGGAAGCTGACCCAGGATTTTGATTTCCTCGGCGCCTCCGAGCTTCTGGAAAGGATGGGTAAATAGATATATGAGAAAAAAATGGCTGCGCCTTATCAGAACCCTTTTCCCAAAACATCTTGCGCTGCAGGAAAAACTCAACCGGATTGTTATGCTTCTGGTGTTCGTCTCCTCCGTGACCGGCATCATTCTCGCCCTTCCCGGCGCCGATCCCAAAGTTTTATATTCGCTGGTTCCCATCTGCGTGATCTCCGGCCTTTCCATCTGGCTCACCCTCACGCGAAATGGCGGCAAAAAAGCCTGCTGGCTTCTCGTCATCGGCACCAATGCATGCTTCTTCCCCATGCTCTTTATCAACAGCGGCGGCACCCAGAGCGGTATGCCGGTCTGGTTTGTGCTGGGACTCGTCTATATTTTCCTTTTGTTTGAGGGACGGGATTTTGTCATCGCCATGACGCTGTCCTTTCTCTCCTTTCTCGGTACCTATCTTTTGTGCTACTGCCGCCCCGATCTGGTTCCGGCTTCCACCCGGTTCTACAGTTTTTCGGACTCCTTTATCGCCCTTGTCTGCGTGAGTCTGTTTATCGGCATCCTGCTGAAAGTCCAGAGCAAAACATACGAGCTGGAAAGGCAGGCTGCGGAAGCGCAAAAGAGAGAGGTAGAACGGATCGCCCGCTCCAAAGACACTTTTTTCGCCAATATGAGCCACGAAATCCGCACCCCCATCAACACGATTATCGGTTTGAACGAAATGATTCTCCGGGAAGATATCTCCGATGAGATTGCAGAAAATGCCATCAACATCCAGAACGCCAGCAAAATGCTGCTCACCACCATCAATGATATTCTGGATCTCTCAAAACTGGAATCCGGCAAAATGGATATTGTGCCAACCCAATACGAGTTCAGCTCTCTGCTCAGTGATCTGGTGAATCTGATCTGGATCCGGGCGCACCAGAAAAATCTCGAGTTTAAGGTGGACATCGATCCCGATATCCCCTCCATGCTCTACGGTGATGAGGTGCGGATCAAACAGGTCGTTACCAACATGTTGACCAACGCAGTCAAATATACGGATTCCGGCTCCGTCACTTTAACCGCCAAAGGAGAACGGGTTGCCGCAGACCAGATTCTTCTGCGAATCTCGGTGGAAGATACAGGTATGGGCATCCGCAAGGAAAGCCTTGACGATCTCTTCCACTCCTTCAAGCGGGTGGACGAATCGGATAACCGCAATATCGAGGGCACCGGGCTTGGTCTCACCATCTCCAAACATCTGATGGAAATGATGGGCGGCAAAATTACCGTGGACAGCGTTTATCACAAAGGCTCTGTCTTTACCGTCGAACTGCAGCAGCGCATCGTCAATGTCCGCCCCATCGGCGTCATAGACTTTGCCGTGCAGAAACAGTTGAACCGGCGTTCCGCTTACCGTCAGAGTTTTATCGCGCCGGATGCCCGCATTCTGGTGGTGGATGACAATTCCATGAACCTGATGGTAGTGGTGAAACTGCTGCGTGATACCAAAGTAAAGGTGGATACGGCGGACAGCGGCAAAGCGGCGCTGCAGAGGACCGCCGAAAACACTTACCATGTCATTCTCATGGATCACATGATGCCGGACATGGATGGAGCCGCCACCCTGCATGCCATCCGCAGCCAGACCAAAGGTTTCTGCCAGAAGACCCCCGTGATCGCCCTGACCGCCAACGTCATGTCGGACGCGGAACAGGTTTACCAGAACATGGGCTTCGACGGCTATCTCGCCAAACCCATCAGCGTGCCTCTTTTAGAGGCCGGACTTCTCAAATTTCTTCCGCCCGCGCTGATCGAATATATGTCCCGGGATACCGGCAACGAGGCAGATCCTATGGAAGGGCTGAACCAGGTGAGCAGCGTCCGCAAACGCAAGGCAGCCGTCACGGCAGACTGTATCTGTGACCTTCCGAAAGATCTGTTGGAACATTTCCACATCCGTCTCATGCACTGCTATGTGCACACAGAGGAAGGACGATTCTGCGATCTGTCTGAGATCTCCTCGGACAGCCTGCTCTCCTATCTGCAGGAGGAGGGGAACCATTCCCACTCCTCCACGGCAGATCCTTCCGAATATGAATATTTCTTCGCCAGGACACTTGCGGATGCGGAGCATGTCATCCACATTACCGCCTCCGCAAGCTTAAGCGACGCTTACCTTAACGCCACCCAGGCAGCCAAAACTTTTGATAATGTCACTGTGATCGACTCCGGCCACATCAGCAGCGGGCACGGTCTGATGGCGATCTACGCCGCAGGAATGGCCGAGGCGGGACGGTCCGTGGAGGAAATCCGAGAGGCGCTTGATGCATACCGGGAACGTGTTTTCTCAAACTTCCTTGTGCCGGACACCGCTGCCCTTTACTGCAACGGCAAGGTAAGCGGAACCGTCCACAGACTGTGCACCACGATGCATCTCCACCCGGTTCTGGCCATGTCCAAAAACAGGCTGAAACTATGGTGTATGGAATCCGGCAATATGCACCGGGCGGTCAGACAGTATATCAAAAAACTGTTTCAGCACAGCAGACAGATCGACACACGCATCCTCTTCCTCACCTACGCCGGCTGCAGCGTGAAACAGGTTGACGAGATTGTGGAGACCGTGGAAAAATATATCCACTTCGATCAAATAATTCTCCAGAAAGCGTCTGCCACCGTGTCGAGCAACTGCGGCGCCGGAGCGTTCGGACTGATGTTTGTACGGAAAGAAAAACAGCAGGAGCCTTGACGGGCTCCTGCTTATTTGGTGCCGGCTGCGAAAGATGCACGTTCCAGTTCCTGCCGCGTTTTCAATTCCTATTTTATCAGCCTCAGACAAGTCTCCAGCGCACTCTCCCCCTCGGGGCTCACAAAATCCGGCTCTGTCCCATGCTCCTCGCTCCCGCTTCCGTCCGCCGTCACCCCGTACATGAGGCTGTACTGCACCACCAGACCGCTGTTCAGTAAAATCAGGTAAGCCGGATCCGTGCCGATCCCGTCGCCGCGCGTCGTCCGTCCCACCAACGTTGCAAAGCCGCTGGCCTTGGAAAACATTGCCGCATACTCGGAGGAAGAATAATTGTTTTCGCTCACCAGCAGCCATATCTTCCCGTCAAATCCGGCTCCCGTCGGCTCCACCGTATAATCCTCCCTCAAAAACCAGTCACAGTCTGCGGCGTCCTCCCGATTCAGTTCGGGCATCGGGGGAAGTTCGCTGACCGGATGATACAGCCCGGACGAGACGCCCTCCTCCACATACAGGAATGTTCTGTTGTTCTCCCCGTCCTTAAAGAGCTGATACCCGGGCACCGTCAGCGTCTCCTTTGTCAGCGGCGCAACTACAAGTTCGTCAAAATATGCCATACTGCCGCCTAAATTATTTGTGATATCAATGATCAGATTGTCATACGTCCTGACTTTGTCATAAAAAGGCAGCAGTATTTCGCGGTCGGTCTCCATCTGCCCGTGATCAAAGGCATCGATGAAAACATATGCCGTTTTTCCCGGCTCCAGAATCTTTGTCTCCACATTGGCAGGCATCGCCTCCACCGCTGCGGTTTCCCCGTCTGCCGCTGCCGCTTCACCAGCCTCCGCCTCTTCTCCGCGCTCTCCGCCATTCTCCGCCGCCCGCTTCTTTTCCGTCAGACGATCCACTTCCTCATAATAAGCCGTCATGGCAGCGTAGGTTTTCCGGGAGACGGGATTGTCCAGCGCGTCCACATAAGGCTGATACCTTTTCTCCTGCCCCGGCTCTTTTACATATTCCCGCGCGGACGCAAGCTCGCTCTCATAGCGCAATCCCCAGAGAGCCAGATGCCCCGTATAGGAAAATTCCCCGACAAACTCCTTTAGCACGTAGAAAAAGGCATCGTCGTTCGCACACTGTTCCACTTTTTCCTGATAATTCCTTTCCAGTACATCCAGATCCGCACCCGCCTGTCGCGAAGCCTGTTTCACATAAGGGTAGTTTTCACGCAAACCCTCGCACAGACTCCTGAAGTCTGCCAGCCGCTGTTCCTCGGAGAGACCGCCCATCCAGTTTTTCTGTTCGTCGGTCATTTCCGAAAGAACCTGCGCGCCTTCTTTGTCCTGCCCCTTCTGCACCGCCTGCTCTTCCTGCATACTTTGTGCGTCCGGCGCCTCCCGCGAGCCGGCAGTTCGCCCGCCCGTCCCGCATGCCGCCACCGCCACGCTTAAGCTAAGACAAATGCCGCCAAGCCACATTCTTTTTCTCTGATACATGGCGGCTCTTTTTCTCCTCATACCGACTCCACCTCCTCCGGCGTCATCGGCGTCTCCCCGCCTGTCACCATCCGCTGATCCGTCTCCTCCCCGCCGATCGGAAAAGAAACCGTCACCGTAAACAGATCCGCGTCCGTCTCCACCGTAAGCTTCCCGCCGCAGACTTCCGTAAAGCTCTTCGCGATGGAAAGCCCAAGCCCGCTGCCGCCGTCGGTACGGCTTGCGTCACCGCGCACAAACCGCTCGGTAAAGTCCTTGCCGTCCGAAAGCTCCACGCCGGAAGTATTCTTGATGCGCGCAACCGCCCGCCCGTCCTCCTCTGTCAGCGAAAGATATACACGCGAACCTTCCAGAGAATAGCGCAGTGCGTTCTGCAAAAGATTCTGGAACACCCGATAAAGTCTCTGCCCGTCCGCCGTCACAGATACCGGCTGCTCGGGAATCGACGTCCGTATCACAAGCGTACTTTGACTAATCTGGTCATTCATATCCGCCAGCGTCTGCCGCAGGAGCTTTCCCATATCCAGCATCTCCATCTGCATCGGCAGCTGACCCGAGGTGGCCTTGCTGATCTCAAACACATCCTGCACGATGCCGCGAAGCCGCTCCGCCTTTTCCCCAAGGATCTGGATATACTCTTTCACATGCTGAGGCAGCTCTTTCTCCTGCCGCAGCAGCTCCGCATAGCTGATGATGGAGGTGAGAGGCGTCTTGATGTCGTGGGACACGTTGGTCACCAGTTCCACCTTCATCCGCTCGCTCTTCACCTGCTCTGCAAGCGCCGTCTCCATGCCCTTCTGTATCTGGTTTAAGCTGTCCGCCGCCTCCTGCAGATCAGTGTCCTCAGACAAAACCAGTTCGCCTTCCAGACTGCCTTCCCGCACCGCCAGAATTCGGTCTGTGAGCAAGCCGATATCTACCGCCAGACGACGGTTTTTCTTTAAACCCGCGACAGTAATCGCGGTAAAGACAAACAGTGCGCCAAATATGACCTCTGCCATCAGCATGTAAGCATATCTCATATGAAAGGGATAACCCATATCTTCCGCCACGGCTTCATATAGATCCGTTTCATACGCATAATTGTAACCGTATCCGCCCGAGATCCAATTGACCAGTTCCCCCTGAATCATCCAGAGCGCACAGACCGCCCCCGCAAACAGAAGCAGGAGACTGATTTCCGCAATCAGTGTGTTTCGCTGTCTCCTCACCAGTCTTTTCTGAATCGGATATTTAAAATCTTTCACTTTGAGCAGATCAAAAATCGGTTTCTTCTGCCGTTTTCCATTCATCCGCCAGTCCAGAACAACCAGATAGATGAGCCAGAACCAGAGCGCCAGATAGCCCCCTGCACTCGTCAGCCTTGCCATCTCGTAGATATAATCGCCACTCCAGTTATAATACCCCAGCCCGTTTCTGATCCACCAGACGAGCTGTCCGAGCACTCCCCCGCCCATTCCCGTAAATAAAATCACCAGAATAAGCAGGAAGGACAATTTGATTTCCAGACAGATTTTTTGAAGCCGGTCCGCAATCCATTCCACCGCCCGCCTTCTGCCCTTTCGCATCAGAAGACCGACCGCCAGCAGGAGCACGCCGATTGACATAAAAATACAGATCCGCTCCGCAGCGCTGGCAAGATATAAGGTATTCTGCCGGATGCGGCAGAGCCTGCCGCCATACTGTGTGACGCCGCTTCGTCCGTCCTCACTCACAATATAAAGCTGCGGAAACTTTGCCGCCGCCAAAAAGACCACCGCGTCTTTTGCCGACTCTCCTATCGTAAAATTCGCATACCCGGGCACCCGCCAGCGGTTTCTGTCGCTGTAGATCCCGTCGCCGTATACATCCACCTCGTAGCCGTCCTTCACGATCTGTACCTTGCCGTCGCCGGTCCTGTTATACCAGAGCGTGAAGTTGTACGCCGCCGCGTCGATGGACTTGGAAAAATCCTCGCCCGTCCATTCCTGCCCCGCTTTGTCCTCAAAGCCGTCGATGTTGGAATAGAGGAGCTTATTCTGGTAGATTACCGCATAACGGAGGTTTTTGTTCTGCGCCATATCCGCCATGTAGGCGTCCCGGCTCTCCTGATCCCCGTAATCATAACCATAATAGTCGTAATAATTCCCTCCATAACCGTAGAAGTCATCGTAATCGGCTACACTGTCCAGCCCGATTTCCTCGTAATGCGCCTGCTGTTCCGCCAGATATGCCTGATAATCGTCCCAGTTCCCGCCAAAAGCCTCCGGCCCTTCCAGATTATTCAGAAAATCTGCTGCAGCCCCATATTCCGCAGTATCCTCCACGACAATCTCTTCCTGTTCCACAAGCGGCTCATTCTGAAATTCCTCGACCCACCTGTCATAAGATTCATCCATGAACTTATACACCGCACCCGTGGAGTCCGTAACGTATCCCGAATCATCCTTTCCCGCAGTTGCCACACCTATAAGCTCCGACAGCTTTCCGCTGATCAGATCCCGGAAATCCCCGCTCTCCTGATAATCCGACTGTCCCTCAAGGATATCCGTGCCAAAAGCTGACACCATGCCTACAGCAGGAATCAGATTGGTGACTATAACGGTCAATCCTGTTGCAAACGCCATAAAACTGAATACCGATTTACTTTTTTTCCATTTTGTATCCAATGCCCCACACCACCTTTACATATTCTGGCTCCTTCGGATTGAGTTCGATTTTCTCCCGGATGTGCCGGATATGCACCATCACCGTATTCTCCGGCGAAAAGGACGGTTCCTCCCAGACTCTCTCATAGATCTCCTCCGCCGGAAAGATCCGCCCACGGTTCTTCATCAGAAGCTCCATGATCTTTGTCTCCGTGGCGGTCAGTCTGACCGGCTCCCCGTCCGCGTAGAGCGTGCGCTCCTTAAGACGGTAACAGAGTCTGCCGTTTACGATCTCTTCCTCCTCATTCTGTGCATGAATGCCGCCCAGCATCGTGTACCTGCGAAGCTGGCTTTTCACCCGGGCTGCCAGCTCCTGCGGATGGAAGGGCTTCGCCACATAGTCGTCCGCCCCCATAGAAAGACCCAGAATCTTGTCCGTTTCCTCCGTTTTCGCACTCAGCACAATGATCGGAAGGTTCTTCCGTTCCCTGATCTTCATCATGGCTGACAGCCCGTCCAGCTTCGGCATCATCACGTCCATGATGATAAGCTGCACCTCCGTCTCCGCCAGAATCCGCAGCGCCTCCATGCCGTCGTAAGCCTTGAGCACAAGGTAACCTTCCTTTTCCAGAAGAAGGGCAATCGCCCGCACGATCTCTCTGTCATCATCCACCACCAGCACACATGCATCCATGAAAATCTTACCCCCTTTTCCTAAGCCTGGACTTATCATAAAAAGAAGTCCTTATAAAAAAGTCGTGGGATTTCTTATAAATATCTTAAGGCGCTCATAAGCAGAGTCAGAAGCCGCGCGAACCAGACGCCATGCCTGCATGAGCGGATGATTCGAGGGGGTTCTGACGAGCAACACGAGCTTGGAATGCGAAGCATTTCAAGCCTGCTTATGCTCTATAAAGTCAACTGATATAATTCTCCCGCATCTCCGCCTCCGCCGCCCGTATCTCCTCGAGAAGTTCCCTTGCGGAAACCCGGATGGCGCCGGCCCCCATTATGATGATCTGTTCGAGCCCGTCGGAAGTGGCTACCCGCACACGGTGGTTTTTCCGGCTCATCTCATGGGTCACCTTCTCGATATACTGATCCGCCGTCTCGGCCTCCTTCGTGTAGACCACATCAATATTGTGATGCCGCTCCACACTGCCCGGATTACCCTTCACGCGGTACGCGTCAAACACCAATATCAGATGCATTTTTCGAAACGCCTGATAATTACAGAGAATATCCGTCAGCCTGCACCTGGCGGCATTCAGATCCGCTCCTGCCAGATCGGAAAGTTCGTCCCATGCAAAGATGATATTGTAGCCGTCAACCAGAAGGTACTCCTCCTGCCTGTTTTGACTGCCGTGGTACTCCACCTCGGCAGGCGGTGCCGTCTTTGCCCGGATGGTTCTGGCCCAACCCTGTTTTTTCGGCTCCTTTGTGCCGAAAGTACGCGCAAAGATTTCCTCCACCTCGTCTTGACCTATAAAGTCAACTGTCGACCTGCCATCAGCGGACCTTTTCGCATAGCGTTCCGAAAAATTACCCGCTCCGGCGCCGTTTCCCGCCTCGTTATCCCCGACGCCGCCACCTTGTCCGTACCGGGAGCATTGACCGTTTTGGTCGCTTTTATGATCCGCGCCGTATATGCTGCCGTCCGACAGCCGCCACCCCGCCTTCAGCGCCGGCTCCAGATGCATATAGGATTCCACCTGGTCCCACTCCACCACAAATCCCGCACCGTGGGCGCAGAACACGGAACCGCACGGATTGTCCGTATCGTGCTCCGCCTCATAGCCGGTCCGTTCTATGACTTCCTCTGCATTGTGGCATGGTTCGTAGCCCTTCAGCCTGGTAAACAGCCGCCCCTTTCCACCGGAATAGGACAGCATTTTTGTCTGATAGCCACCAAATTCGGAAACGGGAACCGTGCCTGTAAGATGCGCCTCCTCCCCAAAAGTCTCCGGCGCGTCAAACCGGCCGCTCATGGCCTGCACGTCCGTCATGGCCCGTCCCACCAGAGAGGCGGGAAGTTCCATGCGAAATTCATAAACCGGCTCTAAAAGCACACTCCCTGCCCTGCACAGTCCCTGTCTGAGGGCGCGGTAGGTGGCCTGTCTGAAATCCCCGCCCTCCGTGTGCTTCACATGGGATTTTCCCGCCGCCAGCGTAATCTGCATATCCGTAATCGGGGATCCCGTGAGGACCCCGAGATGGGTTTTTTCCTCCAAATGGGTCAGAATCAGCCGCTGCCAGTTCCGGTCCAGCTTATCCTCACTGCAGCAGCTTCGGAAGGTAAGACCGCTCCCTCTCTCCCCCGGCTCTAAAATCAGATGCACCTCCGCATAATGCCTGAGCGGCTCAAAGTGGCCCACCCCCTCCGTCACGTCTGTGATAGTTTCCTTGTAGAGGACGCTCCCCTCATCAAAATCCACTTCCATGCCGAAGCGCTCCTGTATCATCTTCCTTAAAATCTCAATCTGCACCTCGCCCATCAGCCTGACATGGATTTCCCCGCTGTGCTCCTGCCTGACCAGATGGAGCTGCGGCTCCTCCTCTTCGAGTTTACATAACTTTGAGTACATATCATGGATATCACACCCCTCAGGCGGATTGACCCGATAAGTCATAACCGGCTCCAAAACCGGCCATACCGGCTCCTGCTCCGCACCAAGCCCCTGTCCGCAAAAAGTGTGTTCCGGCCCCAGAAGCGCGCAGATGCTTCCCGCCTCCGCCTCCTGCACCGTCACATATTTTTCTCCTGAATACTGACGGATCTGGTCAATCTTTTCCACGCAGTCTGATGACGCCCCGCCTGTCCTGACAGATTTTGCCGATACGCCCGCATCTGACCTCCCCGATCCATCCTGCTTCGGCGGTTCTGTCTGGTGCGTCCCCGCCCTGTCCTGTCCGGCGGACGCCGTTATCGTCTGCTTGACCTTGAGACTGCCCCCGGTCACTTTGATATGCGTCAGACGGTTGCCCTGCGCATCCCTCGTGATTTTAAAGACTCGCGCGCCAAACGCTTCCCCATACTCTGGTGCAGGCGCATATGTCGAAAGCGCGTCGAGCAATGCCGCCACGCCGTCTCCATGCAGGGCGGAACCGAAAAAGCATGGGAACAGTTTTCTTCCTTCTATCAGCGACGCAATCTCCGCATCGCTCACCGGAGACTTTCCCTGCTCCAGCCGCTCCAGATACCGCTCCAACAATGTCTCATCGCAGACCGCAATGTTCTCATAAAATGCATCCGTCCGCTCTTCCTTCCCGCACGGAAAGGATACGCAGCGCCCGTCCAGTTCCTTCTGTACTCCCAGGAGCAATCTGTCCGCATCTGTCCCCGGCTGATCCATCTTATTGATAAAGAGAAATACAGGCACACGGTAGCGCTCCAGCAGCCTCCACAAGGTCAGCGTGTGACTCTGTACCCCATCCGCGCCGTTTACGATGAGCACCGCACAGTCCAGCACCTGAAGTGTCCGCTCCATCTCCGCCGAAAAATCCACATGTCCAGGCGTATCTAACAGCGTCACCACGCTGTCCTTCCATGAAAAACGCGCCTGCTTGGAAAAAATCGTAATACCGCGGTCCCGCTCCTGCGCGTCCGTATCCAGAAACGTATCCCTGTGATCCACACGGCCGGGGGTTCTGATTTCTCCCGCCATATAGAGTATACGTTCCGCCAATGTCGTTTTCCCTGCATCCACATGGGCCAGCAGGCCGATGACTGTCTTTTTCATACTCATAGTATCCCCCGATACGCGAACATGTCCCGCCAATCAGCGGGACATGCCGTTATTGTTTTCTGCTCTATGCTATTTTAACCTTAACTCAAAATATTTGCAAGACGGTCGATGCCCGCCTGCACTTTGGCCATAGAGGACAGGATTGTCTCCACGCCAGTCACCTGCTGCTGTGTGGAAGAACTGATCTCCGTCGTTCCCTGCACGGAAATCTGCGATATTTTCTCCACCTGTGTCATGGCATCCAGCAGTCTCTCCTTGATCTCCACAATGCCGCTCAGTTCGCCCTGCAGTTTGTCCGTCTCCTCAATCACCTGTTCGGAAGATTTCAGCATCGTGTCAAAAATCTTCACCGTGTCATCCAGCTTATCGCTGGACTCCCGCACAATCACGGTATTCCTGTCAATCACTTTGTTTGTATCGTCGATGGTGGCAATGATGTCTTTCAGTATCGCATCAATCTTCTGCGTCGCCGAAGACGATTCTCCCGACAACGCATTGATCTCATCCGCAACCACTGCAAAGCCCTTTCCCGCCTCGCCGGCCCGGGCCGCCTCAATGGCCGCATTCAGGGCAAGCAGATTGGTCTGTTTCGCGATCTGGCTGATGCTGTCGATGATTTCCCCGATGGAACTGGACTTCTGCGCCAGCTCTGCCATACCCTCGGACGCCACCTGTGTCGCTTTAATATTTTCACTGAATTTCTTTGACAGTTCTCCGATGGAAACAATACCCTCGTTGTTCTTCTCCTCCAGCTGCTTCATATTCTCAACCGTCTGCAGCACCCTGGCCTCCGAGTCACCGATCCTGCCGTCCAGATCATTGAAAATCTGAATGCTGCCTTCCACCTGTTCAATCTGCTGCTCCACACTGGCGGAAATCTCCTCCGTGGATGCCGCAATCTCCGAAGAGCTCTGCTCAAAAGTATGTAAGGAATCGTAGATGGACTGGGAAGACTCCTGCAGTCCTTCAAAGGCGCCCCTTATGTTTTCCAGAAGCTCCTCCACCTCTCCTTCCTTCTGCTCCACCGCCGCGAACAGGGATCTGGCCCGGAACACGATAAATGCGGCGGCCGCAATCGCAAGCACATACACCATGATAATAAAGATCCAGATCGGCAGCGTATACATACTCAGATATGCCTGTCTGAAAATAATGAGACCAATTGCATTGACTCCAACAGTCACCGCCGCGCATACCTTGATGACCGACAAATCATAATAGGGAACCGCCAGAAACAGAACAAGAAAATACGCTTCCACCATAGCCCCGAAAACACCGGGCGTCCCCACTCCAAGAGTCAGTGCGCCAAAAAGCGGCAGCACGGAAATATACATGTATTTCGCGTAAGCTCCCAGCTTCTTTTCAAACACTTTGATCAGTAAACTCGCAGCCACCATTGCCAGGGCGACTGCATCCCTGCTCGAACCGCCGTTAAATAAGAGCACATACACGACAGCCACAATCGGGATCACATCCAGAAAAACAAATAAAATCATGTTCATCCGCTTTTCTTCATTTTTTAAAATTTCCAGTTCCATTCCCACTTATCCCCCTTCTCCTGCGTATAAGGCATATAATTCCATTTTATTATACCATAGCCCTCCCCTTGACCGTCAAGAAAAAATCCGCTCTCAGACTCCCTCAAAACCGCCCTTTTCCTGGCTTTCCTCCATCATGGCAAGGCTCACAGACTGGGCGTAATGCTCCGGCTTAAACATCTTCTTGTAGAGGGTGTCCAGCGCGTCCAGAGAAACCTCCTGCCCCCGCTCCCCGATTGGTCTGTAAAGAACACTGTAGTCCACGCCGAACAGGACAGAACGGAACCGCGTCATTCTACAGCCACAGGAAAGGTAGAAAGCAATTCGCCTCTGCCTTGTCAGACGCTGCTTCTCGTCCTTAGCCGCCGAAACCCGCTCGGACTCGATATAAATGCCGTCTATTTCCGGCAGATTTTCCATAAAATACGCTTCCAAAAGTGGAAAGGCCCTGTGACCAAGCCCGCCGCCTCTCCGCTCTTTCAAGACTGCAAAATAGTCGAGCAGGGCACACCTCGTCTCCTCACAGAGAATAAAAACAGCGTAGCCAGCCAGATTTTCCCCTTCGTAGATCCCCAGAGAAAACCCATAGCCGGCATCCATGCTTCTGGTGATGTGGCTCAGGGGCTTTAACTCGTCAGACGGGAAATCCGTTTTCATATACCTGTCATAAATATGCCCGATCCCGTCATTGTCCAATTTTTTTATATGATAACACATGCCTGTTCCGATCCCTTCCGCTTGCAATTAAGTTTACATAATACGACGATCTTCCGCCGGTTTTGCATGACACGCCTGCCAGATCATCTGTCATATCCCTTTACATATACAAATGACGACCCGTCATTGTCCCTGCCCATACAGTAATCCGGATTCAGCGCCGCTTCCACAAAATCCCTGCCCTCAGGCTCTACTGCCTTTACCGGGATCCCAAGGGCCTTCTCCACCTCCTGCACGGTGACATCATCCAGAAAAACCTCTTCCCCGCTGCGCAACATGTTGTCCGGGATCAGCAGCATGTCCCCCAGCGTCTCCCCTGCCTGCTGCCGCGCCCTCAACTGGGCCGTCAGATCCTGTCCCGTGACCAGTCCTGCCACGGTAATCGTCTCCCCGAAAAAGTCATTTCGGATCGGGCAGACATGGATGGTAAGGCCGGGACACACGGCGCACAGTTCCTCCGCTGACTCCCGCATCACCGAAAAGGCCAGCTTTCCCGTCGCAATGGTCAGCGTGCGCTTCACCCCTTCCAGTCTCTTTTGACTGTTTTGGTCACTCACAATCTCCTGCAGGGTTTTCTCAAACTCTTCCCGGAACAGCCGCATCATGCCCACACCGTTCTCCATCTGGATATACCCGTCATAGCGCGCCTCCTCGGGAAAATCCCGTTCGGCCAGCATATAGAACTCATCGCTGGCATGCACGAAGTGTAGACCATATCGGTCAAAACAGATTTTCTGGTACGCCTCAATCATGTCAATGACTGCTCCGGCCTCCTCCCCCGTAAACAATTCCAGCGGGTAAAGGCCTTCCCTGTACTTCGTGATTCCCGCAGGCACCACCGATACGCTCCGCATAAAGGGCAGATATTTCATCAGATCCTCTATGCTGCGCCGGAGCTCCTCCTTGTCATTGACCCCCTTGCAGCACACAATCTGGCCGTTCATCTCCACATGTCCCTCATAAAAACGGTCCAGAAAGCACAGTTTTTCCCCCGCAAAGCGGTTGTGCAGCATTTCACACCGAAGCGCAGGGTTCGTGGTGTGCACAGATATATTGATGGGTGCAAGCTGCATCTGGATGATGCGGTCCACATCCTTTTCCGTCATATTGGTCAGGGTAATATAATTGCCCTGCAAAAAGGAAAGACGGGAATCGTCATCCTTAAAGTACAGGGTTTCCCTCATCCCCGGCGGCATCTGGTCGATAAAGCAGAAAATGCATTTATTGCTGCAGGAACGGTAGCTGCTCATCAGGCTGTTTTCAAATTCCACGCCAAGATCCTCGTCATAGTCCTTGTCGATCTCCAAAAGCCACTCCTCACCGTCTGCCTTGCGCACAAGCGCCTCCACATACTCGTCCTTCATCAGATATCGGTAATCGAATACATCCTCTATTTCGTTTTCATTAATGGAAAGAAGGACGTCGCCCGCCTCTATTCCCATCTCTTCCGCGATGGAACCGGGCATAACCTCCTTCACCACATGCTCAATCCTATTCAAATATGCACCTCTTTAACCGTTTTCCACACTTCCGTTTTTTTAATTATACAGGGAACCTCCCCAAAAAAGCAATACCATTGACAGCTCCACCCGGCCGCCCGCCGCTGCTCCCCTTCATGCAATGCCGGATTCTGGTTTACATAATTTTTCTCTATTCCTCCAGAATCGTATATGTCATCATCTCATATAAAAGTTTCGTCCCCTCCCGGATCTCCGGCGGCAAAAGCGCGCGGGCCACCAGCTTATACCCGTCCTTCGGTGCGTCGATGCGCTCCAGATTCGCGTAGTCACCGTCTATGCTTACGACCTTGTACTGAAATGAGTTCATACTTACCATCCGCTCCTTCCTCTTTCCGTCCCATGTCAGGACGGCTCTTTTATCACAGTATACCCCATCTGCTCCAGAAGCGCCATATCCGTTTCTACAGTAATCCCTGCCGTAGTCAGCATATCCCCGCTGATGGCCGCGTTCGCGCCTCCGGCAAAACATTTCTCCCCCTTATCCCCAAGAAGTCCTCTGCCGCCGGCCAGACGGATCATGGCGTCTGGGAGGGCAAAACGAAACATGGCCACAATGCGGCGCACTTCCTCATTGGTCAGCGTCCGGTTGTTCTCATAGGGCGTGCCCGGAATCGGGTTCAGCACATTCACAGGAATGGATGTTACCCCAAGCTCCCTCGCCGTCAGTGCCATGTCGATCCGATCCTCCATCGTTTCCCCAAGCCCCATGATGCCGCCGCTGCACACGTCCAGTCCGGCTCTCTTCGCCGCGCGCAGTGTCTCTATCTTATCCGCATAAGTGTGGGTCGTACACACCTGCGGGAAATACCGCCTGGAAGTTTCCAGATTACAGTGGACACGGGATGCCCCCGCCTCCTTAAGTTTCACGAAATCTGCTTCCCCCAGCAGGCCGAAGGAGACACAGACCTCTATGCCAGCCTCACGCCGCACCGCACGGATGCTCTTACAAACCTGCTCGATCTCTGCCTCCGAAAGACGCCTGCCGCTCGTAACGACAGAATAGCGCAAGACCCCCCGGACCGCGCTGCGCTTCGCCTGCTCCACGATTTTTTCCGTGGAAAGCAGCGGATAGGATTCCCGGCAGGCTGTGGCATAATGTGCGCTCTGGGCGCAATATTTACAGTCTTCCGAGCACTTTCCGCACTTTCCGTTTATGATCGTGCAAAGGTCAAACCGATCCTTGCAGAAATGCCTTCTGATCTCGTCCGCCGCCCGGCACAGTTCCTCCAGGGGCGCATGTTCCAGCGGCATGATCTCCTCTTTTTCGAGAAGCCTGCCCTGGTATATTGTTTCCTGTAACTGTCTGATTCTGTCCATCCGTATGTACCTCGTTTGTGTTATGAATTGATGTATTTCTTAATTAAACTAAGCAAACCACTCCTTCATCACAGAAAGCACCTTCACAAGTTCCTCCTCCCCAATCACATAGGGCGGCATCGCGTAAAGGCAGTTTAGGAAAGGCCTGGCAAAGACACCCCTCTTCGCCGCAAACTCCTGGTATCCCACAAGATCCGCCCGGTCGTTCACCTCCACGCAGATGCAGCCACCCATGATGCGCACCTCCCGCACTTTCGGACTGAAGAACGCACACATCTCCCGCCGCATCACCTCCGTCATTCTGTGAATCTTCGCCATATAATTCTGTCCTTCAAACAGTTCTATGGAAGCAAGAGCCACACTGCATGCCAAGGCATTTCCCATAAAGGTCGGCCCGTGCATCAGGGCAAGGGACGGGTCGTCCCCGTAAAAACCGCAGTAAACCTTTTCTCCCGCCACCGTCACCGCGTGCCCGATATATCCGCCTGTCAACGCCTTTCCGAGCACAAGAATATCCGGCAGCACCTTGTCCGCCACGAACCGATAGCCCGTTCTCCCAAATCCCGTAGCCACCTCGTCAAAGATAAGCAGCACATCGTACTGGTCACAGAGCTGTCTCGCCCGCCTCAAAAAAGCCAGATCGTACATCCGCATACCGCCCGCCCCCTGCAGAAGCGGCTCCACAAGTAAGCAGTTCAGCTCATCGTGATACTTCTCAAAGGCCTCCTCCAGCGCCCTGATCTGGGTGTCAATATGAATGACCCCCTTCTTCTCCCCGAAGGCAAAGTGGTAGTCCTCGTCGTCCCCGACCTCCATCGTCTTAAAGGTGTCCCCGTGATAGGAGTGGGTGAGCGAGAGTACCGTTTTTCTCCCATCCTTCCTATTTACGTTAAACTGCAGCGCCATCTTGAGGGCCACTTCCACCGCCACCGACCCGGAATCCGAAAAAAAGCAGTAATTCAGATCGCCGGGCAGCCAGGATGCCAGTTTGTCCGACAGCTTCTGCACCGCCTTGTGGGTCAGTCCTCCAAGCATCACATGGGAGAAGACATCCGCCTGCTCTTTGATCGCATGCGTGAGCGCGGGATGTTTATAACCGTGGATCACACTCCACCAGGAGGAGATGGAATCTATCATGGCTTCCCCATCCCCGGTGTATAGATACACGCCCTCTGCATCCACAATCTCATAGGGCGGCTTCATGGTTTTCATCTGTTCATAAGGATACCAGATCATTGTAACGTCCTCCTTTCTTTAATGTTAGGTAAACTAACCTGCCTGTTCTGAGGCAGCACGCGAGCAACATTATGTTAACCTTTCATATCAACGATAAAGTGCCCGCAGCACCTCCGCATCCATGCCAAGTTCCCTGCTGCCTTCCTGCACACAGGCAAGCGTTTTCAGCCCCGTCAACTCCTCACACATACGGATGTTGTCCTCCTCCATCACACTTCCCGGGTGAAAACGGTTAAAGATCATCCCCACAATGGAAATGTCTCTGACGCGCATATACTCTGCGGTGAGCGCCACACTGTTGATCGTGCCAAGCCCGGCTTCTGCCACAAGCAGACAGGACAGATCCAACGCTTTTATCACGTCCTCCAGCATAATCTTCTCTTCCCCGTAGCGGATAGGACAGACAATGCCGCCGCTGCCCTCCACGGTCACATAGCCATATGTCTCACAGACCTTACGAAATCCTTCTTTCACCACAGAAAGCTCCACCGGCCCGCCTTCTATCCTCGCCGCCAGATGAGGCGAATACGCATTTTCGTACAGGTAGGGACACATCTCCTCCAAAGGCTGTGCAATCCCAGAAATTTCCTTCACGTACAGCGCATCCCCCGGAATCAGCGTGCCATCCTGCCTTCTCTCATTGCCGCTCATGGCCGCCTTATAGTAAGCGGCATGTTCCCCGCTCTCCCGAAGCTTCTTAATGACCAGACTGGTCACATATGTCTTTCCCACATCGGTTCCCGTGCCTGTGATAAAAAGATTTTTGCTCATACCGCACCTTTCCCCCTCATTTTGTCAAACACAGGTTTTACCCGGACAGTCAATATGGCCGCCAGCACGCACAGGCAGATATCACCTGGAACCGCCAGCACAAAACAGTACAGGAACAGCGGCCCGAGTGCAATGGGCGTGTCAATCACATAATTGCAGATGACATAGTAATATATCATTCCGGCCGCGTACACGATGAAAAGTCCCAGAAAATTCACTGCTATGACCCATCCAGTCGACAACCGTGCCCTGCGCTCCACCATCCTGCCGGTCACATAAGCCGCCAGCATAAATCCGAGCAGATAGCCGAAGCTTGGCTTTAATATGTACCAGAAGCCCCCTCCCTCTGCGAAGATGGGCAGTCCGATCAGTCCAAGCAGAATATAGACGCCGACGCTCATCGCGCCCCGCCTGCCCCCCAGCAGAAGTCCCGCCAGCATGGTGAACAGAAACTGCAGGGTAAAGGGCACCACGGGCACGGGAATTTTGATAAACGCTCCCACCGCGATGAGAGTCGTAAAGACACCGCCAAGCACCAGCTCCTGTGTGCTGATCCTCCGGCCGTCTGCCGTCTGTTTTCCGTTCTTTTCCCTTTCGAAAGAGAGTCTCTTTTCCATAGTCATCCTCCGTTTCTTGTCATTTGTTTTTTCATCGTCAACCAATTCCTTTAGAAGGTTGACAATATGAGTATAACATACGGAAAAGCATTGTCAAGATCAAACCAAACAGGGATTGTGCGGGTTTCCTCACACAATCCCCAAAAGCGTTCCGACCCAGTACACTGCCCCCAGCACCCAACTCGTAAAGATGCCGTACAGGATCACCGGCCCGGCAATGGTAAAGATTTTGCAACCGATGCCGTACACCTGTCCTTCCTTCTGATACTCGATCGCTGCCGAAGACACGGAGTTCGCAAAGCCTGTAATCGGCACGAGCGCGCCTGCGCCGCCCCATTCCACGCACTTCGGATAAATGCCGAACCCTGTGAGCACAACGCTTGCAAACACAAGGAGCATGGAACACCACGATCCGGCGGTCTCCTTATCCAGCCCCATATTGTTTGTGGCATAGTTTAAAATGAGCTGTCCAATCACACAGATGATTCCTCCCATGACAAAGGCTTTCGCCATGCGGACGGGCATACTGTATTTCGGCGTTGTCTGCTCCACATGCTGCCTGTACGCCTGCTCCTTCTCCTTCTGTGTCATCTTTTCCTGCGGTATCGCCTTTTCCTGCACTGCCTTGTCCCTCTGCGTCATCTTTTCCTGCTGATTCTGTGACATGGTTTCTCTTCTCCTTTTTCCTGTTTTCTGCTTCTTTTCTATCTTCTGCTTCCTTTATATCCTCTGCTTCTCTTATGTCCTCTGTTTCCTTTATATTCTCTGCTGTTCTTATATCCTTTCTTCCTTCCCCGGTCTGCCCTGTCGGCTCCATGCCCACAAGAATAACTGCCATCACAAAAATATCCGCTGTGTAAAATAGACCAGACTCCCTGTCAGTTTTCCGAGCGCCACGGCCAGTATGGCAATCCCCAGCCCATGGCGGAAGCCGATCCTTCTGGCAAAAACGGGAATGGTGTTTAGCATCTCCGCTATGGCAAGCGCAAGACATCCCACAAAGATTCCCGCAAACAGGCCGAACACAATCTGTATCAGCGTGCCCGCAATATTCCACACGCCCTCGGTGGCCGTCCCGAACAGTGCATGTGTCCGCACAAAGGCCCCGACCTGTCCCCACTCTCCAAAAACGCTGAAATAGCTCCCCGTCAGCGTGCCGAGTATCACCATCTCCTCCAGCGCAAACACCTTTTTGGCCACATGCATTTTTCCCGCGAACCGGGGGATCAGTCCGACCGAAATCAGCACCGTAAACACGCCCGCTGACACGATCAGCCCCGCGCTCGCCCCGATCACCGCAAGAAGAAGCTGTTTAAGAAACATCAATGGTCTTTCCCTCCCTGTCCGCCGTCGCAATGAGCGCTTTATTCACATCCTCCTCATAAATCCGCATTTCCACCTCGATCGGAGTCGGGTCTTTGGTGATCCGCCTGCCGCCGATATGGTTAAAGAATACGATAATCCCAACCGCCAGACCTGTCGAGTAGGACAGTTCCAGAATTCCGTACCCGTCCCCCCGGAAACCCATCACCATCTCATAGAGCTTTGAGAACACTTCGTTGATCCCGATATCGTTGTGGAAAGCCATAATGGTGAAAGCCGTGCCGAAGAAGCTGACCAGGGACACAAACGCCAGCTTGCACCACTGGGTAAAGCCCTTGTGCCTGTCCACGCTGATCCACTCCACCAGCACGTCCGTCTCTCCCAGGTTCTCCACACTCACACCGGGACATGCCTTCTCAATCTCTGCAATGATCTTGAGTGCACTGATCACCTGCCTCCTGCTCTTTCCCTCCTGAAAGGTCCACATTTTAAGAGCTTTCGCTTTTGCAAGCACATGGGGGTCAGCGCAGGTCAGCGCCGCCATATCCTTGACGCACACTTCCGGCTTCTGCACCTCCACATTCTGTTCCACTTTCAGATAAATTGTCGTGCTATTAGTTGACATAACTTCTCCCGTTTCCCACCATTTTTGTCGGTACAATTATCGCATCGCGATAATTTGATAAAGGATATTATAAGGAAAATTTTTTATTTTATACGTTGCTACGCTGTGCGCCTATGCTATAATGTACGCGATGGCAAAAAAGACCGCAGATTTTTCAAAAATGCACTGCGGACGATTTGATAAAATGGACAAGGAGGAACCCGCATGAAAATTACCGTCATCGACGGACAGGGCGGCCGGATCGGCAAGACCGTCATCGAACAGATCCGGGCAAAACATAAAAACCTGGAGCTTTACGCCATCGGCACCAACACCGCCGCCACTGCCGCCATGCTAAAAGCAGGCGCAGACTTCGGAGCAACGGGAGAGAACGCCGTACTGGTAAACGCAGCCGATGCGGATATCATCATCGGCCCTGTGGGCATCGTCTTTGCAAATGCCCTGCTCGGGGAGATTACCCCCGCAATCGCCACCGCTGTCGGCGCAAGCAGAGCCTTTAAGATTCTGGTTCCCGTAAACCGCTGCAACCACTTTATCGCCGGATGTGGGGAAAATTCCCTGGGTGAATACATCCGTCTGGCGGTCGCGCATCTGGAAACCATGCTCTGACAAGACGCTGTGGTTTATAAACGAGCCGTTTCTCCCTGAAAGCGCAACTGACTGACAGACAGCAAATAATACAAGAAAGAGGTAACGTATGAAAACGGATATACTTCTCTACGGCGCAGCTTACTACGATGAGTATCTTCCCGTAGACCGCATCGAAACCGATATGGAAATGATGAAAAAGGCGGGCATGAACGTGATCCGCATCGCAGAATCCACATGGAGCACCTGGGAGCCGCAGGACGGCGTTTTCGATTTCACCCATCTGCATCGGATGCTGTCCTGCTCGAAAAAGCACGGCCTCCGGGTGATTGTGGGCACCCCCACCTACGCGGTTCCCACATGGCTTGCCCGCAAATACCCGGATATCATTACCGAAACCCACGCCGGACAGGGGCGTTACGGCCACAGACAGAATATGGACATCGCCCACCCCATGTACTTAAAACATGCGGAGCGCATCATCCGCAGGCTGATGGAGGAAGTACAGCCCTACGACCATGTGATCGGTTTCCAGCTCGACAATGAAACCAAGTCCTATGACACCTGTTCCGCCTACGCCCAGAAAAAGTTTGCCGCCTATGTGCGGAAACTTTTCAATGACGATCTCACCCTTTTAAATGAGGCGTGGGGGCTTGATTACTGGAGCAACCGCATCAATGCGTGGGAAGATTTCCCCGACGTGCGCGGCACCATCAACGCCAGTCTCGGTGAGGAATATCGGAAATTCCAGAGAAAACTGGTGTCTGATTTTCTTGCCGTACAGGCAGAGATCGTTGCCTCCTACGCCCGCCCGGATCAGTTTATCACACAGAATTTCGACTACGACTGGCGCGGCTTCTCCTTCGGCCTTCAGCCGGAGGTGGATCAGTGGGAAGCCGCACGTCCGCTCACCATAGCCGGATGCGACATCTACCACCCCTCGGCACAGGATCTGACAGGCAGGGAAATTGCCTTTGGCGGCGCCATTGCCCGCTCCTTAAAAAAGGACAATTATCTTGTTCTGGAAACCGAAGCACAGGGCAATCACGGCTGGCTTTCCTATCCGGGACAGCTGCGCCTGCAGGCTTTCAGCCACCTGGCAAACGGCGCAAATTGTGTGGAATACTGGCACTGGCACTCCATCCACAATGCCATTGAATCCTACTGGAAGGGTGTCTTAAGCCACAACCTGAAGGAAAACGCCTCTTACCGGGAGTGCTGCCGCATCGGCGCGGACTTTGCCGAGTTCGGTACTCATTTGGTCAATCTCGAAAAACATCATTCCGTAGGCATCCTTCTGGACAACGTCTCCCTGGACGCCCTGCAATGGTTTCCCATTCAGGACGGCCCGGCCTACAACGATATTTTCCGCTGGATTTTCGATGCGCTCTATGATATGAACGTGGAATGTGACATCCTCTCAGCCGAGAGAGATATCGACTTATTCAGTCAATACAAACTGCTGATTACACCCGCGCTCTACAGCGTTTCCGACCGGCTTACGGACGCACTCAGAGGCTATGTGCAGGCGGGAGGCATTCTGCTCTCCACCTTCAAAACAGCGGTGGCCGACAGGATGTTGAAAATATATCACGATGATCTGCCCCACGGCCTGACCGACGTCTTCGGCATGACCTACGACCAGTTTACGAACGCTGTGAATGTCGGTTTGAAAGCGGATCAGAAAACAGTTTCCACATCTGCTGCGGATGAAAAAACTCATGCGGTCAATTCCTCAGCCGCACCGAGACAGAAATACACGGTCCACAAATGGATGGAACTCCTGCTCCCCGAAGCCGCCGAGACACTGGCCTGTTACGATCACCCCCACTGGGGTGACTGCGCCGCCCTGACGGGAAACTGCTTCGGTCAAGGCTATGCCGCCTATCTTGGATGTTATACCGACGGGGATGTGCTGAAAAGACTCCTTGGCTTTCTCTGCGAAAAGGCCGGAGTGCCCAGAGAAGAAGCCGTCTTTCCCTTGATTGTCAAACGGGGCAGAAACGGCCTGCAAAAAGAAATCACTTACTATTTCAATTATTCTGAGGAAACACAGGAAACCGTCTACCACGGAACGGACGCCCGCCTGCTTCTTTCGGGGCAAAAGCCGCATTCAGCAGCCAGTGATGCTGCTGTCATAAAAGAAGGGACGCGTCTCTCCCTCTCCTGTTGGGATTTTCTGATTCTGGAAGAACTGTGACGCCATGAGGCGGCGCTGCCTGCGCCGCCTCTGACATGTCTCAAAAACTTAAAATAATCCAAGAAATTTCTCCTGAAAAGTGCCGCTGATCTCCTCAAATGTTGTATAGCTAAGCTGTGCACTGTTCTTAAAGTGTCCCCGCCATTCGTCCCGGATCGCGTCGGCAAGCCGGCCGGCATATTCGCTGTGCGTCAAAAGGATCGCCGGAAAGACGAAGTAAATCATAAACAGATTAATGTCCATCTGGCTCCTTCCGCTGATTTTTCCCCGTTTGGCGAAACGCGCCTCCACTGCATTCGCAAGAGCTTTCGCCACCTGCGCCGCCGCCTCGTCCCGCTCCTGTTCTTCCGCCTGCTCCACAAAGCCAGTCATCTCCGAGAGAATCGCCTCGTTTTTTTCGCGAAACAGTTCCATCCGCTCCTTGTAAGCTTTCTTTTTCAAGCGGTACATCATCGCTTCCATGTTGTCAAACATAACTCCTGCCTGTTCTAACATTCTCTTTCCATCCTTTCCCTTGTACTTATTTTATGGTTTATATGATATGTGAAATCTCTATATATTTGCAAAATGTGGCTTGCGCTCTCCCCTCACCTATGCTATAATAATTTTCGGCGGTTTTCTTCGATCTGCCAAACATTGAAGGGGCATAGTTCAAAGGTAGAACAGTGGTCTCCAAAACCATCGATGTGGGTTCGATTCCTACTGCCCCTGTTATTATGGCCCGTGAGCTGCCGCTCACGGGTTACTTTTATGCGCACTACACTATTGTTGAAACACAGGAGCCTGCCGCTCCAGAAAGAGGATTCCTATGAAAAAGACCGCGCTTCTCCTTATCCTGATGTTTTCTCTCTCACTTGCGCTGTGCGCCTGCGGCGAGGAAAAACCGCTTCTGTCCGCCACCGACTATGATCTGGATGCGGAGACGGCGCAGACCATCCGCGGTGTAAAAATCGGAGACGGTGCAGACACCTTTTTAACTGCCTACAAGGATTACGACATTCTCTCTTCCGTGAACGGCGGCGACTATCAGTTCCTTGCCGCAGAGGATATTCCCTTTGATGCCTCCCTGACCACGATCCTGCCCTCCTTCTTTGTGGACGGCGCGGCCGTGGAGATCGACAGCTTCTGCGAGGATAACGAAATTGAGAAGGATACACTTCTGTCGTTTTTGACCGACGAAGCGTATCTGGAGCATCACGCCGTTGTCTACCAGTATCTTGTTTTTGACTGGGAAGACGGCCGGATCAAGGACATCCGTTCGGAATCTATGGACTACAATAAGGACGCCTCTTACTACAAGGCGAACTGACTTTCATAAAGTCCTGCATAAAAGCCCTTCTTGCCAAGCAGTGTCTCGTGATTTCCCTGCTCTATGATATTTCCGTCTTTCATAACCAGAATCACATCCGCCTCCCGGATGGTGGAAAGCCTGTGGGCCACGATAAAGCTCGTTCTCCCCTGCATCATGGTGGCAAACGCTTTCTGAATCCGAATTTCCGTGCGCGTATCTATGGAGGAGGTCGCCTCATCCAGAATCAGCATCGGGGGCAGGCAGAGCATCACTCTGGTAATACAAAGGAGCTGTTTCTGTCCCTGGGAAAGGCTTCCGCCGTCCTCCCCGATCACCGTATCATACCCCTTGGAAAGTCTCTTGATAAAACTGTGGGCATGTGACGCTTTCGCGGCGGCGATTACTTCTTCCTCCGTGGCGTCCGGCCTGCCCATCACGATATTATCCCGGATCGTCCCGGATTTCAGCCATGTTTCCTGCAATACCATCCCGTAATTTTCACGCAGGCTCCTTCTCGTCACTTCCCGGATATCTGCGCCGTCCACACAGATTTTCCCTTTGTCCACGTCATAAAACCGCATCAGCAGATTGATCACCGTCGTTTTTCCACAGCCCGTAGGACCCACAATAGCCACTCTCTGGCCCGGCTTCACCGCCAGGTTCAGATCCGTAATCAGCTTTTTATCCGGCACATAGGAAAAGTCCACATGGGATAGCTCCACGCGCCCCTCCACGTCTTTCAACGTCACTGCACCTTCCGGCTCCGGCGTCTGAGATTCCTCCTCGATCAGTGCAAATATCCGCGCCGCGCAGGCAAGCGCATTCTGCAGTTCCGTCACCACGCCTGAGATCTCATTGAAAGGCTTCGTATACTGGTTCGCATAGGAGAGAAAGCAGGAAAGCTGACCCACGCTGATCCCCCCGTGAACAGCATAGACCGCTCCCACAACCGCTACGCCCGCATACACCAGATTGTTGACAAACCGGGTAGATGGATTTGTAAGGGAGGAGAAAAAGATGGCCCGCAGGGAGCAGCCCTGCAGTCTGCCGTTGATCTCATCAAACTCCGCCAGCGCCTCATCCTCGTGGGAAAAAGCCTGCACCACCTTCTGGTTCCCCACCATCTCCTCGATCAGAGCCGTCTGCTCGCCTCTCGTCTCCGACTGTAAATGGAACATGGTAAACGTCTTCTTTGCAATAAACCCGGCGACAAAAAACGACAATGGTGTCACCAGTACAACGACACCCGTGACAGCCACATTGACACTGAGCATAAATCCAAGCGTCCCCAAAATGGTAATGACCCCGGTAAAGAACTGCGTAAACCCCATCAGCAGCCCGTCCGCAAACTGATCCACATCTGCGATCACCCGGCTCACCACCTCGCCGTAAGAATGCGCGTCAATATATTTCAAAGGCAGAATTTCTATCCTGCGGAATGCATCGTTTCGGATGTCCTGCACGATCCGATAAGTCATCTTATTGTTACACACATTCATAATCCACTGGGCTGCCCCAGTGGCGACAGCGATCACCGCCATCTGCCTCAAAATGACGAACACGTTCCCGAAGTCTACCTGTCCCGCACCGATAACCAGATCAATGACTCTGCCGGTCAAAATCGGGAAATACAAGGTCAGCGCCACTGTCACGCTAGCCATAACGATGGATGCTGCCAGATACAGCCAGTATTTTTTAATATACCGCAAAACCCTGCCGAACGTCTCTTTCTGTCCCATCTTGTCCTCCTCTATATATGCCGTGCCATTCATAAATTGTCTTCGCCAATTTATTCATGTCGGGCGTCCGCCCTATAACAAATCGAGCTGGCTCGATTGCGAGATTTGCTCCGCAAACTCGAACACAACGCCTGCTTTGTGAGCCAGCTCTCAACGCCATTTTGGGTATTCAAGTCTGCCGTGCCATTCATAAATTGTCTTCGCCAATTTATTCATGTCGGGCGTCCGCCCTATAAAATTGAACATACAAAATGTCTTATGAGAGCCAGCTCTCAACGCCATTTTGTATATTCAATTTTGCACGGCAGACTGTTGCGCATACTGCGAATAGTAGATCTCCTGGTAGACCTCGCATTCGGCCAGCAGTTCTTCATGGGTGCCGATTCCCGCCATCTCACCGTCCTCCAGTACAATGATCTGATCTGCATGCTGGATGGAGGAAGCCCTCTGCGACACGATAAACACCGTTGTCTCACCGGGCAGCTCTTTCAGCGCCCTGCGAAGCGCCGCATCCGTGGCGTAGTCAAGCGCCGATGCGCTGTCATCCAGAATCAGAATTTCCGGCTTCGCCACAAGCGCCCTCGCTATGGTAAGCCGCTGCCTCTGGCCACCGGAAAGATTGCGTCCTTCCTGCGCCACGAGAGCGTCCAGCCGTCCCTCTTTCGTCTCCACAAACTCTTTTGCCTGCGCAAGCCGCAGCGCCTCCCACAGCTCTTCATCCGTGGCGTCTCCCTTTCCCCACCGCAGATTGTCCCGGATCGTTCCTCTGAAAAGCACCGCCTTCTGCAAAACAATGCCGATTTTTTCCCTCAGCTCCTCCATTCCGTAAAGCTTCACGTCCCGGCCGTCCACACGCACCGTGCCTGCGGTTGCGTCATAAAACCGTGGAATCATATTCACCAGGGAAGATTTGCCAGAGCCTGTGCCGCCTATGATGCCCACAGTCTGGCCCTTTGGCACCTGTATATGGATATCGCTCAGGGATTCCGCGCCAGCCCCGCCGTACGTCAGATGTACATGATCGAACTCCACGGCCAGATCCCGCTGCGCCTTTTGCCCGCTCTGATTTCCCTGCCGCGCGTCCGTGCCGGAAGCCTTGCCGCCTCCTGCTGTCAGACCGCTCTCGCTGTCCGCGCAGGCAGCCGCCTCCTGCCACCGCATGGAGGACTCCACCTCGAAAATCGCCTCAATCCGATTGGCGCAGGCCAGCGCCTTGGTAATCGTAATAATCAGATTTGCCAGTTTAATCAGCTCCACGAGAATCTGCGACATGTAGTTGACAAGAGCCACCACCTCGCCCTGGGTAATGCTGCCGTTGTCCACGCGCAACGCGCCCGTATAGAGCAGAAGTATGGTAGCCGCATTGATGATAATATAAGTGACTGGATTGGTCAATGCGGAGATTCGTCCGACGACGAGCTGCAGATGTGTGAGAAAACCGTTTTTCTCCTCAAACCGCCCGGTCTCCTCTTCCTCCTTGTGGAACGCGCGGATTACGCGCGCACCCGTCAGGTTTTCCCTCGTTGTGGAGAGCACCGCATCCAGCCCGGCCTGCACCTTTTTGTACATGGGCATGGTTAAAGCCATAATTCCAAATACGACCACCGCGAGAAGGGGAATCGTCACCACAAAAATCATGGCCGCCTTCGCATCAATGGTAAATGCCATAATCATCGCGCCGAACACGATAAACGGCGAACGAAGAAACAGCCGCAGCACCATGTTGACGCCGTTCTGCACCTGATTCACATCGGAGGTCATGCGGGTAATCAGCGTCGAAGTACCAAGCGTGTCAATTTCCGTGAAGGACAGACTCTGAATATGATCAAACAGCGCGTGCTTTAAGCCGGTGGAAAAGCCCACTGCCGCCTTCGCCGCAAAATACTGTGCCGTGATGGAGCACAGCAGCCCGATCAGTCCAAGGGCAACCAGAATCCCGCCCATCTTCAACACATATCCCGTATCCGCCTGCCCGATACCCCGGTCAATAATCGCCGCCATCACAAGAGGCACAAATAGTTCAAACGTCGCCTCCAGCATTTTAAAGAGCGGCGCAAAAACCGTCTCCTTTTTGTAATCCCTTAAATAAATCAACAGTTTTTTCATCGTATCGGTATGCCCCTTCCGCACACAGACAGCAGTCCCATCTGCGAACTGCTGTCCCTTTATTGTATATATTCTCCAGTCTGCGCTTTGATCTCCTCATTGATCTGTGCTACCCGTGAGGAAGGCGTGTAGCTGTTCTCAGGATAAAGCATCTGATGCAGCTGCCGTACGTTTTCTTCAAGATCCATCGGAATCACACAACTACCCTTGCTTCCCACATTGGCGCCGGCCCTGCCTCCCTCAAAGGGAAACCCGTCACTGACCGCCATATTATAACCCGCCACACTGCCAAGCACGCTCAAAACCTCATCCACATCAAGAGAGGTCTCCACCTGCGGCAGGACAGCATTAACCATATCAGTCAACGTACCGACCGACGCACCACCTGCCTTATCCATCATCGCTCTGAGCACTTCTCTCTGTCTTTCCGCTCTCCTGAAATCGTCTCCTCTTGTATAACGGATCCGACAGTATGCCGTGGCCTGCATCCCGTTTAAAAGCTGTCTGCCGCTTTGCTCAACCGGGATATAATCCACGCCGAGTTCCTCCGCCATGCAGAGCTGATAATTGTTCAGATGGGAAATCTCTGAGTCCGTAATCTCTATCTCCACGCCGCCCAGCGCGTCCACAGCATCGATCAGTCCCGAAAAACCGATCGTCACATAGTCCGTGATATCCAGATCCAGATTCATATTCAGCATATTGATCGCCTGCTCCGGCCCGCCCTGCGCATAGGCCGTATTACATTTGTTGTAAGAATCGTTGCTCAGATTCAGATAGGTATCCCTGAACACGGAAATCAGTTTAATTTCCTGCGTATCCTGGTTAATACTGGCAATCATAATGGTGTCGCTTCTCGTGCCTCTCCCCAGTTCTCCGTCTCTGGCATCCACGCCGAAAAGTGCAATGTTGCGGTATCCCTTTTTCTTTACCTCCTCTTTCTCTTTCTCCGTCTGCTTCACTTCGGTTGTCTTCTTCTTGACGATTTCTTCGTTAATAACGATGTTTTCCTCGTCAATTTCCTTGTGATTTACCTCGCTTGTCATCGTGACCACTACATACATCACGCCGACAGCGATAGCCAGAACAAAGATTTCCACTATCAGAAGAGGTATGCTGCCTCGAAAGTCCTGCTTTCCCTTGTCCATACTGACTCCTTTGTCAGAACCCATTTCCCCTTTGTACCATAACCGTAAAAATAGAAATAGCCTTGGATATCGTACCACACAAGTGCCGTTAAATCAAGTCTATCGCATCCCGCACGGTTTTAACGCCGATCACCTGAATCCCTTCTTTCACCTTGATCTGCCCCGCATTAACCGCCGGAAGTATGCATGTGGTGAAACCAAGCTTCACCGCCTCCGCCACCCGTTGGGAAGCCTGGGAGACGCCCCTCACTTCCCCGCTCAGACCGATTTCCCCGAAGGCGATGGTTCTGTCGTCGATCGCCCTGTTCTTAAAGCTGGAAGCTGCCGCCATGGCAACACCCAGATCAATGGCCGGCTCTGCGATCCGCATACCGCCCGCCAGATTCACATAGGCGTCACAATCCGACATCTGCAGATTTAAACGCTTTTCCAAAACAGCCATCAGGAGATTTAGCCGGTTTAAGTCCATACCCGTGGCCTGTCTTCTCGGAATACCGAAATTGCTGTGGCAGACAAGGGCCTGAATTTCCAACAGAATGGGCCGGGTTCCCTCCATGGAGCAGGACACCACGGAACCGCTTGCTCCCTCCGGTTTGCCGCTGAGCATGAACTCGGAGGCATTCTTCACCTCCGCAAGTCCCTCCTCTTTCATCTCAAAGACACCGATCTCATTGGTGGAACCGAAGCGGTTCTTGACCCCCCGCAGGATTCGGTAGGAGGCATGTCTGTCTCCCTCGAAGTAGAGTACGGTATCCACCATATGCTCCAAAACCCTCGGCCCGGCCACCGTTCCCTCCTTGGTTACGTGGCCAACAATCAGAATGGAAATGCCCAGCCCCTTGGCAAGCTGCATGAGCACATTTGTGGACTCCCTCACCTGTGAGACACTGCCCGGCGCAGAAGAAATCTCCTCCCGGTACATTGTCTGGATCGAGTCAATGACTGCCACCGCAGGCAATTGTTTCCGGATGGTCTGTTCTACGGTTTCCAGATTCGTCTCGCACAGAAGGAGAAGCTGATCCGAAAACTCGCCAATCCGGTTTGCCCGCATTTTGATCTGCTGCAAAGATTCCTCTCCCGATATATATAGAAGTTTACGGCCGTCAGCCGCCATATGTCTGCACACCTGCAAAAGCAGGGTGGACTTGCCGATACCCGGATCGCCTCCCACCAGCGTGAGCGAGCCGGGCACAAGCCCGCCGCCAAGCACCCTGTCAAGCTCGGCTATATGCGTGGTCATGCGCTCTCCCTCCCGCAGATCCACCTGTTTCAGACTCACCGGCTCTGCAGCTCTTTTCCCGGAAGCGATGCCTCTCACGCCGCCTCCCTTTCCGGCGGCAGCCTCCTCCACCATGGTATTCCATTCCTTGCAGCCCGGACACTGTCCAAGCCATTTGGAGGATTCATAGCCGCAGCTCTGACAAAAAAACGCCGTCGATCTTCCCTTTGCCATATCCTTCCCCTTTCGCGCTCATTAAATCGGGGTTTTAGCTAAACATGACATACATGTCAGCCAAAACCCCGACTCTTCACTAAAACCGCCTACTTGACAATCTTTACTTCCACCGCTCCGACATTTGCAAGTTCCACACTGATACTCAGCTTCCCGCTCAGATTCGTCTTCATCTCGCCCACGTTAGCACCGTTCACAAACACTTTGTAAACCGTGTCCTCCTCAAGTCCCACCGTGATCTGCGCATCCTCGTCACCCTCCACCGTGAAGGTAAGGCCGTTCTCCGTCTCCTCGAAACGGTTCACACTGGTACCCGGCTCTGATTCATAGGCAAACATGCCGTTTTTCTCCAGCTTCGTCAGTTCTTTAAAGGTCTTTACCTTATAAAGATTTCCGCCATGCTCATAATCCTCCAGCTTCGCCTTTGCCGCCAGCTTATGATTGCCAAAGCTGATCATCCTGTCACTCTCCGCGCGCAATAACTCCTCTACTACAGCCATCGCTCTTTCCTCCTAATGTCATAATTATACCTTATTATACCTGCACAGGTTTTACTGTGAAGGTTATTTTCTTATTCTTCAGCCCTACGGATACCTTATCGCCGTTCTTCACCTTTCCGGCCAGAATCTCCTCCGCCAAAGCATCCTCAATCTCCGACTGGATTGCCCGTTTCATGGGTCTTGCCCCCATCTTGACGTCTATATGCTTTTCAATCAGATGCTCCTTCACGGCGGAGCCGACACTCAGCTCAATATCCATCTGCTCCTTGCAGCGCTTTGACAGATTTTTGGAAAGCAGTGTGACAATCGCTTTCATATCCTCCTTATTCAAAGGATGGAATACCATGATCTCATCAATTCTGTTGATAAACTCCGGCTTAAAGAGGCGCTTCACCTCCTCCATAACCTTACCCTTCATCTTATCATAACTCTGCTTCTCCGTCTCGGCCGCGCCGAATCCCAGATTTTTCGGGTCGATGATACGCTGCGCACCGGCATTCGAGGTCATAATCAGAATGGTATTCTTAAAGCTCACTTTCCGCCCTTTGGAGTCGGTAATATGTCCGTCGTCCAGCACCTGCAGAAGCACATTGAACACATCCGGATGTGCCTTCTCGATCTCATCAAAAAGAACAACCGAATACGGATTCCTGCGGATCTTCTCAGAGAGCTGTCCCCCTTCCTCGAATCCCACATAACCCGGAGGCGATCCGATCATCTTGGACACCGAATGCCCCTCCATGTACTCCGACATATCCACCCGGATCAACGCATTTTCCGAGCCGAACATGGCCTCCGCCAGTGCCTTGGAAAGTTCGGTCTTTCCCACACCGGTAGGCCCCAGGAACAGGAAGGAACCGATGGGCCGGTTGGGATCCTGAAGACCCACTCTGCCTCGCCGCATCGCCTTCGCCACCGCCACGACTGCCTCCTCCTGACCGATCACCCGCTTATGGAGAATGGACTCCAGTTTCAGCAGACGCTCACTCTCCTTCTCCGCCAGTTTCTTCACGGGGATCTTCGTCCAGAGCGCCACCACTTCCGCAATCTCGTTCTCCCCCACCACATAGGCACGATTCTGCTCTTCCTGCTCCAGCCGCCTGACTGTGCGTTCATATTTTTTAATACAGTTCTCCTGCTTCTTTTTCAGTTCGGCCGCCTGCGTAAACGCTTCCATGCGGATCGAGCGCTCAATCTGCAGATCAATCTTATCAATCTCCTCCGAAAGCTCCTGCAGCTTGTCGGGCTGCTTCGTCACATGCAGACGCACAGCCGCCGAAGCCTCGTCGATCAGGTCAATCGCCTTATCCGGCAGATTCCTGTCATTGATATAACGGGCCGACAGTGCCACCGCCGCGCTGATTGCCTCCGGAGTGATGGTTACCCGGTGATGTTCCTCATACTTGTGAGCAATGCCCCGCAGAATATTCTCCGTCTCCTCAATCGTAGGCTCCTCCACCGTCACCGGATGGAACCGTCTCTCAAGCGCCGCATCCTTCTCCACATACTTGTGGTACTCCGCAATGGTGGTGGCGCCAATCAGCTGGATTTCGCCCCTTGCAAGGGAGGGTTTTAATATATTGGAAGCGTCGATTGCACCCTCCGCGCCGCCTGCGCCGATAATGGTGTGCATCTCATCCAGAAACAGGATGATATTGCCGTCCTCGATCACTTCTTTGATGACCTTTTTGATCCGCTCCTCAAACTCGCCGCGATACTTGCTGCCTGCCACCATACCCGAAAGATCAAGCGTCAGCAGTCTCTTATTCTGCACCGTAAAGGGAACGTCTCCTGTCACGATTCTCGATGCGAGGCCTTCCACTACCGCCGTCTTGCCGACACCCGGCTCTCCCACCAGACAGGGATTGTTCTTCGTGCGGCGGCTTAAGATCTGCACCACCCTGGTAATCTCCTCCTCCCTGCCGATTACCGGGTCAAGCTTTCCCTCTCTGGCAAGCGCCGTCAGATCTCTGCTGTAATGGTCAAGGGTTGATGTGTTACCCTTTTTCTTATTCTGCTTTCTGACCAAATCTTCTTTATAGAGCGCACCGTCCTCACCCATGGCTACGAGCACATCCACATAAAGCTTCTGCACCGAAATACCCATGGTGTTTAACAGCCTGACCGCGACATTCTCCCCCTCCTTCAAAACCGCCAGCAGAATGTGCTCCGTCCCTGTCTTATCGCTGTGAAATCTATCCGCCTGTCTGTGTGCCTCCTCCAGAATCGCCTGCGCACGTGGAGAATATCCGTCCCGCTCCGCGATCAGCACAGAGGTTTCCGGCACGATCAGATCCTTTATCATTTCTTTCAATCGCATCACGTCCACACCGTTATTCACAAGCACGGTCGCCGCAACGCCTGTATTCTCCCGTAATAGTCCCAACAGGATATGCTCGCTTCCCACATAACTCTGCCGTAAGCTTCTCGCTGCCCTCTCCGCCAGGATCAGCGCTGCCTTCGCCTTATCCGTAAATTGTGGCTGCATCTACTCTCTCATTCCTTTCCCATATTCCTCATAGATCTCGTCTATAAGAGCATGCACTTCTTCTCCGGAAATATTCTTACAGCTTGCCTTTGCCAGGGTGACTAACAGATCCTCCCTGATTTCCTCAATAGCGCGCATCCTGTCGATGTCCACAGCAACCATCACACCCCGTCTGCGGTCCACCTTCACATAACCCTCCTGTTTTAAAACGGTGTAGGCTTTGTTGACCGTGTGCATATTGATGCCGATGGTATCCGCAAGCTGTCTGACAGAGGGGAGCATCTCTCCCTCCTGAAACCGGGAAGAGGCGATTCCCATAATGATCTGATCCCTCAGCTGCATATAAATCGCCTGATCGCTGTTAAAATCTATCTCAATAAACATTCTTATCTCAGATCCTTATCGTCCATATTTAAAAACTCAAATTCAAACTCGTCATCGTCCAGAAGGAAATTCTTAGCTTTGCGCGTCCTCGCAGGTCTGACAGCTTCCTGCACATCCGGCTCTTCCCGATAAGTTACTTCCCGTTCCCGCCGCCTGCGCTCCTGCCTGTCCGCTCCGGCTTCCGGCTCTTCCCTTCTGCGGGGTCTGCGCTCTTCTTCCGCCACAACTCTGCGCCCTGGCTCTCTCTCTCTCTCCGCCGCCCGTCTCGCTGACGGACGCTCATCGGGTGTTTCCTCCTCCTCGTCGTCCTCATAATCCTCATAGTATGCATCACGCAGCTTAAATGCCATAATAACCGTCACGATCACAAAGATCACCAGAAGCACGGCCAGTACCACGATCACAATCCGCTGCTTCACCATGGATTTCGTCTCATCCCCGTCATCCAGCGACTGGGAATAGGAAGATTCCAGAAGAGGTACAAGCTTCTGCTTCTGTCCTGTCACATTATCATAAATATACCATGCCTCCTCCCCTTCAGAGGTGGTCTCGATTTTCAGTTCATAGTCATTTTTCGGTGCAGCCTCCGGCTCTTCTTCCGGCTCTTCTTCCGGCTCTTCCTCCGGCTCCTCCTCCACGGGAAGCATCTCTCCCAGATCTAACAGATCGGAGCGGATATAGCCTGTTTTCTCCGAACCGTTTGATCCTGTAAAGGTAACAAAATACCACGTCTTACTGTCGCTGCCTTCAGATTTGCCGCTCACCACCACCTGTGTGCCGGGCGTCAGGGAATCCACCGGATTGTTCGACGTGGAAGGATCGGGACGCACCTTCGCCTGCACCTTGGTGCTTGCATATTGAAGATCCATCCCTTCCTGGGCTTCCACCTGTGCGCCGCCGCCCGTGCCGCCGGAAGATGACGGTTCCTGGGATCCGCCATCTCCGGCCTCCAGTGACTGTGTCGTCTGACTTTCCGTCGCCACAGTGACCGTTGGAATATCCCCATCGCCCTTTTTCTCAATCATATCAGCGCGCACATAGCCCATCGTGTTCGAGTCCACATACACCTGATACCAGGTGATACCGGAGACATCTACCTTACCCCGGATACTGATTTCCTTGCCGACAGTGGAGCTCCCGATCACCTGGCTCTCCTGATCAGGCTGTTTTCTGATATTGACCGAATTGGGCAATACGGTGCCTGTGGCCTCCGCCAGACTCACCATCGGATTACACCACGCAAGAAGAACTGCCGCACCGAAAATGGCGGCTGCCCTCCATACATGTCTCTGTCCCCCTCTTACCCGTTCGCTCTTTCGTATCTTCATTCTGTTCTCCCCTATCAGTCCTTTGTCAGTTTTTACTGTTCTCTTGTGAAACGCTTGGAACCGTCCTCGCCCTTGCGCCGCTCTGTGCTGTAGCCAAACGTATCGCCATGGTGCCTTGCTTTTCTTGCCATCTCCTCCAGATCATGGTGATAATTCATCTCACACTTGGGACAATATTTGCCGCTGCGGATCGTTGCCCCGCAAATCTCACATTTTAAGAAAATGGCTGAGTTCTGCGCGATCTCCAGCTTTCCCTCCTTAAGCATATCCCTTATGGATTTTTGCGCTACCCCGGTAGCCTTGGCCGTCTGTGCCGCATTGGCTCCCATATGCATTTCGACGTAATTGCGCACCTTTCCGTAATCGTCATAATCCCGGGCGCCGCACTTCTCGCACTGGTACTCTCCCAGTCCCTTAAAGACCATAACTGCCCCGCATTCGGCACAGTAAGTGGGTCTGTTATAGGTATTGATCTCGCTAAACTCCTTTTTGAGCATCTCGATTCTTTCTTCTCTGCTCATAACTTCACTCCCTTTTACGCTTCTTCTATCACCTTGTTCTGCTTCCGTTGATACTTCTTCGTCTATGCCTCGTCAATCGCCCTGCCGATATCATGTCTCATATACTGGCGGTCGAAGTGCACCCACTCCGTCGCCGCGTAGGCATTCGCCCGCGCCTCCTTCAGAGTCGCTCCCTTTGCCGTGATGCCAAGCACTCTGCCGCCGTTTGTGACTATCTTATTATCTTTCAACGCCGTTCCCGCATGGAAACAGTAGTACCCGTCCTTCTCATCAAAGTTGTTAAGCCCTGTAATCTCAAAACCTTTCTCGTAGGAAACGGGATATCCTTCCGACGCCAGAATCACGCATACCGCCGCATTGTCCTCAAAAGAGAGATCTATCTGGTCAAGCGTGCCGTCAATACACGCCTCCACCACATCGATCATATCGTTTTTCATCCGGGGAAGCACAACCTGGGCCTCCGGATCACCGAAACGCGCATTATACTCCAGCACCTTCGGTCCGTCCTGAGTCAGCATCAGGCCAAAGAAGATGACCCCCTTGAATGGTCTGCCCTCCGCAGCCATGGCGTCCACGGTCGCCTGATAAATGTGCTCACGGCAGAACGCATCCACCTCTTCCGTATAGAAAGGACTGGGCGAAAATGTACCCATACCGCCTGTGTTCAGTCCCTGGTCACCGTCCATCGCCCGCTTATGATCCTGCGCGGAGGACATGATTTTTATCGTCTTCCCGTCCACAAAGGAGAGCACGGAAACCTCCCGTCCCGTCATAAACTCTTCGATCACCATGCGGTTGCCCGCCGAACCGAACTTTTTATCCTCCATGATGGTGCGCACGCCTTCCTTCGCCTCATCAAGCGTCTCACAGATCAGCACGCCCTTACCGAGCGCAAGACCGTCCGCCTTCAATACCACCGGCATTTTCGCTGTCTCCAGATAGGCAAGTGCTTTCTGCGGATCGTCAAAATTCTCGTAGGCCGCCGTGGGAATCTTATATTTTTTCATCAGATCCTTGGAGAACGCCTTGCTGCCCTCCAGAACTGCCGCATTTTTCCGGGGACCGAACACCCTGAGACCCGCCGCCTCCATCTCATCCACCAGACCGCCAACTAACGGGTCGTCCATGCCTACAATCGTCAGATCAATGGCTTTCTCTTTGGCAAAAGCCACAAGCTTATCAAACTCCATGGCTCCGATGGACACGCATTCCGCAATCTGCCCGATTCCCGCATTGCCGGGCGCACAGTAAATTTTGTCAGCTCTGGGGCTCTTCGCCACAGCCATCGCTATCGCATGTTCCCTGCCGCCGCTTCCCACGATCAAAATTTTCATTTTTCCTTTCCTTTCACATCTTCCATGATGCGGAGATTGTCCGCATTGTTATTCCACTACCGTCACCCGGCCGTTTTCCACTTTTACCTGACCCGCCGCGATGAGATTGATACACCATGGCAGAAGCACCCATTCGGCCTCCTCCATCACTCTTCTCTGTAATGTTTCGGGCGTATCGTCCTCGTGCACCTTTACCGCCTTCTGTTTGATGATCGGGCCGGTATCCATCCCCTCATCCACAAAATGTACCGTTGCACCTGTTATTTTCACACCGCGCTTAAGCGCTTCCTCGTGCACCCGCAGTCCGTAATAACCTGTTCCGCAGAAAGCAGGAATCAGGGAAGGATGCACATTGACTATCCTGTTTTCATATTTTCTGATCAGCTCTGCCGGCACCTTTACCATAAAGCCCGCCAGCACAATCAGATCCGGCTCAGCCTCCTCCACGCAGCGGATTAAAGCCGCCTCAAACTGCTGCCTGTCCCCGTAATCCTTCGGTGACACACACACGCTCTCAATCCCCGCCGTCTTCGCTCTCTCAAGAGCGCGGGCATCGGGATTGTTGCTCACCACACGGACAATCTCCGTATGAAAGATGGCTCCCTGCGCGATGCCGTCAATAATTGCCTGCAAGTTTGTGCCTCCTCCGGACACACATACCACTACTCTAAGCATACTTATCCTCCAATCGCAACTCCCCATCCCCTTCTTATGACAGCTCAGCCCACACCCATTCACCAAACGTGCTCCCGGCACGGCTGAGCCATTTATAAAATCACTACCTCATGATTTCCCGGCACGGCTTCCCCTACTGCCCATGCCTTCTCACCAGCCGCTTTCAAAGCCGCGATGGTCTGATCCGCATCTGCGGCATCCACTGCCAGCACCATGCCGAGTCCCATGTTGTAGGTATTGTACATCATCTTCTCTTCCAGATTCCCTGTCTTCTGCAGGAGCGCAAAAACAGGCGGCATCTCAAAGCTGCCCTTCTCCACCCTGGCCCCGATGCCATCCGGCAGCATTCTCGGAATATTCTCATAGAAGCCGCCGCCTGTAATATGACTGCAGCCCTTTACGGTAACGCCCGCCTTTTTGACCTCCCGAAGCGCCTTCACATAAATTTTCGTGGGCGTAAGCAATGTCTCCCCCAGCGTCGCGCCAAGCTCCTCATGATACACGCTGAGCGTCTCCTTCTTTACGTCAAACACCTTTCTGACGAGGGAAAATCCGTTACTGTGCACGCCGGAAGACGCAATGCCGACCAGCACGTCACCGGGTCTGATGTCCGCCCCCGTGATCAGCTCCTTCTCCTCGGCAACACCCACCGCAAAACCGGCAAGATCATACTCATCCTCCGGCATCAGTCCCGGATGCTCCGCCGTCTCACCGCCGACCAGAGCCGCTCCCGCCTGCTTACAGCCCTCGGCAACACCCTTCACGATCGCAGCGATCTTCTCGGGATAATTTTTCCCGCATGCTATGTAATCTAAGAAAAACAGCGGTTCCGCACCCGCGCACACCACGTCATTGACACACATGGCGACGCAGTCGATTCCCACGGTGTCATGCTGATCCATCAGATAGGCAAGCTGTATCTTCGTGCCCACACCGTCCGTACCCGACAGAAGCACTGGCTTTTCCATATCCTTAATTTTCTCAAGCGAAAAAGCGCCGGAAAATCCGCCGATCCCGCCTAATACCTCCGGCCGCATCGTTCCCTTCACATACTGCTTCATCAGTTCCACGGAACGGTAACCCGCCTCGATATCCACACCCGCTGTCTTATAATCCATTTTTTCCTCCTTAATGCCTGCCCTATGCTTTCAGATAAGTCTTATACCCAACCTCTTGCAGCTTTGCGTCCTTCTCCTGCACGCTCTCCTTCAGGCTCTCCGAATAGTTCTTTAACCGTTCTAAAAGCGCCCCGTCCGAGACCGCCAGAATCTTCGCTGCCAGAATCCCGGCGTTCTGCCCGCCGTTTATCGCAACCGTAGCCACCGGAATGCCTGAAGGCATCTGTACAATAGAATAGAGGGAATCCACCCCGCCCAGATCGGAAGTTTTCATGGGCACGCCAATCACCGGCATGGGAAAAATTGCCGCACACATGCCCGGCAGATGCGCCGCCTTTCCGGCTCCCGCGATAATCACCTTAAAACCCTTCGCCTCTGCGCCCTTCGCATACTCGAAAAACACGTCCGGTTCCCTGTGGGCGGAAATAATCGTCATTTCATAGGAAACACCAAGTTCCTCCAAAAGTTCCGCCGCCTTCGCCATAACGGGCATATCCGAATCACTGCCCATCACGATGCCTACCTGTGCCATCCGCATTTACCTCCTAAACCACAACATCTTGTATCAAAACAAAGTTTCTTACTCTACAGTGTACTAGATTTCCCCCGATTGCGCAACCCATTTTCTCACCAGTGCAGGCAGAGCACCGTTCTGCTTCCCGAAGTTCGCGCCATTTCCATCAGCGCAGCGCCTTATTCAGCTCCTCACATCCCGGCAGCACAAATTGACCATTCTGGATAATCACATATTTTTCTCCCGATTCGGTCAACACTGAAAGCTCCCCAAGCTCATCATACGGGATCGTAATATCCGTGTGGCACTGGAAATATGCCTTGCTGACATCTGTGTCACGTAAAGCTGACACTTCATTCTCTTTGGCCACAATCTCCTTCCCGTCCGGATTGTAGCTTCTCACTTCCTCCTCATGGGAATAACAGGTATCCCCCAGTGCAAAGTGTGGTCCCGTCTTTTCCGCAATCAGAATCGGCAGTTTATCCTCGATTCCGTATTTTCTCGCCACACAGAACGCCGTCGTGTTCGTGCCGATGGCAAACTCTCCAAGCGGGAGTTTTTCATGATGATGGAACACATTGTCTCTGATATACTTGCGATTGTCCTCCTCCCCCGCGAAGTTGCCGCAGCCATAGTCCGTCACGAAACCGTCTTTAAAATGAAGCCGCAGATCCCGGTACTCCAGCTCATGCAGGAACACCTGCGGCACATGCAGCAGTCCTTCCGTACCTGCCAGCTGTGGCGAAGTAAACACCTCTCCCACAGGGATATTGACATCCGCCACACAGTTTTCAAAATTGGTCTGGGTCCGGGGATCATCCAGCTTGTGAAGCTGCACCTTTATGTCCGTCTCATTCCCGTTCATGCCTTTGACCAGTACGGTCGAACCCTTGTCCAGCACATCTATGATCTTCTGCTGGATATCCCGGTAAAGCATGTAATCCAACGTATTGATGCGCACCACATCGTCGAAAATTTCCTCGTACCGCTCCCCGATCTGCGGCACAGGGAAAGCGATAATCGTAAAACTGTGCTCCTCGCCTTTGATATACTCATTCTGGATATCGGCTATCTTTCCCGCGTTGGAAACCGAAAGCTTCTGCTGTTTTTCACTCAGACGGCATGCCGTTTCCTTGTTTTCCGGCACGAAAGGGATCTCCCCGAAGCTCTCCACCACCGCCGGTCCGCCGTAAAGGGCCGCCAGTTCCTTCTGCCGTTCGAAGACATTGCGCACGGCTTCTACTCTTCTCTCCGCCAGCGCCCCGTCCAGAAAGAGCGCCATATCCTCCTTATGGTCATAGTCGTACTGTTTATTGGGGTTCGCGCCGCAATAACCGTTTTTGTTCACACTCCTGCCCTGAAAGATATTTGTTCCCGCCCGGCAGAAGGTCGACTGCAGACCGATTTGGTCAAAATTCTGCACCGCCTGTCTGATAACCCGCTCAAATCCGAGGAAATAGCGGATTGTCACCGTTTCTTTGATGGAGATGTCCTTGTTGGTCACCTCAAACCCGATGCGGTAGCCCTCCGTGTAAGTATCCGCCATCAGCTTTATTTTTTCCGGGGACATCCCGTTCAGATGCGCTGCCGTCTTCCGTTCGTTCTCCGTGACATACTCCCCGAAATAATAGAGGTAGCGCAGATCCGACAGATCGCTCTCCATAATGATACGGTGGGCAAAATCCCGGTCCGCGTCCAGAAGTGTCATGCTCTTTTCCTCAAACTCCGCCTCGTAGTAATCGCTCACATACCAGTAAAGGCGCTCCCGCAGCTCCTCTGCGTCCGGTTCCCTCTCCTCTTGCGCCGCGCAGACAAAAAGCTGGTAGACCTCCAGCAGAAGCTCTGCCTTGACTGTCAAGGACGCGCGGTTCTGCTCATATGCCGCCGGAATCATGGCACGCAGTTCCGTGTATAAAAAGGACAGACATTGTCCAATTGACTTACCCAGTCGATCCGTCGCATAGTCTGGATTTGCATAGCTCTCCCCGTAGTTCTCCGGCAGAATATCCGCATAGAGCGCGTGATTATGCTCTTTCAGCTCCTCCAGCCCCATCCGTCTGAGCGTTCCGTCCTCCACCAGCGTGTACGTCTGATCCATCAGCGAAACAAACTTCGCCATCTGCCAAAAATAATCCCGGTAAGCTTCCCCACAGATTGACTCACCCGGTATTTCTCTAATCCTCGCCATGGCAAGCCCACAGCGTTCCGCAATTAACTCTTCCTGTCGCATAATTACCTCCCTTTTATCAGGCGTACGCCCCCGCATACAAAATCACGCTGAGCGCCGCAAGCACCAGTACATTTAATACGATTCCCAGATAGCTGAAAAAATAAAACTTATCTCTGTCAGATTTGGACATGACCCCCAGCACAATGCCAACAAAAGCAAAGATCATCGTCAAAAACGCCACTGCCCCGTACTGCAGCGGCACATCTCCCGCCTTTGTATAGCTGTCTGCAATGACGTAAACCAAAGATGCCAGGGAAATCACACCCAGAATCGTAGCCATAATCCCTTTCAGCGTATGCTCTTTATTGGTAAACATGTAACCGTTTTTCTTCACCCTGTGTCCGCCTCCCGTATAACGAAGAAGGGCATCTTCGTTCTCGCCGAAAACACCCTCTTTTCTTTAAAATAATATCTTATTTCTTCCCGCCAGAAGCTTCGCGCCGCTGATGACCAAGAGCACGCCCCCGGCTATGCCTACCACCATGATCACCACGCCGAATGCGAGGTTTAAGGCTCCTGCCCCGCCCATGATCTTATAGGTTCTTTCTTCCATAATCTGTCACCGCTCCTTTCACAGAGTGTCGCACGACAGCGACAATCCAGGGAATGTTTCGCATTCCCCATAATGGTTTACATCACTATCTTACCCCGTAAGTTTCATAGTAAGCGTCAATCCGCCCCTTTATGTCATCGTCAATATAAATTTCACCGTCAACAGGCTTATTGTAAAGGCATGCCACCACTTCCTCCATGGTGACAATCGCGCCCGTCTCAAATCCATACTTCTCCTTGATCTCATCAAGCGCGCTCTTATCGCTGGAAAGTCCCTTTTCCATTCGGTTTAAGGACACCATCAGCCCTTGAATGGAAACATCCGCCTGCGCCTTGATGATGGGGAATGTCTCCTCAATGGATTTCCCGGATGTGGTCACATCCTCTATGATGACCACCCTGTCGCCGTCTTTCAGTTTGGAGCCAAGCAGAATCCCGGTGTCGCCGTGATCCTTCACCTCTTTCCTGTTGGAGCAGTAGCGAATCTCCTTTCCGTAAAGCTCACTGATCGCCATGGTCGTGGCCACTGTCAGAGGAATGCCCTTGTAAGCCGGTCCGAACAGCACGTCAAAATCCAATCCGTACTTGTCATGAATCGCTTTCGCATAATATTCTCCCAGCTTTCTCAACTGCGCTCCCGTCACATAGGCACCTGCATTCATAAAAAACGGGGATTTCCTGCCGCTCTTTAAGGTAAAATCTCCAAACTGCAATACCCGGCTCTCTATCATAAAGCCGATAAATTCCTGCTTGTACTGTTCCATTGTTTTATCCTCATCTTCCTCTGCCGGCACTTGCCTTATGTTTGATATTTGGAAATATCTCTTACACAACCCACTGTACCATATATCGAGGCTGTTTTCAATGCGCAATTCGCCGCCTGGGATTCTGTTCATTCATACAACAAAATATTAAAGTACGGACATTCTGGTTCTGTCTCCACCACCACACCCCCCTTTTCCCCTGATCTTAAACCTGACCGTCTTCACACCCCCGCAGTCATTCCTGCCTTTTATGGTAACTGTCGCATTCTCCTTGTTGATATTGTTCGTATATCCCGTAATTTCATAATTATCGCTGCTTAACGCCTTCCCGTTCAGCTTCACCTGCATCTCTTTGTCTGGTCTGGGTTCCTCTTACTGCGTAACAATATGATAATCCCCATCGGCAATCGTGCGGATGAAAGGACCAGTCAGTTCAGCGCCGTCGTAAGCGTATTCCCGCTTTTTCCTATTACAATAGCCGAATGATCAATACTGAGGCGCACGTAATCCCCTATTGCAATGTAAATATTGCAATTATATTCCACAAAACTATTAAAACCAATAAAATGCAACTTATTTATTACAAACCATCAAGGTGATTGTTTATGGCTCAAAAACTGAAACAAGACATACACTTTGGCAATAATATCCTTAGACTTCACAAACAGGCTCATTTAACACAGGAACAGGTTACCACGCATTTGCAGCTACAAGGAATCGAGATTTCCCGCAGCAGTTACAACGCCTTTTTTAAAAATCTAACCCTGTCGGTATCATTTTTACCTCAAGCTAAAAAGTGTAAAGCCCTGAACCATTCATCAGGCTTTACACTTTTATACGATTCAACAGTTGCGGTTCTGTTTTAATTCGTTTCTATAAGCGACGGATTCTGATAAAGCTTCCGCTCAATACATTTCTTCTCAAATGCGAGCTGCTGCTTTATTTTTTCATAACCGCCATCATTATCTGCCATTTCCAGTCTTTCTAACAAATCTAACTGATCTAAAAGATTCACATTCAGTTCTTTTTCACACGGTACATTATCACCTGCTCCTATCATATGACTCATATCGGCCTTACAAATTTATTATAGCTGTTCTGCCGGGACATGTAAGGCCTGTTCCATTACCTTGAGCTGCTTTTAGACGTAACTGCCAATTATTAAATGTATTCGGTGTTAACCTAACCAGCAGCGACGCAATCCGCCTTTTCTTCTCTCACCCCACCTCTCTCCTGAGCCGCAGCAGAATCCTTTTCTCCATCCGGCTGACCTGCACCTGGCTGATCCCAAGGCTCCTGGCCACCTCCACCTGCGTCTTGTCCTGAAAATACCGCATCTGGATGAGCTGCCTTTCCGTATCCGAGAGCATTCCCATGAGCTGTTCCAGCAACATATGATTCAAAATTTTTTCTTTCTCCACGTCCTCGCTTGCCCGGTTCAGTCCTGCGGTGCATCCCGTGCCTTCTCCCACTACCTGATCCACCAGATAAATTTCATTGCCATCGGACTGGTAGACGGACTTGTAAATGGACTCCACCTCCACGTTGGCATCCAGGGCCATCACAATATCCTCTATTTCCAGCTCTGTCTCCGCAGACAGTTCCTGCAAGGTCGCATCCCGGCCGTAAAGCTGGGACAGCCGCTCCGCCGCCTGCTTGATCTTCCAGCCGTTTTCTTTCAAAGTACGGCTCACCTTCACCATGCCGTCATCCCTCAGAAACCGTTTGATCTCGCCCTGTATCATGGGCACCGCGTAGGTGGAAAAACGCACCCCGAAGTTCAGGTCAAACTTGTCGATCGCTTTAATCAGACCGATGCATCCGATCTGGAACAGATCTTCCACATCATACCCCCTGCCCGTGAAACGCTTGACTATGTGCCGCACAAGCCCCAGGTTTTCTTCTATCAGTACTTCTCTCGCCGCCTTATCTCCTGCCTGTGATCGTTCGATTAATACGGCAGTTTCCTCCATAGGCTACTCCTCACTGACGATCCAGCCGCCAAGTCCGATCTTTTTATACATGCGCACGGTAGTTCCAAGCTCCGGCTCAGAAAAGACTTCCAGCTCATCCATAAAAGCTTCCATAAAGGCAAATCCCATGCCGGAGCGCTCCCACTCCGGCCGGGTCGTAAAGAGCGGTTCCATCGCGCGGTTCACGTCCTCCATGCCCACGCCCCGGTCAACAACTTCCACCTCCAGAATACTGCCCCGCAGCTCACAGTTCATCTGCACCCTGTCCGTCACACGCCCTCTGTTTCCGTAACCGTGTATGATCGCGTTGGTCACCGCCTCCGACACCGCCGTCTTCACATCGGAAAGCTCCTCAAGCGTTGGATTTAAGGGGGCGATAAATGCTGACACCGCCATCCTCGCAAAAGCTTCATTGTCCGATACCGCCGCAAATTCCAGGCGCATTTCATTGGTCACCAGCCTGTAATCTTTCTTTTCCGTAACCTCTATCATGTCTTCCTCCTTTTCTTGGCACTCCTCTTATTTCGAGTCTATGGCAGACAGCGCGCAGACACAAAGCCTGCGGCTGCACAGTTTACTTTTCAACCAGTTCCACAATATTTTCAAGCCCGGACAGAAGAAGCAGACGCCTGATTCTGCTGCCCGCATTCACCGCATAAACCTTCCCCCCAAAGCAGGAAATCTTTCGGTAACGTCCCAGAATAACCCCCACGCCCGAGCTGTCCATAAAGGTTGTCCTCTCGAAATCAAAAACCACATTCCCCACCTGCTTCGAGACAATATACCTGTCCGCTCTTTTACTTATGTCAACCGATTGATGATGATCGACCTCTGCCGGCATCCTTATCATTAGATAATTGTCAATTACTTTATAGTCTTCATCCATATTATGTAAACCCTCCTTTTCGCAATCTATCTGTCTCTGCTTTTTGCGCGTATAAGCAGGCTCGAAATGCTCCGCATTTCTCACTCGCGTTGCTCGTCATAAGCCGTCATAGCCTGTCACGCATGCAAGCATGCTGCCCGGCTTTGACGTCTTCTGACTCTGCTTATACGCGCAAAAAAAGAACATGATGTTTCCATCACGTTCTCTTTCGTATCTTTTTTTATGTTTTCTTCCGTGTTCTGCGGATGCTGCGCCTTACTCCTCCGCGCCCTCGATCTCCGCCAGAAATCCCGCTGACTTGTCAGCCTTCTCCGTGTTGGGGAACAGCTCGATGACCTGCCGGTAGATTTCCGCCGCTTTTTGCTTCTCTCCCATACGGTAGTATGAGTTGCCCAGATCAAAGAGCGCCTGCCCGTTGGTGGCATCATACTGGAACGCCTTTGCCAGATTCGGAATGGCATCCGCATAGTTCCCTGCCCAGAACGCCGCATGTCCGTCCTCGTCGTAGGACTCTGCAATCTTCGGCCCGATCAGTGCCAGCAGCGTATTGTAAAGGGTGTCAAAGGCCTCCGAGCTCTCATGCTCTTCCTCCTGCGTCCGCTCTGCCTCGATCTCCGTCAGATAATCTGCAACCGCAATGACATCATCTGGATTCGTCAGATATGCGCCGGCCGCTTTCATCAGGCTTTCCACAGATTTAAGCGTGCCGTCCTTCCCCATATACGCTGCCAGATCCTGCTGCAATGTCTCATTCTGCGCCTGCAGCTCCCCGAGCTGCTGCTGCAGTTCATCTATGGTAGCCGTCTTTGCGTCGGACTGCTCGCTGACCTTGCGCAGATCCTCGTCTATGCCTGCCCTGGCTGTCTGTATTCTGGCCGGCAGAATCAGGAAAAAAGCGATAGCGATACCGATGGCCAGACCGATTCCCAGATTCAGCAGGGAAGTAACGCCCCTGCCCTCCTTCATATTCACCGGCTGGATAATCGTCTCGTTGCCGCTCTGGTACTTGACAATCTCCTCCGACTTCTTTTTCTTAGAAGAATTTTTCACGCCCTCCTCGGGAAGCAGCATCTCATCCACTTCCTTCAGATAGCGGAGCGTAGCTGTATTGTTTGTGTCAATCTCCAGACATTTGCCCAGCTCTTTCTTCGCCCGTTCCCACTCCTCGCTGTTGATGTACAAAAGCGCCAGAAGCTGGTGTGCCCGGATAAATTTCGGATTTAAGGACAGCACCTTCTTTAACTGGATCACCGCCAGATCCAGGCTTTCCTGATTACAGTAAGTGAGTGCCTGATTGTACTTTTTGATCGTCTGATTGATGGTATCCAGACGGTTCTGGTTCGTCTGGATCATATTGATATAATCGTCCGCAATGTTTTTCTTCGGACGCATATTCTTACTGATAACCCACTCGCTTAAGGCCGCCACCACCTCGCCGGTCTCAAAATAAACCAACCCGAGAAGGTTTCTGGCCTCCACATTATTCTTGTTAAATTTAAGGCTCTGCCGCAAACTTGTAATCGCACCCGTCAGATCCCTGACGCCGGCCCGCTCCAGTCCGTCGTTGTAGAAACGGTTGGATATATATATGATCCTCTTGTAAAGGGCTACATCGGCACCACAGTTCGTGCAAAAATCATGTTCAGACAGCGTACAGCCACACTGATAACAGTTCATCTATGCCAATCCCCTATTCTCCTGCTTTCTTCGATTCCTTCACGATCTTCACCATCAGATCCGCCATATCCGTCAGATCCTGATTGTAGATCGCTTCCTCTGCGTCCTCCACTTCCAGACTGGGGTGGAACTTTTTCAGTTCCTCTTCAAAATTAATCATTATCGAATCTCCTCAAAAGGGCTTTTACCTCGCCCGCCAAATATAATGAACCGACAATATACACCTCATCCCCGTCATTTTTGTGTGCAAACAGCTCCGAAAGCGCTATATCAAGTGTTTCGTAAGCTTTTATGTCAAATCCGGTATATTGTCCGAAACAATCCGTAAGCTGTGCAAGTGGAAGCGCCCGCTCTCCCTGTAAAGGCACAAGACATATCTCGTCAAAAAGATCTGCCTGTGCAAGCAGCGCTGCCGCCTGTGTGTATTGCTTGTCCCGCACCGTGGAATAGAGAAGCCTTCTTTTTCCGGCACAGGCATGCTGTTTTACCGTCTCCAGAAAGGCTCTGATCCCGTCCGCATTATGGGCGCCGTCCAGATATACCGACGGCAGGATTTCCTCCATTCTGCCTTCCCAGACCATCTCCCTGATCCCGTCCTGCAGCGCGGAAACCGTGATCCGCCTGTCATCCAGAAGCGCCAGGGCACTTGCGGCAAGAGCCGCGTTTTCCACCTGATAAAGTGCAGAAGTAGACACAGTAAAACCAATATAATCATAATAGTGTAAATGAAGAGAAAAATCAATCGTTTTATGCCTAATCTTCATTTCTTTTATCGCATCTTTCCCTATCGGAAAGGTTTTTGCCCCGATTTTCTCCGCACACGCCTCCATGACGCTGGTCACTTCCTCCAGTCTGTCCGGGTATACCACAAACACGCCTGGACGCATGATTCCCGCTTTCTCCCCGGCAATCTCAGACAGCGTCTCTCCCAGATACTCCATGTGGTCGTAACCGATGGACGTTATGATGCACAGCTTCTTTTCCTCCACCACGTTCGTGGCGTCAAGCCGGCCTCCAAGACCCGTCTCCAAAACCGCATACTCCACGCCATATTTCTCAAAAAGCACCATTGCCATAAAAAACAACAGTTCAAAAAAGGTGGGATGGCTGGCGGCCGGCAACCCTTTCACACCCTCCATCACCATACCAAAGGCGTACAAAAAATCTGCCTCGGACACTATCGTCCCGTTGATCACAAACCGCTCCCTCATGCTCACAAGATGAGGCGAGGTAAACATACCGCAGGAGATGCCCGCCTTTCCCAGGACAGAAGACAAATAAGCACAAACGGAGCCCTTTCCGTTTGTGCCTGCTATGTGTAAGATCTTGCTTTTCTTCGCCGGATATCCGAGACGTTCCCAGAAACGCGCGGTATCCTCCCTGCTGTTTTTTGTCGTAAATTTAGGGGTGGCGTTGATATAATCCACCGCCGCCCCGTAAGTATCAAAGGATTGTTCCATTTTGGTCTCCACGTTCTGCCTGTCAGAATCAGTTGTGTATGATCACCGTTCCCTCGATCACACCCTTCTCGGCAGCATACTTCATATAGCAGGTGTTCCGGTCAAGCGTCATCTGCTCGGCATTGATGCCCACCACCACATTGCGGTATATATTGCCATCTATCTTAATGTAAGAATCCCTGCCCACCTCCATGGTAGTCTCCAGTTCTTCTCTCTCGTGGGCTATCTTATCGAGCTCCACAAAGTATTCATCCTTCAAGTGGTTCCACTCCAGAAGACTCGCCTCTGTACTCCCCGAAGTGTTCGCGCCTCTCATTCGTTTCTCGCGCAACGCCTCCGTCATGGTGTCCACCAGCTTGGAAAGCTTCTCCTTGATCTCCGCTTCCTTCCGCCTTGCCTCCAAAAGTCTGTCAAAGGACTCCGGTGCATAGCCAGAGTGCAGAATGGTCTTCAGCTCCACATCATTTCCCGCAGTCATCGCCTCTATGCCCTTAAGTGCATGGACGTAACCGCCGATGATCGCCCCTCTCTTGCCTATGGTAATCACCTTATCCTTTGCAGCTACTTTCGCATTCAGAATGACATTTGCCTGTACCAGTCCGCCCGCATCCACTGTCGTGTTTTCGATAAACTCCGCAAAAACATTTCCTCTTGCAGAAATCTTGCCACCGCCCTGAATGCCGCGCGTAAGCATCACATCACCGCCGGCAAACAAAGATGCTGCACCCGTAGTACCGTGAACCTCAATGTTTCGCCCGGCACGGATGATGATGCCGCCCTCCACATTGCCATTGATAATAATGTCACCGAAAAATTCAATTTTACCGATAATCGCATCCACATCGCCCATGATTTCATGCACGTTCTGAATGTCTATCTTGCCGTCCTTAACCTCGATCTTACCGTCGCTCTGCGCATAGTAAACACCGTTTTCCCTGGTGATGCCCTTTCCTCTCATAGGCGGCAGATCCCTCACCGGATCAGCCTTCATCTCCCCGCCGACAACCGTATAGCCGTCCACCCCCTGCTCCGCATAGTGATAGATCGCTACCTTATCGCCTTTATGCACGTTCTGGAGGGCGCTCATACTGGAATAATCCACCGAGCCGTCCTCCTTTACCTTCGGGCCGACATGTTCTTCCGGCGCGAAAAGATACTCGAAATACCCATCCGTTCCGGGTTTCTTCTCCGCTCCTTTCGCTACCAGAATTTCTCTGTCATACACCTTTTTTTTCACCATGGCCGACAGATTGGAGCTGTGATACCCTTTGATCACACCGTTTAACTCCAGATAATTCTCCAGATCACGCTTCGTATATGTCTGTCCCTCTGCCGGCGGTGAGAGGTAAAGCCACGCCGCCATCTCGTCCTCGTCGATCCGCAGATAAGTGCCTTCTGCCAGCTTCGACTCCGTTGGAGGTATTCTCGTCTCAACCGCCACTGCCGTTTCCGCCGCCATTTTGGGTTCAGCCTTGGTTTCCACCGCCGCCGCTGCCGGCCGTCCGGCTGGTGCCTGCTGAACCGCCGCAGGATCCAGTCCCTTTGCCCTCGCCATTGCTGCTTTCAGTTTATTAAGCTGTTCCGAGGACAGATTCACCTCCGCCACGTGACTCACCTCCTTTCTCTATTTCTATGAATCGCACGTCATATGTTCCCAAACTACTATTCTTACATATACCTTACACCAATTTCGCCTACTTTTCCAGTGGTTATTTATTAAATTTTTCACTGGTTCAGCCCACGCCCTTCGCAAACCGCAGTTACATAAGCTGCGAGAGCCGCTCTTCCACCTGTGCCTTCATCTGCGCATATTTTTCAAGCTTTGCGCGCTCCTCGTCCACTTTCTGTTTCGGCGCTTTGGACATGAATTTCTCGTTGCCGAGCATCCCCTGCACTCTGGCAAGCTCTCCTTCCAGCCGCTTCTGTTCCTTTTTCAGCCGCTCGATCTCCTGGGCGATATCCACCAGCTCCTCGAAAGGAATATAAACCGCCGCGTTCGGGATCACCACGGAAACAGCACTGTCGTCGATGCCGCTCTTGTCAGCCTGGACGGTCAGCTCGGACGCCGCCGCAAGCGAGGTGAAGAACTGCCTGCCCTCCTCAAAGATCTGACGCACGCCCTCGTTCTCGCTGACCACATAGACAGCCGCTTTTCTGCCTGGCGTCACGTTCATCTCCGTTCTCACGTTGCGGATACCACGCACCGCCTCTTTCATCAGTCCGATGGCATTTTCCTCTTTTGTAAACTGTCTGTCTTCACGGAAGAGAGGCCATTCAGATACCATGATAGATTCCTCTTTCGTCTGCAGCGTGCAGAAGATCTCCTCCGTGATGAAAGGCATATACGGATGCAGCAGTTTCAATGCATCAATCAATACATTCTGCAGTGTCCAGAGCGCAGCCCGCTTTCCTTCCTCCTCGCCAGTCTCCGTGCTGTAAAGACGGGGCTTCACCATCTCGATATACCAGTCACAGAACTCATCCCAGATAAAGTCATAAACCTTCTGCACCGCAATGCCCAGCTCGAAGCTGTCCATATTGTCCGTCACATCTTTCACAAGCGTATTCAGTTTCGAGAGAATCCACTTGTCCACCGGGTACAGGCTTTCCCTGATCCCTTCATAGGAAGTTTCCCAGCCGCGTTTCCCGGTCTTCTCCTCCTCCTGATCCATGTTCATCATAATGAAGCGGGATGCGTTCCAGACCTTGTTTGCAAAGTTGCGGCTCGCCTCCACTCTCTCATAGTAGAAACGCATATCGTTGCCGGGCGCGTTTCCCGTAATCAGCGTGAGGCGGAGCGCGTCCGCGCCGTACTGGTCAATGATCTCCAACGGGTCAATGCCGTTGCCAAGGGACTTGCTCATCTTCCGCCCCTGGGAATCCCGCACAAGGCCGTGGAAGAGCACCGTCTTAAAAGGCTTCTCTCCCATCTGCTCATAGCCGGAGAAGATCATGCGGATCACCCAGAAGAAAATAATGTCATACCCTGTTACCAGCACATCCGTGGGATAGAAGTAATCCAGATCCTCCGTCTTTTCCGGCCACCCAAGCGTGGAGAAGGGCCACAGAGCCGAGGAAAACCAGGTATCCAGCGTATCGGGATCCTGGGTGAAATGGGTTTCACCGCACTTCGGACACACGCCGGGCGCTTCCTTCGCCACCACAATCTCCCCGCACTTGTCGCAGTAGTAAGCAGGAATCCTGTGCCCCCACCAGAGCTGGCGGCTGATGCACCAGTCGCGGATGTTATCCGTCCAGTTGTAATATATCTTGTCCATGCGTTCCGGGATGAGCCTGATCTCGCCTTTCTTCACCGCCTCCACCGCAGGTTTGATCAGTTCGTCCATCTTTACGAACCACTGTTTCTTGATCATCGGCTCGATGGTCGTCTTACAGCGGTCATGGGTGCCTACGTTGTGGGAATAGTCCTCGATCCGCACGAGAAGCCCCTCTTTCTCCAGTTCCTCCACGATCCGCTTTCTCGCCTCGTACCGGTCAAGTCCCTCATATCTGCCGCCGTTTGCATTGATGGTGGCATCATCGTTCATAATGTTGACTTCCGGCAGGTTGTGGCGTTTGCCCACCTCGAAATCGTTGGGGTCATGGGCGGGCGTAATCTTCACAACGCCTGTCCCGAACTCCATGTCCACATACTCGTCTTCCACTACGGGAATGGCCTTATTTACAATCGGCAGCCAGACTTGTCTCCCCTTTAAATAGGTGTATCTCTCGTCGTTCGGATTCACCGCCACAGCCGTATCGCCGAGCATCGTCTCCGGGCGGGTGGTCGCAAACTCCAAAAACTCTGTCTTGCTAGGCTGACCGTTCTGGTCAACCAGCGGGTACTTGATGTGCCAGAAATGTCCCGCCTGCTCCTGATACTCCACTTCCGCGTCAGAAATAGAAGTGTTGCACACAGGGCACCAGTTGATGATGCGGCTGCCCTTGTAGATCCAGCCTTTCTCGTGCATCTTCACAAACACTTCCGTGACCGCCTTGTTGCAGCCCTCATCCATGGTGAAACGCTCCCTGTCCCAGTCGCAGGAAGAGCCGAGTTTCTTAAGCTGGGAGACAATACGGCCGCCGTACTCTTTCTTCCAGTCCCATGCACGTTCCAGAAAGCCTTCCCTGCCGAGATCGCTCTTGTCGATCCCCTCCTCCTTCAGCTTCTCGATGATCTTCACCTCTGTGGCGATGGAGGCGTGGTCCGTCCCCGGCTGCCAGAGCGCATTGTAGCCCTGCATTCTCTTATAGCGGATCAGGATATCCTGCATGGTATTGTCAAGGGCATGTCCCATGTGGAGCTGCCCGGTGATGTTTGGCGGCGGAATCACGATGGTGAAAGGAGTTTTCGTCCTGTCCACCTCGGCGTGAAAATACTTCTTGTCCAGCCATTTCTGGTATAATCTGTCCTCGATGCCTTTCGGATCATAGGTTTTCGCAAGTTCTCTGCTCATGGTCTTCTCCTCCTTTTTTCACTGCACACGGACATGCTGACATCTGACTCTGCGCATAAG